>Ga0209172_10000017_pt1 | contig 517006 bp, 492 predicted proteins | sample LarsenN4metaG_FD_184113 | JGI IMG/M metagenome (GOLD analysis project Ga0209172, IMG submission 184113) | Hot spring sediment bacterial and archeal communities from British Columbia, Canada, to study Microbial Dark Matter (Phase II) - Larsen... ...
GCTCAACTCAAGAAACCTCCCTAACCAATCCTGCTTCGATTTCCCCTAGCGCTCCACGTCTACCCATGTATCTGCTCCCCCAATCACGCCTAAAATCGCCATGCGCGGGTCTTCCCGTTGCGTAAAGTAGCTGAGGATGCTTGTCTCTGGAAACATGTTCGTCCCTTTTTAGAGACGATTTTCCTCCATTCAGCTTTCATATGCGATTGCCCTAGACGATGTGCTGCCGTTTGATTTGTACAAAGGGACACATGATAATATTGAGCGAGTTGCAGATCAGATCAACAAAGCATTTTATTACGAAATTTACGATGGATGTGCCGTTCTAATTCGGCGCATAATCGAAATGAAATGTTCTTGATCATGACATTTAAAAATCATAGTTTAGAACACAAAATTAAAAACCCAAACGGCAATTACGAGATGTTATCAGTGCTCGTTTCCAAAGCCATAAATAGCAAACCATTGGATTTGACTCGTAGCTGTAAGGCAAATCGGGAAAAGCTGGTAGAAAAAGGGCATTTGTCTGCATATAATCCCTTTTATACTGCCCGACAAAAGGACATTGAAGTTGAACAACTGAAATTTCGCCAGATATTTCAAGCGTTGATGCATAAGTCTGGTGTATTGTAAGCAGTATTCGACATTCACGGTTAACTTAAACCTGTCGCTTTCCGCCTGTGTATAATTCCCAATAGGTTTAGACGGAAAGTGTCCCATGCCTGAACACACGTTATTTGACGACAAGACACGATACAAACTCGAACAACTGATGCTCCATGCTGCGCGGGTGCGATCCGGCGCGATTAAAGGGGAACGTCGTTCGATCAAGCGCGGCACAAGCGTGGAGTTTGCCGATTATCGCAACTACGCCCCCGGTGACGATTTGCGCCGCCTTGACTGGAACATCTATGCGCGCTTGGAACGTCCCCTGACGCGCTTGTATGAGGATGAAGAAGACCTCGCTGTGCATGTGCTGATCGATACATCCGCCAGCATGGATTTTCCGCGCGAAGACGATCACCCCGAACAGCACAAATTCGACTATGCACGCCGTTTGATGACGGGCTTGGGCTATGTCTCGCTCACCACCAATGACCGTTTGAGCATCACCGCGTTGGGAGAAGAAACACGCCGTTTTGGTCCGGTGCGGGGGCGCGGCTACGGCGTGGGACTGCTCAAGTTCGCGGTTGATCTCAAAGCAAAGGGCGTGACGAATCTCGACGCGGCGCTCAAAGAATACGCGCTTCGCAGCGGACGCGCGGGCTTGCTCATTCTCATCAGCGATATGTTCGTGCCATCTTATATTGATGGACTGAACGCGCTCGTCGGCAAGGGCTACGAAGTCGCGCTGCTGCATGTGCTTGCGCCGGAAGAAATCGAGCCACCCCTCACGGGTGATCTGCGTTTGATCGACGTGGAAACGGGCGCGGCACAGGAAGTCAGCATCGACGGCGGTTTACGCGAACTCTACGTGCGCCGTGTGACCGCGTGGCGCGAAAGCATCCGCGCTGAATGTATCCGACGCGGTGTGCATTATGTGCCGATCACGACGGATATGGCATGGGAAAAAGTCATCCTGTACGATCTGCGCCGCTTAGGGGTGGTGAAATAGGGGGTTGATCATGCATAAGACCGCGCGTTTGCATCCCACGCCTCACGGGAAAAAGCCAGCACACGGACACGTTATCACGCCGCACAGGGCTGGCTATCATCCCTCACATGTCCATACGATGCTTGAATTGCAGCAGTCGATTGGCAACCGCGCCGTACAGCGGCTTGTGAAACAGCGGCTTGTGCAGCATCCCGCGCCCGCTGGCGTGACCGCGCCGCGCATCCAGCTTACCCGCGTCATGGTTGACCGCGACACATCGCAGTACAGCATCCTTGGCGATGATGCGCCCGTGCCGCCGGGGAATATCATCGTCTACAACCTCGATACTGAAGCCCTCTTTCGCCTAGAGAAAATCGCCAACCGCGATGATGCGCCGCAAGATGTGCGTGTCGCGGCGCTGACGGCGATTCAAGACCGCATGAAAACCAACAATCAGTTTGGCGACGATGAACAGAATACCCGCGCGATGGAAACGCTCAAGCAGTATCGCACCTTGATGGGACAAGCGCCGCGCCAGAAAAACTATGAGCAGTGGGAAATCAACCGCACCGAACAGGACGCGCAGCAGGAAGAAACGCAGGGGCTGGCGCGCGTCAACACGGTGCTTGCCGCTGCCAAAAAATCGAAGGACAGCTTGAAGCGCAAGACCGCCAAGTTCTTTCTCGCACATCCTGATCGTTGGGGGGTGCTGGTGCTGCACCCGATCCGCCGCGCTAAACATCCGCGCCGCTACTTCATCCGCTGTTTGGGGAATGGTCAGCGCGCGACGGTTGACGAAAGCGCCTACGTTGGTGGCTTCTTCGATCCCAACATCCATGCGATTTTGCTGCGAACACATGCCCGCTCGACGGGTCAGTTGATGACGAACGCGCAAATTCTGGGCGTGATGGCGCATGAATTGGGGCATATGTTCTCGGAAGAAATGCGAAGCGCCCGCGACAAAAACGCCGCCAAGACCAAACTCGACACCGGCTACAAGCTGTATAAAGACGAGTTTCGCTCGTATTGGATGGAAGCGGAAACCGGATCGGGACCCGGCGCGGGCTTGGCTGGACAGAACCGCGTTGACGCGATCAAAACGCACATTTTGCAGCATTATCCGCTGGTGAGCGCCGCTTATAACGGCGACAATGCCATCAAAATCAAGATTGATGCTATCACCACGCCGTATCTGAGCTTTAATCTGATCAACAGCGAACGGATCGTCAAGTTTTACACGATGCTGTTTGACCGGGGCGGCACCAGCCTCAAAGATGTGAAGAAAGCTTATGGAACGCTGACCAAGACCGAAAAGAAGCACATGAAGGCGAGTCCTAAATTCGTCAAACTCGCCAACAATTCCGGCTACACGCCAAAAGTGATTGTCGGTGTGCAGCCGTACTTGAAGAGGGTATTCAAGATTTAACGCTGCCCGAAACCCATCAGCGCGCCATCGCCAATGGGGATGCCTTTATCCGTCTGCATCTTGGCGAGATTTTCATACGATTCGCGCTTGAAGCGTGCCAAGCCTTCGGCGCTCATGCCCTCTAACCAGAAGCGCGATCCCTGTGACCATTCCCACGCCCACCAGTCGTCTGCGTCGGCAAAATACAGGGTTGCGGTGTGCGTTTCCGTCCGCACGTTGATCAAGCCCGCGTCGGTGAGCGCCGTTTCAAAGGCTTCGGGACTGCGTAAGCGGCGCGGCGCAGTCCACGCGGCGGGCGGGGTGAAATCGGGCGGGAAAACGGCTTTGGTCAGGTCGAATAACCACTGCCAGCGCGCGAGTTCGTCCGTGTTCGGGATCACGGGTGCGGATGCGGCGAACCATCCCCCCGGCTTGAGCCAGCTTCGCACACGCGGCAGCACCGTTTCGTAATCGGTGAAGAACAGCGCGAACCCGCACACGATAAAGTCGAATGATTCCGGCTCAAATGTGATCGTTTCAGCGTCGCCAAGCCGCATTTCAACGTTGATCAATCCCCGCCGCGCGATTTCAGCCTGTGTTTCGCGCACCATTCCCGCGGCGAGATCAAACCCGATCACCTGCCCGCCTGCACCTACGCGATCCGCCGCCGCGAACATGAGCGCCCCGCGCCCCGCCGCCATATCCAACACCCGCGCGCCCGCCGGAATATTCAGCCGTTCGATGAGCAGCTTTCCCCAATGCGTGAACTGTTTCGTGCCAACCTGTCCGTAAGTTGGCGCGGCGCGGTCACACATGGCGATTGCATCGGATTTGCGCGAATTTTCGCTGCTGTCGGTCATGGTGTCCCCCTGTGTGATTGTGTCTCACTGTATGTCCGGCAAAACGAAAATTGTGCCGGTGTGGGCAACATGGGAATGCCCTCACCCCCGCCCCCTTCTCCGGCGATGCAAGCATCGTCGCGGAGAGGGGAGCAAACCCGCCAATTTCCATCGGTTTTGCAAGAATATGGACAGGTCTTGAGGGTAATTTGTTCCTTATCTTAGTACACATAGGGCACAGCACGGACGAAACAAGTTTTGTAAGCCTCTACATTTTGGATACCTTCCCCCAAAATTTCCCTGTGTACCGATTTGCCGCGCATCGCTACAATGGCGGCGCAAACACAAAAGAGGTGAGATGACACGATGAGATATTTGCTGCTTGGGCTGCTGATGCTGCTCACGTTTACATCGACTGCCGCATTCGCGCAAGACCCCACGCCTACGCCCACGCTGTTTGATTCGGCGCGCTATGACAACCTTCCCGAAGCGATCAATCTTGCGGGATACCCGCAGATCGGCTTTCCGTCCGCGCCCGTCAGCGTCGTGATCTACGGCGCGTTTGACGATCTCGCCAGCGGGCAGTTCTACCGCGAATCGTATCCGACGCTGGTGCAGCGCCTTCATACAGGCGAAATCCGCATCACGTATGTGCCGCTCACCGGACGCGGCACGATTCCCACCGGACGCGGCGCAGCGCGCGCGGCGCTATGCGCGGCGGAACAGAACCGCTTCTTTTTGTATCATGATCTGCTGTTTATGCTGCAAGCGCAGTACCTCACCGAAGCATTCGCGGGCGCGCGCTTGATCGAAGCCGCCAATCAGCTTGGGCTTGACCGCACACGCTGGGATGCGTGCATGGTCAGTGACCGCCCCGATAACACGCTGCAAAACGCTGAATCGCTGGTTCAATCGCTCCCGCTGTTTGGCGCGCTGCCGTTCGTCACCATCAACGAAGTGCCAACGCTCACCGATCCATCGAGCTTGAATGCCGGAATCGCCTATGAAGTCGCGCGGAATGTCTCAACGTTTGAGGCGATCCTCAGCGGCGCGACGGAAGAACCCACGCCGTTCGTCAGCGATGATCCGCTGGCGACTGCCGAACCTACGCCGCTGGTGCTGGAGATCGATCCGCTGGCGGGCGATCAAATCCCGCCGCCGTTCACGATTGATCTGCCCGCGGGCTGGCGCTTCGGCTACAACGCGATTGTCCTGCAAGACCTCGACGCGCTGCGGGTGATCCCGCTGGCGATTTACACCGGTCCGGTCACTGGCGGCACAGGGACGATTGTGCTGCTGTGGGGATTCCCCAATGTGCTGCCCGCAACGGGCGCGGCAGCTACCGACGAATCCGTGCCTGTGAATGCAAATCTGTTCACGGATGGGCTGCGACTGCTTCGCCTCGCCGTTGTGGAACCGACGTGCAACATTGGCACGGATTTGCGGCGTGATTACAGCGTGGGCGGGCTGGCGGCAAGCGGCACACAGTTCGCCGCTGTTGACTGCCCAAGCGGACTGCCGGATACACGCGGATGGTTCGCGGGATTGCAGCAGTTCAGCTTGAATTTTGTCTTTTATGCTTACGCCGAACCGATCAGCGCGATGGATGGGGCGGCGGCAGGCGAACTGCAAGCCATCCTTGACACGGTCCGCTTTGAACTGCCCGAAGCGACCGCCACCCCGACCACCCCGTAAATCCTATTTGCCTCACCTGTGTGCTGGCTTCATACTTGCAGCACGAAATAGCCAGCACACAGGAGCAGCATCATGGCGCAAATCGACGCACGCCCCATTCGATCTAACCCGCGCGGCAAATTTCAGCGATTCGGCGCGCGGCTCGACAACTTCCTCACCCCTACGCGAGTCGCTTATCTGTTCGTGTGCGTAAGCCTGTTCATCGTCGCTACCGGATTTATCTTACGCCGCCGCTACCCCGATGGCATCCCGCTTGCGTCCGATTGGATCGGTGATCTCTGGCAGCAGGTGTATTCGAATTTAGGCATCGAAGTCTTGAGTATCGCCGTGACCGTCATCGTCATCGAACGACTGAACCGCCGCCAAGCGGAACGGGAACTGAAAGAGGACTTGATCTTTCAAATGGGCAGCCGCGTGAATGCTGTCGCGGTTGAGGCAGTGCGGCGGCTGTCGCAAAAGCGGTGGGGCATCGAAGCGGATCGCAGTTTGCAGCGCGCGCATTTTCCCCACGCCAATTTACAGGGGGCGAACTTGGGCAAGATCAACCTGCAAGCGGCGGACTTGAGCGAAGCGAACTTGCAAGGAGTCGATTTGCGCCTTGCCAATCTGCGCCGCGCCCTTTTGACCGATGCGGCGCTTCAAGGCGCGGATTTGACCGGGGCGAACCTTCGCCGTGCCGATTTGACCAGCGCGAATTTGCAGAACGCGGATATGACTCAAGCGAACGTGCCATACGCGAAATTCAACAAGGCGAATTTACAGGGCGCATCGCTGTGGCAGGCGAATTTGCAAAGCGCCGAACTGTGGTATGCCAATCTACAAGATGTGAATTTGACCGGCGCGAGTTTGCAAGGCGCGGTGCTGAAATTCGCCAATCTGCAAAATGCGTCCGGCATTCGCACCGCCACATTCGACGAATCGACCATCCTGCCGGACGGATCGCACTGGACAGCGGAACGTGATCTGCGCCAGTTCACCGATCCTGATGGCTGGAAGGCGGGTAGATACCAATCTTCATGAGGGAGGCTCACCCACCTCTGTACATATACGGGATCGTCATGCACAGCAGTTCAAAGCCCATCTTTTCGAGTATGGCGCGGCTCATCGGGCTGGCATCGATGGTGAGATAGCGTTTGCCGCGCTGGACCGCCTCTTGCGCCCGCACCGCTACCAGATCGGTGTACAAGCCGCGATTGCGAAAGCGTTCAATCGTCGCGCCGCCCCACAACCCGGCGAAATCGCTCCCCTCATGGAAGTCGATCCAGCCGATGCTGGCGGGCTGCCCGTCGATTTCCGCTGCATACAAGCTGATTTCGTCCGGCACTGTCGTCAGCAGGTGCATCAGCCATTTATCCATGCCCGAATCGGATTCGCCCCACACTTCGCCGCTGACTTTCGTCACCAACGGCACATCAGCGGGATTGGTGATGCGCCGCACGGTGTTGACCGGCGGGGCGAACAGGCGCGGCGCTCGCGCTTCGCCGCCTACCAAATTGAAGATCAGCACCGCTTCGGCTTCGTCAGGTTCAAACCCGTGCGCGATCAAGCGATCCTGCAAGTCGTCGGGCGTATCGCCCTCAAAATATTTCCACTCGAAATCGTCCGCCAAGCCAAGCGATTTGAAATAGGCGATTTCTTCCTGAATCACGCTGTCGGCGTTTTCGCGATTCAGCGTCGAATACACCACCGTCCCGCGATCCTCCGCGATCTGCCGCACGACATACGGCGTGGCTTCGTGGCGCGCATCGCCATAGGTGATTTCGATGCGCTGCTGGCGCATGTAAGTGTCTCGGATTGCCCCTAAATCGCTCATAGGTGTGCCTCAAAGACGCGCATCATCTCGCGCGCCATATCGCCCGTGTATTGATGCCCGATTCCGGCATAGTACGTAAACGTCAGCGCACCCGCCGCGCCCGCTTGAGCATATGCCGCGCGCGCGAACGCTTCGATTTTTCGCACGCCTTCCAGCGGTGACAAGGGATCGCTGTCTCCGATCAAGATGGCTTGGCGGCGCGGCGCGTCGATGGCGACGAGATGCTCCATGTCGATGCCGCTTTTGAGCGCGTTTGGCACATAGTAGTAGATGCTGTGCAGCGAATAATTGCCCGCCGCCGCGAAATCGGCATAGCGCGTCATTTGCCCGATTGGCACAATGACTTTGACGCGATCATCGAGCGCCGACACCCATGTCGTGCGCGATCCGCCGAGACTCATCCCTGTCGCGCCAACGCGCGCCGGATCCACTTCGGGTCGCGTGAGTAAGTAGTCGAGCGCCAGCAGATCATCGCGCACGATCATTCCCCACAGCGTCGATCCGCGCCAGAGAAAATGCTTGAACAGCGATTGTTCGGTATCTCTGCCGCGTTCTTTGTCGCCCGCCGGTCCCGCGCTAATGCGATTATTGAAGCCGTAAGCGTCGATTCCCAGCACGACGAATCCGCGCTTGACGAGTTCCAGCCCATCGCATATCCCGTTGCCCTCATGCGGCTGGGTGAGCTGATTGCGTCCCCATTCATACTTGCCGCCGTGGACATGGTGATACAGCACCGCCGGAGCGCGTTCGCGCAGCCCGTTCGGGATCAAGATCGTCCCGTACACGGTTGAGCCAACGTCCGCGCCGTTGTCAAACGTGAAGTGTTCGATGATGCAGTCGTCAGTCTGTGTCGTGGACGTGATGCGCGCTTGCGGTGTGAATCGCGGCGGGAGATCGCCGAGTAGGGTGAGAAGTTGATTACGGAGTACTGCTTGGTGGGGAATCATGTTCGATGTCATCCAATACAAGTTCGCGAAGTTCTGTGACACGCTTTAATCCTAAGTTGTTCGTCAAAAAAGCGTCACAGTTTGCCTCGATTGCGGCAGCCAGTTGAAGTGCATCAGGGGTTTTCAGGTTGTAACGGGCACGTAAATCCGCTGCCCTATCCGCCATGTCAACCGTCAGCGGCAGACATGCGAATTCGCGGCTGTGGAGCAATATGTCGCGGTAATCTTGCACAAGATCAGTACGCCCTATTCGTTTGGGATAGGTCAATACTTCGGCTAGAGCAATAGTCGAGCATACGCCTTCAATGGGTACAAGACGCATTCTATCAATGATTGCATCCATTAGTGTGATGTATGTTGGGTTTTCCTCAAAGTAATAAATTAAGGGGGATGTTTCGACATACAACCGCATTACACCACTCAATGCGACACGCAGTTTCACGGGCGATGACTCCATTCATCGCGCAGTTGATTCACATATTCTTTCGCGTCGATTCCTTCCCATATTTCTTTGCCTAACCCGCGCAGTTCTGTGATACTCCGTGTACGGGTTTGCTGATGTTCTCCATCATCCGGCAGCGAGTCCACAATCAAGCGGATTAGCTTTTTGCGCTCGGAAACGGGCAGCGCCCGAATTTCTTCCATCATCAATTCAATCGACATGGCGTGTACCTCATCGGCAGTTGTCTTCTTGTTGTATTGTACTCGTTTTTCCCTACACCCTGAAGCGTTCGCTCAAGCCCGATTCGCGTGACTCGCGTATCCGTTGGTGCGCGAGTCACGCTGCACACTTTCGCGCTAGGTTGCCACGTTGTACTTGTCGATATACGGCTTGAAACGCTCAAGCAGGCGTTCTTCGCTTAACCCAAACTGGAATGAGTTGTAACGATGTTCCTTGTAGCGCCCGCGCGCCTGCGTATCGAGCCACGCCCGCATTTTGTCCACTGTTTCGCCGGAAAGCGGAAGGCGAAGCTGATCGTACACTTCTTCGACGGTCTCAATCGGTTTTGAGACCAGATCGCCATAATGCACGTCGATAAACTTGCCGGGGTGTTTCGCGCGTACCGCTTCACTGCGTAACCATGCTGCTTCCCAAATATCCACCCACCGCTTGCCAAGCTCGTGCAGTACTGGTTTGCGCGCTCCCATAAGATAGGGCACAGCTTGCAGGCTCGCCCATGACGGAAACACCATCGCTGGCGAACGGTGCGTAACGATCACTTTAGCATCGGGGAAACCACCGAACAGCCCATCGAGCGTATCCAAATGGAATGGCGATTTCAGCACCCATGTCGGCTGTTTTCCGCTCGCATTCGATCCTGCGTGTTGAAGCACCTGCAAGTATTTTGCATACCGCTGATACTCTAAGGTGTGGTCATACGTTTTGAGCCACTGAAGATAATTCGGTGGATTAATGCGTCCAATCCATAATAGACAGTGCATCAGCAGGTAAACACATTCTTCTGGCTCCATCGCGCCGGAAGGATGCGCCACCGACAGTCCCGGCACAACTTGTGCCGTTTGGGCAATGTAGCGGCGTGCTTCCTGTATCCGCGCGTTCGCAGACTTCTCGCCCGGCAGCGGCACAGGCGAAAGCAGTTCCCACATCAAGGGCGCGCGCATCGCCGGGTCTTGGTGGATCAAACGGTGCAGCAGGGTTGTCCCTGTGCGCGGAAACCCTGTCACAAAGATCGGCTGCTGCACCTTCGCCGCTGCCGCATCTTTATGATCACGTAAATAAGCCTCAACGCGCACCGCCAGCGCCAACTGCTTACGAACTTCCCACGCCGCGTTCATCTGCGCGAGAAATGTGTACTGCTCACTGTCCGCGATATCGCGGAGCAAAATTTCGATTCCCTCCCATGCGATTTCGACCTCTTCCACACGAGGTGACTCATATTTCGAGAGCTTCTGTGCCTTCTTTTTGATCACATCAAGTGAATCAACTGCCTTTAGCAGGTTGATGCTTTCTAACGTGCGTCCTACAGTGTTGATCACGCGCATGGCAGGTGGCGGAGGATATTGCTCAATCGTGGTAGGCTGGGGTTTATTCAGTTGGCTCATCGGCTGTTTGATCCTTATTGGATTGGTGGGTTCATTTTAGGGAGCGGTGTTGGACAACATCATACAGGTTATCCCATTATAACCACTGATTTGTGCCGCGTAATTTGTAAGAATGATTTCACACAATAGTTGAACTTTTCCCTGTCCACCGCGCATATGTCTATATCCACACGCGACTTGTGTCAAACACAATTTTGCTGTACTGTGTGTTTAAATTTTTTTAAATGGAGTGTCTACATGACCACAACCGCACCCCGTACCCGGGAACAAATCGAGAACAAGTATAAATGGAATGCCGAAAGCGTCTTTCCTACCCGCGCCGATTGGCAGACGGCGCTCGCGTCATTCCTTGATGATCTCCCCAAGCTCGATCCGTTCAAAGGACGGCTTGGCGAAAGCCCCACTGTGCTGGCGGATTATTTTGAACTGCTCGAAGGCTTGAACCTTCGCATTCGCAAGCTGTATATGTACGCTGTGTTCTCGTCCTCAGTCGATTCCGGTGATACCGAAGCGCAGAGCATGGTCGGGCAGGTCGGCGCGGCATACGGCAAATTCAGCGCCACAGCCGCGTTCACCAACCCGGAATTAATCGCCATCGGGCAAACCGTGCTCATGGCGTGGACAAAATCCGAACCGCGACTAGCCATCTACGCCCACAGCTTTGATGATCTGTTCCGGCAGCAGGCGCATGTGCGATCCGCCGATGTGGAAGAAATTCTTGGCATGGCAAGCGAACCCTTCGGCAGCATCGAAGAAACGTTCAGCTTGCTGACCAATGCCGACATCAAGTTCACCCCCGCCCGCGACAGCGACGGCACAACCTATGAAGTGACACAGGGGACGTGGCGTGGCTATGTCGAAAGCCCTGACCGCGAACTGCGCCGCACTACATGGGAAAGCTATGCTGACGGCTATCTCGCGTTCAAGAACACCCTTGCCGCCAACCTGATGACGCAAATTCGCGCCGATGTGTTCAACATGCGCGCCCGCCTCTATAACTCATCACTAGAAGCGGCGCTTACGCCCAACAACATCCCTACGGATGTGTTCTACGCGCTCATCGACACCTTCAAGAAGAATCTCTCGACATGGCACAAATATTGGGCGATCAAGCGGCGGGTGCTTGGCGTAGACACGTTCACGCCATATGACGTGTGGGCACCGATTGTCCGTGATGAGCCGCACATCCCCTACGAGCAAGCCGTCGATTGGATCAGCGCGGGATTGCAGCCATTGGGGGATGAGTACGTCAATACGCTGCGGCGCGGCTGCCTTGAGGATCGCTGGGTGGATGTGTACCCGAATGTCGGCAAACGGCAGGGGGCGTTCTCGTATGGATCACCGGGCACGCACCCATTCATCATGATGAGCTACCAGAACAACCTGAACGCGATGAGTACGCTGGCGCATGAACTCGGTCACAGTATGCACAGCTATCTCACTTGGCAAAACCAGCCGACCACGTACAGCGATTACACCCTGTTCGTGGCGGAAGTCGCGTCCAACTTCAATCAGGCGATGGTACGCGCCCACCTATTCAAGACCAACAGCGATCCTCAGTTTCAAATGGCGGTGATCAACGAAGCCATGTACAACTTTCACCGCTACTTCTTCCAGATGCCAACACTGGCACGGTTTGAACTCGAAATCCACGAGCGCGCGGAGCAGGGACGCGGTGTGACCGCTGACGACATGATCGCGCTGATGGCGGATTTGCTGGCGGAAGGCTACGGGTCAGAAGTGACGGCGGATCGGGAGCGCAGCGGCATTACGTGGGCGCAGTTCGGGCATTTATATGCCAACTTCTATGTATACCAGTACGCGACGGGAATCGCGGCGGCACATGCGCTGGCGAACAACATCCTTGCAGGGGAAAACGGCGCGGCGGATCGCTACCTGTCGTTCCTCAAGGCGGGCAGTTCAAAATATCCGATTGACGCGCTGAAGTTGGCAGGCGTGGATATGATCTCGCCGGAACCTGTGGAGAAGGCATTCGCGACACTGGCGGATTATGTGGATCGGCTGGATAGGCTGACTCGGTGATACATCCGCCAAATGGCATGGGCGAAGGCATATCATGTTTGTGATGCAGCACGACGAACTTTGAGAGAGGCTGTCTTTTCACAAGCTAAGCGCAGACAAAGCATCGTGTCATTTTTTGATGGGACGCGCAAAATGTAAAGATTATCCACACAGAGCGGGACAGCACAACCTTCGTTCATGCCGGGTGAAGTTGAGCATCCATGATGTATCGAGAGGGCGTGGCATCAAAAGAGCGTAGATCACGCTACGCCCTTCTCATACCATCACGCGAACGGACGTGCCGCATTAGGCGCGTTCGTCGTCCTCGTAATCCTCATCGTCGTAGTCTTCATCGTCGTACATGTCGTCTTCGTCCTCAAACATCATGCCGTGCGCGTGACCATGTGCCAATTCTTCTTCATCGGCATCCCGCAGGCTCACGACCTCGACTTCATAGGTGAGGACTTTCCCCGCCAGCGGTGGATTGAAATCCAGCACGACAGTATCGGGGTTGATCTCTTTGACATGCGCCATATAAGCGTAGCCATCGGGGTCTTCCACTTCGACAACCATACCGACTTCAAGCTGATCCGCATCGGGAATATCGCTGCGGTCAATCGTTTCAATGTCCTCGTCGTCATACTCGCCGTAGGCTTCTTCTGGCTGAAGCGTGACGCTGAATTTGTCGCCCACTTTTTTACCTTCCAACGCCGTTTCCAACCCCGGCACGATATTCTGTGCGCCGTGCAGGTATTCCATCGGGTCAGTCGATTCCATCCGGGCGATCTCTTTGCCATCCACGAACAAACGGTAGGCAAGGCTGACGACCATCCCGTCCGTGATTTGTTGTTGAGCCATTGCTGTGGGCTTTCCTTTCAGACCATCTATCCTCTATAGAGGCAGTTATCCTTGAATTGTAGACGCAAACAAAATTGTTGGGAATAGGCAATCGCGCCAGCGTTTTGCGGCAGATCGCGCGGTACGCCATAATGTTAATGAGTTTATAGATAAAGTAAAACGATACATCGGAAAATAGACGCACATGATCACCTGTCTTGGCGAACTCTTAATTGATTTTGTGGCATATGAAACGGGCGTGAGTGTAGGTGAAGCATCTGGGTTTCAAAAAGCGCCGGGCGGAGCGCCCGCCAATGTCGCGGTTGCTGTGGCGCGCTTGGGCGGGCGTTCGGCATTTCTCGGCATGGTCGGTGATGATCCCTTCGGGCATTATCTCGAAGGCGTGCTAACGCAAAACGACGTAGACACACGCGGCTTACGCTTCTCGACTACTGCGCGCACCGCGTTAGCGTTTGTATCCCTGCGCGCTGATGGCGAACGCAGTTTCGTGTTCTATCGCCACCCCAGCGCCGACATGCTCATGCAGCCCGCTGATGTCGCCTTGGACGTGATCGACGACTCGGACATTTTTCACTTTGGCTCAATCACCCTCATCACCGAACCAAGCCGATCCGCTACGCTTGCCGCCGCCAAACATGCCCGCGAGCAGGGCTTGATCGTGTCGTATGATCCCAATCTGCGCGAATCGCTGTGGGAGAGCAAAGAAGCTGCGCGCGCCGGGATGCTCGGCGGGCTGGATTACGCGCACATCGTTAAGATCAGCGAAGAAGAACTCGACTTTTTGCTGCCCGGCGCGGATGTCTACGACGATGATCCGGTTGCCCCGCTGTGGCGCGCGGGCATGAAAATGATCGTCGTCACGCGCGGCGAACGCGGCGCGATTGCCTATACGCGCATTGGCGGCAGCGTGCAAATGGAAGAAGCCGACGGTTTCAAGGTCAATCCCGTGGATACGACGGGCGCGGGCGACAGCTTTGTCGGCGCGCTTCTCACGCAGATCATCGAACACGGTGAATCATATCCTCGACATTTGCGCGAGATTTTGCGCTTCGCCTGCGCGGCAGGCGCGTTGACCACCACGCAGCGCGGCGCGATCCCCGCGCTGCCCACGCGAGCGCAGGTGAATGCCTTCTTGAACGGATAATCATCTCTCCACCGCACTTAATCCTTGATTTACGACAATTTACGACACTCACCATCAGGAGTTCGGTCATGGATATTGAAGTGTTTCTCGATACGTTTGGCTTAGCCGCGATTTTTGGCATTATGCTGCTCAAGTCGATTGGCATCCCCATCCCCATTCCAGCAGACGTGATCATGCTGGCGGCATCGGCGCGCGCAGCAAGCGGCAGACTCAACGTCGCGTCCGCGTTTGTCGCGCTGCTGGTTGCGCTGGCGGTTGGCGGCGTGATCCAGTTCATGATCATTCGCGGTGTCGGGCGCTCGCTGCTGGTGCGCTTCGGCAAGCCGTTGGGCATCACCGAACAGCGGTTGGACGCGGCGGCGCGGCGCTTGGAAAAAGGCGGCGTGATCGGCATCGGGTTAGCCATCCTCACCCCCGGCATCCGTTCGATCACCGTGCCAGCCTGCGGGATCGCGGGCATTCCGTTAGCGCGATTCGCGGGCGGTCTGGTCTTGGGGAGCGCGGCATTTCTCACGCTGCATTTCGGCTTGGGCATCATCGGTGGAACGCTGCTGAATCAGGTCAATCTTGGCATTTCGCCGCAGATGCTGGCCGTCATCGTGATCGCGCTGCTGGCGGCGGGATTAGGCGTGTGGTATGCGATTCGCCGCCGTCAGCGCCCACAAGAAACCCCGCGCGAAACGCTCGCGGCAGCAGTCGGCGCATGGCACGAAGCCACTTGCCCCGTGTGTTTGGCGCTCGGCGCGGTGGAGCGTCTGCAAATCGATCTGCCGGAAATCCGTTCAACACATCAGCATTAAGGGAGAGCGATCATGGCGAACGCGACATTTGATCCCGCAGCAGTAGCATACTACGAAGTCGAAGGCTGGAAAGCCTACTATGACCGCAGTTGGATTCGTCTGCTGCGCTTGATCGTGGCGCTGGCGCAGGCGCAGTTTCACATCCCCTTTCCGCAGTCGATTTTGGCGGCGTATCACATCACCCGCGCTTCTGTGGGATGGGTGCCCAAAGAACACGATTCGGCGGGCATACTGCGCCATCTGCGCGATTTTTACGCGCTGGCACGGCGCTATTCCGGCATGAGCTTCAACGTCGAACGCGCGGCGGAACTCGAACTTCAATACTGGGATGTGCATCGCCAATTGGTCGGTCAAACCGACAAGACCGCGTTCATCGACACCATGACCCAACTGCACGCGGAAGTGTTCGGCATCACCGAAGCCGATGCCCGCGAATCAGCCAAGCTGCGCGTCGAAGCGAACAACGTCTTGGATACTATCACAGGCAGAACCTCAACCGATCCCGCTGGCGATTGGAAACGCTGCGAATCGCTGCTGCAAGCGTGCTACGGCTCGATCAAATCGCCCCAAAAGTGACCTGCCAGACAGGCTGATGGAGGGCAGGGCGCGAAAGGAGTTTCGCCATCACCCCGCCGTAACCTCACTCCATCAGGCTTTAGGGGCGCATCGTGACGCTATCGCACCGCTGCGCCCGCGTTGATACCCCCGCTTCATACGGGCTGTTCTGTGATGCCCAGCGACCACCAGATGCCGTTGGCGTGCGCTTGATACAAAAAGTTCGCCATTTCTTGCGCCGAATACGGCAGATCATTGTTGATCCACCAGCGCACAACGGCGATCTCCGCGCCCGCCGCCATGTGCGCCAGAAACGCAGTCGGAATACGCGGCTTTACTTCAGGGGGCAGCCCATCTTGAAACGCACGCAGCATCTCATTTGCGAGATAATCCCACACGCGCAGTAGAAACGTCATGCTCCCTTTTTCACTCAACATCACTTTGTAAAAGCGCAAATAACGCAGCACATGATCGAACTCTACTGGTTCGCACATCGTTTCGATGGCGGCGGCGGTATCGCTGAAGTCAATCTTGTGCGTCGTTGCTACTAGATCGTCGTACATCGCGCGCATGGTTTCAAACAGCAGTTCGTCTTTGTCTTTGAAGTGCAGATAAAACGTCGTCCGGCTGGTATTCGCCCGGTCAGTGATGTCCTGCACGCTCACCGCCTCATACCCCTTCTCGATGATCAACTCCATCAAGGCATCGCCCAGCAGTTTCAGCGTGCGCTGTACACGCGGATCTTTGCGTTTTTCGTCGCGCCGCCGTGAAAGCGCATAGTTCGTCGTCATCTACGCCCTCTTTCGCTTCAAAACCCACACTCTTAGACAATCTGTTTACTATACCACACGTTGACCAAACTGCTTGTTGACAGCGATTTTCGTTCGCTTATCATGTGTCTTATTGTACAGTGTGTTCACTAAGCGACAAAATGACGTACAGTCCCAGACACGATTTGTGGGTTTTGAACGTGCATCTGCCATGTCGGTATCACACGACAGTGAGAATGAAAGAGGAGTCCTACGCAAATGACGAACGATACGCAATCAGGCGATAAACGCCTGCCGCCGCTGGCGCTGCGCGCCAACAATTTCATAAGCACAATCGTGAATACGCTCCCCTACCAGCGCGATTTCTTTGGCGCAATTCAGCGCCAATTCGACCTTTACGGCGACATCTACACCATTGAAATGATGGGTGCGAAGCAGGTCTTGATCCGCCATCCCGACCATATCTATACCGTCACGGTCAAGCACGCCGACAAGTATCACAAGGACAATACCTACAAACACCCCACCAAAGGTTTGGCGAAGTTTCTCGGCACGGGCTTGCTCGTCAGTGACGGCGAGTTCTGGAAGCGCCAGCGCAAACTGATGGCGCCCGCGTTTCATCATAAGCGCATCGCCAACTACGCCGATACGATGGTCGAACTCACGCAGCAGCGTATCGACGAATGGCACGCGGCGATCCGCGCCAATGGCGGATCCCCCACGCGCATCGACGTGGACGAAGCCATGATGCGCGCGACACTCGATATTGTCGCTAAAACGCTGTTCACATTCGATGTGCAAAACGACGCGGCGAAAGTCGCCACAGTCATGAACGCGATTCAAGAATTCAGCGCCGACATGGTCGGTCAAATGCTGCCGGAATGGATTCCCCTGCCGCGCCGCGCCCGCGAAGCCCAAGCCGTTCGCGATCTCGACAGCATCGTCTACCGTGCCATTAATCAGCACAAGACGCTGCGTGAGGACAACGGCGATCTGCTCTATATGCTGCTCAATGCGCGTGATGAGGATGGCACGGGGATGAGCGATAAGCAAATCCGCGATGAAGTCGTCACCCTGTTCTTGGCGGGACACGAAACCACCGCTAACACGCTCAACTGGACGTGGGTGCTTCTCGCGCAGCATCCCGAAGTCGAAGCTAAGCTGCACGAAGAACTCGATACCGTCTTGGCAGGTCACGCCCCCACGATGGATGATCTCAAAAACCTGCCCTACACCGCCCGCGTGATCAAAGAATCGATGCGCCTGTATCCGCCCGCCTTCGGGTTCAGCCGTGTTGCCATCGAAGACACAACGATTGGCGACTATGACATCCCCAAAGGCACGGTCATCATGGTTCTCGATTGGGCGACTCACCGCGATCCGCGCTGGTATCCCGATCCGCTGGCGTTTAAGCCAGAACGCTGGACACCGGAATTTGAAGAATCGCTCCCCAAAATGGCGTATCTGCCGTTCGGCGGCGGACCGCGCGTGTGCATCGGCAGCGCCTTCGCGCAAATGGAAGCGCAAATCCTGCTGGCGATGCTGGCGAGTCAGTTCAAACTGCGCCTAGAGCCGGGGCAAATCGTCAAGCCTGATCCGCTGCTGACCTTGCGCCCGAAAGGCGGTCTGCCCATGCTCGTCGAAGCGCGCGCACGCCGCATCGCGCCCCAGCCATCCCCCGTGCTGGAAGCCGTGATCTAAGATAGTCAACAATTCTCTCGTAGGGGCGCATCGTGATGCGCCCTCCCTCCAAAACGGACTTCACATGATTCTACCGCCCTACCGCCCGAAGCGTCTTATCCGCAATTCATCTCACATCGAACTTTGGAGAAATCCCGCGCCGCAAGTTCCGCCCGCGACATGCAAAACGTCAGTACTCCTACCTCGCCTCACATCCATTCCCACTCCGGCTTCCCATCAAGGAAATCAGAGTCAAATTGCGCCAGTAAAACCCAGTTTTCACGTTCAGCCTTGAATGCATCCGAATACCAGTCTTGCCAGTTCAAACCTGTTCTTTCAACCATTAGGTTTGCGACGGGATCATTTTGAATAACCGTCGGATTTCCAAAAAACCAGTGATGAGGTGGATTTCTTCCCCGATCTTTTAGCGCTTGCAGTTTGTTCACCGTATCGTACAACTTATAGTAACGATCAGACAATTCTCGATCTTTTGGATCAGCTTGAGTCCAAAATGAATGCCCCAGCGGATACTTAATTGTTGTCAACGCTGAAAATGTCGCACGTGATGGAGGCAGCCCCGGTTTCACGCCATTTCCCTTTCACCGTTGGATGCGGAATCCGCCGCAGTTCCACATCTTCTTCCGGCAGATACAACACGCGGGTCGCGTTCGACACATCACCCTCATATGGAAAACTGTTTCCCTCGTAGAAGAAATACAGCATCCCCCGCTCCGGCAGCAGGTGATCCACATCATGCGGCGCGACCTCCGACAGTCGAAACTGCCCGATGAACGTCAGCGGCGTATCTTGGTACGTGTACCATGTGAAATCTGGCGGCACATCCGGCGATCCGCCGAGCTTCGATGCGCCAATCGGGATCGCTTCATCCTCGACCTGCTCCCGCCGGATGTGAATCGCATTCTTGACCGACTTCAATATTGGGTCTGCATAGTCATCGAGATCAAACGCATGAATTTGTGCGCGAATTTCCTCTTGCGTCAGCATGTCCGCCTCACATCGTCTTTGAACACCTGTTCCTATTACACTAAAATAATCCGTTTCTACTTGCCACCTGTATCGCCTAGGTTTTTCGACAAATCTCACCGGACAATCATAGGGGCGACGTATACGTCGTCCGCCGCTTGTCCCCTCGCCACATCGCTTTCACTTCCGCCAACACAAACCATTTTCAAACTTTCCAAAGATGTGTCACAAAATTTCAAAAAACGGTCACATGTGGACACATCTTCTCTCAATTTTTATCGCCCTCCATATCAAATATGACACATCTTCCCTCAACCCCTTCCAATCCGAACAACACGTTTTCCGCACAGTCTGCTCCCCCTCTCTGCCAGCGGAGAGGGGGTTGGGGGGTGAGGGCTGCACTTGAATCAAAAAGGGGCGCATCCTTTTTCGGATGCACCCCTTCGCAATTCGATATTCGCCCTACCCTGCGAACTAACGCTTGGTGTAGGTCGGTGCCTTACGCGCACGCTTGAGACCGGGCTTCTTACGTTCCTTCACACGCGGATCGCGCGTGAGCATATCCGCGCTACGCAGCGCCGGACGCAGTTCCGGGTCAATCTTAAGCAGCGCACGCGCCACGCCCAGCTTGCACGCATCGCGCTGACCGCTGATGCCGCCGCCGTTGACGTGGATCGAAATGTCGTAGCCGCGTTCCTGACCCACCGCCGCGAGCGGGGAAAGCACCGCCTCTAGATCGCCTTCACGCGGCATAAATTCCTTGCCATCGCGGTCATTGATCACCACGCGACCTGTGCCGCCGGGGAACAAGCGAACCCGCGCAGTCGCCTCTTTGCGACGACCAATACCTTCATAGTACTGTGCAGACATCGAGTATCTCCTGTTCCATTACTTACTTGTCGCCCAAATCGAGAACTTCTGGCTTTTGTCCGGCATGGGGATGTTCGTTGCCAGCATACACCTTCAGTTTCTTCAACTGCTGCGCGGCGAGGCGATTCTTGGGGAGCATCCCCTTGACCGCGGCGATGAGCGGGCGCTCTGGGAACTTCTGAAGCTGATCGCGCAGGTTGATCGACTTCAACCCACCGGGGTACGGCGAGTGATGATAATAGAACTTGTCCTGCAAACGGTTTCCCGTCACCGCGATCTTTTCAGCATTGATGACGATGACGTAATCCCCCGTGTCAATGTTGGGGGTGAACGTCGTCTTGTGCTTGCCGCGCAGAATCAACGCGATCTTTGAGGCGAGCCGCCCCAGCGTTTGACCCTCCGCGTCCACGATCCACCACTTTTGCTCCACAGTGGAAGGTGTGGCTGTGTACGTTTTCTGGTGCATAGGTCATCCTCCAGCGAGTCTCGCCTCGCTGATACAGCTATCTCTCTCAATCCCGACACCTAATCGAGGGTTGTCGATGGTCTGTCGGGGTACTTCACACTTGTTAACACTAAACCCTGCGGCGGCGCTGTCGTCCAGTTCGGCATCAGCCTAGCCGCGCGGAACATCGCCTCAAATTCGCTGACGGTACGCGAACCGCGACCAACATCGACCAGCGCGCCTACGATGCGCCGCACCATGTGCTGCAAAAAGGCATTCGCTTCTATCGTGTACATCCACACCTGCGCGCCGGGAGCTTCTTTGAGTCCCTCGACGTTGTCCCAGCGAGAAATCATCACATCACGGATGGTGATGTCCCCCTGCGGCGGCTTGCCGAACGACGCAAAATCATGCGTGCCGATCAGCAGTTCCCCCGCGATGCTCATCGCCCTCATGTCGAGCGGCTGATGAACCCGCCATGCGCGCTGGCGCATCAACGGCTGGCGGGTGGGCGCTTGCAGAATAGTGTACGTGTAAACGCGCGATACCGCATCAAATCGCGGATGAAACCGCGTCCCTTGCGGCAAAGCTGCAAGGTCTAGCAGGGCAATATCTTCTGGCAGCACCGCGTTGACCGCCCGCAGAAGGTCATCGCTGTCGTGCCCCCATTCCACCTCAAAGGCGATCACCTGCCCCGTCGCATGAACTCCCGTATCGGTGCGTCCCGCGCCGGTGATGGTGACCGTCTGCTGGGTGACGGTGGCGACTGCTCGTTCTACTCGCTCTTGAATACTCGGCATCCCCTCACGTTGGCGTTGAAAGCCATAGTAAGCAGTGCCATCATATGCCAGCGTCGCGCGGTAAAACGTCATGCAGCCCTTGAATTAGCTGCCGCGCAAACCGGGCAGACGCGGCAAACGCCGCTGCGGCGTGCTGCCTGCATCGCCTTCTGCGCCCGCCGGGTTCACACCCCGGTCAACCAGTTCAAGCAGCACCATCTCGGCGGCATCGCCATGTCGCGGACCGACCTTGATGATACGGGTGTACCCGCCCGAACGCGCTTCGTAGCGCGGCGCGAGCGTGTCGAACAGCTTCCCGACCAGTTCACGGTTGTTGTTCAAACGGCTGGCGGCAATACGACGCGCATGTACCGCCCGCGCTGGATCAGGGTGCGCCAATCCACGCTTGGCTGTGGTGATTAGGCTTTCGACGTAGTTACGCACAAATTGGGCTTTCGCCTGCGTGGTTTCGATGCGCTCGTGTTCGAGCAGCGCACTCGCCAGCGCCAGACGGAGCGCGCGGCGCTGCGCGGTATTCCGTCCCAGTTTCTTACCATATACACGATGTCGCATGAGTAAAACCCATCCCTCAGTTAGTCGATGCTGAGAAACCGGACTGCTCGGTCACTGAATAAATTCAGTGACCGAATTTATTCGGTCAGGTCGCCCAGCGTCGGCAGTTCAATATCGTTGTTGTAGTAGCCTTTTTCGCGCAGTTTAGCGACCAGCTCATCCAGCGACTTTTCGCCAAAATTGCGTATCGCCAGCATCGCGTCAGGTCCACGATCCAGCATATCCAACACATCACCGATGGTTGTTATGCCAGTGCGCTTCAGTGAGTTAAACACACGCACACTCAGGTCAAGTTCTTCAATTGGGCGTTCGTAGTGCTGTGCATGATCGCTTCGCACATCGTCATCGCCCGAATCGCTGAGATCATAACCGACAGGTTCAACTGCCCCGCCAATCACAGTGAGGTGCTTCATCAAAATGCGCGCCGCTTCGCCAATCGCTTCTTCCGGGCGAATCGTGCCATCCGTCCAAATTTCCATTATCAGCTTGTCATAGTCGGTACGCTGACCCACGCGCCCGCGCTCCACTTCAAAGTTCACGCGGCGAATCGGGCTGAAAATGGCATCAATCGGCAGTTCGCCAATGGGCAAACGTCCCCGTTCTTCCGCCGGGCTGTATCCGCGCCCCGCCTTCACTTCAAATTCCATTTCAATATGGGCATCTGGTGAATCGGCAGTAAACAAATACAGGTCGGTGTTTTCAATATCCACGCCCGACGGGCAAATAATGTCCGCCGCCGTGACGGTGCCTTCGCCCCGATGTTCCAGACGCAGACGCGCTTCATCGCCATCATACAGCTTCAAACGAAGCTGCTTCACTTGCAGAATTAACTGCGTCATATCTTCCCGCACGTTGGGAATGGCAGAAAATTCGTGATGCACATCAGAAACGCGAATCGATGTCACTGCCGCGCCGGGCAGCGATGACAGCAGGACGCGGCGCAGTGCAACCCCAATCGTCTGTCCAAAACCGCTTTCCAACGGGCTGATGATGAACCGCCCGTAGTTACGGGTCACGGAATCGCTCTTGACTTCGTGCGGCAGCACCATGTTATTCGTAATCAAGCCCGCGCTCTCCTCTGTGTGTTCCACACAACCCTAAAAACGCCAAAATCCACATCAACAATCAAATGTCGGATAAAGACAGTCTACTGCACGAAACCGCAGCATGACAGCGACGGCATCGCCGCTGTAAGCAGGGCATCGCCGCGACCATCACGCAGTCGACGGTTTACACGCGGCGCTTTTTGGGCGGGCGAACCCCGTTATGAGCAATCGGAGTCTTGTCCGTAATTGAGCGCACCTTTAACCCGCTCCCTTGAATAGCGCGGATCGCGGCTTCACGCCCCGGACCGGGCCCCTTCACGAATACATCCACTTCTTGCATTCCGTGTTCACGTGCGTTATCGCTAGCCGTTTGCGCGGCGACACGCGCGGCGTAGGGTGTGCTTTTACGGCTGCCCTTAAAACCGCTTGTACCGGCGCTCGCCCACGATACGACGTTTCCAGATTGATCGGTCATCGAAACAATCGTGTTATTGAAGGTCGCGAAAATGTGCGCTTGCCCGTAAGGAATATTCTTTACGGACTTGCGGGGGGTGGCGCGGCGACCACTGGCTGCCCCTTTTTTCGGTGCTGGTGTACGTGCCATACACAATCCCTATCACGGTGTAATCTGGCGGATTTCTGTTACATGGTTCGTAGGGGCAGGTGAAACACTCCCTGCCCCTACCGGGTGTCTTACTGTCTCGAATTCCGCGCGCGCCCTTGCCCCATCGGGGATAGCGTCGTGCGGCATCTCGTGGAGGAACAATCCGTTAGCTGCGCTTTTTGTGCGCCAGCGCGAAACGCGCCACGCTCAGCGACTGCTCCCGATTTACAGCGCATTCCCAGATGATGCGCTGTAACTGCCTGCTTATTTCTTGGTTGCGCCGCGACGACGACCACGACCCGGTACAGTTTTCTTGATACCTTTGCGGGTACGGGCATTCGTGCGGGTGCGCTGCCCACGCACCGGCAAATTGCGACGGTGACGCAGACCGCGATAGCAGCCAATTTCCGACAGGCGCTTAATGTTCAACTGAACTTCACGCCGCAGGTCGCCTTCGACAGTCATGCTGCCGATAGCTTCACGCAGCGCTTGCAATTCAGCTTCGCTCAAGTCTTTCACGCGCGTATCAGGGTTTACCCCGGTTTGCGCGAGAATCTTGTTGCTGGTAGGACGACCAACGCCATAGATATACGTCAGTGCAATCACCACTCGTTTGTCGCGGGGTAAATCGACCCCTTCAATACGTGCCATTTATTCGTTCTCCCTCACCGCGACCCGCATTAACCCTGACGCTGCTTGTGCTTGGGGTTAACACAAATGACCATGACGTTACCATGACGCTTGATCACGCGGCACTTAGGGCAACGAGGCTTTACCGATGCCGTTACGCGCATGTTCGCTGCTCACTCTCTAGGCGGATTAACAGACCTTTGATTTTACTGATGATTGTGTCTTCTGTCTACGGTTGATTTCTCTTGCAGTGGTATGGCGGGCGCGATATATCGTGCCCCTACATTGCACATCAACCCCGTTTTGTCACCCGCACCCGTTCATTCGGGTACGATATTCACACATCAACATGTGTAGGGGCGCATCGTGATGCGCCCGCCGACAACGGGCGGCTCACGAGCCGCCCCTACAATCCAATCCCCACGCGCAAGGTTTTCTCCCCTCTCCTAGGGAGAGGGTTGGGGGGGATTCTCACGGCAGCGTTAAAATGATCGGATCGCCTTCCGTCACGCAGATCGTATGCTCGATATGCGCGCACAGCGACTTATCCACCGTCACCACTGTCCAGTGATCATCCAATTCGCGCAGTTCGTCCCGCCCGGCGATCAACATCGGCTCGATGGCGAAGGTCATTCCCGGCAAAAGCGGCACGCTCGTGAAGTTGTACTTCCCGCGCTGCTTGCGGTTGGGCCACCAGTTCGGCACTTCCGGTTCTTCGTGCATCGTGCGCCCAACTCCATGCCCCGTATATTCCTTCGCAAGGCTGTAGCCCATGCTTTCGGCATATCGCTGGATCGCCACCGCCACATCGCGCGTTTCAAAGCCTTCGCGCGCCGCCGCGATGCCAATCTCTAACGCTTTCGCCGTCGCGTCGATCAACCGCTGCGCTCCCGGCTTAATTTCGCCCACACCCACTGTGATTGCCGCATCCCCCACATAGCCTTGATACGTGCATCCCACATCAAGGCTTATGATGTCGCCTTCTTTGAGAAAGCGGCTGTCACTGGGAATACCATGCACCAGTTCGTGATTGATCGACGCGGTGATCGTCGCCGGAAAATTCGGCGCGTTCAGCTTCGGATAGTTCAAAAACACCGGAGTCGCGCCGTGATCGCGGATCACCTGCTCTGCGATGCGGTCAAGCGCCTTTGTCGTGATCCCCGGTCGCACGGCTTCGCGCATCGCTTGATGCGCGCGCGCTACAATCCGACCTGCTTCGCGCATCACCGCGATCTCATCCGGCGTTTTGATATGTACGGTCACTTCTTGCATCATGCTGCTTTACTGCGCTTTACTTCACCGCGTCGATGATTCGCTTCACTTCCGCGCTGACCTCTTCAATCGAACGTTCGGCAGGGATGACTTTCAGCAAGCCCTTGCGCTTGTAGTGGTCAATCAATGGTTGTGTTGTTTTCAGGAAGGTATCAATGCGCTTGATGATCGCGTCGGCGCTGGCATCATCCGGGCGGCGCGCCAGTTCTTCGCCGTCAGCGGCAATCGCCACAAGACGCGGCGGAAACCGCTTGTCTGGGGATTCTTCCCACGTATACGATTTAATCCCACCCGCATTTGAATAGATGTTGAAAGTCTCGCCTGTCTTACTCGACTTCACACGCCCGAATGCGCGCTTGAATGCCGTATACAAATCGATCTCGAACAGCAGCACCGCGCCCACTTTCTCGCCTCTGCTGTTCAGGTAATTCTCCAGCCAATCCGCTTGCGCCGGAGTGCGCGGATACCCATCGAGAATCACGCCGTTTGCCGCGTCCGGCTGCGAAAGCCGTTCGCGCACGACTTCATTCGTCGTGTCATCGTCGATCAAGTTCCCCGCCGCCATGATCTGCTGGATGCGCTGTGCCAGTTCATCGGTGCGCGTTTTCATCGCGCGGAACAGATCGCCCGTCGAAACCTGCGGAATTCCGTAGGTGCTTTCGATGAATTTCGCTTGTTCGCCTTTGCCCGCGCCCTGCACACCCATCAGGATCAAATACAAACCCATCGTAATTTTCTCCAAAAAGACAACGGGGCGGTTCGTAAACCGCCCCTGATCGCGCATTTTTTATCGGATGAACCGGTCATAATTACGCATGACCAACTGCGCTTCAAGCTGTCGCAGGGTGTCGATAACCACACCCACCACGATGATTAACCCCGAACCGGACAGCACCGTCGCCGCGTTAAGCTGATTCGCCGCTTCCAACGGGAACAATGCCCGATTCAAGAACTCGACAATGCCCGGTGTCACCGCCACCACCCCCAAGAACAGCGCGCCTACCAGCGTGATGCGCCGCGTCACCCGCACAATGTAATCTTGTGTGCGTTTGCCGGGGCGAATACCCGGGATGAACCCGCCGTTGCGCTGGAGATTTTCACTCAAGTTCTGGTTGCCCACCTGAATATCGGTGTAGATGAACGTGAAGCCCACCACCAGCAGGAAGAAGACCAGCCAATACGCGAAACCCTGCTGCTGCCCGAATGTCGCGTTGATGCTGTCCTTCACCGGACCATCCGGGAACAGATTGATCAGCAGCGCCGGAAATGTGATGATCGACTGCGCGAAAATGAGCGGGATCATGCCCACCGCGTTGACTTTCAACGGGATATGCGTACTCGCCCCGCCGTACTGTTTTCGCCCACGCACTCGCTTCCCATACTGTACAGGGATGCGCCGTGTCCCTTCCTGAATGATGATGATCACCACCACGCTTATCACCAAAATGACCACGAACAGCACTAAATTCCAAAGCTGCTGCGTGCTGTTGGTGAGAAGCTGGACGAGATTCTGCGGCGCGCGCGCCACAATTCCACCAAAGATGATGATCGACAACCCGTTGCCAATCCCTTGTTCCGTGATCAGCTTACCAAGCCATACCGCGAAGAAGGTTCCCGCCGTCATCGTCACAATCACCGTGAGCGTGAGCAAGAGGTCTGACCCGAAGCCCGGTATGATCGGCTGCCCGATGATGGAGTTGAAAATCTGAATCTGACTGACGACTTGGATTAACGCCATCGGAATCGCCAGATAGTAGGTATACGTTTCAATCTTTTCACGACCACCCGGTTCTTTGCTCAGGCGTTCCAGTGACGGAATCACCGGAATCAACACCTGCAAAATGATTTGGGCAGTAATGTAGGGATAAACGCCGTTAGCAATCACACTGAAGTTTTGCAGCGCGCCACCAGAGAGCAGGTTGAGTACGCTCACCAAGCCGCCGCTGTTGCCTTCGATCAAGATGCGGAGCGCGTCACGGTCAACGCCAACAACCGGAACGTGCGCCGCGAATTGATACACGACCAAAATCATCAGCGTGAACAGAATTTTGTTCCGCAAGTCCGGCAGGCGGATCGCGTTACGTAGTGCTTCAATCATAGGTAAAATTCCTGTCGCAGTGACAACCTCGACACGTAACTACTCACACATTTTGTGTAGAGGCGACCCAATGGGTCGCCCTTGTCCTCAACAAAATGATCGGGCATAAACTCGTTATGCCCGTCGATTTCGTGCCGCGTATTGTACTAGCTCTGCTGCTTGGCTTTCAATGCTTCGAGCTTGGCTTTCGGCAGCAGCTTAACCGTCGCCGCCGCGCCTGTGACGAGCAGTGGGAGCTTGGTCACACTGCCGCCATTTTCGGTCAGCTTCGCTTCCGCGCTCTTGCTGAAGCGGTGCGCGTGAACGGTGTATTTGTTCTTGAAACCGTCCTCTGTGATGCCGCCAAGAATGACTACGGGCTTTTCCGCATTGCGGATTAACCCCGCCGCCGCCAAATCCGCCGGCGTAATCGTCGCGCCGTTGGCAAACACTTCAAGGTCTGCCAAGTTCACTTCTTGATATTCAATGCGGAAGATGTTCGTGAAACCGCGCTTGAACGGCAGACGACGCACCAACGGAAGCTGACCGCCTTCAAAGTACGCGCCCTTGCGTGCGTTGCGTCCGCGCGCGCCCGCGCCCTTGGTACCGCGACCCGCTGTTTTACCTTTGCCAGCCGAAATACCACGCCCAACGCGCGTTTTCTTCTTCCGCGACCCCTTATCGGGCTGCAAATCGTGGAGTTTCATTAGGCTTGACCTTCCTCGACCTTGAGCAGGTGGCTGATCTTGAAGATCAACCCGCGCACAGTCGGCGTATCATCGCGTTCAACCGTCTGCTGAAGACGCTTCAACCCCAGCGCTTCGGCTGCCGCGCGTTGATCCTTGCGGTAGCCAATCGGGCTGCGTACCAGCGTGATCTTGAGCTTCTTGTTACTGCTCATTCTTCTCACCTTCCTGCGCGGCAGTACGACGCTCCCAGAAGGGACGCATCTGTTCCGCGCTCTTGCCACGCATCGCAGCGAGCTGCTGCGGGCTTTTGATTTCTTGCAGCGCCGCCAGCGTTGCCATCGCCACATTGAGCAGGTTATTGCTCCCCTGCGACTTGCTCAGAATGTCGCGCACGCCTGCCGCTTCCAGCACCGCGCGCACACCGCCCCCCGCGATTACGCCCGTACCGGGACTCGCAGGGCGCAGCAGCACTTTCGCGCCGCCATATTCCGCGGTCACTTCATGCGGAATCGTCGATCCGCTCAAGGGCACATGGAACAGTTGGCGGCGAGCGCGGTCCGTTCCCTTGCGGATACTGTCCGGCACAGCGCGCGCCTTGCCAATGCCAATCCCCACGCGCCCCTTGCCGTCACCCACGACGACTACGGTGCGGAAGGCGAAGCGGCGACCTCCCTTAATCACTTTCGCCACGCGCTTAATATCTACGACACGTTCTTCCAGTTCTTCGCGTTCTTCACGGTCACCGCCGCGCTCCCCGCCGCGTTCGCGATTACCGGGACGGTTGTCACGTTCCGGGCGGTCTCCACCCGGACGATCTGCACCACCGCTGCCGGCTCGATCCCCACCGCGACGGCGCGGGCGCTGTTGAGTCTGTGCATCACCGCTGCCGGGACGCTGTTGTCTTTCGTTCGCCATAGCTTATGCCTGCACCTTCGCTGTTAGAATTCCAGACCGCCTTCGCGTGCGCCTTCTGCAAGCGCCGCGACGCGACCGTGATACTGATAACCGCCGCGGTCAAACACAACCTTCGTGACTCCAGCGGCTTTGGCGCGTTCTGCCAGCTTCAAACCCACCAGCTTGGCAGAATCGGATTTGTTCTTGCCTTCAACCTCTTTGACGATCTCGCGGTCAATCGTCGATGCCGAGGCAACCGTGTGCCCCTTCGTATCGTCAATCAACTGGGCATAGATGTTATCGAGGCTGCGGAAGACGTTCAGGCGCGGGCGTTCGCTCGTGCCTACCACGCGAAAACGCAGGCGCTTGTGGCGGCGTTCACGTGATGCTCTCTTTTTCTTTAGGTCTTTCGCGTTCATCGTTGTTCCTAGACAGTACGTTAAATGGTTGCATGTCTGTAGGGGCGGCGACGAAACTCGTTTGGCATATGCCGCCCGCATAAATCACGGGCGCGATATATCGCGCCCCTACAAACGATTACACCTTTTTGGTGTTTACTTACCCGTCTTACCCGCTTTGCGGCGGATAACTTCGTCGCTGTAGCGCACGCCTTTACCCAAATATGGTTCGGGTGGGCGCATCTCGCGGATTTCTGCCGCTACCTGCCCAACCTGCTGCTTGTCGATGCCCTTCACGCGGACATGGAAAATCAGCGGCGTATCGCGCTGCACTTCAAACGAAATGTTCTCTGGGGCAGGGTAGACGATCTCGTGCGAATAGCCGAGTTTCATCACCAAATTGCTGCCCTTCACTTCGCCGTTGTAACCAACGCCTTCCACCGTCAAACTCTTGGTGAAGCCGTCGCTGATCCCGGTGATCAGGTTGAACAGCAGCGCCCGCGTCAGCCCGTGCAAAGCGCGGTCATTGCGCTCGTCTGTCGCCCGCGTCACGTGCAGTTCGTTGCCTTCGCGCTTCACACTGATGTTGGGGTGAACTTCCAAATGGCGTTCCCCCTTCGGACCTTTTGCCGTAATCGTCTGCCCGTCAATTTTGACTTCTACCTTGGCGGGAATGACTATCGGTTTTCTACCAATACGCGACATCGTTCAGTTCTCCTGTGCGTTCGCCGCTACCACACGTAGCACAGCACTTCGCCGCCCACCTGCTCGCGGCGTGCTTGCTGCGCGGTCATCACGCCCTTAGGAGTCGTGACGATGGCTACGCCAATGCCGCTGCGGACGCGCGGCAAATCCGTCCGCTTGCGATACACGCGGCGACCGGGCTTGCTCACACGTTCGATGTGCTGAATGACGGGAATACGTTCGCGGCGCGAACCGTAATACTTCAATTCGATGTTGATGACGTTGAACGGCTTGCCTTCAACGACATTGTAACCCTCGATGAAGCCTTCTTCTTTCAGAATACGCGCAATTTCGATCTTCAGCTTCGACGCGGGAATTTCCACGTTCGTGCGCTTGATCAGGATTGCATTGCGGATGCGCGTCAGCATATCCGCGATAGGGTCGCTCATCATAGTCGGTATGTCCCTCTTTTACCAGCTCGACTTGACCACGCCGGGAATTTGCCCCTTTAGGGCAAGTTCACGGAAGTGAATGCGGCAAAGCCCAAACTTACGGATGTAGCCACGCGGGCGACCACACGTCTTTCCCGAATTCGGGTCAACGAACTGGCAGCGGTTACGCACTTGCACTTTGTACTTACGGCGACCTTCGCGCGCCGTTACGCTTCTTTTCGCCATTGACTAATTCTCCCGGAAGGGCATACCGAGCAGTTTGAGCAAGCGACGACCTTGTTCATCGGTCTTCGCACTGGTGACAATCGTTATTTCCATGCCGCGTACTTTGTCGATCTTGTCATACTGAATTTCTGGAAAGACCAACTGTTCACGCAAGCCAATGGTGTAATTCCCACGACCATCAAACGTTTCCGGCGACACCCCACGAAAGTCACGAATACGCGGCAGTGCCACGTTGATCAAGCGGTCTAGCAGCGCCCACATGCGTTCCCCGCGCAGCGTCACCTTCACGCCAATTGCGCGACCTTCACGCAGTTTGAATGCCGCAACCGATTTCTTCGCTTTGGTCACGACTGGCTGCTGCCCGGTGATCTGGCGCAGGTCACTGACCGCGCCATCGAGCGACTTGGGATTGTCGATTGCTTCGCCGACACCGACGTTGATGACGATCTTTTCGATCTTGGGAACTTGCATCACGTTCTTGAAACCGAATTCGTTCATTAACGCCGGGACGACCTGTTCACTGTACCGTTGTTGGACAAGATATTTGTTCGTCATGATGGTTTCAGCCCCGGGTCTTACTCAATTTCGGCGCTGCACTTACGGCAGACGCGCACTTTGTATCCGTCATCACGGACTTTGAACCCCACGCGCACCGATTTGTCGCACTTGGGGCAAACCAGCATCACATTCGAGAGATCCATCTTGCCCTCGAAGTCGAGAATCTGCGCGGGAACTTGCTGCCGCCCCGCCTGCCGCGCCTTCTGGTGCTTCTTTAGCATGTTCAAGCCCTGCACCGTCACGCGGTTCTCTTTCGGGAAAACGCCAATGACTTCACCGCGTTCGCCCTTGTCTTTTCCGGCGATAATTTCAACTTTATCGCCCTTCTTTATCCGCTGCATTGTTCTTGTGTCCTTCTGGGGCGCGTCCATATTCCTTCCACGAGAACATGATGCGCCCTGCTGTCTGTTTCGACAGGTCGAGTGCCTACGCCGTCACTAAAGCGTTTCCGGCGCGAGCGAGACGATTTTCAAATACCCCCGGTCACGCAGTTCACGGGCGACGGGACCAAACACGCGCGTGCCGCGCGGGTTTTGCAAGTCGTCGTTCAAAATGACGGCGGCATTATCATCAAACTTGATGTACGAGCCATCAGCGCGGCGATATTCTTTCGCCACACGCACTATCACCGCTTTCACCACGTCACTTTTCTTGACCGTGCCTTGCGGTGTCGCGCTTTTGACGGCGGCGACCACAATATCCCCAATGCTGGCGTAGCGGCGGCGTGATCCACCCAACACGCGAATCACCAGCAGTTCCTGTGCCCCGGTATTATCCGCGACCTTCAAACGCGATTCGTTCTGAATCATGGCGCTCTACTCCTCATCAGCAGGGGGGTTTTCCCCGCCTGTGATCACCGCTTCGTCGGCCAGCGTGCCGAGCGTCGGCGTGCCAATTTCCGCCAACACTTCCTCGACTACCCAGCGCTTGTGACGGCTCAACGGCTTACTTTCGACGATACGAACCAGCGCACCTGTTTTAATCGAGTCCGATTCGTCATGCGCCATCACTTTCTTCGTCAGCTTGACCACCTTCTTGTAAATCGGGTGTGTCTTGCGGCGTTCAATGGCGACTACGACTGTCTTTGTCATCTTGTCGCTAACGACGCGACCTACCAGACGACGGCGTTTGTTTGGCATTATTTCTTACCCTTCTTCGTCGGCGCAGCGTTCGTTTCCGGCGCGCTTGCCGACGCTGCGATTTGACGCTCGCGCAGAATCGTCAGAATTTGCGCGATATCGCGCTTGGTGCGGCGCAGGGCATTTTCTTCTTCTAACTGCCCAAACGCCTTCTGAAACCGCAGATTGAACATCGCCTCGCGCTGGTCTTCCAGCAGGTCGAGCAAATCTTTGTCATTCATTTCGCGCAGTTCACGCACGTTCATTATTTCACCTCGCCGCCCAGCGGCACGCCCGAAATCGGGTCTATCCGGCGAATAATCTTGGTGCGAATCGGCAGTTTGAACGCCGCCAGTCGCAGCGCTTCCACCGCTTCTGCTTCTGGGATGCCCCCCATTTCAAACAGAACGCGTCCCGGACGAACCACCGCGACATAATATTCCACCGCGCCCTTACCGCTACCCATGCGGGTTTCGGCAGCTTTCTTGGTGAAGGGTTTATCCGGGAACACCCGAATCCATATCTTCCCACGACGGCGAATGTAGCGCACCATCGTGCGGCGGGCGGCTTCAATCTGGCGGCTCGTCAGCCAAATCGGCTCCAGCGCTTGCAGCCCATAGTCGCCAAAGGCAACCGTGGACCCGCGCTGCGACAACCCCTTCATGCGCCCGCGCATTTGCTTGCGGTACTTTACACGCTTAGGCATTAACATCGTGTCTGCTCCTCGATCCGAACGCTAGTATCGGTAGGGAATGCCTACCCTGCCGACTCGACGTTCGCTTTTTCGCTAGGCGGTTTGGGCAGTTCGCGCTGAAGCACGTCGCCCTTATAGACCCACACCTTCACGCCAATACGCCCGAACGTCGTCAACGCTTCGGCTTTCGCAAAGTCGATGCTCGCCCGCAGTGTTCCACGCGGCACACGTCCATCGCTTGCCCATTCGCGGCGGCTCATGTCCGACCCGCCCAAACGCCCGCTGACTTCGATCTTCACGCCCTGCGCGCCTTGACGCATCGCTTGGCTAATCGCGCGTTTGATAGCGCGGCTGTGCCCAATTCGCTTTTCAAGCTGCTGGGCAATGTTTTCGGCGACTAACTGCGCGTCGGTATCCGGCTTGTCGATTTCATTTACATCGACCTTGACCTTTTTACCCGTCATCTTTTCGATGCTCGTCCGCAGTGTCTTTACCCCTTCCCCTTTGCGACCAATCAAAATGCCGGGGCGGGCGGTGTGAATCTTCACTTCAAGCTGATTCGGATAGCGTTCGATTTCGACGCGCGAAACCCCCGCCTTATCGCCTTCTTTTTTTACATACTTGCGAATGGCGAAATCCTCTTGCAGCAGTTCGGCATACCGTGACCCCTGCGCGAACCAGCGCGCGTCCCAGTCACGATTGATCCCCAGTCGGAACCCTACGGGATGTACTTTGCGACCCATCGTTATTTGTTCTCTTTCCCATCGGACAGGATGATCGTCAGGTGTGACGTGCGGCGCAAACGCGGCTTGTAACGCCCACGCGCGCCCGCCTTAAACCGCTTGAGCATCGGTCCCCCGCCAACCATGATGGTCGCAACGGTCATTTCGTCGCGCTCAAGATCAAAGTTGTTCTCGGCGTTTGCCAATGCGCTCGCCAGCACTTTGCTGACAAAATCCGCGCCTTTTTTCGGCATGAACTTCAGAATGACCATCGCCTGTTCCGCGTTCAGCCCGCGTACTTGGTCAGCAACCAAACGCAGCTTCTGCGCGCTGATAGGGAGATATTTTGCTTCGGCACGTACCTGCATGATGTGCTTTCTCCCTTTACTTCTTCTTCTTCTCGACCATGTGACCACGGAAGGTACGAGTCGGGGCGAATTCCCCCAGCTTGTGTCCTACCATGTTCTCAGTGACGTAAATCGGCACATGCTGCTTGCCGTTATGCACCCCAATGGTGTGCCCCACCATTTGCGGGAAGATTGTGCTGTCGCGGCTCCATGTGCGAACCACAACTTTCTTGTTCTCCGCGTTCAGCTTCTCAATTTTCTTGATCAGCTTCGGGTGAATATAAGGACCTTTTTTGAGCGAACGTGACATATGTCTTATCCTCTGGTTTAGCCGTATCTACGCGGGTAACATCCGTAGGGGCGCGTGCGAAACGGTTGATGCGGAGCATCGCGTTTCGTCCATCGCGCCCGTTATTCTTTACCGATCTCACCCACCCAGACGCGCTAACTCAATGCTTCCCTTTAACGCTTGCTGCGGCGGCGAACGATAAAACGCTGCGTGCGCTTGTTACGGCGCGTGCGGTAGCCAAGCGCCGGTTTTCCCCATGGTGTCTTGGGACCCGGCAGACCGATACCTGAACGACCTTCACCACCACCATGCGGGTGTCCGGCAGGGTCCATCGCGATACCACGCACCGATGGTCTCCAGCCCTTCCAGCGGTTGCGCCCCGCCTTGCCAATCTTGATGTTGCCGTGATCGGTGTTGCCCACCTGCCCGATGGTCGCCATGCAGCGTTCATGCACATAGCGCACTTCGCCGCTTGGCAAACGCACCTGCGCGTAAATGCCTTCTTTCGCAAGAAGCTGCGCGCTCACACCTGCCGAACGCGCAAGCTGTCCGCCGTTGCCGGGCAGCAGCTCAACATTGTGAATCTGCGTGCCAACCGGTATATCGCGGATGTACAGCGCGTTCCCCACGCGAATCTCGGCAAGTTCGCCGTTGGCGATGCGATCCCCCACTTTCAACCCCAGCGGCGCGATGATGTAGCGTTTTTCGCCATCTTCATACTGGAGCAGCGCAATACGCGCCGAACGGTTGGGATCGTATTCAATCGCGATCACGTTCGCCACACTGTCGAACTTGTCGCGCTTGAAGTCAATAATGCGATAACGACGCTTGTGACCACCGCCGCGATGGCGAACCGTCACACGCCCCATATTGTTACGTCCACCACGCTTCCGCAGCGGCTCGGTCAGTGACCGTTCCGGCTTCGACTTGGTGATTTCTTCAAAACTGTGCCCCGTCATCCCGCGGCGACCCGCCGAAGTGGGCTTGTAAACTTTGACAGGCATGTCTGCTTATCCTGCTTCCTGCTCACTAAGCGTTGAACAACTCGATGGTTTCGCCTTCTTCAAGCGTCACGATGGCTTTCTTCCACTGCTTGCTTCGCATGTATTCGCGCCGTCCGCGCATCCCACGCTTGGCAGGCATCACCACCGTGTTCACCTTCTTCACCTTCTTATCGAAGATGACCTCTACCGCTTCTTTGATTTGCGCCTTGTTCGCATTCGGCGCAACTTCAAAAATGTACTTGTTCAGTGCTTCCGTCATCGCTGTGCCTTTTTCGGTCACAACAGGACGAATCAAGACGTTGTAAATATGCAGTTCAGGCATGGCGCTATTCCTCCTTGCCCCAAATGCTCTTGATCACGTCCAGCGCATCCAGCGGCACAATCACACGGTCATACTGAAGCAGGTCGCGGATGTTGAGATAGTTGGCGAGCAGGGGCTTCGCATTCGCCAAATTCAACGTGCTAATCTTCACGTTGTCGTTGCCAGCCGTCACCAGCACGAGCGCGCTGGTTTCCGCACCCACAATATTGGCAAGAATGCGCTTCATTTCTTTCGTTTTGGGTTCGGGAAGTGTGAAGTTATCCACAAACACAAGCTGACCATCTGCCAGCAGCGCGCTTAACGCGCTGCGAATCGCCGCGCGGCGCATCTGCTTCGGCATGTCCTTGCGATAGTGGTGCGGCTTTGGCCCCATCGGGCGACCACCGCCGACAAACTGCGTTGCCGTGCGCGACCCATGACGAGCGCGCCCCGTTCCCTTTTGTTTGTACATCTTTGCCGTGGTCCGGCTCACTTCGCCGCGCCGCTGCGTGCTGCGCGTGCCAAGATGCATGTGCGAAATCTGCCGCACATACGCCTGATGCATCAAACCCTTATTGATCTTCGCTTGGAAAATATCGGCGGGCAGGTCAAGCGTCCGTACCTGCTTACCGTTGGTGTCCAACACGGGGACTTGCAAACTAGTCATCGTCAATTTCTCCTGTTCCTAATAATCCGTGCGCCTAGCCACGACGCACACGAGCAGGCTTGACGATGACAATGCTGCCGTTGCTGCCGGGAACACTCCCACGCACAGCCAGCAAATTCCGTTCGGGATCAACCACCACCACTTCCAAATTTTGCGAAGTGACGCGCGCGTTGCCCATCCGACCCGCCATGCGCTGCCCTTTCCACGTGCGCGCGGGGAAAGTGGTGGCACCAACTGAACCCGGTGCGCGTTCGCGGTCACTTGCACCGTGCGTCTTGGGCTGGCGGTTGAAGTTGTGGCGCTTTATCGTCCCCGCAAACCCACGTCCCTTGCTCTTGCCAATCACATCCACACGCTCGCCCTTGGCGAACACATCGCACTTAATTTCCTGCCCCGCCGTCACATCTACGCCATTCCCGCCGTTCTTCACACGGAACTCGCGCAGCACCTTCAACGCGGGCAAGCTGGTCTTTTGCAGATGCCCCATCTGTCCCTTCGACAGCCGCTTCGGTTGGGTTGCCCCAAATCCAAGCTGCACAGCCACATAACCGTCGGTGTCTTGGGTGCGAATCTGCGTCACATAGCACGGACCGGCTTCAATGACCGTCACGGGAATTACATTCCCCTTGTCATCGAATACCTGTGTCATGCCGACTTTCTTTCCGATAATACCCTTCATCGATCAATGCCTTTCATCTTTCTCTTGCTCCTCACGCGCATTGGCGGGCGGCATCAGCCCGCATACGCCCGTAAACCATCGTGTGCAGCCGTTATTCTGCACACCCTTTGCGCGTAACGCCGTTTTGCTTCAGCTATCACAGGCTCGGCTCTCACTTCACCTGCGGTGTACTTCACTCACCCTAAATCTTGATTTCGATATCGACACCCGCGGGCAGGTTCAGGCGCATCAGCGTGTCAATCGTCTTGCTGTCCGGGTCAAGGACATCGATCAGCCGCTTGTGCGTCCGAATCTCAAAATGCTCCTGCGAATCTTTGTCGATGAATGGCGAACGGCGCACCGTGAAGCGTTCGATCTTCGTCGGCAGCGGCACTGGACCCACCACACGAGCGCCTGTGCGTTCGGCAGTTTCCACAATGCGCTGCGCGCTTTGATCCAGCACGCGGTGATCATACGCCTTCAAGCGAATACGAATTTTGCTCTTGAACATACCCGTTTTCCTTCGTGGGGCGGTTTCGCCTTCGGCAGTCACGCCCATGTGTAGGGGCGACCCCGACGATTTCTCACCGCCTAGTCGCCCCTACAAACTTCTGTATTGATGGAGCAGCCCTGCTGTGTGCTGGCGCTTAGCTCAACACTTCCGTGATCACACCCGCGCCGACGGTCAAGCCGCCTTCACGAATAGCGAACTTCGAGCCTTTTTCCAGCGCCACCGGAACGATCAGTTCGACCTGAAGGTTCACGTTGTCGCCCGGCATCACCATTTCCACCCCTTCGGGCAGGGTCACGGTGCCGGTCACGTCCATCGTGCGGATGTAGAACTGCGGACGATACCCGTTGAAGAATGCCTTGTGGCGACCACCTTCTTCTTTCTTCAGGATGTACACTTCGCTCATGAATTTCTTGTACGGCGTGATGCTCTTGGGCTTCGCCAACACCATACCGCGTTCGACTTCTTCACGAGTCGTCCCGCGCAGCAGAATACCCGCGTTGTCGCCCGCTTCGGCGCTGTCCAGTTCCTTATGGAACATTTCAATCCCCGTCACCGTCGTGTTGATAACTTCTTCACGCAACCCGATGATCGAGACTTCTTCGCCCTTCTTCAGCGTGCCGCGTTCCACACGCCCCGTCACCACCGTCCCACGCCCCTTGATCGAGAACACGTCTTCTACAGGCATCAGGAACGGCTTGTCTTTGTCACGCACAGGCGTGGGAATCCACGAGTCTACCGCGTCCATCAGTTGCAGAATCGGCGCGTATTCCGGCGCGTTCGGGTCTTCGCTCGTCGATTCATACGCTTGCAGCGCCGAACCACGCACAATCGGCGTGTCTTCGCTGAAGTTGTACCCGCTCAGCAGCTCGCGCAGTTCAAGTTCCACCAGTTCGAGCAGTTCAGGGTCATCGAGCTGGTCGATCTTGTTCAGGAACACCACCATCGCCGGCACTTCTACCTGACGCGCAAGCAGCACGTGTTCGCGCGTCTGCGGCATCGGACCATCGGGCGCGCTCACAACGAGAATCGCGCCGTCCATCTGCGCCGCACCGGTGATCATGTTCTTGATGTAGTCGCGGTGACCCGGGCAGTCTACGTGCGCGTAGTGGCGAGCATCCGTCTCATATTCCACGTGACGGATGTTGATGGTGATACCACGAGCCTTTTCTTCAGGGGCGTTGTCGATGTCCTCATAGTTCATCTTCGCCGCTTTCCCCTTCAGCCCCAACACCTTCGTGATGGTCGCCGTCAGGGTCGTCTTGCCGTGGTCAACGTGACCAATGGTGCCGATGTTCACATGCGGCTTGTTACGCTGGAACTTCCCTTGAGACATGAGTTCTCTTTCCTTGCTGTTCTACTATCCCAACTACGTTGGCTGTTCACGAAACCGATACGAATTTGCGAGTTGCACCGTCTTACGGGTGCGTCGGGGGCGCTCTATTCTCTACGCCCCCGACACGCTCGTCAATTCCAAATTTAAGATTGGCTGCCGCCCTTGATCACTTCGTCGGCAATGTTTTGCGGCGCAACCGAATACTTCTCGAATTCCATCGTGAAGCTCCCGCGCCCTTGCGTCATGTTGCGGATTTGTGTGGCATACCCGAACATTTCGCCCAGCGGCACATTCGCCCGTATCGCTGTCGCGCCTGCGCGCGGTTCCATCCCAATGATGATGCCGCGCCGCGCGCTCAAATCTCCCACGATGGTCCCTGTGTAATCATCGGGCGCGCTCACCTCCACCTTCATCGTCGGTTCCAGCAGCACAGGCTTGCCTTTCTGCACGCCCTCTTTCAGCGCCATCGAACCGGCGATCTTGAACGCCATTTCCGACGAGTCCACATCATGGAACGCGCCGTCCACCAACCGCGCGCGTATCCCCACAACAGGGTAGCCCGCCAGCACGCCGCCGCTGATCGCTTCGCGGATGCCGTTTTCCGTCGGGCGGATGAATTCGCGCGGGATAGTCCCACCGCGAATTTCATCATAGAACACCAGCCCGTCCTTCTGCTTGTCGAAATCTTCGTCCGTCTCCAAAATCGGCTCGAACTCGACGACGACGCGCGCGTACTGACCCGAACCACCCGTTTGACGCTTGAACGTCATATCCACGCGGTTGGGGCGGGTGATCGTTTCACGGTATGCCACGCGCGGACGACCCACCGTCGCCTGCACGCCGAACTCGCGCTTCATGCGGTCAACCAACACTTCAAGATGCAGTTCTCCCATGCCCTTGATCTTCGTCTGACCAAGTTTGTCATCGACTTCGATCTTGAACGTCGGGTCTTCTTCCGCAAGGCTGCGAAGCGCCTTGCCCATCTTGTCTTGGTCGCCCTTGGTGTTCGGCTCAATCGCAACTTCGATCACAGGCTCAGGGAAGCTGATCTTTTCCAGCACAATCGGCTTGTTTTCGTCGCACAGGGTATCCCCAGTGAACGTATCCTTCAGCGCCAAAATCGCCGCAATATCGCCAGCTCTCACTTCTTCCACGTCTTCGCGCTTGTCCGCGAACATACGCACGATACGTCCAATGCGTTCACGGGTGCCCTTGGTGCTGTTTAGCATCATCGAACCGGCTTTCACCGAACCCGAATACACGCGGAAGAACGCTAGACGACCCACGAACGGGTCGGTGATGATCTTGAACACCAGCGCCGCTGTCGGTTCATTCACATCAGCGTGACGAACCAGTTCTTCCTCCGTCTTCGGATGCGTCCCCTTCACAGGCGGAATATCTAGCGGCGAAGGCAGCAGCTCAACGACCTTGTCCAGCATCAACTGAACGCCCTTGTTCTTCAGCGCCGAACCGCACAACACCGGATGCACTTTCCCGGCGATGGTCGATGCGCGCAGTGCGCCCAGCAGTTCATCATCGCTGATTTCTTCACCGTTCAAATACTTTTCGGTCAAGAAATCATCGCTCTCAACGATCTTCTCGATCATTTCCGCGCGCAAGGTTTCAATCTGTTCGCGGTGGCTTTCAGGAATAGGGTGACGCTGAATGTCCGTCCCTTCGTCGTTACCATACGTCACCAAGTCGTTCTTCAGCAGGTCAAAAATGCCTTTGAAGTCCGAACCTTCGCCGTAAGGGTACTGAAGCAGAACCGGATTGCCATGCAGACGATCCACAATCATATCCACGCAGCGCATGAAGTTTGCGCCCGTGCGATCCATCTTGTTGACGAAGCACATACGCGGCACGTTGTAGTTGTTCGCCTGCCGCCACACCGTTTCAGACTGCGGTTCTACCCCCGCCACACCATCAAACACGACCACGCCGCCATCCAGCACGCGCAGTGAACGCTGCACTTCAGCGGTAAAGTCCACGTGCCCCGGCGTGTCGATGACGTTGATTTGATGACCGTTCCACGATGCAGTCACGGCAGCAGCGGTAATCGTAATACCGCGTTCGCGTTCCTGTTCCATGTAGTCAGTCGTCGCCGCCCCGTCATGCACTTCACCGATTTTGTGAACCATACCTGTGTAGTACAGCACACGTTCAGTCGTCGTCGTCTTGCCCGCGTCAATGTGGGCGATGATGCCAATATTGCGAACCTTATTCAGGTCGTTTGTTGCTTCGAATTTCTTCGCCATGCTTGTCCGTTGATACTTTCTCTATCCCGCACGCTTGGTGACATTCACACGCTTTAGCGGAAGTGCGCGAACGCGCGGTTCGCTTCTGCCATACGGTGAGTGTCGTCACGCTTCTTGACCGACGCGCCTTGATTGTTCGCCGCATCAAGCAGTTCATTCGCCAGCTTATCCGCCATGCTGCGTCCGCCGCGCTTGCGCGCGTTTTCCAGCACCCAGCGCATCGCCAGCGTAATACCGCGCTGCGATGCCACTTCTACCGGAACTTGGTAGGTCGCACCGCCCACACGCATCGGTTTTACCTCGATGGCGGGGGTGACATTTCGCAGCCCTTGTTCCATCACTTCGATGGGATTGCGCTTTGCTTTTTCTTCGATAATGTCCAGCGCGTCATACATAATGCTCATGGCGAGACTTTTCTTCCCGCCGCGCATCATCCGCGAGACCAGCATCGACACATGAACGCTGTTGTACTTGCTGTCTGGCACGGGCTGACGCTTGCTTGGGCTTTTTCTTCTTGGCATGTGTTTATTACCTTACTTGACTACGCTCTATGCGACACGCTCTAAGCGACTCTATTTCTTGCCCTTACCCTTCGCGGCAGCGGCTGGTTGACCCGGCTTCGGACGTTTCGCCCCGTACTTGCTGCGCCCCTGAAGGCGATTTTTCACGCCGTCAGTGTCCAATGTGCCGCGCACAATGTGATAACGCACACCCGGAAGGTCCTTCACACGTCCACCGCGCACAAGTACGACGCTGTGTTCCTGAAGGCTGTGTCCTTCGCCGGGAATATAAGCCGTCACTTCGATCCCGTTCGACAAACGAACACGTGCCACTTTTCGCAGCGCCGAATTCGGTTTCTTCGGGGTCATGGTTCTTACAACCGTGCAAACGCCGCGCTTTTGGGGCGAGCCTTTGCGGGTGCGGGTGCGACGCTGGCTGTAGACGTTGAAACCGTACTGCAAAGCCGGCGCTTTGCTCTTCGATTTCTTCGACTGCCGACCCTTACGCACCAACTGGTTAATCGTTGGCATAAAGTTCTCCAAACCGTCCAGACAATTTGCCTCACAGCCGTCAAACTGCGAGCTTTCCATCACTTTCAATAAGCGCGCAAAAAGGCGTACTCAAAGAACCAGAGGATACGCCTATATGCTCATGACTTATGGCGAGCTATCCCACAGGGTTTAACGTGGAACGCTTTCGCCACCTCTCGTTCAATTCGCCGCGCGCCCATTGCCTGATTTCAGGGTGTCGCTTGCAGCGCAAATTAGGTCATATGGATGCTGCTTTTACCAGCACATCCACTTTCGCGTTCGTGCATGTTAACATCCTCAACGCTTCACGTCAAGGGAAACCTACTGCCCCCCCGCGAAGACTCGAAATGTTCCTCTCTTTAAAAATATCTTCGTTAATGTACTTTGACCCGATCGAAAACGAAAAAACGCAGCCGACCTCCACACACCTTGTGTAAAATATGTGACTCAGCATCAACAAATCCAACTTACAGAATAATTATATGTGTGTCGGCTTTCTCCCCGCACTTCTAGGCGGTATACCCCAGTCGAAGACGCTATGTACGTGAAACTACTTGTGGACTCGCCCGTAACAACATCTGTACTGGCAACATCAGTATTCTGTGCATTTACAAGGGCTATTCCTACCCCATATGGAACAATCGCATTGCTCACTGATAGTGTGACTTGTATTGATCTGCCTGCCGTAAGAACAATACTTTGTGATCGCTTACCTTCATATTGAAACAAGCCTGCCGCCGTGCCATTCATACTACCGGATGTGCATGGAGAAACAGCAGATGTATTTGACGCAGCTAAAGTGGGTACCGGGTACTCAGAAAGCAGACTACTGTGAATGAACCCCACTATTTCACGATTGGTTCGAACTTGATACCAAACTGTGCTATTGGACACACTTTCACCTTCGATTTCTTGAATCACACTTACTTCTTCCCCTTGTGCGACGGAGTCTAACCTGTCCGCACTTGTTAAAGGATGAGCTCGAATGTTTGCACGATATGGTTCAGTGCGTATGTAGTTCACCCACATCGTTCTTTGCACATTGTTGGAAGTTGGTGTGAAAGTTTCTGTTGGTGTTGGGCTGCTTGTTCGTGTTGCAGTAGGCGTCTCAGTGGGATCATAAAGCGCTGTCATAGTGAGACCGATTTCGAGAGCCCGTTGCGTAGCTAAGTTAGAATTCATTGCCCAACTGTCTATAGCATACGCTGTTTCAGTTTGATATATCTGCTGCTGATTTTGTGTGTATATTGTGGTTAATGCGATAGCTGTATTTTCTGAATTTAGTGTTTGTTGAGCTTGCGCTGTATCAGTACTTTGCATATAGAAACGATTTGCAGCATCGATAGAACTTTGCGCTAACAGTGTCCCTAAATCACTTTGTGCCGTACTAGTGGTGTTTGCGTTGTATGTTGATGTTATTGAAACCGCTGTTTCTGTAAGTTCCGAAGCGAGGTCTGCTGCTACTGTCAACGGAATAGCAGTCAATGTACCAGAGTAATCAACTTCGGGTGGTGATGAAGTTGCGCTAGGAAGAGGCGCGGATTCCAAATCGTTTCGGTCATTTGGTGTCGCAGAACCGGGCAGTAGAATCAACAAAATGATCGAAGAAACCATCACTAGAGCCATTATAAGAATTGCGAATTTTGCCAACTTACGTTTAAGTATGTTCATGCGGATTGGCGCGAGGCGTTTTTTCAGTTTATTGATTTCATCATCTTGTAAGATGACTGCTGTATGTTTTTCCAAAAACCACAATTCTTCAGGGATCGAATCGGTTGTAGGAAAAGCACGCCTATTAATTAGCATTGGTATTATGTTTTTGTCGTAGTTCTTTGCGAGGCATAATTCTCGCCGAACAGGGTCTTTTTCGTGCCATAGACGCGCTTGTTGAGTTTTGTCGTCCACGACAAATTCCCAATCGAGTGGGATTACGACAAACACATAATCAGCCCACTTTATGCGGGCGATTGTCTCTTTTTCCCACGTTGCGCCGGGCGTAAACTTATGAGCTTCTTGAGAATCGTCCTTAAAAACGTTTTTGTTTCCAAATATTTCAACAAGCTCATGTTCAATAGCATCAATGAATGTGTATGAAATAGAGCGGCGATAACAGATAAAAATACGCGGCATCACAAGTCTCGGGGAAGAAATTCTGGACAACTTCGAAAGTATTTCATACAGTGACTAATCAATAATAGCATTTAAGTTTAAGTTTTTACCACAATTGTTGAATGTTTTTCTTGAGCATCTTATAACACGAGGCAAATACATCAAACCAAAATGGGTTAAGGCGTATGCAAAGACGCGCCGCTGCGCGTCCGCCGTTTTCAATCGAAATGCCACACCGAAATCGTATATCCCAGCGGCGTGAACATGAATCCAATCAAAACAAACCCCATCACAACCACAATCGCTGTCATCGCACGCACCCCCGGCTGCATCCGAGTCCAATTTGCCCGCGTCTCATTGATCAACCGCATCCCCGCCAAAAGCCCGACCACAGGCGCAAGCGGAATAATCACCAGCGCGATCACATGCAGCAATCCATCCGCGAACGCGCCGCTGAACAACGGATACCCTTTCGGGTCAAACGCGCCTCTACGCACCGCATCGAAGTCTTGTAGGTGCAGCCCATACGCGAAAAACGGCACGACGATCACCAGCACATACGCCAGCAGAGTCACCGCCAGCACGATCATGATCGTGCGCGTTGGTGTGCGCCGCCGCACAGTCAAAACAATCACAGCCGCCAGCAGCCCGAACAACATGAACGGATAAACAAGCGACAATAGGGACACGCCCCCACCTCCACATCAACCTGTCTGCTGACTCATGAGTCACGGGTGAGGGCAAATGCGTTCCAATTTAAAGTCCTCGCCGTTTCTTTGCATACTGTATGTGATTTATTTCCCTTTTCAAACAAATTAACGCTTCCTCAATTTTTCAGCGTAACACATTGGACATCAAAGGACATGGACGACAACACTACGTCCTCACGACAATTCTTCGCCCTTGCATTAACACTCTACCCGGCCGGCACCGTAAAATAAAACATCGTCCCTTTGTCGGGTTCACTCTCCACCCACTCCCGACCCCCGTGCTGCTCCACAATCGTCTTGACAATCGCCAGCCCCAACCCCGTCACATCATTCCCCTGATGATCCGGGTTCGGGTCACGGTAAAATCGGTCAAACAGGCGCTCTTTGTTCTCATGGTCAATATGCGTTCCCGTATCATGCACACCGAAGCGGATCACCATCTCCGCCCTATCGCCAGACTCATCCCGCCATCGTTCCGCTGTCAGCGTGATCCTCCCGCCCACCGGGACATAACGAAGCGCGTTCGTCACCAGATAATTCAACGCCTGTGACAGCCGTGTCGGATCGCACAACGCGATCAGCGACGGATCGGCATGTCCGTACACAAGCTCGGCTTGTCGTCTGCGTGCCTCTGCTGCATGGCGGTCATGCACCTCTTGTAGGATTGGCACAATCGGCTGCGGTGATAAATCGAGCGCGCGCCCGCTTTCCAACTTCACCAGCTCAAATACTTCGCTCAACATCGTTTGCAGGCGCTCTACCTGTGTCTCGATATTGTTGAACCAGCGTTCATCCGCATCCGGCATCTGCTTACGCAGCAGGTAAACCCCGATCCGAATCGACGACAGCGGATTTTTAATGTCGTGCGAGAACATATTCATCAGGTCATCGCGCAGTTGATTCAACCGCTCAAAGTAATCGCGGTCTTGCTGACGCTGGCGTTCACTCTGTTCGGCAAACTGGCGATAAAAATCCACCTGCTGCCGCGCGATCTCCGCTTCCCGCCGCGCGCTCGAATTCTGGTAGCGCGCCTCTAGCTGCCGTACACGCTGGCTGCTTTGTTCATTAAAGAGTGCTTCGTGATAATCAAAGTATTGTTCGTAGTAGTGCAGCGCCCGTTGAAAGTCGCCCGCTTCTTTATATAAGTGCGATAAGTTTAGGTACAGCTTGTGATACACCTTCGACAACTGATGCCGACCAGCAATATCAATTCCCTGCTCGTATGCGCTGATCGCTTCTGCCCGCACCCCCTGTAATTCATACAACTGCCCCGTGTGCAGCAAAATGTCCACTTGAAAGTTGTACAGGTGATACGTCTGTGCGCGCTCTAGCGCCAACCGCAGATGCTCAAACGCGCGCTCCGCCATGCCCAAGCCGATCTCCGCTTGCGCCATTCGCAGCAGCGCATTTACCTCATTCACTGGAGATTCGCCCAATCCAATCTCGTTGAACAGCCGCCAACTTGTCTCCGCATATTCCAGCGCCCGCGCGAAATCTTCGAGATGGCTCAACAAGTTTGAGGTGTTTGCCAGCATCACGGCTTCGCCAAAGCGATTGTTGGTCTGTCGGAATAACCCCAGCGCCCGTTCGCAGTATAGTAGTGCTGTACGCGCATCTTCCATCACCACATAGATGCCCGCTGTCGCGTTCAATGCCCCAGCGATGCGCGTGGGATCGCCCAATTTTTCCGCCAAATTAAGTGAATGCAAACTCGCTTCAAGCGCGGCGGTCACATCCCCCAGCGTTCGATGGGTATGCGCGAGATATTCCGTCGCTTCAATTTGTGTTTGTAAATCGCCTGCGCTTGCCGCCAACGCCGCCGCCTCTGTCAATTGGGGAATAACGGCGGTGTAATCGCCAAGGTTGTACAGCGAACGCGCACGGATATACTGCGCGCGCGCCTGTCCTTGCGCGTCTTTCAAGGTTGCCGCAAGAAGCTCAGCACGGTCTGCAAGCCCCAGCGCGATCACGTGTTCGGATCGCTTGCTGGCGCTCAATGCATCGTCTAATAGGGAGGTGAGGGTTGGAAGCATCTAGAGTTTGCCCAATGGATCTGCTATGACTCGATTTCCCATTGACCGCCTCACGACGGCTGAATAATTACTACGATACAACAGAATCGTCATAGATCGTATTCGACTGTGTAAACAAAAAACGGGAGCGTGTGATTTGCTCCCGTTCAATAAGGCTGGCTATGCAATTGAGCAATAAATGCTGGCTTACTTCAACGATGTGCCAACAACGCGCACCAAATCTTCTACTGCGATGGGCTTGCCCATCACCACATCTGCACCCGCTTCAACCGCTTGGGTCTTGTAGTAGCCCGCGCCGCTGCTCACCACCACCACCGGAATCCGCCGATCTTCGCGTCCCTGCTTGCGGACATACCGCACCAGATCAAGCCCGCTTAAATCGCCGCCAAGCATCCCCAAGATAATCGCATCCGGCATTTGATGGAACACGATTCCCAAGCCCTGTGTGATGTTCGGCACGAGCGTCACTTTAAAGCCAGCACGCTCTAGCGATCCGCGGAATACTTCGCCAATGTTGATGTCATCTTCGATGATTAACACCCGCTCACCGCGTCCCAATTTGGGTAAAGTCGCGTCGAGCTGAAGTTCGGCTGCTTGCGCCGCCCGCACCGAATTCTGCGCGGGGACAACCGAAAACTGAATTTGCAAATGCAGCCCCCCCAACATCAGTTGATCGCCGTGATGCAAACGGTATTCTCGATTTGGTTCTAGCACCGAGTCATTTAAGCGTGTGCCATTCGTGCTGCCAAGGTCTTTCAGCATCAGTTGATGCCCACGCACCGTGATCATCGCATGTTTGCGCGAAACGCCAAGCTGTCCCGCGTTATATGGGGAAAAATCGACTTCGGGGAAGATTTTCCGTTCGTTGTCCAACCGACCAAGCAGCATGTTATCGCTCACATGCGTCTGCAAGATTGAGGTTGTTCCAACCACCCGAAACTCGATCACCCATGGAAGACGCGCATCCAAGGGACCTGTCTGCCGCGCGACAGGCTCGCTGTACGTTCCCGGTGGCAGGCTCAAATGTCGGGTATTGCCTGCGATTGGGGGCGTAGGTTTTGGTTCCTGAAGAGTCATGAGGACGTACCCCTGTTTTTTCTCGCTGCTTCTAATTTACACAATTCAGCATAAAAGTCAGCACTGAAATTGTGAAATTGACGAAATTCACTGTTGATCGCTACATTACATCGGTTTTGACTTAAGGCTGCATAAACGATAAGTCCTAGTTTGTAGACAAATTTCTCAATTCTTTGTGATTTCACACGATTGTCCCCGTTTCATGACAAATTCCCGCCGCTATAATCAAATCACCGTTAGATTGCTTTCTTTATTCGGGAGTCGAAAAACATGGTTGATAAAGTTATGTCGGCGGGTGTGCAGTTTGAACTCACCGCTGAACAAAAAATGCTGCAAAAGATGGCGCGCGAATTTGCCGAACGCGAAATCATCCCCGTTGCGGAACACTACGACAAGACGGGCGATTTCCCCATCGACATCATCAACAAGGGGCGCGAACTCGGTCTAGTCAATCTCAATATCCCGCTGGAATACGGTGGACCGGGCGCGACGGTGTTGGAAGAATGTGTCGTCGCGGAAGAACTCGCGTATGGCTGTTCCGGCATTAGCACGGCGATGAGCGTCAACAACCTGTCATCGCTGCCGATTCTGCTGCGCGGCACCGATCACCAGAAAGAATACTGGCTGGGTGAGCGCATGGTCGAAAAAGGGCAGCTTGCCGCCTACTGCGTCACCGAACCGGGCGCGGGATCGAACGTTGTGGGGATGCAAACGCGCGCCGAAAAAGTGAACGGCAAGTACGTCATCAACGGCGGCAAAATTTTCATCAGCAACGTCAATCATTCCAGCTTCTATACCGTGTTCGCCGTCACCAATCCGGGCGCGAAGCATAAGGGGATTTCCTGCTTCATTATTGAGCGCGACACGCCGGGGATCACCGTCAGCCGCCATTTTGATAAGCTCGGTCAGCGCGCGGCAGACACCGCCGAAATCACGTTCGAGAATGTCGAAGTGCCGGAAGAAAACCGCATCGGTGCGGAGGGGGAAGGCTTCATGCTCGCCATGTCCGTGTTCGATCACAGCCGTCCCGGTGTGGCGGCGGGGGCGGTGGGTGTGGCGCGCCGCGCGCTCGAAGAATGTGTCAAGTACGCGAAAGAACGCGAAACCTTCGGGCAGCCGTTGTGGTCGCACCAAGCCATCGGACACAAAATCGCGGACATGATGATCAACATTGAAGCCGCGCGGCTGCTCGTCTACCAAGCGGCGTGGATGACCGATAACGGCATCGCCAACCCCAAAGTGATCGCCGCCGCTAAAGCCTTCGCCGCCGACATGGCGATGAAAGTCACCGTCGATGCGGTGCAGGTGTTCGGCGGATACGGCTACATGCGCGAATACCCGGTTGAGAAGCTGATGCGTGACGTAAAAGTGTTCCAGATTTACGAAGGCACCAGCGAAATCCAGCGCAACATCATCGTGCGCGAATTGTTCCGCTAAACCACAAAAGACCCCACCCCGCGATCCATTGTGCAAACGGCGCGTTTTCTCCCCTCCCCGAATTCGGGGAGGGGATGGGGGTGGGGTTTATGATCGCCAATTGTGGAATTGCCCTTCGGCGGATAAGATCGTCCCACAAACGGACGGCTATCTATTATCCACTTGAGGCGGCAAATGGCAGCGAATGATCCCGCGCAGCGGGCACAGACGATGAACGAGATCGCGGAGCAGGTGCGCGCGTGTACCCTATGTGAGCTGCACAAGAACCGCAACAAAGCCGTCCCCGGCGCGGGGAATATCAACACCGAAATCCTGTTCATAGGCGAAGGACCCGGCTTCAATGAAGATAAGCAGGGCTTGCCGTTCGTCGGGCGCTCCGGCGATTACCTGAATAAGCTGCTCGGCATGATCGGCTTGAGCCGCGAGAAGGTGTTCATCACCAACGTGGTCAAGTGCCGCCCGCCCGAAAACCGCGATCCGCTGCCCGTAGAAATCACGACTTGCAAGCCCTATCTCGATTCACAGGAAGCGGCGATTGACCCGCTGGTGATCGTCACGCTGGGGCGCTTTAGCATGGCGCGCTACTTCGCCAATGGGAAGATCACGCAGATACACGGCAAGCCCAAGTTTGAAAACGGACGCGCGTATATCCCGATGTTTCATCCGGCGGCGGTGCTGCGTAACCCCACGCTTGAGCCGCAGATGGAAGCGGACTTCCGGCAGATACTTGTGGTGCTGGAGCAGGTGAAAGCGATGCGGGCAGGGGGAACATCTGCGCCCGCCGCCGCGCCGCCGTCCACGCCGAGCAAGCCCGCCGATGATCCACCGAAGGACGACAAACCCACCCAACTAAAACTGTTCTAGGGTAAAGCGTTGTCGTGAGGACGAAGAATTGTCCTCCATGTCCTTTGATGTCCGATGTGTTACGCTGAAGAATTGAGACAGCGTTGAGAAGTTGGGTTTTATCAACGGATGTGCCGAAAGGTGAAACCGTTCGCTAACGGAAGGCGGGCGCGATGGCGGTTCATCGACTCGTGGGGCTGCGGAGTCGATGTTTTTTTGGGGGCTGCAAAAAAAGCGCGTTTGGAAACGGTTGTAAAGCGTAGGAAATCCGCTTCGGGCGGCGGGTTCATACGGAATGCGGTTTATTTTGCGGGCGAATCGGTTTGAAGATGGTTGCTTGTTTTGGTTTACCGGTCGAACGTCTGGATCGGAGATGCCGTTTTTTCAGTAGACTGTGCTTTCGCACGTTTGCTGGCACGTTTCCATAAGTGAAGCAGGTGTTCGCCGTCAGACAGGTTTAGCGGTTTTCCGCGCGCCCATTCGCGCGCTTTACGTGAGAATCGTCCTGTCGTAATGATCGTCCCTTTGTCTGCCTTTTCGTGCTGCATCGCGCCGTAGAAATCGCGGATCACGGGTTCACCTACATATCCTGTCCAGCGTTTACACTGAACCACCCATTTTTCGCCGTTTTTTGCGTTTACGACGACATCGATCCCATGATCGCCTGTTGCTCCCGTGCGTTTGGCAGCATGCCCCGCCATGAGATACAACTCGACCACCATCTCCTCAAATTCGCGCGGGGTTAATTTCAGCATATCGTCGATACTGCCAACGCCGCCGACTTTTTGCTTGAACCTGCGATGATGACGCGCGCGCAAATAAAAGCGCAGTGTGATCAAAGCGACACCTGTAAGCAAAAACACAGTCGTGTTTGTCGGTTCAGGGAAAAATAGAGAGTCCATGCTCTCGCCCCGTAGCGCCATCGCACCACGCGCTATCGCCATCAAGAACCAGAAGGCGATCATGCCGTTGAGTGAGCCTCTACGCCATGCAAGCGGCGCGAACACGAAGAAAACCCAGAACGAGAATGAATTGTGCCGATGGTGTACAGGGTTATGAGAAATCCAAAGATGAAAGATTCTGCCACGGTTTCTACACCAAATTTTCCAGAATGAAATCCCATCTATATTATAAGCAGCACTTGTAAACGGATAAAATCGTTTTCTAAATACAGTAAATTGTGGGCAAGCTGCTTTCTGCCGGACAGTATCCTCGTTTTTTGGGCTAGAATGTTATATTGTTCTCATCACTCCATAACACCAGTGAGATTCTCCCCATGCCCGACCCGATACCACACGAAATCTTCATCAGCTACCGCCGCGCCGATCACGGCGATTTTGTCGACCGCATCCGCGATTGGTTGGTCAACCAGTATGGTCACGACAAGGTGTTCATAGATTCTGAGAGCATTCCTCTGTTTGTTGCCTTCGATGAATTCATCGAAGAACACATCACCATCGCTGATGCCGTGATCGTGATTATCGGTCCGCGTTGGGTCGAACTAATGCAAGAACGGGTATCAAGTGGCGAAGAAGATTACGTATTGTTTGAGGTATCAACAGCTCTGCGCCTAAACAAAGCTATTGCTCCGATTCTGATTAAAGGTGGGATAATGCCTAAGGCGGCGGAACTGCCTGAAAATTTGCGTTCACTTAGTAGAATCAATGCCCCTAGCTTGGATAGTGGCAATACATTCTCAGCTAACATTGAGAAAATCATTAATGGTATTGAAAATGTCTTGAGGCGCAGGAATAGCCCTGCCATTCAAACAAACTCTATTGTGTCAGGGACACAGATTGACTTACAAAATGCAAGGTTATTAAGTGATTTGACCACTAAATCGCCCACCACTTCGCGTGGGCTTAACCGCTTTCTGGAAAATCTGTTTGACAGATTAAAAATACTTAACCCCAATCTTGAGGGAAAAGAAGGCGATGAATTACTTGTAACAGCTCTCAACGCCACCATTCCTTTTCTCGCTGAATACTATCAAGTCGTAGAGGCGTTATCCGGCTCAGATATGTCAGTAAGTGTTTCAGCACTAACTAAATTCTTTGAAAAAATCTTAGCCGAGTATCAACCGCCTCAAGGATTCAGCGGTGCTTTTAACGATGCTCAATTTGATTTTTTCAAGTTCTTAGGACACGAACTATTCGTTGGAACTGTTGCCATCTTCATTCGTGAAGAGAAGTGGGATTTTATCGGTGAGCTACTTGCTCAACAGTTATATGTTCCTAATCATTCCAATGGCGATCTGATTTCTTTTGATGAAATATCGGATTTTGTATGGTGGTTGAGATATAGAAATGACAGACTCCAAGCAAGACGTGTGTCCATACATGCGGATATGCTAAATGAACGTTACACAAAGTCACCCTTAATGGAGTTCGTTGTATTTCAAGACTTCATAGATGCTGACTATTTCTTATATTTGCGCGGGGAAATTGATCGTGCTGGAGATTCGTTTTCAATAGAGTGGCGAGCTTGGAGCGTGCTTTATATGAAACGAATTCCACAATTCTTGGTGCGTGCCATAAGTGTGAGATACGCACATAGGGTAGCAATTGGTTTGGGGTTGCGGGAAATTGAAGAACTTAAGCAAAGACTCGAAATTTACCGATATGGTATTGCAAAGTTATATCGAAGCTCCAGCAGCTTCTTTAGACTACCGACAATAGACATAGATCAAATCGGCACCAAGCCATAAATGTCCCACACTTACGACTCGATCCCCCTATCTTTCACCCATCTCGATCCCGACACCCAGATCGCCCGCATGTCGGCACGTTTCTGATGTAAACAAAAATCCCCCACCATTACCCAAAAACCCCGCGAACAAGGTATCATCCTCCTCAACCTTGACCGCTTAATCTCGGCAGCCTATATCCCCACTGTAAGACTTACCATCACGGCGAGTCTGACTCCCCCTCTCCGTGGGGAGAGGGGGCTGGGGGGGTGAGGTTTGCTACACACGAAAAGTGACACCCATATGCCAACCTTCAAACAACGCCTCATCGCGGGGATGAACCGCGCGGCTAAACGCGCCGGATACACCCTCATCCCCCACGAGATCGGCATCAACTTTTACGACGATGTGCGTACTATTTTGGGCGGCGATCCCCGTGTGATCTTCGATGTGGGCGCGAATGTCGGGCAGACCGCGCGCCGCTACGCAGGATATTTCCCCACCGCGCGCATCCACTCGTTTGAACCGTTCCCGGAGTCGTATCAAAAGCTGGCGCAGACCGCCGCCAAATTTGGGGATCGCGTGATCGCGCATCCGTTTGGCTTGGGCGAAACGACGCAAACGCAAACCATGTACATCGCGCCGAAATCGGTCATGAACTCGATGCTCCCGCCCGCCGCCGATGCACAAACCGCGTGGAAAGATCAAGTCCGCGAAACCAGCGTCGAAATCCAGCGCCTTGATGCGTTCGTCGCCGCCAACGCCATCCCTCACATCGATCTGCTCAAAATTGACACCGAAGGCTTCGAGATGCAGGTGTTACGCGGCGCGGGGGATCTGCTTGCGCCCGCCACCATCCGCATGGTGCTGGTGGAAATCCAATTTGGCAGCGTGTACGAAGGACAAACCAACGTCTCCGCGCTGCTCGATTTTATGGCGGGGCATGGCTATCGTCTGGTCGATTTGTACGACAAATTCCGCAAAACTGATCCAGCTTTGCTGCACTGTAATATACTGTTTGCATGAAAAAGGGGATAATCACAAAGCAAGGTGGGGGGCAATTGCGCGCCACCTATTGCTTATACTCTAGCGTTGAGGATTATACTTCACACCACGAATTACGTGTGGTTCACTCAAAGATTCATCGAGATATGCATAGTGAGTGACTATGCCGTAATCGCCGAATAATTGAGCCAACTCTTGTATGAAGCTGAAAATGTCTACATGGGGGTAAACCTCGATGCTAAATCCAACATCAGAGGCAGGTAAGTCACCATGCTGGACTGGCGGTTTTTGAGAAACTTTTTTTATCACTCCCGTCCAGTAATCAGGGCAAAGGGACTCTTCGATTATGCTTATCCTTTCCCCTAAATTGAATGACCTGTACTGGATGATGTTGCCTTGACCCAGATTGGTTAGATTGATAAATGGTTTTGTGTTCATTTTAAGACCTTTTTTACTGTAGAATTTTTGTGCGAAATTGCACGTTTATATCCTAGCATTCATGCAGACTTCAAACAAGTCTGAATTTGTCTGATCAAAGAACATAAGTTTCAAGGAAGGAGTTACTCCTATGCCACCGCGCATGAGTGGGTATAACATCCTCGTTCAAAACGCCAGCCGGGAAAACCTCAACCGCCTCAAGGATCACTTTCGCCGCAACCCGCCGGGGATCAGCGTCGTGTTCATCGAAGCGGGCTTCATCGACGAACTCCGCCAAGTTAGCCCCAACACGCTTTACATCTTCCGCGATGTGCTTCCGCAGGGCGGTACAGATGACCACATCTACGAGCGCATCGATCCCGTCGCCTATGTCGATCACCTGCATCGCCGCGCCCCCGCCGGGGCGGCGATCTATCTCGGCAACGAGCCGTTCGATCTCGGACGCATCAACCAGTGGACGCTCCCCGCGCTGGATCGGTGCGATCAACTAGGGCGGCGCGGCGTGGTGCTGAATCTCTCGCCGGGTCGCCCCGAACCGGGCGACTGGACAGGCGTACTCGCGCCGCTGCTCCGCCGCATGAACAACACGCAGCACATCATGGGGCTGCACGAATACTGGGGACCCGGCAAGAAATTCGTCCCGTGGTGGATCGGACGCGCCAAGTTTCTCTATGAAGCGTGCGATCAACTCGGTGTCTCGCGCCCGCCGATTGCCTACACGGAAATCGGCTTGCTTGGTTTTGCCGATGGCGGACGCAACCAAGACGTACTCGATCCGTTTGGCGGGTGGACAAAACTCGGTGTCAGCGGCGATCAATACGCCGACGATCTCATCGAGTGCTACCGCATTTGGGAGCAGCAGCCCACCGTGCTTGGCGCGGCGATCTTCTGCTTTGGCACATGGAACGGCTGTGAAGTCGAATCCTCACCGCAGTCCGCCCGCCTGTTTGAACGCTTGGAGCAGTATCAACCCATGTCACAGCCAACGCCTCCCCCCATCGGCGGGCAGCCCCCCGCGCCGCCAACACCTCCCGCGCCACCCGCCCAACCCGCGTCCGTCCCCAAACCGGATAACGCGGGCGATCCTGTAACCGCGCGCGTGACCAAAACCGCGTCGTTCGAGTTCATCAATGTGCGCTCAGGACCCAACACCACGTTCGCCAAACGCGCCGAAATCCGCGCGGGCGATACGATCACGTATTACCCGAATACCCGTCGGCAGGGGGGAACATACGAGTGGATGTATGTCGTCAAAACCGAAGGCATCGCGCCCGGTGAAGGCTGGTTCGCGTTCGGCTTGACCACGCTCGAAGCGATCCCGGTCACGCCGCCCACGCCGCCGCCCACGCCACCTGTTCAGCCCCCCGCGCCGCCTCCCGTGACTCCGCCCGTTCAGCCGCCGCCCGCGCCTACCGGCGTGACGCTCACCGATGCTGAAATGCAAACGCTCGAAGGCTTGGTCGCGGAAATCGCGCGGCTCAACGGCTTGATCGCGGATTCGGGGCGGCAGTTGGGCGCGATTCAGGCGCAAATCGTCACCTTGCTGGCGCGCGCCAAATCCCGCCGCTAACGCACAATTGCACATTTGTAGGGACGCGCGCGGAACTCGTTCCATCCTGCGCGTCCGTTTTATAATGAAACACGCTTCTATCGTTATAGAAAAAGGTGTATTTCCCTTTTCATCGTGACCGACGACATCCAATCCCAAATTCACGATCTCCGCGCGCAAATCGCCGCGCGTGAGAGCAAAGCCGCCGCCTTACGTGCCGAGATCGACAGTTACGAACGCGAACTGGCGGAATTTCAATCGCGCTATGACAAAATCATCGCGCCGATGGAACTGCGCCTCAAGGTGATTCAAGATGCTATCGACGACCTGCTTAAGCAGCAGTACGTTGATGGGCGCGGCACGCCGATCTATCAACCGACATGGAATCCGCCGCCGGGCTATGTGTCCGTCGAAGAACAGTACAAGCGCAAATGGGGAACACCGGAAACCCCACCCGAAAACGAGCCGCGATCCGGCGGCTTGCGATCTCGCATCGCGGATAAATCCGGCGAAGATGAAGAAACCCGCCTCAAACGCCTGTACCGCGAACTTGCGCGCCGCTTTCATCCCGATCTCGCGGCGGATGATGCTGACCGTGACCGCCGCAACGAAGTCATGCGGCGCATCAATGAGGCGTACCGTTCGCGCGATCTCGATGCGCTCAATGCTGTCGATGATGCGCTGCAAAACGGCGGGGCGATCAGCGCGGAGACTCCGCTGGCGGCGCTGACGCTGCGCGCGCTGCAAAAACAGCGTGACGAGATGGACAACAAGCTGATTCTGCTGCGTCAGCAGCGCGAAGAACTGCTGCACGGCGCGATGATGAAGCTCAAATTGGATGATAAACTGGCGAAACTCAAAGGGCGCGATCTGCTTGCCGAGATGCGAAATAAGATGCAAGCGGAGTATGATTCACTGCTGGCGAAATTGGATCGACTGCGGAATTCATCAGGTTAAAGGGATACATTTATGACCCCGTTGCAAGTCCGTTGGGGCTTTGAACTGCCGATCATTCTGGGGCTGGCGGGGATCGCGCAGTTTGTGACTGTCTACAGCCGCATCGTCGCAGGGGCAGATTTCACGGTGTTTCTTATCATCGGCGGCTTGATGCTGCTAGTCAGTCTGTCGTGCCTCACCACGCCGTTGATAGTGGTTGAGTCGCAAAAACTCACACTCACGGCGCTGTTCGGGTTGATCAAGCGCAAATACGAATATCCGTCGCTTGCCGACCTCAAAATCGAAACCAACAGCCTATACTATTTGAAAGATGGTACATGGAAAGCCGTGCCTGTGGGCAGTTCGCTTGTTAGAGCATCCGACTGGCAATCCCTCATAAAATTGCTCGCTTCTCGCAAACGATAAGGATCAACATGCTCCCGTTCAAACTGCGCTACGGGCTAACCATGCCGCTGATCATCGGCGGATTCGGCGCGATTCAACTTGTGCTTGCGCTCACGCGCATCTCGCGCGGGGACTATCTGCCGAGCGTGATTGTTGGTGTTATCGCCCTGCTGATGGCGGCGGGTTTGAACTACACGCCTTATTTCGTCGTTGATTCGCAGTCGCTCACCCTGTACGGGCTGTACGGACTGCTTAAGCGCACGTATGCGTTTCGTTCGCTTGCGGATGTGAAGATTGAACACAACCGCGTTGCCTACCGTGACTCGCACGGCAATTGGACGATACTCCCCATCAGCCGTCAAATCGCCAAAGCCGAAGATTGGTCGGAACTCGAACGCATGCTGTCAGTCAAACGATAGTAGGGGAGTCATGTCGTAGGGGCGACCCGGCGGGTCGCCCGCCGCACAAACACCCACTCTATATTATTCTGCCGACCTAACACCATGCCTTGTCCCTACGAGAAGATTTGTCGTTTGTAGGGACGCGAGAGAAACTTGTTTCTCCCGGCGCATCCGCCGCACAAACACTGGCGCGCGGAACTTGTTCCGACCGCGCCCACATTTTACGCAACCGACACACGCAAAAAAAAGAGAGCGCCATCCGTGAGGGTGACGCTCTCTTTTTTATCGGTAAATCGGATTTGAAAATTACGCTGCCGTTTCGGTGGCGGGTAAGTGTCCGCGCCGCACTTCGTAGACGAACAGGACGAAGAACCCAACCGCCAGAACCAGAATGAAGATGCTGGCGACGGTCATGCCTGTGGCGACGTTGTCCCAACCGTAAGCGGAGAGCAGGTTGCCGCGCAGATTGCTGCCCGTCAGCATCGTGTTACGCAGGTTCGTCACGGCGGTCAATGCTTCGTTCGCTTCGGCAATCGCGGCTTCATCGCCCGCTTCCGTCGCCGCTGCCACTGCTGCTCTCAATTCACGCTGCACGCGACCCAACGTTGCGTATGTTGCACCGGGATAGCCCGCGTCCGCCGCTGAATTACGCATGTGCAGGGCGATGAGTTCCGAATAAACGCGCGCTTGGTTGCCCGTGGTGACAGGCTGACCCGCATTTTCAGCCATGCCGGGGATTGCCAGTTCTTCTTCGGAAAGCGCGTCGGCTGGGCTGAATGAAATCTGCTGCGCGGCGAGTTCTGTGCGAATGTTGTTCTGAACGAACTGTCCCAATCCCAGTACAACTCCACCGAGGACGAGCGCGCCGATAGCGAGGGTCAGCCACAGTAAAAGGACACGCGACCACATGGCGGCTGAAAGGCGATGGTTGAGGTACATCATGATAGCTGCTCCTGTTAGATGTGTTTGTTTCTTCAGTTATGACCCTATGTTACGTCTAACAGAGTAATGTGTGCAGCGGGCAAACCCCTCTAATTGAGTCGGACAATTCCCTGTACTTGTGTCAGGTTTTACCCGCCATACAGCCCCCGTTATGGCACAAAACGCGGGTTTTGTGGCGGATGCCCGTGAAGGACACGGCGGTAGGGGCGCATCGCGATGCGCCCGTTGTTGGCGGGCGGCTCGCGAGCCGCCCCCACAATGGGTGTGTTTGGGATAAAGCGGGTGTTCGTCGTTCGTTTCGTCGGGGAGGGGTGAACTTAGCTTTTTGCCCCGTTGGTATTTGTTTCGCGTTCGCTGCGATCCGGGCGTTCTTTCTCGCCAAAACCCATGCGCTTCGCAGCCCGCTTGGTGAAGAATTCTTCTTTCGCGTCGATTTGCTCTTTTAAGCCTTGATAGCTCTTTTCGAGCATTTCGAGAGGCAGTTCGGGCAAATCTTCATAAGCCACCTGCGTGAGCGCGTACAGGGCAACTTCGCGGATGAACGCGCCCGGATAACCGACCAGCTTGGCGGCAACCGTGCGATGTTCATCTTTCCACATATCCCCCAAATAGCGCCGGAGCATCCGTTCGGCTTCCTGCTTCTCGCGCGTTTCGGGGATGATGAAAATGCGATCCAAGCGTCCCGGACGTTTCAAGACGCGCTCGTCGATACTTTCGGGGTAGTTGGTCGTGGCGATGAGCAGCGTCCCCTTCTCGTTGACAAACGACTCCGAACCGTCCAGCACATTGAGCACGAGCGCCTTTTCTTTGGCGTGCAGGTAGGCATCGAGTTCTTCGAGCAGGATGAGGGTGGGCGTGTCGCTGTCGGCGGCGACGTTGAGCGCCTGTTGAATCTTGCCGAAGGTCGCGCCAGTGCGATCCGCGCTGGAAACGTAGATGACGACGTATTCTTTTTCCAGCGCCCACTTTGCCAGCGCGTTACACAGCATGGTTTTCCCCGTACCGGGAACGCCCGCCAGCAGCAGTTTACGGAAGGGCTTCAAGTTGAGGCGTTTGTAGACATCCACGCCCTTCTTGAAGAACGACTCCACGTCTTCCACAATGTCGCTCTTGAGCTTGTCCGGCAGGATGATCTCGTCCCAATTGGTTTTGGGGACAAAGGACGACTGCGCCCCACCGATGATCACGACTTTGCTATCGGGCGAAAGCCCGCGCACCTGCCGCCCGCATTCGTCCTCAAACTTGACCCACACGTCGATGAACGCACGCGGGATGCAGGTCAGTGTGACGAGATGCCCGTCGTCGTTGTAGTGCGATGACAGCACCAGCGCGTTGACGGTTTCGATGGTTGTTTCGCTGGATGCGCCATCTGCCGACGCGACTTCTCGCTGGAATTTATAGATGAAGCCACCTGTACGATACGACGGATCGCCATCATAGGTGAGCATGGTAATGCGCGGGATGATTGGGCAGTCCATATATTCCCACCCCGCGAAGTGCCACCCATTGGGGAGTTGGAAGGTTTGGCTGAAGTTGTCGATCACGCGCGTATGGGTGCAAGAATTGCTGCCCCACACGGTAATTGGATCCAACGCTTGGTGATCGGGAATCCAATTGTGATCGATCCAGTGCCCCATCAAATCGAGCTTGAGGCGTTCTTGGACAATATCGGTCTCAGAGTGATGGTGATAAGTCATATTGGAATTCAACGCACTACACCGGATGGTGTGCATCCTTCTCAAGGAATAGGCTGGCAAGCATGAAACTGGGAAAATGTGGGCATCATCCCACTGTGAATGGATCGCCGCACAAAACACATCGGCGGCGCTGCTATGTCCCTTGATTGTAAGGGATTACTGACAGTAAGCGCAATCTGCCAACAAGACAATGATTCTAATCGACTCGCGGCAAAAGTCCACCACCATTTATGAGGGGTCATAATGAGTCAGCCCCTATGCCCGCCGCCGCGCCAATGGAGGCGCACACATGCTCCAGCAGGGTCGCCATAAAGCCTTCGGCGGGACACGCCAGCGCGGGATCGTACACATAGTCGGTATGGGTTTCGTCGCGGGCGACCAACAATCCCATGCGCCCGTAAGCGTGGACGATGACCTGTACCCCCCATACTTGATCGCCCACTGCGTATTCATAGACCGGGGAGGCGATTCGCACCGATTGATTCAGCCAGTCCATATACACCGCGCGAAAATCTGGGACAGTGGAAGGATCATTTTTTAGAGAATAGAGGGAGAGGGCATATACCCATGCCCTCAACACATCGTTGAAGCCCGCGCCCGCAAAGTCAATTTCGACGGGTTTTAGCCCAACAGCAGGGTTGATTTCGTAGAGTGCGGCGAGAAATACCGCGCTGATGTCGTCGGCGGCACTGAGCAGGCGCGCGGGTTTGAGGTGTGTGGGGACAGCACCCATCACGCGGTCTCGCAGTTGAATGAGTGCGGATGCGGCGCTGTCGATGCTGCCTAAGCCCGACCAATTTTTGGGTTGAAACGAACCCACGCCAAACTGCGCGGGCAAGTGATACTGCTCACGAAAGGTTTTGATGGAGATAAAGGGACGTGGTTTGCCATCGACAATGAGTGTGATTGGCATAAACTCACTCTGTATAGGCGAACACTATTCTAAACAGCGTTCAAATTCCATCGTGTCGAGCATCGCTTGGATTTCGCGGGGGACACGGGGCGCTCTAAGGGCGCTTAGGTCAACAATAACTTCAAGAATCAGCATTTGTGGAACAATGCTGCCGTCTTCTGCGATGCTGCCATCGTGCTTCCAGCGTTCGGCATTGATGATGCCGGGTTTTCCCTGCACGCGAGCAAGGTATCCGTCGTAACGGAGCAGCATCGCTGCTTGCGCGCGAGAAACGCTGGTACAAAACGCATAACGTGTCATAGGGCTGCCTGAGTCGATTGTGATTGAACAACGTTGCGCCAACATGATATATAAACGTTAAAGCATGTTCAATGTGGAGAGGGCAAAAGATTTCATGAATTTTTTCTTTACGTAATATACACCCCAACTCGAATACAAATAGAAGCAAAAGACACGTCACGATACAAAAGTTCGGCATTTTGGTCTATAATTCGAGGATTAAGCCGAAGTGAAATACAGGAAAATGGTCACCCCTTAGGAGCGTACAGAGAACCATGCGCGTTTCGATATTACAGGATCAACTTGCAAAAGCTCTCGGCATCGTCAGCCGCGTGGTCGATCCGCGCTCCACGCTGCCGGTGCTGGCAAATGTGCTGATTTCGACTGAAGACGCGCGTTTGAAGATCGCCGCGACCAATCTTGAATTGAGCATCGTCACGTACATCGGCGCAAAAGTCGATCAGCCGGGGGCGATTACGCTGCCCGCCAAAACGTTTCAAGAACTGGTGAACAACCTATCGCCGGAACGGGTCGATATGGTGGTTGATGTTTCGACGCACACGGCGGATGTTCGCTGCGGGATGACGCGCTCAAATATCAAAGGGATTGCCGCGGCAGAATTTCCGCCCGTCCCCGAAGGGGGCAGCCCAGATATTGTGATGCAGGGCAAAGTCCTCAAAGAAATGATCACGCAGACAACGTTCGCCGCCGCCAAAGAGGATAATCGCCCGATTCTGACGGGCATTTATACCCAGTTGGACGGCGATGTGATGACAATGGCAGCGGCGGATGGGTATCGCTTGGCGGTACGCACCGCGCGTTTACATGAACAGTTCAAGAAGCCGCGCGATTTGGTCATTCCGTCGCGCACGCTTAACGAAGTCGCACGCATCATCGTTGATGAGGAAAAAGAGGTGGGGATTTCCCTGCCCGGTGAGCGCGATCTGGTCATGTTCTTCATTGAAAACACGGTGGTATCGTCACAGCTTTTGCAGGGGCGCTTCCCCGATTTTGGCGCGATCATCCCCAAGAGTTACAGCACTGCCATGACCGTGTACACAAGCGATCTACTGCGGGCGTGCAAACGCGCGGAAATTTTCGCGCGCGACAACGCCTACAGCGCGCGGATCATGGTGAAGCCGCCGCGCGCGGCGGGCGAACCCGGCGAAGTTATGGTGGTGGGTAAAAGCGCGGAACGCGGCGACAATGAAGGCATGGTGGATGCGTCGGTGGAAGGCGAAGGCTTGGAAGTGGCGTTCAACATTCGCTACTTGATTGACGTGCTGAATGTGGTTGGCGAAGAACGGGTGATCATCGAGAGCAATGGATCGGCGCATCCCGGCGTGATTCGCCCGGAAAACCGGAGCGATTTTGTCAGCGTGATTATGCCGATGAGCGTGACGCGATAGAACAGCGTGACGCGGGTGGTTCACGAACCGCCCCTACAAGTGATTTCGTGTTTTGCGATTGATGGATGGGCGATCCCGGCGGGGTCGCCCTTTTTGTTCCCCTACTTTGCACCGTTGCAAAGGCAATTTGAGCAGTTACGGAAACGGATGATATCGCCAAGCAAGCATTTCATGACCGAGCGCACCGGATGCCCTAATTTCACAATGCGGACAACAACGGACATGGTTCGCGGAGATTGGCTGGGCGGTTCACGAGCCGCCCAGCCCCGCCTGTGCCTACGTGCGCGCGGCGGGATTGACCACGTTCTTATAATCGCCTTTGGTAAGCGCCTCCACAATCAACTGCGCGGCTTCCACCGCCACATTGATCTGCGCGTCGTCGGTGCTGGCGGCAAGGTGCGGCGTATGCACCACCCCTGATAGGTTGATCAGCGGGTGATTCGGTCCCGGCGGTTCTTCCGCGAACACATCGAGCGCCGCGCCTGCTACGTGACCACTCTTGATCGCTTCTGCCAAATCCGCTTCATTGATCAACGCGCCGCGCGCCGCATCGATAATGCGAACGCCCTTCTTCATGGTCGCAATCGATTTGGCGTTGATCATCTCGCGGGTTTCGTCGGTCAAGAGCGCGTGCAGGGTGATGAAGTCGCTGCGACGGAACAAGTCCTCAAGGCTGACCAGTTCCACGCTCATATCAGCGGCGACATCTGCGGGGATGTACGGATCGAACGCGATGACGGACATCTCGAACGCCAGCGCGCGCTTGGCAACCGCCCGCCCGATGCGCCCGAAGCCAACCACGCCCAAGACTTTGCCGCGCAGTTCCACACCTGTGAACGACTTGCGATCCCATTTGCCGCTCGCCAAGCTCGCGTGTGCCTGCGGGATATGCCGCGCCAGCGCCAGCATCAAGCCGAAGGTGTGTTCGGCGGTGCTGATAGTGTTGCCGTCGGGTGTATTCATGACGACGATTTTGCGGGCAGTCGCGGCGGGCAGATCGACGTTATCCACGCCAACGCCCGCGCGGGCGATCAAGCGGAGTTTCGCCGCCGCGTCGATCATTTCGGCATCTACTTTGGTCGCGCTGCGGATGATCAACGCATCGGCATTGGGGATGGCTGCCAGCGTTTCTTCACGCTTCAACTGCCCAGTGGACTGCCAGCTAATGTCCGCGCCGGATGCTTTGGCACGTTCCAGCACATCAATCACTGACGGATGCACAGCATCAGGAATGAGAATGTGATAGGTCATTGTGTCGTTGAATCCTTTGGTTGGGGGGAATGGTGATATTGCGTGAACATTTGTCGGGGCGCGATATATCGCGCCCGTCGTCCCTGTCGAAGCGCACAAACGGGCGGCATATATGCCGCCCCTACAAAACGGTATGCGGTTCACAGGTGGAACAAGTTTCGCGCGTTCCTACTAATTCTTCACCGATTCGAGATACTCATCGAGTCCCGACAGCACTTCTTCGAGCGTGTGAATTTGCATATCGCCCATGTGCGCGATGCGGAACGTCTTGCCCTTGATTTTGCCGTAGCCCTTGTCCATCGAGAAGCCTTTGCCACCCATGAACTTCGCCATCGCATCTACATCAAAGCCAATCGTGTTGGCGACGGTGGTGACGGTGGGCGAACGATAGCCCTCTTGCGCGAACGCAGCTAAACCGCGTTGATTTGCCCACTGAAGCGTGGTATCGCGCATTTGCAAGTGACGCGCCCAGCGGCGCTCCAGCGTTTCCGCGAGAATGTCGTCGAGCTGCTTATCTGCCGCGAACATCAAGCTGACAGGCGGCGTGGATGGCGTATTGTTCTTCTGCAAGCTGTCGTTGATCTCGATGAAATCGAAGTAGTAGCCGCGATGCTTGATCTGCTTAGCGCGCTCCAACACACGGTCACTGATGCTGGCGAACGCCAGTCCCGGCGGCAGGGCGAATGCCTTCTGCGAAGAAGTCAGCACAAGGTCAAGTCCCCAATCATCGGTACGGAGTTCCGCACCCAAGAACCCGCTGACGCTGTCCACAAGGACGAGCGTTTCATCGCTGGCTTGGCGGACGACGGCGGCGATGTCTTTGACGGGATTGGTCACGCCGGTGCTGGTTTCGTTGTGGACGAAGGCTACCGCGTCATAGGTCTGCTTTTTGAGCGCGTCCGCGACCATCTCTGGCGTGTGCGCCTTGCCCCATTCGACAGTGATGACATCGACCTGTTTGCCGTTCGCTTCGCTAATCTGCGCCCAACGTTCGCTGAACGCGCCGCCGACGAGATGCAGCACGCGCGCCTCATCGCGAATACAGTTGCGCGATGCGCCTTCCCACAAGCCTGTGCCGGACGAACCGTGAACAAAGACGCGGTTTTGCGTCAAAAATGCCTGCTTGAGCTTGGTTTGCAAGCGCGCGAACAGATCGGCAAACGCGGTTGAGCGATGTCCGATCATCCATTCGGTTTGAGCGTCCAGAATTTCCGGGCGCACTTCAACCGGACCCGGAATCACCAGATATTTGTGCTTATCGTTCCGCATGGGTTGGTTCCTGACGGTTTGAATTGTGATGAACAGAACAAAGTTTAATGCCAGCAGACTAGATGTGCAATATGAGCAGTTATGCATCGAAGTCGTGCAGTTTGCCTGAAACAGACGACAAATCTACAATCAGGGCATCTATTAAGAGTTTCTACAGTGTGTATATGGAGCATCTTATGCGCCGCTTTGCCATGATTTATCGAGTATTACAAGTCTGCCTTTTCTTATTTTTGGGCATGTTGATTTCTTTTCCGCAAGATGCCCTTTTTGCCCAAACCATCAACGCCGCCACCAATTTCACGTATCAAGGCTATCTTGAACAAAGCGGATCGCCCGTGACAGGCACATGTAATTTTCAATTCAGCCTGTTCAACGATCCCGGTGCGGGATCGCAGATTGGCACGACGCAAACGGCGACTGCTGTCAGTGTGAATAACGGTGTGTTCAGCGCCGCGCTCGATTTTGGCGAAGTCGCGTTCAACGGCATCGATCACTGGCTGGCGATCAGCGCCGACTGTGACGGAATGGGCTATGTCCCGCTTACGCCGCGCCAAGCGATCACACCCGCGCCGTATGCGCTCGGCATGTACGGCTTATACACGCAGCCGAACGCGACCAGCCCGAATGTGATCGGTGGGTTTGTAGGAAACCTCATTGGTGCGAACGTAGTGGGCGCGACGATTAGCGGCGGCGGGCAGAGTGGGTTTTCACAAAGTATTCAGGCAAATTATTCAACGATTGGCGGCGGTGTCGGGAATGAGATTACCGAAAGCGCATCCACCATCGGCGGCGGTGTCGATAACAGCATCAGCGCGCAGAACGCCACCATCAGCGGCGGTGTATCGAATTCAGCTTCTAATTCAGGCGCAGCTATCGGTGGTGGCGAAGGAAATACTGCAAGCGGCGGAAATTCCGTTATCAGCGGTGGTGGAGCAAATACCGCAAGCGGCATTTTTTCAGCCATCGGCGGCGGAGCCAGCAACACCGCCAGCGAAAATTTTGCGACCATTCCCGGTGGATTTTCGAATGCTGCGAGTGGTCTTTACAGCTTTGCGGCGGGTTTTTCTGCCAATGCCATTCATGATCGCGCGTTTGTGTGGTCTGGCTCAACTTCCGGGTCTGACTCGTTCAATGTGGGCAGCTTTACCGCCCGCGCACCGGGGGGGGTACGTTTTTATTCTGCGAGTACCGGCACGACAACGGGTGTGCAGCTCCCCGCGGGGACGGGCGCATGGGCAAGTTTGAGTGACCGCAACTCGAAGGACAATTTCCAAGCGGTGGATACCGTGAGCATCCTCAATACGCTGGTCAACATGCCGATTGGCACATGGAATTACATTGAAGAAGCGGGCGATGTGCAGCACATTGGGCCTGTCGCGCAGGATTTTTACGCGGCATTCAATGTGGGTGCGGATGATCGCTACATCACGACGGTGGATGCGGATGGCGTGGCGCTGGCGGCAATTCAGGGGTTGTATCACCAGATGCAAGCGCAGTTCGCGGTGTTCGCGGGGATTGTCGCCGCGCTCGTCGCGATGATCGGCGTGCTAATTGTTGTGATCACGCGGCAGAATCGCAAAATTGCCGCGCTTGCACATTGATGTGTATCGTAATATAGAGGATCGTGTGTAGGGACGATGCCTGCGTCGTCCGCCGCAACGAACGGGCGCGACGCGACACGCGCCTCTACATCACCCTACCGCCAACACAAACTGCATGCGTGGTGATGCCGCTGATGGGGGCATCGCCGCGTTGAACTGCGTACATGCCAGCGCCACGCTAAATCCCGCGCCTTCCGCAAGGGCGCGGAATTCACCCGGCGAATACACCCGCCAGTCGAAATTCTGCACCCCCTGCCCGCGCGTATCCAGCGTCACCAACAGTCGATTATCCACCAAGCGGCTCATTTGGGGGATGGCGTTATCGTCCCCGATGCGAAGTTTTTCACCCTCACCCGCCGCGAAAAAATCGCGGTTGTACACGTCAATCACCACGCGCCCGTGTGGGCGAAGCCGCCGCTTGACCGCCGCCAGCACGCCAGCGTTAGTCGCGTCATCAAAAAAGCCGAAGCTCTGTGACATACACACCGCCGCGTCGAAGGATTCGCTCAAACGGTCAAGGTCGCGCATGTCGTGGCGAAGATAGCGCGCGCCGCTGTGCGTGAACTGCCGCGCGACACGGATCGCCGCCGCATCGGTGTCGATACCTAACACATCATAGCCGTAGGACGACAAAAAGCGACTGTGTCGTCCGCTGCCGCAGCCAATATCCAGCACATCGCGAAACTGCCGTCGCGGAAGCTGCGCGCGTAAAAATTCGATTTCCACCAGCGTTTGAGAAGGGGGAATCGCGCCCAAAAACGTGGAATACCACGTCTGCGAAGTGTCATTGATTACTTGCATAGGCAGCCCGCCCCCTGCGGACATGCGCGGCAGATGTAGGATCACGCTCCGGTTGTTCTGCCTGAATAAAGCTGAACGCGATCTTTCTTTCTCACCGCGCGCTCATTTTATGCTAGTGTATACCACATCGACGAAAAAACATATCACCATATTGACCTGTTTGGACTTGAACAACGGTCTAGAAACAACAAATCCGTCGATTCCACTCCGCTGGCGCAAAATCAGCGAGTCTCTAACCTAAGGTGTACCCACTAGCACACGAGAAGTATGCTATAGTCTAGTTAAGAACTATTTATAGATATCTCGTTCGCTTTACGGCACCCCTCTTTACGAAAGGAAGGCAACCCGTGCGTAGGCTGATTTTGCTCCTTCTTTTAGCGGTGATGCTCGCCTTGCCAGCGGCGGTAATCGCGCAGGACACAGGCGGTGTCAGCGCAGAAGCAAGTACTGTGTATTATGTTCGCCCCGGCGATACGCTCTCGCGCATCGCACGCAATTTCGGGGTCGATTTGTATGTGCTGGCGCGCTTCAACAGCATTTATAACTTGAACTTGATCTACGTTGGGCAGGCGATTTACATCCCTATTGGGACACCACCACCACCGCCGCCGCCGCCGCCACCACCACCGCCGCCCGTGTGTACCTATTACACCGTCCGGTGGGGTGATACGCTCAACATGATCGCGCGGTTGTACGGGGTGAGTGTCTATGAAATTCAGGTTGCCAACGGAATTGCTAACCCGAATTTGATCTATCCGGGGATGGTGCTGTGCATTCCGCCTGCTTCAGCGCCGCCGCCGCCCACCTATGTCACGCCCTATTACGTCCGCTACGGCGATACCCTAGCTCGCATCGCCCGTAACTTTGGCACATCGGTCTGGGCAATCGTCAACTACAATGGCATCGTCAACCCGAACTTTATCTACGTTGGACAACTGCTCTATATCCCGCACCACTAAATTTGCTCGGCAGTCGTTCCAACTTCAGGCTGTTGGGAGAGAGGCGCGCCTCTCTCCCACCCCAAAATGACCTAAATCGCTCACCCTTTCGCAATCGCTTTCCAATTCGGGTTATATTCAGGGATATATAAGACGACCTTCTCACCATTGAGGAGCGATGCCGTGATCCGTCGTATCTTGATACGTCGTGTACTGTGGAGTGCGCTGATCGGTTTTGCCAGTGTGATCGCCGTTAGCGGGATTTCTGCGGACGCACAGGTGAATCCCGTACTGCTGCTAACCCCGACTGTACCCCCTACTGCGACAGTGCCGCTAACCGCCACGCCGCAAATCGTGCTGCATATCGTGCGGCGCGGCGAAAATCTGTTTCGCATTTCGCTGCGCTACCGCACCACCATCGACGCAATCATGGCGCTCAATCCCGGCATCACTGATCCGGCGCGTATCTACGTCGGGCAGCAGATCGCCGTGCCAGTCGGCGGCGGGGCAAACATCCCCACGCGCACTGCGACAACGATCCCGCCCACATCGACACCTACGCTAACCTTCACGGCAACCGCGACGAACACCCCCTTACCCACCGATACGCCAACCTTCACCGCAACGGTGACTGAAACGCCCACTACCGTGACGATCACACCCGCCACGTCGATACCATCGGGTGCGACGGCGCTCCCGCCAACGTACAGCGTCACGCCGTCCAGTACGGGCAGCGGCGGAACGTATGTCGTGCAGGTGAATGATACGTTGGGCAGCATCGCGGCGCGGTTCGGCGTGACGGTGCGCGCGCTTGCCGAAGCCAATAACATTACCAACTACAACTTGATCACCATCGGGCAGCGCTTGATGATTCCGCCGCCGGGCGTTGTTCCACCGACGAACACGCCGACTCCCACGCGCACGCCAACCGATACGCGCACGCCAACGATCACGCCTACGCCATCGGATACGCGCACGCCGACCAACACGGCAACGGAGACTCCCACACTCACCCCGACGATCACGCCTACGCCGGGACCTACGCTCATCGAGCCGGTGTCCGTCGGTCTGCCGTTTGATGTGGGCGGGCAGGTATACAGCTTTGGCTACCCCGAACACATGCAAGCGGCGGGGATGACATGGGCGAAAAGTGAAATCCGCTGGTCGCAGGGGCAAAGCGCGGAAATCGCCGCCAATGCGATTGCGGCAGCGCGCAGTTTGGGCTTCAACATTCTGCTGACGATCAACGGCGTTCCGGCGGAAATGGCAGCCGATCCCGCCGCGTATACGAGCGCGTATGTCGCGTTTGTGGGCGAAGTCGCCGCGCTCGCGCCCGATGCCATCGAAGTGTGGGAAGAACCGAACAACCCTGATTCATGGGGAGAGGACTTAATCAGCCCCGCCGATTATACCGATCTACTGCGCGCGTCCTACCAGTCAATTAAGCTGGCGAACCCGAATGTGCTGGTCATCAGCGGCGGTTTGCTGCCCACGGATCAATTTGATGGGCGCTGCACAGCCAACGGATGCGACGACGATGCCTTCTTGACCGGCATGGCAGCCGCCGACGCGGGAACTGCTGCCGACTGCATCGGGATGCACTACACGACAGGCGCTGTGCCCCCGAATGTCTCGGTGGGGGATGCCCGATCTAACCCGACGCACCATTCACGCTACTATCCGACGATGGTCAACTTGTACGCGACGACATTTCCCGGCAAGCCGCTGTGCTTCACCGAAATCGGCTATCTGACGGGTGAAGGATTCGCCTTAGTGCCGGAAGCCTTCGCCTTCGCGGAAAATATCACGCTCGAAAATCAAGCGGCGTGGCTTGCCGAAGCTGAATCACTCTCCCGCCAGAACGGACGCTTCCGCTTATTCATCGTCTACAACGTCGATGGCGCGATCTACAATGACATCGACGCGCAAGCAGGGTGGGCGATTGTCCGCCCGGATGGATCATGTCCCGCGTGCGCGGCGTTGGGGGAGAATTAAATGCGTGTGATTCGCCGCGTTTTAATGGTGTATTTCACCTTCATGCTGCTCATCGTTGGGATCACGCCCGCCGCGCCGATTCATGTCGCTTACGCGCAAGACTTACCCACCCGCGATTCGCTGCCACCGGGTAATTGGAATCAAATTAGCACGGGCGGCGAAACGACGTGTGGGCATGGCGCGCCCTACAGCTTTTACTATCGTGAGGGTCCCGGTCAAGACCTGCTGATCAACTTTCAAGGCGGCGGGATGTGTTGGAACGCGCAAACGTGCAACGTGTCTACGACGACATTTGACGATAACATCAACCCCGGCGATCCAAGCGATAACCCGTCGATTCATCCGGCGGGGATCACCGACTTTGGCAACCCGGAAAATCCGTTCATCAACTATGACATGGTGTATGTCAACTACTGCACAGGCGACATGCACACGGGAAACGCCGTTGTCGGCTACGATTTTGAGGGCAACTGGTTCGAGACGCGGCACAAAGGCTATGTCAACGCATCTACGGTGCTGAACTGGGTGTACAACAACATCCCTGTGCCAGATTCAGTGTTTGTGACCGGATGCAGCGCGGGATCCGTTGGCGCGGCGTATTGGGCAAGCGACATCATGCGCCATTACGCGGGGCGGCGTGTCGCTCTGCTTGGTGATTCTGGCGGGGGATGGCGCGGCGGCTTAGGCAGTTCGTTCAACCTGTGGGGGACAACCTACAACGGAATTGCGGGCGCGAACTTGACCATCGAGCAGTTTTACATCAGCACGGCGCGGGCGTTCCCCAACAATCGCGTCGCGCAGTACAACACGCTCTATGACGAAACGCAGCAGTTCTTTAATTTCGTGGGCTTTAGCGCTGTAGGATACAACGACGCGCTGACCGCCAACTTGCGCGATATTAGCAATCGCGCGCGCAATTTCCGTTCATTCACGGCGGGCGGCGGGATTCACTGCATCATCCCGCGCGGCGAGTTTTATCTACATATGGCGAACGGCGTGCGCTTCCGCGATTGGGTCGCGGATATCGCGGCGGGAAATAACGTCACTTCTCCCGCGTGTCAGGGCGGCTGCGAATACGCCGAACAGTACACGTTCCCGCAGTAGCGGTGTAGAGGGATTTTTGCGCTCAAGTAATCTACCAAAAGCGATTGTAATCAATCTCTCCCATGCCGCAGGTAAGAGAAAGCAGGGGACGTGAACTTTGAGAGGAACACAAAAAGGGGTGGGATCGCGTGATCCTGCCCCTTTTGATTCGTGAATTTAGCGGCGACCAAAACCATCCGCCGCGCCGACGCTGGCATCGGTCAAATCCAAGCCGATTGAGAAGATCGCTTCGTAACCGTCTTGTTCGATGAAGATGGGTTCAGGCGTGCTTTCCGGTTCGGCGGTGGATTGCGCGTTAGCGGCTTCGGTGAGTGCCGCCGCCGTAATGGGATTGAACGCGAGCAGCAGTTGATCGCCACCGTTTTGATAGATGCTATCGCGGGCGTTGGGCGTGTCGGCTAGACCTTTGGCGGCATACGGTTCTTGCTCGAAGATGAGCGCGTTCATGTCTTCGGGGAAGAACAACTGCGATGTGAATTCATAGGCGCTGGTTTCACCCAATTGGACGCGAATTTTGAAGTGGATATGCACCGCGCGCCCCGAATACCAGCCCGGATAAATGGTGATGAATTCCGCGATCCCGTTCGCGTCGGTGACTTGGTAGCCGCGCAGCCAGTATTCGCCTGTGGTATCGAAGCCGCCATCCTGCACACCGGAATATTCGCCCTCCGCGTCACAATGCCAAATATCGACTTGTGCGCCCTCTAAGGGGGTGCAAGCGTTCGCCGTGATACTTGACACATTAAAGATCAAGCGCATGGGGATGCCCGGTTTGACATTTCCCGCGCTGTCGAAGCGAATGTCACGGCGGTTGAGCATGGTATCGACGAAGTACGGTCCTTCGGTCATTTCGGGGCGCACGACACACGTTGGGAAGGCGGTGGCGGCGGCTGACGAAGTCGCGGTGGCGGCTTGCCGCGCAGACGCGACACGGGTGAAACCCGCGCCGAACAACAACGCTGCGCCGCTGCCGCCGATCAATGCCAGCACTTCACGGCGGCTGAGCAAACGACCAATCGGCTTGTCGTCGTCGTGTTCGTCGTCATGGGGGACGGAATTTGTTCCGGCGGGGGGAAGATTTTTTGCGGGACTCATGGGACTGCCTTTCGTATGGAAGGTGACGAATGTTTAGACAGTTCCATTAAAGCGCAGCCGCATAAGCGATGGGTTATGGGCATCTCAAATTGACTTAAATTAGGTTAAATGCGGGGCATCGGCGGGGTCAGGCGAAACGCGATGCTCCGCATCCGACAGTTTCGCACCCCGCCCCACGAGAAAATTAGGGCATCCACATTTGAATGAGCTGAATGCCGTCCACGAATTCACCATTGACGGCGGCTTCCCAATGGAAGTGCGGTCCGCTGGTGCGCCCTGTCGCGCCTGTTACGCCAAGCACCTGTCCCTTGGCGAGTGTTTGCCCGCGTGTGACGTGAATTTGCGAAAGATGGGAGTAGCCCGTGAAAATGCCGTAGCCATGATCGATGATGACATGGTTACCGCGAATATCAAGCGCGCCCGCGAACACGACGCGCCCCGCCGCCGATGCCATCACCGGTACGCCGAGCGTCGTGCGAATGTCCCATCCAGTGTGGCGGGTGTTGAGTGTTTCGTTAAAGGTGCGGAACGCGCCAAACGGTGACGTGAGCGCATCAGGGATAGGCATAGCAAAACCGCTTTCATCCCATTGGCGCTGTGTGGTGTAGCCATCAAAAATGCTGTCAAGCCGAGCGAGTTCGTTGCGTTCGGTTTCAATGTCGAGCAGCACCGCCGTATCGGGCGGAAGCGTGACAATCTGCCGGATGAACGCGCCAACGATGACATTGACGGGCGCGATCAACGTGGCGGTTGAGCCATCCTCATAAGTGACTGTCGTGGTGAGTTCGTAGCCGTTGCGGGCGGGTTGTTCCATGCCAGCCGACACAATGCCATAGAACGCATCAGGAATATCATCGGCGGGGGCGCGGTAGAAGGCAATCTGCTGGTTGAACAAGGTGGCGCGTACACTGCGGATCGGGCTGTCGGCGCTGTTCGTGCCGAATACGCGAACCACTCCGGCTGTCCCCTGTGGCAGATTGGGGAACAAGATTTGCATGACGGTCAATTCGTCGTCGGTGCGGACGGCATTCGACGGCGCAGGACGTGCTTGCATGGTGGGCAGCGGCGCGGGAGTTGTGACCGGATCAAGCCCGCTGGCATCGGTTGGCGCGGCTTCTTGAAGATGCGCGGTAAACGTGGGCAGCGCGAGTGCGGCGATGATCAACAGGAGGAAAAACGCATAATGAGGTTTTGAGGGGCGGAACGCGGTCAAAATTGTGCGACTCCTAGATGGCGGACGTAATGCGCCCCAAATGCTATCACAAGTTGGGCGCGGCGTGGCGGGTGATTGCCTGACGGTTTGCCTAACGATTGCGCGGCGGCACGGCGTGTTATGGTGAGTATTTGGTGAAAATGTGAAATGTTTTCACATTTTCAGTTTAGAATGTGAATAAGTTTCACATTTTTGACTTGAACATGGAGACACGAGCGATGCGGGCATTGGTGACGGGCAGCACGGGAATGTTGGGGAGCAATTTAGTCCGCGAATTGGTGAATCGCGGGTGGCAAGTGCGCGCGCTGGCGCGTTCAGCGGAAAAGGCGGCGAAAATTCTCGGCGGTGTGCCAAATGTCGAGATTGTAGTAGGCGACATGGACCATGTGGCGGGGTTCGCGCCCGCGCTGGATGGTGTGGATGTGCTGTTTCACACCGCGGCATACTTCCGTGAATACTATGGCTTGGGTGATCACTGGGCGAAGTTGGAGCAGATCAACATCAAGGCGAGCCTTGAATTGTTCACAGAAGCGGATCGGCGCGGGGTGAAAAAGACGATTCACACGAGTTCGGGCGGCGTGGTTGGCAAGCCGACGAACGGGAAACCCGCCGACGAAACCACACCCGCCGATGGCTATGTCATGCAGAATTTGTACTTCAAATCGAAGCTGCTGCTGGAGCAGGAAATCGACAAATTTATCAAGTCGCACCGGATGCCGATTTCGATGATTCGTCCGGGATTGATCCTTGGACCCTACGATTCCGGTCCAACGGGGATTGGCAGGGCAATCATCGAAATGCTGAACGGCAAACTTCCAGCGATGCCGCCGGGGGGATTCGGCTTCGTGGATGCGCGCGATGTGGCGGTGGCGATGATCGCCATGGTGGACAAAGGCGGGAACGGCGAACGCTATTTGATGCCGGGTGAATATCACACGATGGTGGAGATGCTGACGCTGGCGGCGCAGTCGGTTGGCGCGCAGCCGCCGCGCTTCACGATGACTCCGTTCATCGCGCTGACGATGGCGCGCATGAGCGAATTCGGGGCGCGCATCACGCGGACTGACCCGATGGTTCCGCTGGAAGGGATTCGCTCGATGCTGGAATGGGTCGATGTGAGCGATGCCAAAGCGCGGCGCGAACTCGGCATCACGTACCGCCCGTTCACAGAGACGGTGCGCGATGCGGCGGTGTGGTTCGTGCAGAACGGGTATGTGAAAAAGGGATCGGCGGCGTTAAAGGCGGCACAAACCGCAGTCTAATACAGCAGACACGGCGGGGTCAACACCCCGCCCGCCTACAGCCGCCCCGTGAGCGCATCGACATAACCCGTGAGTTCGACGTAGCCGTAGCCCGTCACATCACCGGTGATGCGCGATGCGCCTTCCCAATAGACAATTCCGCTGCCGTGCAGTTCTTGATCTTGCAGCATGGGCGTGACCGTGAAGTTGATAGTTTCGGCGGGATAACTGCCATTGGCGGGAATGTCGATGGTGATGTTCCAACCAGACGGATATTCCCCGCCTGTATGCGGACTCACCCACGTACCGAGCGATTCGATGGTGAAGTTATCCCCAAGCGGCGTGGTACTGCCATCAGGATTGATGAGCAAGCCACCGCCGTAGCTGTAGCGCGATCCATCGGCGCTGCGGATGTACCCGATCATCACTTCGCGGTTATCATCGAAGTGCAAGCCGAACCAATCCCACCCCAGCGCGGTTTCATCAAGGGCGCTGGTGCTAAATTCGTGGTCTTTCCACGATGATCCTGTCACCGTATAGGTTTGATCGCCAATGGTGATCGTGCCTGTGGTCGCCAAGCGCGAAAGCGAATAATACCAACTGGCGTTACCTTCAAATCCGGTTTCCGGGCTTTTGGGACTCAAGCCGTTGATGCCTTGCAGCGCGGGCGGCTTGAGCTGTTCAAGCGTGAAATCGACGCTGACAGGGTTGTTCGCCTGTGCCGCGGTGATGCGCATGGTGTGCGCGTCGGAATCGAGCGCGATCACCTGCCAGTTTTCCAACCACACATGATAAACAGGATCGATCTCCGCGCCCGCCAAGCCTGCTCCGGCGCGGCTGAAGCGTTCTTCGTGATAAAAGCCGCTGCCTGCCACATCGGTGACGGTGAAATGCGCCATATAAAGCTGATCACTGCGCCATGCGCTTGATTCCCCCGTGATTGTGCTTTCCGGCGTGATGGCGCGGCGAAAAATCGTGAACTGATAGCCGAAACGCCGCCCATCTTCGCCTTCAAGATTGCCCGTGTAGTACCACCATTCGGTTTGAAATTCGGGATGCGCGCCGTAATCGCGCGGGAACTCCCACTCCCATTCGCCAATGGCGCGGGCGAATCCACTGGTATCGCTTGACGGGGCAAGCAAGACAGTGCGCGCTTCGACTTCGCCGGGCGCGGCGACATCGACCAAGCTGAAACCGAAAATCACTACCGCCAGCACAATCACCCCAAGAATGATCCAACGCCACATCGCGCGCCCTTTCGACTCGTTCCAAACTTCACAAATTGCTTTCAATATAGGAAAAATGGATGAATAGCGGCTGAGAAATATAGTGGAGATATTTGTAGAAAATCTGTAACCGACTGATTACAATATGCTTCTGATACTTCGCCGCTTACTTAAAATGATGCTTAAAAAGAGGCTCTGCGATGGACCAAGAAGCGCAGCCCGAATTTGTCAGCCGCGTCCGCGATTCCTACACCCGTTGGGAAAGCGGTGAGCTGGCATTTGCCGATGCACTAGATCGAATCGCCATACTGGCCGAAGAAGCGCGCGCGGCAAAGCATATCGCTAATCTCGCGTACTGCGAAATGATAATGGGGGTGATGCACGGCTACCGCGCTAACCTCGACGTGAGCGTGCGCTCTTTTGAGCGCGCGCGGGCGCTGTATGAGCAGGTGGGCAATCGACTCCGCACTACACAGGCGATGCACAACATTGCGGAATGCTACCGGATGAAAGGCAATTTTGTGATGGCGCGGCAGTTTTTCCGTGCGTCACAGGATGCCGCCGCTGCCATGAACAAAGTCGATCTGCAAGCCAGCGGCATGATCAACGAAGCGGCGATGCTGGTCAGCATGGATCACCCGGATGGGGCGCGCCAGCTTTACGAAAAAGCGATGAATTTGCTCAAGCAAATGCCAGAAGATCATGAACGGCGCGCCCCACTCATGAGCGAAGCCTTCAGCGGGATCGCTATCGCGCATTTACAGATGAATGAGACACAACACGCATGGGATTGTGCGCGTGAGGCGCTGAAATGGGCGCAGCAGGCGAAAAAACCGCTGATGTTGGGGTTGGCGTATCGCGCGTTGGGGCAGGTGGTGACGGCGACCTTGGCAAATCTACTGCCCGATCACGAGTCTTCCACTGAGCCGTTCACGCCCATCAAAATTACCCAGACGAGCGAAATGCGGGCGGTATCCGCAACGGCGCTTGGGGAGACCCCATCCGGCGACCCTGATGATTATTTCCGGCTTTCGAGCGAAGCGCTGCAAGAAATCAAAGCGGAAGGTGAGCTAGCGCGCACGACGTTTGAACATGCCAAAAGTCTCGCGGCGCGCGGGCGTGGGATGACCGCCGCGCGCAAGTTCCAGCAGGCGATGATCCTGTTCACACGGTTGGGCATGGCGGACGATGCCGCCAAAGCCGCGCAAGCGCAAATGAAAGTAATCGCATCCACAACGCAGTCCGATTAACGGGCTGAACACCCTATCCGAGAACTAGTGGGAGTTCAAAGACGATGCAGCAAAGTATGACAGCGGCACAACCTCAGGTGATCGATCCAGAATATCGCAAGGCATGTTTGGCAGCGTACAACGGGTGGAAGGATGGCAGCATCCAGTTCAAGGCGGCGCTCGATCAACTGCAAGAATACGAGCGCCAAGCCGCGACGGAACAGCAGTACGCCAATCAGGGATACTCGCAAACGCTGCTGGGGATGATCTACGGCTACCGTGCTGAACTCGACATGAGTATTCGCCATTTTGTGCGCGCGCGTGACCTGTTTGAACGGGCAAAAAATCCCGAACAGGTGGTGCGAACAACGATGAACTTAGGTGAAACGTATCGTCTTAAGGGCGATTTCCCGCGCGCACGGCAGTATTTCAACAGCGCGTATGCTGCTGCCACCGAATTTGGCATTCTCACCACGCAAGCCTACGCCGCATCCAACGAGGGGCATCTGCTCATGGCGATGGGGCAGCTTGAGCAAGCGCGAGAAAAGTTCGAGCTGTCGATTGAACACGGCAAACACATCGCTGAAACCGATGCCAGTCTGGAAATTCAAAGTCAGTCGCGGCAGGGATTGGCAACGTATTATCTCGAAGTGGGCGATACCAGCGCCGCGTGGAAACAAGCCGTCGAATCGCTGCGGCTGTCGCGCGAACAGGGCAATCCGCTGATGTTGGGCTTCGCGTATCGCACAATGGGCGAAGTGCTGACGGCGCTTGGGGAACTGCCGAAAGATACGCCAGCGGCGGTGGTGGATGATGCCGCCGTACCTCAGGATGCCGCCGCGACGAACGAATCGCTTGGCGACCCGGATATGTTCTTCCAATTGGCGATCCAGTCGTTCAGCGATTTCAAAGCGGATGGCGAAACCGCGCGAACGATCTTCCAGCAGGGTGCGAGTTTGCTCAAACGCGGGCAAAAAGTCACGGCATCGCGCAAGTTCCATCAAGCGATGCTGATGTTCACGAAGTTGGGTATGAAAGACGACGCGGCGAAGGCGGCTCAAGCGCAAATGGACGCGCAAGCGTTGTAGAATGTCGGGAACCTCACCCCACTCTCGACGATGCAAGCATCGGACGATACAAGGCATCGTTGGGCGAGGGGCAAAAGCGTGTTCAAATGAAGATGTGCCAAGAATTGGGCGGTTGAAAATTTTCTGTGGCGGGCGCGTCGCGACGCGCCCGCCACTACAAAACGATTTTCTACTACTGCGGACAAGCCTAGAAGCGTGCCCCTACTTGAGTCTTGACACTGTGGGGCGCTCGGCTATACTCATTTACACCTCGCGCCGAGGTAGCTCAGTTGGTAGAGCAACGCACTGAAAATGCGTGGGTCGCCAGTTCAAGTCTGGCCTTCGGCACAGGAAAAAACCCATCCGCACGGATGGGTTTTTTGTTTTACACATCCAAAATCACCTGCACATTGAGCCGCCACGCGCACCACAGCGCATAGAAGAAGCGTTTGATCTCGGCGACGGTGGGATCATCGACTTCTTCGACCTGCATCTGGAACGGAAATTTCGCTTCGATTTCTTCGCGGGTCAACTGCTTGTTCATGATCTTGACGATCACATCGGCTTCGACGGCGCGCGGCACCGCGTTGAAGAACAGCAGCATCATCCCCGCGTGCGCCGGTTGAATATTGCCGAGCAGAAACAGCATCTCAAACACTTGATCGGCTGTGAACAAGAACTCGACCATATCGCGCCCAATGACGCGGCGTTCCTCAAAATAGACCGGGTTGGCGCGCAGCGAACGCACGGTGTCGCCTGTGTAGCCCATTTCTTGTACGCCTTGACGGAGCAGCAGCCACAACAGCGGCAGTTCCGGCGGCGGCAGTTGATCGATCAGCCAGCGTTCGGCGGCGGCGCTGATGGGATATTGAATGAAGTTCATGCAGCCGAACGGGGATTTGGCAGCGTTGGCGGGGCATCCTTCGCAGTGATGCGCCAGCGGATCAAGTTCGGCGGCGTTGTCGAGCGCATTTTGCACAATGATCAACTGTGTATCGGATGTGCCATCGGGCAGATTGCGCGTGAGTTCAAAGCCAATTTCGCTCAATGGGCGTTCGTCGCCTGCTTCACGGTATATGCGAATGACATTTTGGGCGCGTTCGCGTTCCTTGATGCGCTCCAAAATACCTTCCGTCCCCAATGTTTGCTTGGGCACGCACGAATAATCCACAATGTAATCGATTGCCATTGGCTTTCCAATCGCAGACGCGCCATTTATGCTGAGAAAATCCTCTCCATGATACCCGCCGCCGCACCATTTGAGGATTCCGAGTTGGTAGGGTGATTTGAGCGCGCTGGCGGTTTTTGCAATAATAACTATATTCGCTATTATGATGATTGTTTATAAAGTGCGATCTAAATGCCGTTCATTGAAGTTCAGTCCAAATGCTCATCAATAGATAAACTCATAGGATGACCGCATGAAACGTGTTTTTCATACTATGATGCCGCTGATGACACTCATCGCACTGCTGATCATCGGCGGTGGGATGGCGGTCTTAGCACAGAGCGGCGGCAGTTACACCATTGTTAGTTCAAGCATCGACGGCGGCGCTGAATCGAGCAGCGGCGGGAGCTATTCCCTATGCGGTGTGATCGGTCAGCATGACGCGGGCGCAGCGACGGGCGGCGGGTATTCGCTCAACGGCGGATTCTTCAACGCGACGATCAACTGCGGTGATGCGCCGCTTTCAGCCAGCGAAGAACTGTGGATCGTTACCAACATCGGCGCAAGTGTCTATCGTTATAACAGCACTGGCACGCAGATTGGTACGATTCTCACGTGTACGCTCCCCGGTATTGAGACGCTTACCAACGGTCCCGATGGCAATGTTTACGTGGCATGCCGCGACGATAATACGATACGCCGAATCAACCCGACGACGCTCGCGGTTTCGACATTTGCAAACACGGGTATGAGTCTGCCGTATGGCATTACGTTTGATGCGGGTGGCGATATGTATGTCACCAACCTTAACGCATCCAGTGTAACCCGCTACAACGGCACGACTGGCGCATTCATCGGCACATTTGTCAGCGGTGTCGGTGGACCTACGGGGATCGATTTTGGTCCCGATGGCGATTTGTACGTCGCGCGCTACTTTGTCTCGCAGATCAATGAATACAATGGCACGACTGGCGCATTCATCGGCACGTTTGGTCCCACCCTACCGGGATCGCCGCTTGATTTGTACTGGCGTAACAATGTCCTGTGGGTTGGAGCATTCGGTACGAGCATCCCCCGCTTCGATACTTCTGGAACGTCCCTGCCCGCATTTACCAGCGGCTATTCGCTCAACGCGCCAATGGGCTTGACATGGGATGCTGCCGGCGATCTCTACGTGGTCGATTACGGCACCTCGAATGTTGTGCGCTTCGACGGGACGACAGGCGTTTTTGAAACCATCTTCACGAACCTGACCAATGCGCGCGCGGCGCTGGCAGTCAACGTACAGTCGGCTGCGCCTACCCCGACAGATACACCAACAAATACACCGACAGATACACCAACCGAAACTCCAACGGACACACCGACGGATACCGACACGCCCACCGTGACCAGTACATCGACGAACACGGCTACCGCAACGGCAACCGCGACAACGGGGGCGATCTGTATTGTGGTCAGCCGCACATCGTTCACGTTAACGGAAGGCGGAATCAGCACACTGTACAACGTGCGTTTGAGCGCGCAGCCCGCGCCCGGCGAAGTCGTCACGATCACGCCCGCTTTCGATGCGGGTCAATTGCTGTTGAGTCCGTTAAGCCGCCAGCTAAACAGCACAAACTGGAACACCGGACGCAACTTCAGCGTGACGGCAGTCGATGACGCGGTGAGCGAACTCAGCCCATTGTTCACGAACATCACGCACAGCGCCACAAGCAGTGTGGTTGGCTCGCTGTTCAACGGCATTAGCCAATGCACAACGATTGTCGTAAGCGTAATCGACAACGATGTGGCGACCAGCACACCGACGAATACACCTACCGATACTGCCACCGCAACCGATACAGCCACAGTGACTCCCACGGATACCCCAACGGATACGGCAACGCCTACAGACACGGCAACCGCCACCGCGACTAGCACGCCGCGCTTGGCGGGAATTCATGTCTCGAATATCAATGTGACGGTGACAGAGGGTGGAAACACCTATACCTTCAATGTGCGCTTACAGTATCCGCCTTCGCCGGGAGAAACGGTGATCATCGCGCCGCTGAGCAGCGATACCACGCAGTTCACACTCTCGCCTGCCAGCCGCCAACTGAACTTGAGCAACTGGAACACCGGACGCAACTTCACAGTGGTGGCAGTCGATGACGCGGTGCAAGACGGGGCGTTCATCGGGCAAATCACGTTTGTGGTGACGAGCAATCTCATGTCATCGCCGTACTTCGGCTTCAACCCGGGGAATGTGGTCGCTGTGACGGTGAACGACAACGACTAACCATAGGCGTTTCTGTCGTAGGGTGGGGGTAGCCCCCCCACTGTTAAGTCAGATGCGCGTTATCGCTTTCAAAAGGGGTGTGAGATTATCCATCACATCCCTTTACATTTCCTTTACCAATTTCGGTGAATTAGTCCTATCTCCTCGCGTATAACAACCTAAATTAAATCCTGCTGGTACGAAATTCCTTCGCAGGGGTAATTGACAATTCATGCGCGTTGCTTTATGAATCAGTTTAAGTTTAATGTTAAGTGGGTGATTACCGCTCTCTCGGTCAGTTAGAAAAGTGCCGAATTTCGGTTCGGCGGGGATGGGTGTATGGTCAACTGGCATGTGATCTCGGACATCAACAAAGTGCATTCCGGCATCGCGCCGACTGCGCTTTCGGGCTGCCCGTATCTGTTTTGCGCGGGTACAACGCAGATGGGCATCGAAGATACCGCAATGGCAGGGGGTCGCATCTGGATTGGCATTCCGCAAGATGGCAACGTGTTCAGCGAAACGCGCTGGAAATGGAACATGCGCTGGGAACCGCTGATGAAAACCCAAAACGATCTCTTGACCGATGTTCCCCCCGCAGTGGGCATGGGGTGGGGCGCGCCCGTTGTGTTCATTAAGACGGCGGGCGAAGGGCGCATTTTCTATTCGGTATATGAACTGCCGGGAATTGCGACTCAGTGGCGCGAAGTCGGCGGCGTGACTGATCAACCGCTGGCGGCAGCAAATGCCACGTTTGGCGGCAAAACGCATCTGTATGCATTCCGACGCAACCCTACAGACGGTATGATCTACGTGACCCGCACAGGTGACAGCACGGAAGTCAAAACGTGGGAACCGTGGCGCGCCATCCCCGGCGATATGCGGACACGCAAAGCGCCCGCCGCCGCGACAATGATCGCCCCCAACGGGCGGATGCTGTTCGTGTTCGCCAAGCGCGAAGGTTCAAACCGCATCGCCTACAGCGCGACGGCAGACGGCGTGCGCTGGAGCGCGTGGAAAGACGTTATCGTAAATGGTGAGCCTGTGCAGATGGTCGGCGCACTTGCTCCCACCGTGACGAACTACGAAGAATCGCTCTATCTACCGTTCATTCCGCCCGGAGTGCAAACCAACAGCGTGCAAGCGGCGGTGCTGTCGCCTGTGTTAACAGGGGATCGAGTCACCAACGCGCAGTGGACGATCATCGACTTCTGCCCAATCCCGACGGATTTCGATCACTTCATCGCGCTGCACGGCTTCCGCAACAGTGAGCAGAGCAACCTGTTCACGCTGTTCCACGCGAAAGTGGGCAATTCGGCGGTGGTCAGCCGCGCCGAAACGGTGCGTCCGGTGATGGGGAAGAAACGGGCGTAGGGAAAAGAAAGTTTCGCGCCCTTCCTCACAAGGCGATTTGGGGTTTTTAAGACGCGGCATTCATCTGCCGCGTCCCCCGCGTTTTTTACTCCCCCCACCCGTCGATTTTCGTTCATCCCCAATTCATGTTTGGGAAGCCACGAGCTGCCGAATGTGGGGGAAAGTAAAGGCGCTTAACGGATGAATCGGTTAAGCGGGGAAATTGCGCTGAAAAAATGCCGACGCATGTTCTATCGTCGCAAATAGGGTGAGATTACAGCGTCCCCACCCGAAAATGACTAACATCGCCAGTTTAACGATTTGATCGTTGGTCACAACCGCTGCTTGTTTCAGCCTGATATGGTCGACGAATGACTGCGCGCTGCGTATCTGTTGAAAAGCATATGAACGGTTCATGGTACGCGCGTCGATCAAGAGCATCAGTGAGGTTGAACTGTGGTCCAGAATCTGTGTGACGCTTTCATTTACCCGCTTGGCATCTTCAACCGTGTAGTCGCCATCAAGGCGCAGCAGCAGCACTTTATCGGGAATGTGCCAGCTCAATTCGTAGGACATCTTCAACCCCTTGCCTATACTAGCAGTGAGCGCAGCACTCATAGAAAACTCTCAAGCTCCCGCGCGAAATGCGATGCGTCAAGCGGTTTCGGGAAATAGGCATCGAACCCTGCGCGTAGGGCTTCATCGCGTGTACGGGATGAATGGAACGCAGTCACAGCAATACATGTGAGGCTGACAGTGGCATCGTTTCCGCGAATTTCCGTCAGCAGTTCCCACCCATCTTTCCCCGGCAGCGCCAAGTCGATAATCACAAGTTGATACTGCATCCCAGAACGGAACAACCTTTGCCCGGCGATTTCAGCATCGCCCACAATTTCGTAATCGAAATTCAGATGTTGGAGTACATGCGAAACCAGCGCCTGTCCGTCGGGATCGTCTTCTACTACAAGGATACGTCCAGCCATGATGCTTTGCTCCAATGCGTTTAGAACGTTAGGTACTCACTCAACTGTGGAATATCGAGCAGTAGTTCCAGCAGTTCATCCATGAACTTGCTGGCGGTTAGCGGTTTGGTCAGGTAGTTGTGAAAACCCGCCGCAATCGCGCGGTCACGATCCCCCTTCATAGCGTGCGCGGTCAGCGCGATCACGGGGATGTCGTCCACTTCGACAGTTTCTTTCAAGGTGCTTAAAAATTCCCACCCGTCCATCGTCGGCATCGACAAATCGGAAATGACGAAGCGGGGATGCACCTGCCGCACGAGTTCGATACCTTCTTCGCCGTTGGTGGCGGTGTACACATTCGCGCCGTAAAACGCTAGGATATACCGGGCGACTTCTAAGCTGTCCGGCTCGTCGTCGATCACGACAACGTCCCAATCCTGTAGCAGCGTGCGCGGAATATTGCCCATAACTATGCAGTCTCCTTCATGACAGCGGCTTCAAGCGGCAGTTTGACCGTAAATGTGCTGCCCACACCCACTTCGCTTTGCAGCGACACGATACCACCCATTTCACGAGTCAATTTTTGCACCAATGCCAACCCCAAGCCCGTGCCGCCGTACAGACGCTTCGATGATCCGTCTACTTGGCGGAATTCTTCAAAGATGTACTCACGCGCATGTGCCGGAATACCGATCCCCGTGTCGCTGACGGAGATTTCCCACCAATCGTTGTCCGCCCGCAAATCGAGCGTGACCTTGCCTTTGTGCGTGAACTTGAAAGCGTTGCTCAACAGGTTTACGACGACTTTCGAGAGCGCGTCTTCATCCGCCATGATCATTTCCGGCAGAGTGGGATCGATGTTGACTTCAAATTCCAAACCTTTGCCTTCGCCCAACACGCTCGTTTGTGACTGCCATTTGCGTACCAGTTTCGCAGGCGAAAGTGGCGATGGGACAATATCCATGCGCCCCGCTTCGATGCGTGACAAGTCTAAGAAGTCGTTGACAAGCTGGAGCAGACGTTTGCTGTTGGAGCCGACGCGCCGCACCATGTCTTCGGCTTGTGGGCTTAATTCAATCCCCATGCCGCTTAACATGATGCTGGTGAAACCTTCAATCGCGTTCAGCGGTGTGCGAAGTTCGTGGCTCATCGTCGCCAAAAATTCGGACTTTAGGCGCGAATTTTCGCGGGCGATGCGCTGCGCGGCAAGCGCTTCGTCGCGGGCGGCTGCCAACTGCGTCGTGCGCGATTGAATGGCTTCCGCCATTTCGTTGAAGGCATCGCCCAACACGCCGAGTTCGTCCTTCGAGTTGGTGACAACACGCTCATTATATTTACCACGCGCGAGCGCCTCTGCCCCGCGTGTCAGCTTGTTGAGGGGAATCGCCACACTGCGTCCAATGAATAAACCAAGTAGGATGACGAGTATCGTCACGACAATGCCGATACCGAGAATTTGGCGGCGAAGTAAGTCAAATGTTGCCAACACTTCAGTGGTGTCAATTTCGACAAGCATGGCGCTTCGCAGTTCGGGAATCCATGTGTAGTTGCCAAACACGGGAACACTGGGACTGCGATAATCGAGATATTCACCTCTGCCGCTGCGACCCGCCAGCGCGGCGCTGATGCCATCGCTGTTATAGCTGCGGTTTTGCGGATAGCCCTCAAAACGGCTGGGTGTCAAGAAATAGTTATTGTCTTGACTGACCAGATACGATTCGCCGGATTCGCCTAAACCAGAACGTTCTAACATGATCTCGCTCAACTCGTCGGTGCTGTAGCTGAGTCCCATCACGCCGACCAGCGCGCCGCCGTCGTAGACGGGGGCGGTAGCAATCACCGAGAGTTCACCTGTCGAGATGTCAAAATAGGGCGGCTGTAAGTAGGCATCCGCCAGACTTGGCTCGAAATATGGCTGGCGAGTGACCACACGCCCGACCAAGATCGGATCAGAAGCCGCGATGATTTGCCCTTCCAGCGAGTAGAGGAACAGGGTATTGACCAACCGCTGAATGTCTGCGCTGCGTTCGAGCGCTGCCGAGAGGCTATCTGTGGTCGATCCTGTTCGCGCTGCGCGGATCACGTCTTCAGAGGCAGCCAGCAGCGCGACTTCCTGCTGACCTTCTTCCACCCAACGCTCAAGCTGACTGCGTTTCAAAATCGCAATCGATTCCAGTTGGTTGTGTACTTGTGTACGGTACTGCGCCTGCGCTTGGATCAAGCCAATCGCAGTGATAATGGCAAGCGGCAGCAGCGACACAAGTAGCAGCGACAAGGTGATGCGCCAGCCAATGCGCCGGAAAAATAGCACGCGGCGGATCGGCGCTGCAGGAGTTTGGACAGCTTGCATATGACGCAGCTCCTGCTACTGAATTTCTTGATTGATGAAGTCGAGCGTGTACGCGGCTTCAAGATCGACGGCTTGTTCGAGAATACCCTGTTCGATAAGGGCATCTTGAGTGAATGACCACACACGCGCATCCATCGATCCAAGCGGAACATCCGTCAGATTCATGAACGGGATGCTCGCTTCAAGGCGGGCAAGCTGCTGTTCCAACACCAGATCAGGGTTGAGCGCCATCGTGTGCTGAATTTCATTCGATGGGTTAGCAACCACGTCACGCAGCCCCGCTTGCAGCGCGCTTACAACGCCGCGCACTACTTCGGGGTTTTCCGCGATCATAGTTTCGGTGGTGAACAGCACGAAGTCATAGGTGTCCACGCCATAATCACTCATCAACACGAACTGCGGTTCCAGCCCTGCCTCACGCAGCGCCACGCCTTCGTTGATGATCCACGCAACCATCGCATCGACTTCGCCGTTCACAAGCGGTTCGATGCCGAATGTGGTGCGTTCGACAATGTTCACCTCTGCGGGATCGATCCCCTGCGATTGCAAGAGCGTGTTGAGGATGGTCGTCGCGCCACCAGCAGCGGCGCTCACGGTTTTTCCGACCAAATCTTGTGGGCGAGAAATCCCCGCATCGCTCAACGAAATCACGGCAAGCGGGCTTCGCTGCAAAACTGACGCAACCGCCACTACAGGCAGTCCATTGGCGCGGGCTTGCAGCAGGCTTGCGCCGTCAGACATCGCGAAATCGACATTTCCGGCAACGACTTCGGCAATCGGATCGATGTAGCCCTGCTCATTAAATCCACCTTCAAGAAGGGTGAGGTTCAAGCCTTGTTCTTGAAAGCGATTATTCGCAAGGGCGGTGTGAATTCCGGCAGCGGAATATTCATGAATCCATGAAAGCTGGACGCTGACCGGGATGAGCGCGCGAGGAGTAGGCGTAGGAGCGGCAGGTGCAGTTGCACACGCGACAAAGCTGAGGAGTATCAGCAGCGTGGCAAAGGTTGTGGCAAGACGTTTCATCAATGACCTCTGCTGGCAGCATGTAAATATTACAATGTGTTAAGGTGAAGTTTAAAGCGCATGTTAAAAGCCTGTCAATGCACAATTTTCTCAATTCTATTTATGAATCCATTTGAACTTGTGCCGATTGTCACCAGCGCGATCCGCCGTTATAATGACGGGGACATTCAAGCAGCAAACGAACCGAGAAATCCCCTACCTATGGCTAAAAGACCCTCTGTATACCCTTTCACGGCGATTGTCGGTCAGGATCGTATGAAGACCGCGCTGATCCTCAACGCCATTGATATGCGTATTGGCGGCGTGCTAATACGCGGCGAACGCGGCACGGGCAAATCGACGGCGGCGCGCGCATTGGCGGCGCTGCTGCCGGAAATCGACGTGGTGATCGAATCGCCGTTCAACGATGATCCCAACAACCCATCCACATGGTCGGATGAAGTGCGCGAACGCACCGAACGTGGTGAACAACTGACGACGGGCAAGCGGCGCACGCCGTTCATTGACCTGCCGGTGAGCGCGACGGAAGATCGCGTCGTGGGCACGCTCGATATTGAAAAAGCCATTCAGCGCGGCGAACGCCACTTTGATCCCGGCGTGCTGGCGAACGCGAATCGCGGCATTTTGTATATTGATGAAGTGAACCTGCTCGATGACCATGTGGTTGACCTGCTGCTCGACAGCGCGGCGATGGGCGTGAATGTGGTCGAACGCGAAGGCATCAGCTTCGCGCATCCCGCGCGGTTCATCCTTGTGGGATCGATGAACCCAGAAGAAGGCGATCTGCGCCCGCAGCTTCTTGACCGCTTCGCGCTGTCTGTTGAAGTGCGTGGTATTCACGACGCGGGCGAACGCATGGCAATTGTCGAACGGCATATCGCCTACGAAACCGATTCGGAAGCCTTCCGCCAAGCGTGGCAGCCAGAAGAACAAAAATTGGCGGAACGTATCACACGCGCGCGCGAATTGGTGGATGATGTGCGCTACACGCGCGGCGACCTGCTGGCAATCGCGCACATGACGAGCAGTTTGCACATCGACGGGCATCGCGCCGACATGGTGATTCTTAAGACCGCGCGCGCCAACGCCGCCTATCACGAGCGTGACCGCGTGACGAAAGAGGACATTTTGCTGGCGATGGAATTGGCGATTCCACACCGGCTCAAACGGGGTCCATTTGCCGACGCGCAAATGAGCATGTCGTCGCTGGAAAACCAGTACGATCAAGCGCAGAGCGAGTGGGGTGAAGGCGAAGACACAGAACCGAGCGCCGAAGGCGAAGAACAAGCCGTTAAAAAAAAACTCCCACAGTAACCTCCGCGAATGACAACGAAGTCCCGGAATTTGGGCAGACCGATCCGGGACCGCAGTCCCCATTCAATAATGAAAACGCCTACTGGTGGGAAGGTGGCAAGAAGGTCGAAGCGAGCGAAGAATTTGCCACGCGCAAAATCGCCACCGATCTCGATAAGATGAGCCGCCAGCAGGCGGGTCGCCGCAGCCGCACCCGCACAGATCGCAAGCGTGGACGTTATATCATGGCCCGCCCTGCTAACGGCAATCACACCGACATCGCCTTTGACGCGACACTACGTGCCGCCGCGCCCTTCCAGCAGCAACGTGCCGATCAAAAGAAACTCAGCGGCATGGCGTATGCCCTACGCAAAAGCGATCTCCATCGCAAAGTGCGCGTGCGTAAAACCGCCAACTTGATTCTGTTCGCGGTGGATGCGTCGTGGAGTATGGCGGTGAGCGAACGCATGAGCGCGACCAAAGGCGCGATCATGTCGCTGCTTACAGATGCGTATCAACGCCGTGACCGTGTGGGCTTGATTGTGTTCCAAAAAGATCGCGCCCAAATGATTCTGCCGCCAACGAATTCGGTGGTGCTGGCAAAACAGGCGCTTGTCAATATTCCAGTGGGCGGGAAAACGCCGCTGTCGGCGGGGCTGCTGCTGGCGTATGAAACCGTCGCGCGCGAAAAGAACCTACATCCCGATGTGATTCCGCTCATCATTTTGCTGACGGACGGCGCGGGCAACGTGAGCATTAGCAGTAAACCACCGCAAGAAGAAGCGCACGCCATCGCAGACTTGATCAAACAGGAACATATCAAGACGGTGACCATCAACATGGAACACGTCGCGTTTGATCAAGGGTTGGCGGCAAAACTCGCGGAGCGTTTAGGTGGTCCGTGCTACACGTTGGCGCAAATGAAGGCGGAGCTTCTGCTGGCAACGGTGCGGCAAGAGATTGCGAATAACGGGTAATCACTTGTGTGAGGTGATGTGAATTTTTGCCTCACATAAGTTTCTCACTGTGACATAGCGGCAGAATAGGTAACCCTAAGTCTATTCGGACAGGCGACGAATGAACCTAGATTCGCCCATACGTAAGCTCGATCAACCGAATTTATTTGGATTGAACCACTCTAATCGTGATTTTAGAAAGCCTGCCGAGTGGGGCAAGAATAAATTCACATCCTCATTCCCCGCTGCATTAGCTTGCTACATGTTCGCCAGAAATATCCGGCCCGTTTACATGATTTTGAATTCACAGGGGCAATTGGTGAAATCATCAATATCAGTGGATCAAGTTTTCAAAATCGATCCACTTGGCGATGACAGCTTTTATGCTTTTGAAACCGAATATTCCCCCTATCGCCAACTGGTGACCGGTAAAGTACCCCGCATTGATTTAGTAATGATGCGTCGTTCTGATTCGCTGAATCTCACCGGGCTTGAAATGAAGTTGACAGCACTTCCTGACAATTCGACACATCATTTACCTGAAAATAAGTACGGTTGCGAAATTGTGGTGCGTCCCGACACCATTGTCTACTTGGCATTAAGCATCGCGCTGGTCTTTAAAGAAGATCGCACCGCGCTTTATGCACTGCTTCAAGATGATGCATTGAAAATCACCAATTGGCGAGATACCGAAGAATTGCTTCCGCTTATTCCGCGTATGGCAGCGGTCTTAAACCGTGTGATGATTCAGCACGCAACTCGTCAAGAACCTTTGATTCTCCAGCCCATCTGGAAAACAGAGGGAAAAGCAATGCGTTTACACCAGAATGCGTTCGATATGTTTGTGTGGAGCAATTTTGCTTTTACCAAAATTTTCTTTTATGTGGCTGAATCAGATGCTAAAGCGCGCCGTATGAGCCGACAAGCAAGATCGATTGTGTGGTTGATGAAGATGCTGCTTGATTTTGCAGTGGAAGGGCAGATTGACTCGCGCATCACCAATGAAGTCTCGCACGGAAGCAGAACCGATAAAGCCTTTTCAGTGCCGGGACGCATCACCCACGACTTTATGGCTTCGCCGGAATTGTTTGCTCCACGCATTAAGCGTGATGAAGTCAAACAGATCATTTTGGGGGGAGGGCAAACGCTGTTAAGCCCCGAAAGACGTTTGGATGCCGTTTTGGTCAATATGCCGGAGTTATTTAGCTAATGCGTACCGTTGATCTGTTTGCGGGATGTGGCGGTCTGTCATTGGGGTTTCAGAACGCGGGTTATGAAATCGCTGCGGCTTTCGATCATTGGAGTTCGGCGGCGATAGTTTATCGTCGCAATTTCACACATCCCATTTACGAAATGGATTTACGCGATGACCGTGCGGTTGAAGAAATCACGCGGTTTGTACCGGAGCTTATCATTGGCGGTCCCCCATGCCAAGATTTTTCTAGTGCTGGCAAACGCGATGAAACGTTAGGACGCGCCGATTTAACGCTCACCTTTGCTAAATTGGTCACACACATTAAACCACGTTATTTTGTGATGGAAAATGTTGAACGTATCATTACCAGCGCCGCGCTAAAGAAAGTCAAAGATACGGTCCGGCAGGCGGGATATGGGCTAACAGAAGCCGTCTTGAATGCCAGTTTTTACGGTGTTCCTCAAGACCGAAAACGCTACTTTCTTGTCGGTGATTTGAACGGCACGGATGATGCTTTACTTCCCTACTTGACGAAACGTATCTCCTCAAAACCCATGACGATATTTGATTACTTGGGAAACGACTTAGGCATTGAATATTATTATCGGCATCCCCGCAGTTACGCGCGGCGCGCTGTATTCAGCATTTATGAACCTAGCCCCACAATACGGGGGGTTAACCGCCCAATTCCTAAAAACTATAAACCACATCCCGGTGATGCGTCACAAAATATTACGTCGCTTAGACCCCTTACGACTATCGAGCGGAGTTACCTTCAAACGTTTCCCAAGAGCTTTATCTTTGAAGGATCGAAAACCGCTTTGGAACAGATGATTGGAAATGCTGTACCCGTTAAGTTAGCGGAGTTTGTGGCAGCATCTTTACAGTTGTATATACGGGATCAAGCGAACGAGATGTCTCCAAGTGAAACAATCAGACAGCTAATGCTGCTCTAGTGCTCGGTTGCAAAGATAATTTGAATAGTTAGTGGTGCCGGTTGTAGACATTTAAGCTGCCATAAACGGGAAGGGATGACATCTCCAAACAAGCATCCCATGAGCGAATCACCGTTCCGCGTTTCCAGCACTGCCCGAACAAGCCATCCAAAAGCAAGCACTCGACGATCTGCGGTTGCGTGGAACCGCTGTAGGCTTTTGGGGTGTGGCTAGCCGGGCAAAGCGGACGTATTTGCTCTCTCGTTTTTGGCTCATAACCGCTGATTTTATGTTCTTACTTCATCTTCGCGACTAAGCACACTGATATCTTAAAAGACGTTTGATTCACGATGGGATTCCCTTGCCACCCAACGGCGTAACTTCGATGCGGATAGGCATTTCGGCAATTAGGGGACGAGCGGCAGCGATGAGGTTGATGATGGCAGGGTGGGTGAGGGATGCGCGGTGATCGTCTTGACTGCGCCAGACTTCGTTCACCCAGATGCCATCGGGATCATCGGGCGCGGCGCTGATGACATACACATAACATCCTTCGAGATCGTGCAGCAGCGCCACCGAATCCAGCAGGTGATTCAGTAGTGCATCGCGCTGACCGGGATGGGCGCGCATCTTACCGAATAAGCCGTACATCATAACAAAAATCCTTCGCTTAAGCATTGGCGGCTTCGCTTATTTTAGCACAGAAGTTCGGCAGCACAATTCAAGACGCATGATTAGAATTTTCATACGCAAGAGAAACTATTATTAAACCGTTTTTCTTTGAATCAGATTACGGCTTATCCCAACCCCCTTAACGCGATTTTAACCCAAATTAATCCAACCTTACGAGAAGTATTTTTATGATGTGTATAAACCTGTTCAAAACTTGTTCAAAACCTGTTCAAAAGTCGGCTTTACCTGTTCAAAACTTGTTCAAAACCTGTTCAAAACTCCGTGCAGCCTGTTCAAAACTCTGTAACAATTTTTGACATAACAGCGCATTACCCACACAACTAATAAAAAATGCCTCTTAATATGTGGGATACCTGTTCAAAACTCTATTGGCGCATAAGAGTTATGAACAGGGGGGCTGTTCATAACTTTTGTATGACATTTGTTCGCTTAACCCAAATATTTGCGAAATCGGCAGAAGTTTGCGATACGCCCGTTCTAAATTTGGGATATTTTGACTCTAATTACAAGGTTTGTTACAGAGTTTTGAACAGTTTGAACAGCCCCTACTACTACTAAAAAAATATCCAACATAGATCTCAAAACACTTTTCAAAAAACAGCACCTGTCCCACCAGACTGTAATAAACCATTCTTCAAAAGCGCGCGAAAGGCTTTCCGAGTACACTGTATGATGACATTTGAATGGTGCATTAGGGTAATCGCCTCAAATTTTCTTATAGGGTGACAAAAAGGCAGCCTGATTCTGTAAAGACATCCAACGGGATGTCCGTCTTTCGGACGCATCGGGAAAATTGTGGACTTTTCGAGTAGTCGCTAAGAAACGTTGCGATTCTTTTGAAGCGGATTACACTCAAACAGGTGTGCCGCGCACGTTGATAACCCTATGGATAAGTACTTCAACGTACTTGAGCTTGGTATGACATCAAATTCAATCAGCAACGTCCCTGAACTTCAGCAAAAAGTCGCCATTCTTGATACGCTGGCGCGCATCAACATTGTCTTGAACTCGTCGCTGCGGCTCAAACCGATGTTAAGCGCCTTGATGGATACGGCGGCGCACATTGTCGATGCAGAAGCGGCATCGGTGCTGCTGTGGGATCAAAAGTCGGGCGATTTGCGTTTTGCCGCCACAACCGCCGGACCGCAGCTTATCATCGGCAAGCCAATCCCGCTGGATGGCAGCATCGCCGGGACGATTATGCGTGAACGGCGCGTGATGATGATCGAAAACGCACAGGGCGATCCGCGTCATTATGAAAAGCTGGACAAAGAACTGGAATTCGTCACCAAGTCGATTCTGGGGGTGCCGCTGGTATCAAAAGACCGCGTGATTGGCGTATTGGAAGCGGTCAACAAGCGCACGCCCCCATGGACGCAAGACGACGCGAATTATTTGGAGATTCTCGCCGCGCAAGCCGCTGTCGCGATTGAAAACGCGCAGCTTGTGTCTCAGCTTCAAAAAGCCAATGAAGAACTCAACCGCTTGGACGAATTCAAGAATGATTTCATCGCCATTGCCAGCCACGAACTTCGCACGCCGCTGAGCATCATTTTGGGGTATGCCAGCTTTCTGCAAGAGACGAGCGACAGCGTGGTAAGCGAAAGCGCATCGAAAGTGGTGGATGGCGCGATGCAGCTTCGGCGCATCATCGAAGATTTGACGAATCTACGCTACTTTGAGCAGAGCCGCATTGACCTACAATTGGAAGATGTGGGGATAGAAGACTTCATGCGCGAAGTGATGCGCGACCCGGTGATATTGGCACAGGCACGCGGGCATCAGGTGCAGTTTGCACCACCGCCGCGCGGAACGACAGCGCGCATTGACCGTGTGCGAATGGGGATGGCGGTTACGAATGTCCTGAACAATGCGATTCGGTTTACGCCCAATAATGGACATATTGTCGTGCGCGTGGAAGTTCACAACGGGCGGGAAATTTGGATCACAATCAGCGATAACGGGAGAGGTATCCCACGCGAAGAACTAGAACGCATCTTCGACAAATTCTATCAGATCGAAGATCATATGACACGGCATGTTGGCGGATTAGGGATTGGGTTAAGCATCGCACGCGCGCTTATCGAAGCGCATGGCGGGCGCATTTGGGCGGCGAGTCCGGGATTAAATCAGGGTGCGACATTCACGATATCGCTGCCATTGGCGGGGCAGTAGGATCAATCTGAAAAAGGAGTTCTTGTTATGGGCATCACGTTTACGTGGTTAGGACACTCGACATTTTCGATGGAATTTGACGGGCATCCGGTGCTGTTTGATCCTTTTTTGACCGGAAATCCGCTTGCCGCTGCATCTTCTGAAAGTCTGCATCCTGAAATCATCTTCCTAAGCCACGCGCACGGCGATCATGTGGGGGACGCGCTGCCGATTGCCCAACGCACGGGCGCGAAGATTGTATGCAACGCAGAAATGAGCTACTACTACAACGCCAAAGGGCTGGAAAACGTCAGCGGGCAGAACACGGGCGGAAGCGGCGATTACGGCTTTGTGATGTGCAAACTCACGCCTGCGTTTCACAGCTCAACATTTCCCGATGGCACCAGCGGCGGAAGCCCCAACGGCTTGGTGGTCACCGCCAAGGCGAGCGGTCAGCGGGTGTACTTTGCGGGGGATACGGCGCTGTTCAGCGACATGCAGTTGATTGGCAATATGGGCTTGGATGTGGCGTTTTTGCCCATTGGCGACTTCTTCACGATGGGGATTGACGACTCGATTGCGGCGACGAAATTACTGCGTCCACGCTATGTTGTGCCAATGCACTACAACACGTTCCCCATCATCGCGCAGAATGTGAATGAGTGGGCGAACCGCATGAGCAGTGAAACGGACGCAACGCCAATAGTGCTTGATCCGGGCGGCACGTTCCACGTGGAATGAGAGGATTCACCCCTCCCCCAGCCTTCCCTACAAAGTAGGGAGGGGAGAACACCGTGCGGTTTGGAGATTGGAGCGCGGGCGGGCGTTCACGAATCGCCTTTGAGCAGTTCGCTCATTTTGAAGGTCATGCCTAAAACGGGTGAGGCGAGTTCGCCTTTGTCGTCGTAAATGCCTGTGCGGATAAATGCGCCATTTTGCAGCGCGAACACTTCGATCAAACGGGCTTCGGGTTCAACGATCCAGTATTCGCGCACGCCATGTTTCTCATACAAAAAGAATTTGTCGAAACGGTCACGTTTGACGCTGAGATTGGTACCTGAATGCGAAATAATCTCCACGATTAAATCTGGCGATCCCCACCAGTAATCATCCTCGCGTAGTCTGCATTGATTTTTTTCTGGTACGACCCAGAAAAGATCGGGCTGAAGGTCATTTTCGCTGTCCAAACAGACGTTTAAGCGCGGAATACCAAGCCTTCCGTGTTTGATCTGTGTCTTTAAGGCAACCATGAGTGATCCTAGTATTGATTGATGCGTGTGTCCGACGCTGCTCCTGACGATTTGCCCGTGAATCAGTTCAACGATGCCCAAATGATCATCACCAACAAGGGATCGGAACTCGTCTACTTGCATGGTTAGACTCCGCTGATTGCTTCATCAGGCGTTCTAGCGGCGCGTCCGCTTGTTTCATATTGCTCACGACGGACGCGCCGTTAGGGTTGTCCGTAGTTGTTTTTAACCTCACCCCGCACGAACTTTGTTCGTGCCGCCCCTTTCCCTGTGGCAAGGGGCAAAAGCATGTGCAAGGGAATGTATGTCAAATATGGGACGTGTTGAAGATTGTTTTTGGCGGGCGCGATGTATCGCGCCCCTACAAAACGATCTTCTACAACTACGGACAAGCCTCGTTGCGCGTCCCTACAAATACATTCGCCAATTCGTTGTTTCCTGCATAGAGAGGGTTTGGCACGGACGAAACGCGATGCTCCGCATCGACAGTTTCGCAAACCCCTACACGACGGTTGAACGTTCAAATGGGTTTGAGAGACCAGTTGAAAATGAGGCGAGATCAGACCGCTTTTTCTCTGGCTTTGGCAACCCAATCCTGCCCGGTGACACCCTGATGACCGAGGACTAAATTCATCTGTGCGGCATGTTCTTGAAGGTGTCGCATGCTGTAAAGCTGCAATTCCAGATAGGTCGGCTCCATCCATTCAAACTTGCGGACTTCGTAGGCTTTTTCGTCGGTCAAGTTTTCGATGATGGATTGGGCGAGACCGCGACAGTGATCGAGATAAGTTTTTATCTGCGCTCTGGTGTAGGGTTGTTCGGGGAATTTGCCGCGTATGAAAGGTGCGGGCGGCTGAAAGTCTTCATAAGTGCTGGTCAGGAAAAGGTCAGTCCACGAGAGCGCGTGATAAGCAATATACCAGAATTGACCGTAGCGTGGGTCATCGGGGTCTTCCCACAAGCTAACCGTCCACAGGTGGTCGGGGCAAAGCGTGAGGGCATCATCCAAAGTGTCGATGGCTGCCCCGAACTGCTGCCAAATACTCTTTTTGAGTAAGGTGTCCATGCGCTAACGCGCCTCCTTGTTAGATTATGGAGGTAGTTTAACGTCGATGGAAAAATAGCACAAGTGTTCTTGTGCGCTGTTTGAAATCAGGTTTTTCTGCGCTCACTGCGGACGCGCCGGGAGAAACTTGTTTCTCTCGCGTCCCTACTGTTTGAATACAGGCTTTTTTCGCGCAGAGAGGACGACGACTGCGTCGTCCCTACGATGAACGGGCGACCATTTCGTAGACGTTGAGCGTTTCTTTTGCGGTTTTGCGCCAGCTAAAGTTGGTCGATTTGCCCAACGCACGCGAGATTTGCGTTTCGCGCAAGGGTTCTTGCAGCAGCAGCGCGAGGATCGCGCCGCCCATTTCGCGCCCATCCCCCGGTTTGACCAAGTACGCACCATCGCCCGTAATTTCGCTGATCACGGGGATGTTGTTAGCGACAACGGGTGTTCCACACGCCATCGCTTCCAGCACAGGCAAGCCGAACCCTTCGTAGAGCGATGGGAAGGCGAACACGCTTGCCAAACGATAGAGCGACGGTTTATCCGCTTCATCGACTGCGCCGATCCACTGGATGTATTCGCTCACGCCGATCTCGTCGGCGTAAGCGCGAATGTTGGGAAACAACGGATTATTCCAGTCGGGTTCTTTGCCTGCGATGACCAGCGGCGTAGCGAGTCCTTCGGCTTTGCTGACGAAATTGTACGCCGCGATCAACTGCTTGATGTTCTTACGCACATCGAAGCCGCTGAGCGACAGCACAAATTGATCCGGTAGGTTGTATTTCTTGCGGACTTCTTCGTCGCGTTCCGCGCCCAAGCGCGGGTGATATTTCTCATCGGCGGCGAGATGCGTCACCGTGATCACGTCTGGCGAAATGGCGATATAGCCGCTGATGTCGTCTTTGGCAGCATGGCTGATGGTGATGATGTGCTGCGATCCGCGCGCGCTGGCTGTGACGAGCGATGTGTAGAACTTCGCCAATAAGGTTGGCGAGTAGGCGGGGAGCGCCAGCGGGATCACGTCGAGGACACTCGTGACGAGTTTAGCGGGCGATGAAAGCGGCGCTCCCCAGTAAGGGACATGGGCAATATTAGCGCGCGCCTTGCCGACTGCCGCAGGAAAGAGTCTCTGCTCAAACCAGACTTTGCTGATGTTGCTGCGCGATCCGCCTGTTTTAATGACGGTCACATCGGGCGGGAGATCGTCGGGATCGGCGTGACCGGGAACGATGAGCGTCAATTGAAGTTCACTGGCGGGCTGCAAGCGGCGCAAATGGTGAATCAACCGCCGAACGTACTGCCCGCTGCCGACATGCGGCTGATCCCAGAACCATCCATTGAAAGCAATGTGCATAGGCTATTCGGTTTCTTCCGTCAGAGGGGGCGCATCGACGCAATCGCCGCACAAGCCGTAGAACTCCAGCAGATGCCCAGTCAACTGAACATGCAGTCGGGTTTCGAGTTCCTGCTTGAGGGGAGTCAACCCACAATCCTCAAATTCAATCACTTTGCTGCACCGCGTACAGATGATGTGATGATGGTGTCCGTTCGGCATGAGGACATAGGTAGGCGTGACACTGCTGTCGATGTAGGTGGGGCGGACTAATGATAGGCGGGTGAACAGGTCGAGGGCGCGAAAGACGCTGGCACGCCCGATGGTCGCATCGGTTTCGTTGACGCGGTCAAGCAGTTCGGCGCTGGTCAAATGCCCGTCGGCAGATTCGATGACAGTAAGGACGGTGAGGCGGGCATGGGTGAGCTTATAGCCGCTGTCGCGCAGCCGCTGCGCGCGCTGGCTGAGGGTAGGCTGTGGCATAGAGGTGTACTCATGTTCATTAGGCTGACGAAACTGTCTTTATTATACGGCATAGCGGCAACAGTAGGGACAGGGCTTGCCCTGTCCGCGCCCAAATATAGCAAAACCGGACGCGCCGGGAGAAACCATCGATGCGTCGCATCGCGGTTCTCTCGCGTCCCTACAAGAAAAATGTCGATGGTTAGGAAGAATCACGCGGAACATCAATGCAAGTAAACGACATTTTAAGCGTACAATAAATAAGCTCATGTGTTTGTTTTTCCGGGACGATGCTGATGACCACGTTTGACCACCCCGGGGTGCTGCTGGCAAACCGCTACCAACTTCAACAGCAGATCGGCGCGGGCGCGATGGGGATGATTTTCCGCGCATATGACCGCTTGACGAGCGATACTGTCGCGTTGAAACGGGTCATTGTGGGCAGCAGTACCTATAACACCGAAGAACTTCGTTTTGCCTTACTGCGCGAGTTTCGCACGCTGGCAAGTTTGCGCCACCCACACATTATCAGTGTGTTGGATTACGGCTTTGATTCGCTGCGGCAGCCGTTCTACACCATGCCGATGATCGATCAGGCACTGGATGTGGTCTCTTTCGCCAGAGATGCCGATTTTGATGTCAAGCTGCGCGTGATTAGCCAACTGCTGCAAGCATTGGCGTATTTGCACCGGCGCGGGGTGCTGCACCGTGACCTTAAGCCGATGAATGTGCTGGTGGATGAAGAAGGTACGCTGCGGGTAGTCGATTTCGGGTTGGCGGTAATCACAGAAAGCTCGTCTAAAAGTCTCGATGATTTGACCGCCGGAACGCTGGCGTACATGGCTCCCGAACTATACAAGGGGGAACGGCTGAGTCCGCAAGCCGACCTGTACGCGGTTGGGGTAATCGCCTATGAAATTTTCGCGGGGCGGCATCCGTTTAATGTGCGGATGGTCGGCGCGCTGATCAACGATGTGATGCACAAAACGCCGGATTTGAGTTTGCTGCCTGACGCGATTCGCCCGCTGATGTATACGCTGCTGGCGAAAACGCGGGGCGAACGGATGGCGTTGGGCAGCGCGCTGATGGTACGGGAAGCCTTTTACCACGCATTTGGTCTGCCTGTGCCGCGCGAAACGCTGGCGGTGCGCGAAAGTTATCTACAGGCGGCGGCGTTTGTGGGGCGCGAAGAAGAAATGCGCCAATTGACCGTCGCGCTGAACGACGCGATGGAAGGCAAAGGATCGGCGTGGCTGATTGGCGGAGAAAGCGGGGTGGGTAAAAGCCGCGTGGTCAACGAGCTTCGCACGCTGGCGCTGGTCAACGGGGCATTAGTCGCGGAGACACAGAGCATCACCGAAACGTCCAGCCCGTTTCGTTTGTGGGCGAGTATTCTGCGCCGCCTGTGCTTATCGGTTGAACCATCGTTTTTCACCGATTTCGCCGTCGCGGTGATGCGCGCGGTTGTGCCAGACATTGATAAGCTGATCGGCGGAGGGATGGGCGAGCTTCCGCCTATTGTGCCGACTGCACCGACAAGTGAGGACGATAACGAACTGCCGTCGCGGCTGCTGTCGGTGATGACGGAGCTGTTTCGCCGCCAGCGGACGAACGGCGCACCGCAGCCCGTGGTGGTGATCTTTGAGGATTTACACTGGGCAAGCCGCGACAGCGTAACGCTGTTGAGCGCCATCTGTCGTGTGGTGGATGATCTGCCGGTGATGATAGTGGCGACGTATCGTGATGATGAAACGCCGGAACTCGCCGCGCGCATGACGACCATGCGCCATATGCGACTGCCGCGCCTGAGCAAACACGGAATCGCGGAGTTGAGCGAATCGATTCTTGGGGCGGCGGGGCGCGCGCCCAAGATGGTCGATATGCTGGAACGAGAAACGGAAGGCAACGCCTTTTTCCTTGTCGAAGTGATTCGCGCGCTTGCCGAAGAAGCGGGCGATATTTCCAATGTGGGAATAAGCGATCTGCCAGAGCGGGTATTCACGGGCGGCGTGCAGAAGATGGTTGAACGCCGGTTGAGCTTGATTCCGGCGCAGATGGGCGATTTGCTTCAGCTCGCAGCGGTGATTGGTCGGCAGATCGATCTACCGCTGCTGCGGGCAATTGAGCCAAACGCGGATGTGGACGCATGGGTAGCAGTGTGTTCGGAAGCGAACGTAATCGACATTTATGAAGGCGAATGGCGGTTCGCGCATGACAAACTGCGCGAAGGGGTGCTGGGGAGCATCGCGGCGGATAGGCGGGCGGAACTGCACGGGCGCGCGGCGGCGGCGCTGGAACGTTTGCGGGAGGTAGATGTGGATGAACGGGCGGCGCTCGATAACGCGGCGCTGCTGGCGTATCACTATCAGATAGCGGGCGACAAAGAGAAAGAACGTCATTATTTAGCGATGGCGTGTGATGAAGCGGGACGGCGCGGCGCGTATCGACAAGCGCGGATGTTTGGCGAACGAGCGATGGAATTGGCTAACGCCGCGGGAAGCGTATCGGTGCTGTGGCTGGAAAACTTGAACGCGGCGCTCGGTCGCGTGTACGCGGGGATAGGCGAATACGCCATCGCGCGCGGCTATTTTGACCGCCAGCTTACCCATGCCCGTGAACGCGATAATCTGGAAGGGATCGCGTCGGCGTTGGGCAGCATCGCGTCGATTGCGTGGCACATGGGTGGGTATCAAGAGTCATGGCAGTACGCTAATGACAGCGCGGCGCTGTTCCGCGCGCTGAACAACAGCGCGGGAGTCGCGTGGGCGGTGGATACGTTAAGCAGCGTGGCCCGCTGGATGGGGGATTATGATCTTTCGCGGCGCTATGCCGAAGAAGCGCTCGCTTTGCATATGCAAAATGGCAATCCCTATGGGGTGAGCGAAGCGCATCACAGTTTGGGCGTGGTGGCGCAAATGATGGGCGACAATGACCGGGCGAGCGCCCATTTTCATGAGAGTTTGCGGCTGATGCGCGAGATTGGCACGACACCGCGCAGTTTGCATCAACTGCTCAACAGTCTCGCGACGGTGGAGCGGACGAAAGGCAACTATGCCGAAGCCCGCCGCTACTACGAAGAAAGTTTGACGATTGCGCGCGAGAACGATAATCAGCGTATGGAAGCAAATATACAGGCGAATTTGGGCAAGATCGCGCTGTTCGAGCATCAATATGCGGAAGCCCGCCGCCGGGTTGAAGCAAGTCTCGCCATCGCGCAAGCGATCCACTACAAGCGAACGGTGGTATTTGGGAACGAATTATCCGGCACGTTGGCGCTGGAACTGGGGATGATCGATGACGCGGAACGCCATTATCAAGAGGCGCTGACGATTGCGCTGGAGATTGGCGAACGCCATGTAATCGCCATGTTGATCAAGTGTTTGGGCGATGCCGCCGCCGCGCGCGGCGATTTGAGCGCCGCGTGGGGGAAATATCGTGATGCCTTGGGGATGCTGAACGAAATCAAAGTGAAACCGCTGGTGTACATGGTGCTGATCGCCATGGCGCGGACGCTGGTTTTGAGTGGAGACGCGCAAAAAATCGCGCTGGCGGATGGAATTGAGCGGTTGATTTTATCGCTGCCCAATTTGAACGCGGAAATACAGTCAGCGGCGGCTCAACTGCGCGAAGATATGGATATGCGCGGCGGCGTGAGCGCGGCGGTGGAATTGGAAAGCGGAGACGCGGGCGTAAACGGATTGATCGCGGATATTCTGGCGGGGCGGGTGGGGGGTTGACGGTCACCCATGCGTGACGAGTAAGGGCGGCTCACGAGCCGCCCCTACGTGTATGCGTGCTAGGGAGTGCGGATTACGAACCGCGTGGGAGCGGCGCTTCGCGGTTAACGTAATAGATGGGAGTGCGACACGCGACCTGTCCGACAGCAATCGCTTCGACGCGGAAGCCAAAATTGAAGCCGGGTCCGGTTTCGCGCACGCTGAGATTGATGGTGGCGTTGAGGGTATCGCCGCTGCTGCCGCCGTATGCGACCACTTCGCCATTTTCTTCGTCATAATTAAAGACGATGACACTGTACGACTGCGCGCCGGGAGCAGCATCCCAATAGAAGGTATTGAAACCATTCGCTAAGCCATCCAGCGGCGATGTGGCGCGGAAATTTCGGCAGTCAACAGTCGTGGTTACAGGCACCGGCTGACCGCGACGGATGGCGCGGCGAATCTGCTGGCGGGTGGGGGTAATGGTGACGAAACCGGGCATCGGCGTGGGGGGGATGATGGTTGGTGTGGGGGTGGGCGCGCAAGGGATAAGCAAGGTATTGCCGGGACGAATGACATGATCGAGCGGGATGTTGTTGGCGCTCAACACCATGTCAATGGTCGTGCCTACGCGCGCGGCGATGCCGAACAAACTATCGCCGGGCTGCACGGTGTACACCACCCCTTCACCGCACACGATTGGCGTTTCCTGCGCGAAGGCAAACATGCTTACCATGCTGATGCACAGGGTTAGAATCAGCACAACTGCTGCCAAATGTGCGCGAGTCGAGCGTGTTGTCATTACAACGAACCTCTTTCTTCATCAAGATGCAGTTGGTTGCAACTATAGTGCGTTTTAATGGGCTTGTGCAACTTTCAGGGCATAGACGTAGGGCAAACGTATCTCATGGTTTTGCGCCCGGTAAAATCCAACAAAACGGACACGCAGAAAGACTTGTTCGTAGTCGTTTTTAACCTCACCCCGCACGAACTTCGTTCGAGCTGTCCCTCAATCCTCTAGCTTGAGGGGGCGATACTAAACCGAATGGTTGCGTAGGGACAACGCAAGCGTTGTCCGGTTTTGCTGTATTTCGGGTGCGGACAGGGCAAGCATTGATGACGGAGTCATGGGCTGTGGATGCGATGTATTTGGAAGGGATGTTGTCGATTAGCGCGGCGATGGACGCGAACAGCCGCCCAATCTACGCGCTGATGGTGCTGGAAAAAACGCGCGAATACCCGATTCTCAAACTGATCAAGCGGGCGCAGGCGGCGGGGATTCCCGTCGAGCAGGTGAGCGAAAGTGACATCGACGCGCTGGCGAATGGGAACACACACGGCGGGGTGATCGCGCGGGTGGGGGAGCGGCATTATGTCGCGCTCGATGCGCTGGCGGCAGGTGATCCCGCGCCGCTGGTTGTGATGCTGGATGGAGTCGAAGACCCGTTCAACTTCGGGCAGTCGATTCGCGCGTTTTATGCGGCGGGCGCGGCGGGGTTGATCGTGCGTCCGCGCACATGGCACACGGCGGCGGGTGTGGTCGCGCGGGCATCGGCGGGAGCAAGCGAACTGATGCCAACAGCACTGGCGGAAACCGTCGAAGCGGCGGCGGAGCATTTTCGCGGGCGCGGACTGCGAATCGCGGTGGCGGACAAAACGCGCGCGGTGTCGATTTACGACGCGGATTTGCGCGGCGGTCTGCTGCTGGTGATCGGCGGGGAACGACGCGGCGTGACACGGTCATTTGCCGACAGCGCCGACTTGCGCTTGGCGATTCCGTATGGGCGGGCATGGGATCAATCGCTGGGGACGACGGCGGCAAGCGCGATCCTAGCATTCGAGATCATGCGGCAGCGAAAAGGTTAACCTCGTCCCCCAACCCGCTCTCCATGGGGAGTTGTCGCGCGACGGGGAGAATAAAGATCACGTCGGGGGCGGGGAAAACAAAAAGGGAAGCAAGTGTGTCTGCTTCCCTTGAGTGTCGGAGCGGCGGGATTTGAACCCACGACCTCGGCGGCCCGATCGCCGCGCGCTACCATGCTGCGCCACGCTCCGTAATGTGGGATTAGTATACGTGAAAACGGAGCGCGCTTGCAAGAGTGAGATTGTTCGTTACGCCAGCGCGAAGGACTTCGGCAGATAGTTGAGTTCGCGTGCTTTTGCTTCCAATTCTTCACGGAAATTTGGGTGCGCGATGTTGATGAGCGCGCGCGCCCGTTCGCGGATCGTTTTGCCGTGCAGCGAAGCGATGCCGTATTCCGTCACCACATAATGCACATCGTTGCGGCTGGTGGTGATGCCCGCGCCCGGCTTGAGTTCCCACACAATGCGGCTGACGGTATCGTTCTTGGCGGTGGCAGGGAGCGCGATGATCGGCTTGCCGCCTTTTGAGCGTGCCGCGCCGCGAATGAAATCGACCTGCCCGCCCACGCCGCTGTAAAAGCGATGCCCGATGCTGTCGGCGCACACCTGCCCGGTGAGATCGACTTCCAAGGCGGAATTGATCGCCACCATTTTGTCGTTGCGGGCGATGCGGAATGGATCGTTGACGTATTCTGTCGGGTGCAGTTCGACAATCGGGTTGTCATGGATGAAGCGATAGAGGCGGTTGGTGCCAAGCACAAAGCCCGCGATCATCTTGCCGGGATGAAGTGTTTTGGCGGCATTGGTGATTACACCGGCTTCGACCAGATCGATCACGCCGTCGCTAAAGAGTTCGGTATGGATGCCTAAGTCACGGCGATCCCCCAGATAGCGCAGCACCGCGTCGGGAATGCCGCCGATGCCCGTTTGCAGCGTGCTTTCATCTTCGATCAAGCTGGCAACGTTGCGGGCGATCATGTCCTGCTGCGGGGTCGCGCCGTGTTTGCTCACTTCCGGCAGCGGGAGATCGACTTCAACGGCGTAGTGGATGCGGCTGATGTGGATAAAACTGTCCCCCAATGTGCGCGGCATCTGCGGGTTGATCAAGGCGATGACGGTGCGCGCGGATTCTGCGGCGGCTTTGGTCACACCAACTTCGACTCCGAACGAACAAAATCCGTGCGCGTCGGGCGGGGAAACGTGAATGAACGCCACGTCGAGCGGGAGAGTCGTTTCGTATAAACTGGGGATTTCCGAAAGGAAACACGGCGTAAAATCGGCGCGCCCGGCATTGACGGCGGCGCGCACATCTTCCGAAATGAACAGGGTATTGACGCGCAAATGCCCTTCGAGCGTGGGATCATCGAAGCCGCAGCAGTTGAGCGTAAGCACCTGTACGATTTCAACATCATGAAGCAGCGACGCGCGCTTGACCAGCGCATCGACGAGCGCGAATGGGACGGAACTGTTGCCCGTCAAAAAAATACGCTGCCCCGACTCGACGACGCGAACGGCTTCTTCGGCGGAACAGTGGATAGGCTTCTGCATGGGATTCTCCTCATCGTGCTACTTCAGTTGTACTGGCTATTTGCCTTGAGGGTGAGTGAAAAATAGCACAATCCCATCAGCAGATTGTCATGGAGGGTGAAAAGCAGTCTCACCCCGACGAAACAAGTTCAGCAGCATTGGGGAGAGAGGCAAAACATGGCGCAGTGAGGGGAGAAAGATACAGCGGGGCAGATAAAAAACACGGCGGGGGTTTGACCCCGCTGTGCTATTGAATTATTCCCTGTGCCTCTACCCGTCCCCCTCTGCCACCAGCTCGAAGCGCATGTTCTCCACGCGATTTCCCTCAAACGTCACTTTCTTGATGAAGAATCGCAGACCGCGCGCCCGCATCCGCAGCAGATACGCCCCCATCCGTGACCGTGCCTGCATCTCCGCGCGCGGATATTTCTCATCCGGGATCATCTCGCCAAACACGCGCTTGAGTTCGCCCTCAACAATCCCTTTCCATGCCCAGTGATACAAAATCGACTTCGCAAGATACCGGCGGTGCGCCCTCCCATCGCGCATCGTTGTGATGATCACCGCAAGCGCCCGCTCGATGCTCAACTCGAACGTCGCCAAACTGCTCAAATACACCGTCGAATTTATCAGCGCGGGGATTAATTCAGGATCGCTGATCCCTTCTCCCTCATAGCGCAAATCCACCAGCGCCACCCGCCGACCATCCAGCAGCCGCTGTTCGATCTCCGCTGCTGTCGCCGCTGGATCGCCGCGGTGGATGATCAGCATCACGTCGCAGTCTTCGGGATCGTCGCTCCACGTCAAATTCGGCACCACCAGATCAATCGGTTCGCTCGCATACACGCGCACGGGCATTCCACCGCTTAAATAACGCGCCGCCACCAACGGATCATCGATCCCCGCTGGCACTTCCGCCCGCGCAATCTTTCCCAAAATGGGAATCAGGTCAACGCCTGTAGATGTAGTCATTGGTGTCATGGTGGTTGTGAATCTCCCCGCATACACATCGTAGGGGCGGCATACATGCCGCCAGCCACAATCGGGCGCGATGTATCGCGCCCCTACAACCAATCATCGCGTGTTTTATTCCCCCTCTCCCCACGGAGAGGGGGTTAGGGGGTGAGGTTAATCTTTAATTCCCCACCGGCGCTAGTCTCCGGCAGCAGTTTCCCAATTCTCACGGGGAGTCGTGCTGCCATCTAGCGGGATCACATCGTTGTTTATGTACTCGATCACCAGCTCGTGGAAGTGATGCACGCCGTTTTCATGCCGCGCCGAATACCGCCCGCGATTGTAGCTCCGCGATTTCAGCCCGCGCTGCACATATTCGCAAATTTCGATGTCTTCGTACTGCACATCGTCGGCAAAGCGCACCATGCTTTCCATCGTCGCCGCGTCATGTTCGTCTTGGAAGTACCATTCAAACGTCAGCAGCGTCTTTTCATGATTGATCGGCTTGACGAAGTTCACCGACAGGTTGTCAGGATACTGATCGATCATGAAATTCGGGAACACGACATGATATTTGATGTGGTCTTCCGGCTGTGGATTGGTGTAGCGTCGATTAGCAGGGTTGCCCTTGCCTACAGGCTTCACCTTCACGCGCTGCGTGCTGTGGAAGCGCCATGTATCCACATAGTAATCGTCGAGATTCATCTCGCGGTTCAAAGCCGGATGCGCCATCGGCACATGATAGCCTTCCGCGTAATTGTCGATATAGACTTTCCAATTGCAGTCGATCAAGTATTCACTGCGCTCAACCAACTTCCATTGGTTCAAGTCGATTCCGCTGGTCGCGCTAAACGTATTTCCCCACACCTCGCCAAGCGGCGCAGCATCAGCATCAAGGTTGACGAACACATACGGACCCCATGTATCCACGCGAACAGGCTTCAGCCCAAAATTGGCGGGATCAAAGTTCTCCGTCCCCTCAAAACCGGGAATACGCAGTAAACACCCATCAAGATCAAATGTCCATCCGTGATACAAACATTGGAGAGACTTGCGATTGCCTTTGCCGCGCGCCACAATTCCGGCACGATGCGGGCAAACATTGAAGTACGCGCGTAGAGTGCCGCCGCCGTCGCGCAGAACCACGATAGGTTCTCCGGCGACTTCGACAGCCACGAAATCTCCCGGCTTGGCAACCTCATCTAGGCGCGCCGCGAACTGCCATGTCCGCGCGAAGATGCGTTCCATTTCGAGATCGTAGACTTGCGGATCAAGATACCAACTTGCGTCGAGCGTTTCCGCCCGCGCGACCACAGGATCAATCGGTTGGTTTGTCCACACCTTTTTCATAATGGCGAATTTTGGGTACTCCTCTCATTCGGGTACATCAACGTGCTTACGAAAAGCCCCCTATGCAAGCAAAATGGGCAGGGGGAATCTTCCCCCATGCCCACCTCACTAAGTATACCTCAACTTAGTAGGGACGCGCAACGGCGCGTCCGTTAATTCTCGCGCGGGTTGTCGCCAATACGGCATGAATTCATCGGGCATTTGCTGGAATTGCCCACAATATTGGGGGTATCTTGCATTCCGAAATCAAATTTGTAATAGCGTTTATCCCCCATCGTCGGCTATGATGTGAAAACACGTTTTATTTGCATACAAACCAATTGGGCAGTGATGTTTTTGATGCAAAACTGCTAAACCTTAAGGACACGCAATGGCGTATACCTATAAACAGTTGATCAATGGCGAATGGGTGGATGCCGGAAACGGCGGCACATGGGACTTGATCAATCCGGCAACGGAAGAAGTAATCAGCATCATGCCGTTTGGAAACGGCGGCGATGCCCGCTCGGCGATTGACGCGGCGGCGGCAGCCTTCCCCGCATGGTCGAAAAAGACCGCCTACGAACGGGCTGAAGTCCTGCACCGCGCGGCGGCGTGGATTCGCCAGCGCATCGACGAATTGGGTGCCATCACCAGCGAAGAATGTGGCAAGCCGCTGCGCGAAAGCACCGCCGAATGGAACACCGGCGCGAACCTGTATGAATGGTACGCCGAAGACATCAAACGCACCTACGGACGCACCATCCCCGCCCGCAAAGCGGATCGCCGTATCATGGTGGTCAATCATCCCGTTGGTGTCGTCGGCACAATCAGCGCGTGGAATTTTCCGGTCTATAACATCGCCCGTTCATGGGCGGCGGCGCTCGCGGCGGGATGCACCGTCGTTGGCAGACCGAGCGAATACACCCCGCGATCCGCTATGCTCTTGGCGACTGCGCTGGTCGAAGCGGGGATTCCGCGTGGGGTGATCAACGTCATCAACGGTGATGCCGCCGAAATGGGGCAGGTTATGCTCGATGATCCACGTCTGCGTCACATCAGTTTCACGGGCAGTACGCGCGTCGGCAAGCTGCTCATGGATGGCGCTTCACGCACCGTCACCCGCTTGTCGCTCGAACTGGGGGGCAACGCGCCCGTCATCATCTGCCCCGATGTCGATGTGCCCGCCGTCGCGCAGCAGGCAGTCGCATTCAAAATTCGCAACGCGGGGCAGGTGTGTATCGCGCCGCAGCGATTTTTCGTCCATGACAGCATCGTCGAAGAATTTCTCGATCATGTCACCCGCATCACCCGCGATCTCAAGATCGGTTCCGGCTTGCAGCCCACTACCGACATTGGACCGCTCATCAACGCTAACCAGCGCACCCGCGTCGAACGCATCGTCAGCGAATCGGTTGCGAAAGGCGCGCAGGTGCTTGTCGGCGGCGCGCGCCCAGACTCGCACCCGCGCGGTTATTTCTACCAGCCGACGGTCATCACCAACATTTCGCCGTCTATGCCCATCTACGGCGAAGAAATCTTTGGACCCATCATGCCTGTGATGCGGTTCAACAGCCTTGACGAAGTGATCGCGGAAGCCAACGATACCGAATACGGCTTGGTGGCTTACGCGCAAACGAATGATTATCGGACAACGGTTCGTCTGTACGAAGAATTGGAGTACGGCATGATTGCTATCAACGATTGGCTTCCATCCACGCCCGAAGCGCCTTTTGGCGGCATGAAGATCAGCGGCGTTGGTCGTGTTTGTGGGCATGAAGGTCTTGAAGAATTTCTCGAACCCAAGACCGTATATTTAGGAGGAATAAACCCATGATACCCGTTCATTCAACACACGCCCTGCCCGGCGAAGCAGGAAACATTCCAAAGAGCGCCCGGCATGTGCATCCACCAAATCCAAAACACGAGCAAGCCAAACTTGCCCATGTACACATTCACATCACCAATACTCGCCCCGAACACGTGCGCCCGCTTGCACAGCTCCAGCAGATCGTGTTCCCCGAACTTGCGCCGGAAGAACGTTTCACCGCGCAAAAATATCTCAAGCACATTGAACTTTTCCCCGAAGGACAGTTTGTCGCCATCGCCCAATATGAAGGCAAAGACATCGTCATTGGCGCAACATCCACTTTCCGCACCAACTTTGACTTCGACCACATCCAGCACACCTATCTCGAAGCCATCGCGCATGGCTGGTTAACCAACCATGAACCTGACGGCGAATGGCTCTATGGCGTAGATGTAAGCGTTCACCCCGACTATCGCGGCTTACGCATTGGTCGCCGCCTCTACGATGCCCGCCGCGCGCTCGTCCGCAAGCTCAACTTGCGCGGCGAAATCGCAGGCGCGCTCATCCCCGGTTATGTCCATCACACCCATCTCACCGTCGCGCAGTATGCGCTCAAAGTGTGGCAGGATACCATCCACGACCCCACGCTTTCCGTGCAAATCCGCAACGGTTTCGTGCCAAAAGGCATCCTGTACGACCACATCAACGATCCGCGCAGCGATCATGCCGCCGTGTTGATCGTGCGCGAAAATCCCCATTATGTTCCGTCTCAAACCTCTGAGGAGACACAGCCATACGCCATTCAGGCGCTTTCCGCTGCCGACACGGTCACTACCTCTGTCGTAAGTGACAAAACGTCTACAGCAGCGGCGAACGCCCCGCATCACGCGAAGGCTGCCGCGAAGAATGCACACTCGACCCATGAAATCGTGCGTGACCACGCGCGCGGCGATGCCGCCGCCGTAGGGTGACGACCCGAACCGAGTCAACATCGACACCGCATTCTAAAACGTGTGCCGTATGAGTTCGCTCAGGCACGCCGCACGTCTCGTAAGGGGGGGAACATCCCCCCGTTTTTATTCCCCTTCATCCCCACAAATCCGAATTTTCTGTGAAACCTGTGCCCTTATGTTTTGCCGATGTTAAATTTCATGTATACTTGACACATATTTCTGCCGCTTCTCATCGTGTGTAATTATAGGTTAATCGATGCCCTCGTCGCTTACTCCTCCCATAACCGCCGCCGACCTCATGCGTATCCTTAATGAAACGCTTCACGAAGTCCTCACCGGCGATGCAGCGACTCCTCATGGAGCACCCGCCGATTCGCCCGAATCAGCCGATCAACCCCGCAAAACCGATACCGCGCAGATTCACGCCGCCGTCAAATCATCGCCCGTGCCCGAAAAACTCACGCGTCGCGAATTCGATCTGCTCGACGATTGATTGTTAACCGCGCATACCCACCAACTCCACTTCACACACTTCTTACACAATGGGCGCAAATCCCTAATGATTTCGCTCTAGCTTAAGCTACAGTGGTGGATGCACAAACGACGGAGTGAGTGAAATATGCGTTTTCGACTTCAACTTGGACGAATTGCCCCACGCGCACTGCTCGTGCGCCGCCCCTTCATGCGGCGTAGATTGTTTCGCCGCACCCTGTTTTTTCCGCGCGGATTAGCTGCCCTGCTCATTGTCCCCCTTCTCATCCTCGCTGTCGCTGCCATCTGCCGCTTTACCGCCCGCGCCGCCCCCGCCGATCAACTGTTTGATGTCCGTCAACCCGATTACGTCGATCTCGCCTACGCCGACCTCAGCGATGCCAATCGCCTCGATCTCTATCTGCCCGACAATGCCACCCCGCCCTATCCGCTCATCATTTGGGTACACGGCGGCGCATGGCAGGTCGGTGACAAAAGCCGCGCTCCAGCAGCCATCCTCACCGCGCGCGGTTACGCCGTCGCCAGCATTAACTACCGCCTCAGCGGCGAAGCATCCTTCCCCGCCCAAATTCATGACGTGAAAGCCGCCGTCCGCTGGCTTCGCGCCAATGCCGAAACTTATCAGTTGGATGTGGAAAATATCGGCGCGTGGGGCGCGTCAGCAGGCGGACATCTCGTTTCCTTGCTTGGCACATCCGGCGGCGTGGAAGCACTCGAAGATTTGAGCATGGGCAACGCTGAGTTTTCAAGCGAAGTGCAGGCGGTTGTCAACTGGTACGGGGCGAGTATCCTCTATCGCGGCGATTTCGCGCGCGGCGATCTCCCCCTCCGCGAGATTCCATCCGATCTGCGTCAAGCCCTCAACGCTTTTCTCGGCTGTGATCTCACCCTTCCAGTCGATACGCCCGAAGGCAGCGCCTGTCAAACCGTCGGAGAAACCGCCAGCCCAATCATCTACATTGACGAAAACGATCCGCCATTTTTGATCCAGCATGGCACGGATGATCCCATCTCCGCTGTGGAGCAAAGTGAAATCTTCTACGTCGCGCTTAGCGACGCGGGGGTTGACGTAACGCTTAACCTCTTTGAAGGCGCGGGGCATGGTGGGCGTGAATTTCTCAACCGTGACAATCTTCGCATCATCGCAGACTTCTTCCGCGACAACTTGCGCTAAATCCTGCTCTCAGCGGCGCAAAGTAACACACCGTCTCCGTAGGGGTGGCTCGTGAGCCGCCCGCCACCAATGGGCGCGCGAAACTTGTTCCGATTCGATGCGCCCTTACGAAAAAAACGCCGTTTGTCGGGGCGACCCGTTGGGTCGCCCGCCGCCACTTCGTTTCGTAGGGGGAAACGGTTACACCGTCGCCTTCACCGCCTCAAGCGCCCGTGTCATCTGCTCAATGTGATCGCGCATATGCCCTTCGCCCGCCAGCAGCGTCGCTCCCAAGCCGATGAATGTCGTCGCACGCGCGGCGGCATCGGCGGGCAGGGCTTCGACTTGCGCGGCAGTTGCCATCAATTCTTCCCGCAGCGCGTCGAGCAGCGCCGCCCCAGTGCGATACTTCGCCAGCGTCGGCGTAAGATGCGCCGGATTGTTGTCGAGCCATTCCACCCCAATTCCCGCGCTTACAGCATTCCACACATCAACTTGGTGAATGCGCTCCGTCCAAATCAAATGCGCCAGATTTTCGTTCACGCTCCATTCGTCCGCGCCGGGTCGCCGCGCCAGCAGTTCTTCCGGCACACCCGCAGTCAATGCGGCGATTTCTTCCATCAACCTGCTGTTCACATCGCGCAGATGCGCCGCCAGTCCCGCCGGAGTAGGGGGAACAGCAGGCGGCTGCCGCTTGGTAAGCTGCATCGGCTTTTCATACCGCACGCCAGCGCGATAGTACGCCACATCGACCATATCCCCGCCGACTTTACCTTTCAGCGCCGCGCCAATCGACGCGAAATCGTTCACAGGCGTTCCCGCAATCGACACCACCACGTCGCCGCGTTCCAATCCCGCCGCGCGTGCCCCGCTGTTTTCAACCGTTCCCACAATCCACACGCCGTTCACGTCATCAGGCAGGTGAACTTCCGCGCGGCGCGCAGGCGTGACTTCATCCAGAAAAATTCCGAGCATCGGACGGCGCATGAAGCGCAAATCCGTCCCGTTTTCCACCAAATGTTTCAACGCCTCTAGCACGCCTTCCCATCCGCGCCGGTGATTCGCTTCTTCTTGCTTGCCGCGTTCGCTGTCGGAATGTCCGTTGTGCGTTATCGTCACGTAAGTGCCGCCGTCCACAGCCGTCAGGGAATATTCAACTTGTGTTTCCCGTTCTTCACCATCGCCGCGCCACGTCATCGCCACGCGGGTATTCGGCTCTAGCGCGGTGAATGTTCCTGTCACGCGGTAGCCCAAATTCCAGCCGAGATAATACGCGCCCCCCACGCGCGCCTGAAACTGCAAAAATGCTTCGTCGCTGAACCACTGCTGAATCAGCGCGGGGCGCACCAACGCCGCGTACACATCCGCCGCCGGGGCATGAATCGTGATGCTGTCCGTGATCATGGCTGGTGAAACTCCTTCATATGCACGTAAACCTCATCGTCCATCATATGCGCTTTCGATTCAAAAGACATTATGCAAATAACACGATAAATCGCTTAAACCAAATAGACCTTCAATGTGTATAGCCATCTCATTATGCATACCGTTCTATATGGCTTTCCCCCCCTCGCTGTCTACCGATTCGATAACCTCACCCCGTCGAAATCGCTATAATTGCATTGATCCGCAAACCTTCATCCCACAATCGAAATGAGCGCGCCTGATGACTTCCGTATTCATCTCCTATTCCACCACCGATGCTGAAACCGGGCAGAAGCTCTATAACGCGCTGCTCGAACAAAAACGTGATGTGTGGATGGACTGGAAAAGCATCGCCCTCACCGCCGATTGGTGGAACGAGATCAAAGACGGGATCGAAACGTCGGATAACTTCGTCTTTCTTATCAGCCCCAATTCGATTGCATCCCCCATTTGCCATCTTGAAATTCAATACGCGCATTCCCTCAACAAGCGCATGATCCCCGTGCTGATCACGCCGATAGATGAGCGCGCAGCATTCGCTGATCTCCTCACCCGCGATTTGAACGAACTTCAACGCGCCTTGCTCGGCAAACAGGACTTGATCGACCTTGCGCGCGACAACTGGAAACTGCTCTCGTCCATCCAGTGGATCAACCTCGCCCGTGACGGTTTCGACGCGGGCTTGCACCAGTTGAGCGAAGCCGTCGATACTGATCTCGACTACATCCAAGAACACACGCGCCTGCTTTTACGCGCCAAAGATTGGTCACGGCGCGGCAAAACACCGAGCTTGCTCCTGCGCGGCGACGACCTGATCGCTGCCGAAACTTGGCTGATCACCTCTGAAACGATGAAACCGCCCGCCACTGGCGAGCATCGGGAGTTCATCACTGAAAGCCACCGTGTCGAGAGTGAAGAAAAACAGCGTACCGAGCGGATGCGTCGGCTCATCCGTCGATTCCGTGTCGCATCCGTAGGTTTAGGAGTATTGTTTACCGTTACTTTAGTAACTATCGTGATTGGGACAATTCGCTTGACGGAGATCAGCCAACAGCTTGCAGTGCGCGAAGCAGGTGTCGCATCACTGCGAATTGCGACGTTGGCGAACGAAGAATTGAGCGCGGGAGATGTTGAAACGGCGGCATTATTGGGTGTGCGCGCGCTCAGCACAGGATTCACCGCGCAAGCCGATGAAGTCTTACAGCGCGCCGCGGATCAGCTTTCGACGCGCTTGATTGCGAATGGTTGGTCAGTATCCTATAGCCCCGATGGCAGCCGCATCGTCAGCTTAGTAGGGCAAACCGCATATATTTGGGATACAGAAACCGGAGACATTATCCACACCCTTGAAGGGCATACAGGCACGTTATACAGCGCGATCTACAGCCCCGATGGTCGAACGATCTTTACCTCATCGAGTGACGGCACAGCGCGTCGCTGGGATGCCAACACTGGGCAGTTTATCGGGGAAGTCAGTTCTGGTTCTATTGCCAACCCCGCAGCTAATCGCGCGGTTTACAGCCCGGATGGGCGTTATCTTGCCACAATTCTTGACGAAATCCGCCTCCTAGACGCGACCACAGGCTTCCGGGTATCCACGCTGCCATTTACGCTTCCACAAGAATTACGCGGGCAGCGAATCGGTTTTAGCCCTGACAGTCGATTTATCGCCTTCGGCATCAATGCTGCCGATGTCGTCATCTGGGATACGCAAAGCGAATCGGTAACGCAAACAATTTCCGGTCACTCACAGCCCATCTTAAGTGCCCGTTTCAGCCCCGACGGTACTCGCTTACTCACGACCTCTTACGATGACACCGCCCGCATCTGGAACTTAGAAGCGAACCGTGTCGAATATCAACTCATCGGGCATACCGATAATGTCATCGATGCGGCTTGGTGCGCGGATGGTACGCGCATTGTGACCCTTTCGCACGATTTAACGGCACGGCTATGGGATGCCTCCACCGGACAACAGATTCGTACTTTGGCGGCGCTGCGTACCGTAATTGGCGCTTCTTTGGGAAATGTCGAATGCAGCCCAACGGGTGATGAAGCGGCAGTATCCGCCTATTTCGATGTAAAGATTGTCAATGTGCGCGATTCGTCGGCGCGACGATTTGTTTCACCCGGCGAGTCTATCGTGTCCGCGCAGATCAGCCCGGATGGTCGCTACTTGCTTACAGCGGCGCAGCCGGGAAGTGTTCGCCTATGGGACATCGAAACTGCTGCTGTGCGCCAAACCTTTTCAACCCGCTCAGGATACGATAATGCCCTATTCAGCCCGGACGGCGAAACTATTCTCACAGTAGGAATGTGGAATCAGCCCGGCGTAGAAATATGGAGTGCCGAAACAGGCGAAATTAGGCATTCGTTTGAAGCGCGCACGGGCATTTTCAGCCCGAATGGGCAGGTGATTGCGCTCACTGTGCCTCAGGCAAATGCCGCATATTTTAATGCTGGAACTACTGAGCTGCGTCATGCCATCAGCGGCGAGCTCATTACCACACTGCGTAATGACATGTTCCCGTCAATGCAGTTTAGCCCGGATGGTACACGTCTCTTTACCGTCACAGGTTCAGCAAATGCCGGAACGAGTCGAGGGTACTTAATCGATACCCAGTCAGGTCAGGTCATTCGCACGTTCGATAATTTGGGCTTTGGCGTAAACACTTTCGCATTTAGCCCTGATGGTCGCCTGATCGCCGCTGGTGCGGATGATCGCAACATACGCTTATGGAATGTCGAAACAGGCGAACTACAATCCACGTTGTTTGGTCATACTGCCGATGTCACCAGCGTCGATTTCAGCCCAGATGGTCGTTTTCTAGTATCCGGTTCAGCCGATAATACGGTACGCATCTGGGATTTATCGTCAATGCTCACGATTCGCATTCTCGATTTACACACAAACACTGTGAATGCCGTGCGTTACAGTCCCGATGGTCGCTACATTGTCACCGCCTCCAGCGATGGTACGGCACGCATTTGGGATGCAGAGTATATGAACCTCATCCAGTATGTTTGTTCTCGACTAAGCGAAGACTTGAATGGCACACAGCGATATTTGTATGGGCTGGATGACTCACCCACCTGCCCACAGTTCACACAAAACACAGGGACATAACGCCCCCTTGATCCCATCTCCCTCAGATCCCGTCTGCTTACGGCGGGTTTGCTCCCCTCTCCGCCAGTGGAGAGGGGGCGGGGCTGAGGGCAATCCCATGACACATTTCCCGTCAACATGTGTCCGCCAAAACCCCGTTTTCGACCCAATTCTCCGTAATCTCAATACTTCACATCCTCGCGTTCCCTCACACAATTGTCAAAGAATAAATTTCTGCCCACCGAACCCCAATTCCATTCCAAAAACGGTCACATGTGGACACATCTCCTCGTAACCAGAATTGAGATGTGTCATAGCTTTCCCTTAACACCCGTCATCCCTTGATGCACTTATATGTCATCAGCGGTATGATTGTCCCCGTGTTTTTCGACCAACGAGAAGGATACGCTGACACATGGCGAACTTTGATTTGATGCGCCGCCTCACCGTCGATGAGGGCGGCAAGATTATCATGCTGGTGATGGATGGCTTGGGTGGGCTGCCGCGTACACAGGGCGGCTTGACCGAACTCGAAACCGCCCACACCCCTAACATGGACAAACTCGCGGCGGAGGGCAGCGTCGGCTTGAGCATCCCCGTCGCGCGCGGCGTTGCCCCCGGTTCAGGTCCCGCGCACTTGGGCTTATTCGGCTACGATCCGCTGATCTACGACATCGGGCGCGGCGTGCTCGAAGGCATCGGCATCGGCTTGGAAGTCCGCGAAGGCGATGTTGCCGTACGCGGCAACTTCTGCACCGTCGATAGCGAAGGCAAAATCACTGACCGCCGCGCCGGACGCATCGACACTGAAGAAGGGGCGAAGCGTGTCGCCCTGCTCCAGAACATCCCCCTTGATGACGGCGTGACCGCCGAAGTTCGCATCGCGGAAGGCTACCGTTTCGCCGTCGTGCTGCGCGGCGCGGGACTCAGCCCCGACATCGAAGATACCGACCCGCAGATCACGGGCGTTCCCCCGCTTCCCGCCAAAGCCTCCACCCCCGCCGCCGAACGCACCGCCAAACTCGTCAACCAGTGGATCGCGGGCGCGGCGCAGCGACTCAAGGGGCAAGAACCCGCCAACATGGTCACGCTGCGCGGCTTCGCCACCGATCCCAAACTGCCCAAGTACAGCGACGTGTACAAGCTCAAAGCTGCCTGTGTCGCCGTCTACCCGATGTACAAAGGCGTGGCGCGGCTCGTCGGCATGGACATCATCGACACCGACCACGAAGATACTCCCGCCGATCAATTTAATCGTGTTGCCCGCATCTGGGATCAATACGACTTCTTCTTCGTCCACATCAAGCCCACCGACAGCCGCGGCGAAGATGGCAACTTCGATGCCAAAGTCAAAGTCATCGAACAGGTCGATGCGGCGATTCCTATTCTCACCGCGCTCAACCCCGCCGTACTCATCGTCACCGGCGATCATTCCACCCCCGCGACCTATCGCGCCCATAGCTGGCATCCTGTCCCAACGCTGCTCTACGCTCCCGGCACGCACATGACAGACCGCGCCCAAAGCTACGGCGAACGCGAATGTATGGGTGGGGCGCTCGGTCAGTTCCCCGCCGCCGATCTCATGCCGATGGCGCTCGCCCACGCCAAACGCCTCATCAAATACGGCGCATAACCATATCGGTAGGGGCGCAATCTATTGCGCCCGCCGTAACCACCATCGTCCGTAGGGGCGCGTCGCGACGCGCCCGCTGTCCCCCCGCCATACCCCCATCGCCCAATCACGAAAGACCTGTCCACATCGCCGCATCTAAATAGGGTGTTTTATTGTCAGTACATCACAAATTCAGGTGACACCCATGACGAACTACGAAGCCTTGGACAAAATTAACCGGATTGCGAACGAACGGTTCAATCTCTACCGGCAGGCGAGCAGCAGCCATTTAACCCCCATCCAGCTTCAACGACTGCATGAAATCGAAAATCAGCTCACCGTTCTGTGGGACGAACACCGCCGCGAAGTCGCCGCCCAGTATTGGGGCAGCCGTCCCCGCAGTGAACGTCGCTTCGATTTCCGTGATGATCGCGCCTTCCAATCCGAACGTCCCGAACGCAGCACACGCCTTGAAGATGGCAGACGCATCACCGATGTTCGTCTCCCCATCGATTCGGATGCCGATTTCGCCGCGCTCGATGCCGACATCGAAGCCGCTGACGAAGACACCCTGATCGCTTAACCACGCGACTCACACTTCAAAGGGCGGGGGGTGCCCGCCCTTTTTCCTTACAGGATTTTCCATGACAGGTTTATGTATTGGTCACGTCCACCTCAAAGTCCGCAATCTCGACATATCAACTGCCTTTTACACCCGCGCCTTTGATCTCAAACTCACCGAACGAGTCGCCAACTACGCCTTTTTGACTGGTACACACATGCACCACGAAATCGCCCTCCAGGCGCTGGGCGAGAACGCCCCCATCCCCCCGCGTGCATCAGTCGGCTTATATCACATCGCCTTTGAAGCCCCCGATAAACGTTCGCTTGCTCAAGCCTATCAACGCCTGCTCGATATGGGTGTGGAAGTCCATCCCGTTGATCACTTCATCAGTTGGGCAATTTATTTTGATGATCCCGATGGCAACGGCTTGGAACTCTACTGCGATACCCGCACCGATCCCGACGGCGCGAAGCGCTGGTTTGGGCGCAACGCGCCCCTCACGCACGATCAACTCATCGCCGCGCTCACCGAACCCACAACCTAATCACGCTCTGTAGGGGCGGCATACATACATGCCGCCCGCCTGTAACGGGCGCGATGAATCTGCCTCTACAAGCATTTGTTGTTTTGTAGGGACGCGAACGAAACTTGTTCCGTCCGGCATGTCCGCAATTTTCCCCTGCACCCCAAACGCGCTATAATTCCTCTCATCATCCAGCGGAAAGTTACCTTATTGTGAGCCAAGCCAACTTCATCTCTCCCTTTGAAATCACCGACTCCGCCGTCAACTACCATCAGGTCGAATTCACCGCCGACCTGTGTATCAAGTGCAACATCTGCACGTCGGCGTGCCCCGTCGCCCCTGTGACTCCGCTGTTCCCCGGTCCTAAAACCGTTGGACCACAAGCGCAGCGATTCCGCATGAACGGCGAACGCGGCAGCGACTCGCCCGATCTCAGCGTCGATTACTGTTCGGGATGCGGCATCTGCACGATGGTCTGCCCGCACGGGGTCAAAATCATGGAGATGAACACCCGCGCCCGTGAAAAACTCTATGATGGCAAAATTCCCCTTCGCAACCGCTTGATCGCCCGTTCAGAACTGCTTGGCAAGCTCGGTCACAAGTTCGCGCCGCTGATGAACTGGGGCATGAATCTGCGCCCTGCCCGTATCGTCGTCGAAAAAGTCATCGGCATCCACCGCGACGCGCCCCTCCCCAAGTTCAAGTTCACGTCCTTCCGTGAATGGTTCGCGCGCCACAAGCCCGCCGCCAAAGCCCCTTATCGCGGCAAAATCGCTTATTTCCACGCTTGCGCGGGCAACTACTTTGAAACCGCCGTCAGCATCGCCGCTGTGCAAGTCCTCGCGCACAACGGCTATGATGTTATTCTGCCGCAACAAACCTGCTGTGGACTGCCACTCCAATCCAACGGCGAATTCACAGCCGCGCGTTCCTGTGCCCTCACCAACCTCACCAGCCTAGCCGACTGCGCCCGCAAGGGGATTCCCATCGTCGGCGCGTCCACCTCTTGCACCCTCAGCCTCAAATCCGACTACCGCGAGATTTTGCAGGTCGATCATCCTGATCGTGATCTCGTCGCGGAAAATGTCTACGACTTGAGCGAATTTTTGCTCATGCTTCACCATCGCGGGGAACTCAAAACCGACTTTAAGCCCATCCCCGAAAACGATCTCCTCTATCACGCGCCCTGCCAGCAGAAGGCGCACAACATCGGTCAGCCCGCGCTCGACCTGTTTGATCTCATCCCCGGTTTGCGCGTCAAACTCTCTGATGCCGCGTGCTGCGGCATCGCCGGAACATACGGCTTAAAAGTCGAGAAGTACCAGATCGGCATGGACGTGGGAGCGCCCCTGTTTCAACAGGTGCGCGCTGCCGGACTCGACAAGCCCGCTATCTGCGACAGTGAAACCTGCCGCTGGCAAATCACCCATGCCACAGGCGCGCGCAGCGTGCATCCGATTCAAGTGCTGGCGGCGGCATACGGAATCGCCCGTCTATAAAACCTGATTGAAACCTTCGACTGCTCATTTGTACGAACTTTGTTATAGATCGTAATGCAGCCGCTCGCATGTATTAAAGCATTCCCGAATTTCTGTACAATGATAGTGTTAATGAAAGCGCACACATCCAAGATTGGCATAGCACATCTGCTCCAGCATGTGCTGCCTAGCGAACAGGTTGGCACAACGCAGTATGAACTTCAAGCGCATCCTACTCTCACTTTCATTCCAGCTTGGCGCAATCGCTGTGATCTCATTTGTCCTGATCGCGGTGTATGCCTTCTATAATCTTCAAAGCGCTGCCGATCTCGAATATCTTCAGCGTTCGGTCAGTGTCGCCGCTTCTCAGCGCAGTAACATTCTGCTGCTGGCAAACGCGGCGGATCGCTATACGGAAACAGCAGACCGTTTTGAACGCGAAGACCTACGCGCCAACATTCTCGATGTGATCACGCAGTTTGAAGCGACCCAGAACATTCTCCGCAACGGCAGCGATGCCGCCGAACTGGATCCCATCGTCACCCCCTCCATTCTCGATGCGCTCGATCAAGTCGATGCGATGTGGATTCCCTTCCGCGATACTATCCGCGAATATATCACCGCGCCGCTCGAAACCCGTGTCGCGCTCAACACCGTCATCGACCAGCAGGGGATTGAACTGGGAAACATCACGCAGCAAATCGTAGACGCGCTCGATGCCGAAGCGCGCGCTTTACGGCAGGGCGCGTTGATCATTTCGCTCGTGTTAATTGCGCTCTTGGGCTTAACGCTTCTCACGACGCTCGCCGTTGTTCCGCGCGCCGTGCGCTCTGTGCGCCGCTTGGAACGTTCCGCGCGTGACATCGCCGCGGGCGATCTGTCGGCGCGTGTCGATACCAAAGGCGCGCCGTCGGAACTTGCCGAAGTGGGCATGGCGTTCAACCTCATGGGCGAGCGCGTACAGCAGTTGTTCCACGAACTCGAAGAACAAATCCGCCTCTCGAACGATGCGCGTATCCAAGCCGAACGTTCTGACCGTGTGAAATCGGCATTTCTCGCCGCCATGAGCCACGAACTTCGCACCCCGCTGAACTCGGTCATCAACTATGCCAAGTTTGTTTCCAAAGGTATGATGGGCACGGTCAATGACAAGCAGCAGGAAGCGTTAAACAAGGTCATCGACAGTGGTCGCCATTTGCTCACGTTGATCAATGACGTTCTCGATATGTCGAAAATTGAGTCGGGTTCGCTTAACCTGTTCATCGAAGACGATGTGAATCTCGTCAACATCTTGCAAAGCGTTACCGAATCCGTACCGGGCATGATTTATCCAAAGCCCGTCAATATCATCCAAGAAATCGATCCTAATTTGCCGCTGCTGCGTGGCGATCAAGCCCGTATCCGGCAGGTTATGTACAATCTGCTCTCCAACGCGGCGAAATTCACCGAACGCGGATACATCAAAGTCAAAGCCATCGCGCGCGACGGTGTGGCGTATATCAGCGTCGAAGATACGGGCGCGGGCATTGAAGTCGAAGATCAAGCATCTGTGTGGGAGCCGTTCAAACAAACGCGCGGCGGTCTGCGTCAGGGTGGGGGAACAGGCTTAGGATTACCCATCACGCGCAGCCTCATCGAAGCGCATGGTGGCAAAATCACTTTCCAAAGCACACCGGGGCAGGGGACAACGTTCTTTGTCGCGCTTCCACTCCAAAATCCAAAGTTGAAGCGCACGCTCGATTCGGGTTCCTTCCCTTCGGTCAAATTTGGCGTGACCGGCCCGCTCAACCCGGCGCGTGCGACACCACCGCCGCCGCCCACCGCGGTAGAAAGCGCCGTACCTCCGTCAAATCCATCAGACGATTTGCCGCGCATCGAAGTTGACGAACATCAAGCCGAAACCGAACCGGTCAAGTCTTCGGCAGCGGAAAACACTCCATCTGCCGACTAAGGGATAATCCATCTATGACTGCGAATCTGCCCGTTGTCCTCTATGTCGAAGACGACAAAAACAGCTTGGATATTATGCGAATCACGCTCGAAGTTATCATGGAACTGCCGCGCGTGCATTACCTTGAAAACAGCGAGAACTTCATGGAACGGGTGCGCGCGTTCGCCCCCCAGCCAGACGTGTTTCTGCTCGATATCCACATGGAACCTGTCGATGGTTTTGCCATGCTCACCCAACTGCGCGCCGACCCCGCTTACGCGCAGTCGATTGTCATCGCGCTCACCGCCAGCGTCATGAACGAAGAAGTGCGCCGTTTACGCACAGCGGGATTCAACAGCGTCATCGCTAAGCCCGTCGATATTGATGCCTTTCCAACTCAGCTTTCCCGTATCATCAGCGGGAATCCTGTTTGGACGGTGTAGATGCCGCAGAATGCTATAAGCTGTATCAATAGTGAGAACAATTTTTGTCGCCCGCGGCTATCCCGGCGGCTTGGAAGGGTGAGATCATGACTTTTGCAGAAACACTTGCCCACAAACGGATCTTTGTGGTGGAAGACAACATTGAAAACCGCAATATCCTGAAGATTTTGCTGCGCGAACTCCGCGTCACCCTCGAATTCGACGCTTGGGGGCGCGATACCCTATGGCGGCTGAAAAATTTTCTGCCCGTTGACCTCGTCCTGATGGACTTAATGCTTCCCGGCGGATTGAGCGGTTATGATGTATTTACACAAATTCATAATCAGCCGGAATTCTCCAAACTGCCGATTGTCGCTGTTTCAGCGGCGGATCCTTCCCATGCGATCCCCCGCTGTCAAGCGGCTGGTTTTGCGGGGTTTATCGCTAAACCCATCGACATTGATACCTTTCCGGCGCTTATCGAAAAAGTTTTGAACGGCACGCCGGTTTGGCACACAGGCACAGCATTTTCCGAAGTGTAGCCCACTCACTGCCGTAGTTGTTCCCAGAAGGAAGTCACTATGCAGCATGCGCTGATCCTCGACGACAATCTTAATAATGCCGAAGTCTTGGGCGAACTGCTAACTGTTGAAGGGTTTCAAACAATCATCATCACGCACCCGCGTGACCTCGAAACCGCGCTCTCTGTTGCCGACTCGCTGCGCGTTATCTTTCTCGATCTCGAAATGCCAACCATGAACGGCTATCAGGCGCTCGAATTCATTCGCAGCCACCCGGATCAGCAGAATGTGCCTGTCGTTGCGTACACCGTTCATAGCGGCGAAATGGCGCGCGCCCGCCAGTTTGGGTTTCAGGCGTTCATCGGCAAGCCCGTCGATGTCGAACGCTTCTCCGCAGACCTCGCGGAAATTCTCAACGGGCATGGCGTATGGGTTCTCCCATGGGCAGGGTAGCTGAAGCGCGGCGTTTGCCTTTTGCATAAATACCGCTTTGCGCGCACAATGGGGGCATAACTTAAGTGAGACTCTGGAGAGTCGCTAATGCCCCTGCCCACCCTCACCGATTGGCAGCAAACCGCCGATGGGCTGCACAAGATGGCGCGCATTCTCGGCGGGCTGCGCTTGCTCCGCCTTCCGCACGATCCCAATTATCTCGAATTTTCTACCCGTGTTCTGCCTTACGGATTATCAACGGCGGTGCTGCCCGGCGGCGCGGAAATCATCGCGGATTTTGAGCACGTCGCGCTCGAAATTCGCCAGCCGGATGGCAAAAGCGCGATCATCCCCGCTGACGGACACTCGCAAAAATCCCTGTTTGAAGCCGCGCTTGCCGAACTCCAATCCACCGAACTCGCGGGCGTTCTCGCGCCCGCCGCTGATACATCGCTTGTTGCAGGCTTTATGAACGCGCTCACGCCCGAACAGCGTCAAGCCCTCAGCGGTCATCAACCCGTTGACGATCCGAATCCGCTGCATATTGACGCGGGGCAGGCGAGCGACTATGCCGCCGCGCTCTGGGGGGTTTACACAGGAGTGGCGATCTTTCGCTCACGTCTCGGCGGCTTAATGACCCCGATGGGCGTGTGGGTTGGGCATTTCGATCTCTCGTTCCTGTATTTTCCCGGCGCGAAAGCCGACGAATATCTGCCGCATCTCAATTTCGGGTTTTCGCCGCCCAGCACAGGCATAGCCGATTCCTACCTGTACGCCTACGCCTATCCCATGCCCACCGATGCCGCCAAAATACCGCTTCCCGCGCCTGCTTACTGGCACACCGAAGGCTGGATAGGCGTAGTCGTCCGCTACGCCGAAATCGCCCGCGCCGAACAGCCCGCGCTCTATGTCAGCGCCCTTTGCGAAGCGATCTTCAAGGCGCTTCGCCCGCTGTTAGGGTAAAATCGTCAAATATCAACTTTTTCTGCCACACACGCTTTTGTAGGGCGGGGTCTTGACCCCGCCGTTTCTACCCAAACGGACAAATTGCTGTGCGTCCAAAATGTCCGGTTTTCGTATGGATACAAATGTAAATGCCCTACCAAAATCCCAATCCCAACGTGATCATCATTGGCGGCGGCTTGACAGGTATCTCTGCCGCGTGGGAACTCGAAAACCTCGGCGTTGATTACACACTCATCGAAGTCAAGCCGCGTCTCGGCGGCGCGATCATGACCGAAAAGCGCGGCGGCTTCATCATGGATGGCACAGCGTTCGTGATTGAAAAATATGGCGCGTGGGATTTTCTCGAACCGCTTGGCTTGAGCGATGCCATGCGCTTCGTCGGGCGCTACCGTGATGGTCGCCTTGCTATCTTCAAAGATGGCACACAGGCGCTCATCGACGCGATCACGAGCAAACTCACGCATCCCATTCTCTATCGTATGGCGGTGAGCAGCGTCGGCAAACTCGAAACCAATGCCGCCGGATCATCCGCGCGTTTCGGCGTGTGCCTCGAAAACGGCTTGCTCATGGATGCATCCGCGCTCATCATCACCGTGCCAGCGCGCTACGCGGGGCATTTGCTCTATTCGCTCGATCCGACGGCGGCGCTTCTGCTCGATGGCTACGAATACGATTCGGTTGCGCGTGTGCATCTCGGCATCCGCGCCGCCGATCTGCGCGATCCGCTGCCCGCGCCCGCCCCGTTCAAGTATCTTGAGCTGTACACCTATCCAGACCGTGTGCCGGATGATTACGCGCTCATTCGCGCGGGCGTGCGCGTTGATACCACACGCCCATTTGATCCCGCCGCGCTGGTCGATCAAGTCAAAGCGCGTCTCTCGCTCACAGCCGATCCGGTTGTCCAGTGGGTGTACTACTGGGCGGAAGCCGATCCGCTCACCCGTCATTTGCCCGAACACTTAGCCACCATGGATGCGCTTGACGCGCTTTTGCCGCCGACGGTTGCGCTCGTTGGCAGCGATTACCGCGCCAAACGCCTCGAACAGCAGGTCGATCAAGGACGCGCCGCCGCCCGCCGCATCGCCGCCGCGCTCACAGGAAGCTAATCCCGTGATTTCACCACAGCACTATCCCGATTTGTTCGCCCCGCGTGATTGGGGCTTTTTATCGTGGCAGTTCACGCTCAACATCCCGCCCGATTCGCTCATCGCCAACGTCAACCTCGTCCCGTTTGTGGGCGATCAATGCGTCATTTTGCACTTTGAAAATGGCAAATGGGAAATTCCCGGCGGCACGCTCGAACCCGGTGAGCATTACCTTGCGACGGTTCACCGTGAGGCGCTTGAAGAAGCAGGGGCGCGCGTCGATTCTTTTCATCCGCTCGGCGCGTGGGCCTGTCATTCCCCGCTCGACAAACCCTATCGCCCGCACATGCCGCACCCAGACTTTTTCCGGCTCGTCGGCTATGGCGATGTTGAACTGATCACCCAGCCGACGATGCCTGAAGGCGGCGAGAAGGTCGCCCGTGTCGAAATCGTCCCCATTCCCGAAGCAGAACGCCGCTTCCGTTCCTGTGATCGCGCCGACCTCGCCGATCTCTATCGCCTCGCCGCCCATTTACGCAAATCACCGTAGGGGTTGCGGAACGCGATGCTTCGCATCGACCGTTCCGTCCGTGCCAAACCCGTTTTTTACACCGCCGCAACCCGGCTCACCGTAGGATCGTTTTATGGACTGGCTTGCCGAAACTTGTTTCGCCCTTGTTGAAACAAGTTTCGTCCTATCCGCCATGTCCAATTGCACATATCTTTTCTCCCCTCCCTGAATTCGGGGAGGGGAAAGACTTGCGGCGAAACGAAGTTTCGCGCAAGTCAGGGGAGAGGTTACACCGCCGCCACCGCGCCCATTGTCCCGGTTTCAACAGGCGATTCGGGCGCATCGCTGACTGCTTCCGGCGCTTGATAATCGGGGATATTCCGTTCCATCTCGCGGATTGACCGCACCGACAGCGCCGCCGCCGTGCTCACGATCAAAATCACGCCAGCGATCACCATAATCAGCGCCATGCCTGATCCACTGGTGTTCCCCAAGAACGGCGCGAACGCTTCCCATGCCGGAGTGCCAACGGCGGGTTCAAACACATTATCCGCCAGCGGACCAGAAATCAGATACGAGACCGGAATCAACACTGTCGCCAGTTGACCCAACGCCGCGAACACGCGACCCTGCAAATCGGGCGGCGTTTTCACTTGCAGCAGACTCATCGCCGCCGCGTTGATCATCGGGATCGGCAGCATCAGCATGAATAGCGCCGCGCCCAACACAACGGCTGCCTGACCCAATCCCACGAACACCAGCGCGAACGCCGCGAAGATGATCCCGCCGAGCATCAGCGGCACGCGCCGCCCGACAAACTTCCCGCCAATCGCGCCCATCGCCACACCGCCGACAATCGCCCCCACGTTTAGCACGCCAAGCAGCAGCCCTAACGTCGCTTCGCTGCCTGTGCGACCCAGCAAATACGGAGTCGCCATGACCATCGCGCCGCTGAACAAGAAATTGACCAGCGAAATGTGCAGCGTCATCCAGAACATCGGGCGCATCTTCCACAGGTACGCGAATCCCGCCAGCGCCTCGCGGATCACGCTGCCTTCCGCCGCTTTACCTTCCGCGCTGCGTTCTGGACGCGGAATCCGCATCATCAGCACCACAATCACGGCGATCAAGAACGTCCCCAAGTCGATTGCGATCACCCCCGTCAAGCCGACCAGCGCGTACAGCGAACCCGCAATCGCCGGCGCGATCACGCCCGCCAAGGGACCAATCAACTGCATGATCGCGTTGGCGCGGTCACGCTGTCCATCGGGGATCATCGTCGTCACCGATGCGGTGAAGGCGGGCGATTGGAACATCCCGAACAGCGATTGCACAAACGACACGACGTACAAATGCCACACTTCAAACGTGCCTGTCGCCACCACCAACAGCAGGAACAGGGTACCAAGGGCTTGCCCCGCGTCCGCCGCGACCATGACAAGGCGGCGGTCATAGCGATCCGCGATCACGCCCGCCATGCTTGCGCCAATCACCTGTGGCAAAAACTGGAACAACGCCGTCAGCGCCAGCGGAGTCACATCGCCCGTCTGGCTAAACAGCCAGATGCTCAATGCCAGCGCCGACATTCGGCTGCCGATTTGGCTGACCACCTGTGTGGCGATCAGTGTATAAAACGCGCGCACGTTCGCTTGCGCCGATGATACAGTGGATGATGCCGTACTCATGATTTGAATTCCCCCCAACGTTTGAATTTATTTTAATGCCTTATACGGCGCTTCGATCCGCCGAGTTGCAAATTGGGTCGAAACTTTTGCAGGTTTTTATGAATTCAATGTGTGCTGCACACTTTGCAATACGGAGATACGCGGGATTTGTTCTAACGTGGGGAACTTGAAGGAATTCTTTCCTAGAAACAATATCTTCAACTTGCGATCCCATCTATCCACGGCGAGTCTCACTCCCCCTCCCTGAATTCGGGGAGGGGGTTGGGGGGAGAGGTTTTGAACCAATTGTGCTTATCTCGGTACGCATGGGGCGGTTCGCGAACCGCCCGTGTTTGAACCGGATTCTCGCCGCTTACTCCATCAATGACCACCCCACCACTTCGGGATAATCTTCGCTTGGCGCATTCAGCAGCGGCGATACGTCCCTGCCCTTCACATACGCATCAAAGAATGCCACCGCATAATCGCTGATCACCTGTGTGATGCGCCCACCGGGAATCGACCCGACCATCGTTTCTGGGATGATGTCCGGCGCAAGATCGCGCACCAGCACCGAATCCGTCGCGTAGGAAAAATGTACCGAACCCGTCAGTACGAACACCCGCGCGTTCGCGCTTTGGGTAATCACGCCCCGCCACATTTCAACGACTTCCTGTGTGGAGCGTTCCAAATCCTCGCGCGTCATCCCCGCCGCCGCCAGTTGAGCATCGCTCACAGCCGACGTGTCGATCACGCTCGTTTCTTCCGACAGCATCAGCATAAACGGATCGCTCACGCCTTCCTCAGCAGCCGATCCCCACATGCTCCCATCCATGTTGATCGCCGCCACGACGCGGCGGTCATCGTTCGCCACCTGCGCCGATACCGCGCCGCCGAACGAGTGACCGAACATCCCCACCTGTTCAAGATTGAACAGTCCTGCCAGAACCTCGTCGTCCGCGTTGATTTCCGTTAGCGCGTCCAGCGTCGCAATCGCGTCATCGCGCCACATATTAAAAATGCGCGTGCGCGGCTCATCTTCAGCGACATTGACCCCTTCGGGATCGCCTACAACCGTTGTCCCATCGGGGAAATACGATACGCCGCTGCTGTAAACCGGATCAACCGCCACCACGACATACCCGTGACTGGCGATCTGCTCTAACAGTGATGAATAGAACAAAACTGGTGTGCCTAAACCGGGCATCATCAACACCACCGGATACCCGCCCGCTTGCGGAAGCGGCGCGGCTTCGGCATAAAAGTTGGGATGCAGTCCATCAAATAAGAACGTCGGCAAATCCATCGCCATCGCCATCGCATTGATTTGTTCCGGTGCGGCATATACGCCGTTCACAGCGTCCGTGTTCGGCTGCGCGGGATAATAGATTGTCAGCGGCAGCGTCCGGTAGTCGAGTTCATCGACGGTGAACAGTTCGCCGCGCGCCGTGTCCGTGATCACGCGCATCGTTCGTCCAACGGAATAATCGCCGGACAGTGGGGGGAAGATCACACCCGTGTCTTGCGCGAATACGCTTGCGGTGCTGATCAGCAGCAGACCAGCCAGCATCATCAGCAGCAGTCGGTGATGGTGAGCGCGAACATCATGAAGCATCTTGATACCCTTTCATCGAACCCGCTCAATCTGAATATCACTTATACGCGCCAATCGTAGTAACGGTTGTACCTCACCTTACAAATCGACTTATCAAAGACTTGTCTGGTATGGGTGGGCGACAGGACACATTTAACAATCCGTCACAAATCGGACACACTGTAGGGACGCGCTATAGCGCGTCCGTCGTTGTTTTTCCGCTTACTTCGGCGGATGTTCTATCGCAAACGCACCGATTGTAGGGGCGCGATACATCGCGCCCGCCCAAAAACAATCTTCAAAACATCCCAAATTTGACACATATCCACTTTCACACGCTTTTGCCCCTCGCCCCAACGATGCTTGCATCGTCGAGAGGGGCGGCTCGAACGAAGTTCGTGCGGGGTGAGGTTAAATTTTCGCCGCCGCACTGCGCTCAACACGCCATCTAGTATTTTCGTCCCTCCCCCCCATCATCAATGGAAACATAAGCAAAAAAAAGAGAGGGATGCGCTCAACTGCATCCCTCTCCCTCTCCACCTGAACTTAACTTACGCCCTTACTCACCCTTAAGGTTTTCGCGGGCTTCGTCAACGGCTTCTTCCACCTTGCGTTTGGCGTTTTTCGCGCCCTCTTTGACATCCTGCACGGTGGCTTCCGGTTCTTCGCGCACGACTTCGATGGTCACTTTTGCGACCAGCGCCGCGAGCGCGCCCACTGCCGCGAGAATCGGGTAGAAAGCGAACAGCGCGCCGCCTGCCACCACGCCGATTGTCAGCGGGATTTCCAACAGCACGCGCCCTTCCGGGTTGCGAATGATCAGCTTACGCACGTTGCCTTCTTCGATGAGTTCCTTCACGCGGTCTACCAATTGGCTGCCAGCCACTTCAAGCTGCTCGCCAATCTTGTTTGGGGTGGTCTTGTTTTCGTCACTCACGGGGTTATCTCCCTGTTGAATTTATCTTTGCTAGACTACTATACGTGACTGTACTCCTAAAAGTTTCAAAAAAACACACCCAAGTGGGGGATTTGACCAGAAGTGAATATAATGGAGTTTTAATTGGCACACCCACATTCTTTTCTTTCGGAGGCGGTAATGTCTCGACGATCCGTGACCACGTCCGGCATAATGGCGGTAATGTTCGCGCTGTTCGCCATGTTGTTGATGGTGCTTTCACTGACTTTTGTGCAAGCGGCTCCCGCCGAGCAAGCGCAGTTCGGCACCAATTGGACGGGCTTTTTCTTCAACAACACCACCGTCAGCGGCGATCCTGTGTATTCGCAGATATTCCCAAGCGGTGTGAATATCAACTGGGGGACGAGCAGCCCCGCGCCCGGAGTCGTCAACGAAGATGGCTGGTCAGCCCGCTTTGATTCGGTGCAGTTGTTCAATCAAGGAACATATGAATTCGTCGTCGCGTCCGATGACGGCGTGCGCGTGTTCATCGACAACGTGCTGGTGTGGGATCGGTTCGTGCCGCGTGTCTTGACAACTGACCGCTTCCAGCAGACCCTCACCGCCGGAACACACGCCATCCGCGTCGAATTCGTCGAATTTGCCGATCAAGCGGCGCTGCAATTCCAGTGGTTCCAAGTGTCCGGCATCCCCGGCCCCGGCACACCGACATTCCCCGGCGGTGTCGTTCCCCCCGGCACCACTGCCGTTCCTGCGGGCTGCACCACCACCTGCGCCACCGTCACTGGCGTGCGCGGATTGGCGCTTCGCACAGGTCCCTACTTGGGCGCGAGTTTTATCACCACGCTCACCGATGGCAGCACTTACACCGTGCTGGCGCGCAACCGCGATGAAGGCATCTATAACTGGTACAAACTGCAAGTGGGTGAACGTGTCGGCTGGGCAAGCGGACGTTATTTGACGCTCAATGTGGACATCAATCTTGTGCCGACACAGGGCAGCATCTTTGATGAAATCGACGGCGCATCCGAATACGGTGTGTTTGCCTATCCGCGTGCCGTCATGAACATCCGCCGCCGTCCAAGTATTCGCACAGCGCGTGTGGGCAGTATGCCTTGGGGCGCGCCCGCGCAGGTGATTGGGCGCACCATTCAGGCAGGGATTCCGCGCTGGTATCAGGTGCGCTATGAAGGCATCGTCGGCTGGATCGATGCCCGTTGGGTCACGGTGCGCGGCGAAATCAACGCCGTTCCCATCCGCTAAACGAAAGCCATATTTTGCCATTGGAATCTACCCTCACCCCCGCGATCTTAGGCGCAAACGGTGCGGTTTGCTCCCCTCCCCGAATTCGGGGAGGGGCTGGGGGTGGGGTTCAAGAAGGCGATTTCGATCCCATTTCTCTATATGAATCGCTTCACTTGGTGCATATGGGGCGGCTCACAAGCTGCCTATCCCTTGCAATAAAAAACGTCACCGGAAGCACCCCCTATGCCTCCAGTGACGTTTTCATTTCGGTAGGGCGGTTGTCGCACCGCTAGAACCAACTAGTTCACACGCGGCGCGCTTCCTGTGATTACCCACTGCACGTAAGTGTTCGGTCCCGCCACCGCGACAATGCGCGCGCCGCCGGTCCGGCTGTCATTGTTGACAACGCGCGTGAGAATCGTTTGACCGCACGAATATGGACCCTGTCCATCGGCATAGAATTGAATGTTCTGCGTTCCCGTTCCAAAGCACGATGCCACTAACGTGAGCGTAGCTTGTCCGCCAGAGAACGCGACGTTGGGATTCAATCCGGTCACATCATAGCTGATGCGATCTTCAAAGTCGCCGCCCGGATACGAGACAAAGTCGGTGATGCTCGCTGTGCCGTCCAGCGGAACGCGCAGTACGCCGTTGCTTGCGCTGTCCGGCGGGGCAGTTGCCACTGGCACGGTATTCGTCGCGCTTGGCGCGGCAACTGTGTACGTATACGTCGCTGTTGGTTGACCCGCTTGCACGGTCGCTGTTGGCGTAGCTGTCGGCTGTGCGGGCTGACCGGGCTGCTGCGGCGCGGCGGGACCTTGCACCAACGGCAGACCTTGGCAGTTTCCGCTGCTCACTACGACACCGCTGAACACAAATCCCGCGCTGATCTGATACCAACCGTTCGCTGTGATTCCGTTCGGCTGAAGCTGCTGACCACCCGCGAAACTGCCGACAATCGGGAAGGTTTCGCCCGGACCGCTGCGAATATTCGCGCCGCCCGCGTTCGCCGGGGTGATCGTGCATACCCCGCTGCCGCCGCTGACTTCCGGCGTGGTCACAGGCGCGCCGCCGCTGCCCGACGGTTGAACCGTCACACCGCCGCCACCAGATGCCGCAGCCGCGCCCCCCGACGCGCCCACGGTCACCGTCGTTGCATCGCCGGAGACAAACACCACCACCACCGTATACGTGCCGTCCGATGCAGGCGCGGTCAGGTCGAGACTTCCTCCGCCCGATCCCGCCGCGACGATCTGCCCGCTGCTGTTCAAAATATACACGCGCACAAGCCCGCTGGTCGTGCTTAAATCAACGCTCACATTGATCGCCGCGCCCGGATCGCCAGCCAACTCGAACGCCACTGCCGCCGGGGTTTCAAAGCCGAGATCGACTGGCGAATTCGGGGTGAGTGCGCCGCCATCAACCGTCGGCTGCCCCTGCAAACGGATCACATAATCCCCCAACGCGCCCGTTTCCGTTCCAATCAGCAGCGTATAAATTGCCGATTCGCTCAACACCGTTGCCAGGGTCGTGTCGTTCGCTTCTTCGCTGGTGATGTCGGCGCTGCTGCTGGCAGCGATTTCCTGCCGTCCGTTCAACATCCCAATGCTCGGCTCGATACTCGGATCGAGTGGGATCACCTGCGCGACCACAAAATCGCCCGCGTTCCCCTGAAAACCGTACAGGTTCAGTGGCGTGCCTTCGACAAATGATCCGGTGATTTGATCACCGTAGCCAAGCGCGGTGAACTGTGCGCTCACCAAGCCCACGCCAATACTGGCAATCAAGAGGACAAAAAACGCCCTTAACAGCAGCCTGCCGCGATTACGTTGTAGCATAGATTGTAATTTCATAGTTCTTCCCCCTAAACTGTAAAGTGTGGCACTTCCTAGAATATTCATAGAACATAAACGCGCAAATGTGATTTCGTAATATCAGATGGATTGCTGACAGCGTAGGGGTTGCGTAGGGGAAGCGCACGTCAAGCATGGTCACGACGTACTGGCACTTCGCGTAATCGCTTCAATTTAGCCCTCATTCGCACCTTTGCCACTGCGACACATGCTGCTAATCTCGCCATTTCGTTGTGACACATCTTTTCCAAAAGTTGTGTCAAATGCGCGCAAAATGTGTCACAAGTCAAAAACCCTTCTTAATGCTTTGCCCCGCCTCTTGTCCATCTTGCCTAATCTATCTCTCTGGGAACGCGCAGTACACTTGTGCAAATAGAACATATGTTCTGATAACATCAACCATCATGACACATCTTTCGCTCAACCCTTTTCAAGATCGGGACACATAAGGACACATTTAATGCTTCTTCGCCTTGTCCTTAATGCTTCGCATTCCAATGAAACCTCAACGCGCGCCGCTATCTACGCCGCTTCTCATCCCCGCCGCAGCGCCGACACGCTATAATTTTCCGTATCCATACGAGTCATCGATAAGGCGGCACTCCCAACATGGAAACAGATGTATTGGTGATCGGCGGCGGCGCGACGGGCGGTGGTATCGCGCTCGATCTCGCGCTGCGCGGCGTGCGCGTGGTGCTGGCGGAAATGGGCGATCTCGCAACGGGCACAAGCGGACGCTATCACGGGCTGCTGCACAGCGGCGCGCGTTATGCCGTGCGCGATCCCGAAAGCGCCAGAGAATGCATTGAGGAAAACACGCTGCTTCGCAAACTCGCTCCCGAAGCCATCGAAGACACAAGCGGATTTTTTGTCCTCTGCCCTGGCGATGACGTAAACTATGTCGATACATGGCTCAAGGCGTGCGCGACAGCGGGCATCTCCACCCGCCAAGTGCCAATGAGCGAAGCACTCCGCCGCGAGCCGACCCTCAACCCCAAAATCGAAGTCGTCTACGAAGTCCCCGATGGCACCTGCGATAGTTGGGATTTGCTCCATCTCATTCAAGCGCGGGCGCGCGAAGCGGGCGCGGCATTTTTGACCTATCACCGCGTCGAATCGTTCCTCATGCAGTCCAACCGTGTCGTCGGCGCGCACCTAACCGACACCCGCACAGGTGAGAGCAAAACCATCACCTGTGCGCTCGTTGTCAACGCCGCTGGTCCATGGGCGGCGCAGGTTGCGGCGTTGGCGGGCGCGAACTTCAACATGCGCCTCAGCCGCGGCGCGATGCTGGCATACAACATCCGCTGGGTAAATACCGTCATCAATAAGTTACGTATGCCCGGTGATGGCGATATTTTCGTCCCCGTTGGTACGGTCAGCGTGATCGGCACAACTAGCGTCAGGACCGATGATCCCGGCGATGTGCGCGTCGAGCCTTGGGAAGTCACCCGCATTTTAGACGAAGCCGAAGCCATGACTCCCGGCATCAGCCGCGCGCGCATTTTGCGCGCATGGGGCGGGGTGCGCCCACTGTACGATCCCGGCGGCGATCAGCGCGATGCCAAGCGCACGTTTGAGACGCTCGATCACGAAACCCGTGACGGTGTGGCGGGCATTATCAGCATCGTCGGCGGCAAGCTCACCACCTATCGCCTCATGGCGGAAAAAATCAGCGATCTCGCCGCGAAAAAACTGGGCGTGACCAAGCCATCCGTCACCGCGACAACGCCGCTTCCATCGCTTCACAACGGCGATAACCGCCTGCATCGCTTACGTGGGCGGCTCGATGCACTTGAGCATGGGCATCACCCCGGCGCGTTAATCTGCGAATGTGAGATCGTCACGCAGCCGCAGATCGTCGCCGCGCTCCAATCCGGTGACGCGCACAATCTCCACGATTTACGCCGCGATTTGCGCTTGGGCATGGGACCGTGTCAGGGTGGGTTTTGCACCTACCGCGCGGCGGGCATTCGCCATTCGGTGATGAACGATACCCCCGCGCACACCGTCGAACTGCTCGGTGAATTTGTCGAACGTCGCTTCGGCGGGATGCGTCCGCTGTTGTGGGGACACAATCTGCGACAGGCGCTTTTAGCCGAACATATCTACGGGCGTATTCTCGGCTTAATGGGCGGGGATGCGCGGCAAACACCCCCGCTCATCACGCCACCGATCACCCCGAAAGTATCCGGCGTGAACAAAAAACGGATCGTCGTCATTGGCGCGGGCTTGGCGGGATTAACCGCCGCTGTGATCGCCGGAAACAGCGGCGCGCACGTCGAACTCATCGCGCAGGGACAGGGCGCGATCACGCTCCATCCCGGTTGGATCGAAATTGGTGATGTTGACACACTCGCCGCCAAACCACATCACCCGTATGCGAAAACCAAATCCGCGCTTGAAACGGGCTTATCCGCGCTCGATTCGCTGCTCCATTTCCACGCGGGTGAAAATGGCACCGCCATCAACGCGATCACGGGCTTGGGCAGTTTGCGCTCCATCGCCTACACCGTTGGCGCGGCGTATCCCCGCCTCGATGCGCGAAAAATTCTCGTCGTCGGCTTCATCATGAAAGACGGTGAGGGTGAAGCTGTCGCATGGCGCGATTTCTACCCCCATCTCATCGCGGATAATCTCCGCGCGCGCGGCTATGATGCCGACAGCGCCCTGATTACGCTTCCGCATCAAAGCGGGAACTTCGATGACTGGTCGATGGACATCGCCAAGGTTCTCGATATGCCTGAAGGACGCGAACGCCTGATCCGTGAACTCAAGCCGAAGCTGAACGGCGCGGAAGTCGTCGCGTTCCCCGCGATTCTCGGTCATCAAGCCGATACCCGTGCCGCGATTGCATCCGGCTTGGGCGTGGACATTCTCGAAGTCCCCACGCTCACGCCAAGCATCCCCGGTTTGCGCGTCTATCACACACTCCGTCGTGCGATTCTTGCGCGCGGTGGGCGTTTTACTATCGGGGCGCGCGCCGTCGGCTTGGATGTGAAAGACGGCATCGCGCGCGGTGTCTATGCCGAAACCGCCGCCAATGGTCGCCCGCGCTGGATTCCCGCCGATGCCGTGATTATGGCGACGGGTGGTTTGTTCGGCGGCGGGCTGGACACTACCTATCAAGGGGGAATGCGCGAATCCGTTGCTGATTTGACACTCTGCAACGTGCCGCCGCAAAGCGAGTGGATCACGCACACGCTCACGGGCGGTCAGCCGCAGCCGATTCATGACGCGGGCATCCACGTTGATGATCAACTGCGCCCGCTGAAAGATGAAGCGATTTTCGCAGCGAATGTCTACATCGCCGGGCGGTCGCTTGGGGGATACGCGCCTGTCAGCGAAGGCAGCACCGAAGGCGTGGACATCGCCAGCGGGGCATTTGCCGCGCTTCGGGCAATCGGTGAATAACTTAAGTAGGGACGTGCTTCTAGGCTTGTCCGTAGTTGCCGCTTCCCTTCCATTGGCACAAGACGCAAGCCATTTGTAGGGGCGCGTGCGAAACGGTTGATGCGGAGCATCGCGTTTCGTCCATCGCGCCCGCCACAGAAAATCTTCAAACGTTTTGACGCACACTCATCTGCACACGCTTTCGCCCCTCGCCACACGGAGAGGGGAAGCTCGAACGAAGTTCGTGCGGGGTGAGGTTAAAAACAACTACGGACAAGCCTTTCTGCGCGTCCGTTGTGTTTGACTCCCCCATGTTTTGGGTATACGTATAAATAATGGATTGTTGTAAATTCAGCCGTATCACGCATTAGGGAAGTTCGTTAATGGATTTTCGCAACTTCGATCCAATAGGTCCGCTTCTCAAGTCACGGGCCGCAAATCGGTATTTCGTTATGCTGATCTCGGTTGTTCTCTTGATTAGTCTTATCCTGTGTGCCGCAACTTCATGGCTTGTTTCGAGTATCTCCGTTGCACTGAACCAACCCACTGCCACGTCAACCAGTTCTGCCGCGCAGAATTTGCTTCCCGACGAATTTGCTACGCGCCTCGCGAACGCACAAAATCAGCCGCCATCACAAGCCGAGAATAATCAGCCAAATGCGGCTTTTACCCTAGAAAATCTCTCGATGGCAGCTGGTTTATTGGCAAGTATTGTCACTGTCGTTGGTGGATTGTACGCGGGCTATCGCGTCCTGCGCGGCAGAAAATAACAAGCTGCCATTATTATCTGTCAATATGCCCTTAAAAAACGAATTCTGTTGAATTTCTATAACCATCCTCCCTACATCCGCCCCTTTTTTTCCCTAGCTTCCCGTTGGCGATCCCCTGAATAAACATGTGGTTTTTCATTACGTTTGATGTATATTTGTTACGTAACTTGAAACAGAACTTAATTCGCGGAGCTTCCAACAAATGGGCAAGACCAAAATCCTCTTGATTGAGGACGATCCCAATATCAACAAGTTAATTACTGATTACATGACCGCGCATAATTATGAAGTCATCTCTTTTATGGATGCGCCGGAAGCACTCGATCATATTCAGATGCGGGGTCTGCCGCACATTGCCCTGATCGACCTCACGCTCCCCACTATGCACGGTTTCGACTTGAGCAGCCGCATTAAGTCGATGGCGGACGTGCCGATCATCTTCATCACCGCCACCAACGATACCGATACCGTTGTGCAGGGACTGAAAAAATACGCTGAAGATTTTGTCGTCAAGCCGTTTGAACTCCGCGAACTCGAAGCCCGTATTCAAGTCGTCTTGGCGCGTATGCCCAGCCTTGACTATGCCAGCGAACCCATCATCCGCGTTGACGACAACTTGAGCGTCGATTTTGCCCATAATCGCATCGTTGTCGCGGGTAAAAGCTATAGTCTTACCCCCACCGAATCGATTCTCCTTCATGTGCTGCTCCGCCGCGCAGGGCAGGTGGTCGAAAACCGCACGTTAATTTCTCGTGTCTGGCCCAGCGAAGAAGTCTACGAAGATACGCTTCGTGTCCATATGCACCGCTTACGCCGCAAACTCGAAGTGGATTCGCATCACCCGCATTATGTCCGCACTGAACGTGGCATTGGCTATATGTTTACCATTCGCCCGTCAGAAGGCATCGCCTTTGAAGGCAGCGATGAAGACGACGAAGCCGCAGACTGACCCAGCGCGTTCAATTTAACATACACCGGCGCGGGTTCGTGAACCGCCCGATGTTCAGGAGCCAACCGTTACAGGTTTGCTGCCATGATAAATATTCACACGCTCGACAGTATTTCCCTTGCCGATCTTGATCGCATCGCGCCAAATTACACATCGCTGCATGTCTACGACGTGACGCGCACTGAAACAACAGAGCAAATCACGCTCACGCTTACGCTGCGAAAACGCGATTATCCGGTGGTGAAGCCGTTTCCGCGCACACCCGATACTGCTCAATATTATCAAACGCTTCACAAGCATGGCTTTTGCGTCGGCGCATACGACTCAACTGCCACTATCCCGTTGATTGGCATGGTGGTTGCTGATTCGCAGGACTGGAACGGCACGCTGCTGGTCTGGGAATTCCATGTCGCCGAATCACATCGCGGACGTGGGATTGGGCGCATGATGATGGATGAACTTGTCAAACGTGCCGCTAACGCACAACTCCGAATCATCAGTGTAGAGACAAGCACTGCCAATGTTCCTGCCATCCATTTCTATCAAAGACTGGGATTCACAATCGACAGCATCGACCTCTCGTTTTATTCCAATAATGATCTCGAAAATGGTGACATCGTCGTCTTTATGAAACGCAAGCTGCATCCAAGTAAATAACTGTTTTGATCGTGTCGCCTTGTGTGATAGGGTTGGAAGCCCAACATTTCGCCTGTTGCGCCAAATCATTTTTACGCGCTATAACACACGCATTAGCGTCTGCATCAGCGCCCGCAGCACCACCTTCGCCACGTGTACACTAAAGGCGAGCTTGAAACATGCCCACCCATCTGTCCATCCGCAAACGCGATACCACCCCGGATCATCTCCATTATCTGCTCGATCTCATCGCGGAAGCCTTCCCAGCCGATGCGATGCTCGTCTACGAAGCCGCTGCCGATGGGACGCGCCTAGAACTCATCGCGCTCAAATCGCTTAATTACGATGTCTCACGGCTCTCTCTGGAAACGCAAACATCGCTCGCACGCACCATTCGCCTTGCGTTAGAAGATGCCGTCAGCGCCGAAAACATGCAGGGCGATGCAGACGAAGGCGTGTACCCATTCATCTTCCCTCAAGACCTCATCATGCGAACCCCATTCGCCAGCGGCGTGATGTTTCCCCTGTGGACACCAAACCGCGTCTTGGGGGCGTTAGCGATGTTCAACATTAGCGATCAACCCCTCAACCGTCGCCGCGGGCTGACCAAACGCACGCTCGCCAAGATTGCGCCCAACATTGGCATCATCGAAAGTTTGCTCGAAAAGCGCGCCGCCGTGGATATGGTTGAACAAAGCATATCGGGCGCGCAAGCTCTCTTGACCATCGCGCAAGCGGCGACCTCTTTGCCTTCCCCGCAAGAAGTTGTCGATCTGCTCCACGATTCAATGTTCGGGTCGCACATCACAAGCTGTGCGCTTCTGCTTTACGGACCAACGCCCGACGAACAATCTGACGCGCCCGCGACTCCTTACGAATATTTGGAGATCCGCGGCACATGGTCAAAACGTGTCGGCAGCGGAGTCGCCACTGGGCTGCGTGTGTATCTCCGCGATTATCCACTTGTGTTGGATTACATCAAGCGCGAACGCATCGTCGTCTACCGCAGCGCCGAAGAACTCAAGGCGCAGCTTGACCCATTCACGCGTGGGCTGCTTAATGCTGAGCGCGTGCGCTCTGTTGCGCTGTTTTCGCTGCAATCGGCACAGCGCGATTTGGGTATCCTTGCCATCGCCACTCGCAAGCCCTATGAATTCCCCGCCGCCGAACTCGACCAGTACCGCATGGTGACGGAATTTCTCTCCGTTAATTCAATGGCGCGTATGCTTCAGCAGCAGCATGACCGTATTCAACAGGCACGCGCCGCCTTGCTCGATGCCGTCACTGATGGTGTGGTTATGGTCACGCCGCGCGCGAATGTCGCCAGCGTATTGACGGTCAATGCCCGTTTCACGTCGATGTTCAACGTCGCGGAAACCAGCGCGCAGCAGTTGACCCTGCTCGAACTGCTCAATGTCATGCAAATCCCTGAAGGTGTGCGTATCGAACTGCGCCGCCTGTGGCAAAGCACCCCCGTGCGCGATCCCAATCTGCGGCGCGGCGAATTCAGCATGACGGCAGTCGATGGTCGCCCGCTCGATATCGAATGGTACAGCGCCCCCGTGTACCAGCGCACCCATGTGCCGAATCCGGCGGTCTTGGGGCGCATCTATATCTTCCATGACGTAAGCGCCGAACGCGCCGCCGCCCGTTTACGCGCCGATTTTCTCTCGCGCGTGTCGCATGAACTTCGCACGCCGCTGACATCCATTCGCGGATTTGCCGAGTTCATTCTCGAAACAGCGGGCGATCAACTCCCCGATATTGCTCGTGAATACACTAACATCATCTTGCAGAGCGCCCGCCATCTCAATCATGTCTTTAACGACATCATCGAAGTCAGCCGCGCCGATTCCGGGCAGTTGAAGCTCAACCGTGTCAACGCCTCGCTCCCCGACATTGTCATCGACGTGACCGCGCGTATGGAGCTTCAATACAAGGCGCGTAAGCAGCAAATCGTCATGGACTTGAACGACGATCTCCCGCCCATCACTGTGGACGTGGATCGCATCGTGCAGGTGCTTACCAACCTGATCGTCAACGCCATCAAATATTCGCCGGAAGGTGGCAAGATCACGATTCAAACCGTGCTGGTCGAACAATGGGATGATATTCCCCAGTACGTCTACGGCACGACTGCTCCGCCGGATGTTACGCTGCCGGCTATCCTCACGATTATCCGCGATGAAGGCAAAGGCTTAAGCGCCGAAGACGTGGACAAAGTATTTTTGCCTTTCTTCCGCACCGAAGACAGCAAACGCGCCAAAATCGAAGGCGTGGGCTTGGGCTTGTCGGTCACGCGCAGTCTGGTTGAACTTCATCGCGGCAAAATTTGGGCAGTCGCGCGCGAAGTCGCCAAAGGTGGGTGCTTCGCCTTCACCCTGCCCACCGCGCGCTGAAAATAGCCCCAGCGAATCGTTTTTTCGCGCTGCCGTGTCCTATTCGTTAGGCAATCGTCAAGCAGGTCGCGGCGGACACAGGTAGAATATCCTCATGAAAAAGTCAACAGCACTCGTTCGCGGGCGTTCCCAACATTGGATGCCCGCTCTGTTCTGGCTCACCGGCGCGGCTGCCCTTGTCGGTGTGATCGCGCTGACCACGCTGCCCGGTCGCGTGCGTGTGATCAACGCCGTACACAACATCCTCGATCACATCTTTTGGGGCGACATGATCGGGCATTTCGCCTTGTTTGCCGCGCTCACGTTCGTGCTATTTTGGATGCTGCGCCGCGCCGCCCGTCTGCGTGTCTCACTCGCACTCTGGCTGACCGTCTTTACAGGGGTGATGATCGGCGGCATCACCGAATATCTCCAGCAGTATTCACCCGGACGCGCGGTGGATCGTGCTGACTTGATGGCGAATTGGTTGGGCGTGTTCGCCGCCGCAACGGTGATCATGTATGCTGTACTGTTAGTGCGATTGAGAAAACTCTAATGACCGACCTCACTTTAGGCATCCCGCCCGCTAAAACCCCAGTCACAGCAGATGAGTTTCTCCGTCTGCCTGAAACGAACCCACCCATCGAACTGATCAATGGGGAGATTGTGCCGATGTCGTCACCCGCGCAAACACTCGTTTTTGACGCAAATCATACGACGTATAACGTTCGCACCCGCGCGCGCGATGACAGCGCGAATCTCACCGGGTCAGCCGGGCGCTTGAGCCATCGCATTCACGAAAATTCGGCTTTAGGCGGCACACGGCTCACCGGAGCGCCGTTCAGCGGCGGACTCGCGGAATGTGCTGGTGTTCACCGTGAAGGATAACGACTAAATCGAGTGAAGGGCGTGGAGTGATCCGCGCCCTATTTGATTTCCCAGAGATGATTTTGATGACGGCGACGTGTCCGGCGGTGGCGATCCGATGGGATACCAGATCCAAATATCGCCATCGCCCACTGTGGCGGGGAATTTGATGAGGCGGGTGTATTCGGCATTGAGGCGTTCCCACAGCGCAGGTTCGTCCAAGCGCATGTTGCGTTCAAGAGTGCTGACGGCAAACACCGGACGATCCCCGATGATCGCCATCGCCGCGTCCCAATCGGCTATGCTGCGAACGTAGAAGATGTCTTCGCCTTCGATCCAGCCTGTTGTGCGCTCTGGCACATCGGTGACGTAATAGCGAAAGCCCGCTTCCATCAAATCAATGGACAAGATCGCTTCGTCGTTTTGACGGATCGATTCTAGATAGGCGATGGTCTGCAAATTGGGTTGTTTGGGATAGCGGTAGTAGGTGGTCAGCGGCAGGGCGAATCCGGCGCACACGGCGATCACTCCCGCGAACTGGACAGCGGCAGACACGCGGCGGTCATCCTTGAGCCGCTTCGCCAGCCAATCCCCGACAAGGCGTAGAATTTCGAGCGCGACCAGAATTGCGGGGAAGATCAAAATAAGCATGAAGCGGGGCGAATAGACCAACCCGCGCACCGCGCAAAAGATGAAATGCACCAGCGGTCCCGCGCTCACCGCCAACATGAGAACCCAATTACGGCGCATGAGCGAAACAAAACCGATCAAACCGAGTATTCCCGCCGGGATCGCCGCGATGGTTACAATTGGGCTGACGGACAAGGTGATCAAGCGGAGCATTTCCGCGAAGAATTCGAGCGAGAGCGGTTGAAAGCCAGCGCCTTCCATCACGTAGGTTTCGTTGGCGACTTCCAGCGCGCGCGGCACAATGACGATATACATGTTGACGACGACGGCGGTAAGCGCCAGCCCGACTGCGATTAAGCGGACGAGCAGCGGACGAACGTTGATTCCCTTGCGCGCCAGCAGGATGAGCGCGATCAAGCCGATGACACCATGCCCCACCAGCACGAACGCCCCCGACAAATGCCCGCCGATGCACAGGGCGGACGCGGCGATATATGCCAGCCAAAAGCGCGGACGATCTTCGCTCAAGGCTTTTGCAAGCATCACCGCCGCGATCAAGCCGAACAGCATATAGGCGGTGTAGCCGCGCGCATTCTGCGAGAAATAAACGTGCTGGTAGCTCACTGCCAGCATGAGCGCGGCGGCGGCGCTGGGCAGCGGGCGAAAGAGATGGCGCGCCGCCCAATACAGCACGGGAATCGCCGCTAAACCCATCAACATGGCGGGCAAGCGGGTGCTAATTTCGCTGTCGCCAAAAGCGCGCACAGACAGATTGACGAGCAAACTATTGAGCAGGTGATTGTTGCTGTTCATGTACGAGATGTAGATTTGCAGCAGCGACGCGCCAGCGTTGGTTCGCAGCGTGACGATTTCGTCGAGCCACAGATCGCTGTTGAGGTGGTAGAGGCGCAGCCCCAAGCCAATGATCACGGCGGCTGCCAGCGTGATCAGCGCCCAACGGGTGAGCGATTCGCGCGGGGGGGTGAAAAAACGCAGCCGTTGATTGGGCGTGGTTTGCGGCAAACGAATTCTGAGTACGCCGACGCACACCAGCAAAGCGCCTTCGATGATGAGCGCGATACGGAGCAGCGTCCATCCGCTGATGGACGGCGTGGAATCCAACGGGTGAAACGGTTGATACCAGCTGTCGGGGAGCAAAATCCCAACAGTGATGTGGATTATGCCAAGGATGACGAATACAAAAAGGCTGTTACGAAGGGACATGAGTGAAAAATCGACTCCTATGCGTGGGGCACATTTGCTTCATCGGAATTCGCGGCTTCCACGGGAGGAAGTGGAGTTACGGCGGGTCCAAGATAAGCGATATTGACCAGCACACACCATATGAACAAAGGCCATTCGCGCCAAATATTGATACTGCTCGTCCCCAATTTGCGCGCGTATTCGTGGGTTGGCACATTTTTGACGCGGAAACCATGGCGCAGCATCTTCATGACCATCTCTTGTTCGATGGTGTGGCGATTCTCTTTCAAGCCGACGCGCGCGACGGCAGCGCGGCGTACCGCGCGAAAGCCGTTGAGCGTGTCGGACAGTTGGACGTTCCAGCGTTTGTTGATGGCGATATTCATCATGATGTTGCCGATAGTGCGAATCAACTGCCCGATGCTGATCGAGAGTTCCTCGCTGCCGCCCAAGAAGCGGCTGCCCACGCACAAATCGACTTCACCCTGCACAATCGGCAGCGCCAGCACGGGAATATCTTCGGGATCGTGCGATCCGTCCGCGTCCATGAACACCAGCACATCATGATCGAGCAAATCGACTGCCATACGTGTCGCCGCGCCTTTGCCCATGCCAGAATCGGTGTAGATAATCGCGCCCGCCCGCTGCGCTTCGCTCACCGTCGCATCCGTCGAGCGTCCATCCATCACAATCACGTCATGCGCGAATGGCTTTGCGCCTTCCACCACTTCGGCAATTGTTTTTTCTTCGTTGCGCGCCATAATCACTACTGCCACGCGTTGATCGCCGTATGATGCAACACCTTCAAACTTAAACCGGTATTTCAAGAAGTACCACCCGAACCCATGCGGTCATCAAGAACGGCGAAGGGATAGATACTCCGCGCCGTGAAAGTGTTCTGAATTAAGCAAAGGCTTTTTTTGGGATATTTGCGCTCATTGTAGGTCTTGAGTGCTAAATGTGCAACCGTCGCACCGGACGGGGAGTGTCCAATTGCGCGATCATTTTGGGCACGACACGGACGGAACGAGTTCCGCGTGCCCCTACAACATCATACCCATGCTTTTGGACACTCCTAACGGACGAGTAACTTTTCACGGTTGTTTACGTATTAAGCCGTATGAAAAGAAGTATCAACTGGGGAATAGGCGATGAACGAAGAACGGCGCGCGACATTGACCATCGGATTGTGGTTTCTTTCAGCAATTGTGCTGGCGGCGCTGTTTATTTCGGCGGCGGCGCAAGGCAATCTCACGTCCTCACATACTGAACTTGCGACGATCCTGCTGATATTGGCGACAGGCGGAACATTCGCGATTTGGCGTATGAAAGACCTTCAGATGACGGAAGAAAAAACCAAGCGCCGTCGTCTTGACAACCTGTTACACGACTTGAGCGATGACGAACTCACTGAACTCAAAAATCGCTTGGTGGGCGATGATGCGCGCCTAGGAAGCATCACCAATTATTTGGGCGATGACGGCGAGATAAAGCAGCAGCGATAAGCGCATCATCGCGCGTAGGCAAAGCGCGCGCCCCCGCCCGCGCGATCTTGTACGCCGCGACAGCATTACCCGTGTGTAATGCCGTGTCGATGCTCTCTGAATCGAGCGCGAATCCGCGTTCGCCTAACGCGGCGAGAAACCCGCCGTTGAAGGCATCACCCGCGCCAATCGTGTCGATGACGGTGGCGGGCAAGGCGGGCGCGTGCAGCATTTCGCCTGTCGGCAAATAGGCATACGCCCCTGCCGCGCCGCGCCGCGCGACGATGATGCGCTGGTTGTCGCTCAATTTGCGCGCCGCCGCTTCAAGCGTCGATTCACCCGACACGGGGATGATTTCTTCGTCCGCGCTGCCAAACACGACGCTTGAATGGCGGATCGCGTTCTCGACAGTGGCACGCATGAGGTCGTCATAACCCCACAATTCGATGCGTAGATTCAGGTCAATCGACGTAGGAATATTCATCGACTGTGCCAGCGCCATGGTCTCTAAAATTGTCTCGCGGATCGGGGATTGGCGCAGACACATGCCCGTCGTGTGTACCCACGCCGCATGGCGGATCAAATCTGTGGGGATATGCGCCCTTTCGAGCAGCATTTGCGCGCCGCCCACAGGCGGAAAAATCACCAGATAGCGTTCGCCATCCGGCTTGACAAGCGCGATCACCTGCGGCGTAAAGGCATCCGCCAGCACGGTGAGCGCGGAGGTATCTACGCCTTCTGTCTGAAAATCCTGCCGGATGCGCCGCCCGAAACCATCGTCCCCTACAGTGCCGACGAATTTCACGGGGATTCCAAGCCGCGCCAACGCAACTGCTGTATTCGCGCCTGTGCCGCCGAAAAACAACTGCGGGACGGAATCGGCAATATCCGGCGAGTTTGGATCGGGCAGGCGGATGACGAGATCGACGTTGGCATCCCCGACAATGACGATGGGTTTCATGGATGGGACTCCTGTGCGGCAGCGCGGGCATTGGCGGCAAACGCACGGATTTTGTCGATGTCTTTGCGGAAGCCGCCGCCCTTAAGCGGTTGATTGGTGTACGTGAGCGAATCCACGCCGTAAGGACGGACCGCGCGCACCGCCTCCGCGACGTTTTGGGGTGACAAGCCGCCCGCCAAAATCACGGGCGCGCTCACGCGCTGGACAATTTCGCGGCTGATGTTCCAGTCGTGCGTCTTGCCCGATGCGCCGATACCCGCAATGTCGGGCGCTTGCGTATCGAGAATGAGAAAGTTCACAAACGGGTCATAGGCAACAGCCTCATCAATTGCGCTGGAATCCGCCACCGAAATCGCCTGCATGATCAATGTGTGCGGGATCATTTCGCTTAACTGCGCGACTTTCTGCGGCGGGAACATGCCCGCGAGCGGACAAAGATGCAGCACATCCGGCTCGACGGCGCGCACCATCTGTACAATTGGATCAAGCTCGGTATCGACGGTGAGCGCGATTCGCAAGGCTTTGTCGCCCACCGCATCGCGGATGGCGCGCGCGGTGGCAAAATCGACTTCACCGGGTAAACCTTGCAGACTTGGTGTGATGCTGCGCGGGGTGATTCCGATGTGATCCACGCCCGCATCTATCGCAGCGAGAGCTTCATCGGGGGTTTGCATCGTGTAGATTTGTATTTTCATGGCATTCCAGCGCGGATGATCCGCAAACTTGAATATTTAGAACAAGAGTGCTATGATACAAGTCTACCAAATCGCCTATAATGAATCACACATCCGCGTGTATTCGCAGATGATGCTGTACACCTAAAAGTAAAGGAAAACCGGCGTGCCACCCAGAAAATCGAGCAAAGAGAGCAAGTCCGACCATCCCATTGAGCAGACCAATTCGACGATTCCACTGGCAAATGAAGCGCGCATGAAGGCGCTCGATGCCGCGCTCTCCAACCTGACTAAGCGTTTTGGCGATGGCACGATTGTGCGCTTGGGCGATGCACAGCACATGGTTGTCGATACCATCTCCACAGGATCGCTGACCGTCGATATTGCGCTCGGCGTGGGGGGCGTGCCGCGTGGTCGCGTGCTGGAAATTTACGGACCGGAAAGTTCCGGTAAAACGACCCTGTGCTTGCATGTGATTGCCGAAGCGCAGAAGCGCGGCGGCGTGTGCGCGTTCGTCGATATGGAACACGCGCTCGATCCGTCTTACGCGCAGCGTATTGGCGTGAATTTGGATACGCTGTACATTTCGCAGCCGGACACGGGCGAACAAGCCTTTGAAATCACCGAAGAACTGGTGCGTTCCGGCGCGTTGGACGTGATTGTGTTCGACAGCGTGGCGGCAGCCGTGCCGCGCGCGGAAATCGAAGGCGAAATGGGCGACAGCTTTGTCGGTGTGCAAGCCCGTTTGATGAGCCAAGCCCTTCGCAAACTTAGTGGCGCGATCAAGCAGTCGAATGTGTCGGTGCTGTTCACGAATCAGCTTCGTGAAAAAATCGGCGTGATGTACGGATGCTTCCGGGGCGATGCTCCGGTACTGTTGGCAGACGGCACAACGGAACGCATCGAAAACATCGTCCTCAACAAGATGGATGTTGAAGTCATGTCGTTCAATCACCTGACTGGGGCGCTTGAACCACGCCGCATCGTCAATTGGTTTGACAACGGCGAAGCGGAAACATTCCTTGAATTTACCGTTGCATCGGCTGATGGACTAACGCATCGGTTTGCCTGTACCCCGAATCATCTGCTGCTCACCGAATTTGGCTATGAACATGCGGGCGATGTCGAAATTGGCGATCTGCTGATGACACGCGAACTCGCTCACTTGATGCCAGCGATGGCGCTGCAAGGCGCAGCCGATGGCGCGCTCATGGAAGCACCCTTAGGTGATGGCGTGCATCTCATCGCGGGTATGCCTGTGCTGGATATTCGCACGGTAACGCCCGACGCGGGCGCGCATCGCTTCGACATTGAGGTGCAAGGCAATCACTGTTACGTCGTGGATGGTGTGGTTGTGCATAACTCCCCCGAAACAACACCCGGTGGGCGCGCGCTCAAGTTCTATGCCAGCATTCGCCTCGACATTCGCAAGCTGGAGCAGATCAAGCAGGGGAGCGGTGAAGTTGTCGGCAGCCGCACGCGCGTTCGCGTGACCAAGAACAAGGTCGCGCCGCCGTTCCGCGAAGCCGAATTCGACATTATGTTCCTTGAGGGGGGTATCAGCAAGAGCGGCGAAGTGCTTGATTTGGCGACGGAACTGGGCATCATCGAAAAGCGCGGCGCGTTCTTCCGCTATCACGATGGACTGCTCGGTCAGGGGCGCGAAAACGCGAAAGCCTACTTGATCGAAAATCCGGCGTTGCGCGACGAGATTGAAAACCAAGTGCGTGTGCATTACGGGTTGAGTCCGCTTGATGGTTCCAGCAGCGCGCGCCCGATAGTCCCACCGCCACCGCCGCCATCACGGAGCGCGGCAGTCGATAACGGGGCGAGTGCTGAGGACGACGATCTAGATTTAGGATAGCTGAGAGAAGTTTTATCACAGAGAACGCAGAGGAAAAAAACAGCCTCTGCGTTTTTGATTACGCTCGCTGCGGGATGCCAAACAGGGATCGTTTGGGGGTATCGCTGCCTATGCGATGATGATTTGAAAGGGATGGGGGAAAATCTTGATATTCGGTTTTGCGTTGATTTGTTTTTACCAACAATGCACTTATAATGTGAACAATTGAGGCAGCAAAGGCATTATCAGCGTGAACCATCAGACGGATTCCCACGACGATTTATATGAAGACGAGCCAATTGAGGCGTACTGCGTGCGCTGCCGCGAACACGTGACGCTCGAAGACCCTGTGGCCGTGTGGACGCGCAAGGGGATGCCCGCGACACGCGGCGATTGTCCCACGTGCGGGAATCCGGTGTTTCGGCTAGGATATTCGAGCGCGCATGAGGCGCTCAACCGCCCTGCGCCTGTGAATGTGGGAGAAACCCGCCGGAGTAAACTCGCTAAAGAGACGGTGTATCTCAACTATGCCCCGCACGACGAAGCCATCGCCGCGCAAATCGCCGCCGATCTCGAAAAGATGGGATATGCGTGCTGGCTGCACCAAACCGAAAGCGATGATGTGAATTGGGCGGGCGGGGTGCATCCGTCGCTGCGAGAATGTTCGCGGATGGTGCTGCTGCTGTCGCCGGATTCGCTGGCGGAAAGCACCGTTGAAACGGCGTGGAAGTTCTTCCGCGAGAAGAACAAACCCGTTGTGCTGGCACAGGTCGCGCCAGCCGATCCGCCGGATGCGCTGCGCCGCCGTCCACGATTTGACATCGGCGGCGATTACAAAGCGGCGTTCCGGCAAATGTTGAGCGCACTCAACGAATAAGCGCTTAACTTCCCAACTGCTTGAGCCGTTCCAACCGCGCCGATTCGTTGGCGACCAACCACGCATCCCCCGAAAGTTCCGCATAAGCGCGGGCGAAATGCGGGCGGGCGTATTCAGCCTGACCGAGCGCCAGCAGACATTCGCCTAATTCTTCGCTGACATAGCCATCGCTTGTGCCCGCTCGTTCATGTTCTTTCAGCAGCGCGACCTGCATGTCCATCGCTTCGGGGATGCGCCCCACCGAACGCAGAGTCCGCGCGACACACCACTTGGCGATGCGTATCTTCGCCGCGTCATCGCTTTGTTCGCGCCATGCCAGCGCCTTCTGGAAAATTTCCAGCGCGCGCGGATAATCGCCCATATCGTGAAGTGTCCACCCGATGTTGTTATAGAGCGATCCCAACCACTGGCGCGCGGCGGGCTGTGCGCTCGATTCCGCCAGCGCAAGCGCCTTGTTGTTCCAGTCGAGCGAAGCAGCGCCGGATTCGATAATGCCCAACATGTGCGCGGCATCAACGGCGTAATCGTCGGCGCTGATGCTTTGCGCGAGTTCATACGCTTGGAGAAACAGCGGACGCGACTCGGCGGGTGAACCTGATGAATTGAACACGCGCCCACGTTCGAGCAGATAGCGCACACGCGCAAGCGCGAGATCGTCCGTGAGCATCGCTTGAACTTGATCGAGCATGCGGTGCGCCGCATCGAATTTGCGCCCCAACCCTTCGGCGCGGGCGATTTGCGTCATGAGTTGGGCGAGTTTGTCGCTATCGCCGGATGCTCCCACAGCGGGCAATAGTTCACGGAAGCGGGCTTCCGTTCCGGCGGGGTCGCTGTAATCCCAGAGTGCATCAAAGTCGGTGGTGGGCATGATGGGTTACTCCGCGCCTTTGGCGTAGCGGTCAAACCATTCGACCATGTGAGTGAGGCGATCCACGCGATGCTGCGGTTCGCCGCTGCGCGATTTTTCGTGTCCTTCGCGGGGATAGCGCAGCATGAGGACGTTTCCGCCGCTGCGGCGCACGTAGGCGAATAACTGCTCCGCTTGCTCGATGGGAACACGATAATCTTGCTCGGCGTGTTCGATCAACAGCGGCGTTTTGATTTTGTGGGCGTAAGCCAGCGGTGAATGTTTCCAAAGTTTGTCGGGCGCTTCCCAAGGTTCGGCATCAAATTCGCCGCTGATGAGCGAGGGAACATCCGACGTTCCATAGAAGCTCAACAGGTTGTACACGCCGCGCTGCGCGACAGCCGCCTTGAAGCGATCCGTATGCCCAAGTATCCACGCGACCATGTAACCGCCATACGATCCGCCGGTGAGCGCCAAGCGGTCAGGATCGACAAAGCCTTTTTCGAGCAGGGCATCAACCCCCGCCATCACGTCCATCATGGCGACATCGCCCCATGCTTCGTGGATGGCGCGCATGAACATTTCGCCGTAGCCATCACTGCCGCGCGGATTGGTCGCCAGCACGACGTATCCGCGCGCGGCGTGGAACTGCCATTCGTGGAACATGCTGGCTTCGGCGGTACTCCACATGACATGCGGTCCGCCGTGAATGTTGAGCGCAAGCGGGTATTTTTTGCCCACCTCATAACCAACCGGCAGCAGATACCACCCGTGAACCTTTGCCCCATCGGGCGAAGTGAACCAGAATTCGTGAGTGTCCTGCACGCACACTTCATCTAAAAACGGTTGGTTGAAATGCGTAAGTTGGGTTTTGTCGCCGTCGAAGGACTGCCAGTAAAGTTCGGGGGGACACATCGGCGTGCTGGCGATGAACGCGACACCGTCCTTGTTGGCATCGAGAAACGTCGCGCGGAATCGCCCTTCGCAGACGGTACGCAAACCAGAGCCATCGGGTTTGGCGGCGAAGATCGGTCCGTTACCGTGATGACTAGCGCTGAATACGATCTCGCATCCGTGCGGAGCATCGGGGGGAGTCCATGCGAGAAAATGGGCGCTGCGGTCTAGTTCGACGTTGAGATCGCGCACTTGATAAGGTGGGGTATCGGCGGCGATGACACTGACGCGGGTGATGCGTTCAGTCACGGGGATGCCATCAGCGCGGGGATAGCGCGTGAACGCGATCAGCGATCCATCGTGCGAAGGAATGGGGGTGAAACTCGTCGCGCTGAGATCGGTCAAGGGTTCGATATGCCCATCATCAAGGCGGATTTTGAAAATGGCGCTGGTGCGCGATGGTTCATCCTGCGCGGGATCAAATTGGCGAGCGGTGTAGATGAAGGATGCATCGGGCGACCACACAGGCGGCTCATGATTCGCTTCGCGGTGTGTCAAGCGGCGCATGTGCAGCGGCTCGACGGTGAGATCGACCACGTAAATGTGGGCGAAGCGTTCACCAGTGAAGGTTGTCCCCGTGCGATAGGGGATTCGCCAGACCGGATACGGATCGAGCCGCTTCTTTTCGGCTTCTTCGCGGCGTTCGGCGCGGTGCTTGATTTCGAGCTTGTCTTTGGGCGGGATGTCCTTCTCGTCTTGACTGCGGTCTTCAAGCGCGCGTTCGTCGGCGCTGGCGGCGCTCAAAAAGGCGAGGCGTGTACCATCAGGCGACCACGCGGGATTACTCGCGCCGTTCAACATGCGCGTGATCTGGCGGGCTTCTCCGCCGGGGGCGGCAACGGGGATGACGTAAATCTGCGGCTTGCCGTCCGCGCCGCGTCCACTCTGGAAGGCGATCTGCGCGCCATCGGGCGACCACGCGGGAGACGAATCTTTGTTTCCGCGCGTGAGTTGAATGGGTGATCCGCCATTGACGGAAACGAGCCAGATGTTGCGGATGTAGTTGTTTTCCATCGGGTCGGGCTGGACGCGGGTGAAGGCGATCCAGCGTCCGTCGGGGCTGATCTTCGGGTCTTCGAGCGTGACAATACGATACAGGTCATCCGCCCTAATCGGGCGTTTGGGTGTCGGGTTCGGGGTATCCAACGGGTATTCCTCGGTTGTCTGTTGGGTTGGGGATGGTGATGATGGGATTGTACCAGAGATCGAGTGGGTGGGGCGTATAGACCAATGGGTTGAGGAAGTGTTGGGGAGTGTTGAGGAAGTGCCAAGAATTGCCGTGTTTTTGGGAAAGAGGGTTGATGTTATGAAATAATAACCTCACCCCCCGCCCCTCTCCCAAGGAAGGGGGAGAAAGACAAAAGCAGCCCTCACCCCTGCAAACGTGAATGCAAGCGGGTGAATCTGCTCCCCTCTCCGTTAACGTGCGAAGCGACGCAGAGGGGTCGGGGGTGAGGGTGATTTAGGGTAGATACATGTTATACTCATACGATACCCATATATTGATGCCATCTACGGTTGAACTGTCCCATGAGCGAAAAACTGACCATTTTTATCAGCTACCGGCGCGGCGACGAGCAGGATTTTGTCGAGCGCATTCGTGATTGGTTCGTGCAGCGTTACGGCGCGGACAATGTGTTCATGGATTTCGCGCATATCCCGCCTTATGTGAAGTTTAAAGACTTTATCCGTCAGCGGTTGGACAAAAGCGACGTGTTTATTCCGATAATTGGTCCGCGATGGCTGGAGCTGCTGCGGGCGAAAGCCGACGACGACGAAGAAGATTTCGTGCTGTTTGAGATTGAAACGGCGCTGCAATTGGGCATCATGATCGCGCCGATACGGATCAAGGGCGGGGTGATGCCGAAAAAGAAAGACCTGCCGGAGTCGATCCGTGAGTTGGTCGATTACAACGCGCCGGAGTTGGTCGGCGGGGCGGCGTTCTTGAAGGATATTCAAGGGCTCGTTGAAGCGGTTGAGATCGGGTGGAAGCAGCGAAAGGGCGGCGCGGGGGGATCGAACAATACAATAAATGTGCAACATTATATGGATGAAGCAACAGCAAAATGGAAATCGGGTGACTTAAACAGCTCTATTGAACTTGCAACTAAGGCTATTCAACTTGATCCAACTTTCGCGCCCGCATATAGCAGACGTGGTAATTCTTTCCGTGAATTGGGCGAACTTGACAGGGCGCTAGCCGACCTTCACGAGGCGATCCGCCTTGACCCCAAGTTTGCCGTTGCCTACAACAATCGCGGGCTTGCGCGCAAAGCAAAAGGCGATCTCGACGGGGCACTTGCTGATTACAACGAAGCGATCCGCCTTGACCCGAAGTATGCGAGCGCCTATTTCAATCGCGGGCTTGCGCGCCAAACCAAAGGCGATCTCGACGAGACGCTTGCGGATTACAATGAGGCGATCCGCCTTGACCTCAAGTTTGCCATCGCCTACAACAATCGCGGGCTTGCGCGCCAAACCAAAGGCGATCTCGACGGGGCGATGAGCGATTACAACGAAGCGATCCGCCTTGACCCGAAGGATGCGAATGCGTATATCAATCGCGGGAATGCGCGCCAAACCAAAGGCGATCTCGACGGGGCACTTGCCGATTACGACGAGGCGATCCGCCTTGACCCGAAGTTTGCGATTGCGTATATCAATCGAGGCATTTTGTATCATTTCAACTTGAGCAAATATCCCGCCGCCCTGCGCGATTATGAGCAGTATCTCGCCTTGGGCGGCACGGATACCCGTGTCGAAGGGTGGATACGCGAGTTGAAAAAGAAGTTAGGGAAGTAAGGGCATACCGCAACCTGCCCCCTGCCCCTCCCCGAATTCGGGGAGGGGAGGAAACCGCACCGTTCGCGGATGAGATCACGGGGTGGGGTTGTATTTACGTATTCTCCTTCCCATCCGTGATTTCTTTCGACACGCGCACAACGGCATCCGCCGCGTCGATCAGCTTCATGATCGCGTCCTGCCACACGGGAGGGAGCGCCAAATACAAGCGTTCCGCGTCGTCTTTCGCCTTCTTATCCAGTCGAGTCACCACACCAATCAGCGCCGTTGTCGCGCCGAACAACAGCACCGCCAAGACCGTGATCGCAATTTCGTATGTGTCCATGGTGTGTGTATCCTTTCAGTTCATAGGTAAATTGATTGTGGTACGTGCCATAAGCGCGAAGAATCGTTGTAGGGGCGCGATATATCGCGCCCGCATGTATCGCATGTATCATCATTTCAGCGGGCGGCATGTATGCCGCCCCTACAGATGTGAACACGTATTTCGCGGGGTGAGGGCGATGGGTTAACAGTTCTCCGACCCGAACGGGTTTGACCCCGTGCCGTGCAGCGTGACCGCGATGATGCGTCCGCCGCCGTTTTGTGCGCCAACCGCCGATTGCACCGTCAAAATGATGCTGGTCGCGCCGACAATCGTGCCTGTCCACGTGATCGATGTGCCGTAGACCGTCGTGCGCGGCTGCGCTTCGGTTTTGCGCGCGGTGCCATTGACGAAGATCACACGCGCTTCCACGCCGCTTTGCTGCGTCCCCGCCACGTAGTCATACACCATCGTGATCTGCGTGAGCGTGGTGCTGCTAAACGAGCGCGTGATCTGCGCGATGGATCGGTTGATGCCGCCGAGCAAAATCCCGCGCACTTCCCACCCGTTCCCCGATACGTATTCGCCTTGCCCCGTGCCGTACAAGCTGAATCCTCCATCGCTCGACGTGAAATCGAACGTGTAGCACCAGCCGTCGCAGCTATCGCAGTTGATCGGGGAGGTGAGCGCGGCGCTGGTGAGCAGGGCGGCGTTCATGCCCGCACTCCCCAAGAGCGCCACGATCCCCGCCAGCACATCGCCCGCGTCCGATCCCCACGCCTCAAGCGCGGTGATGAGGGCGGCGATTTCGGCGGCACTGTACAGTCCGTTTTCGTCCGCGTCGGCGCTCCAGATTTCACACTGGAGATTGTCATACGCCGCCGTCGTGAAGGCGGCATCCACCGCCGACGCATCGGCAAACGCGCCCGTGAAGGTATTCACCAGCGCCCACAAATTGACCGTCAGCGGCGTGGGATCGACTGCCAGCGCGAGGGCGTTTCGCAGCGCCGTACCAACGCTGGTATAGCCGCTTGACAACTGTGCCTTCATCGCGTCGATCACGTATTTGAGATACGCCCGCGCGCGTCCGGCGGATACGCACGGCACAGTTTCGCCGCCGGGCAGCGATCCCCCATCAATGGGCGTGATCGCGCCGCCCAATCCCGCGCTGCCCATGCCGATGACGACCCATTTGCTCCCGTTGTAGACGAGCATGATCAAGCGGTCAGGATCGGTGAGCGTGAGATCGCCCGCCGCGCTGTGGATGTTTCCCGTCGTTTTCAAGGTGATGGCGCGCGCGGCATTGGCGCTTCGCAGCAGCAGCAGTTTGCCGGTGCCGCCGTTGGCAATCGTGGTCAGGTCATCGAACGCCGCGCCGCCTTCGGTATCGACGGTCATGAGCGATGCGCTGTAGGTGATCGCGCCGCTGTTGATCGTCGCACTGGCGAAACTGGTGCCGAGATCGGTCACGTCTTGCGCGGTGCTGCCATCGGCATTGAGATAGAGTGCGCTGGTCATAGGGTGACTCCGTTGTGATCGACAATCCCGTCGTTTGCGGGCGCAATAGATTGCGCCCCTACGGGGTGGTTGGTTGCGGGCGGCATGGGTGCGGGCGCATCACGATGCGCCCCTACAGATGTGGTTGTCATGTGGATGCCACCGCCACGCTCATAATGACTTCGTAGACTTCGACGCTGACTTCAACCGATCCGCGACCTGATTGGCAGGTGAGCTTGATTTCGTGTTCCTGCTGCAAATTGTTTGCCGCAAGAATCGCCGCCGTGATGTCGATGTCGAACGTGGTTGATCCGCCGCCAACCGCCCACGCGCCGCCTAACGCGCTCGTCCAGTCATCCCCGTTGACGTACACGCGCACCGTGTTCGGCGTGATCGTGTCGGCGTACAAGCCGTAGACGAGATCATGCGTGTGATCCGGCACGCTGAAGGCGTGGTAATGCCCACCCGCCGATTCTGTCGCCAGTTCTACCGCGCCCGATTCGCTGTCCGTCGGGATGAGAATCAGGTGCGAACCGATTTCGATCTCGCGCCAGAAATACGGTGTGAGACTGGTCGCCGTCGATTCGCCTATTCCGTGCGTGTGATCGCCCGCCGTACTGGTTTGTAATCCGGTAATGCCGCCGCCGCCCGCCGCTGTCGCTGTCGCCGTGAACGGGCGTGTTTTCACCCGCAGCACACAGCGCGTCAACCGTTGGGTCGCGTCGGTGAAGCGCACAGGGATGATCGCGGGCGTTGCCGGGTCGATCAGACGGTCATACACCCATGCCGTGCGGTTGAAATACGGCTTGACGCTCACACCGTCCACGTCGATGGCTTCGAGCGCGCCGATCACCACCTGCGCCGAGTCGTGCGGGTGACGATCCACGCTGCTTAAGGTGAAAATCGTCGCCAAGCCGTCCGCGTCGGCGTGTTCGGTCACATCGAGTACCCACAAATCCGCATCAATGTCGATGAACGTTTCGTCGCCAGTCCCCGCGTCGATTACGCCTTTGTAACTCAAGCGCACTTTGTCGCCCACGCGCACCGTTTGGCGCACTTTGCGGCACACGACGCGATAGCTGGTGTAGGGCTGCGAATAGCGGCTCAACCACGCTGCCGCGAGATCGTAGAGCGCGTTCGCGGCGTTGGTGAGGTCGCCCGCGCTGTTGCTCAACGGCGCGATCTGACGAAACTTGCCGACTTTTTCGATCACGCCGAACGCGCTCACGCCCGCCGCGTCTTGGATGTAAAACTGCGGCACATCGTTCACGCTCACGCTCTCGATGGTGTACGGCGATGATCGCGTACTGTTCGCCAGCGTGAGCAGCGCGTCACCAATGCCCGCGCCCACCGGATACAGCCGAGTCGCCGCCGCGTCGGTGTCGTGTTCAACCGTCAGCCGTTCGATCAAACCGATGTTCCCTTGGTCGATGATGGCGTATTCGCCGCCCGCCGTCAGCCGCAGATCGGCAAGGTCGCCAAACGCGCCGATTTCGACGGTGTTCGGGTCATCGCCCGCGCGGATGTGCAACCCCTGCGCTTCCGCGATCCACAAGAGCGCCCGCCAAATGCTCACGCCGTCAAAGCGCGCGTCAGTCGCGTTCCCGCCCGATCCGCTGGCGCTCCACCCATCGACCAGATCGACCAATGATTCGGCAATCTGGATAGGCGTTTGATTCGCATACGTCCGCCCCAAGAGCGTGCTGCGCCGCGTGAGCGCGTCGAGTTCGTCCGCGCCTTCGACGGTGAGCATCCAGCCCGCCGCTGATCCGGTTTGGCGAACGCGGCGAATGATCCCGCGCCCCAGTTCACGGGTGGTCGATCCGTCGCTGGCGTATACAATCACGCGGCGGTCAGGAATCAAAAACCCCGCCGACATTTCCGCCAACGGGGTTTTAAGCCTGAAATCGCCCACGCCATCTAACCGCCGCGTGAACGATGCCTCAACGAGCGCAGCCGGACTCGCGCCTAAGCGCTCGCTCCCGTCCGCGCTCCACACGTCTGCCCATGTGTGCATATCTCCCTACACTTTCACCCACATCAGCACTTGATCGCCGTGATCGGGCGACGGATGAGGTTCACTCGCGGCGACATACCCCAAGCGCAGATAGAATCCAACCGCCTCCTCACGCGCATAGCACCAGATGATCGCGCCGCCCTGCGCCCGCACATAGTCGATGCACGCCAGCAGCGCCGCTTTCCCAAAGCCTTTGCCGCGCGCTTCTTCAAGGCTTGCCATGCCGCGCAAACGCCAAGCGTTCTCTGGCGTGAACTCCGCGCCCGTCGCGCGCAGCGCTGCCGCGTCCGTATTATTCAGCGGCGGCTGTTGAATGACTGTGCCGACGCTCATCAGCGTCCCGTTCTCGTCGAATGCCGCCGCGTGAAACGTGCTCAAATCGTCGTCACCGGGATAGATCGATTTCTCAATCGGGGCTGTAGGTCTCAGCACCGCCGCCCGCAGCGGGCGAACATCCGCTGCCGTCATGCGCCGAACGTGGATTCCGGTCATGGGGTGTCCTTTCAATGAGAATTGTTATTCTATTCCCATCGTCCATGACGCGCATTAACCTCATATTGATTTCACGAACCTCTCCCCCTGCCCCTGTCGGAACGAATTCCGTCCCGAATTCGGGGAGGGGAGTAAACTCGTCCGTTTGCAAACAGGTGTGCGGGGGAGAGGTCTGTTTACACCCACGTTGTCAGCCAATTGACCGTCACGCTGGCGGATTCGCCCGCGCCCAAGACCACGCGAATTGTGTTTTCACCGGGCATCAGGCGAAACCACGCCGGATGCAGCGCGACAAAGCCCTCCCGATACGCATCCTCCCCGTTGACAGTCACACGCAAGCGCCGCGTGTCGATTGCGAGAATGTCACTCGCGTCCAGACCGCCGTTGTACGCGATCTCGTCGCTGGTCACGCCGCCCACGATCCGCCGCACACGCAGCGTCGTGATCGCCGTGCTTGCCGCAATCGTGATCACAGGATGCGCGGCGATATTGCCAGCGTGTGACCGCGTGAAGTCGGTCAATGCGCCGCTGCATAACTGCGCCGATCCGCTGGCGGCGGGCGCTTCGACGCTGTACCAGCGCGGATACGCAGACCATGTGAGCGATGCATATTGATGCTGGCGATTCATGCGCGCGTACACTTCCGGCATTTCGACGCGGATCAGTTTGGCGCGCGTACTGCGTTGATCGCCCGCGTCGGTTTCAATGACGAGATCGCGTGCGCCGAGCGCCGTCAGCCCGCGCAAAGTATCGCGCAGGGCGGCGACTTCGGCGGGCGATTCGCCTTTCAGCCAGCAGTCAAAGCGCACGCGCCCGCTTTCACGCGGCGACGGATTTTCGCCGTCCTCATCGAACGATCCATCGCCGCCGATCAGCCGCGATTCGCGGGCGCGCATGACGGCGAAATTGTCTTCGACGCGCACACCCGTGTCAGCGAACGTGTGCGTCCCAAAGCGGATCACCCGCGTCATGTGACCTCCTTGCGCTTGGTTTAACGGCGCGCGCGTAAGACCGCCGCCAGCCGCGCGGCGAATCCGCGTTCCGCTTCCGCTTGATCCAGCACATCGGGCGCGGGCGGATCGCTTTCAGCGCGGCTGGCGGCGGCGGCTTCGTCTGCCGCAATCTCCTCTGCCGCTTGGCGGGCGATGGCGAGAATCTGCTCCCATTGGTCGGGAGTGATGGTGGGGTTGTTCATTTTTGTATCCCTTCGGTACAACACATCTGCAATTTCGCCCTCTTGCAGCCCTCACCTCCTGCCCCTCTGCGTCGCTTCGCACGTTAACGGAGAGGGGAGCAAACACGCCCAATTGGATACAGATTTGCCGGGGTGAGGGCAGGCTTTGCGGTCTAAAACTCCCCGACGCTGAACGCACCCGCGCTCTCCAACACCAGATCGAACGTGACCGCCGATTTATCCACCGCGCGCGTGTGACTGACTTGCGTGACGAAAAACACCCCCGTGAACGACGGTTTGCCCGCCGCGCTGCCTTCCGCGCCGTACACCAGCGTGATCGGCTGGCCGGGGCGCATCTGCGCGCCATAGACGGGCAAATCTTCTGTATCATAACGGAGCGTGAGCAGCACACGCGCGCGCAGTAATCCCGGCGCGCGCTCGACAGTTTGCGGATTCGCGCCGCCTGTCACATCGATGGGCGCGGCGGTTTCGGTGAGCGTGAGCGACACCCAATGCTCGCTCACATCGACGGTGTTCAAGCCGACATATACGCGCTGATTTGCCAAGATCGCCATTTACGTCGCCTCCGCGGGTTCGAGTACCACGCGGTAGACCGCCCCCGCGCTGATCACGAGCGCGCCGTTTATCAAGCGCGCGTCGTGGGTGAAGCGTTCGCGGGTGACGCTGCGAAATACCCAGTCCGCGCCATCAAGCGCCTTCGCCGTGTCGTGATCGGCATCATGCAGCAGATCATCGACGCGCCTCGCGCCCGCTAACGCCTGTGCCAGATCGCCGCTGACGCAGCGCACCGCCAGCTTGACTTGGTGCAGCGGGAGAAAATCGCCTATTTCCGTCGATTCCACCGTGTACACGACATACGGATACACCGTTCCCGCTGGCGCGAGATCGGCAAAGGCGCGGTCAAACCAGATTTCGTTCGACTGTGTGAGGCGGGTTTGAACCGCCTGATAAATTTCCGCGATCATGTGTGCCATTCTTACTCCCGCACCCCGATCACCTGTGTGAAAATGTCGTCGGTGAGCGCATCTTCGACGCGCACGATGTGGTACGCTTCGCCATCGACGGTCACGCGCATATCGACTCCCACGCTCGTCCCTGCCGGAAATACGATCCGGCAGCTGTGCGTGAGCATTTCTCGATCCGCCGCGATGCCGGATGCGCTCAAGTCAGAACGGCGGGCGATGATCACGCGGCACGGCACGTCACTGGCGACGGTTTCCCATTCGCGGATGGCATCGCCCAACGCGCCAATCGTTACCGTTTCGCGTTCGATGAGCGCGCGGTCCGTTAGCCAGCGGGACGAGATCGCCCGTATTTGAGCAGTCCATGTCATAGTGACATCCTTCAATTTCAGCGAATGCTTGCGCCGCCAAATCGCGGCGGGGTCTTGACCCCGCCTTACGCATCGGCGCGGGTGGGACGCACCGATCCTGCCGTGATGCCCGCCAAGCCGAACTCGCGGCGCTTATGCGCCCGCAGACGTTCAAACGTGCGTGCGGCTTGGCTGTGCGACACTTCCAGCCAATCAGCGCGGAAATCGGGCTGACCGAGCCGCGCGATGATCCCATCCAGCGCCGCGATCACGGCTGTACGCCAATCGCCCGATTCCGTCAGCAGCGCGTCGAGCGCCTCATCAGTGTAGATGGGCGCGTCGGCGTTGGTATCCGCGATGTGAAAGCGCACACGGTCACGATCCGTCGCAAACGGGTTGTAGGTGAAGGTCATGGTTACGAACTTTCTTCAACCTCATGCCCGTAGATGAACTGCCACGTATCCCAACCGAAGCTCCAGCGCCCATAGCCGCGAAACTTGTAGACCAGCCCGTAGGCGCTGTTCGCGTCGGCGGTGAATTCGGGGCGCACACGCCAGTACCAGTTGAGGTACAGCTTCGCCATGCGGCTGTCCACCATGAACCAGTTGGTCGGGTCGGTCAAATAGCGGCTGACCACGACTTTATAGCCCGCGTTTACGTTGGCGTTGTTGCTGCTGCCGCCGCTTTGATAGGTCGATTCGACGATGATGCGCGCGTCTGCTTCCAGTTCCACTGGAACGAGCAGCGTATCCGGCATCACGGGCAGCAGATTTCCGCGGCTGTCGGTGAATTTCATCATCGCTGCTTTGGTGTCGATCACGGCGCTGTCGCTCAACGCGCTGGTGCCTTTGTTGCTTCCCGTCGCCGTGCTGGACGGGCGCAGCGGGTGATCCGTCGCGCACAGCGGTTTGCCATCCGCGCCCAACACGTCCGTGCTGAAGGCATTATTGAATACACTCGCCGCGTGCTTCTCGACAGTGCGGTCAAACGACAAACCGAGCATCGCCGTGTTGCGGCGGATCACGTTGTATTCGTCATCATCCAAAAGGGCGCGCTGCACCGCCATACCGAGCGCGTATTCCTTGTGCTGATAGCTGGCGGTGTAAAGCGGCTCGAATCCATCGTATTCGAGCGCGCCAGTGTATTCCGGCACATCGCCAAAGCCGCCCACGCCCATGTTGCGTTCGGCGGCGCGGCGACTTTCCTGCACGTTGAATAGCACCGGCAGCAAACTGTCGTTTTCGCCCGCGCGCAGTTGATCGAGAAACACCGCCCGCAGCGCCGTTTCCAGCGCGGTCAAGCCTTCAAACTGTCCAACGGTCATCGGTGTGGTCATGGGTACTCCTGTGCAAACTAGAGAAAAGACAGAGAGAAGATTCACCGCAGAGGACGCAGAGTAGAAGAACCTAGAAATCCTACGTCCTCAGTGATCATGAGTAATCAACCGACTTACGACCTCACCCCCGTCTCGCTGCGCGAGCCACCCCCTCCCCGAATTCGGGGAGGGGGACGGGGGGAGAGGTTCGCCGGAAAAAGCAAAAGACTTTCCCAACTTCACTTCTTCCTGTCTGCGGTGAATCCTTAGCGTTTTCTTTACGAGCCGATTTCGACAAACGCGCTCCGCGTGAACGTCACATAGACGCGGGTATTGCTCGCCCCCAACTTGACGATCAGGATCGATCCGTTGGTGCTGTCCGCCACGTCGATCAACTGCGCGCTGGTGATGTCGTATTTGCGACTGCCCAATACCGCCGATGCCGCGCTCGCGCTGGCAGTCGCCCGCCACACCTGACCCGGCAGCACCGGATACACGCGCACGCGCGTCCCTGCGGATGCGTCATCGCTGTCCTCTGCCATCACACCCAGCGGATTCGCCGCCGATCCCGTCGATTTGATCACCTGTCCGCTGGAAAGTTCGACCAGATCGCCCACTTTGAGCGTTTGACTCGCCGCCACCGGGAAGTCATGCACCGCCGGGATCACGTCCACGCTTGCCAAGCTGTATGCGTATTCAAAATTCGCCATCGACATTGTTCTCCTTGTGTTTAGCGCCTGTGCCGCGCTTCGTTCGTCAAAACTGTCCGCGCCAACGAATCTCTGTAGGGAGGGGTCAAGACCCCTCCGTGTTTTACGAAAACGGATGAATCGCTCACAACGGGCGCAATAGATTGCGCCCCTGCTGGCGCGTCCCGTTTTTATCCCCCTCCCTGAATTCGGGGAGGGGGTTGGGGGAGGGGTGTGCATCCCATCACAGCGGCGGGTTTGGCACACCACACAACGGGCGGCTCACGAGCCGCCCCTACACGTGCGCGGCATACAACGGGCGCAATAGATTGCGCCCCTACACGCACGCCGCGTTTCTCCCCTCCCCGAATTCGGGGAGGGGCAGGGGGAGAGGTTATCTTTTCGCCGCGCGATACTGCTCCGCGCTCACGCCCAACTTGCGCGCGATCTCGCGCTCGCCTTCGCTGATGCGCGCCGCCTTTGAGTGTCCGCGCGCGCCCGCGTCCATCTGCGGCGGAATCGGCTTGAGCAGCACCGCCGCGCTCCGCTCCAGCCAATCGAGCGTCCGCAGCGGATCGTCATAGACAGGCACCAACGGACGGATCACATCCGGCAGCGCATCGACGCGCGCCACAACGGCATCGCGGATGTACGTTTCCAGCACAATCGCCCGTTCCGCCTGCGGCTTCAGCGCCGCGATCTCGCCCACTGCCGCGTCGATCTGCGCGCGATCCGCCGCGCGTTCGCTTTCAACCGCCGCCAACGCTGCGCGCGCCGATTCCAACTCGCGGGTACGCGCGTTCGCTTCGTCTTTCAACTGGCGGATCATGCCGAGCGCCCGTTCCGGCAGCCCGACGATCTCGCTTGCGGCGGTTTCAAAGCGATCCGCGTCGTTGGATCGTGTCGCTTCTAGGGTTTCCAATGCTGTCATTTGCATTTCATCGATCATTCGTTTCACCCTTCTTTCTTTGCCCTCACCCCCTGCCCCTCTCCGTTAACGGAGAGGGGAGCAAACTCGTTTACTTGCATACCGATTTGCGGGGTGAGGGCGGCTTTTTATTTCTCCCCCATCAACGCCGCGATCTTCCCCGCGTCGTAGCCGAACACGGGCGCGATCAACCGCAAGAATTCCTGCCGCCCCACGCGATCCGCGACTGCCAGCGCCCGCGCGATCACTTCATCGTCGCTGCGGATCGCCGCGTCCGCCCACTGCACACGGAAATCGGTATCAAGCGGCGGCGATCCGTCGCCATAAGCGGCTTCGGCGCGCGCTGCCAGCCTCAAACATGCGCTCCACGCCGCGCCTGCCTTCACTTGAAAGCGCCACGCCTTGCCCAACAGCCCAATCTCGCGCTGCTTGAGCGATTCGCCGCTGGCGTTGTCGCCGCCCATAAATTCCGGCGATGGTGTGCGCGTGATCTTGCCGATCTCGCCCGCCAGATAGCGCGCCATGTCGAGATACGGCGCAAGTTCGCCCTGCTCCAATGCGCCGATCTCGACTTTTTCGTCGGGGCGCAGCGGCGAGTCTTCGCTGATCGTCAGCCACATGCCCGGCGCGAGTTCGGCGGGCGGCTTCCAGCCCATCGCATAGCGGATTTGAAACGCGGATAGTTCCGCTGCCATCACCATGCTGTAGAGCGTGCGGTTGAGCGCGTTCTGGATCGGGATCGCCGTTTCGATTTCGCTCATGCCATATGGCTGCCAGCGCCGCCCGCGATTGCGAAAGTGGATCACGGGTACACCGATGGGCGATCCGTCGCGCATCACCCACGCTTGATCCGCTTCATCGAGCGTGTGCAAATTCCCGTCATAGACGTACCGCACCACGCGATCCGCCGTGAACACGTTCACGCGCAGGGCATCTTGCACGCGCCACACCTTGATGGCCGCGCGCGGGGCGGTGTCGGTTGCGTCGGCGTAATACGCCAGCATCCCGTTTTCGCCATCGAACGCGGGTTCGTGGCACAACCGCGCCCGCCCGCTGACCGGATCGAAGTAGACCAGCACGAACGTATCGCCATCGGTCAGCGCTGCTTCGTGAACATCGCCTTGCAGCGCGTCAAATCCAGCGGATCGTAGAAAATCCGCCGCCCATGCCCGCGCCGATTTATCCGCCGAATCTACGCCAACCACGCGCAGCCGATCCGCCAGCGTTTGCACGACAATATCCATGTAGTTGAGGCAAAATTCGCCCAACGGACTGCCAGCGGGCAAACGCAGCAAGCGGCGCATCCCGTCCGTCAACTGCTGCGGATGATCGCCCGCCGCGTAATCGCGCAGCAGGGCGACTTTTTCCGCCCGCGCGGCTTGATCCGCCGCCCATGCCCGCACATCCCCCGCTTCTAACTCAAGCGCCATGCTCACCGCTTCGGTCACTGGATCAATCAATGCCCACCCCATCACCCCTCCGCTGTTATCCGGTGCGGATCGCCTACAAAGCACAAGGGTGATTCCGATCCATGCGCGTATGAATCGAAATCACCCTTGTGGAAGCGCGCATTTATGCACGCTTGTTCTAAAAACCATTATATGCGGCTGTCAAGCAACCGTTTTCTAACCTTGCAAAATCACTGCGACTCGATTTGGTTCAAATGGAACTTTATCGACGAAGCGCTGTCTGCATTATCGCGGAAGCCGCACCGTAAACGTGCTGCCTTCATTGAGGGTGCTGGATACGGCAATCGATCCGCCGTGCATTTCGACAATCCCTTTGCTGATCGTCAGCCCCAAGCCGGTGCCACTCGCAAGGCTCGCGCGGGCATTTTTCGTCCGAAAGAAACGGTCAAAGATGTATGGCAGATCGTCCGGCGCGATGCCCATGCCTTGATCGGTCACACGAATGACGACTTCCTGCGTTTCGCACAGGGTTTCAATCGTGATCTGCCGGGATTGAGGTGTGTAATTGAGCGCATTCGATACCAGATTGACCAGCACACGCTCGATTTGGCGCGGGTCAATTTGAGCAGTACACGCCGTCGAATCGAGCCGCAGGATCAGCGACTGCTTTTTTTCGTGCGCGACGGGTTCATACGTATCAAAGACGCGCTGTGCAACGATATTCAAATCGTACAGCGTTATTTCCAGCGGGTTGTGACCGCGATCCATCGCGGATACAAGGCGCAAATCGTCCAGCAAGTTTCGCAAATGCTGGACTTGATTTTCGAGCGCGCGGACATGATCCGGCAGTCGTTCCGGGGTGAGCTGAAGTAGATATAAGCGCGTCGATATGCCCGTGATCGGCGTGGCGAGGTCGTGGAGCGCATCCGCGACAAAGCGCGCTTTGAAACGTTCGATCTCTTTCATATCTGTGATATCGTGCGCGTGCAGCAAAATCCCATGTTTGCTATCCCCCACTGGCGCGCGCACAGGAATCAGCGTCAGTTCAATATCGGTTTCTTTACCGTCGTTGGTTATCAGTTTGGCTTCTATTTGCTGGCTGTCCACGTCATGGATGGTATCCAGCAGCGCGCCGCCGACTTTGGCAATTTGTTCTTCGTTAGCAAGCGACCACAGGATGTATTCGATGGAGTTGGGATTGGTTGCCGCAAAAGTGCTGCGAAACGCCGGGTTCGCCACGAGAATATCACCGCTTGAATCGGCAAATGCCAGCGCGTCTTTGGTGTTATTCAGGACCAGTTCAAGCTGTTCGTTGGCACGCCGCAGCGCATTGGTGCGCTCGTTGACCAACTTTTCAAGCTCGGACGCATATCGTTGCAGTTTCGCTTCAAGGCGTTTCTGTTGGGTGATGTCGCGGCTGTAAATGGCGAACGCATCGATTGATCCGTTGGGTGATAGAACGGGATAGACGCTGTTATCCCAAATTTCTGTCGTCGTTTCATCGATCCAGCGCACGGGTTCGCGTGTTTCCGCCGCGCGTTCAAACTGCGAAATGCGCTGCGCCCGCAGTGCCGGTGTCAGCATATCGAATCCATTGTGACCGATCAGTTCGTTCACGTCCCGCCCCATCGAGCGGATCAAGGCATTATTGACAGTCAAGAAGATGCCATCACGCGACATCAAAAACGCGACATCATTAGTGGCATTCAGCAGTGCGCGGAAGTTCGCTTCACTGCGTTTCAGCGATTCTTCGGCGCGTTTTTGCGCGGTGATGTCCTGTACGCCGCCTGTGATAGCGACTAATCGCTGGTTTTCTTCGTCCCAAATCGGCAGGGCATTGATTCGCACCCACCCGATATCGCCGCCTTTGCGGATGATTCGGAGTTCTGACACGACACGCTTGTTCTGCCGCAGTTGTTCCGTGTCTTGGATGTCTCGCTCAATGTCATCGGGGTGAAGCGTGGAGCGCCACCCTCCATGTGCCCTAAACTCGTCCGGCGTATATCCGCTGATTGCCTCAAATGCGCCGGTGAGCATGGTATGGGTTAGCTTGCCTGTTTCGCTGACTTGAGAAACGAACGTATAATCCCACGTCACCGATGTGATGAGCTGAAGGCGTGCTTCGTTGTCACGGAGCGTCTGCTGCGCTTTTTCGAGTTCGGCAAGCGCCTCTCGCGCGCGCTGTAAGTCGCGTTTTCCACGCAGAAACATGTAATAGGCAATCACGCCAATCAAGATCATCGCCGTGGTTTGTGTTTGCAAGGCGCTTAACGGAGTTGCGAACGGGACAAATATTGTCCCATTGGGATCGATCAACCAGAAGCCAACGCCTAACAGAATGGTGAGTCCGGCATAAAAAAACGCTAACCGCCATCCCGCCAGAAATGCGGCGTAAAGCACGACGAGGGGGAACATTCCATACAACGGGGATCGTGTGCCGCCCGCAGTGGCAACCGATACCGCAAACAGGATCCATTCGCCTAGCAGCAGGATGTGAACACCCAACTGCACCCGACGGAAACGAACTGCTACCAAGGGCAGCGCCGCCGGAATAATCCCGATGAAGGCGAACAGGGCGCGTTCAGCGCGTTCGGGCATAACGACTAACCACAGCACACCATAGTTGATCAGCACTAGGATGGTAAGCAGGCTCACGCCGATGAGCGGGCGCACCACCCGCATGGCACTCTCAGTCGCACGCAGCTCGCGCGGAATGAGTATCCGATCCAATGCTGCTATGACTTTGGTAAATTGTGCGAAATCACGCATAAGGCTGACGCTGTCGTTTGTGCGGATTATTTGATAGAAGTATAACACTCAGCACATGTGAGTAATTCAACTTTCACGCAAAATTCATACCGGGTTACAAAATCTTGTGGCGTGGTGTTGTTGAATGGACGCGCAGTAAACATCCGCAAAAAAAGGCAATCATTTGGGATGGAAATCGAGTGGGGAGCGCGAATGATGGTCGCATATCAAGAGATTGCGGAACTTGCAGAACAACTGCCAAAAGCAGATAAAGCCCGCCTCATCAAGCATTTGAGCGGGCTGCTGCGCCACGAAATTGAACTGGAGTCGCCCTCCGAAATGTCGTGGCACGAATTTTTGAATGCCACCTATGGCATTCTTGCCGACGATCCGATTCAACGGTGGGATCAAGGTGAATACGAAGAACGAGAGCCGCTTGAATGACCTGTCTCCCTGAAGATTGGGAAACTGACAGCCCATAACCCTACCGCATTCGTGGATCGAAAATGTCGCGCAAGCTGTCCCCGATCAAGTTCGACGCGATCACTAGTGTTGCCATCGCCATGCCGGGGAACAACCACGTCCACCACTGGTCAAAGTAGTCAATTCCCACCGCGATCATCCGTCCCCACTCCGGCGACGTGGGATCAGCCCCTAAACCGAGAAAGCTCAAGCCCGCGAATGTCAAAATTGCGTTGCCAATGTCGAGCGTGGTCAGCACCAGCGTTGGCGCGAGACAGTTCGGCATGATCGTCCGCCACAGGATATACGAGCGTGACGCGCCCACCGCCCGCGCCGCTTCGACATACTCCACATCTTTGACTTTCAGCACCAGCCCACGCACCAAGCGCGCATACGAGGGCCACCACACAATCACCAGCGCGATCACGGCGTTGCGAATGTCCGATCCCAGCGCGGCGGTGATCGCCATCGCAAGGATGATCGTCGGGAACGCCATGAACAATTCCGTCACGCGCATGATGATCTCATCCCAAATGCCGCCGACGTATCCCGCTACCGCGCCGACAATCGTCCCGATCAAGCTGCCGATCACGATCACCAGCACGCCCGCCGGAATGGTGATGCGCCCGCCGTACAGCACGCGGCTGTAAATATCGCGTCCGAGTTCGTCCGTCCCCCATGTATACACGCCGGGCGGCTGCAAGCGCGCGCTCACGTTCTGCGCCAGCGGCGGATACGGCGAAATCAACGGCGCAAGCACGGCGGCGAGTATCCACCCGATCACAACTAGCGCCCCGACGACGATCAACGGGTTGCGCCGCAGCAGGTGAAGAATCTGCCGCCGCCGCTTAGCGCGTGCGGATGCGGGGGTCAAGGAAATAATAGAGGATGTCGACAACGAGATTCACCAATACGTAAATAACCCCGATCAGCAGGCTCACGCCCATGATCGCGGGGAAATCTTGCGAAGTGGATGCGCGAAACGCATAGCGACCAATGCCGGGCCACGCGAAGATCGATTCGGTCAGCACCGCGCCCGCCAGCAGCGTCCCATAGGATAAGCCGATCACGGTCACAATTGGGATCATCGCGTTTGATAAGCCGTGCCGCAGCACGATCATGCGTTCGCGCACGCCTTTGGATCGCGCTGTTCGCATGTAATCCGCGCTCAATACTTCCAGCATCGACGAGCGCGTGATGCGGCTGATCAGCCCGGTGATGTACAGCGCCAGCACCATGCTCGGCAAAATGATCCGCGAGATGGCATCGCCCAACGTGCGCCACTGACCGGACAAAATGCTGTCCACAATGATCAAGCCGGTGACCAGCGGCGGTTCGGGGGTGCGCGCCCCTAATCGTCCGGGACCCGCAACCCACCCTAACTGCGCGTGAAAAATCGTCAAGCCAAGCAGCGCCAGCACAAACACAGGCACGCTCACGCCGATCAACCCGACGACGCGCACAGCGTAATCCACGGGTCGGTTGTGCCACACCGCCGACACGATCCCGAATACTACGCCCATTGACACGCCCATGACCGTCGCCACGGTGGATAGTTCAATTGTCGCGGGCAAAAAGCGCGCGATGTCCTCAGCGATTGGCTGCCGCGTCTTGATCGAGCGTCCCAAGTTGCCTTGCAGTAGATTGCCCAAGTACGTGAAATACTGCTCGATGGGCGGCTTGTCCAAGCCCCATTCCGCGCGAAACGCCGCGACCAGTTCTTCGTTGTTGAGCTGGCTCTGCGGCAGCGCCGACACTACCGGATCGGCAGGGATGGCATTGGCGATCACGAAGGATGCCAATGTGATCCCAAGCAGTAGGGGGATGGTCACCAACACGCGGCGTGCGATAAACAGATAAAGAGGCATCCGGTTTCCCGTGAATAATGACCGTTCGTAGGATACGCGGCGATCAAACATTGATCGCCGCGCGCCTGTTAACTCGCAGATATTTGTAGGGGCGCGATATATCGCGCCCGTTGTCGAAGGGCGCATCACGATGCGCCCCTAGACATCGATCATCCCTATATTATTCCGCCCGGAATTTATTCCGCCCGGCTCAACAGCGCCAAATTGATCAACCACTGCGGATGCCAGACATACCCCTCAATATCGGCGCGGAAGGCGGTTTGCACGTTTGGTTGTAAGAAGGGTGCCCACGGACCCCTCTCGCGCAGATAATCTTGTATCTGCTGGAACAGCGCCACACGCGCTTCAGGATCGCTTTCAACCGCTGCTTGATCGCGCAGATCAAGGATCACCTGTTCGGCGTTCTCGCTCGTCCAATTGGCGCGTTCGCCGCCAACCTTGCCATCAGGCAGGAAGGACAGCACGTCAATCGGGTCAAGGAAGTCGGGCCCCCAGAACCAGTATGCGAACCCCTGCTGCCCCGCGCGATATTCCTCAAGGCTGACCTGAAGTTCGCCGGGGTTGAGGTTGACGGTGATGCCGACTTCCGCCAAGTCCGCTTGAATTTTCTGCGCGTTGGTGTCCATGTTCACGCCTTGGAAGGTGAACACTGGATAGCTGAGCGTGATTTCAAAGCCATCAGGGTAACCGGCTTCCGAAAGCAGTTCACGCGCGCGGTCAAGGTCGCGCACGAATGCCATATCCGTGCCATACGCGCCAAGCTGACCAATCGCCAGCGGCGATGCAGGTGTGACACCGCCCCAGAGCGCGGCGTAACCGGGGTAATCGAGCGCATAGCGGATCGCCAACTGTACGCGCGGATCGCTCACCGGACCGCCGAGTTCGGGATCATTGTTCATGAGCAGGAAGTGGACGATATTGCCCAACGAACTTGCAATCGTCAGGTCGGGGTTGTCCGTCATCGTCGCCAGTTGATCCGACGTGAGGTCAAGCGCGATGTCGATTTCGCCCGATTCGAGCGCGACTTTCTGGGTCGCCGCTTCGGGGATGTTCACGATGACAATACGGTCAAAGTATGGTGCTTCACCCCAGTAATTTTCGTTGCGGACTAGCACGGTTTCGACCTGCGGCTCCCAGCTTTCCAGCACATATGGACCGCTGCCCGCGGAAGTTTGATTCAGCGCGGCTTCGGCGGTATCCGTCGTCGCGGCATCGGCATCCGCCGATCCGCCAGCGTCGATCACTTGTGTGTCGTTGGTAATAGCGAATGGATTTGCCGCAAGGTTAGCGAGGAACGCGGGATCAACTGCCGAGAGTGTGAAGGTTACGGTATCGGCATCGTCCGCTGTCACACTGGCAATATTCGCGGCGAGGAACGAAGGAGTCCCCTGCACATTCTTCAAACGGTTGACTGAGAATACTACATCGTCCGCCGTCACAGGATCGCCGTTGGCGAATACCGCCGCGGGATTGAGGTTAAAGGTGTAGGTCAAGCCATCTTCCGAAACCGTCCAGTCCGTCGCCAACAGCGGCACAATCGCGCTGGCATCGGCATCCGGGAACGTGACGAGCGTATCATACGTCACCCGGTTGATGATCCCAGTTGTTTGCGTGTAACCACGCGCGGGATCGAGCGAGTCGGTGCTTTCGGCATGACCAACGACAAGCACCTGTTCTTCGTCCTGCGCGAACACCGCGCTGACACTCAGAAGGGCAGCCAAAAGGAGTAAGACGAGCGTAAAGCGGCGCATAGACTCTCCATTCAAGCGAATAAATGTTACAGTAAAGGACGCTTAATGGAATATTCTAACAAGGCTTGATAGGTGTGCCAACATGACCAATCCACCGCGTATTGACTACGCTGCCCGAATCGCCCGCTTTCAAGAACTGCTCCATCCCGAAGCGGAAGCGGCGTTTCTCCCCATCCACACCGATTTGAACTATCTGATGGGCGTGCCGCGCGATATTCCCAACTTCGGCGTGACGCTCCACCCCGGCGCATGGATCGAAGGCGCGTGGATCAGCCCTAACCACGATCCCGTGCTGCTGCTTCCGCGCATGACCGCCGAGTTTGGCGGCTTGGGCAGTTTGAAAGGGGTAGACATTCGCGTCTTGGGGGATTGGGATGATCCCGCGCAGTTGGTCAGCGACGTGTTGAAGGGATTCAACCTGCCCGCCGCGCCGCGCATCGCCATCAGCAGCCATGCGGAAGCCGAAACCCTGATCAATCTTCAAAAGTTGTTCCCTGATGCCCGGTTTATCTCCGCGACTGATATTCTGCGTCAGCAGCGCGTGATCAAGACCGAAGACGAAATCGCTATCATGCGCCGCGCGGGGGAAATCACCGAAGCGGCATTTGCCGATGTACTGAAGAATCTCAAGATTGGCATGACTGAACTCGACGTGATCGACGAAGTGGATCATCAGCTTCGCAAACACGGCAGTCTAGGACCATCGTTCACGACTTCGCTCTATAATTCCGGACCCAATCACCCGCTCAAGTTCGGGGATCGCTTAGGGACGTGGCATCGCGTCCTGACCGCACCCGTGTCGATCTTGTTCGATTTCGGCGGCGTGTACGACGGCTTCTGCTACGACTTCGGGCGCACGGTGTCGTTTGGCGAGCCGGACGCGCAGTTCCGCGACGTGTACGATCTGGTCATGCGTTCACAAGCGGCGGGGATCGCCGCGCTCAAAGCCGATCACGTGACGTGTGAACAAGTCGATGCCGCCGCCCGCCGCGTGATCGAAGAAGCGGGCTACGGCGAAGCGTTCCGGCATCGCTTGGGGCATGGCATCGGCATGGATGTACACGAACCGCCGTTCCTGACCAAAGGCAATAAAACCGTCGTGCGCGAAGGCATGATGTTCACCGTCGAGCCGAGTATCACGCTGTATGATGGCAAATTTTCATCGCGTGTCGAAGATGTGATCGTGGTGCGTCCCGGCGGCGGCGAACCCCTCACCAAAGGCTTCCAATCGCTGTACGTGGTGGATTAAGCGCGAATCAACAGGGCGGCAATTACGTTCATGCCGCCCGGTTTCAGTTTGAGTCGTGATGCGTGTTATCGGTGTGTGCCGTCTAACGCGGCGATCAACTGTGCCACTTCTTGAGCATCGCGTTTGCGCCGACCATCTAGCAGCGCCAATGACTGCATGTAATCGCACAGCGCGCCTTGATCGTTCCCCTGTCGCTCGTCCACTAATCCGCGATCCTTATACGCGGCGGCACGTTTGGGATCGTAGTAAATCGCCATGTTGAAGTCGCCCATCGCATCCGCGAGTTCGTCCAGATGGTAGTACACCAGCCCGCGATTCAAATATGCTTCGATGTATTTGGGATCGAGTTCCAGCGCCTTCGTGAAGTCCTCAATCGCGCCCGCTGTGTCGCCAAGCTGATAGCGCGCGCATCCACGACGGTTATAGACTTCTGGTTGGTCAGGGTTCAGGTGGATTGCCTTCGTGCAGGTGTGTACCACGCGCTCATGTTCGCCGCGCATCGCATAGGTGTCGGCGTATTCTTTGAAGGCATTCGCACGCATCACATTCCATTCAGTAAGCAATTTTTGGAAGATTTGCATAGAAAAACAGCCTCAAAATTTGTCGCATCCTAACAACTCTTTCCATTCTATGCGATTTGCCTATGTTTGGGCATCAAGAAATCGTCAATTCTTCCAACTCCCCTATTGCACGAATGCTTCTTAGCTTGCTCTCATCTTTAGCAACTTGACATCGGACACAAAAGCTAATATTGTTAGCCTTGAAAGCTAACGATAGTAGTCTTGAAAACCCAAAGGAAACCGATTCATGTTCACTATGCATACTATGCCGAACGTCAGCGAGAATGTATCCTCACGGGGCGCGGTCAGCCTGCCCAGTGCGCTGCTTCGTCTTGAAGGGCTGGCGCTGTTCTTGAGCGCGACTGCCTTTTACGCCTATTTCGGCGCGAACGGCTGGCTGTTTGTCGCCCTGCTGCTTGTCCCCGATCTCTCAGCGCTCGGCTACGCGATTAACCCGCGCGTTGGCAGCATGACGTACAATTTCGCTCATACCACCTCGATCCCCGTGATCCTGCTTGTGATCGCGTTCATCAGCGGGACGGGTGAAATGGTCATTCCGTTCATCTTGATCTGGCTGGCGCACATCGGCATGGATCGCACGGTTGGGTACGGGCTAAAATACGCGGCGGGCTTTAAGCAGACGCATCTTGGGCGCGTTTAACGCATCACACGGGGACATAATCCATGCCATATCCGTCGCAAACCAGCGCGGAAGCGATACTCGACAAGGCGCGCGAAGTCATCGCCGCCGAAGGAGTCAGCGAGCTTTCACTCGGTAGATTGGCGAGTTTGTTAGGGGTGAAAGCCCCTTCGCTGTATCGCTATTTCGCCAGCAAAGAGGCGCTGCTCAAAGCGATCAACGAAGGGACTGTGCAGGACTTGTTCGCCGCGCTGCATCAAGACGATGATCCGTCGCTGCCCGCGCGCGAACGTCTGATCCGCATCGCGCGGGCATATCGGCGCTATGTTCACGCCAATCCCGCCGTCTACATGCTCGCCATGACGAACGCCGATGACGCGCTTCGTCCCGATCCTGATGCGCTGGTGGCGGGGGTGCTGCCCTTTCAAGCCATCATCGCGGAGATGTGCGGCGAGTCGGGGTCGCTCACGGCGCTGCGCGGCTTGCTGGCGATCATGCACGGCTATGCGCTTTTAGAGATCAACGGGCAGCTCCGGCGTGGTGGCGATCTCGCCGCGGCATATGACCACGTGATCGCCGCCTATTTGAACGGGATTTCTCGCGCTTAACGCACGCCCCAGAACACGAACATTCCCAGCATCAAAATAGCAAACGTGATCACTGTCAGCCCCCCGCCGACGCGCGCAAAGTCTTTTGGCACGTAGCCGCCGGGAGCCATCATCAATGTGTTGACCGGATGCGCTGTCGGCGTGAGAAATCCAATTGAACACGCGGTTGCTGTTGCCACCGCAATCGCCTGTGGATCGATCCCCATTTGCAGCGCCGCGCTCACGGCGATGGGACCGACGATCACCGCCGTGACCTGCCCGCTTAACACCTGCACAAAAGCCACCGTGAACAAGAACATCGCCGCGATCAATGCCAGCCCGCCGAACGGCGCAACCACGCCCACCAGCGCCCCGCCGATGCGCGCCGCCAATCCGGTATTCACCAGCGCCAAGCTGATCGGCAGCATCCCGGCGATCAAGAAGATGACGCGCCATGAAATCCCGCGATACGCCTCATCCATATCGAGACAGCCGCTTAACACCATGCCCACCGCGCCAAGCAGCATCGCTTCGGCAGTCGGCAAAATGTTGAAGATCGACATCAGCACGACGATTGTCGTAATCGCCACGGCGTATTTCGCTTTTTGGGGCAGCGGCGGCTTGGCAAGCTGACTGCTTTGCAGCACGAGAAAATCGCGTTCCTGCTGAAGCAAGCGAATGTTCTGCGCGCTCCCGACCATCAAGAGCGCGTCCCCGACTTCCAACGGCATTTTGCCCACGTCGGTGCGATAGCTGCGCCCGCCGCGCCACAAAGCGACGGTTGTCAGGCGGTATTTGCTGCGGAAGCGCAGTTCCGTCAGCGTTTTGCCGACAATGTTCGAGCGCGGCGGGATGATGACCTCTGTCAAATCAACCGCGTAATCATGCAGCGGGATATGTCCCGCCGCGCCATCATCGCGCCCGATGGTCAGCTTGCCCCATGTCGCAAATTCGCGCGCGCGTTCTTCGCGCCCCAACACAAGCAGAAAATCGCCGCGCCGGAACACTTCATCCGGTTCTGGCGTAAGGATCGCTTGATGCCCGCGCCAGATTGCCAACACAGTTAAGCCGAACAACTGCCCAATATTGGCGCGCGCCAGCGTCGAATTGATCAAGCGCGAACCGGGCAGAATTTCCATTTCCCACAAGCGATCCTTGAGTTGATAGGCGTTGTGTAAGTTCTGCGCCAATGTCGCTGGGCTGCCGCGCAGCGATTGTGCGCTCGATGCCGAGTCCCGGTCTGGGAGCAAACGCCGCCCGATGAAAATCATGTAGCCGATGCCAGCGATGAGCAGCAGGCTTCCGGTTTGAAAGAAATCGGTGAAGCCCAACCCCTGCAAACCCTGATCTTCTAAGATACCGCTGAGGATGATGTTGGCTGTGGCAAAGATGGTGGCGGTGCCGCCGAGCAGAGTCGCGTAGCTCAACGGGATCAACACCTTAGAGGCGCGGATGTTCGAATCGCGCGCGGCTTGGATTACCACCGGAAGGAGCACCGCGCCCGCCGCGATGATGTTCATGACCAGCGCCAAACTCGCGCCCGCCAGCATGGTGATCAAGATGAGGCGGTTTTCTTTGCCGCCGCTCAAGTTTTGCAGCCGCCCCGCCATCCACGCGACCACGCCCGTTTCTTCGAGCGCGTGCGAAATGATGAACAGCCCGATCAGCGTGAAGATGACCGAACGACTGAAGCCTTGAAATGCTTCTTCGGGGGTGATTACGCCCGTGACCGCGAGCGCGAGTAGCGCCATGAGCGCGACCAAATCCGAACGCAGACGGTTAGAGAGGATTAAGCCGACTGCGCCGAGAATGACAGCGATCAAGATGATTTCTTGGTGGGAAAGGGACATGCGACCAGCCGTGAACGGATGCGTGCATTTCGCCTAGTGTAGCGCGTTCAAGCGAACCGCGCTTGCAGACATGTCCGTTGATGTCCGTATTTTGCGAATGTCGATGTGGATTTGAGCGATGATATGTTGATTCAACCTGTCAATCTTGCAACTTGAATCAATATATTTTTTTCAAAACGCTCAACAGTTCTATGATTGTCGGCATCCCCGCAGTTACGCGCGGTGCTGTATTCACCATTGATGAATCCAGCCTCCCAATACGGGTGTTAACCGTCCAATTCTTAGATTTTTGTAGAAAGGTGGCAGCGGGAATCGAACCCGCGAATAGCGGATTTGCAGTCCGCCGCGTTCGCCACTTCGCCATACCACTGTATAAACCTAGATGCAATGTAAGGCTTTTCCACTTATGTCCGTGGGGAATGTAATCTTCTCTTAGAAAATTGCATTCCTGCGCCCGCTGCTTATTCGATTTGCTGGGCATCAATTAGCGCGATTGTGTTAATTGACCTTGCGAAACAACGGAGCGACAAAATGTGCGATCTGCTCGACATGGCGGTGATCCGTCCCGCAGCATCCCCCCATGACGTTTAACCAGTTCAATTTCTGCTTAAGATCGAGATACTGTGATCCAAGTTCCACAGGATCACCGTCATCAAGTGTGGGCGATTCATTCAGTTCTGCGTGGCTCTGGCGTGATGCATTCGCCCGCAGCCCTTTGATACGCTTGAGCGGATGGGCTTCATCGGTAAAGACATGATCGAAATGGGTGGGGTGCGCGCAGTTGATCATGTAGTAGATGGGATAGCCGCCTGTCGCTTGATCAACCTGATCGATGGCACTTTCGAGCGTCTCCCCGGTGGGAAGTTTTCCATCCGTTTCGACGGTGAATGAAAGCACGACGGGCATCCCGACGCGCTGCGCTGCCTGCGCCACCCCAATCGCTTCATCAATATAGTTCATCGTGAGTGCGCTGATCATGTCTGCGGCAGTATCGACAAAGACTTCTGCTTGCATCTGGTGATATGCTGCGGCTTCTTCCGCGGACATGATCACATTCGGGTTGTAGCCATCGCCGCGTGGTCCAATACACCCACTAATTACGATGGGGGTCGAGTCCTGTTCCTCTTGATCGCGGATCGCTTCAAGTTGGCGAATCGCTTTGCGGTTGACTTCCGCCAAATCCTCGCGTGAATACCCCAGCAGCGCCCCCCAATCAGGATTTGCGCGCCATGTCACACTCTCAAGGATCAGCCCGACTTTGTGTCGCCGCGCAATATCGGTATAGCTTCGGAAGTATTTGTTGAGCGCCGTTTCGCCCTCAGCGTCCTTCAGCAGATGAAAGGATGCAAAATAAGGAAGATCAAGCCCGTCATGGAAAATCAGCGTGGTTTCTATCCCACCATCGGTGAGAAAGAATTGTCCGGAGAGTTGAGGCAGCGCGCCGCGATAGCGAGCCATAAGGTTCCTCCGTGTGTGGGGTAGGTTGCACATTTTCTCGTCGTGGGCAACGATGTCGTTATTATACGATCATTTGTTGTGTTGTGCATCCATCACATCGAAGATTTTCTATACGACTTGTGAAAGGTGGCAGCGGGAATCGAACCCGCGAATAGCGGATTTGCAGTCCGCCGCGTTCGCCACTTCGCCATACCACCAAAATATGGACGCGCACAGAGAAACTTGTTTCTCTCGCGTCCTGACAGCGCCATGTGAGAGAAAAAGGTGGCAGCGGGAATCGAACCCGCGAATAGCGGATTTGCAGTCCGCCGCGTTCGCCACTTCGCCATACCACCAGAAAGCTGTTACGACGTGTGCAATCGTAATTTGATCCCAATCCACACGCCCGCGAATACCGCTGCCGCGAACACCCACCCGCTGACCGCAAACGCCGAAATGCCGCTTAACAATGTGCCGACGGTGCAGCCCAACGCCAGCATCGATCCCCAGCCCATGAACACCCCGCCGATGATCGCGGTGGTGCTGTTCTTGAGCGTGAGCTGCGACAGCTTGAAACGGTTCGCCAGCAGGACCACGCCGAACGATCCCAACACCAGCCCGCCGATCAACCAGCCGTTTTCCGTGATGGTTTGCACCACTTGAGTAGCGCATCCCGCCAGCGTATCCAGCCCGTTCAGCCGATCCGCCAGCAAGCCCGCGCCATCCATAATTGTGCGCGTCACACTGCCGATCTGCGATGTGACCCCCAACGGCTCGATGCGGAAATACGCGATCATGCCGATCACCCCGACCAACCCGCCCGTCACCAGCGGATTCCATCGCTGGTTGATCACACGATCCCACACCCGTGCTAGGGTAATTGGCTGCGGATCATTCGCGACAGGCTTGGGCAAAAATCGCAGCAGCGCAACTGCGATCACAGTCAGCACCGCGAGATGGATCGCCAGCGATCCCCCGTAGCCGAAGGTGGCGGGCAGCCATGCTGTCGGCGCGTTCGAGATTGCGCCCAAGTAAACAGTCTGCCATGTCAAGAAGCCGAGTCCGAAGCCGATCAACGCGCCGAACAGGGCGAACGGCGCGCGGGTGTAGCCTTCGCCCAAGCGGTACAAATGCCCGCTGATGCACGCGCCGGAAAGCGCCATACCGATTCCGAAGGACAAGCCCGCCGCGACCAGCACCCAACTGACGGGTCCAATGTGCGCCTGCGGGGGCAGCCTTCCCGTGAACGCATTTGGCAGAAACGCCCCAAACACCACCGCATAGCCGATTCCGCCGACTGCCAGCGCCGTGAGGATGGCGTAAATCCCCGTGCTGTTACGCGAGCCATTTTGCGGCTCGATAAAATCGCGCAGAATGCAGAAGAAGCAGAACCGCCCGCGCTGAAACACAATCCCCAACGCCGCGCCAATCAACAGAGACAGCGATGCTCTCGCGCCGTGTCCCGGCGTATCGTGCAGCCCATACGCCCCGATGATCAAGCCGATCAAGACGAGCAATCCGATCAGCCGCACCAGCATATGGCGCACTTCGATGCGTGAAGCGGGAGCGACCCCGACCAGCGAGTCGCTCCCCACCGTACTACCTGTCATGAATTACTGACCGCCCCACACGGTGCCAGCGGGATTGACAATCGGCACACCGACGCTGTTGCCGTATTCCGTCCACGAACCATCATAGAGGGCGACTTCGTAGCCGAGCAGTTGGTTGAGGACGAACCATGTCAGCGCGGCGCGTTCGCCAATGCGGCAGTATGTGACCAGCGGGGTGCTGCCATCCACACCCAAGTCCGCATACAGGGCGCGCAGTTCCTCAACCGACTTGAACGTGCCATCCGGGTTGACGTTTTGACCCCACGGCACGTTGATGGCACCGGGGATGTGACCTGCGCGCACCGAAAGTTCCTGTACGCCTTCGGGGGCGAAGATTTCGCCGTTGTATTCCGCCGCGCCGCGAATGTCGATGAGCGTGCCAGCGGTTTCGCCGTTGACAATCTCCAGCACTTCGGGCAGGAGCGCACGCAGATCATCATTGGCTTCACCGACGGTCACTGTGCCAGCTTCGTAGGTGGGAACATCCGTCGCCAACGCGCGTCCGTCGGCTTCCCACTTGACGCGACCTCCATCGAGCAGGCGCACATCTTCAAACCCGTACAGGTTGAAAATCCACGCGCCCCATGCCGCGAACCAGTTGTTGTTATCACCGTAGAGTACGACGGTGGTATCGTCGTTGATGCCCGCCGCGCGGATCAATTCTTGGAAACGTTCCTGCGACACCACATCGCGCGTCACGGTATCGACGAAATCGGTATGCCACACGAAGTTGACCGCACCGGGGATGTGACCGCGTTCGTATACGCCGGGAACGACGCTCACTTCGATGACGCGCACATTCGGATCAGCAAGATTTTCTTCGAGCCAATCGGCGGTGACGAGAACTTCTGGCAGTACGGGGTCTTGTGCAGCGACAGCCGCCGCGGCGACCAACGAACTCAACAGGACGACGAGCAGAACAAGCAAACGCAGTTTCATGGAAGGTGACTCCTGATCATTCACAAGGTTAAGGGTGTAACTGTTGACGATGGACAAGTTAATGCGATTAGCGGCATACATGCCGCCCGTTGCGGCGCGCGATATATCACGCCCCTACAACCGCCATCCGCATTGATTGGTTAACCATCAATCGCGTGTCTCTACAGGCAATTGTGTTCACAACAACAGGTTTCCACTGACTATCCCCCCGACAAACTATTGATACGCACTCATGTTCGTTACACACACGCGGAAACAAAAACGCCCCGACTGTTGATGTGTCGGGGCGATGGGTGTCTGCTGCGCTGACGCGCAAGGCGGCAGACAATAAAAAGCCCCGACAGAAGCCGGGGCGTGTTGTCCGTTTAGGGTGTTTCGCGTTCTAGCAATGCAAACCCCGGCTGTGATGGCAACATTCCATACAGCACATACAACAGGGTTGGGCGAAAACAAAATGCATTGCAAACATCCTTGTGTGTAAAACTGGATGTAGACTACACGGGTTTATTTTTCTTGTCAAGGAATTGGTCGAATGTTTTTTTCACCATTTTTCTCCACACATGGCAGACACCCCCTGTTTAGTGATAATCTCGTGGGCAGTTGAGTGATAGGTCAAGCACAATGACACAGATCACCCATTTTGAGGGAGAATACTGGTTTTTATCGAACTTCTATCCCGCGCCTGTTGTACTAGATGAAACCGAATATCCCACCGTCGAACACGCTTTTCAAGCTGCCAAAACTGACGATCCCGATGAACGCCGCGCTGTGTTAGCGTCCAAAACGCCCGCGCTTGCCAAACGCGCCGGACGCGCCGTCACCATGCGACCCGACTGGAATACCGCCCGTTTCGCCACTATGGAATCGCTGGTGCAGCAGAAATTCACCCGCCATGCGGATTTGCGCGCGAAACTGCTGGCGACAGGCGATGCTGAACTCATTGAGGGCAACACATGGAACGACACGACATGGGGCGCGGTGTGGGATGGCGACAACGCCGCATGGATCGGCAAAAATTACTTGGGACAAATGCTCATGCGGATAAGGGACGAACTGCGGCGGGAGTTTGCATGACAAATCGAGTCGCATTTTTCTCCCCCTTTCCTCATGGAAAGATTAAAGAGGCGACCATAGCATTTTTATGTATAGGGGCGGTTCGTAAGCCGTCCATTGTTGGCGGGCGCATCACGATGCGCCCCTACACAAACGCCCCTGTTTCCCCCTCTCCTTGGGAGATGGGGTTGGGGGGTGAGGTTGTATGATGTCCTTTCTAACACCACTCGCCTTTCTCGGCGCGTTGATCGCCATTCCGATCATTGTGCTGTACATGCTGCGCTTGCGCCGCCGTGAGATCGTCGTCAGCAGTACGTTTTTGTGGCAGCAGGTCCTCCAAGACCGCGAAGCGAATACGCCATGGCAAAAACTGCGGCGCAATTTACTGCTCATTTTGCAGTTGATCATTCTCGCGCTGCTCGTTTTCGCGCTGGCGCGCCCATTCATCGTTGTTCCAGCGGTCAGCGCGGGGCAAATCGCGCTGCTGCTCGACGCATCCGCCAGCATGAACGCGACAGATTCGGCGGATGGTTCACGTTTTGCCGAAGCGCAGCGCCGCGCGCTCGAAATCGTCGATACGCTCGGTTCGGGCGACAGCATGACCATCATCCGTGTCGCGGATGTTCCCGAAGTTCTCACGCCCTACACCGCCGATCAAGCCGCGCTGCGCGCTGCTATCGTCAACGCGCAGCCGAGCCAAGCCAGTGCCGATTGGAGCGCCGCGCTTACGTTGGCGGCGGCGGGGGCGCTTGGTCTAAGCGAAGGGTCAGATTTTAACGTCGTCATCATCAGCGATGGCGGCATTGGCGAAGCGTCGGCGCTTCCCGCTATCCCCGGCGATTTGAGCTATATCCCCGTTGGCACCAGCGGCGAAAACGTGGCGATCACGGCGCTGGCGACTCGCGCGCTTCCCGGCGAACCGCCGCAGGTGTTCGCGCAGGTGACGAATTACGGCGCATCCGACGCGGACATTTTTTTCTCACTTCGTGTCGATGGCGAACTCGCTTTCTCGGAACGCTACACTGTGAGCGCGGGCGATGTACTCCCATTGGATTCGTTCGCGGGGCTGCCCGCCCGCTTCCAAACGCTCGAAGCCCGCGTGACGCTGCCCGCCGGATCGACTTATGTCGATTATCTGCCGACGGATAACGCCGCGTGGACGATCTCCAGCGCGACAGGCACGCGCCGCGTACTGCTGGTCTCACAGGGCAACCTGTTCTTGGATCAACTGCTGCGTCTGCTGCCTTCGCTGCAAGTTTTTAACGGCGATCCCGCGCGCCCGCTGCCTACTGGACAGTTTGATATTTACGTATTCGACGGCTATTTACCCGATGTGCTGCCTGCTGGCGATCTGCTCATCATCAACCCGCCGCGATCCACCAACTTGTTCACCGTCACCGAAGAAACCACCGAAACAGGCAATATCCGCGTGGAAACCGCCGACCCACGCATGACGTTTGTCGATTTTTCGACGGTGAATATCCGCGCCTTCAACCCGGTCATTCCGATCCGTGACGACTGGGCGCAGTCGTTGATACGCGCTGATGGCGGCGATCTGCTGCTGGCGGGCGAAATCGACGCGCGCCAGATTGCCATCATCACGTTTGACTTGATCGACTCTGACCTGCCGCTGCAAATCGCCTTCCCCGCGCTCATCACCGCCCTGCTCGATTGGTTTACGCCGCCCAGCCCGATTGACCGTGACGCGCTGCAAGTGGGCGATACGCTTTCGGTACAGTTTCAAGGCGGAATCGACGCGGGGCGCGTGCGTTTGCCGGATGGCGGGGTGGTCGATCTCACGGGCGAATCGGCATCGCGCATTTTCGCCGCGACAGCCTCCCCCGGTTTGTACACGCTCGAACTTAGCGACGATGGGACGTTGAGTCAATCCGTGCCGTTCGCTGTCAACCTGTTCGATGTGAATGAGAGCCGCATCGCGCCGCAAATCAGCGTTCAGCTTGGCGGACAAACCATCAGCCAAGCCGCCGAAGAAGAACTTGGTCAGCAGGAATACTGGTCATGGCTTGCGCTTGCCGCGCTGCTCATGCTGCTCATTGAGTGGTATGCTTATCATCGCCGCAACACGCTTGACCGCGCGTTTCCGACGCTGTTTAGGCGCGCCGTATACGGCGGCACCGTACACGGCGCATCGTAGTTTTATGGATGTAAGCCGATGACTTTCACCGCGCCGGTTGCGCTGCTGCTGTTGATCACCCTCCCGTTCGTAATCTGGATCGGGCGACCCCGTGCCGCCTATCGACGCGGGCGCGACATCGCCAGCTTGATTCTGCGCCTGATCATTCTCACGTTGGTCATTCTCGCGCTTTCCGGCGCGCAGTCCGTCCGCGCGGCGGATAAGCTCGCTGTCGTTTTTTTGGTCGATGTGTCCGACAGCATGGGCAGCGCAGCCCGCCAAGCGCAAATCGACTACATCCGTGCCGCGCTCGCGTCGATGCGCCCGGATGATCAGGCGGCGGTGATCGTGTTTGGGGGGAACGCGATTGTCGAACGCTCGATGAGTGCCGCGCGCGAACTCGCCGTTCTTCGTTCCGATGTCAATACAGGCAATACCGATCTCGAAGAAGCGATCAACTTGGGCTTGGCGCTGTTCCCCGCCGATTCTGCCCGCCGCATGATTATCCTCAGCGACGGGATCGCCACCGTAGGCGATGCCGAACGCGCCGCGCAGCGCGCCGCCGCCACCAACATTGAGATCAGCTATGTGACGAGCGCCCGCGCCGCCGCGCCCGAAGTCCGCGTGAGTGAAGTGCGCGTGCCCGCGACAGTCAATGCAGGGCAAACGTTCGATTTGATCGTCACCGTTGAATCCGATGCCGCCATGCGCGCGGAACTCAGCGTGGAAGCGGGCGGCGTGCCGCTCGTCAGCGAAATTGTCGATCTGCGGGTGGGGACGAACAATTTCACGCTGGCGCTGCAAGCCGGATCGCGCGATCAGTTTTCGGATTTTCGCGCGCGCATCACCCCGCTGAACACGTTTGACGACAACTTCACGCAGAATAACCAGCTTGCCGCCTTCAGCAGTGTGATCGGCGCGCCAAGCGTACTGATTCTCACGACTGATCCGGCGGAGTCGCAGTATCTCGCGGATGCGCTCACGCAGCAGGGCTTGGTGGTTGAAGTGCGCGATCCCAATGCGCTGCCGATTGGCGAAGCGGCGCTGTTGGGCTATCGCGCGGTGGTGCTTGCCAACGTCCCCGCGACTATTCTGCCGACAGCGCGCATGGAAAATCTGCAAACGTATGTGCGCGATCTCGGCGGCGGGTTGGTGGTCATCGGCGGACCGGAGTCTTACGCGCCCGGCGGCTACTTCCGCACGCCGCTGGAAGAAACGCTGCCTGTCGAGATGCAAATCCGCGATCAACAGCGTCTCCCACAGTTGACGATTCTCTACGTCATTGACCGTTCCGGCAGTATGTCGATGACCGGACCGAGTGGGGTCGAAAACATCGAACTTGCCAAAGAAGCCATCATTCGCTCGATTGAGTTCTTGCAGCCCACCGACAGCGCGGGCGTGATCTCTTTTGACGCGGCGGGCTATTTTGTCGCGCCTGTGCAGCCGGTGTTAGACCGTTTCATACTGCAAACGCTCGTCGGCACGCTTCAGCCCGGCGGCGGCACGGATATTCTCGCGGGGATGCGGCTCGCGTCCGAAGCGATGCAAGCCATCGACACTGAACGTAAGCATATCATTTTGCTCACCGACGGCGGCGCGGATGATCGCGGTTTGGTCGATCTCACCCGCGAACTCAACGAGCAGTTCAACACCACCACATCCGTCATCGCCATTGGCGGGGGTACGCCGGGATTTCTTGAAGAAATGGCGCTGGCGGGCGGAGGCAATTATCACGCCGCGGAATCCATCGAATCGATCCCGACGATTTTCACACAAGAAACTGTCCTTGCCACCCGTTCTTACATCATCGAAAACCCATTTGTCCCGCTGTTGGGCGATCTTCACCTAATCATGCAGGGCATTACTGAAACGCCGCCGCTGCAAGGCTATGTCGCCTCCAGCCCCAAACAAACCGCGCAGGTGATTTTGCTCACGCAGCCGGAAAATGATCCGCTGTTGGCGGCATGGCAGTATGGGTTAGGGCGCGCCGTCGCCTTCACCAGCGATGCGACTGCCCGTTGGGGACGCGATTGGGTGACATGGGATGGCTTCGCCCGTTTTTGGAGTCAAGTGGTGCGCTGGACGATCCTCGAAGGCGCGGACGCGAACCTCGAAACGCAAGTCGTGATGGAAGGCGAACGCGCCCGCGTGATTGTCGATGCGCGCACTGACAGCGGCGCATTTGCCAACGGCGGCGAACTTCAGGTTAATGTCCTCACGCCCAATGGAGCGGTTGAAGCGGTGACGCTTCAACAGACCGCGCCCGGACGCTACGAAACGACTTTCGCGCCGCAGGGCGAAGGCGCGTATTTTCTCAACATTGATGGCCTGCTCCCCACCGATTCCGGCACAGCGCAAGCCGCGCGCCAGCAGTTGGGGTGGGTGATGAGCTATTCGCCGGAATACACCTCTGGCGGCGAGAATATGCTCCCCATCCTTGCCGATCTCACCGGGGGGCGCAGTCTCGCGGACGATCCCGCGCTCTCGTTTGACCGTTCGCTCATCGGTCAGCCGTCGATCACACCGCTTGCGCCGCTGCTGCTCTTGATCGCGCTGCTGCTGCTGCCGTTCGATATCGCCGTGCGCCGCTTGGTCATCACTCGCGGCGATATTGCCCGTGTGCGCGCCGCCTTAAAGCGCGCAGAAGTCACCGAAACGAGCGAACGCCTGTCTACGCTGATGGATGCCAAGGCGCGGGCGCAGTCGCAAACGCAAACGGGCGAAACCGCCCCGGTGACGTTTACGCCAGCCGCGCCCCCTCCGCCAGTGATCCAACCGCGCCCCGCTGAATCTACACCGTCCGTGGTGCCGACTTCCGGGCAGCCTACACCCACAGCGGACGAGAACAACATCGCCGGACGCTTGCTGCAAAAACGCCGTTCCCGCCAATCGGACGATTAAACGCCTCAACAAAGAGATGAGTATGCCACCACAGCCGAGAACTCGTGATCTTTGTCATTCAAAAGAATTCACAAATGTTTCACGGCACTCCGTCACAATTGGGATTACACTGAGTTTGAAAGTCGTTACCAAACCGCTGTCATCACCCTCCAAAAGCGACTTTCATCGGTCCTTCCATCATGGTCAAGCGCACTTCGTCCAGCGTTCAGCGCGCTGCTTGATTCACGGTCGCCAATCACGCTGATCCCACAATCTGATCGAGAGTAGTAGCAGTATGGGTGAGCACAGCATCATGGGGACCCAACTCAGTTGGTATTTGCCATCGAAGGTTATCTACGAAGAGTTCACTGGCATAATTACAACAGATGATATTCGCTATGCCAGCACAACCGTCAATCAACTTATGGCTGCGGGAAATCCTCCCGTACACAGCATCATCAACATCTGCGGCGTGACGGACTTCCCCAAAAATTTGGAGAAGATTCGGCGCGCACTTGACCCCGAAGTTCATCCTCATCGCGGCTGGCTGGTCGTCGTGCTGCCCGAATCGAATGTGCTGTTGCGTTTGGTCATGTCGCACATCATCAAACTGCGCGCGCCCAACGGGCAAACGCGCTTGTTCGGCAGTTTGCGGCAGGCCATCATGTTTCTGAATTCTGTCGATCCGTCGCTCAATCTGCGCTCCCAAACAGGATCGCTGGACACATCTGCAGACGGCTAAGCTCGCCCCTTGCCGCCCGCCTGTGACGCGAGTATCATACTGAGACATCGTATCATCTCATGCGAAATGCACGCTGTCTTATGGATGTTCTCCAGTCGTTTATCGTTGATCCGCTAACGTTCCAGTTCATGCAGCGCGCCATGCTGGCGGTCATCTTGATCGGCATTGTCAGCGGTGTGATGGGTGCGTTCGTCGTCACACGCGGGATGGCGTTCTTGGGCGATGCGCTCGCTCATACCATCCTTCCCGGAGTAGCGATCTCGTTTTTGGCGACCAACGGCAGCCGAGATGCGGTTTTTATCGGCGGCTTGATCGCGGGCGTGCTGTCCGCGATTGGCATCGGCTGGCTGACGCGCGGAAGCAAATTGAGCGAAGACACCGCCATCGGCATCGTATTCGCGGGGGCGCTGGCGTTGGGGATCGGGATTATTTCCACCGCGCAGAACTACACGACTGACCTCACTCACCTGCTGATCGGCAATCTCGTCGCCGTGCAAAATGACGATCTCATCCTCATCGCCATTGTAGGCGTGATCGTGTTGGCGGCGGTGGTTGTGTTCTGCAAAGAATTGATCGTCATCACGTTCGATCCCACGCTCTCGCAAACGCTCCGCCTTCCGGGTGAACGCTTACGCATTTTCTTGCTCATTTTGCTGGCGCTCACGGTTGTCATCAGCTTGCAGGCGGTTGGCGTGGCGATGGTCGCGGCGATGTTGGTCACACCAGCGGCGACGGCGCGCTTTTTCGTCAAGCGGATGCACCACTTGATGATGCTTTCGGCGGGGATTGGCGCAGTGGGCGGCGTGATTGGCATGTATGTCACATGGTATCTTCGCATCGCGCCAAGCGCGGGGATCGTGCTGACGCTCACGGCGCTGTTTCTGCTGGCGTTCCTGTTTGCACCCGCCAAAGGCATTTTTTGGAGTGCCCTCACACGCCGCGCCGATTAATCCACCACGCCCCTCGCCGCAACGGGCGCGATGGACGAAACGGAGTTTCGCACGCGCCCTTTTTATGTCGCATTTTTGACCGTTTATTTACCGCTGCCAAGCGTCAGCCCTTGAATGAAATACCGCTGCAAGAACGCGAACACGAACAGTGTCGGCAGTACACCGATCAGCGACCCTGCCGTGATGAGGGGCCAATTGGTGGTGAACTGTCCGCGCAGCCCTGCCAGCCCCGCGGTGATCGGCTTGAGCGCCTCGCTTTGCACGAGAATCAGCGCCCACAAGTAGTCGTTGAAAATCCATGTGAATTCCAACGTCGCCAGCGCCGCCAATGCGGGCAGCGTCAGCGGCATGATGATCTGCCAGTAGATGCGAAAGTCGCTGCATCCGTCCACGCGCGCGGCTTCGACAATATCGTTGGGGATGGTCTTCATGTAGTTGCGAAGCACCATCGTGCAGAAGCCCATTTGGAACGCCGTGTGAATGATGATCAGCGCCCAGCGCGTGTTATACAGGTTGAGGTCGTTCGCCAGCTTGAACACGGGGAGCAGCAAAATCTGGAACGGCAGCATCGTCCCCGCCACAAACATGAAGTACAGCGGGATCGCCAGCTTGAACTTGTAGCGTGCCAGCGCGAATGCTGACAGCGATGACAGGAACAGTGTCGCAATCAACGCCGGGATGGTCACCATAAAACTGTTGCCGAGATAGTTCGGGATGCGCGCTTGATTCCATGCGTCGATAAAGTTCTGGAAGGTGAGCGATGTCAAATCGGGCTGCCAGAATCCGTTGAGCGAAATTTCGGACTGCGTGCGAAGACTGGTCAGCAGGGCGCTGAAGAACGGCAGCAGCCAGATCGCTGTGAGTGTGATCAAAAAAATGTACAGCAGCACGCGCCGAACGGTCAGCGGCTTGCGCTTGACGCTAACGTTGGCGGGGCTGGACAAAGGCATCTGCCCGCTGAGGGTCGTATCCGTCATCGTTTCCCCCTTAGTACTCTAACTCGGTTTTTGCCGAGCGATACAGATACGGAATGATGATGATGAGCGACAAACTCAACAGTGTCACCGCGATTGCCGCGCCGTACCCAAACTGGTAGTTGTTGAAGGCTTCGATGTACATGAAATTCGCCAGCACATTCGACGCGCCGCCGGGACCGCCCTGTGTCATCACCTGCACAAGGTCAAATGAGCGCAGCGAGTCGATCACGCTGATGACCATGACAACCGTCGTGATAGGTCCCAAGAGCGGGAAAATCACCTTACGGAACAACTGCCATCCTGTCGCGCCATCCACGCGCGCCGCTTCGATGAGCGACGGATCGAGATTCTTCAACCCCGCGAGATATAAAATCATCACGTAGCCGACCTGCCGCCACACCGCCGCGCCCAATATCGCCCACAGCGCGAGATTGCGATCCGCCAGCCAGCCCGGTCCGCGCGTGAGCGGGGTATAGCCGGGAATAATCGATCCCAAGAACTGCGACACGCTCACAATCACCGAATTGACAATGCCCGACTGCGGCTCATAAATCCACATCCAAATATTGCCGATGACGACGAACGACAAAATCAGCGGCGCGTAAAAGCTGATTTTGAACCAGCGCGACCCGCGAATGTCGGTGTTGAAGATCATCGCCAAGCCCAACCCCGCTGTCGTTGGGACGGTCAAGAACACCAGCATCCACTTAAGGTTGTTCCCGAACGACGTGATGAAATCGGGGTCTGCGGGTCGCCCAATCCCCAGCAGACGCACGTAATTGTTGAAGTTGAGCCGGTCCGGTCCGGGGATCGCGTCGATGCCATTCCAGTTGGTGAGGCTAAGATAAACACTGAACAGCGTCGGGAAGATGATCCACATGCCGTAGATTGCCAGCGGAATCAACAGAAAGAGATACGGCGCTTTTTGAAACTTCTGGCGTACTCGTTTGATGGGTGCCGCGGGACGTTCCCCCGCTGTACTAGTCATTGATGCCATCACACAACCTGTTATCTATATTCTCAATAATGCGGTCAATCTGTAGGCACAAGGTATACTGGCAGCTGCGTACAGCAGCGTGGAGTGCATAAAATTCACCATATCGGACGCGCCGGGAGAAACCGTCGATGCTTCGCATCGCGTTTCTCTCGCGTCCCTACAAAATGACATTTCTTCTCGTAGGGACACCACCTGCGGCATCCGCAAGCCAAAATTGACTCCACGTTATTTTAGCGACCTAACGGCATGTCTCATCCCTACAATATACCCCTACATCTAAAAAAAAGGGGCGACGGGCGAAACAGAGTTTCGCAGGTCGCCCCAGTGTGCCGCCGTCACATTACGGCTTACTGCTTACTCCGACGCGGCGATTTCTTCCGCGATACGGATACGATCTGCTTCAAGGCTTTCGAGCAGCGCCATCACATCCGTACCCGCTGGGTCAGCGATGAACTGCGCGAAGGCGTTCAAGCCCGCTTCCGCCATTTCGGGCGTGGTATCGCGGTCATAGAACTGCGCGACGTAGTCGGCGCTTTGCACCAGTTCGATACCCTTTTGCTGCGCTTCGGTGAAGTTGCTGGTATCTACGTCGATGCGGGTGGGCAGGCGACCCAGTTCGTCAGCGGCGAACTGCTGCGCTTCCTGCGAACCCAAGAACGCGAGGAAGTCAAACGCGCCTTCGGGATTGCTGCTGTTCGCGCTCATGAAGTAACCGTCCGTCGGCGCGTCGATACCAATCGGCACGTCGGGGTTGATGATCGGGAACATCGTGAAGTCGTAGTCAGATTCGATTTCATCGGGCACGCTGTCGGTGATGAAGCCGCCCATCAGGTACATCGCCGCTTCGCCACGATTCATGAAGTCCAAGCCGCCCTGCCAGTCATATGCGGCGCTGTCGGGGAGGAAGCAGTTGTGTTCGTAAAGCTGCCGCCAGTGATCGAACACGGCGACGACACGTTCGTCGGTGTAGCTTTCTTCCAAGCGCATCAAGTTGATATGGAATTCAGGACCATTGATACGCATGTTGAGGAAGTCGAACCACGCGGCAGCCGTCCACGGGGCTTGCGTGCCAATCGTGATTGGGATGATACCAGCGGCATTGAGCGTATCGCACGCGGCGAGCAGTTCATCCCATGTCGCGGGTGGGGTTACGCCGTTTTCTTCCATGATGCTGGTGCGGAAGTACAGCGCCCACCAGTAATAGCTGGTCGCCACGAAATATTGTGCGTCGTCTTGGGTCGCCAGCGCAACGAAACCGGGCGCGTAGGTATCGTACCAGCCTTCGCGCTCATAGAGCGGGGTAAGGTCATAGGCAAGTTCACGATCCACAAAGAAAGCCATGCGGTTGCCCGCGAACCACGTCAGAACATCCGGCGAGGGGTCAGCGACCAAGAAGGTGCGAATCGCTTGTTTAAAGGCTTCATGGTCGGTGATGTTGTGTTCAAGCGGTTGATCAGGGTTCGCTTCGTTCCACATGGCGACGATGGCTTCGTCCGCCTCACGGGCACCGGGGTCGCTGGCATACGACGCATAACGGATTACCGTATCTTGCGCCGCAACGCCGGCAACAATCAATGCCGTGACAACCAGCAGAGCCGCGAGGATCGCGCTCCGACGGAAGGTGATGCTTTTGAGCATGGTAATAGTCTCCTGATAAATGATTTTTTGAAAAAAGCAAAGCACGTCAGCCGTTTTTGCTTTTCGGTGATTCTAGCCTCTTTGATTCGTTAATCAAGCGGGTTGAAGCGGGGGACGTTGTGCAACTTAACTGGTAATAATGTTTACTTGCCCCTAAAAGCGATAGACACCATCCGGGGGGAGTGGACGGTGTCTATCATTAAAGGGGTATCCCACGCACAAACCGCCTTCCCGATTTGTGCGCGGTTCACGCGAGATACGGTCAATATCTGCGTGAGCGCCTTTGCGCGACACTTGGTCAGGGTGTCGCTGTGTCTTTTTGGTGAGGCAGAAGTCATCATCCCGACGCTTCCGTCTCTGATGCAGCCGGAGCAAGTTTTTGGCAACCTGTCGGCTGCGGCGGCGTGAAGGGCAAACCGTATCTTGTGGCTCGACACGAATATCCGCAGATATTAGCGTGTCGTATACCGCTGGTCTGTTCCACGCCGCAAATCGCCGCTTTGTCAGGAGTCCCACGACTGCGCTATTGAATACCCTTTGTTATTCATTGTGCGCCGCTTCAAGGCTTGGGACTAGTGAGAAAAATCACGAAAGATTCTATGCTATTCATCCTTTACACGTGCCCTCTACCAGCCCCCAAAAACAAAGTGTTCAACGGGTTTTAATAATTAATCGCGTCAGCGCATGATAAAATTCAGCTTATGGAAATAAACACGAGTTCAATTGATACACAAGTTCACCAACTGCAAAGCGACATCCACGCGAATGACAGCTTTGAGACAAAACCGGAAACATTCTGGGCGCGTTGGGTTTCAAATTTGCTAAGCCCACCCGTGATATGGGGGGCGTTGGCGTTTCCGATTGCATTTCGGCAAGCGGAATCAACCACACGCGGCGTTGTGTGGGCATTGGTCTACATTTTGCTAGTGTGCATTCTTCCCGCGCTGTACATTGTATGGCAGGTATGGCGCGGCAACATCACCGATATTCACGTGCGGCTGCGCGCGCAGCGTATCCGCCCATTCCTGATTTCGCTGGTCTGTACGCTGATGGCATTCATCGTGCTGAACGCGCTTGGCGCGCCGCGCTTGGTGAGCATCTTCGCCTTCTTCAGCCTCATTCAAATCTCGGTCATGCTGTTGATCACGTTTCAGTGGCAAATCAGTATGCACGCGATGGCGATCACCAGCGCGATTGTCACCATGGCGCTGCTGTTCGGCGGCACAGTTGCGCTGCTGTTCGCCCCGTTGATCCCGGTGGTGGGGGCGGCGCGGTATACGCTGCGGCGGCATACCATCCGCCAGATCATCGCTGGAGGGATTGTCGGCGGCGTTGTCACCACCCTGTTGATCATTTTCACCCAACCGCTTTCTTGATGCACTGGTCACACCATCACGATCAACTGCGCGAGGTGATCGCGCAGCCGCGCTTCGGCATCATCAGCGACTTTGACGGCACGTTGAGCCACTATATCGGCAATCCCAGTGTATCTGCCATCAAGCCGGAAAACGCCAAGCTGCTTGATGAGCTTGCGGAGCGCGTGACCCTAATCGCGCTGGTTTCTGGTCGCGCCGTCGCAGACTTGCGCGGCAAATTCGAGCGCCCGCACGTCGTCTATTACGGCAGTCACGGGATGGAATATTGGCGGGGCGGAGACGCACACATCGTTGAAGCTGCCCGCGCGTGGAGCGATCCGCTGGCGCGGCTGCTCGACAGCCTCACCGCTGAGATTCGCCCGCTTGCGTTGGAGGGTGTGTACATCGAAAACAAGCACGTGACCGCGAGTGTGCATTATCGCCGCGCCACCGATCCCGACTATGCGCGCGCGGTGCTGTACGATGCGATTGCGCCGCTGTGCGATCAGTACGGATTTCACCTGTTTACCGGGCAGTTCATCTGGGAGATCAAGCCGCCGTTGGACATTCATAAGGGGTCAGCGGTGCGCGCCATCGTGGACGAATATCAGCTTGATGGTGTGCTGTTCATGGGCGATGACGTGACCGATTTCGCGGGTATGGATGCGCTGCGCGATCTTGCGGCATCGCGCTCGTTGATCGCGCTTTCAGTTGGCGTGGTACACCCCACAACACCCGCCGCGCTGCTCGATCACTGTGATGTGACGGCGAACGGCATCGACGACACCACCGAACTGCTGCGCTGGCTGCGAAATCAGTATCCGTAAAGGCGCTTTAAGACGCGCTGTTCTTGGGCGTGTCGATGCGTCCGTTATCCACATGCCACACGGTTGAGCGTTCGAGAAAATCGCGCGTGAAAATGTCAAGTTCCGTCGTGGTCATCAACGTTTGCGTGTCCCCGTCGATGCGGCTTAATAAAAACGCCCGCCGCGCCGAATCGAGTTCTGCCACCACTTCATCGAGCAGCAGCACGGGCGCTTCACCGATTCGATTTCGCATCCAATCGAGTTCTGCCAGTTTGAGCGCCATCACCGCCGTGCGCGCTTGCCCGCGTGACCCGTACAGCCCGGCATCCCGATCATTGATGAACAGGCGCAGTTCGTCGCGGTGCGGACCGCTTAACGTTGCCCCGCGCGCAATCGCTTCGCCCTGTTCGGTTTTGAGCTGTTCGGCAAACTGCGGCGCGATCTGTTCGGGAGTCATTTCGCGGTGCAGGTCGAATCCAAGCATATCGAATGACCGCTGACCGTTGCCCTCAAACGTGGGGATAAAACTCGGCTGATAGCGCAGCGTAAGTGTCTCTTTGTATCCGGTGAGTTCATGGTGCGCCCGCTGCGCGTCGATTTCCAGTTCGCGCAAGAACCGCTGCCGCCCCGCGATGATCACCGCGCCGGCATCGACCAGTTTAAAATCCCAGTAATCGAGTTCGGACGGTTTCGCCTGTTTTTCAGCGATGCGCCGCAAAAGCGCGTTGCGCTGGCGCAGAATATCTTCATAAGTGTCTAGCGCGCTCAGATACGCCGCATCCACTTGACCGAGCGTATTGTCGATAAAGCGGCGGCGGTCACTTGGGGGACCTTCCACCAGCGTGAGGTCTTGCGGCAAAAACAATACGACGTTGAACAAGCCAACCAAATCCATCACGCGCTTGTCCACGCCGTTGATCTTGATCACCTTGCGAAAACGCGGTTCGCCCGACGGCGTGCGATCCATCACCAGCGTGATTTCCAAGCGGGTGATCGCCTGTTTTTTTGAGCAAATCTCGGCAGCGAGGCGCGCAAAGGGCATGGGATCAGTTTCGGTGCGCCAGTGGATCAACTGGCGGTCACTATTGGTGTAAGGCGATTTCGATGCGGCGAGATAATAGATGGCTTCGAGCAGGCTGGTTTTGCCCTGCGCGTTGTGTCCGTGCAGCACAATCGGGCGTTGATGCGGGACGCTCAATTCCAACCGCGCGTAATTGCGAAAATTTGATAGAGACAGATGTTCCAAATACATGGGAAGTTTTCGTGCGTTTCCACGCGGTCAGAGGCAGCATCAGTATACCAGATCACGGGGGATTTGCCCATGCGCGAAACGAGTGCTTACAGGGTAATAGCCTCAAATCCTGATCGGATCACAAAAGGCAAAGGGTGTTGTAGAGAAGGGGAAGAAACAAGCATGTCCCAGCGCTTCCGAAAGACGCACCTTCCGGGGATGTCCCTGCAACACCATCGTAAATCTTTATGAGCCTCACACCTATTTTGAAGCGATTACCCCCTTTTTAGGCGCATTATCCGCGTGATGGGTACAATGGCATACTATGTGCGAATGCGAAACAGGAACAGTGTTTACGATGACGACACTTTCTTTGGAAGTACTGAAGCAGCAGCTTGAAGATTTTTTGATCCGCGCCAGCGGAAAAAACGCCGTGATCACATCGGCACATCCCCTAGCGGGCGGCGCGAGCCGTGATATGTGGCTGATCGACGCGGAATTTGATCACCAGAAGCGGCGCATGGTGCTGCGGCGTGATTATGCCAGCAGCATGGTTGAATCGGCGCTGACGCGAGCGCAAGAATTCACTGTGATGCGCCGCGCGTTTGAAAGCGGAGTCAAGGTCGCCGAGCCGCTGTATCTATGCGATGATCCGTCGGTGTTGGGCGGTGCCTTCTTCTTGATGGGATTCGTAGATGGGATCGCGATTGGGCGCAAGATCGTGCAGATGCCCGAACTCGCTCATGCACGCACGGTTTTGCCCACGCAGTTAGCGCAGCAGTTGGCGCGCATCCACGCCATTGACACCGCAGAATTTCCCTTTTTGCAGCGTCCCGCTGAAGGACTCACTCCCGCGCAAGCGGCGATCAACGATACGGTGGCGATTCTCGACAGCCTGAACATCCACAACCCCGCGTTCGAGTTCGCGCTCAAATGGGCGGCGGATCATGCGCCTGTGCCGCAAAAACTCACGTTCGTGCATGGCGATTTTCGATTGGGCAATTTGATGATCAACGCGGATGGGCTGACCGCTGTAGCTGATTGGGAATTTTGCCATGTGGGCGATCCCGATGAGGAACTCGGCTACATATGTATGCGCGATTGGCGCTTCGGCATGGGACATCTGCGCTTCGCGGGCATCGGGGATCGTGAGCCATTTCTTGCGGCGTATGAACAGGTGAGCGGGCGCACGGTGGATCGGCGGGCAGTCGATTGGTGGGAATTGTTCGGCAATATTCGTTGGGGCGTGATTTGTATGTCACAGGCGAATCGCCATTTCAGCGGGCTTGATCCAAGTGTGGAGCTGGCAAGTTTGGGGCGGCGCAGCGCCGAAATGCAGTACGAGATGCTCAAAATGATCGAAGCGATGGGGGTGTAACGATGTATGACCGACCAACGTTAGGCGAACTCATCGACGCGGCACGGATGCACGTCGAAACGCATATCGTCCCTGTGCTGAAAGCCGAACCTTCGCTGGGGCGGCTGTATTTTCAAACGCTGGTTGCAGTCAACGTACTGCGAATTGCCGAGCGCGAGATTGGGCTGCGCGGTCTGCATTTGGGCGCGCAGTGGTCGCGCCTGAACGCGCTCCATGAGGTGATGGGTGATCCCCCAGTGCCGCTGCCCGCTAACACAGGCGAAGCCGAAGCCGCGCTCTCGGATCGCGTGCGGGGGTTATGCGAACGTATTCGCGCAGGCGCGTTCGACGTGAACGGGGAGCAGGTGGCGGCGCGTTCCGCGCTGTTCGATCATCTGTTGGCGACGACGCGAGAGGCGCTGCAAGTAGCGAATCCTAAATTTTTGGAGACAGCAGAGCGTGAATGGGAAGCAGTCTCAAAAGGACAGCGTGTTGAGGGAAGTTAGCGCATATGAAGCGCGATCTATCGCGCCCTTACTCGGATAGGGTTGGCGGTTTGCGGTTCAAGGCATCAATGATTTGAACGCCGCGCTCGATTTGTTCAGGGGCAGCGTGTTCACCAAAAATTTCTTTTGCGAGTTTTATTTTTTGTTCCGCAAGGTCTGATCGCGCCTTTTTTCTCTCATGCTGCCGCCAGAATGGGCTAATCACGTTCAAGAGGAGCGCTAATGCTTTAGGAATTGTTGTGATCTCAACCTTCACAGGCGAATTCTGGCTAATGCTTTTGATTTTCGGCTGAAGGAATTCTTCGCCTTTTGCTTCAACCAGCAGTTTTTCCAAATCGAACAGTGCCTGCAAGTAAGGCATGAGATCATCCCGCAGCACCGGCAGCGTAAGCGTTCCAAGGTCCTCAAAAACCAACCGGCTTGTGAGTTCGCCACTTAAAGCGATGATGATGAACTGGTTGAGCCGCTGTGCCGAACTCATCCTTAGAATAATATCCGTAAGGTCATGGGCATGGGCAAGCTGATGGGCAAGCGCGATATCGCGGGCAAGTCCGCGAGCAAGTTCACGCGCAATCTCAAGGTCGAGCGCAATGTCAAGCTCAAGCCTAATGGCAATGGCGAGGTCACGGTCAAGCTCACGACTGCGGATAAGGTCACGGTCAACATCACGCGCAAGGTCACGGTCAATGTCACGCGCAAGTTCCCGAACTACCGAAAGATTCTGGATAATCATCCGGTTGATGAGCAAAAGCAGCCCGCGCTTCTGGGCTTCATCTTCGACGGTATTGTACAGCGCCAAAGCGCCTTCTAAGTTTTTGGCTTCAATACGTGTGATGATAGAAATATACAAATCGTCGGTTCGCGACGCATCGCCAAACTGAGTGGTCATTGGTGCTTTCTCGTCAGGCTAGCACATCCCGCAGCATGGGCGCAGAGTGTATCACGCTTTACATCCCGCGCGCCTTTGCTTGATCCCACAGCGTGTCCATTTCTTCGAGCGTCATCGACTTGAGTTCGCGCCCCTGTGCCGCCGCCGATTCTTCGATGAAGGTGAAGCGGCGGTAAAACTTCGCGTTCGCTTCACGCAGCGCAATTTCGGGATCGATCTTGAGCCAGCGCGCCCAGTTCGCCAGCACAAACAGCAGATCGCCAAATTCCTCGCGCACATGGTCGGGATCAGCCGCTTCGAGCAGTTCCGCCAATTCTTCGCGGACTTTCGCTTTTACGTCGTCCAACTGCTTCCAATCGAAGCCGGGTTTCGCCGCCTTCGCCGTGTATTCGAGCGCCTGTGCCAGCGCGGGCAGTCCCTTGGGCACGCCGTCCAGAATCGATTTGCGCGTTTTGCCCGCCGCCGCGTGTTCCTGCTTTTTCAACGCTTCCCAGTTCGTCACCACATCCGCCGCGCCGCTGACCGCCGTTTCGCCCCACACATGGGGATGCCGCCGAATCAACTTGTGATTGAGGCTGGTGATCACGTCGCTCATCAAAAATTCACCGTCTTCGGTGGCGATTTGCGCGTGCAGCGAAATTTGCAGCAGCAGATCGCCCAATTCTTCGCGGAGTGCGTCCGGGTCACCCGCGTCGAGCGCCTCTAGGACTTCATACGTTTCTTCGAGCAGATATTTCCGCAGTGAAAGGTGCGTTTGTTCGCGATCCCACGGGCAGCCTTCCGGCGCGCGCAAATGCGCCGTGACTTCTTGGAGCGCCTCGAACCCGCGCAGTGACGGATGCGCGGGCACGTACAACGCCGTGAGCAGATCGATGTGTGCGCTGCGATCAATCTCGTACAGCGGCAGTCGCTCGATGGTCGCGTCGGGTGTGCCCGCGCCGTGAATGAGGACGACTTCAAACTCATCGGGGTATTGGTTCATGAGGGTGAGCTTGAGATCGCTGGCAAGCGCACGGCTGTAGACCTGTGCCAGCAGCGCGGGCGTGTCAGGGTTGAGGGGGGGATGGTGCATGGCGGCAATCGTGATCGCGTCGTGGATTTGCAAGCCGTTCACTGCGTCGATTTCCAGCAGCGCCAGCGCGGGTTCAATAAAGCTGATCCCGTTGATGACGGTGACGGTTTCGTTCGCCGCTTTTGCGCGCTCAAGTAAGCCGATCACGGTGCTTTCCGCGACGAGCGGATCGCCGGGGACGGCGTAGACCACATCACCATTTTGTGATGCATCCCACACGCGGTTCACGATGGCGGCGTATACGTCCTCAAATTTCGGGTTTTTCTCGTACAAATCATCGCACGATGAAATGGCGGCTTGATTCGGGAGATCAGGCACACAGGGGTGCTGGCGGGTACGCAAAATCACACGCGGGGCGGATTCAATCGCGCGCCAAGCCCGCCGCGAGAGATCATCGACGTGACCGGGACCGAGTCCCACGATGGTGAGTGTCATTCAGTGTCCTTGTTTGGTGCTGTGTCGATTAAACCTCATTGTACAACGCACTACCCAATCATTCCCGCGCGTGTTTGGCGGCTTGCGCGCGTATCAGCGCCGCCTGCGCGAGGATCGGCGTGGCGGAATCGGGATATGGAGCAACGCTGCTCACATTGACTTCGCACAGCACATACGTATCGTTCCCGTGCGCGTCTCTTTCGCCAAGCAGGAAATCAGCATCCCACAGGATAGGCAGTCGTTCGGTGGGAATATCGAGCAGGGTTTGAAGTTCCGGCAGCCATGTTTGCTCCAATTGGCGCTTCAACGGCTGAAAATCGGCAAGATCGGGCGGGTGATAGAGGCGCGGTCCCGGCTGCGGCGCGTCGGCGGGCGATCCGCCTTGCGGCGTGGGATAGAGCGCATTGATCGCCTGATGCCCGAAGCCCGCGACCTTGTCGTGTACCAGATAGCACCGGATCATGCCTTCGGGCAAGCGGGCTTGATAGGCTTGATCGAGCATTTTGCCCGCGCCGTCGAAATAGCCCGCGCAGCGCTCGAAAAATTCGTCGAGGGTGATGATCTCGTCAAGGCTGCCGCGCTGCGCGTGGCGCACACGGACGCGCTCCGTGTCCACCGCTTCGATTTTCCACACGCCCATGCCGCTGTGTCCGCGATTTTGCTTCAGCACGCGGATTTCACCTGCCGCAAGACGCGGGGGAAGTAATTTTCGCATTTCGTCAAGGCTGTGATAGAGATGGGTATCGCAGCCCCATCCCATGTGGCGGGTTTGATAGAGCATCTCTTTTGTGCCCATCTTCATGATGATGTCGGGATGCGTACTGACGAACACGCCCGCATCCGCGACTTTTTTCAGCATCGCGTCTAGTACGGTGCGATCATGCCCGTCTTGTATCGGGTTGACCCACACCAGCACGCCATCCACCCCCAAAAGCTGCTGATACACGTCTTGCCAGAAATCGGGGTGATAGACGGCGGGTTCGGCATGGATGCCCATACCCGCGAAGTGCTGAAACAGCGGCGCGAATCGATTGTTGTCGGGCGCGGCGGCTTTGCGAACCTCGCTGTCACCGGGATAGACAATGGCAATTTTGATCGACTCCTGCATGGCGATCTCCTTGTTGATCTCACACCTATTTATGCACGAATTTGGGGATTCGCGTTCATCGTGAACTCAACGGACGCGCAGGACGAAACAAGTTTCGCAAGGGTTGTCCGTAGTTGTAAATAGGTTGTGCGCTTTGCCGCCGGAGGCGACACATCGAAGATGTGCAAAGCCGTCCGGCTATCGAAAAGCCTGTAAGCCTCATGAATGAGGCTGAAAAGCGTCTGATGTTGGATAAGCGTTTGGAAGATTTTCCGTGGCGGGCGCGATATATCGCGTCCCTACAAATGACACGTTTGCGAGAAAGTGGGTTTGAATATCCACGCGGAAGAAGAAATACGGACAAACCTAGAAGCGCGTCCTCACAATCGATAACCAAGATTATCTCCACGCCCCGTCGCGGCGGTGTGTTGACGGTGCGCGGTGTCAAAAGCTACACTCAACTGTGTTTCCCCGCTGATTGGAGCGTTCCCGATGCCCGACGCACAAAAACCCACGCGCGCTGATTTTCTCCACTGGCTGACAATCCCGACGCGCTGGATGGACAACGACATTTACGGGCATGTCAATAACGCGCTGTACTATGCTTTCTTCGATACCGTCATCAACCACTACTTGATCAGCGACGGCGGGCTGGATATTCACGCTGGCGCGGTGATTGGGCTGGCGGTGGAAACGGGGTGCCAGTTTTACGCGCCGATCAGCTTCCCGGATGTGATCGACGCGGGGCTGCGAGTGGCGCGTATTGGCACAAGCAGCGTGCGTTATGAGGTCGGGTTGTTTCGGCAGGGTGACGAATCGCCTAATGCAGCGCCCGCCGCGTTTGGCTTTTTTGTGCATGTGTTTGTGGATCGTGAATCGCGCCGCCCTGTGCCGATCCCGGAGAAGATGCGCGCGGCATTTGAGCGCATTCTGGTATCCGGCGGGGATAGGTAGGGCGTTTGTCATGGGGATGTCGAATATCACGGGTATTTCGGGCACGGCACGCTGTGCCCCTACAAAGGGGAAGAAGTTCTTGATGGTTCGCATGAAAATTCGTTCCATACTGTTGATGATGCTTATGTGCGGCTTGATGATCGCCGTTGGCGCGGTTGTTGGGCAAGAAGCGCTAGAAACACCGGAAGCCACGCCAGAGATCACGAATGTGGTGCATACGACATATGTGCCAATTGGCGGCTTTTACGGGGATACGTTTCCCGGCTTTCTGCGCGCCGCACTGCCCAACGTGGAACGGTTCGAGACAGATCGGCTGTATATTCTTGTGATGCCGATGACGTTTTCGTATGACGCGGAAACGCTGACCGCCGAAGATTTGCTGCTGAACACGCGCGACAGCGAACGCCGCCGCCGTCAGCTTGAGGATGCTTGCCGTGAGATTGCCCCACCGGAAATTTACTGCGAAGTGGTTGTGCCACCAATCTACACCCGCGAAGCCGCCGATACGAATGCTGTGCTGGAATTCTTCTGGGATGATTTGGCAGCGGTGTATTTCTTAGGCGGCGATCAAACGATTGCGATGCAGATCACGGCGGGAACGGTGTTGGAACAAGCCCTTGCTGAAGCCTACGCGCGCGGCGTAGTCATGGGCGGCAACAGCGCGGGATTGGCTATCGGGTCGCGCGTGATGATCGGCGGGTATGGCGGCGACAAATGGGGACCGGAAAACGCGCTCGAAGCAGGCGCGGTGGATTTGTGGAATGGGAGCGCGGAAAATCCGCTGCGGCGCGGCTTAGATTTCACCACGACGGATGCGGTACTTGAACAGCACTTTTGGGAACGCGCGCGCTTTGCCCGGCTGCTTAACGCGCTGGTTGATCCGACCACGCCGAACGTGGGCATTGGTGTGGACAGTTTCACTGGCACGTTGATCATCGACAATCACCTGCTGGAAGGCACTTTTGGCTTGTACACGGGCGCGATCATGGATGTGGAATCGCTGGGCGCGGAAGCGAGCGCGACATTTGACAGCGGCGTGTTGAGCGTTCGTGATGTGCTGGTGCATGTGTTCGCACCGGGAAATTTCACCTACAACGCGCGCACGCGCGAATCATCGCTTGCGCCGACGCTGACGAGCGCCGCGACGGACACCAGCGCGCTCACACTGCCTGATGGCGTGGGATCGCTGACGCTGTACAGTAATTTGTTGGACACGGTTGAGCTTGAGGACTTGAATATCGATGAAAGCACAGCGGTGGTGATCACGGGGTATGCCGACACGCTCGACGCGGATGATCTCGCGGATGAATACGACGATTTCACCGATCCGATTGTCCTCACGGCAGATAAGTCGCTGCCTGATATGACCGGCTACAGCACGATCATCGTCCATGCCGAAGATGCGTCCCTGATCGATGTGGAGTCGCTGCGTCCAGTTCAAGATGCGTGGTTGGGCGGCGCGAATGTCATTCTCGACGGCGCGGCGGCGGCAGCAGCCGGATCGATGTATGCCGCGATGCCGCCCGTGCCGTATCACACGGACAACGATCTGCTGATCCAAGATGCGACACAAGGGGTATTTCTGCTTGGCAGCGTCGAGATTCGTCCGGGATTGGGACTGATACCGGTATCGGTTGAAGTGCGCGTGATGAGCGAAAATCACTACGGGCGCTGGTTTTCGCTGGCATACAGCACACCGGATCAAGTGGCGTTGGGGCTAAATGACGGCGCGTTTGTGACGATTACGCAAGAGGGCGCAACGGTGGGCGGATCGAACGGCGTATTCGCGCTCGATTTGAGCGCCGCGACCCTGTCGCAAGGGGAAAATGGCGGCATGGTGTTCGCCAACGGGGTATTGGATGTGTTCGCGCCGGGTGAGGCGGTGGAGTAAATTGGGGCGGGGCGACAATGCCGCCCGCTCAACTCTGGTATTGTCGGCATCGGAGGGTGTTTCCTTGTGGGAGCTTCAGCAGCCATGAAGATACCCCTCCTTAAGTTAGGCGCATCTGGGAGATAGCGCGCCATCTCCCAGATGTGCCGTGTTGACTGGATTAGCTGTAGCGGCTTGTTTCGTGGAGCAGTGAATCGGCTTGATCGACCAATCCAGCAGCGGCGGCGCTGCCCGTGTCGGCGGCGGTCCGCGCCCATGCCAGCGAACGCATGAGCATCACGCGCAAACGACGCGCGTTGTCGGCATCATCATCCGGGCGAGCTTCGTGAACATCGGTACGGTCAAGCAGTTCATTGTGGAACGCGAACCCAAGCGTGACGGACAGGCGGATGAGCCATTCGAGTGCTTGCGGATCGGTCTGGTTGAATTCAGTACGCTGCGGCACAAGTTGATCGACGATAGCGGCAGAGAGCGCGCGGCGCACCAACGATTGTAGTTCGTCGAGATAATCATCCGGGTTGATGTATTCCACATCCGCCATAAGATCGCTGAACATCGCATGAATTGATGCTTCGATGTCAGTGGCAGAAAGCGGCATAATGCTCCCCATATCCAAATTGTGATTAATGAACTCTTGGAAGCGATCATCCGACGATTCGTCGTGCTGGTACACCATAATAATGACTCCGAGTGTTAAGACTAGCTGACTACACTGTAACAAAATTGACCCGTGAAGTGTGTAGAGAATTTCCGAAAAATGTGTGAAATCTCTGCGGCGTAAATTCGCAGTGACGCATGTGATATGGGTGAGGAGATGAGATGACTCGGAGAATTGGCACCTTGAGCGAAAAGTCGCTGCACGCGGCGCTCAAGCTGTATATCGCTACTCCCGGTGACTTGATCGAAAGCCCAGCGGCAGGGTATATCGTCGATATTGTGCGCGGCGATACGTGCATCGAAATTCAAACGAGGAACTTTAGCAATGCCCGTCGCAAGCTGGAGACTTTGCTCGTCACTCATGCGGTACGGCTGGTCTATCCCGTCGCGGCGGAACGGTGGATCACGCGCATCACAACGGATGGCGAGGTGATCAGTCGGCGCAAATCACCCCGACGCGGCACGGTGTACGAGATGTTCCGCGAACTGGTGCGACTGCCCGCGCTGGCGACGCATCCCCGGTTTGTGCTGGATGTGGTGATGATCCATGAGGAGCAGGTGTGGCGCGATGACGGCGCGGGAAGCTGGCGGCGCAAGAAGTGGAGCATCGCGGATCGGCGGCTGCTGGCAGTGGTCGAGCATCGGGCGTTTGAGTCGCTGACGGACTATCTCGCGCTGCTGCCGGATGTGCCGCCGACGTTTACGGTCAGCGATGTGCATCAAGGCTTGAAATCCGCAGGCGCGGCGGTGGATCGGGCGGTGATAGGGAAGATGATTTACTGCTTGCGGGGGATGGGCGGGATCGAGCAGGTGGGCAAGGCGGGCAAGGCGATCCTGTATCAGCGGCGGCGCGTGGAGTGATCCGCGCGCGTTTTTGATTCCGCGTAGGGGAAACGGCGTGAAGGCGGCGCAAAAGCTTAACATTTTATGCTTGACAAAAAAAACAACGAGAGTGTTAGCATGGTGTGAATTAAATTAAGATGCCCTTGTTGAAGGCGACGATAGATGACTTCACGGAAAATTGCCGCGTTTGTGATTTGCGCTTGTTTGCTCATGATCGGCGGGGTGTTGGCGCAAGAACCCGAACCCACCCCCACGGATACCCCCACGCTTGTCCCAACTGATACAGCGACGAATACGGATACACCGAGTCCCGTGCCGACGGATACGGCAACCGATACCTCTACGGTGACGAGTACAGATACCTCACTCCCGACGGATACTCCCACAAGCACCGCGACAGCAACTGCACCGGAAACAACGCCTGAAGTCACCGATGCACCGCCTTTGGGCGAAGCACTTACGAACACGCCTACTCCCACGCCGAATGTGCTGTGTTCACCCGGCTATCAATATCTAGGTGGAGACGGGTTGGGCGATCTAAACTATGTCGTCAATGACTCGTTCGGAACTACCATCTACGATCCTAGTGGAGATTACTTACAGAATGTGTCCACCGAAGAGGATACTGCTGCGTTTGTCACCGTTGATTTTGCGCTCCCTGTAGGCTGGACGAGCGTTACGATCAGCTACACCATTCAATTTACGCGGGGGTATCTGCCGGGGAGTACTTTCTATCGACTTTACAGGCGGGGAAGTTCCACTGCTGCATGGGAAGGTGCGGAGACTGCGCCGGGTGGGTTTGAGGGGACACAAACGTATTCATGGACGCTCACCCCAAATTCAATCTCTACAATACCGTCATATCTAGGACTCAGAGTGCAGTCCAACAACGGCGACCCAGACACAGGCTATGCCCGCATCAACTGGATTGAGGTGTGCGGCGTCGCTGGTACAGCTACGCCTACCCCCACGCTCACACCAACCAATACGCCGACGCTGACACCAACTTTAGACCCTAATGAACAAGCATATTACAACCGTTTCAAAGGCATGATATTTTGGATTATTTTCAATGAAACAGCTCAAAACACTATGGATGAACGATTTGATATTGTAGAGGCTGCTGTACAAAATGCTGATCCGAATGACCCTAATCGAATAGTGAATATGCCAAATCTCGCCAGCTATAGTGGAGAGTTACGCGAGAATCTTCGATTACCTTATTTATTTTCACGGTTAGTATTGGAAAACATACCTGATTATTCTGGTGCTTCAGGGAACCTTCAGCAAGCTTTTTCTGATGGTTTCAATTTCGGCAAAAACTGGGGAGGATCTATTAACAATACTGATTATGATATTTGGACAGCTTATTTTGGATGTCCAGATAGAGACGGGGATGATGAGACCGTCCTTTCAACCTATTCAGTTGCCTACAGCGCACCCGCAACCCAGGCACTTGACTGGTTAAGTGATTATGCTATTTGTGCTGCCACACGGAGTGATACATATGAAACTGCGTATCAATTTTTCAGTTATCACATTGATCGCGCAATACGAGATCACATACTTGATGTACCAAATCCGGTAGCTGGAGCGTCCCAAGTACGCCATGCAAATACCTGTTTCTGGTTCCACGCCGACGGCGGTTGCGCGTATGTAAGAGAGGTCCCAAGTTTATGCGTTAGTTCTCTGAGATGTCGTACACTCGGACGATACGTTGAAGGTAATTTCTTAGACCCAATTAGCGAAACTGTGTTCAACACATGGCGCGATAATTACATTAATGGCTTTCCCGAAGATAGTCCCTATAGGACAGCTACATCTACTCAGTATTTATTTAGCACACAAAACATAATTACTAATACGATTGTGGAGCAAATTACCTATACAACTCAAATCAGAATGCGGTATTTCCTCAGTTTGGGCTTATATGACCTAAATGGAGATGCAAACGAACCGCGTTATTTACTAATGGGCGTTGGAACAGACGAGAATTACGGTACCGAGGCAATCGCTGAAACGTTTTTGCGTCATTGGAATAGGCTTAACCGCGATCGAGACCCTGTAGGTAGTCCTGAAACATATCGACCAAACTTTTGTGTGGTCGCTATGATCCATGCTGTTCAGGGAACTGGCATCTTTCAGCAATGGACAACCTTTACTTTTCAGTCAACCAGCTTTGTCGACAGAAATGTTGATATTTGGTATTGCGAGGCAGTGCAATGAGCACATTCAGCAAAGTGGTATTTGGTATTCTGTTGCTGTTAGCGATTCGTTATGAAGTTGGCGCACAAACGGTGACTGATCAGTACATATCTTGGAGCCCTAATGGCAATCTCATCGCGATTAGCAGTGTGAATCGTATTGACATTCGAGATGCGTCCTCGCTTCAACTTATCAATACGATTGCAAATGTTCAGTACCAACAAGCTCCGGTTTCGTGGAATTCAACCAGTGACCAAATTGCATTTGCAAGATCAAATCTCGTTGAAGTTTGGTCAAATGTATCAATAATGAATGGGGCGCAACTTAGCTCAAGTTTCCCGACCAGCGAAGTCATTATTGGTATTACAGCTTGGAGCCCAGATGGCTCAAAATTAGCCTATGGTTCAGATAGGATCGAAGTGAGAGACACGACGAATGGTATCTTGTTATGGAGTGCAGAGTATCCGGGGACAGTTCGAAATATTGCTTGGAATGTGGATAACACACTTCTCGCTACAACGAGTGTCGATGTCCACGCGGGAGTGATTATTTGGAACGCAGTCACGGGACAGGTCTTACAGCGAATGATATTGGCAACAAATATGGCGAGTGCGTCACCATCTGAAATGTTTCTTGCTACTATTTCTGTGGATTGGAGCCCAAACAATAGCAAACTTGTTATTGGAGGAACAGATGGAAGTGTTCGTATATGGGATCGAAACATCCTTAGCGAAGCTGAAACGTATACACAATGGGGTAATCCAAATGTAGTAATTCCACACTTCCGCGACGAATATGGTGCAAACGTCCAGTCTGTAGATTGGAGTCCAGATGGTAATTGGATTGCCAGCAGCGCCGATGACGGAGATGTAGTTATTCTGAATGCGAATTCCTTAGACGAAGTCGCTCGCATTCAAACGGGTATCGTGACTTCTGTCGCTTGGAGTCCGAATGGAAATCAACTTGCCTATCTAAATAGTACCGGAATTGTGCAATATAGTCCTGCACCTACATTGCCATCAACTCCAACGCCTACCACCACCGTTACGCCAACTCCCACACCCGTCCTCAACACGATCATTATCTCAGATGCAGACCCCATCCCATCACCCGTTATTCTCAGCGAAGAAACGCGCGCGTGGTACAACTACGACCTCACCTTAAGCGCCACGCTCACAGGCGGCGAATCGGTCACGGTGGAGTTGGATTATTATCCGCCCACGCCAACCAACTATGTGCATGTGCAAACGCGCCCGAAACGTCCTGCAGGTCAAGAAGTAGCATGGACAACCGCGCAAACACTCACGTTTGACAGCGGACATCTGGAATATGAAGTCCGCATCCGCGCGCGCGATGACACAACGGATCACACGGGGGCAGTCGGGCGGTTGGGGCATCACATCACGGTGAGTAACGTCACGGGGTATCCGGTCAACACGGTGGATGCGTCGGGGATGCGGCTCACCGGATCGCCGTTCAGCGGCGGGAATGACGCATCGGCAGCGGCGGACTCGCGGAATGTGCTGGTGTTCACGGTGACGGACAACGATTAAATCGAGTGAGGGCGTGGAGCGATCCGCGCCCTTTTTGATTCCGCGTAGGGGAAACGGCGTGAAGGCGGCGCAAAAGCTTAACATTTTATGCTTGACAAAAAAACAACAAGAGTGTTGGCATGGTGTGAATTAAATGAAGATGCCCTTGTTGAAGGCGACGATAGATGACTTCACGGAAAACTGCCGCATTTGTGCTGTGCGCTTGTTTGCTCATGATGGGCGGCGTGTTCGCGCAAGAACCCGAACCCACCCCGACGGATACGCCCACGCTTGTCCCGACTGCGACAAGCACTTCTACTTGGGTGCCAACTGCCATATTTAACCAATACTGTTTGACAGGACCCGGAACTCCTTATCCGGGATTACCTGGCACACCTACACCCAACAGCATTCAGTTAACAGGAAACATCATCGACTTCAATGATCGCCCCGGCGCATGTAACGATCTCAATGATGCCCGTTTTCCCGGAGTATATGATTATGGTTGGACAGTGACATGGGGTGAGGAATTTGTTATCGAATACACCGTTCGGAACCATACAGAATCCGTAGTGAACGGGGTTCAACTGACAATTACCCTGCCTCCAGAGAACGCTTATCTGATCGGTGCGCCGCTTTACGTTACTGTGGATGGCGTGTATGACGCTCAAAGCAGCGTTTGGACACTCCCGCCGGATTTACCACCTAATGGGACTGCCCGGTTGCAACTGCGCTTTCAACTTGCTACAGCTACACCCACACCAACACTCACTCCTACTCCCACACCAATCAATGGCACGCCCTTCCAAGCACCAACACCAACACTGCCATACTTTACTCCTTACGTGCAACCAAACACGACGATTATAGAAATATCTAGCAATTTACAGTCTACAGCACCGATAGTTATTGATCAGTCTCAGGGTGCAGGCACATACATCCTTCCGGTCGATTGTGAAGGTTACATTATTTATTCGCCTGATGGTAATGCAAATACCAGACCCTATCCATTTGCAACTCCCTTTAGTGGAAGTTCTCTCGGAGAAAACACGGAAGTTGGTATCGTAGATTATCTACAGTTAACCATCAACGTGCCGAGCGATACTGACGCAACACCTGTACCACGAGGGTGGTTTCGATTGCCAGATAGTTTTCAAAATGGAGTACGACAACAACCCCGGTGGACAATTTATAGTCGTGTAGAGGGGTGCAATGAATTTAGTGACCCATATGATTTGTCGTCTCAAATTGAATTGGGCGCAGACGTAAACCAAATGTTACCTGCTCCCCCACCTGTCGAACTAAGCCAAGACCTGTACTGCAGCAGAAGTGCAGACAGACAAAATCGCTTTTATTGTTCCGCAAAGGTCTATGCAGCTTTTTATGATGCGTTTATGCGTCAAGAAAACCGCCCGCCGACGGTAGCAGATTTGATTGGTGTCTATTTGGCAGGAGAATTGAATCTTGAGTCCGAAGAATTCCAATCGGATAACGCCAGAAGTTTATTGGTGGCAACTGCTGTGAATGTGTACTATGGCTATTGTCCAGCGAGTACTCTACAGCAGTTTAGCTGCGATTTCAGAGAGTTGATCCAGTTTCTATCTGAGAGCGATTTATGGGTGCAAGTTGCCGATGGATACAACATTGTGCAAGAAGATCTTGCTAGTTTGCTCACGACCTATACATCTATTAAGAGTTTTCTCCCAACAGCTCTCAACGGTTTCATCTACTGGGATGATTTAACCACTATTCCTGTAGAGTCGTATCGCCCTATCGCTTGGGGTAACTATTATTATGGTACTGCGGAGTTTGAGCAATTCACGGATGGTCAGCATGATGGGCTACTGTATTGTCGGCGTTACCAAGGGGTATCCGACGAAGGTGAAGGTCCGTTCGAGTATTTATTTGTTGTTGTCGATCAATCCACTGGTAACCCTCAGACACAATACCAAAGAAACCAAGTAGGTACACCATTGTGGTTTTTGCGAGGTGATGACCCAGTACGCGGAGAGGCGTGCAATGAAAGTTAACTCAATTAACCTAAGGAAGTTCATGTCAGTCGTACTTGCGATGCGCATTGTGATGACCGTGCTCATTGTCCTAGCAACCAATAGCGTTGTACTAAGCCAAAATCCTCCTACTGAAAATCTGATCTATGTCCATAATGGACAAGAGTTCGGTTTTGTGAACTATGCAACAGGTTATAAAACTGTTGTTCCCTCAGATTACTGTAGACGATTATCTCCACAAGGAGATACAGTAGCTTTATATCCTTTGATTAACCCTTCTAACATCGTGTTTCTGGACACATCGGATGGGAGCGTTCTTCGCTCAATTCTTTGGGACAGTGCATGGAGTAGCATTATTACAACTTGTGCGAAAAACTATTGGCTAAACAATTCACAATTGGTCGTCCAGACTAGTGAAACAACGGCGGTTGCGATTAATTGGGTCGATGGATCTGTGGTGGAAGCTTTGCCTCAAAGCCTTCCCGTGCTATTTGATGTTGTTAACGATGAATGGAGTTCAGGCTTTAATGTTGGACCAACATCTTCTCCTTCGGGGCGGTATTGGTACTACAATCGTTATGTGGATGCTTCTACCGGTTCATACAACCCAGTCATTTACGACTCAGTGCTAAATGGCGTACTTGTGGAACTGACAGACCAAGCATTTCGTGTCTTCCGGGCACGCCCGATTGGCGGTGAAATCTATGTGAACTGGTCATATGACGAGCATTATGTAGATATACTCACCAATGAGGGGTTATTTATTTTCGATTTGATAACCAGTGAATTCTTGACACTCAACACTCCTGTAGGCTTTGGCAGTTTGGAACGCGGTGCTTCAAGTTGGTCACCAGACAATACGCAATTAGCATTTACCGTCACAAATGCTCAAATAATAGGTCAAACATTTGACGAAGGTATAGTGATTGTTGACCTTGAAAGTGGACAAGTAAATGCCATTCCACTCGCCGCTGAGTTCTTTCCGGGATTCAATTACCAGTTTGCTTGGTTACCTTCAATAAATGGGTTTCTCAGCGCAACGCTCAATGGCGATCTCTATGAAATTGCTGCAGATGGTACCGTGACTTGGGTTTCCGACAATGTGCGGAGAATTTATGCATGGTATGAACCCAATATCGAGCCTACGTTGACTCCCACACCTACCCTCACCCCATCCCCTACCTCCACACCAACACCTGCCCTCAACACGGTCACGATCTCGCCCACGCCCGCTAATCCCCTCATCCTCAGTGAAGAAACGCGCGCGTGGTACACCTACACCATCACCTTGAGCGCCACGCTCACAGGCAGCGACTCGGTCACGGTGCGACTCGATTACTACCCGCCCACGCCCACGAATTACGCACACATTCAAACCCGTCCAAAACGTCCGGCAGGTCAAGAAGTAGCATGGACAACCGCGCAAACACTCACTTTTAACAGCGGACATCTGGAATATGAAGTTCGCATCCGCGCGCGATGACAGCACGAATCTCACCGGGGCAGTCGGGCGGTTGGGGCATCGCATCACGGCGAGCAATGTCGCGGGCTATGCGGTCAACACCATCGATTCAGGCGGCACATGGCTCACGGGATCGCCGTTCAACGGCGGGAATGACGCATCGGCAGCGGCGGACTCGCGGAATGTGCTGGTGTTCACGGTGACGGACAATGATTAGATCGAGTGAGGCTGACTTCACGGAAAACTGCCGCATTTGTGCTGTGCGCTTGCTTGCTCATGATGGGCGGCGTGTTCGCGCAAGAACCGGAACCCACGCCAACTGCTACGCCAACCCAAATACAAGCTGTTGTGACGATAACGCCATCAGCTACAGCAACACGCACACCATTCCCCGACTGCACAATTTTAAGTAATCCTGTAGGTGATGTGGTTGAGGATGAGGGCTTAGCTAATCACGAATATGCAAATGCACATACGCTTAGTCGCCATGTCGAAGTAAGTGTTAGTGCCGCAGCGAACCGTGCTTATCAAAGAGTATATGCGTGGACACAAGGATCCCCAACTGGCCCTGCCCCTGCCAATGATCCTTCAAGTTCTCGTGCGTCACTATTTTGGAATGAAACTAGCGCAACAGAGAACATTAGGCAGGCACTCAATGCGTGGGATATTTTCATTACAGAATGGTTTAATCTAAAGTTACCAGTCACAGGAAGCTCTGTTGCGTATATGCCTCTAGAGAATACTGGTGCGGTTACAACAGGAAGAATGGATGGCATTGCAGTCGTAAATGGTCAAACATATTATTGGTTTGATACTACCGGCGTCGGATTTATGTGGGACTCGACGACCTCTGCCATCATTCAAGTTGCTCCCCGAAGTACAATATTCGTAGTTCGGTGTAACGTTTTACATCCCGGAATAAATCCATTATGGGTCTATACGGCTTTCCCGAATCCTGATGGCGGCTAACTCAATTCCATCCACGTCACTTTTCGTCTATGCCATCACTAACACCTAGAGTCTACTGTATTTTAGATTAGCTGTATCAAACAAAGGCTCAGTCAGATGCAACTTTTGTCAAGAACATCGAAACTCACTAATAATGTATTGCTTCCTGTGATTCTGTTGATCTGGATGTTAAGTGCGAAAAGCGCAATTATGGATAATCATTGTGATGGATTTCCTCCTGCTGTGAGAGAAGTTACTGCATTAGCAATTCACCAAACGGGACGATGGATTGCTTATGGATTTATGGAGTCAACTTTTGATCGATGTACATTAACACAGGGACTAAGAGTGCTTGATAGGGAAACTTCTAACGAGTTTTCACTATTGGGTAATGATGTAGTGACAAGCATTTCTTGGAGAGCAAATAGCTCAGAACTTGCCTATGGAACAACCACAGGATACATCGTTCATTACGATATTCAGCAGGCTGTAGAGCTAAATAGGTATCAGATTAGTACTCAACTAATTACTTCTGTGGAATGGAATAGTGCTGGAACACTGGTGCTTTCTGCAGGATGGGATAATGCGCTTCGAATTTCTGATACAAACGGACAAGTGCTAAATCTTATCACCTTCCCTCCAACCGGGCTACCCGGACTCCAAAGTGGGATCCTGCGTGCTCAATGGTCTCCAAGCAACGGCTATGTGATGATCGCAGGGGGTGAATCAAGAAGTTCTGTTAGTATTTGGAATCCCTCCGGTAATAGTTTTTCGTTAATACGTGAGATCCAAGTAAGCAACGATGGGTTCGTAATTGCCAGATACAACCATGCTGGCACACGAATCGCTGCAAGTACGTCCGACGGCGGTATCGAAATTTGGGATGCTCAAAGCGGACAACGGTTGACTCGTTCCGCCGCATATCCCAATGGGAATGCTGTGTTTGCTTGGAGTCCTGATGACAGTGAATTAGCTGTAATCAGTCCTAGTAAGAGCCTAGAAATATGGGATCCTCAGTCAGGACAGTTAATTAGATCTGTCACCGATGGCTCGACATTTCATGTAGATTGGAATGAATTTATTGGTATTGTGTATGCGCAGTCATTGGCGTATTCATACAATGGAGATGGCACACCTATTGACCCGGGTATTCCCGTAAACATACCTGTAGCAACTTCTACACCTACTCCCACCCCCATTCCCTCTCCAACACCCACGCCCGTCCTCAACACCGTAATCCTCTCGCCCACGCCCGCCAATCCCCTCACCCTCAGCGAAGAAACGCGCGCGTGGTACAACTACACCATCACCTTGAGCGCCACGCTCACGGGCAGCGAATCGGTCACGGTGCGGTTGGATTATTACCCGCCCACGCCGAACAATTACGCGCATGTGCAAACGCGCGTTCAGCGCGATCCCCCGCTGTCGTGGACAACCGCGCAAACACTCGTTTTTGACGCAAATCATACCGAATATGAAGTTCGCATCCGCGCGCGTGATGACAGCACGAATCTCACCGGGGCAGTCGGGCGCTTGAGCCATCGCATCACGGCGAGTAACGTCGCGGGCTATGCGGTCAACACCGTCGATTCAGGCGGCACACGGCTCACGGGATCGCCGTTCAACGGCGGGAATGACGCATCGGCGGCGGCGGACTCGCGGAATGTGCTGGTGTTCACGGTGACGGACAATGATTAGATCGAGTGAGGGCGTGGAGCGATCCGCGCCCTCAATTTTTCCCGCAACCAATCGCCCCTATACTGCGTATATCCAAGCATCGCACAGCAGCTATAGGAGCGCCCCACCATGCCGTTTCACTACGAATTCATCTCCGGTTATCCCATTGTCGTGCAAACCTATGCAGGCAAGTTCGATCTCGCCGTGTTGACGGATGGATTCAACATCGTAACCGCGCAGATGCGCGACATGCGCGGCGTGGTCTACATGGTGATCGACGTGTTGAAGGCCGAAACCACGTTCGCGGACATGAACGCCGTGCTGAAGCAGGGGGATCATCTGGGTGAAAGGCTGCCCCATCTAACCGATTTGCGTTTGCTCATCGTTGGCACAAACGAATTGGCAAAGTTTTATGTGAACGCCGCGCGCCAGAAGCAGTTCGGCGGTGAACAGATTCCCCTATTTGCTAACGTTGAGGACGCGATCACCGCCGCGAAATCGGCATATGAACGCCACGGTCAAACGAGCGATGCACCCGTGACGATGTAGGTCTAAAACCGCACCTTCAGCGGCGTTTGGATGCTGCGAATCAGCAGATTATCGCTCCACTTTATGCCCGCGATGGAGTCTTCATTGGCGCGCAGTTCCGGCAGTCGTTTGAGCAGCGTCCCCATCGCAATCGATCCTTCTAAGCGTGCCAGCGGAGCGCCAACGCAGAAGTGAATCCCGTTGCCGAAAGCGATATGGCGGTTGGGTTCGCGGGTAATATCGAATACGTTCGGGTTGGCGAAGTACGAGTCGTCGCGGTCAGCCGACAGCATCGAGATCATCACCGGATAGCCTTTGGGGATGGTCGTGCCGTTGATCGTCACCTCATCGAGCGTGAAGCGGGTCGTGGCAACTTCGACAGGTCCTTCAAAACGCAGCATTTCTTCAACCGCGTTTTTCATCAAGTGCGGGTTGGCGCGCAGCATCGCCAGTTGATCGGGATGGGTGAACAGGGTGTACATGCCGTTGCCGATCAAGTTGACGGTGGTTTCGTGTCCCGCGACCAGCAGCAGGAAAATCATGCTCATCAGTTCCATGCGGTCGAGCTTGTCGCCCGCTTCTTCTGCCCCCAAAAGCGCGGTGAGCAAATCTTCTTTCGGCTGTGCGATGTGCTGGTCGATCATCTCGTTCATGTAGCCGACGAACTCGAACACTTTTATGCGCGCATCTTCTTGATCTCTGCCGAACAAAATCGCCTTTGTCCACTCGCGGAAGCGGTCACGGTCTTCGGCGGGGATGCCGAGCATTTCCGCGATCACGGTGATGGGCAGCGGAAAGCCATAATCCGCGATTAAGTCCATTTCGCCCGTGTTTTTGGCAAGCGCCGCATCGATTAAGTCGTCGGCTATCGTTTGGATGCGTCCGCGCAGATTTTCGACGAGCGCGGGGGTGAAGGCTTTATGCACCAGTGCCCGCAAGCGCGTGTGATCCGGCGGGTCGAGATTGAGCAGATGGCGGTTGATGGCATCAAAGTTGGGGTCATTCTCGCCAAATGGGTGTTTTTCGCCCGGCGCGAGATGCTTGTGCAGTTCTTTGCCAATGCGTGGGTCTTTGAAAGCGGCGATACAGTCGTCGTAGCGCGTAAAGAACCAAAATACATTTCCAGAAACAGGTCCGATCAGCGGGCAGATCGGTTGGTCGCGGCGCATTTGCGCGTAAACTTCATGCGGGTTGGCGCGATTTGCCCAAATCGGATATTTCTCGGTGAAAGGACGAGCGTAATCGAGCAGGGCTTGATTCTGCGCGGTGGTTTGCATATCAATACCTCATCGTGAGACCAATCGGCATACAATCCACTATACGCGCGGTGGGCAAATATGGTGCAAAGTTCGGCAGACGTACAATTGAATTTAACGTCTGTTTGCCTTACATCAGTTTTCTTGTGTTTTGAAAGCATCTATCCCTCTGTGCGGTGGGACTGAGGGGGAGACACAAAAATCTCTGATGGTTCGGTTTTTTGTAGGGGCGGCTCGTGAGCCGCCCGCCAACAACGGGCGCATCACGTCGGAACGAGTTCCGCGCGCCCCTACTGTCGCCCCATCGTCGGGTGAAGCCCCAACAGACGGTTGATCACCCCGATCAGCCGCGTGGTCGCATCTTCTTTGACATAGCCGTGCGCGCGATACCATTCGTAGGTGTCGCGGATGCTCTGCGGAATGTCGATCTGCGGCTTGGCGAGTTCGCTCCATGCCTTGTCGTATTTGAAGGTCACGTTTTGCGCGCCAAGCCGCGTTTGGTTGCCATCTACGGGGATCGGCAAGCCGAGTGAGCGCCCCGCGTCGATGATCGTCGCCATGATCGGTGCAAGCGCGGCAGGTAGCGGGATACCGGGGCGCGGCACGCCGACAATATCCGCGACGAGCGCGAACAAATCCGCGTGAGTGTAGTTCGCTGTGCCGAGAATATAACGTTCGCCGCTGCGACCACGTTCGGCTGCCGCGAGCTGCATCCGCGCCACATCGCGCACATCCACCAGCGCGAGACTGCCGGTTGGAACGGGAATCAACCACTGGAGTCGTTTGGTCTTGAGGACGAGATCGCCGGAGATCAGGTTGAGATCGCCGGGACCCAGCACCACCACCGGATTGACGATCACCACATCTTGACCCGCCGCAACCGCTTCAGCGACGACGCGCTCGGCAAGCACTTTGGTGTGTCCATACGGGAAGCGATCCGGCGGCAGTTGGAACGGGTCATTTTCGTCAGCGGGGCGGTCAGCGCGCAAGCCGACTGCCGCCGCGCTGCTGGTGAACACGACGCGGCGCACCCCCGCTTCTTGCGCGGCGATCAATACGCGGCGCGTGCCTTCGACATTGGCATCGTACATTTTTGCTTTGTCGGCGCGCCAATAATCTGCGACGGCGGCGACATGAAACACCCAATCACAGCCCGCACACGCACGGCGCAGCGAGTCCAAATCGGTGATGTCCCCGATGGCGCTCTCAAATGGGATGCCTTGCAGCGCATCGAGCTTGGATGTGGCGCGATGCAGCACGCGGGCTTGATGCCCCGCTTCGATCAATGCGCGAATGACATGCGATCCAACAAACCCTGTGCCGCCTGTGACGAGTGCTTTCAAGCTGTGCCTCTCATAAAAACTGGACTATTGGAAATGTGCATTCAATCTAGCGCATTAGTCGGCAGAGTCAAACGCCCATCACAGCGCATCTGCGAAACAGCGCCCAATTCATATTTACACCCCACGCTCTTTCGACGTTTTTACGCATCAACCCTAGAAAACCCTCAGTAAGCACGCAAACGGGCAAGGTGATCGAATGGGTAGCCAATCGAGTCCATTTACGATTTGAACGCACCAGATCGAGTAAGATAGCGAATGGTTATTGCGACCAACCCAACAGGATCACATCAGTCAGGAGACACTATGCAGGGAAGATTTGGCGACGATCCGTCGCTGCCGCGTCCGGCAGGGTACGAAACACGCTGGCGCGGGTTGATCTTTATCGGTATTTCGCTGCTCGTCATCAGCCTTGACAATACGATTCTCAACGTGGCGCTGCCCGCGATTTCGCGCACACTCGGCGCGACGATCAGCGATCTTCAGTGGATCACCGATGCGTATATTCTCGTCTTTGCCGCACTCTTGCTCACCATGGGATCGTTCAGTGACCGCATCGGGCGTAAGCGCGCGCTGCAAATCGGGTTAGCCCTGTTCGGGTTGGGGTCGCTCGCGGCGGCGCTCTCGAATACCACCGCCATGTTGATCGCTTCGCGCGCATTTTTGGGCATCGGCGGCGCGATGATCATGCCGTCTACATTGTCGATCATCAGCGCGACGTTTCCAGCCTATGAACGTCCACAGGCGATTGCGCTGTGGGCATCGGTGTTCGCACTCGGCGTGGGCATTGGTCCGGTGATGGGCGGGCTGCTGGTGCAAACCTTTAGCTGGAATGCGGTCTTTCTCGTCAATTTGCCTGTCGTCACGGTTGCGATCATTGGTGGGGCAATCTATCTCGGTGAATCGCGCGATGAAACTGCGCCCAAAGCCGATATCCCCGGCGTGATTTTGTCCATCGTTGGATTGTTCGCGCTCATTTACGGCATCATCGAAGCGGGGATCGTCGGCTGGACAGCGCCCAACGTGCTGATCGCGTTCGCCGTGGCGGCGGTGTTCATTGGCGCGTTCGCGTGGTGGGAAAATCGCACGCCCAATGCCATGCTGCCGATGCATTTCTTCAAAAATCGGACGTTCACCAGTTCCAATATCACGCTGACCCTGCTCACGTTCAGCATGTTCGGCTCGTTCTTCTTCTTGAGCCAATATTTCCAGACTGTACAGGCAGTCCCTTCGTTTGAGGCGGGGCTGCGGATTTTGCCACAGGCGATTGCGCTCACGGTGGTTTCGTCGCAGTCCGCGAAAGTGGCGGGGCGATTGGGTGTAAAGCGGGCGATTGCGGTAGGCGTGTTGATCGCCGCAATCGGGCTGTTTTATCTGTCGCGGATGCTGCATGTCGATACGCCGTACTGGATCATCATGATCGGGCAGATCACACTTGCCAGCGGGATCGGCATCGCGATTAGTCCGGCGACGGCGGCGATCATGGGCAGTGTGCCGATGGCGAAGGCGGGAATTGGCTCTGCGATGAACGATACGACGCGGCAGTTGGGTGGGGCGCTTGGGGTCGCGGTGTTGGGGACGGTTGCCACCAATGCCTATCTAAGCGGGATCGAGCCGCTGCGCGAAGCATTGGCAAGCGCCCCACCGCAGTTGATGGGCGCAATCACGAGCAGTATTCAAGCGGCACACGCCGCCGCGCTCAATGCGGAATTACCCGCCGAACTTCAATCGCTCATTTTGACCACAACGAACGAAGCGTTCGTCACAGGGATGAATAACGCCATGCTCGTCGGGGCGCTCACGATGGTGGTGTCGTTCTTGGTGGTGCTGGTGTTGATGCCCCTACAGCCGCGCCACGCGGGCGTTGATCCGCATGGAGAACCTGCCCCCGAAGCGATTCCGGCAGGGGATTGAATAGGTATTGTCTGGAGGCTTGCCTCGTCCGTTTTATTCAACGCGGAGGCGGCAGTCCACCTCCCTACAATGACAATTCCTGCACCGGCTTGAAACAAAAAGGACACGGCGCTTCCGTGTCCTTTTGATTCGCTTGTCGAGTAATGTTCGTGGGTTACGACAGGTAATCACGAAGCTGGCGGCTGCGGCGCGGGTGACGCAAGCGGCGCAATGCGCGCCCTTCAATCTGGCGGATGCGTTCGCGCGTCAAGCCAAACGTCTGCCCAACTTCTTCGAGCGTATGGCAGCGACCATTCAGCAAGCCGAAGCGCAAGCGCAGGATACGTGCCTCACGCGGCGTGAGCGTATCCAACAAGGTCTCGATTTTTTCTTGCAGCATCTTTTCGTAGGTAGATTGGGCGGGGCTTGGCACAGAATCGTTTTCGATGAAGTGACCGAACTCGCTGTCATCGTCTTCACCGACAGGGCTTTCAAGGCTCAACGGCTGCCAACTGACACGCATCATCCAGCGGACTTTGCGCGCATCCATGCCGATTTCTTGTGCGATTTCTTCGGGGGATGGTTTGCGCCCGTTTTCTTGTTCAAGTGTGCGCGCGGCACGGTACAGCTTGCGGATGCTGTCGCTCATGTGCACCGGGACGCGAATCGTTCGTCCTTGATCGGCAATCGCGCGGGTGATCGTCTGGCGAATCCACCATGTCGCGTAGGTGCTAAAGCGGAATCCACGCCGGAAGTCGAACTTTTCGACTGCCTTCATCAAGCCGAGATTGCCCTCTTGGATGAGATCAAGAAAGGGGACACCGCGCGAGAGGTATTTCTTGGCGATGCTGACAACTAGGCGCGTGTTCGCTTTGATCAAGTGATCGCGCGCCGCGATACCGTCTTGCATCAGGATCATCCAATCGCCGCTGCACGGATGATCCGGCGCTTGGCGCAGCATTTTCGCCGCGTCTTCGCCCGCCGAAATTCGCATCGCCAGCGCGATTTCTTCTTCGGTGTTCAGCAGGGGTACGCGCGCCATTTCTTTCAAATACAGCCCAACAGTATCGCCTACCGTTAAGCCATCGCTGTCTGCTTCATCAACAAGGTCATCATCTAATTCTAAGTCGTCTTCAAAATCATCATCAAGTTCGTCGAAGGCATCGGCAAGATCATCGCCGTACCAGTCATCATGCGGGGTGAAATATCCGTCGGCTTCAAATTCCCCCACAGGGTCATCAAAATCGCCACCCGGCATAAATTCCAACTGGGAATCATAAGCATGGTCGTAGTCGCTCAAGGTTGCCCCCCTATGCTACAACTTAGGACGAATGCTATGGAACTGTCGGTGCTGCTGGAACTCAATACTGCGTCGAAAGTGCGATGGTTGCTTATACAGACATGCTTACTTCAACAACGCTTTTAACTTCGCCAGTCGCGGATCAATATCATCGTCGTGCTTATGATCCGGCGCGCGGTTCAAATTTTCGCCGCACACACTGCACAATCCCCGGCAGTCGGGGCGGCAGAGTACGCCGCGCGAATCTTCAATGAGAGCTTCGGCACGCAGCAGGGGCGCTAAGTCGAGAATGGCATCATCACCCACACTGAATTCGGTATCCGGGATTGCCGGATGCGCGTACAGTTCTTCAATGTCGATGACAATGTCTCGATTCACCGGGTCAAGACAGCGATAACACTCATCATCGACCCCCACATGCAGCGTTCCCTGCACCAAAATGCCCTCTTTCGTTCGGCTCAAGCGCAGGGATCCCCGGATATAGGCAAGATCAACATCCTCCGCCACCCGCACAGCAGGCGCGTCGAACTCGATATCATGACTGTGACCGGGACCAGCGGTGAGCAGAAAGCCAACGTTTAATTTAAGAACACGATTACTTGCGTAGCCGTTGGCAAGAGGCTTCATACGTCAACCCTAGCGGGTGATTCTCCCTTAAGCAGCATTCCACTGAAGATACAGTGCACCACTCGAAAAATGGAGAATGCTTACAATAAGAACCGAGTCTGACCGAACACTAGAATTACATTAAACGTATATGAGTTCGCAAGTTGTGTCAAGATGTGGGACAACGTTTGAAACGAAACCGGAACGAGTTTTTTAAAGGTTTTTTATAGGTGTGCGTCAAAATTCGCTTATGTTACAATCCACCGAGTGTAGGTTACACTCAACTATAAAGATGATCTGCAAGTGGCACGACATTCTGTTTAACACAGACAAGGCACACAGTAGGCACGACGATGATTGGAACCCGGCTGGGACCCTATGAAATCATCGAAGAAATAGGCAAGGGTGGGATGGCGACTGTCTACCGGGCGTATCAGCCCAGCGTAGACCGTTACGTCGCCATCAAGGTGATCCACCGTTCGATCATCAATGACCCCACGGCGTTGGAACGTTTTCAACGCGAAGCGCGGGTGATCGCACGGTTGGAACATCCGCATCTTGTGCCTGTTCACGACTTCGATGGACTGCATGATCCGCCCTATATTGTGATGCGCTATCTGGAAGGCGGCACGCTGCGCGATATACTTGACCGCACCGGCGCGCTGCCGGGCGGGTTACCGCTTGGCGATACCGCGTTTTTGCTGCGTCAAATCGCCGCTGCGCTCGATTACGCGCATCGTCAAGGCGTGGTTCACCGCGACATTAAGCCGTCCAATATCATGATCGATCAAGAAGGAAACGCCTTCTTGATGGACTTCGGTGTCGCGCGCTTGGTCAGTCTGGGCGGCGAAACAGGCGCTCCCACTGGGCTTACCCTCACACAAGGTGGATTTGCTGTCGGCACACCGGGCTATATGTCCCCCGAACAATGCATGGGCTTGGAAGGCATCGACAGCCGCGCCGATATTTACTCGCTCGGTGTGATGCTGTTCGAAATGATCACGGGGACCCTGCCCTTCACGGGCGAAACGCCAATGGCGGCGATCCTCAAGCACATCAACGAGCCTGTGCCGAACGCAACGGATTACAACGACAATTTGCCCGCCGCCCTCAATGACATCATCAAGAAGGCGATGGCGAAACTGCCTGAAGACCGCTACCAAACAGCAACCGAACTTTCGGACGATTTTGGACGGGCAGTCGGCAAGATCAGCGGCAACGTGCGCCCCAATACCCTGCGCGAAGGCGCGGAACAAGCCGTATCGCTGCTGCGTGAACGCCGCGAAGAACACAAAGACGAAATCAACGCGACGATGGCGCAGTTCGCCGCCGCGCGGTCTAATCGCCCCAAAACAGGCAGCGGAACGCCCAAGCGCACCCCGTCGCAGCCCGATCCTGACGAAGACCAGCCGACACTGCTCACGCCCACGCCGATTGACGTGACGAGCGTGGACGCAGCCCGCACGCCGATTCCTGCTGGTGCGACTCCCGCCATAGGAACAGCTGCGCCTGCGCCCGTGCCCGCGCCATCACAGGGAAGCCGCGTCATTTTGCTGGTCGCGGCGCTGGCAGTCGTTGTGATTGGTGCGCTAGTCATTCTCACACAGTCAAGTAATAACGGCGGCGGCAGCGGAACATCCATCGCGGGTGGAAACGCGACAGCGACAGATGCGGGCGGCGCAGTGATCACGGACGAAGCGACACAAACCGTCGATCCCACGCAAACGACGATTGTCCCGACAACAACTTCGCTCCCCGCCACCGCGACAGCAACCGATACGGAAGCGCCAACCAATACGTTCACCGATACCGCGACTCCAACGCATACCCTCACGCCGACTCCTTCCACGCCGGAAGCCGTCGCGGTGCGTCAATTGGCGGCGCGTCAGGGTCCCGATACGGATTATCCCGTTGTGGCGACGGTCACAGCGAATGAACGCTTGATCATCACCGGATTGAGCGAAGATGGCGCGTGGTTCCAAGTGCAGCTCCCCGATGGCACACTAGCATGGCTGACGACATCGCCCGCGCTGGTGAATTCATTTGGGGATATCAACAGTCTGCCGATTGCCGAACCACCGACACCGACAGCGACGTTCACCGACACACCAACCGATACGCCAACCGACACGGCAACTCCGAGCGATACACCGACGAACACGCCAACCGACACGCCGACGGATACCCCAACAGACACAGAAACACCCACTGAAACGGCGACAGCAACCGAGACTCAAACGCCGACGGATACGCCGACGAGTACGCCGACGGACACGCTGACGAATACACCGACACCGACGAACACCGATACGCCGACACCGACTCCCACGCCTACGCCAATCCCGTTCGGACAGATGCCTTATGTCGTCAACTTCGATAATCCACGCGAACTGGGAACGTGGTCTTTCAACCCGCAGGTGTGGCGCATCGAATTTGAAGACGGCGATAATGTGCTGTTCGGACGCGGCATCAACAGTGAGCCGTTGGGCGTGATTGGCAGACAATCGCCGGAATGGATCGGCGTTGATCCACTGCTGATAGGGCTGAATTTCAACTTACAAGCGAACGACACATCTGGTTTGCGCGTAATCTTCGGGGCGAACGAGCGCGGCTACTACGCGGCGCATGTTCAAAATGATGCGCTTACCCTGCTGCGGGGATCAACCCCATTTGAGGACGCATCGCAGAACAATAACGGCGGCGAAACTATCCTCGGCGCGTTCCCTGTCGAAATCGCGGCGGGAACATGGCACCGACTGTCACTGTGGGTGCAGGCGGGCGAAATCCACGCCTATCTCGATGGGCAGTTGATCTACAACGTGACCGATCCCGCGCCAACAGGCGGCGGCGCGATCTTCTTGCAGATGAATAACTCCGGCGTGCCGGTTCGCATTGACGATCTCGTCATTCAGCGACCAGAGGCGGGCAGCACGCACTTCACCGAAGCGGCGCTCCCCCGCAGTTGGTCGAGCAGTAATCCGGTCTTTACGACAGCCGGACAGGATACAGACGGCAACCCGTATCTGCGCTTAGAAGGCGATCTGATCGTCACCCCTGCCATGCGTCCGCTGGGCGACACATCGCTGTCCTGCCGCTTGTGGATCGAACAGGGCGGCGTGCGCTTCACACTGCGACAAGGTCCGACGGGCGCGACTGCTGTCGAACTGCGCGCGGGGCGCTTGACCGTCACGCAAATTGACGCGGGCGGCACAGCGATTGCCAGCTACAACCAAACGAACTTCTACGCCATCAACGGGTGGGAGCAGTTGAGCATCACGTTCATTGGTGATCGCTTGGACATTGTCAATCATAGTTCTGCGGGGACGATCAACCGTTTCTCGCAAACACTGCCGAACGCGGGCGGAACAGGCACGATTGAACTGATCTCCAGCACAGGCGATGCGTTCCGCATCGATGACTGCTTGATCACGCAGGGTATCCCGACGAGCAATCTGCTGGCGCGTCCATTCTTGGCGCTGCGTTTCCGTGCCGAACAACTGCCGATTACACCGCAGAATGCCGTTGTCGATACCTTCGATGATTTCAACATCACGCGGACCTTGTGGTTGGGTAGCGTGCCGCCCACACAGGATGATCCGCTTCCGGCGGAACTGCTTAATCTGCCGGGCGCAACCGTCCTGCGAATGGTGCATCTCGGTCAACCGACGTGGCTGCTCATCCGCGAAGACCTTGCCGGGCAGCGTTTGTTCGGGCGTGGCAGTGACCGCCAGAACTTCAGTGATGCAACCAATGTGTACGCATCTGTGGATGTCCGCTTCCCCGATAACGGCGTGGGGACGGCATGGATTGCCGTGCGCGCGGCGCGTTCGTTGATGAGCGCGGAACTCGACGGCTACCGCATTGAAGTGCGGCGCGAAGCAAACGGCGCGACGAGTGTGATCGTCCGTTATGTGAGCGCGATGGAACAGACCGTGTACTACGGCGGCACACTGCCCATCACGCCGCAAACAGGCGAATTCACCCGCTTGGAAGTGATCGCGTTTGGGGATCGTGTCGCGTTCTTTGCGAACGGCGTATTCTTGGTCGCAATTAGCGAGAGCGATGTGCGCGGCGGCGCGGTGGGGCTTGGCGTAGAAGCCAACACAACCGCCGAATTTGACAACCTGATCGTGCGTGGGTTAATGGCGCGCTAAGGCTTAAGCAAGACAAGGGGCGTGGAGCGATTCGCGCCCCTCATAGAACCATTTTCTAACCCTCTAGAGATGTGCCCATAAAAATCAAAAAACGGTCATATATGGACACAACTTCTCTCAAAGCTTATCGCGCCGCATATCAACTGTGACACATCTCCGCCTAAGCGAAGGGCTTTTCGCCTACGACTTTTTCTCTTGATCCTGCTCGTCTTCGTCAGTTTCGCCGAATTTGGTCAATCGCATAAAGGCGCGTTCCTGTGGCGACATATCGACGGGATATTCCTCATCGTCATACGCTTCAAGGATGCGATACCCCTCTTTGATGTAGCTGCGAATAGTATGCAAGCTGATCCCCATTTCGTCGGCGGCGAGATGCGCGGGCATCCCCTTGACCACGCACAGCTCAATTGCTTGGCGAATGCGCTCGGTCAGTTCGGGGTATTCGCGCTGCTTGGGAAGGCTGTGCGCGCGGCGTAAACGTGGGTGATGTGGATTGTCGATTCCCTTCAACACATTTGGGGACACAATGAAGTCATGGTCGAGCGAGTACACAATCGCCCATGCGATTTGCAAGCGCACTTCGCCTTTGAGCAGGTATCCGCGCGCGCCCGCTTCGGCTGCCGCTTCGACCAGTTCTTGCGGCGCTTCTTGCGCGAGACACACCACCATCACCTTGTTGATCTTGGCGCGTAACTGCTCGATCACCCGCTTGAGTCCCGCTGCTCCACCGACATGGTCGCCATCGATGATGACCACATCCGGCTGTTCGGCAAGCGGGGTGCGATCTACGTATTCAAACATCTCTTTCACGCTCTCGCACATATGCGTTACACGGGTGCGGCGATCCCACGCGAGATACCCGTTGATCGCCTGCAAAGCGTAATAATCGGTATCCATCAACAACACCGTCATATTGACGTTGAGGTTATTGCTCATGGGGGGGCGCGCCTTTGGTAAATGAGAATCGCTTGAACGTGTGATCAAGTATACGCCGTTTTTATGTTGCAGGGTGTAAAAGATACTCTATGTGCCAGCGCGCAAAAGGGATGGCTGTTGTCACCTTTTCGGCGCGAAATGGCTCTTATCTCATAGAGAGTCAATTCAGGATGACACGATGACGAGCACCCCTTTTTATCTCCCCCTTGTCGAAGCGGCGCGCGATCCCGCGCTGACGGATGACGAACGCCAGTCGGCATTTAACGCGCTGGTGGATGCCTTCAGCGATCAAGCGGCGCGTTGGGCTGCGGCGCGCATCGGGCGCTATGTTGATGCGGCAACAGCGCGTGATGCCGCCGATGATGTGGCGCAAGACGCGTTGATCGCCGCGTATGAGCATCTCGATCAACTGCGCGATGCGGCGGCGTTTCCCGCGTGGCTGCGGCAGGTGGTGACGAGTCAGGCGTATCGCTGGCTGCGCGAGAAGTATTTCACGCGCCGCGCCCCGCTGCACGATGATTTGCCCGCGCATGAGGATGATCACGGCGGCGATCCGGCGGGGACGGTGGAGCAGATCGAACTGGCGGCGGAAGTGCGCCGCGCATTGACGCACCTCACCGAAGGCGAACGCGCCGTCACCGAATTGTACTATCTGCGCGGGTATTCGACGCAAGAGATCGCGGAACGGCTGGCACTGCCGCTGACGACAGTCAAGAAGCGGCTGCAATATGGGCGCGATCATCTGCGTGAACGGCTCAAGCACACGCGCATCGTCAACATGACGAGCCTATTCGCGCGAGCGGCGTAATCAACCTCACCCCAGCCCTCTCTCCCCATGTAAAGGGGGAGGTGCACGCACCATGTTTTATCCCTCGCGCAACGATGCTCGCATCGTCGAGAGGGGCGGCACGAATTTCGTTCGTGCGGGGTAAGGTTCAAAACTACAAACGGACAGCCAGAAGGCTGTCCCTATAAGGAAGGTCGGTCAATATGTCTCGCATTCGAGAGAGGATTGAAGCGAAATGAGTTTGTATAACGTCGTACCCATGGTAATCGAACGCGGGGCGGGCAGTGAACGCGCCTACGACATTTATTCGCTGCTGCTCAAAGAGCGCCTGATCATTCTTGGCAGCGAAGTCGAGCCGCAGATGGCGAATCTAATGGTGGCGCAGTTATTGTTCTTGAACCGCGAAGACCCGGATCGCCCGATTCAGATGTACATCCAATCGCCGGGTGGGGAAGTGTACGCGGGCTTTGCCATCTACGACACGATGCAGGAAATCGCCGCGCCGGTGAGTACCACAGCAGTCGGCATGACGGCGAGTTTCGGCACGGTGCTGCTGACAGGCGGCGAACCGGAGATGCGCTACGCGCTCCCCAACGCGACGATCCACATGCACCAGCCGCTAGGCGGGGCGCGCGGTCAAGCGACGGATATTATGATTCAGGCGAATGAGGCGCAGCGGTTGAAGGATCGGCTGCTGGATATTTTCGTCAAGCACACGGGGCAGCCGCGCGAACGCATCGAGAAGGACAGTGACCGCGATATGTACATGGATGCGGCGCGCGCAGTCGACTATGGGATCGTCGATGCGGTGTTGAGCAGTACCAAGACCGTGAGCGAGAAAGTCAACGGAAAGAAGTAAATCGTAGGGTGGGCGGCGAAACTGTCGATGCTTCGCATCGACGGTTTCGCCCAGCGCGTCCCTACTACCTGTTGTTTCCCTTCAATTATCGCCTTTATTCACAGGAACGATAAAAGTGTCCTATCCTCAAAGCGATAGCGGAGGGTACGCGAAACGCTGTTTCGGCGGGGGCGGTGCGGCAATTTCGCCACTTACTTGCAGAAAATCCCTTCTGTTCTACCGGAGATTGTTCAAATTCTGATTCACGGCGACCCCACTCCCCTGCACGGTGGACCTTCTGGCGGATACGTCCAACTGCCTTCGATTTGCGCCGTCACCACCATCTCGCGGTACTCGTTGTACGTCTGCACCAGCGCTTCGCAGTCCCCGCGAATTTCCGCCGCTTGCCCCTGCAAATACCAGCACTCGAATCGCCGTTCGCTCACTGGCACATTTTGCATGATTTGCAGCGACGAACAGCGGTGCAGATTTTCTTGCGCGGCTTCAAAATTCCCCGCCAGAAAATACTCGCGCCCCAGCCGATACCAACCTTCCGACCACGCGGGCGCAAGCGTTGTCACCTGATCGCAGTAGCTAATCGCCGCGCTGTGTTCGCGCAGCAAACTCGACACTTCGCACAGACGCAAACGCGCTTTCACATTGTCGGGATCAATAGCCAGCACTTGAAAATACGCCACCGTCGCCGCATCTGTGTTCCCTAACTGCAAATTGAACAACGCTTGCTCAAAGTACAGCACCGGCAGGTGATCGTTCAAGCGCAGCGCCGCTTCGACTGCCCGCCCTGCTTCGGCATAGCTCCCGCGATCACTGTGCGCCAGCGCCAGCGCCCGCAGCGCGTCAATCGTCATGTCGGGATCGTTGTTCTGCACCGCGAGAATGCTCTCTCGCAGCGCGATCTCAAAACTGCCCACGCTGCCATACGCGAGACTCACTGTCGTGCGTGCCAGCGTGTGATCCGGCTTGTCGTCCAGAATTCGTTCCGCGATGCGCGCCGCTTCTACAGGCTGACCCGCCGCGTTCAGCGCGAATGCATACGCCGCTTGTATATCGGCATCGTCCGGCGCGGCGCGTGCGGCATCGCGGGCAATTTGCAGCGCCGACTGCCGATCCACCGCGCGGTCATAATCGGTATAACTGCGATATACCAGCGCCCGTGTCGCCATCATGATCGCATCCGGCGCGACTGGATTCAGGCTCAACGCTTCGCGTGCTGCCCTCACCACCGCATCAAGATCGCCCAACGCGAACGCTTCACGCGCCGCGCGCATATAGTCGCTTACATTGAGGGTACTCGCCGCTTGGTTGGCATCAGAGGTGAGGTTGAGGCGGCGTTCCAGCCACGTCCATGAGATTACGCCCAACCCCACCAGCACGCCGATCATGAATGTGAACGAGACACATCCCATGCGGCGGCGACGCGGATGGCGAAACGACAGCCTAGAGGTGTGGCGCTGAATACGCATGAGGATAAACATCCCGTGTGAGGTTTTCCGGTGGACTGTTTCGAGTGTAACACGTTCAGATGTGAGGGTGCATAAAGTTCATTTCACATATTGCACACGCTTGTTAAATCGCTAGAAAATTCCTAAAGCAAAACACAACATTTTTATTTCACCAACATTCATGAAAGGATCGTATTGGTGTTTTGGACTGACCCGGGTTTAGTGGACAGTAAAATTGTCACGGGCGAAACGTTGCTCAAAGCCAGCAGGGCTGAGATAGCCGAGTGAGGAATGGCGACACCGTCGGTTATACCAACGCTCAATGTAGTCGAAGATGGTACTGCGCGCCTCAGCACGGGTGGCATAGCGATGGTCAACACACTCAGTCTTGAGGGTCGCCAAAAAGCTCTCCATCATGGCATTGTCGTAGCAGTTGCCGCTGCGGCTCATACTCACTTGGATCTGTTCCTTTTCCAGTTCCCGGATCGGCTTTTCCGTGTTCTCTGCCATCCGCAGCACTTTGATTGTGCCCACGACGCTTGACTCTCCAAGATGAAACTCGTGACATCCGCAAGCCTGCCTTCCCACGAAAAGGCACCTTCCGTGAGGATAGTAGAATCGGCGGAAAATACTGAACTTCCGCGTCAGCAGCGGCAGTTTTCCGTGAAGTCATCTGTCATCTTTTTTCAAGCATAAAATGTTAAGGCTTTGTGCAGCCTTCGCGCCGCCGCATTCACCCCCCAAGATGTGGGGATGAGCGCCCTTGCCCATCTTCCCATATAATGTAAAAGGTAAGCATTGGGAAGAAGTGGAGCGACCTGTGAGCGAATTTCCGCTGCTGCTGGATCCAAATATCGTCTATCTCGTCTTGGTCGTGGGGCTGTGGTTGAGCATTACGGCTATTCACATTCCGGGTACGGGCATCATCGAGTTTCTCGCGGCGGGCGGCGTGATCGGCGCGTTGGCGCTGCTTTCGCAGCAAGCCGTCAACTGGGTTTCGGTGATTGTGCTGGTCGTCGGCGTGCTGGTGTTTCTCGTCCTACCCTATGTTGATCGGCGCTTCGCGCTCGTCAGTTTGGGCGGCTTAGCAATGCAAGCTTACGGCGGGTTGACGCTGTTCAACACCGCCGCCGTATCGCCCATTCTCGTCGCGCTCACTGTGGGCTTGTCGCTGCTGTACTACCGATTCGCGCTCATTCCCGCACTCGACAGCCAGCGCACACGCCCCGCCATGCTCGATGACACACCTATTGTCGGGATGCGCGGGCGCGTCAAGTCGAATATCGATCCGGTAGGCTCGGTGCTGGTGCAGGGCGAAACGTGGTCAGCCCGCCTTGCTGATGGCACAGACGAACCCATTCAAGCGGGCGCGGAAGTGATCGTCGTGGAACGGGAAGGACTCACGCTTTACGTCGAACCTGTCAAACCGAAGCGCCGCCCATCCCAAGATGGCGAAACCGATGTAGAGTCAACTGATCCAATATCCACTGAACCCGCTGTGTAAAAGTCGCGCGACTGTGTGTTGATCCGCACTCCAGAAGGGGAGAAGCAATGCAATTAGAAACCATCATCATCATTGGCATCGTGCTGTTTGTGTTTTATATCATTTTTAGCTGCGTGCGAATTCTGCAAGAATTCGAGCGTATCGTCGTGCTGCGCTTGGGGCGCTACGCTGGCACTCGCGGACCGGGCTTGACGATCTTAATCCCGATCCTTGAAGTGGTGCGTGCCAAACTTGACCTGCGCGAACGCTTTCTCGAAATCCCCCGCCAAACCGCCATCTCGAAAGACAACACCGCCATCGACGTGGACTTCATTGTGTATTACCGCGTGGTCAACCCGAAACTCGCCGCGCTCGAAGTCGAAAACGTCGTGCAAGCGTCGATCACGGTTGCCGCGACCACCCTGCGCGCCGTCATCGGTGATATTGACCTTGACGACGTGTTGAGCAAACGTGAACAGATCAACGATGTGCTGCGCGTCAAACTTGATGAAGTGACCGAACGCTGGGGCTTGAAAGTCACCCGCGTTGAAATTCGTGAGATTGAGCCGCCCGCTAGTGTGCGTGAAGCGATGAACCGCCAGATGACCGCCGAACGTGAACGCCGCGCGACTGTCAGCCGCGCCGAAGGTGAACGTGCCGCGTCGATCATGGTCGCGGAAGGGGAGAAACAAGCTGCGATTCTGCGCGCCGAAGGTGAACGGCAGAGCGCGATTTTGCGCGCTGAAGGTGAGCGACAGGCTCAACTGCTGCTGGCGCAAGGTCGCGCTGCCGCGCTGGACGCGCTGTTCCGCGAAGCCAAAGATATTGACGACAAGACGATGATGCTTCAGTATCTCGACACGCTGCGTTCGGTGGGGACGAGCGCCAGCACCAAGTTCGTCGTGCCCATGGAAATCACGTCGCTGATGGAACGCTTCATGGGGGTGATGGCAAGCGCGCGCGGAAGCCAGCCGATTGACGATGCCCCCGCTGCGCCGAGCGATAACGGATAAAAGAAAAGACGCAGAGACTACACAGAGGGCGCGGAGAAGAAAAGAATCTTTTCCTCTGCGTTCTTTGTCTCTTGGTGATCTCAGGTCAACAACTTACAAATACAAATGACCTCACCCCCCTCTCGCTGCGCGAGCTACCCCCTCCCCGAATTCGGAGAGGGGGATGGGGGGAGAGGTTCGCAGGAAAAAGCAAAAGACCTTCCCAACTTCACTTCTGCCGTGAATCTTTTTCTTTCTCTTAAAGGATACCTAATGGGCGCAGACGATCATCGCGAGAAGGCGGGGCAGCAGTCGATTGGCGTGGGACTGGTGACCGTCAGCGATACGCGCACGCCAGAAACCGACCAGAATTATCACTATCAACGCGGGCGGCTGGAAGAACTCGGTCATCAGGTGATCGCGTACCGCATCATCAAGGATGAGCCGGATCAAGTGGCGGCGGCGCTGGTCGATATGGTCGAAACGCCCGCTGTACGGATTGTGCTGTTCAACGGCGGCACGGGGATCGCGCCGCGTGACACCACCTATGACGTGATCAGCCGCATGTTGGAGAAAACCCTACCCGGTTTTGGCGAAATCTTCCGCATGTTGAGCTATCAAGAAGTGGGGGCGGCGGCGATTTTGAGCAGGGCGACAGCCGGCGTGTACAAATCGACGTTTGTCGCCAGTATGCCGGGAAGCCCGAACGCGGTGCAGGTCGCGCTGGAAAAGATTATCCTGCCGGAGATCAACCATCTCGCGTGGGAAGTCACACGCAAGGGATAAACAACAAAAGGGACCCTTCATCGCGTCCCTTTTGCTCTATATCAACTGCTGTTTACCGCAGCGTGGCTTCCAGTTTATCCAGCGATTCCTGCCAGCCTGCTTCGGTCATTTCGCGTTCTCCCCCCACCGGCATCCCCGAATGGCGCAGCGTCATGCGTGTCCCGTTTGGCACGTCTTCAAACGTGAGCGTGATCAGCAGAACTTCGGGGAAGTTCTCACTCATGCCAACTTGGGTTGGCGAGATGATGTTGCCACTCTCGTCTGAGAAGCTGTCGGTGAACACGAGTTTGTCCATCGGCGTGACTTCTTGATACGTCCCGGTGCTGTAATAGATTTCGCCTTCCGTCGTTTTCATGCTAAAGAGATACTTCCCACCAACTCGCAAGTCGATCTTGGCGATGGGGGATGTCCACGCTTTTGGTCCCCACCAGCGCATCACCTGTTCGGGGTCTGTCCACGCTTTCCACACCAGTTCACGCGGCGCGTTGAACACGCGCTCGATCACGGCATCATGGGTCGTCGTCATGGGGTTTATCCTCTTTCTGGTCAGCTTGAAGGGCTTGAAGGTAGTCGTCTAAACGGTCAAACCTTGCTTCCCATAGATGGCGGTAGGTTTGTAACCACGCATCGACTTCGGCAAGCGGCTGCGGATGCAATTCGTACCAGCGTCGTTGTGCATCAACACGCACCCGTACCAAATCTGCTTCGCGCAAAACTTTCAACTGCTTGGATATTCCCGGCTGACTGATGCGGATCAAATCTGCCAGTTCCCCCACCAAGCGTGGTCTTTCACGAAGCAAATCAAGAATACGTCTGCGAGTTGGGTCGGCTAACGCCTCATAGATTGTCATCATACGCTGTAATATACCACATTGGTTATATAACTGTAAAGATATTTGAGGCGAGAATTTCGCAAATCTGTTCGATTTTGGCGGTATCCAGAATCAAACAGGCGCAGGGATATTGTCCCCGCGCCCGTATCATCGCGCAACGGTTGAACAGAAGGTTATTGATACGCGATTTGGACTTCGGTGTCGGTGATGGTCACACTTGTCACGCGACCCGGACGCGCATTCGTGCGAATGAAATTGCGCCACGAACTCGTCAGCACCGCGTTGATTTGGTTGATCATGTCCTGTGACGCGGGTTGACCATCCACCGTCGCGCCTGTCAGCGTCCAGTAGATGCGTCCGTTGGTCACGCTGGGCGTGAGCGTAGCGACAATCGCAAAGCTCGTCGTCGCCCCGCCGCGCGGCGCACGGATCGTATATGTATAGCTGTGAACAGCGACACCCGGCTGCAAATCAATCGACAAGTCCGTCACACGGCGGTTGGGCGGGTTGGTCACACGGAATGAGTTGTTAATGTCGTCTTCGGTGATGATAATCGGGTTGGGTACTGCGCGTTGTTCGGCTGCCGTTTGCGCGTGGGCGGGCATAACGGCGAAAATAGTCGCTATCAGGCTGAAAACCGTGACAAGCATCAGACTGCGTTTCTTCATGAGATGTTCCCCTTACATTCAACTGCACAATCGATGCTTTTACGTTAGCGTCCAAATGTTGCCAACTCGCCCGCACTTGTTACCCACGTGTAAAAGATGTGCTGTCATTTGATGAAATCTGTTTAGAAAAAACCGAATCGCTTGCGCGCGCCCGAACACAATCCCATAGTGAACCTGAAACCGAACAAGTGTGTGGATTGATGGACTCATAGACGCGCTGCCGCGCCACCCCATACACTACAAATCGTTGCCGCGTGTCACCACTTGAAAGCGAGAAAAACAATCATGCTGACTGCTGAACAACGACAGCCGTTGATCGCCGCGATTCGCGCGCTCCCCGCCCAACTTGAGGCGGTTGTTACCCCGCTGAACGACGCACAGTTGAACACGCACTTCATCGCCCACGAATGGACCGTCGCGCAGAACGTTCACCATGTCGCGGATTCGCACATGAACGCTTATATCCGCACCAAGCTGCTGCTGACCAAAGATCACCCGACGATTATCCCCTACGATCAGGATGTGTGGGCGCTCTTGCCGGATAACGCGCAGCCGATCCACGTATCGCTCGATTTGATTCGAGGATTACATGCGCGATGGGCGGCGCTGTTTGAAGCACTCACCGATGACCAGTACGCCCGCACAGGTTTTCATCCCGAAAGCGGCGAGATTACGGTTGAAAGTTTGCTTCGCACCTATGCGGGTCACGGCGTGGGGCATATCGATCAAATTCAGCGCACGCTTGCGGCGCAGACGTAGCGGAATACCCTTTTTTTCGTGGTGGGCGACCTGCCGGGTCGCCCCTACTGTTAGAGGAATGATATGCGTTCTTGGCTTGAGGGCATCACGACGGGATTACCGCGCACGTTCTGGTTTTTGTGGCTCGGCACGTTGATCAACCGCGTTGGGATTTTCGTGCTGCCTTTTTTGACGCTCTATTTGACTTCACAGCGCAATTTACCCGTCGAACAAGCGACGTTTATCGCGTCGTTGTTCGGCATTGGCGCGTTTATCGCACAGTTTATCGGCGGTTATACAACGGATCGGTGGGGTCGCCGCCCAACGATGCTGATCAGTCTGTTTGGCACGCCCATTGTGCTGCTGGTCTTGAGCGTGTTGCAAGACTTCAGCGCGCTTGCGCTTGCGACATTCGCGCTTGGCATCTTCACCGATCTCTACCGTCCCGCGTCGTCCGCCATCATCATCGACGTGGTTGAACCGCAGCATCGCCCGCGCGCGTTTAGTCTGCGCTTCTGGGCGATCAATTTAGGCGCGGGGGTTGGGCTGACGCTTGGCGGGATGCTGGCGCGTGAAAACTATCAACTGCTGTTCATCGGGGATGCCATCACCACCGCGCTGTATGGGTTGGTGATCCTCTTTTTCGTGACGGAAACACGCCCTACCCGCCAAGAATCACAGCCGACACTATCCCCCGAAACCGCGCCTACACCGTCTGAAACACAGTCCGGCGGGGTGCTGCTGTTCGTCCTACTGATCACGCTGTTGACGTTGATCATCAATGCCGTGTACCGCCAAGTCGATGCCACGCTCGGACTCGCCATGATTGACAGCGGCTTGACCGAAGTCGATTTCGGGTGGGTGGTGGCGATCAACGCGCTGGTGATTGTGCTGCTCACGTTGAGCTTGAATCGCCACATGGAACGGCATAACCGCTTCTGGGTGATGGCGCTCGGCTTTTTGTTGATTGGTATCGGCTACGGCGTGTATGTGTTCACGGACGCGATCCCGCCGGGAACGCTGGTATTCGCGCTCGGCGTGGTGCTGTGGACGCTTGGTGAAATTCTCACCGCGCCGCTGCCTACAGCGATTGTCGCGGATATATCACCCATACATCGACGCGGCATGTATCAGGGAATACTGGGTTCGGCGTATGGGATGGGCTATTTCGTGGGACCGGCGCTTGGCGGGTTAATCTTGAGCCGCGCGGGCGAAGATGCGCTGTGGATCGTGTGCTTTGTCACCTGTGCCATCGTCGCCGCGATGATGCTGACCATCGCGCAGCCGTTTTTTCGACGTTTAAGAACTGCGCCGCCAGCATAACGGCGGCAAAACGCCTGAAATCTGGTGTGTAAAAGCATGTGCCGCTGACCAATTTTTGCATTAGACTCTAAGATGATGATTGTCGGCATAAATGGCGGCACACTTCTCATGATCTACAAAGTGAGTTACGTGGTGTTGGGCGGCAAACACCCCGGCGCGATCCGCACCCAACCGGAAGCGCCGCAGATCGGAAGCCAGATTCGCTTGGGGCGGCGCATCTTCGAGATCGTGGAAGTCAGCGAGATCATGCCGCCGCGCGATGATTTCGCGTTTCTACATGCCACGCTCAAGTTAGTGGAAAAAGCGCCGGAAAAGCCAGCGTTGTAGGGTAGAAACAAGAGGGTTGTGTATTTGCGCGCTGGACGATTCGCGCCTAACTTGTCTCCCCCTTATTCTACTCCCAACGTCGCGATGCTCCCTTTGTCACGCGCCAGCTTGCCTTGAAGCAGCATTCCGGTGGCGATGAGCGACAAGACCGCCCCAACGATATACGTCCCCGCTATACCAAACGCTTCGATGGCATAGCCCGTCCCTGCAAAACTGATCGCCCCGCCAATTGTGATCGATGAGCCGAACAGCGAGAGCGCGACTCCCAACGATTTGGGCGGCACTAAATCCGTGATGATCGCCTGCCCCACGCCAATACTTGCCGCCATATTCGACAAGAGCGCCGTTGCCAGCGCGAACTGCCACACGACGCTTGATCCCGCCAGCACTATCAGTCCCACCGCGCTTGACAGAATGCAGAAGATGACCAGATAGTAACGGCTGAAGCGATCCGACAGCCAGCCCATAACAAAGGGGAGGGGAACTGAAATGATGCTGCCGATGGCTACCACGCCGGAAATCGCTTCGGGATCAAAACGAAGCGCGTCCATTTGCAGCGGTCTGCCCAACAGCGACATAAAACTGCACGCAAAGCCGATCAAGTTGGCGGTGAGCATAATGTAGAACCAGCGGTTAAGCGTGGGCGGCGCGGATGTTTCGGCTTGGCGTTTGACGGGAGCGACGTTTCTATCCTCAACCACCAGCAGCACCAGCAAATCGATCACCCAGCCCATCGCCAGTACAAAAAAGAACGCTTCAAATCCGCCGCGATTCACCAACCACCCACTGATTGCACCCGCGATCACCGCGCCTAAACTCGTCGCCACAGCCAGCCCGCCAAAGACCTTCCCGCGCTCGGATTCGCTGGCGGACAAACCTGCAAGGATGGTGATGAGCGACATTGACACGGACGAAAAGATATAGACCATACTCGTGAGGATCACAAACTGCGTGAATGTACTGGCGCTGCCCAGCGACAGCACCCCAAACACATTGATGGTGATGGCGATTGTGAGCAGCAGTTTGCGGCGTTGAAAACGGTCAGACAGCCATCCCGCGATGAAGTTGCCCGTTGTCAGCCCCAAAAACCCGACGGCGAGAAAATTCCCTATCGACGACGGATCAGCGCCAAGCCGCAGCGCGTACACGGGCAGCATCACCGTGAACGACTGAAGCGTAATCCAAATCAACAGGGCACACACAAACAAGGCGATAAACTGTTTCCGGCTGATGGAATTCACGAGAAAAAAATCCTTCAATGCGTCGGTGCGGTGACGTTATGATAACGCTTTCGGGTTTTTCGTGTGCAAGCCATTATGGTCATTTCGGACGGGGTAGGCGGCGCGGTATGGTAAGAGGGCACAGCACAGGTGAAACAAGTTTCGTAAACTCCCCACAGGGAATTAAAACAGCGCACCCGATCCATTCATCGGGCGCGCTGTTTCACTTCACTGCGGACGCGCACTTGCGCGTCCCTACAAGAGAATTGCGAATGTTCAGACGGAGTCTAGCCCACTTCGGTGATCACTTCATAGGCGACACCTTCGTAAACGACGATCACGCGCTCACCAACGGCGAAGTATACCGCGAGTTCGGGGATTTGCGCCAACAGGTCGAAGTAATCATCGCCCAAGAAGGTGACTTTCGTCGTCGTCATCGTGTCCGGCTCAAACGTGGTATCCGTCCACACATCGCCTTGCAGGATGAATGTCTTGCCGTCTACCGTCTGGATCGGGCTTTCGGCGGGAATGAACGGCGCTTGTCCTTCAGCGTCACCCGGCATACTCGTCCCGGCGGGTGTCGCCGTGAATCCGCCCATCATGCCCGTGTTGGGATCAACCGGGACACCCCCGCCCCCGCCGCTCGGAACCATGGTTGGCATGGCTGCCATTTGCGGCGCGGCTTGCATCTGCTGGAAGCTCTCCGCCGCTTGCACCGCCATCGCGCCGCTGGAATCCGCGAACGCGGCTTCGGCTTCATCCGCAAGGCGACCCGCCGCTTCGGCGCGCGCCGTTTGCGAAAGAATGTCGTCTTCTTCAATTAAGAAGCTGGTATAGGGCGTGATGATGCCAAAGCGAATGCTCAAGCTGACGATGCTGTCCACGATTTCGGGATTTTCGCCGTTCAAGCGAATTTGGTTGAGCAGTTCACCGATGCGGCGAGTTGCCCACAAGCGCGCGACATACGAATCGCCGCCCGCGCGGTCACGGAAGTCGATTTGGTCATAGGTGAAGGTTTGGCGTTCGCCGTTAACCATGCCGCTTAGACGCACAACCGCGTCATCTGCGCCATCACGATAGCGCCCGACGACGGTCAACTGTGTCCCCGCGAACAAGTCGGGCAGCGGCACAGACGGATAGAGTGATTCGAAGCGCACGCCGTCGATTTCGAGTTCGAGATCGGTCAGCACAGGGGCGCTGATCTTGTTGTAGAGGCTGGCGACTTCTTCATCGACACGCTCATTAGGGCGCACATACGAGGCATAGCCGCGATGATCGCGCACAATCGTATCAAGCAGTACAGTGTCTACATCATCGCCTACACCAAAGGTGAAGATACGCACATTGCTTGGGGCGGCGGCTTCGATGTTTTCAAGGATCGACTGCACATCAGTTACGCCTTCGGTAGGCAAGCCGTCGGTCATGAACAGGATCGTTGTCGGGCGTTCGCCCACCATATCGAGCGCAGTCGTAAGCGCGCCGTTGATGTCCGTGCCACCTTCAGCATATTGGGAACTGACCCATTCAGCGGCTTCGTCTGCATCCGCCGCATCGACCATCTCATCGCTGAAGGTGCGCCATCCGGTGCTGAACAGGATCACATTGAAGCGGTCTTGCTCATTGAGATTGTCCAGCACATAGCTGGCGGCGGCGCGGGCTTGATCCCATTTCGGACCTTCCATACTGCCCGACTGATCCAGCACGATGATGATATCTCGCGGCACAACCTGCACGTTTTCATCGTTCAGCGGCGGCTGCACCAACAGCATAAAGTAGCCGTCTTCGTTCGCGCCTTCACGGTAAGTCAGCACATTCACGTTGATCGTTTCGTTTTCCAAGCCGTAGTACAGCACGAAGTCTTGATCCGGTACAAAGAAGTTCTGCTCGAAACCGGCGCGGAATCCGTGATTGTCGTCGTCGCGGCTGATGGCGATGTTGTGGCTTGGCGAATAGATGTTGCTGATTGGGTCCTGCCCTTCAACGCTGACACGCACACTCATCGATTCGACTGGGCGGCGGCTGGTGAGGCGGGTCACATCCAGCGGATAGTTGTAGCGGATCAAGCCGTTATCGACTTCAAGGACTTGCGAATAGGTGATGGTAATGCGGCGCGTTTCTCCGGGCGGAATCGGGAACACGTTCGCTTGTACCAACTGTGAACCGATATATTCGAGCAGTGCCGGATCGCGATACTGGCGGACAATCGCATCGTAGATGCTGCGCGCTTCGTCCGCTTCGAGAATGCGCGCTTCGATGGGGGTGCCGTTGATGTACATGATTAGTTCTTCAACCGCCGCGCCCATGGGGATGGGGAACACAAACGTTCCTTCGGCAAGCTGATTGCCTTCGTTAACCCATTCCATATCGACGGTTGTGCGGGCGATTTGGTCGCTGATTTCAGCATCGACACGGTGGTAATTAATTTTCAGCCATTCAGGATTGGTAGAGACCCCCGGCACACGCGGAAAACATTCCGGCATCATTGGGCAGGGTTGATCTGGCAAGCAGGGCGGCGGTGTGGGACACCACAATTCTTGCGCGAAGGCTGGCACGACAATCAGCAGCAGCCCCAGCAAAAGCGTTACAAAAAAAGCTCCACGTTGCATTGTGCGGTTCATCGTCATATCCCCCAACAAAAATCTTTCACTGCTGCTATGACGATACCCGCATTCGATTTGTTCCCCACGCCCAAAACGCTAGAAAAGTTAAACCTTTGTTGCATCGCATAAGGGAACGGCTTATCATCAAATGGACAGCACGACATCAAAGAAGAATCACCATACATGGGGGCAGGTGAAATGAGCGTCAACCCGGAAGAATTTTACCAGCGGCAAAAGCAGGCGCAGCAGAGACATGATCAGGCTGACGCAAAATTTGGCACGCACTCCACAGTTGAAACGTGGCAGTTGGAACAGCAGGACGCGGCGCACGGCACTTTTGTGCCTGACCCGATGGATAAAGAGGCTGCCGCTAAAAAGCCGAACTTGTTTGTGCGTATCCGTAAGGCAATCTTCAAGAAATAACCGACTATTTCTAGACGTTATCGCTTTTCAATGTGAGGGCTGTGGTAAGATGCGAAGCGAATCACATCGCCCCCAAAATTCAGCTTGTCCTATGGATGAGAACGAACATGGATGCCACAGCCCGTACTAAAATGGAAGTTCTGAAAGCTCAAATTCAGGCGAAGATCAGCAAGATATTGGCGGAATTTGCCGAAGGCAAACTCAGCCGTGAACAGTTCCATGCCATCTATGAACATTACAGCGCGCAGTTGACGATGGTCGATGACGCGATCACGATGGCGGAAACCGCTTCGTCCAAGGGGCATGACAACGATGTCACCCTTGTGAACGGCAAACCGGGAGAAACCATCGCCATCCGCCACGCGCACATGGGTAAAGCCATCGGCTTGGTGATTTATCACAACAAAAGCGGAATGTTTGTCGAAACGCTGGGCGCGTTCGATGTGCCGCCGTCGCGCATCGCGGCGACACTCAACGACTTTTCGCTGATGATGGAAACCAAGCGGCTGATTGACCGTCGCATTGAAAAGATTGGCATGAAACAGTGGCTGATGTTCGCGGCAGGGAAGTACACGACGATTGTCACGCTGTTTCACAACGAGCCGTCGCCACAGCAAAGCCGCGAGATGGAACGGTTACATTACGACTTTGAAGTCGCCAATGAAGTGCATCTACAAGGCGCGCGCGTCGATCCGTCTAAGCTGGCGTATCCGTTTCTGGTGTTCATCCAGCAAAAACTCAAACGGCACGAATAAGGGCGGGGAATATGATCCCCCGCCTGAACGGTTTCGTCCATGTTTAGGTATGGCGGGCGGCTCACGGACGGAACTCGTTCCGCGCCGCCCCCACAACTAAGCCGTACCTAGTGATTAAAGAATTTCAGCGGGCTTTTTTTGATCAATTCCGCAATCTGACAATTGGACATGGCTCATCCGCTTGGTGTCGGCGTGATGGTTGGACCGCGCATGATCATGGGCGTGGTCGTTTGCGCCGGAACCGGCGTTGACAGCTCGAATCCCGGCGTGGCGGTTGCTTCGGCGGGGACTTCGATGGGTGCTTCTTCGGTTGTTTCCGGCGCGGCGGGTTCTTCGGTTGCTTCGGGGATGACGATCACCCCGCCGACGGGAGCGCCGTTAGCATTCTCGCCCGTTTCAAGCAAAAGCGCCGACGCGCCGACCAATCCCACGCCGCGCAGCGGGCGCAGTGGCACAGACGATAATCCGCTGTAGGGCGGGCAGGCTGCGGGCAGCACGACCATCAAGCCGGGTTGAATTCGCACAGTGTCGGTGATACCGTTCGCTTCCAATACACAGCGCAAATCTTTATCGAAGTATGCCGCGACGAGATCGAGCGCGTCTTGCGGCTGAATGACGTAAATATCGCCTTCGGTGATCCCTGCGGCAAGACCGCCCAAGCCGGGATAGAACCCATAGGGCGGGGCAGCGGGAATGACAAGCTGCTGACCGGGATAGATGAGCGAACCGTAGTCGAGTCCATTGGCGACGAACAGTGCGACGACGGATACGTTAAATTCCTGCCCAATCGTGTCGAGCGTATCCGCGACCTGCACGATGTAGACCGATTCGCCTTCGACACCGGCTGCGGTCAAATCGCCAAAGCGCGGATTTTCTACGGGCAAACTGCCTTGATAGGGCGGGCAGGTCGCGCTGATGACCAGCACATCGCCTACGAACAGCAAATTGCCGTACTGCTCCAGCCCGTTCGTTTCGATAATGCACGCGACGGACACATCGAACTGCGCCGCGATGCGTTCCAGTACATCGCCTGCCTGCACGATATATTGGGCATCGGCGCTTGCGCCCGCGGGAGCGCCGCCTTCCTGCGCTACCGCGCTGCGCGCCGCAATCATGAACAGCACAAATACGATAACAAGGCTCGTCGCTGCCGCCAGCCCGCCAATGCGTCGCAAATCGCCCGTTTTTGCCTGTTGAGTTTCAGACATAACCCCATCTCCCGATGTTGTATGCAAAAAATTTTTCTTCACATCAAACGACTATAGCATAGCTTATGGTGGCGTGCGGTAGGAACGCAGTACAAAAACCCCACCCACTACACCGACTTTGCGACGGCGTGACCGAACAATTCGAGCGCTGCGTCGATTTGTGATGCGTCCGCGACCAACGGCGGAATCCAGCGGATGACGTTTTCATAGGTGCCGCAGGTGAGCAGCAGCAGCCGATCATCCAAGCAGGCTTTTTGCACCGCTTTGGTGAGCGCCTTATCAGGCTGTGGTATTCCGTCTGAGGTGACGAACTCCACACCGATCATCAAGCCAAGTCCACGCACATCACCAATCACAGGGTATTCGGCTTGTAGATCGCGCAGCCCATCGACCAGACGCGCGCCCATCGCGGCGGCGTTGGCGGGCAAACCTTCTTCGCGCATGACGGTGAGCGTGGCAATCGCGGCAGCGGCGGCAAGGGCGTTTCCGCCGTATGTCCCACCGTGCGATCCGGTTGTCCATTTGCTCATGATCGCGCTGGATGCGCCTACGCCGCTGATCGGCACGCCAGAACCCAACCCCTTCGCCATGATCATGATATCGGGGGTGAGATTGGCGTGTTCGTAGGCGAATAACTTGCCCGTGCGCCCGAAGCCTGTTTGCACTTCATCACATACGAATAGGATGCCTGTTTCGCTGCACAACGCGCGAAGTTCGGTGAGGAAGCGAGTCGGCGCGGGGATATAGCCGCCTTCGCCCTGCACGGGTTCGATGACGATAGCGGCGGTTTCGTCGGGGGCGGTTTGCGCCTTCAAAAGCGTATGCAGTTGATCGAGGCAGTAGTCGATGGTCTGGTCTTCCGTCCAGCCGTATTTGCGCTGGAAATCGTAGACATAGGGGAAGGGTGCGACGAAGATGCCAGCGGGGAGTGGTTGGTATCCGGCGCGGTAGACGGTCTTGCTGGTGGTCATCGCCATGGTGCCAGCGGTGCGCCCGTGAAAGCTGCCCGAAAAGACGATGATGTTGGGGCGCTTGGTCGCTTGGCGGGCGAGTTTGACCGCGCCTTCGGTGGCTTCCGCGCCGCTGTTGGAGAAGAAGAAGCTGTCGATTCCGGCGGGGGTGACTTCGTTGAGGATGCGGCTCAATTCGACGACGGTGGGCGGCAGAACGATATTCATCTGCCCATGCAGAAGCAGAGCAGCTTGTTCTTGAATCGCTTTGACGACTTTCGGGTGACAGTGCCCGGTATTGGTCACGCCGATGCCGCTGGTGAAATCGGTGTAGCGGTTGCCGTCTGCGTCGTAGAGGTAGATGCCTTCGCCGCGCACGGGCTGCATGGTGGTCATGTGCGACCAAACGGGCGAGAGGTGGGAGAGGGGATCGGTGGTCATAAGACGAACCTTCGTGAAAGAATGGGATTCGGTTTAGTTGAAGGTAATGATAGCGTGTGTAACGCCAATCTTGACAATGATGCTTGTTTCCTTCACCATACAAACTATGGGAACTACAACAATTCCTCATCCAATTCCTTATCAAGGTAGCAAACGCAAGCTTTGTGCGCCTATTGCTTCACATATCCCTTCGCGTGTTCACACTTTATATGAACCATTTGCTGGTTCTGCGGCTTTTAGTCTTTATGCGGCGAAACATCACATTGCGGAACGATTCGTTTTGGGTGATGTACTTGAGCCACTTATTGCATTATGGAAATTGATTGTCTCTAAACCGGAATACGTCGTTGACAGATATACTGCAATTTGGGCGGGGCAAACCCCAAATGATTTTGCGTACTATAATCGTGTCCGCGAAGAATATAACCAAACAAAAGAACCTAGTCTTTTGCTATACCTAATTGTTCGTTGCGTTAAAAACGCCGTGCGCTTCAGCCAAACTGGAAACTTTACGCAATCCCAAGATAAACGTCGAACGGGAATGCGTCCATCTAAAATGCGGGAAGCAATATATGGTGCAAGCGCGTTACTAAAAGGTCGCGTTGAGTTTTTTGCAGGAGATTTTGAGCAATGCATTGCCACTGCTACCGAAAACGATTTGATATATCTTGATCCACCCTATCAGGGTACCTCTTATGGGCGTGATAAAAGGTATTATCGGCAGTTGGAGATGCCTCGTCTGGTAAAAGCATTACGGGCGCTTAATGAACGGCATGTCCCATTTCTACTATCGTATGACGGGTTGCATGGAGAAAAAGAATACGGTTTAGCGCTGCCAGATGATCTTAAGGTTCAGCGCGTGCTTTTAAACGCAGGACGCTCATCACAGGCGACTTTGAATGGCAAAAATATTGTCACTTACGAATCACTTTACGTTTCAACAAACTTGATAATGGAAGATTATGGAGTTGCAGATGAGCGAACTCCACAACAACTGCCACTTGGATTTTGACTTACTTTTGGGAAAGCTTCCATTTTAGATAGTCGTGTAAATTTACATTTTGGGCATCCGCAGCACGGCTTAATTCATCGTATTCATTCACTTCATCGCCTTGCCATACAAGATGAATACGCCTTTCCTGTGACATTGCAACGTGTTGATAATCTTCAGGAAACGCCCAAAAGCAAGTTTGACATATTGAAATATCCCGCAGTTCTATAAAATTGCGACAGTGTTCGCATGACCAGCTTTTTGCGCGCTGAGAAGATGCATCCAAGAGCATGTATGCATCTAGCTTTTCACTGTTCGCTGAATCGCCAGCAATTTCGTAAGGAACACGATGATCGATTTGAAGGTAGCGTGGATCAAGCTTCTCGTGTGTTAATGTTGATCGAGAATCTAGTTTCGCAATCAATGCCGCTTTAAACGATTTTGAAAAGTGTTTTCTGCCCCCGATACGCCCACCACGAATTTTTTCGGGATCATCGAATTTATAGGCAGCGATTCTTCTTCCAGTTGACTCGCTTATGACCGTAAACGTGAGCAGTGGGATTCCATTTTCGCGAACATCTCTAATCGCTCTGGGTGGGTGGTCATAACCATAGAGATTTTTGAGGTCTTCAGTTGTGATGAAGCCATGTTTTAGAATATGTTCGATGACTGTTTTTGCTCGTTTTCCTGTAACTTGTTGAATAAGTGCCAGAAGTCGGGGTGAAATATCTTCACTCATCGTTCAGGAGCTCTCTGGAATCAACAGATAAAGCCGCAGCAAAGGCTTGTAGAGTTTTCAGCGTAATATTTCGTTCACCTCGTTCAACGGAGCCAATGTATGTGCGGTGATAGCCGCATAAATCGGCAAGGGCTTCTTGCGACAGTCCTTGCTGAATGCGTAAATTTCGAATGTTAAATGCGACTATTTCTTGAAGTGAACGGTTACGCAAGGGAAATTTTAGTCCATAGTAAGAAAAGTGGGCTTTGCATAAAGCTAAGGCTTTGCTACTTATGAGTCTACAGACTTTAAGTAGCATATGTGGATACATCTTGTGCATTCCTGAACGTTTGGTGAGGTTGTCACAGGCGGGCAAGATTGTGCTATAATTTAATGTACCCGCCGGAAGACCATCCGCAGGAAGAACCTCTCAATTACAGCGTGCAATCGAAACCCTGCCGCTGAAATCGTGTTGATTTTGGTGTTTTGCGTTATGTCCACGTCCAGCATCACCACAGCTTATGGAAAACCGACGCAGAAGCAGACGATAATCAATCTGTATTCAATGTTCGTTCAGTTCAAGGAACGCCAGTGTGAGTAACAAGCCACCTGAACCGTCAAACAATAACAACAACAACACCCCCAACAACTCGCCCTTTGCGAATCGCAACGCACAGCGGTTGTGGCTGGTTGCCGGTGTCATTTTGCTGCTGCTTTTCATTGTGATTTTTGGGCAGCCGAGTAATATGCCGCGCGGAAACCGTATTTCGCTTGACGAGCTTGCCGACCAGATTACGGACGGAAATGTCGTCTCCATTACCGTGCGCGGCGGCACCGATGTATTTGTCGAACTCCGCAACGGATCAACCGTGTGGTATTACAAAGACCCGCAGACCAATTTATTCACGGCGCTGCAAGTATTCGGCGTGGATGAAACGGGCTGGAATCGCGTTGAATTTGTCGAAAATCCCGGCGACACAACCTCAACGTTCATCTTCCAACTTTTGATCGCCGTGGTGCCAACGCTGTTGATCGTGTGGCTGCTGTGGCGCATGATGCGTTCGGTGCGCGGCAGTCAAGATCAGGCGTTGAGCTTTGGGCGAAGCCGCGCGCGTGTGGTGCGCGACATGGAACGCCCACAGGTGACGTTCGCAGACGTGGCGGGTGCGGAAGAAGCCAAGCAAGAACTGGCGGAAGTCGTCGAATTTTTGAAAGAACCGGAAAAGTTCATCCGTTTAGGCGCGCGTATTCCCAAAGGCGTGCTGATGGTCGGTCCTCCGGGCACGGGCAAAACGTTGATGGCGCGCGCGGTGGCGGGTGAAGCAGGCGTGCCGTTCTTCAGCATCTCCGGTTCGGAATTTGTCGAAATGTTCGTCGGCGTGGGCGCAAGCCGTGTGCGCGATTTGTTTGAGCGCGCAAAAGCCGAAGCCCCGGCGATTGTATTCGTGGACGAAATTGACGCGGTGGGTCGCCATCGCGGCGCTGGTTTGGGCGGCGGTCATGACGAACGTGAACAAACGCTCAATCAGATTCTCGTCGAGATGGACGGCTTTGAAACCGGCACGAACGTGATCATCATCGCGGCGACCAACCGCCCGGACATTCTCGATCCGGCGCTGCTGCGTCCGGGTCGCTTTGACCGCAAAGTGATCATGGATAACCCGGATGTGAAGGGGCGCACCGACATCCTCAAGGTTCACGCACGCGGGAAACCGCTGGCGGCGGATGTTGAGCTGGAAGTGCTTGCCAAGATCACGCCGGGGTTCAGCGGTGCTGACCTTGAAAACTTGATCAACGAAGCGGCGATTTTGGCGGCGCGCCGCAACAAAAAATCGATTGGCATGAGCGAACTCCAAGAAAGCATGGAGCGCGTAATCATGGGTCCCGAACGCAAAACGCGCGTGATCAGCGAAAAAGAGAAGCGCATCATCGCCTATCACGAAGCCGGACACGCGATTTTGCATCACTTGTTGGAATATGCCGCACCTGTGCATAAAGTGACAATTGTGCCGCGTGGTCGTGCGGGCGGCTATGTGATGTCGCTGCCGGAAACAGATGTATTCCTGAAGTCGCGCGAAGAATTTGAAGACGAGATCGTCGCTATTATGGGCGGACGCGCCGCTGAAGAAGTGATCTTCAATCACTTCACCACAGGCGCATCAAATGACTTGCAGCAGGCGACCAGCATGGCGCGCGCGATGGTCACGCAGTATGGTATGAGTGAGGCGCTTGGTCCGCGCACGTTTGGCGGCGGCACGGGATCGCTGTTCTTGGGACGCGACTTGTACGAGCAGCGCGATTATAGTGAAACCGCAGCCCAAGAAATTGACACCGAAGTTAAACGCATCGTGCAGACACAGTACCAGCGGGCGAAACAGTTGATTTTGGAAAGCCGCGACAAGCTGGAAAAGATCGCGATGATCCTGATCGAACAGGAAACGCTTGACCGCAATCAGTTTGTCGAGCTGATGGGCACGCCGGGCAATTCGGTGGTGGAAGCGAATTAGACCCGAAGCAAGAACAGCTTCATATATGGAACGCAGAGGGAGAAATTGAACCTCTGCGTTTTTTATTTGCGATGTGACTCATGGGGCAGTTGAGGGAAAGGCACGACGGGATTATTTTCGATCCTTCGCATTGGGCAGGGTGGACAGCGTGATGCCACGGCGGACTTTGGGTTCGATGTGGATGCGCCCCTGTTTTTCGAGTTCGGTCAAATAGCGGGGTACACTGGTGCGCGCCAAATAGCAGTGATCGGCAATTTCGCGCTGCGTGGGTGGATACGTGTGCTGCGTCACGTACTGTTTTATGAACAGGTAGACCTGTTCGAGAATGTCTTTATTCAACCGGGACGGCATGGTAACGTAGACTTTCCCTTTAGGTTAGTGTTGTAACAAAAACAAAACGATGAACGTGCGCCTCATCCTAGCATAAATTTAGGACGGATGTTCGGTATAATCTGGTAAGAACTGCGGTAGGAAGCCGTTGTAGACTTTGGCAGAAACTACCGGAAAGGGGACATAAGGATGGGATTCTTCAAGAAATTGTTTGGCGGAACGGGCGGCAAGCCAGCAGGATCGGTCAGCGGGGATCGTGACGGCATGTATTTCTATGTGCGTCCGCGTGGATGCGAAGAAGTGATCCGCGTGCGCGTGAACCGGAATAACGATTTGAGCCAAAGCGATGAAGGCGACAGCTACTTTGTACGGAAGCTGGCGCGCGGCGAAAAGTGTTTCCAAAGTGTAGAAATGGAACTGTACTTCGACAAGAACCGGATGCTGGTGGATTCGCAGGTGAAGGGGGGGGAATTGGTCGATGCCGCCGCCTATGACGCATGGATCGCCTCACAGGAAACGGCAGCATCGTAGAGACGTTACCCCTGTTTGACCGTGACGGGTGGTTTGGCATACAACCACCAATAGGGGCTGCGGGGATAGATCGCTTCAAGTTCCGCAGCCCAGATAAAATCACTTGGCGCGGTATAGCGGCGCAAGCGACCATCTATTTTGCGGGCTTCGGCGCTTAGGGCATCTGTCGGAAGGTTGGAATCGTGCATGGCGATCAAGATTTCCTGCACAATGGTGCGGCGGAGCGCCTCTGGCAGATAGATGCTGGCACAAGGATTAGGACGATCAAGAGCGCGTTCGCCGCATTCCTCAAAGAAGGTGTTCATCGCTTTCAAGCGGCTGAAGCCTTCTTGCGTGAGTTTTTCGGTGTAATGGTGCGTCCATTCACGGCGGGCTTTTTCATGCGCGGCTTCGGCTTGTTCCAACCGTGACCGCTGATCCGGCGTGAGCGAGTCGAACTGAGCGCGCAAACGACGCAGCCGCATGAGCAGCGCGCCAATCGTGAGGCTCGGCATGTTAGACGAGAACAATCCACCGCCCACCGATCCGTAGAGATTCGTGCCGCGCACATACGTTTCGAGACCGCTCGCCATCGCGGCGGCTTCTTTCAGGTCACGATCTACGGAATAGGTCGTTTCGGACATGAGCTTCCCTTTCCAACGCATGGTTTCGTGTGACGGTTTCGGGCATGAAACTCATGCCCCTGTTGATGTCTTTAGTATCGCACAGTCGGCAGCCTTTTGGTGAGCCAGTTGACCGAAACAAAAAGACACAGGGGACTATCTCCTGTGTCTTTTTCATGTGCGCTGAATCGGTGCTTAGCGTGACTCATCGAGAATCAGGTCATCGACGATTTGCTCGACCATGATTGTTGGTGAGGTGAACATCTTATGCACAGGGCATTTGCCCGCGATTTCGCGCAGACGATCTTTCTGCTCGTCGGTGAGATCGCCATTGAAGCGCATCATTTGTTTGATCTCAAAAAGAATATCGGCTGTGCCTTCGTAAGCAGGGTAGTCGGCGCTTTTGAATTTGGTCGAATCAAGGGCGATCTCAACGCTGTCGAGCTTCCAACCTTTGCGTTCGGCGTAAAAACGCGCGGTGATCGCGGCGCACGCGCCTAATCCGCCCAGCACCATTTCGGTGGGCGAAAGTCCGGCATTGGTGCCGCCCGCTTCGATTGGCTCGTCGGCAATTGTCATGATGCCGCGTGTAAAGACTTCGGTCTTGTAGCCTTCTTGCAATCTCACATTGACGTGTGCCATCCAATGCCTCGTTTTGGAGTTCGGTTCAAACATGGCGGGGGGGACTCTGCCCTATCCCGCGTATGCACGCATAAAAAACCATCTGCTATAGACCACAGATGGTTTATCGGGTGCGCTTCTTACAACCGGCGGGCTATTCGGCGGCGGGCTTACGTAACCGACGCGCGCCTTGATACTGCGGCTTGCCCTGCACTTCGCGCCAGCGGGCTTCGCCGCCGTCGGTGTGCCATTCGACAACATACATCCCGTCACTGTCTTGATACATGAGCGCGGGGCGCATCATAAGGACTTGGCGCATCACGCCAATGAGTTCTTTGCTTTCTTCGCCCATCCGTAAGATGAACCATTTGCCGGGCTGCCATTCAAAGGTGACGGGCATTTCATTGCGCCAGCGCCCTTCCATCTTGATCGGCGCTTCGGCTCGCGTGCAGACCATGTGAATGCCTGCAAGACGATTCTTCCACAGGGTATGGTTGACGCGCTCCTCGATGAAGTACGGGCGCGGCGCAGGGGTGGTGTAGAACCAAGTGCGCGAATCGGTTGCCATGTTTTCTTTCCTACGTTGATAACACCGCCGAATCACAAGTGCGGTTAGTGTAGCGGATGTTGGGTTAAAAGAGAAGGATTCACCGCACAGACGCAGAGAAAAGAGATCAGGGGCTGCGTGTCTTATGGTTGCGATTCATGGATTATTTTGATTTTTTCTTGGCGGATTTCTGTTGCGCTTTTTGGATGTTTTCGGCGGCACGGAACTGCACAATGCGCGTGATCAGGTCAGCGGGCAGGGGTTGATCAAGCGGGAACTGCACCGTGCCTTTTGAGCCTTTGTAGCCCGCGAGTTCATCTTTGAAGGCTTCGATCCCACGCGGGGTGGGGTAAAAGCCGATGTGGTTTTTTGCCGCGCCAAAATACACGACATTGCCATGCAGCGCGAAGGTCGGCATGGCGTAGCTGATCTTTTCGGTGAGATCGGGGTGCGCTGCTTTGATGATACGCCGCATTTCGTGGAGCATGGGTTGAACCGCTTCCGGTTGGGCGGCGATGTATTGGTCGATGGTCTCGTATGGCGTGTTGTTCATGTGGGAACTCCTTGTGTTTTTCTCGCGCTCCTACAATGACCGTTTTATTCCCAGAAAATTATAGCACAAATGAGCGAGTTTGTGTCGATCAATTTGTGCGGCGGTAGAGCAGCATCCCTGTGCCGTAGAAGTCCGTTGGGAATGATTCGATCAGTTCGTACTGCGCGTTGAACCAGTCCTCACGCGCTAACCCCTCGCGGATAAAGCCTTCCATCGTGACGAGATAATCGGGCATGGTGTCGCGGATCAACTGGGGTGGGATGGCGTAGTTTTGTCCTTCGGCAATCAGCGAAGGATCAACTGGATAGTAGGCGGTCAGTTCCGGCGTGACCAAGCCAACGGTATCGACGATGGTTGCCCCGCTGAAAAATCCCACCGCGCCAATATCGCCTGACGCGACACGGGTATCGAGAGTCACGCTGTACTGATCGCGGAGCAGTTCGCCCATGCGTTGATAGAGGATTTCGATCTCGTGCCATGCCATGCGCGGCGCGGGACGGTTTGAGCCGTGATCGGGCGTGAGTGTCCAACCGTTGAGGGAGGTGAATATCCAGAGGATGGCGGCAAGGGTGAGGAGGAGGGTGGCGATACGCCTTCCAATCTCACCCCCCAACCCCCTCTCCCCATGGAGAGGGGGAGTAGAGTCTGGGGAGAAAGATTTGGCGGCGGACAGGGCAAGCCCTGTTCCTACGGGAGGTGTGATGGTGGGGCGGGAGTCGTCGGTATGGCGCAAGTTGAAGATGCCCCACAGACCGCCGATGATGCCGAGCATGAGCGCGGGAATCGGCGGGGCGAGATACCAGCGGAAGATCAACGGGTTGAGGATAGCGAACACAGCGAAATAGATCCACGGGTAGATCAAGAACGGGAGCAGACGCGGGAGTTTGCGTGCCGCGTAGATGATCCCGATGAGGGTGAGCAGGGTGTAAAGCACCGCGCCGATCATCGCGCCTATACTGCCGAAGGTGTCGAACTCGAAAAAGGGCGTGCTGTAGGTCTGGATCAAACGGATGAGCGCCGAGCCGGGTTCGATGATGTAGGCGAAGCGTTTCGCCGTGACCGAATTGGGAATCGGGGAGCCGAATGCCGCCCACGCGATCAGCATGAAGGGGAGCAGGATGATCGCGGCGGTGATCCATGTGCGAAGGGGCAGGCGGGCAAAGAAGGGTTGATCTTTGCGCGTGATCAAGCCATCCAGAAGCTGCCACACGAACAGCGGCACGATCCACAGGGCGGCATCAGCGCGGGTGAGCATCCCTAACGCGGCGCAGACTCCAATGGCGATTTGAGCGCGTGGGCTGGTATGGTGAGCGACGTAGAGATAAGTGGCGGCGATCATCCACAGGATGTTGAGGCTGGTCTCCATGCCGCCGATTGCAAACGTGACGCTCATGGGGCTGATGGCGTAGAGCAGGGCGGGAACGGCTGAGAGCCAATCGTGCTTGAGATAGCGGCGGGCGATGGCGTAGATCAGGGCGACGGTAAGCGCATCGGCGAGGGCGCTGACGATGATGGCGTAAGTCTGGAAATCGCGTCCGCCAGTGCTCGCGCCGACTGCCGCCATGATCAAGGCGAACAGGGGGGTCGATGTGCCAAGCGTGACCACGCCGGGGTTGTAGACAAAGCCGATGCCATCGAGCAGGTTGCGGCTGTAGCGAAAGGTGATGAAGGCATCGTCGATGGTGCGCGCTCCGGGAAGGGCGCGGGCGACCATGGCGATGAGCATGAGGACGAGCGTGATAATCAAAATGTGGCGTGGGAGGGATACGCGCATGAAGGGATGCTCTCCGCGTGCTAGATGATGATGATGATTGTACGCGGGATGACTTCTCCCCCCAACCCTTTTTCACAAGGAGAGGGGAGCAAATCGCGGCGTAGGGGAGGCATTCGGCAAGCGTGGTGGCGGCGATACCGATGGGTGGATAGTGTTATGGCAGGTAGGATGATGGAAAGGGGGCGGGATTGCGTGGGGGAATAAAAAGGGCGCGTGGTGACGCGCCCCTACAAGGTGTGGTTAATCGCCGGCGGCAGATTCAGCGGCGGGTTCGTCGAGTTTTTGCAGTTGATCTTCGCGGTCATCCAGCCACTTGACCGCCATGATCGCGGCGGCTGCGCCCTGACCGGATGCGGTGATCGCCTGACGGAACATCTGGTCGTGGATTTCGCCGCCCGCGAACACACCTTCGACGCTGGTGTTATGGCGCGCATCGACCTTGAGATAGCCTTCGTTGTCGAGTTCAAGCTGCGTGCCAAACAATTTGCTGTTCGGGTCGTAGCCGATGAAGATGAACACGCCGTCGATGGGTTTGTCGTAGGTTTCGCCCGTCTTGAGATTGCGGAGCGTTACACCTGTTGTGCTGCCATCCGCGCCCTTGATCTCGTCCACAACGGTGTTGTAGGTGAACTTGATCTTGGGATTGGCAAACGCACGGGTTTGCAGGGCAACGCTGGCGCGCAGTTCATCACGGCGATGGACAATTTCAACGCTGCTGGCGAACTTGGTCAGGAAGATGGCTTCTTGCAGGGCGCTGTCACCGCCGCCCACGACGATGATATTTTTGTTGCGGAAGAAGAACCCATCGCAGGTGGCGCAGTAGCTCACGCCGCGTCCGGTGTATTCAACTTCGCCGGGGATGTTGAGGTGACGCGGACTCGCGCCAATGGTGACAATCACGGCATCCGCGAGATATTCCGTGCCATAGGTCTTGATGTAGAAGGGTGTACCTTTGGTGAAATCAACTTCGGTCACGCTGTCATAATCATAGACTGTGCCGAAGCGTTCCGCCTGCTGGCGCATCCGTTCGATGAGTTCGGGCCCTTCCACGCCATCAGGGAATCCGGGAAAGTTATCCACGTCATGCGTGGTAGCAATCTGCCCGCCAAAGCTCGGTCCGGTGATCACGACGGTGCTCAACTGCGCGCGGGAAGTATACAGCGCGGCGGTCAACCCTGCGGGACCTGATCCGATAATGGCTACACGTACTTTTTGCATACTGATTTTGTCCTCGATACAACCCGTATCAAACGGAAACAATCACGGTGGAATGATGGTGTTTAGGATTCTTGGTTAGGCGAGGCAGCGACGGGGGGCGGCGCGTTGAGATCGCCGCGCTGTTCCGCTTGCATGATGCACAGCAGCGCGTCCCATTCTTCTCTGCAATCGGCACAGCACGCGAGATGCGCTTCGACTGCCGGAATCAATTCGCACAAGTCAGCCCCTTTTGAGACCAACTCCGCGAGGCGGCATAGATGCTCCTCACAGCTTTCACAGTCGATGATTCCGTCGGTATGGGTATCAAAGATGGTGTTGATGAACTTGTGCAGTTGGCTGGATGCCGATTCCGTCATCTGTCCGAATTCCTACTGGTCAATCCTGAATATTGATGCGGGCGCGTTGGGCAATCTTACCGTGAATATTTGATTCATTCTTGAAATAGGTTGAGCATGTATTCCATCGACAAGCCTTGCGATTGCAAGTGCTGGCGCAGTTTGCGGCGCGCATCGTGGAGCAGTTTGTAAAGCGCGTTGCGATTCGTCCCCATTTGATCCGCGATGATTTCGAGCGGAATCCCCTGCACGGCATGGGCAACGAGCGCGCGGTACTGGCGATCTGTGAGTACGCCGTCAAGCGCGGTTTGGATTTTCGACAGAACTTCGCCGCGTTCGGCGGATCGTTCGGGTCCGAGGGGTTTATCGCTGGCGATGGGATTAGCCGTCGCGGAGAGCATGTCGCCATCCGCAGTGAGATCGTCTAGGCTGAAGTCTTTGTAGCGGGCGCGGCGGAGATCGCTAATTGCCACGCGCACGGCGATGCGAGTCGCCCATGTCGTGAATAGGCTGTCGCCGCGAAAACTATCGAGATTATCGATGACGCGCAGAGTCGCATCTTGGGCAAGGTCTTGCGCCATTTGCGTGATTTCGTGATGCGAAAGCCCCGAAAGATCGCTGCGTTCGCGGCTCAAGTAGTAGAAGATGCCGCGCTGCAAGCGATCTTTGAGGTCTTGGATGGCGCGCGCCTGCGCTTCGGTATCAACAGCGCGCAGATCGGCAAGCCATTGATCGTTGGTGCGATCAGGACTGTGGGAGGCATCTGCTTGCGCGTTGGTGGGTACGGTATTCAGGTCTTGGGAATCCGTCATGAACAATCGAGTCTAATAGTGACCAAACAGGCATAGTGCAACACCGCATGGGAACGATTATACCCGCCGTTTAGAAATTCTTGATGAACAATTCGTGACCATTCGTTTGCCCCTCCCTAAATAAACTTTGTAGACAAAAGTCTGTAGATGAATAGTCTGCAAAACCTGACACTCATGAAGCGTTAGAGGGATGCAGATGAGCAGTCTTGAAAAAGCGTTTGGGCAAGCAATGCGCGAAAGGCGCAGGGAACTCGGTATTTCTCAAGAAGAACTGTCGTTTCGTGCAAATGTGCATCGAACCTACATTAGTCAACTCGAACGCGGAATCAAGTCACCCTCTTTGAAAGTCATTGAATTGATTGCACAGGCGCTCAATATGTCTGGATCTCGATTAGTCGAACGTGCCGAAAACTTATTTAACGTCAGCTCGTCTCATGCCGATACCACAACTTCCACCGATCCAGCTAACTGAGCAAACAAAGCAGCGTCTAGAGGCTGGATTTCGAGCGTATTGGCTGTCACCATTTTGTGCAGGAACCATTGAAATTGGTGAGCCGATTATCGCTTGGGCGCTGGGTGCATCGCATCTTGGCACCAAAGCCTTCGCGGATGCCTACAATATACAAACCAAAGTTGCTTACCAAATAAAAACTGGGTTGGTCAACAGCCCTGTGACGTTTGCGCGTCTGACAACTCCATCCCAAAGTCAACTCGTGAACAGTGATCATCAAGCAGATCGGGATCGATTAGGGGCTGAGCTCCTTGCATGGGTACATGCTCGTATCAATGAACCAAAAGCACTTCTTGGTGCAGAACAGGTGCGGGTTGCGCGGATCATCTACACACAAATTGGAAGTTTCACCTATTACGAACGTGATACTGCCCACGACCCTTATGATCCATCACAGTTTTCTTGGATATGGAGCACAAAAGGCAACGCGCTAGAAGGGTACTATGAGAATAAAAAGTGGTTTTCATGGTATCCACAAGGGCGATTACAAACCAAGAATCAAAACCAACTTCACTTTCACGGGGAAAACGCATTTATTCCACCTGCAGGCGCTGCCAATCGACATGATTTTTATCTGGGGAAGTTTGGTCGCATCACTTTTGACGACTTCATGAAAGCAATGCTGCCTATTGTTAACACGCTATCCAACGATAGTTGATGTTAAAGAGTTGGGTAAAGGCTTTGATACATAATGGGCGCAAATGCTTTGATTAGGAGCGGCGGAACAGCATTCCCAAGCTGACTACTGGCTTGTGTAAAAGACCCCTCAAATACAAAATCATCTGAAAAAGATTGTATTCTAGCGGCTTCTCGAATTGTCAGTGTGCGAATATCGACTGGATGACCAAAACGTCCCGATCCCGGATGAAACATCCAACGGGTCAAGGTTGGCGCTACCATATCTTTGCTCAAACGTCCATATGCACCGCTGTAATGACTTTTGGGGCGCAGTTCGTCAGGCAAATCTTTTGCGCCTTGTCCCGGTTGTAAACTCGCTAAGCGGCGATATTGAACTTCTTGTAAATGACGTGCGACATGGTTATATAAGTGCTGTGCATTGGCGCGCATTGCGCGTTGGTAATCGGTAAATGCCGGAGCAGTGTATTCACTCAACTGTGAGCCTGTACCATGTTCTAACGATGGCAAATCACCAATTGCGTCCCAAACGGTCACATAAGATTTGATCATGTTTCCAAACAAGGGCAGCCTATCGTTAAGACTAGTGAAGGTTTCGTCGGGAAAGGCAATTTCACCGCATCGGCTACCAAAAAACACAGCACGTCGGCGATGTTGTGGAACGCCTAATGCTGCCGCGTTTATCACGCGCACATCCGCATCATAGCCTAGCGCCCGAAGTTCCGACAGCACCTCTTGGCGAAATGCGCCGTCAAAAGCATTGACAAGCTCCGCGACATTTTCCATCAATACAAGTTTTGGGCGCACGACACGCACAAACTCAAGAAATCTGTAAATGAGTGCGTTACGCGGATCATCTAGAAATCGACTGGTGCGGGGCACATTTTTGGAGAACCCTTGACACGGTGGTCCTCCGACAAGGCAATCCAAATCGCCAACGGAAAATCCATGTTGACTTAACCAACCGGCTGGCTCAAGGGTTGATAAATCGGCGTGTGTAGCTTTGGCATGTTTATGATTGCGCGCAAAGGTTTTCAGCGCGATTTTGTCGAAGTCAATACCTTCTATAATCTCGAAGCCAGCTTGTGCAAGTCCCCACGACATGCCGCCAGCACCGCAGAACAAATCGAGAACTTTAGGCTTTGGAAGTTGTGTTTTCAATCATTCAGCCTTAGCACGCTAGAAATTCTTGATGAACAATTCGTGACCTTTGGCGGCGGTTGCTTGCTTGTAGTTGTTCATGCCGTATTGATGCTGCCATTCGATAAGGTGAACATCAGCAAAGCTGAACAAGCTGCGTATCTTATCAGAGTCGTCGTAGGTGATGAGCCAACGGTGCGGGCAGCGGCGCATTTCGTCTGCGAACTGCTCATGATCGAACGCTGTGTGGAGTTTTCCGCGCACCCCGTATAGGCGTGAATCCGTCGCGCTCCAATAAGGCGGATCGAGAAAGATCAGCACATTGTCACCGGGCGCTTGCAGCAGCACTTCATAGCTGTGCTGCGTGATCTCCATGCCTTGCAGATAATATTCGACGGCGCGCAGTTTTTCGATGCTGGATGGGGTAAAGCGGCGCTCAAATGCCTGTTGGGAATAGCCGCCCGCATCGACCACGCCGGAAAACGTGATGCGATTCATGATGAAAAAGCGCACCGCGCGATCAAAATCGGAGCGCATATTTGCCTCATCGAGCATGAATTGATAGCGCGCGCGCCCGTCTTGGTAGTTGGCTTTATAGGCTTGGATTTCACCCGCCAACAAAGCCATCGAATCGCGCGCGAACTTCCAGAAGCAGTACAGGTCGTAGTTGAGGTCGTTGATCCAATAGCGTGAGATACGGGATTGAAACAGTTTTTTCACCGCCAGCGCGACGGATCCGCCGCCGACGAATGGCTCACGAAATTCACCGATCTGGGTGGGGAGGAGGGGAAGGATGCGATCCAACGCTTTTGATTTGCCGCCGGGATAGCGCAAGGGACTCAACGCGAGGCTGGTCATTGATTGCCCGTGATCCAGATTTTTAGGGGTGAGCAGGATGATGCTCCGGCTCATAAGCGATCTGTCGGCGGGGCTGGCTTGGGCGGCGCGGACGGCGTTTGCGGTTCGCTTGGCGGCGGTGGTTGTGCGGCGGCGGGCTGCTGGCGCATAAATTCGATGGTCATGACGAGCTTGCCCAAGCGGATTTCGTCGCCGTTGCGGACGATGCGCGACTGACCGGGAATCATGCGCGTGCCGTTGAGATACGTGCCGTTGGCGGAATCGAGATCCGTCAGGTTGAGGACATTATTTTCACGCCGTTCGATGCGGGCATGGCGGCGCGATACGCCAAGTTCTTCGGCGCGATAGGGCGTGAGATCGATTTGCGGGGGCTGCGGCAGACTGGGATCGTTGCGCCCGATGATTCCGTTGGTGATCTCATCAGCAGGGAGCATAATGGCGTTGGTTTCACCGCGCACACGCATCATCAGCACCATGCGCGTATTAAAATAGGCTGTTCCCCAGCGAGATACGGATTCTTCTTCCGTTTCGCCGCCGAGTGCGCGCGTGGTTTCGATGCCGATGTTACCAATCTTGATCAAAATGCCGCAGTACGGGCAAATTTTGGCATTTTCATCAATCTGATGTTTTCCACAAGGACAGGTAATCATAAACAAAGTCTCCCGCTGAACTGCGCTTTTTCGATACATGTCGGGATGATAAGCGGCGCTATAATCGGCATTAATGACGGATAGTTGTGCTGCAAGTGCAACAATTCGTAATTGTACTCGCATCTTTACGATTGCGTGCAAGAAAATCACAAAAAATTCGCTTTTAGCGGAAAATGCGCTTGCGCGATCATCCGTTGCAGAACGGATGATCGCACGGTGGGATGGTTAACTGCCCAAGGCCATTTCGGGGATGGCGGGGAGATCGCCGCTGTACAGCCAAGATTCAAAGAACGCGGTGTAATCCTGCCCGGTGATGTCGTTCACTACGTCGATAAATTCGGCTGTGCCTGCATTTCCATATTGATAGCGGGCGTGCCATTCGCGGGCAATTTGGAAGAAGGTTTCGCCCCCAACACGAACGCGAAGCGCGTGCAGCGCCAGCGCGCCCCAGTAGTAGACGCTGGTGTTGAATAGATCGTCGGCAGGGGGAGAGCCGGGCGGGCTAAGAAACTCGACCTGCTCGCTGATGTAGGCGTAGGTTTCGTGTATCCACGAATCGAGCGCGGCGCGTCCGTCGTTGTATTCGATCCACAAGCCTTCGCCGTAAGTGCCCCATGCTTCATGCAGCCAAATATCGCGCCAATCCGCCAGCGTGACGCTGTTGCCAAACCACTGATGCACGATTTCATGCGCGACGGTGCTTTCGCCCGCCAGCGGATCATTTTCGTCAATCATGTCGATGCCGAAGATCGAGAGCGTTTGAGTCTCTAACGCTGTGCCTGTTTCGGTATTCAGCACAACCGATCCGTAGACATCGAACGGGTAATCTCCGAATAGGGACTCAAAATAGACCATCATTTCCGCTTGGCGGGCGAAATTGGCGCGCCCGGCATCGCTCAACCCCACATCAAAGTAATTGCGAATCGGCACGCCATCGACTTCGCCATCTTCGACCAACTCAAATTGGGCGATGTTGATGGTCGTGAGATAACTCGCCATCGGGTGATTGACTTCGCTCACGGTGGTAGTCGTGTCGCCGTTGTCGGTGATTTCGGTGACGATACCGTTCATGGCGACGGAATACGGCTTGGGGACAGTTACGCGCAGGGTGTAGGTGGCTTTATCCAGCGGGTGATCGTTGACCGGATAGAAATTCGCCGCGCCGTCGGGTTCGCTGAGGACGAAGATGCCGTCGCCGTAGAATACCCATCCGGTCAGCACGGGGATCGCCACCGAATAGATATTTTCCGGTACGCCCGTATAGCTGATCACGGTGACGAATTCAGCGCCGCTGCGGATCGGCGCGGCAGGGGTGATGGTGAGTTCCTGCCCTTCGCGCGAAAATTCGGCGGGTTCGCCATCGACCGTGATCGCGCCGACTTCCAAGCCGATGAGGTCGAGATTGAAGGCGCTCAAGTCCTGTGTAGCAGTCGCTTCGATGGTGGTTTCGCCCACGATGAAACTGGACGCGGGATCAACAATCAAATCGAGTGTGTAGTGCTGAACATCGTAGCCGCCGTTGCCAAAACCGGGATAGAGCGAATCGCCAACCCCGGGTGATCCGGGCTGCGGGTCTTGGGCGAAAGCGGGGAATGTCAGGGTGAGGGCAAAGATCAAGAGCAGGGCGCAGCGCACGGCGAAAGGTGAGTATCGGTTTGTCACAGAGAAACCTCTTTATTCAAGATCGGGTAAGGCGAAAATATCCGCAGCGGAGAGGGTAAGCTGAGGGAAAAGCGTTGGCATGAGGATGGTATCACCAACGCGATAAACCTGCACGCGATCCGGCGCATCGGCGCGATATTGGTGAATTTCTTCAGGATCGGGGTAGATCATCCACGCTTCTTCCGAACCAAATCGAAGATATGCGCGGATTTTCTTGAGCGTTTTCAGCGGGTTTTCGCTTGGCGAAATGACTTCCACCACAAAGTCGGGTGATCCCGGAAAAGGTCGGCGCAAATCGAAATCGGCGGGGATGCGTCGCTTGCGGATAAAGCACACATCGGGGACTTGTGAGCCTTTGATCGTGCCTTGTTCGGTATCGAGGATGCAGGTTAAGCCATCCATAAACACCAAGCCGTTTTTGTGTTTGCGGACGTAGGTTTCGAGGAGAAAAGCGAGATTTCCGGCGACGATGTGATGCTTCATTCCCACCGGAGACGTTTCGATCACTTCTCCATCGATGATTTCAATATTGGCATCTTCACCCATTGCCAGTAAATCGGCTTCGGTGATGATGCGGAGTTGAGGCGCATCCATCAAGAAAACCTCGGCTACACTTCAAATTGTGCCGCGTCGGGGAGGGGTTTGAGTCATTGTGTAGTTTTCACCCGATCACCGTTGACGACGATTATTTTACCGCGAATTCGCCATGAACGACACCGATATTCGGGCTGCCCGCAAGCCTGTGATGATAGAGAGAATCCATGAACACAAACAACGAACGAGCAGTTCAATTTCAAGAACTGGTCAGGCAAGTTGATATTCGAATAATGGCAGTTTACGCATCAAGCGAATTCAAACGCGAAATTAGGGAACTACTGAAATCGAAGTGGGAAGCAGAAAACACTACGGTTGAGGGAGAGATTCAATATCGCTACAGCTATATCGCGGGATACATATACCAAGTTTTGTACGGACAAGGTATGAAGCAACCGCGAACAGTCAAACAGGATCTCAAGGAGCACTCCATTTTTGGGAGAAAACACGTCTTGGAATGGTACAAAGACAGCGCGGAATACAAGACTGTCGCGTATTTCGTTGAACTGATGGAGTTGGCACGCGCCTATATCATCGACTACTGCGACGCGATTTCATCCTAATTCTACAGTGCGTGAGACTCTGCTTGTCCAATGCACCGGACAGCCAGAAAGGCTTGTCCGCAAATGTATTGTCCGAATTGTGCGGATTTGTTCGCTTGCGTCGGCGGGGAATGGACGAAATAAGTTTCGCATCCCCCGCCTGAGCCTTGCACCCGCTGAAGCGGGCTTCAGAACGTCTGCTGTGACACACATCTCCACTCCCAGACGCTCTACAAGCCGGCTTCAGCCGGTGCGCTTCTCGCAGCCGTAGGGTTCGAGCCTACGGCGGCACATCGCACGAGAAGCCTTTATTTGCGGACAAGCCTAGAAGGCTGTCCCTACAAACACGGGAGGAGACACGGCGAAACAAATTTCGTCGTGCCCTTTCCTACAACGGGCTTGGCACGCCAAACCCCTACGACTACGTTGCGATTACCGACCGAGCGCCTGCGCCATCAGGTTGCCGAGTTCGGTGGGGTTGGGGGCGACGAGTGCGCCCGCCGCTTCTAGCGCGGCGATTTTGCCCTGCGCCGTGCCTTTGCCACCGCTGACAATCGCGCCCGCGTGACCCATCTTGCGCCCCGGCGGGGCAGTCACGCCCGCGATGTAGGCGACAACGGGCTTGCGCTTGGGATGATTCTTGATGAAGTCCGCCGCTTCTTCTTCAGCAGAGCCGCCGATCTCCCCGATGAGGATCACGCCTTCTGTGCCGGGATCGTTGAAGAACGCATCCAAGCAGTCGATGAACGACGTGCCGGGCACAGGATCGCCGCCGATGCCCACGCATGTGGACTGCCCGATGCCTTTTTCGGTGAGTTCAAAGACGGATTGATATGCCAGCGTGCCGGATCGACTGACAATGCCGACGGATCCGGGCATACTGACCTGCGCGGGGGTGAAGCCGATATTGCACTTGCCGGGACTCAAAATGCCGGAGCAGTTCGGTCCAATCAAGCGGACGTTGGGATAATCGCGCTTGAGCAGGTTGTACACGCGCGCTTCTTCGTGCATGGGGATGTGTTCGGTCACGCACACGATGAGCGCGACACCACCCGCCGCCGCTTCAAGAATCGCGTCGCTGGCAAACTGCGCGGGGACGATCACGAATGAGGCGTTCGCGCCTTCTTTTTCAACCGCATCTTTGACCGTCGCGTAAATGGGAATGCCTTCGACATTTTCGCCCGCTTTGCGCGGGTTCGTCCCCGCGACGACTTTTGTGCCTTGTTCGCGGTTGAGCAAGCCGTAGTAACGTCCCTGACTGCCCGTTAAACCCTGCACCACGACTTTTGTATTTTCATCGACCCAGATTGACATGGTTTCTCCGTGTTGTGGTTATCGAGCAGCCAGCGTGACCGCTTGGCGCGCGGCTTCGACCATTGTGCGTGCCATCATGACTTTGCCATCTGAAAGGTGCTGCGCGAGAATGGCGCGACCTTCCGCCGAACGTGTGCCATCAATGCGGATGACCAGCGGCGCTTTGAGTTCGACGCGACCAAGCGCCTCAACAATGCCCGCCGCGACTTTATCGCCCCAAGTAACGCCGCCAAAAATATTGATCAAGATTGCCTTCACGTTCGGATCGGTGTTGATGACTTCGAGCGCGGCGGTCACGGTGTCGGCGCTTGCGCCGCCGCCGATATCCAAGAAGTTCGCCGCGCTGCCGCCTACCTGCTTGACGGTATCGAGCGTACTCATCGCCAAGCCCGCGCCGTTAGCGATAATGCCCACCGTGCCATCCAAGCCGATGTACTGCAAGCCTTTTTCGGCGGCAAGGGCTTCGCGTCCGTCGCTTTCGGTGGTGGTTTTCCACGCCGCCCATTCGGGATGCTTGTATTCGGCGTTCTCATCGAGCGTGACTTTGGCATCGAGCGCATGGACGCGGTTATCGGGCGTGAGGATGAGCGGGTTGATCTCGGCGAGGTCACAATCGCCTTCGGTGAATACGCGATAGAGCGCCAGCAGCACTTTCACCGCGCCTTCTTCCGCTTCCGGCGCGAGTTTGGCGGCTTTGACCCATTCGCGGGCGCGCGCTTCGCTTAACCCATCCACCGGATTGACGTAGATTTTGGCGATGGCTTCGGGATTGGTGGCGGCAACCTGTTCGATGTCCACGCCGCCCATCGCGGAGAGCATCCCCAAATATTCCTTCTTGCTGCGGTCAAGCGTGAAGCTGGCGTAATATTCCTGTGCGCGCCCGTTGATCTCTTTAATATCCGATGCCTTTTCAACCCACACCGTTTTGACCGGAAAGCCAATCTTGCCCGTGCGGTCATAGATGGTGAGGTTGAGGATATTTTGAGCGTGGAAGCGCACTTCGTCGGCATTGTTCGCCATTTTGATGCCGCCCTGTTTGCCGCGCCCGCCAATGTGCACTTGCGCTTTGATCACGACGGGATAATCGTTGATCGATTCCGCGATACGCACGGCATCTTCAACCGTGGTCGCGGCAGCCCCTGTGGACACGGGCAGCCCATAACGAGCAAAATATTGTTTCCCCTGATATTCAAGTAAATCCACGAATGACCATCCTCTCTTGAAGCAAAAAAGTGTGGGACAGCAGGCATGAAAAAATACCTGCCGCCAATCTGACAGCAGTTAACGTTAATTGTTGCACAAAGGAGGTGCGGATCAACAGGTGAAAAAGTTAACAAAGGGGGAGAGGTGGATTTTCGCGCAGTGGATGGCGCTGATGTGATTCCGCGCCATCCATGATTTTAAAACAGACAAGGGCTGCCTCATTCCTACATTTGCCCAATCAGATAATAGTAATAGTCTTGCTCGAAGGTGGGCGCGCCGAGATCATGCGCCATGCGAAGGATCTGCCCCTGATGCTCGGTGGCGTGATTGACCACATGGACGAGAAGCTGCCCATTGGTAAACGGGGCATTCGGATAGATTTGCCCTAACATTGGCTCATCAAGCGTGGGCAGTACCAAGCGCATATCTGTCTCAACTTGATCCCAGTGGACGCGAACAAGGGGGCATGTGGGAAAATCGACGGGCTTCAACCAATTTGGCTTGGGGCGACCCAAAAACGCGGAGAACTACCGCTCATCGACGCTCATCCTATGGACGACATGGTTATGCACCGGATCCCACGCCGTTATCGATTTTTTCCCGTAAACTGTTCGTCGGTCAGCGCCATCACGCATTGATCCCACATTTTGCGATTGACGGTGAAGTGACAATCGTACAGTTTTCGGATGTCGTCGGCGTACATAATTGTGTCCTTGAGGCGATGTGTGACGCGAAAATAACAGCGACCGGAAATTTCCAGTCGCTGTTATAGTTACTGATAAATGCCCCAAACGTTCAAAGTTGACCTAGTGCCGACGTTCCTCGGTGAGATCAATCGCCGCGAGCAGTTTTTCCAGCCCCGCCAGTGCGTTTGATCCGAGATGCAAACGCATGGCGCGGCGGTTCTTGGTTTGCAGCGATTCGAGATCGCCCGCCGCTTGTGCCGCTTTCAGCACGCTGAAGCTGTACTTTTGACCGGGAATTGCCAGATCAAGCGGGTCATCGACGGTGAACTGGAAGAACACGCCGTTGGGCGGTCCACCTTTGTGGAATTGTCCCGTGCTGTGCAAAAAGCGCGGACCAAAACCGAGCGTGACCGCGCGGCGCGTGACATGGCGCAGGCGACGACGCGCGAGTTCCAATTTTTCTTCGATTTCAGGGAATGCCGGGACATACGCCAGCAGCGCGAAGTAATCGCCCGCGTTGGTGGCGTTGATCTGTGCGGCAAGCAAACCCGCAATCGAGTTGGCGGGGAATTCGTGCTGCGCGCACAGGTCTTGGAGCAGTTTCGCCATGCGCTCGTCGGCGTACAAGCTTACGCCATCTTCACTGAGCAGCGGCTCGGTTGTGGGCAGCGATCCGTGATTCTCGAAGTATTGCAGATTGCGGTTGGTGTTGATCTTGCTTTCGGTCACGTTCGGCTCATCGAATGGGTTGATGTCGAACAGCTTGCCCGCGATGGCGGTGGCAAATTCCCAACGGAAAAATTCGCCGCCAAGTGCGTAGGTATCGGGCAGGTGGAGCGTGACTGTTGGGTGACCGGCTTGGCGAAGCGCCTGCACTTCGCTGTCGAGTTCGGCGTTGTCGTCGTTATCGACACGCAGATAGATAAACAGGCGGTCAGTCGCGTAGTCGTGCGGTTTGCCCGCTGTTGCGCCGACGACGGGAAGCACGCCCCGCCCTTCTTTCCCCGTCGATTCCGCGACGAGCTGTTCGACCCACGCGCCAAAACTGCTGATCGATGGGCTGCATACCAGCGTAACTTTATCGCGCCCTTCTTTGCCCGCCGCCCCCATGACCGCGCCGAGCGTAATGCCCGGATGATCCTTCGCGCCGATTTTCGCGCCGCACGCCCGCATCATTTGTGAGGCGCTGCCGACCAACTTATCGAGATCGATGCCGATGAGCGCGGCGGGGACTAACCCGAAATAGCTCAAGGCGCTGTACCGCCCGCCAATATCCGGCGGATTCAGAAAAATATCACGGAAGTTTTGTTCACGCGCTTGCGTTTCGAGATTGCTGCCGGGATCGGTGATGGCGATGAACTGCGATCCGTTTTTGCCCGTGAGTTCGTAGAAATAGGCGTGGAAGCACGCGGTTTCGATGGTGCCGCCGGATTTGCTGGCGACGATGAACAGCGTCTTTTTGAGATCAACCGCATCTTGGATGTGTTTGATGTACGCCGGATCGGTGCTGTCGAGCATGAGCAGACGCGGGAAACCGGGCAGACTGCCTGTGGGGGCAAATGTCTTGCTCAACACTTCCGGCGCGAGACTGCTTCCGCCCATGCCCAGCAGCACCACATACTCAAACGCGCCATTCTTGGTCGCCGCTTGCAGCGCCTTGAGTCGATTGAGGTCAATTGTTTCGTTGGTTTCCAGCCAGCCCAAGCGATCATAAATCTTGGTGGCAATCTGCGGATGATCCTTCCAGAGGGTGCCATCACGCGACCACAGGCGGGCGTTGGCGCTTTCGGCGGCAAGTTCTTTGATCGCTTCATCGACTTTTTCCGCCAGCACGCCCAAGACCATCTCTTGGCGGCGGATCACGCCCGTTTGCAGAATGTCGCGTTTGGCTTCGACTTGCTCAAGCAAACTGCGGAATGATTCGCTGAACGCTTCTACGCCGTCAGTTTGAAGCTGTGTTGTCACTTGATCGAGATCGATGTTAACTTCTGCCAGCATGTCGAGCATGTGCTGCGCTTCTTCAAGATGCTGCGCCAGTGTATCGGCGGCTGTGCCGTGATCTTTGAACGCTTTCAGCGTATCCGGCGGGACGGTGTTCACCGTATCACGCCCGATGAGCGAATCGACATACATCGTGTCGGGGTAGGCAGGATTTTTTGTGCCTGTACTTGCCCACAACACGCGCTGAACCTGCGCGCCCGCATCCCGCAGATGAGCGAAGCGCGTCCCGTAGAACACATCCATGAAGTGCTTGTAGGCGACTTTGGCGTTCGCGATGGCGGTCTTGCCCTTCAAGCGGTTGTTGAAGCTCACTCGACCCAGATCGCCGCGAAGCTGTGCCGCGCGGATATTGTTATCCAACATACGGTCAACAATCGTGTCAATCCGGCTCAGGAAGAAGCTGGCGACGGACGCGATATTCTTCACGCTCATGCCCGCCGCGTGACGACGCTCCAAGCCGCGCAGGAATGCATCGACCACCTGTTTGTAATTCGCCACGCTGAAAATGAGCGTGACGTTGACGTTAATGCCCCTGAAGATGGCTTCTTCGATGGCGGGAATGCCCGCTTCCGTTGCCGGAATTTTGATCATGGCGTTGGGGCGGTTAACGGCTTTGAACAGGCGCTCAGCTTCGGCAATTGTAGACTGGGTATTGTTGGCGATCAGCGGCGAAACTTCGAGGCTGACGTAGCCATCGCGCGCGTTGGTGCGGTCATACACGGGACGGAGAATATCGAGCGCGTTTTGAATGTCCTCAATCGCCAGCACTTCAAACAGCGACGAGGAATCGAGTTCAAGGTGGCTGGCGATGGCATCGTCGTAGTCGCTGCTTTCACCAATTGCCTTTTGGAAGATGGTCGGATTAGAAGTAATGCCTAGCACGCCATCTTCATCGATGAGCCGCTTGAGTTCGCCGCTGGTGATGAGCTTGCGGCGGATATTATCGTACCAGATGCTCTGTCCGTACTGCTGCACGTCCACAGGGGGATTGGTCATCTTGATTGATCCTTAGCAATCTATTTCAAGAAAAAAGACAGTTAGAAGTGGGGAAGGGATGCAGGCTATCCCTTCAAGTGCTGATTCTCGATGGCTTGTACTTTGTCGAAACGGCGAGCGTGACGGTCTATGCCGTCAAATTCGGCGCGCAAAAAAGCGGTTGCGATTTCTTCCGCCAGTGCTGTGCCAATCACCAGCCCGCCCATGCACAGCACGTTCATTTTGTCGTGTTCTACGCCCTGCCGCGCGCTGTAGGTATCGTGGCAGATGGCAGCGTAAATGCCGGGGTATTTGTTCGCGGCGATACATGCGCCAATTCCGCTGCCGCAAATGAGCAGCCCGCGTTCGACACCACCTTCTAGCAGCGCGCCCGCAATCGCCGTTGCCGCGTCCGGGTAATCGCTCGACACATCGCCTGTGTCTACGCCAAGATCGATCACTTCGTAGCCCTGCTTTTGCAGGTAGCCAACCATGTGCTGCTTAAGGGAAAAGCCCGCGTGATCTGCTGCGAGTGCAATTCTCATAGGGTTATCCATAGGTGCTGAACCGTATAGGGGGATAACTATACCGCATTTCAGGGGCGGGCTAAAGCGCCAGCAAGATTCAGGGATTCGGCTTTGGCGCGGCGTATTTGTCGGGAGGGCTAGGGCGAAATGTGTCACAGGCGGGGAAATGCTCACGGGGAGATGGGTCACCGATTTATATTGGGGGGATATAAAAATTGAGAGAATGACCTTCGCTTAGGCGAAGATGTGTCCACATATGACCGTTTTTTGATTTTTGTGGACACATCTTTGGAAGGTTAGAAAAGAGTTTGTGGGCATGGAGTGATCCGCACCCTTTTTGATTCAGTGCGCGTAAAACTGTAAGGTCTGCTATAATGCTATCAAAGCCTATAAAGTTCTTATGATGCTCACCCTATATCGCAAACCAACCTTTGAACAATTCATCGAAACGTGCACTCCGTTAGCCGTGATCGAACCACTTGAAGTAGAGATACGGCAAAGGATTGATTCGATTGCTGCCGCGCTTCTCACTTTTCAGCCAACGGATGACCCGCTTGAGAATCTTACACGCTTTCTTCAAGCAGACAAGAATTTCTTGGGTATTGTCCTCGCTTTGACCAATCTTTCTCAAGAGAAGTTTTTGAGGATTTTGACCGCTGAACGATTCGCCAATGACGATTACGGGCAAGAGTGGAATATTGACCGTGTGGGTTCTAAACTGCGTAGTGACCCCATTTTTGCTGAGCGAATCGCGCGTCTCTATTCATAGAAGGCACTCAAAATGTACTTCTACGCCAACATGTCGCATCTTTCTATCTCGATCAATTGGCACTCCCCACAAATTGGGCATCCGTGATCGCAGACGATAACGTCGTCAAGAATGTGATTCGGCGTAAACTGGCGGGCGAGTATAGTGATAAAAAAGGTGATGCGATTGAGGCAATTCTTCGGGATCGCCTGAACAACCTCGAAGAAAAATATGGGATCGCCCACGCCAAAGGGCAAGTTAAACTTTTTGGGAAAGAAGTTGACCACATCATCCCGTCTGATAGAGAAGATGCTTCTGTGTATGTGATGACTTCTTACATGGAAACAACGTCGAGCAGTCAAACAGCACGTGCCAATGAGCAAAGCGAAATGTACGGGATTTTGCAGCGTGAAAATCGACGCTATAATACAGAACGATTGTTCGTGAATTTTGTCGATGGCGCAGGTTGGTTAGCCCGACGATCCGACCTCAAAAAGCTGCATTCGGGATGTGACTACATCATCAACCTAAAGACACTCGACCAATTAGAGGCGATTGTCGCCAAGCATGTGCCTGACCGCTATTTCACGAAAACGCCCAAGCCGAATGTGAGGGTTGAAAATGCTTGAACTTGACCGCGTGATATTAGGGGACTGCCTCGAAACGCTGAAAACGCTGCCCGACAACAGCATCGATGTCTGCTTCGCCGACCCGCCTTTCAACTTGGACAAGAAATACGCCACGTACAAAGATCAACGCGGCTTAAATGAATACTTGGAATGGTGCGAACGGTGGCTGGTGGAATTGGTGCGCGTCACTAAACCCACAGGGTCGATTCTGGTACACAACATCCCCAAGTGGCTGACATATTACGCAGCGATTCTGAACAAGCACGCATATTTCCGGCATTGGATCGCGTGGGATGCGATGAGTACACCACTGGGAAAAACGCTGCTCCCCGCACATTATGGCATCTTGTTTTACAGTAAGCAGGACAAGGGGACGAAATTCTATGAAATTCGCGCTCCGCACAAAAAATGCCGCGAATGCGATGCCTATATCAAAGATTACGGCGGCAAGAAAGACCAGATGCACCCGTTCGGGTTTCTGGTCAGCGATGTGTGGACGGATATTCATCGTATTCGCCATAACAAACGCCGCGACGAGCATCCATGCCAGCTACCTATCCCTCTATTGGAACGTCTGATTTTAATGACGACTGATGTTGGGGATGTGGTGCTGGATCCTTTCTTGGGAACGGGGACAACGGCGATTGCCGCCAAAACGCTGCAACGACATTATATTGGTTTGGAACTTGACCCCATGTATGTCGATATTGCAACGCAAAAGCTGGAGCGCGTAAAGCCTTCGATCTATCAAGATTTTTCCGTGTCGATGTATCTTGGGAAGATTCAAAGCATCCGCGATGTGGATGCCAATCAAATTTTCCCCAAGCAGCTTACCGGAACCGAGAAGAAGAAACGCCGCAAAGCCAAAAACAGCGAAGCGCCGGAGACTCAAATGGAGTTCTCGCTCGACCTCGCCGGGGATTGATTCCGATTAATCCCCACGCGAGGATATGTTGATTCGCGCCGCAAGATTGACGGGGTGAATCAACATATCGTCGCTCAAATCCACATCACCGTTTGCAAAATACGGACATCAACGGACATGGCTTCGGCAAATTAAACCCAAACCTGCAATCCGCCCCCGTTCATCTTATAATGGCGTGATTGGTCGTGCATGGGTATGCTTTCCCGCGCACGGCATCCGGTATCAGACAGGGGACTTCATGGCGCGGGTGACACTGCTTGGCACTTCAGCGGCGCTTTCGGACGCACAGCACGATTACACCCATTTTCTCATCAGTGGAGAAAACGGACGTTCCCCTATCCTCATCGACTGTGGATCGAACCCACTGCCCAAGTTCCCCCGCCTCAGTATCCAATTTGAGGATATCCAAGACATCATCCTCACCCACGCTCATGCCGATCACATCGCTGGGATGCCCAACTTTATGACCGAGATGTGGCTGCTGCGCCGTGCCAATCCCCTGCGGCTGTACGGGTTGGATAGCTGTTTACGTCAAGTCGATGCCATGCTGCTTGCCTGCGCGTGGGATCAACTGCCGAACCCTTTTCAGGTCGATTATGTGCGCGTGCCGGAACAGGATCGCGCCCCTGTGCTGGAAAATGACGATTTCCGCATTACCGCATGGCTGACTAAACATTTCCTGCCGACGATTGGGCTGCGAATCGAGAACAAGATCAACGGGCAGGTGCTGGCGTATAGCTGCGATACCGAACCCGTGCCGGGGATTATCGAGCTGGCGCAAAACGCCGATATACTCATCCATGAATCGGCAGGCAAAGGACCGGGGCACAGCAGTGCGCGCCAAGCCGGAGAAGCTGCCGCGCAGGCGAATGTTGGGGCGCTGTATTTGATTCACTATCCCCCGCCCACGTATCAAAATATCGATGGGTGGATAAGCGAAGCGCAGTCCGCCTATTCGGGTCGCGTTTACCTATGCCAAGATTACGATACGATTGAGTTTTAGCCTCACTACTGATTCAATTTGCGTATGGACACTTATACAATTATCAATTCACTGCCGGAACACGCCGAACAGCAAACCGCGCTCATGGAGCGCGTATACGGTGTCAAACAAGATGAGCCGGATTCAGAACTTTTTAGCCCCGCACAGTTTCGCCGCCATATCGAATTGTTCCCACACGGGCAGTTCGTCGCGCTGTATCAAGGGCGCGTGATCGGCTTGACGGTGAGCATGATGCTCCCGTTTGATCCCGCGAAGCCGTTTATCGAACCTTGGTTCACCACAATTGACAACGGCTGGCTGCACAAACATGATCCCACTGCGGATTGGATGTACGGTGTGGAAAGCTGTGTCGATAATGACTTTCACTCGCGGGGTATCGGCGGGGCGTTGATGGATGCCCGCTTTAACGTAGCGCGCGATCTTAACCTACGCGGCATGGTCGCGGGCAGCGGCTTAATCAGCTACCGCCAAAACACGGAAAAATATGGTCCCATCAAGCCGGACGACTATATTCGACGGGTGGTCGCGGGCGAATTATTCGACACGAACCTCACCAAACAGATCAAGAAAGGATTCAAACCGCTCGCCGTGATTCCGAACTATCTGCGCGACAGCGAATCGATGGGATGGGGTGCGGTCATCGTGTGGGATAATCCCGACTATGATCCCTCACGCAGGCGCGGTGAAATTGTCCCACGCCAATACACCTTGCCGATGCGAAAAAGCGAATAGAGCGCCCACTCGCGCCTTTGTGAGAAATCCGTATCATCAAGAGACAGGCGCAGTTTTGTCACAAAGGGAATCATCGCACATGGATGCACAGGGATTTTTAGGCACAAATGCCAGCTTTACGTCCGACCTCACGCTGATGGCGTATATTTTTTTGCTGGTACCGGGCATGTTGATCGGATTCTTCTTCGCGCGGCGCAAATGGTTTGAACCGCATCATAAGCTGACCATGACGAGTATCGCCCTATTGAACTGGGTGTTGATCATCTTCGTCATGATTGTGTCGTTTACACGCTCCGTCGCGCCAGAAATTCCGCAAGGTTTAAGCCAACCGGCGTATCTGCTTCCGGCGCTGCACGCGCTCACGGGTATAACCGCGCAAATTCTCGCAACGTATATCGTGATCCGCATGTGGGGCGAAAAGATCATTCGCGGGTGGGCATGGGCTGCCAACATCAAAATTTGGATGCGGACGACGCTGGCGCTGTGGCTGATTACGGCAGCATTGGGCATCGCGATCTACTTCACATGGTATGGCGGAAGCGCCGCGCCGACGGGGGATAATGTAACGCCGCCTGTCGCAACGGAAGAAGTCGATGCACAAGATGCCGCGCCCGCAGAAACACCGGAAGCGGGCGGGTAAGATAAAAAATTCATCAGATTTTTCAGATGAAGGGTCGGCACTATAGACTTTCTAACAAAACGTGATATATCATGATGGATGGTGCGCCGTAAGAAAGGCTTGTGGAAGCGCATCAAATCCACTGCCTTAATTGTGTTCGATTCTTGAGAGTGAACCACCATGCCTGTATACACATATCGCCGTGAAGATGGAACGACCTTCGACTTCAAGCAAAAGTTTTTGGACGATCCGCTGACGATTGATCCTGAAACGGGGCAGCGGGTTGTTCGTATCGTCCAGCCGACGAGCATTATTTTCAAAGGCTCTGGCTTTTATGTGAATGACAGCAAGGGGAAGTCCAGCACAATGGCTGCGCCACCTGCCGATACCAAAGCGGATACATCGAGCGCGGCAAAACCCGCAGACAGCCCCGCCGCGTCCGTCCCGGCCCCGGCGAAAGCAGAAGCCTCAACGGCTGGCGCTGCGGCGGATTAATCTCCTATTTTGCGTGGATAAAAACACCCGCGCGGGGTTCATTCCGGCGGGTGTTTTGATTCACATCTGGAAGCCGCCCGTAACGTGGACGATCTTCTGCTTGTAGTTCTGCACGTAATCCTGCAAGCGGTCAAATAGGGACTGCCATTCGGCGCTGTCGAGTATTCCGCGCATGGTCGTCACGTCTTTGGCAATCGCTTCCGTCGTGATCTGCGGGGATTTGCTGCGGCTGTATACGGTGTACCATGCTCCTGTGGGCTGAATGCCCAATTTCTGAATCCCCGGCACCCACTCCCGCACCACAAATTCAAAATACTCTTGGTCGCGTCCCGGCTTGATATCCCAATTCATCAGGATTTTCACGGACATTTCCGATCTCCGTATTCTGCTCGATGGCTTATTGTGTATTCAACACCATCTGCGGCTGCAAAACAATCACCTGCGGCTGCTCTGGTTGATCGTTTGCACTGACTTTGAGCGTTTCAGCCTCTAGACTCTTACTTACGCCCATCGCTTTCATGAACTTATCGACAGGATCAAGCGTGACTGATAAGCCGGGTAGTTCATAGTGCATAGGGATGACGAAATACGGTTCGATCACGCTGACGACTTCGGCAGCTTGGGCGGCACGCAGTCCGCGTCCCCCGCCGACGGGGATCAGCAGCACATTCACCTGACCTAATTCTTGCACCACCGACTGATCAGGCACATGATCAAGATCGCCTAAATGCAGCACATTGATTCCGTCATAATCGAACAGGTAGCCGACATTTTCCATGCCGGTTTCAGCATTGTGCATGGCGATCCCGGTGATGAACACGCCGCCGATCTCGTATTCGCCCGGTCCGCGCAAAATGCGCGGTTCGCCTTTGACAGCTTCAATGTTATTGTGTCCCGGCTCGTCATGGCTCACCGTGACAATATCCCCTTTGAGTTTCGGCACGGGGATGCCGATGCTTTCGCTAAATGGATCGGTGACGACACTCAAACGTCCGCGTTCAGCGATGCGGAAACAGCTCATTCCATACCAAGTAATATCCACAGAAGTTCCCCTGCTCACACGGCTAGCGCGGGTCGCACTTTGGTGCGGGGCGCACACAAGTGCGAGTTTGCGCTCATGGTCAAGATAGTTCTATTATAGCGCAAAAGTCAAAAATGTGAGAGAGGAACTGCTCATTTGTTCGACAACTTCGTGAACAACGAATCGCTCTCACGCGGGGATTGGGCAATCGTTCGGGCTGGCACAGGAACAGTCGAAGCGCATGACGGACTGCATCTCAAGGTGACGGGCGGGGACAATCTTCGGGCATATCACAACGCGCAGATTTGCGATTACGGCGGATTGCACGGATGGACAATGAAATGGCAGCCCCCACTCCGTATGACGGTCACAGCGTGGGCGGATCAACCGTATGCGGGAACAGCGGGATTCGGCTTTTGGAATCACCCCTTTTCGCCAGATGCCCGGCGCTTGCCGCGCCTTCCCGCCGCGATCTGGTTCTTCTTCGCCGCGCCGCCCAACGACATGCGGCTGGCGCTCGATGTGGCAGGACATGGCTGGAAAGCATCAACACTCGACGCGGCGCATCTTCGCGCGGCGGCGCTCGCGCCCACCGCGCCCGCGCTCATGCTGCTGATGCGCGCCCCATCGCTGTATCGGCGGCTGTGGCGGCGTATCCAACCGATCCTAAAAGTGAGCGAACGCGCGCTTGATCCGGCGCTGTTAGGGGAACGGCACACTTATCGCATTGACTGGCTGAAAGATGGCGCGCGCTGGTACGTGGATGATCGGCTGGTGCTGGAATCGCCGTACAGTCCACGCGGGGCGTTGGGGTTCGTCGCATGGATTGACAACCAATACGCTGTCGCTGTACCGAAAGGAATCTTCGGCTGGGGGATCACGCCGCTGACGCGGGCGCAATCGCTGCACATCGACGACGTGCGTATCGAGCCGTTATAGCGGGTATCATCACGCCCGAAACGCTTCCAATTCTGCCGCGCTCAAAAAGCCATCCGCCGCCCCTGCTGATCCAATTTTGTAGGCGGCAAAAACCATCGCGCTGTGTAAGGCGCGCACCGCATCGCCATGCGAGATGTATCCGTGCAGAAACGCTGAAAAGAGCGCATCACCCGCGCCAATCGTGCTGACGATGCCGCGCGGCGGTTCAACGGCGGGGTACATCCCCACGCGGATCGAGCCATCCCCTTCTCGCATCCCCATGCACGTCCCTCTGCTTCCCCTGCCGATGACGACCACGCGCGCGGGAAACCGTTCGAGCGTCCAACGCGCCCACACCTCTGGCGGCGCGGGGAGATGCTCATCGCTCATGAACAGCACATCCGCCGCTGCCATGAAGTCACTGTTATAGGCATCATCCAGCGTGCTGATCGTGTGTACATCGGTTGCAATCGGCTTGTGGAGCGCTTTCGCCAGCGCGATCAGCGGGCGGGCAAAGTTGATATTGCACAGCACCGCCAGATCACACGCCGCGATTGCCCCTTCGGCGCGGTCAAGTGGATACGCCGCCTCTTGAATATCCTTGAGATCGACATTGATCTGCCGCTGTCCGCCGCTATCGTACAGGATGACCGACTGCGGAGTCTCGCGCAGCGCGGGGATCACGTCCGCATCGGGGAGATGATCCGCGTGGAGCGCATCATGGACGAGCGTTGCAGCCGCATCTGATCCGGTCAGGCTTAAGAAATCGACTTCATGACCGAGCGTGTGCAGGGCTTTTGTCAAGTTATAGCCCACGCCGCTGACAGTGGATCGCACGCCAAAGAACGGATAGCGTACAGGCGTGTAGGGAATCGGAAAGCCATCCACGCGGACGGTGGTTTCAATATTGATCAGTCCAGCGATGCAGAAGCGTGTCATATACATGCCAATTTGTGAAAAAATAGCATTATAATGATAGATAGATTGTTAATTTGAAGCAAAGGAGATTTTCTCTTGAAACACCTGCGTTTGATTTTTGCATTGAGCGTTGTTCTCGTCGGCTCTCTCGTCTTAGCATCGGTTGTTTTCGCGGCGGTCACTGCAACAAGCGTTGGTCTCAGCAGCTTTTCCGATTGCACAGAAGCCGGACTTGATCTCGGCATTGAGTCCAGTGGAGCGGATCGTGAGACAGGTATCGCTACCGATGCCAACGGCACAATCCTTGTCGAATTCGATGGGACTACAAGTATTGGCGATTTCAGTGGAGTCTACAGCGGCTATTATTACCCATTCATTTCACTGCCGAGCAGCCCGATCATTGGTTTGTATGCGACCGTCGGAAACGCGCCCGCCACCGCGGCAAATACGTCCGAATGGTTTGTCGCTTACAACTGTGAAACGCAAGAAGTCCTGTATTCCTGCTACGGACCCTATGGAAGCTGCCCGACGACGACGACTGAATTTGCCGCAACCGTTGGCAACTGCCCGAACCCGCTGCCGAGTGGATTCAGCGTGCGAAATATCCCCGCAGGCGCACTGGCATACTTCCAACCGGATGCCAGTACATATACGGGATTCAATCTGCCCCCCGGCACATGGTACGCGGGGGCGGCAGAAGATGGATTTGTCGAAGTGTGGATCGCCTGTGAAGCGACCAACATTTTCGTCCCGGCGGAAAATGTCAACTAACCCCTAGAAATCAAAAGCGGGCTGTATCTCGTGGGATGCAGCCCGCTTTTTGATTCTGCTGTGGGTTCTGTTTAGCGGTGCAGCTTAAGATACTCGTCGGGCATCAAGTCATCGGGGAGTTCGGCATCAATATCCAACGGGCCGCCAAAACCTTCAGCGACCATTTGACGCAATAGACGCTGGTATTGTTCAACAATAAGCGCCTCATTTGGATCATCAACGTCAACACTGCGCCATAGATAGGCAAGGCGGCTCAACTGCTGTTCCAATTGTAGGAAGTAATCACGCCGCGATATTAGGTGTGGAATGGATGCTGCACGGCGGCGGATTGTAGCTGTAGGCTGATCAACCATCATGTTGGTAGATGCGTGTGGGCTAGTATCGTGCTTTTTAACGCTTGCTTCACGACTCTTTTTTGTCGAAAACGTAAAGCGCCGATTCTTATTCTTACGGGTTGGCATACTCAAATCCTCAATTCATATCCTGCGGTGGTCGCCAACGTTTTCCCTGTTTTTCCAATTCTGGAATGTAAAGGGAAAGTTGACCGGGTGGCTCAACCACAGGAACTCGAATGCCAATCTTCATCGGAAAGGTCGCACAATTATCCCCAGTCGGATTAAATCTTGGAAACGCATAAGGGGAAATTGTACCCTTCTCAAAATAAGCGAGTAGTTGATCGCGAATTCGCAAAAACTCCTCGTCATCTACCGAAAAGTCAAACTGCCAAACTTCCAAGAACTCGACAGGGTCTTTCGTATTTGAAGCAAACCGAATAGGTGTATTCAGTTCTGCAAGTTCAGCAGCGCGAACAAACACATTGCGATCATTATAAACCCTACCGTCAATAGTGTATGCAGCGCGTTTATCTTTCAACTTGTTGATGACATTCTCAATACCACCTTCGGCTTCGATGGCTTCTGGGGTTGGGTGAAAACCATAAATGGCATCATCTCCCTCAAGCATTACACCAACATGTCCAGCACGAATCAACGCATCTTCATTGGCATAAGGGGAATTTTTGTCAAACCCTACCTCACGAAAACCTATCAAAGAAACTGTCTTCATTCAAATATGCCAATGCCTTAGCCCGATAATGATGACCGAATCGCCGCCAAAGATAAGTTTCTTCGTAATCCGTGTGAGGATCACTTGAGAATAGATAACAGTGTAACATTATAAACATCACTGTCAATTTTCGTCTCAAACATGAAATGACCCGACGCAGAACCCCTTCACAGCACATTCCCGCGATGATCGCGGCGCACCAGTTACGCACGCTGACTGGACGCTCCCACGCGATCCTCACCGGACGCGCAGCGGCAGCGATCCAGACCGCGCTTGAAATTTGGGATGTGCGCGACAGCGCCGTAATCATCCCCGCGAATACGTGTTATATCGTGCTGTGGGCGGTGATCAACGCGGGCGGCGTGCCGTTTCTCGCGGATTGTGATCCGGTCAGCGGAAACGTGACCGCCGAATCGCTTGACACGGCGGCGACGTTCGCGCGTGCGGCGGGATACGATGCGGCGGCGGCGATTCCGTGTCATATGTACGGCATCCCCGCCCCCATGCGATCTATCAGCGAATGGGCGGCGCGCGAAAACATCCGCCTCATCGAAGATTCTGCACTGGGGATAGGAATCGATGTGGATGGCAAACCCGCTGGCAGTTGGGGCGATCTGGCGGTGTTCAGCTTTGGACAGGGAAAGGTGATCGATACCGATGTAGGCGCGGCGGCGCTCACGGGTGATCCCGTGCTGGCGAACGCGATCACAGCGCGTTTGGCGGCGCTGCCCGTTTTCACACCGTCGCTTGCCAAGCGGTGCTACCAGTGGGAGCAGCTCTACTGGGCGCTGCACCAGTTCGAGACTGAAAATCCCGCCTTAAATGCGCTGTATCCGCAGTTGTTCGCCCTGTACCGCGACATAACCGCGCACCGATTATCCGCGTCAAGCTGGCGCGCTCTGCCGCACGCGCTCGACATGCTGCACGACGATCTGACGCGACGGCGGGCGCTCGTTGATGCGTATGACGCGGCATTGGGGCTGGATCGGGTAGGGAAGGGCGTGGGCTATCCGCTGTGGAAATATCCCGTGCTGGTTGAAGCTGATCAGCGGGATGACGTGCTTCGCGCGCTGTGGACAAACGGACTCACCGACGCAGGGCGCTGGTATCCGTCGCTTCAAGCGATGCGTTCCGCGTTGTGTGGTGACTTGCCCGCGACAGCCACACCGCACGCGGATGCGCTGGCGGCGCGGGTGATCACGTTGGGATTGGACATCCGTATCACCCATGCCACCATCGAACGCATCACCGCCATCATGCTACAATACCGGGCATGACACATCCATTCTCGCTCGAAATTACCGACATGCTGTATACGGGGTACGCGCTCGGCAAACACGACGGCAAAGCGATCTTTGTGCCGTATGCCCTGCCCGGTGAAACGATCACGGCGCGCATCACCCGCGACAAAGACCGCTTCGCCTTCGCCCACGTGGAGCGCATCGACATGCCCGCGCCGGAACGAGTCGATCCGCGATGCGCGCATTTTGGCGCGGGGGAGTGCGGCGGGTGTCAGTGGCAGCACGCCGACTATGCCGCGCAGCTTGTCCATAAAGAAAAGATCGTGCGTGAGCAGTTCGCGCGCATCGGCGGGCTGCGCGATGTACTGGTGCATCCAACGATTCCAAGCGCGGATCCATGGGCGTATCGTTCGCATGTCACGCTGCACATTACCCCGAATGGCGAACCCGGATTCATGAGCGATAGCGATGGCGCGCGCGCGCTGGCGATCCGCGAATGTCACATCATGCGCCCCGAAGTGCTGGCGCTGTTCGAGCAGATCAAGCCGTTTCGCTGGCGCGGCGTGGATACCATTCGCTTGCAAGTAGGCGATGATGGCGCGCGCGCGATAGGAATCACCCGCAAAGACCCCCGCGCAAAAATCGATGTGCCGGATGTGGACGCGAGCATCGTCCTGACCGATAGTGACCGCACGAAACCGTTACGCGGATCGGGCGTGGTGCGCTACCACGTGCATAACAGAACCTTCGCGGTGACGGTGGGCGGATTCTTTCAGGTGAATTCGTCCGGCGCGCATACGCTGGTTGATTTGGTGAATGACCGTTTAGGGGACATGGGCGAGATTCATCACGCGCTCGATTTGTACGCGGGGGTGGGGTTGTTCAGCGCGTTCATGGCAAATCGCGCGACGCGAGTCACGGCGATTGAGAGCTATGCCCCCGCCGTGCGTGACGCGAAAATCAATCACATGGATCGCGCAAATATCACGTTGGTGGCAGCGACCATCGAAGACGCGCTCCCGCTGATGGTCAAGCGCGGCGATCACGCGGATGCCGCTGTGGTTGATCCGCCGCGCGCGGGGATGAAAGAAGCAGCGCTCGATGCGCTCGCGGCGATGCATCCGCGCCGCGTGGTATATGTGTCGTGCGATCCGACGACGTTGGCGCGCGATGCCAAACGGTTGATCGCGCACGGGTACACGCTGATCGACGTGCAGCCCATCGATATGTTCCCGCAGACGTATCACATCGAATCCGTCGCGGTGTTTGATTTGTAAGAGGAACTCACATGACCGATATTGTCGATACCAACGCCCTCAAAGCCAGCCAAGCGGGGATGCGCCTTGTGGCGCAGACATTTTTATATAACGTTGGGAAAGAAGATCGTCTGCGCCAATTCTTGAGTGAAGCCTACGCGGATGATTTGCTGGCGCAGCAGCCCGCCGACGCGAAAACCGCAGCATTTTTGCACATGCGCCGTGTCGTTGGTCGCTTGAAGATTAAGCAGGTTTTGGGGATCGATCCACATCAGGTGGTGGCGTTGATGCAAGCCGAAAGACTGCCGGACGGCTTCATCATCGAACTCAAAGTCCACGCGGATTATCCGCACAAGATTGTGTATTACATGCAGCGCCCTCTAGAATAAACGATGTCCGTGTTTGCAAATAGGGATGTGGATTTGAGCGACGGTATGTTGATTCTTGTTGCAAATTTGATGGGGCGAATCAACATATCGCCTTATGGGGATGAATCAAGACATCCATCGCTGCCAGTCACGGTGAATACACTCCCAGCGCCGCGCCCGTACACTTCCGGGAAGTAAAATTCTTGCCCTGTCGCTGACAGCACGACTTTTTCATCGAGAACTTCGCCGCTGCGGAAATACTAACCGCCCATTTGCCCGCGTGTTTGCGAATACGCCCCAAGCGCAAACAGCGATAGACAAATCATCCACAGCACTGTAAGGCGCGCATACATTCTCTCTCCACCAGCCACAAATAAGCGGCAATATGAACAAAAAGACAGATGAAGCAAAATGATGCTGCGCTTATGATTAATCTACAGAGCGCCGAAGGGTGATAAACACAAAAAGCGCCGATCCAAGTCAAAATGGATCGACGCTTTTAGATATGGACGTGAGGGGATTCGAACCCCTGACCTCTACAGTGCGATTGTAGCGCTCTCCCAGCTGAGCTACACGCCCGAACGCACTCAAGTGTACTCTCACGCTCCGCGTGCGTCAAGACTGAACATCGGCTTGCACGCCGAAAACGAGCTATCAGTTAACGTGATAAGTCCATCATGAAATGTGAGCGCGAATGTATGTTGACCCTGCTTTCGCAGTGTTATAATCATGGGATAAGTACGCACCTAACTACGATTAAACATTCATGGAGATTTTACGTTGACTTCGCTCGTCACCACGATTACCGAAACGCTGCGTTATCGCGGCGCGATTGGTCAGTGGAGCTGGGTACTGCACCGTGTCACGGGTTTGGGTGTAGTGCTGTTTCTCACGCTCCACGTGATTGATACTTCATGGGCGGTTTTCTACCCTGATTTATATGTCAAAGCCATTGCCATTTACCAAACACCCCTGTTCACCATTGGCGAATTCGCGCTGACCGCGTGCGTGGTGTATCACGCGCTCAATGGTATTCGCATCGGCATCTTCGACGCGAAACCAGAATTATGGCGGTATCAGGCAAAAGCCGCCCAATTGGTGTTGATTGGCACCGTGCTGCTGCTCATCCCCACGTTCTTGATCATGTTCGGTCATGTGCTTGAACACTATTCCCATTCCCCAACGCAGCTTCCATTGGAATTTGTCCTGATTGAGCAGCTTCCGTTCGCAGTCGGCATCGCTGTCGCCGTGATCGTGGCATTGTTCGCGGCGGTGATCACGCAGCCGTTGTTCATCAACCGCTCGAAGGCAGCGAGCGCGGGTGGCAAACCGCGCGCGCAGGGCAGCCGCATCGAAAAATTTTGGTGGGGGTTCATGCGCCTCAGCGGCTTGTTGATCGTCCCGCTGGTGTTCGGTCATTTGGCGATGATCCACCTCATTCAAGGGGTGTTTGCGCTGTCGGTGCAGGGAGCGCCCGTCGTCGGTACTACCGAGATCAACATGAGCGGCACATCGGTTGAATTTGTGATGGATCGCTGGAATTATCTTGTCGCGGGGGTTGCTATCTGGCGCATCTACGACATTCTGCTGCTCGGCTTAGTCACGCTGCATGGCTTCAACGGGCTGCGCTACGTTTTGACCGATTACACCAGCTTTAACCCAATCCTCAAGCGCGCGGCGATTTATCTCTGCACAATTGCGGCGGTGGTGCTGCTGGCGGCAGGCGGCGGCGCGCTTTTGGGAAGCATCACCGATGAGTCGGTACGAATTGCTGAACAGGCGATGGCGGAACTGTACGGCGAAGTTGGCGGCGCGGACGGCGGCGACACTGTAGATGAAGGCGCTGCGCCGGTAGATGGCGGCGAAAGCGCGCCTGCCGATGCGACTTCGGAAGCGACAGCCGAAAGCGGATCGTAGAGGACTTTGGATGTCCTATTGGGTGAAATGACGGGCGCGATATATCGCGCCCCTACGAATGAAATCATCGTGAACACGTTGTTCTAACAAGTTGTGCAAAGGTTTTAATAGAGATGAAAACGCATCAGTTTGAAGCGGTCATCGTCGGCGCGGGCGGTGCAGGCTTGATGGCAGCGCTGTATGCCAGCAAAGGCGGCGCAAAAGTCGCAGTTGTCAGCAAGCTGTATCCCACGCGCAGCCACACAGGCACGGCGCAAGGCGGCATCGGCGCGGCGCTGGGGAATTTGGAAGAAGATAAACCGCTGTGGCACGCCTTCGATACGGTCAAAGGCGGGGACTATCTGGCGGATCAAAATGCGGCAAAAGTGCTGGCGGAAAATGCCATTGACGCGGTGATTGAACTCGAACATATGGGTTTGCCGTTTGACCGTACCGATGACGGGCGCATCAGCCAGCGGCGTTTTGGCGGACACACCAGCAACTTTGGCGAGAAACCTGTTCGCCGCGCGTGTCATGCCGCTGACCGCACTGGTCACATGATTTTGCAAACGCTGTATCAACAGTGCATCAAGAACGAAGTGACGTTCTTTGACGAGTTCCACGTCATTGACGTGATCATGAACAACGGCGTATGCGTTGGCGTGGTTGCGCTTCAGCTAGGCACGGGCGAAATCCACATCTTCCACAGCAAAGCGGTGCTGTTCGCCACAGGTGGATGGGGGCGCGTATGGAGCGTGACCAGCAACGCGCACAGCTTGACGGGCGATGGCGCGGCGGTGGCGTATCGTCGCGGCGTGCCGATGCAGGATATGGAGTTCTATCAATTCCATCCAACAGGCATCTACAAGATGGGTATTTTGATCACCGAAGGCGTGCGCGGTGAAGGCGGCGTGCTGATCAACGGGCGCGGTGAACGCTTCATGGAGAAATACGCGCCGCGCATCAAAGACCTTGCCAGCCGCGATGTGGTGAGCCGTGCGATTTATCTCGAACTGCGCGATGGAAACGGCATCAAGGGCAAGGATTACGTCTATCTCGATGTGACTCCGGCGACGGTCAACCGCTACCTTGCAGAGGCGGGGGAAACGCGCCGCATCACAGGTGAGGACGTAGAAAAGAAACTGCCGGACATTCTCGATTTCTGCCGCACGTATCTCGGCGTTGATCCGGTCAAAGAGCCGATGCCAATTCAGCCGACAGCGCATTATGCGATGGGTGGAATCCCCACCAATATCAACGCCGAAGTCGTCATCGACGAAAACTGGACGGTGCTGCCCGGGATGTACGCGGCGGGCGAAGTCGCGTGTGTGAGCTGTCACGGCGCGAACCGCTTGGGGACGAATTCGCTGGTTGACCTTGTGGTGTTTGGCCGGCGCGGCGGCATGGCGATTGCCGATTTCGTCAAGCAGGCGGATTATACGCCGCTGCCCGCCAATCCCGCGGGCGAAGTCGAAGCGGAGTTCACACGCATTCGCACGAGCAGTGGCAAAACGCGCCCCGGCGAACTGCGCGCCACCATGCAAAAAGTCATGATGGAAGGTGTAGGCGTGTTCCGTGAGGCGAAGGGCATTCAAAACGCGCTGGACAGTGTGCGCGAACTGCGTGACCGCTTCAACACCGACCTGCTGATTGATGATCGCGGGATGAAGTTCAACACGGACGTGATTGAAGCATGGGAACTCGGCTGCCTGCTCGATTTGGCAGAAGCGACTGCCGTAAGCGCGGCGAACCGCACCGAAAGCCGCGGGGCGCACGCGCGTGAGGACTATCAAAAACGCGACGACGAAAATTGGCTGGTGCATACACTCGTCAGCCGTCCAGCAGGGACAGCGCCCTATCCCGCCAAGACCGTCGAATTGCAGCTGAACACCAAGAAAAAGGTCGATATGTCGCTGGCGGCAGAAGACGAACGCTTCATGCCAAAGGTAAGAGCGTATTAAAAGATCAGCCCTCACCCCCAACCCCTCTCCCTTAACGGAGAGGGGAGAAAAACAAAAGCAGGGCATGAGGCGTGGTGACTTGTAGGGGCGATGCATCGCATCGCCCGTTGTGGTGGGCAACCCGGACGGAACAAAGTTCCGTAGGTCGCCCCTACAATTTAGATGCTATCGTTCAAAGAAGATTAGCGAGCCGCCTAGTTAAAGGTAGACGAGCCAAATGGATGTCACTTTTCGAATTCGACGCTTCAACCCCGAAGCGCAAGACGTGAAACAACGCAAACCGTACTGGCAAGAATTCACGGTCAAAGATGTGGAACAGACGGATCGTGTGCTGGAACTGCTGCACCGCATCAAGTGGGAGCAGGACGGCACGCTGACGCTGCGCCGCGCGTGCGCGCATGGTATCTGCGGGAGCGATGCGATGCGAATCAACGGGGTAAACCGGCTGGCGTGCAAGGTGCTGGTCAAGGATGTGGGGACGCGCATTCAGGTTGAGCCGATTTTGGGCTTGCCTGTGCTGAAAGACTTGATCGTGGATATGGAGCCGTTCTTCGCACACTATCGCTCGGTGATGCCTTACTTCATCAACGACAGCCCGCTGCCCGCCGATGGACGCGAACGGCTGCAATCGCAAGAAGACCGCGAGAAGTTCGATGACACGACGAAGTGCATCTTGTGCGCGGCGTGTACGACGAGCTGCCCGTCGTTCTGGGCGAATGGCGACTATGTGGGTCCGGCGGCGATTGTGCAGGCGCATCGCTTCATCTTCGACACGCGCGATCAGGGGACAGAGGAACGGCTGAACGTGCTGTCCGAGCCGAACGGCGTGTGGCGCTGCCGCACGATCTACAACTGCACGCCCGCTTGCCCGCGTGGGATTCAGGTGACGCGCGCGATAGGCGAAGTGAAGCTGGCGATCCGCAAGGGGACACGGGATGGGGTGATTGAGCATCCAGTGGAACACGGGGAGTATACGGCGGGGTAAGGAAAAAAACCTCTCCCCCAGCCGTATTCGGGGAGGGGAGCAAACTCGCAAATTGGTTAGGGTGCGCTAAAAGGCAGAGTGTGAACTCTGCTTTTTTTGTTGGGAAGGATTGTCGAAAGGGCGAAGTATTGTCGCGCATGTCCTTTGATGTCCGAAGTGTTACGCTCAAGAATTGAGATAGTGTTGATATTATGAGATGTCGAAAAGGCTCACCTTGTCCCTACGTGGAATCGGGGGTGGTTGGGTAGTGGGTGGATGATCCACCAGCGGTGTTGCCGCCATCGACGACGAGCAGGTGACCGGTCATGTAGGAACTGTCGTCGCTGGCAAGGAACAGCACCGCGCGGGCGATCTCATCGGGGGATGCGACACGCCCCAACGGGAAATGACTCCCTAAATCCGCCAAGTGCGTGTCATATTGGGCGGGATCACTCCCCTGCTTAATCCAGCGATCCTTCCAGCGATCCACGACGGTATCGCCGGGGCAAACAGCGTTGATGCGGATGCCGTCACGGGCGTAATCGAGCGCCATGCTCTTGGTCATGAGTGAGACCGCGCCTTTGGTGGCGCTGTAGGCAGTCGCCCCCTGCCCCCCAACCACACCCCAATCAGAACTGTTGTTGATGATCACGCCGCTTTTGCGGGCGATCATGTGGGGCAGCACGGCGCGGCTCATGTAAAACGTGCCGTGCACGTTGGTGGCGAACACGTCGAGCCATGTCTCGTCAGATGTTTCGAGCGCCGTACCGAAGGGGACAATCCCTGCATTGTTGAACAGAATGTCGATTGATCCGAAAGTATCGAGTGTGGCTTGCACAGCGGCATCACAGGCGGCTCGATCACGCACGTCACAGGCGATGAAGGATGCTGTGCCGCCCTGCGCGGTGATTTCGGCGGCGGCGGATTCGGCTCTGGCGCGGTCACGGGCGGCAATCATGACGGATGCGCCTTCACGGGCAAACAGGAGGGCAGTCGCTTTGCCGATGCCGGTGCTGCCCCCTGTGATCAGGGCGGTTTTGTGGGAGAGTTTGGGCATAAATATCAAGTCCTCTTGCCGTGCTTTCCGTATAAATTTGCTTTGAGATAAGTAAAGAATGTGTACAATTGAAACACATTTATAAGGCTTGAGGTAACGCTCCAAATGTTCAATCCTGATAGCTCAAAAGTTATCTTTATAAGCCATTCGTCAGTTGATAAGGCTATTATCCGTGAATGGATTGTCGATATGCTTAGTAATTCTCACCGGATTTTTTGGGATATCATGCTGTTGGCAGGTCAGTCTTTAAAATTACAGCTTCAAGAAGCGATCCAAAAGTCTGATATTGTGATTTTTGTTATGTCGCCAGAATCACTCGCATCCGAGTGGTGTATATGGGAAATTCAAGAAGCATGTCGCCAAAACAAACCCATAATACCGATAAAATTGCGCCGTTCAACACCGCCTAAATGGCTGGAAAATTTACACTTTATCGATTTCTCCGCTGGGCGCACTCCAGAGGGCATTGTGAAATTAAGTACGGCGATTTTTAACGCCAAACCTCTTCTTGATCCTATAGATCCAGCGGAGATTATCTGGGAACCCAAAGGGCTGCCAACAAATGCATCTGATGGAGAAGCATATCCAAACCATCAGCATGTGGATATGTATAGAGCAAATGTTCAAAGTGCTGTCAGCCCAAAAGCAGTTCAACCTGCTTTAAATGAGGAACAAAGCAGACTTAGTGTAGAAGCACAGCGTTTATATGAGTTGGCGGGTGAGGAATACGACGCGGGACGATATGAACAAGCAATTTCTTATCTTGACCAAGCCTTGAATAACAATCCGCGATTTGCCTTAGCATATAATCGTCGCGGGGCATGTTACTACGCCTTAAATAAGGTACAAAAAGCTAAGACAGATTACGAAACCGCATTGTCCATTGAGCCTGATTTAGCACGTGCCTTGCACAATATGGGGTTAGTCGCTGAGCAACTAGGCAATTTGGAATCGGCAATACAATGGTATACAAAAGCTATTCAGTCTAATGAAAAGCCATACGCTGCCTCAGCACTCTATTGTAGGGGACGACTAGCATTTAACAACAATAGAATGGAAGATGCAATCAGCGATTTACAGCAATCTATAAAATTATCGCCAGATTTCTCGCCAGCACACTATCTGTTGAGTCAAGCATTCTACTATGGGCGCGATAATATGAAATTGGCGATTGAGGAAGCGGATCGCGCAGTGCGATTACTCCCCAATAACTACGAATACTTACATTGGTTGGCGGGACTTTTGTACGATGATGGGCAATACTACAGGAGTATCGAAGTCGCCAATCAAGCTATAAATGTGGACTCGCGCGCTCCATTTCCACACTTTGTATTGGCAAATGCATTATATAAAATGGGACATTATAATCGCGCAAAAAGCGAGGTGCTTTTTGCCATGTCCTTCTTAGAAACTGACGTTGACCGTGCCACATATCAAATGTTGTTAGGGCAAATTGAGGAGAAGTTGGGTCATAACTTTGACGCACTTACAGCTTACAAAAAGGCCGTGCAGCTTGACCCAACGAACACGAAAGCACAAAATTTACTGCGACAGCTGCGAGATCAAATGTGAAGTGCTACATACGGGGCAGCAATGGTTTTGAGCCGCCGCTGCCTGCTGATGCTCTTACCCAATTGAGGGCTTTTTCCATATCAAGAAATACACCAACCCAATCGTTCGCGGGATCGGATTTCAGCTTGCCTGCTTCAACAATGGCGCTGACAGTGCCTAACCCTTGCAATAATAGTTTTCCCAGCTTTCCTAGATCACTTGTGGGTTGATAGTCATCAGCATATTCAAGCGTACTCAGTCCCGGACTGTTGTAGAAAAAACCGATCCTGTAGCCCGGTGGGATCGTCGGAAGTGAGTCAATCCGATCAATAATCAGATTGACTACATTATAGTTGTACTGTGCCGCATACCTAACTTTAGAGACATCAATTACTGCCAAATAGACGTTTCCGTTTTCGTTTTCGTCTCGCATGTATGACTTGAGCTGGTATTCAAAATCCAAAATCCACTGTCCAATCTTGTATTCGTTATTCGGGTTGGCAAATACATCTTGAATCTCGAATACTTGAACCTCTGGACCGTCGCTAGAACGATAATATGATGTAACACCTTGTGAAATGCGTTCACCCGTCATTTTTCCCTCACAATGATTTCATACAAGTGTGTATAAAGTATTGTAGTAAATTTTTTGAAATTGTCTACAACCCCGCTAACACGTCGGCGCGTCCGCTATGCAACCTCTTAACATTTTATGCTTGACAAAAAACAGGGAGGGTAGGATAGTGTGAATGAAATTAAGATGCTCTTGTTGAAGTCGATGATAGATAACTTCACGGAAAACTGCCGCGTTTGTTCTGTGCGCTTGATTGATGATAGGCGGGGTGTACCATATTTCCTTTCGGGCAAGGGAGTCAGACGCAACCCTTAGACATTCCACCCACCTATGCTTTTACACAAGTCATACGCGGGAAGCTGTGCGCCTTCGGCTTGCACACCCGGCAGCGCGATCAGCCCGCCAAGCAAGCCCACCCCCGCGATCCACAGCGCCACGCACACGGCGATCCAGCCGCCCGCCAGCGTAACATTCTCGTTTCGATCCGCCAGCGCGCGAAACGCATGTAACGCGAAGATCGCCACCGCAACAGGGATAAAAATCACGCTGAACGGCGACACCCACACCCGCTGAATCGACAGCACGATCAGCACACCCGCTGCGCCGACGAAAAATCCTACCGAGCGAACGCCAATGCGCGCCCACTCCCATGAGATATTGCTGAAGCGGCGCATCAACCGCCCGCCCATCCACATGCCAATGTGAGCGTTGGTACATTCACCCCCATCCGAGCGCATAGCGATTCCACCGCCGAACAGCGCGCACACAATCGCCCCATACGCGCTTAAAGTTCCAACGTGCGAAAACGGCTCAATGACGCTAAGCGCAGCGTGAACGATCCACAATGCAACAAAGGCGCACATCGTGAGATACGGCAACTGTTTCGGCATCATCACGAGCATTTCCCCTCAAGAGTACAAATGGCTCTTTGACGCTGTTACGGCTCACGGCTATACTTCGTGCCAAGACGACATGCACGAAGTATGTACATAAGGTCAATCAATATGGATTCAAACACGTCGAGCGCCATCGCGCCAGATTTGCTGGCGGTACTGCGCTGCCCGGTTGCTGTTCACTACAAAGATCGTGGGGAAGACCCCGGCAAACTGCGCTTGTTCAAAGACTGCTGGCTCATCAGCGATGAAAGCGGCTATAAGTACCCCATCCGGCGCGGAATTCCGGTACTGCTGATCGAAGAAGGCGAAAAGTGGAAGAACATGCCTGAAGATCAACTGCCTGTGCCGCCGCCGGAATCCTAAACCCGGCATCTGGTAAATATATGCATTTGTAGGGACAGCCTTGTGGCTGTCCATTGGAGTGGGCACGCAGGCAGAAACCTAAACCTAATTTCTCTTGTATCCCTACTCCAATAGGACTTCTGTTTACGCTCAATTGCGAGAGTCGCGCGAATTAAGCTATACTGTACAGAAATATTCGACACATCAATTAATTACGCACACGCTTTTACATCCGGCGGCAGCCCCGCTTTTGGGCAAGCACGCGGCAGGCATCAGACAGGACTCATCAATGGCGGACTTTCCTTCGCATGAAGCTCCAGTTCACCAAGCGAGCGCGCTCCCGCTGACTGCGCCCGCCAAGCTGATTGGTCGGGATACAACTCTCGCGCGTGTATACACCCACCTTAAAGAAAATCGCGCCGTACTGCTCTATGGTATGACGGGTATCGGCAAAACGGCGGTGGCAGCCACGCTCGCCAGCGCCTACACCGAACTCCCCGGCGGATCGCTGTGGCTGCACGTCCACAGCCCCACCCTTGCCGAATTGGTCGTCCGCATTGGGCGCGCCTATGATCTGCCGAACGTGACCACATCAGACACACCCATCGGCTACTTGGGCGCGATTGCTTCCCAGTTGACGCGCAGCAAACCGCTGATTGTGCTGGATGGCAAAATTAGCGCGGAAGTGGCGAACGAATTTCTCGTCAAATGCGCGTCCGGCTTGCCCATGCTCATCGTCAGCGATGACGATTTGGACGGCGGATGGACAAAGTTCCCGCTGAACGCACTTGAACCCACCCAAGCAGCGGCGCTGTTCCGCGCGGCGGCGGATTTACCTGATGCGCCGCAGGAAGAAATCGCCGGACTGGTCACGGCGCTCAATTACACGCCGTTCGCGCTCGTCGTCGCGGGCGGTCACATCAAGTCGAGCAAACAATCCCCTGCCGATTTCCGCGCCGCCCTGCCGCCCGCGGGCGGCAGCGTCAACCCGACGCTGCTGGCGCTCACGGTGGCATTCAAGGGCTTGAATAACGCGCTGCAAGGCTTGATGCTGGTCTTGGGCGCGACCTATCGCGGTTTTGGCTCTGCCGAACTCATCAGCATGATCGCCAGCGCCCCGAAAGAAACAATACAGCAGGCATTGGATGTGCTGGTCAGCCGCAGCCTGATCGAAAAATCGACGCGCTACGGCGAAGCGTATTATCGTCTGCACCCACTCACTCACGCTTTCGCGCAAACATGGCTCAAGGGAAGTGGTCGCCTGCCAACGCTGCAAGCGAAAGTCCGCGAATCGGTATTGAGCTATGCGCGCAAGTACAGCACGCCATCCACCGACGCGCACAATCATCTCGCGCTCGAAATGGACATTTTCTTAGAAGCCGCGCGCGCCGCCGCCGATGCGGGAGACCGCGATCTCGCCAATCAGCTTGTCGCGGCGCTCACACAAGCAGGGGACTTTGTCAGCGGGCGCGGGTATATCTACGAACTGCTCGAACTGCGCCGTTTGGCAGCCAGTTCGACAACAGCGTTCCCCGCCTATGCAAGCGTTCCGCTTGCCGCACCTGCTGCGGCAGTCGCAGATGCAGCCAAAACCAAAGCTGCGGAACTTGACGACGAAGAACTCGAAGACGAAGACATTCTCGATGAAGATGAGGACTTCGACGAAGAAGACAGCGACGAGCTAGAACCGCTTCCGCCGATCATCCCCGCGGTGGGCGAATCGGTGCTGCCCCCCATAGACACCGATGAAGACGAAGATGACAGCGAAGAAATTTCGCCGTTTAGACCGCCAAGCCCCGCACCCGCCGCGGTTGTGTCGAGTGTGCCCCCGCTTTCACCGGTGAGCCACGTTGAACCGCTAGAAACGGGCGACGAAGACGAGGATGAACTTGAGCCGCTGCCGCCGGGAACATATGACGAAGATGAAGACGTAGATTCGGCGTTTGTGCCCCCCGTTCCCGCAGATGAAGTCGCGCGCTTACGAAACGAACTGATTCAAGCACGCCAATCAGGGGATCGCCGCCGCCAAGCCGATGTGATCCTCCAGATCGCCAACCTGCTGCGCGAACGCGGCATGGATGATCAAGCAATTTCGACGTACACCGAAGCCCTCAATTTGCAAGAGGCGCTGAACGATAATGCGGGAATGCTGGTATCGTTGAGCGCGCTGGCGGAACTAACCACCAAGACCGACAATCTCGAAGCGGCGGTGCTGTATGCCTCACGCGGGGCATCCGCCGCCGAAAAACAGCATGACGATGCGGCGCAGATGCGCTTGCTCACCCTGCTTGCCGATGCCCGCCAAGAACTGGGTGACAGCGCCGATGCGGTGCGCGCCTATGAACAGGCGCTCGACTTGGCGCGCACAGGCGTGACCGCCACCCCTGATACTGACGAAGCACAATTGTTATTCAAACTTGGCTTCGCGCATTTGGACAGCAGTCAACCGCAAAACGCGATCAACGTGTGGGAAGAAGCCCTTACGCTGTTCCGCAAGCAGAACAAGCGCGACTTTGAAGGGCGTGTACTCGGCGGTTTAGGGTCGGCATATGGCGAACTTGACCGCTGGACGGAAGCGATCAACTTCCACATGAGCGCGCTCTATATCGCCCGTGAAGTGAAAGACAAAGAAGAAGAACTGCTCCAGTTGAGCAATCTCGGTTACGCGAATGTGCAGGCGCACCAACTTGGTCAAGCTGTGCTGCGCTATCGGCAAGCCCTGCATGTCGCCTATGAGACTAATGACCGTGAGAGCATTGTTGGCACGTGCGCCGATCTCGCCCGTCTGCTCGTCGAAAGCCCGCGTCATCTAGCGATTTCAGAGATGTTGGTGGAAGCGGGATTGGCAGTCGAACCGGCAAGCCGCGAACTGCGCCGCTTGAAGGAACGCATCGAAGATGAACGCGAGGCGCTTGGCGATGATCTGCCAGAGCAAGCGCCCGTTGCAGGGGATGCGCGGGCATACGCCGAAAACGCCTACTCGATGCTAGATCAATAGGTTTTTTGCCACCGCCCCCATTCGACTATGCCGCTTACACCCCACATCGTCGCATAAAACACGCTTCCCTCATACCGTCGATTTGACGCTGTGAGGGAAGTGTGAAAAATAACAACGCCGCTCATTTTTTGAATAAATCGGGGAACTTGCCAAGTTTGCTCGTGTCTCCATCAATCTTGTAGTGTCGCAAATCCCCACATTTATTCCATAAGTTCCCCACAATGTTTTGACAGGTTCTTAACATGCTCGTGCTGTAATCACGCTCGGCTGCGTTCTGCCGCTGCTCCCGCCGCAATACGCGCGGGTCTCACCCACACCCTCCCGTTTCTCATGGCAGAGGGGAGGACAAAGGCACTTGTGCAGGGGCGGGGGGAACTCATTCCGATGTGGTGTGCCTGTTATTAGCGGGCAGTTCGTGCGTCCACAACCTCACCGCGTTTTGCGCCGAAACATAATTTCGAGCGCTCAACTGCCCCGCTGCATGTGGAGTGAGGAAAAAATCGCCAGATTTTGTAGGTGAGGCTGGTTCAAACAGGCGATATTGGCGATTGGAACTGAACGTTCGTGATTCACTGAATTTTCACTGTTCCTTCCTCAGCCTTTCCACATGGAAAGGATACGTAAGTAAAAAACAATCATGATTGAGCGAGGCAAGCGCAAATGCCGTTTTCTGTCACTAAACACCAATATGGGTTAGTCATCCTCATTCTCATCTTTGCCGCCGCCGCGCGGATTTTGGGATCGGGCGATTATCCTCTATGGACGGATGAAGGCTGGAGCGTGTGGGCAGCGCAGTCCCATGTCATCGAAGCGGTGGCAGAGGATCGCCACCCGCCGTTGTATTTCGCCGCGCTCTACTTATGGCGCGAAGCTGCTGGCGACTCGCGGGTTGCTTTGCGCTTTCTCTCCGTTGTGGCGGGCATGATCAGTGTAGCGGCGGTATATCGCATCGGCGCGGATGTTTACCATCAGCGGGCGGGGATATTCGCCGCGCTTGGCATGGCTGCACTTTCGGCGGCGATCTACTATGCACAAGAAGTCCGGCATTATGGATGGTTCACGCTCTTTACCGCGCTGTCATGGATGTTCTTGATCCGCTGCTTCAAGCGCCCATCCCGCGCCACATGGACCGCCTATGCCCTTGCCGTTGCAGCGATGTTCTACACCCTCTACTTCGCCATTTTTACGCTGGCTGCACAGGGAATCGCCCTGTTAATCGTCCACACGCCGATTCGTCGTAAATTCGCGGTTTTCGCGGCGTGGATTGCGGCAGGCATTCTCTATCTTCCGTGGGTATATATCATCTTCACACAGCAGGCGAGCGAACTCCAAACTGGAATCGCGGGCTTTCCCGGCACGCTGCGTACCCCCGACGATCTCTTGCCGATGCTCAATATCTTGCTTGGCACGCCGCTCATCGCCATCATCGCTATCATCGCGCTCATTGTTCACCTCTGGCGCGCTCATTCGCCGTCCCGCGCGCTGCGACTGGTGCCCCTCATAGGCAGCGTTGGCTTGTTCATCGTTTTGCTCGTGTTAAGTGAACAGTTTCAGTTCATCGCCCCACGCACATTGATCTTTCTCGCACCGCTGGCGATGGTGACGCTTGGCGCAGGGATTGCCACGCTCGGCGATGTCTGGGGATTCATCGCGGCGCGTTTAGTAAATCCACGCGCTGCCCCCGCACACGCCGCCGCTGCGGGTTTCGTTGTTATCGCGCTGTGGATCATGCTGCAAGATGTTGAGCCATCTGCGATCCATAACAGGCTGCCCGCTGATCAAGCAGTGGCGGCGGTTGCCGATTTATACCAACCCGGCGATCTCATCGTCATCGAAGCAGGATGGGACGATAACGCAATTGCTTACGAATTCGCGCAGGCGCTGCCCGGCGCGAACATTGTTCGCACCATTCCCTATACCAACTACCGCATCGGCGCGAATGTCGTTGATGAACTTGCACCCGAAATCGAAGCTGCGCGGCGAATTTGGGTGGTGCAGTGGCTGCAAGCGCCTGCGCTCATGACCTATCTCGACGGTGGGGGAGCAGGTTATCAGTTTATATGGGCAAGGGACATTTCTGCGGGCGATTATGGCATGGAGTTCGGTGCGCCGTTTATCGCTGTCCGACTGTATGAACGCTGACGCGCAAAACGGACATATCTTGTGTCACACCCTTCAACCTGCCCGTGAGCGACAATATGTTGATTTGTCATGTCGAATCCGCTTGATGAATCAACATATCCTCACGTGGCGGGTTGACCGCACATGCCCATTGAGGACACATCTGGACACATCTTCTCGTAAAGCGGGGTTATTCCACCTGAAACACCGGAATCCAAAAGCCAAACACGCTTCCTTTGCCTTCTTCGCTTTCCACCCACACTTCCCCGCGATGCCGTTCGATGATCGTCTTGACGAGGCTCAACCCCAAACCGCGCCCATCGACCTTTTCCGTTCCCGGCTGGCGCGCGCGGAAAAACGACTGGAATAAGCGCGGAAGCATGTCCTTGGGAATACCGACTCCTGTATCTTCGACGACAAAATACACGCGCTCCATCTGGCGATAGCTTCGCACCGTGATCATGCCTTTTTCCGGCGTGTACTTGATCGCGTTGGTGATCAAGTTCTCCATCGCTTCGCGGATCAGCACCGGATTTACGCTCACGCCCTGTAAATTATCAATCCGCAAATCAGCTTTCAGGTCTTGGTTTTTGGAGTCGATCATCGGGCGCACGTTGTTCAGCACCGTGTTGATCAAATCACGATAATCGACCTGCTGGTTGAGTTCCAGCGGCGACGTGCGAATCTGTTCTACGCGCAGTAAGTCATCCAAAAGCGTGTGCATTTTCGTCGTCGATTTTTCGATGATGTGCAGATATTCCTGCACAGCGGGCATTTCCGCTGTATCCATTTCGATTAAGCTGGTGTACCCAACAATTAAGCCCAACGGACCGCGCAAATCGTGCGATGCAAGCCGCAGCATTTCGTCTTTGAAGCGGGCAAGGTCACGCATCGTTGTGATGTCGCGCATGATGATGACATAGCCGGCATGATCCGAGTCGCTGGTTGCGGCGGCGTTTGTCGTGCTGCCTGAAAGCGAACTGCTCCCCGCCGCGGAGATACTCGTCCAAACCGATACCGACGCGAGAAAATCTTTACGCTGCTGTTCGGAGCGCGCCTCAAATGACCAGTTCGCGCCAATTTTGGCTGGGCTGGATGTGATTTCGGCAATTTGCGTGAGCGCGCTGTCCACATGCGCGAATGACTTCAGCGTGCGCCCGATGAGTTCATTCATGTTGCCGCTTTCGCTCAAAAAGCGCACAGCTTCATCGTTGACGATCAAGATGCACCCATTCGCATCCAAAACCATGAGGATGTCTGGGATGGAACGCAGAACGGCTTCAAGCTGGCGGCGCTGCGCGAGAATGCGGTTGAACAGCTGCGCGTTGCGGATAGCCACCGTCGATTGGTTGGCGATGATGGTGAGCAAGCGCAGATGATGGTCGGTGAAGTGATTCGGCTGCGAATGCGCGAGCGTGACCGCTGCCAACACTTTGTCGTTTTGCATGAACGGCACACAGATGGCGGAACGCGCTTTGAATGAACTTTCCCCGAAGGTGTACCAGCGATCATCCTTTTCGGTATCAGTAATGACCGCCCCGCGCTTGTGACGCATCACCCAACCGGCAAGCCCTTTTTCGATGACCTGTCGGGCATCGGTGACCGGCTCTTTAGCGTTAAACAGGCGCTGGGTCATGCTGAAATTGGACGGATTGCGTGTGTACAGCGATGCCCAATCCGCATGATAGTCGGGATTGAGGATCAAACTGGCACGTTCTGCGCCAAGCCCCTTTGCCGATAGTTCGATCACCCGTTCCAGCAGGTGTTCGCGGTCAAGAGATGTGAGCATCTCCGACACTTTCGCCAACAGATCAAGATCGTCGTCGGTGGGGCGGTGATTTGTGGGCTGCTGGAGTTCGGCGCTGCTCATCACGGGTCGCATCATCTATGGTTGCAATCGTTCTATAGTGAAACACAGCGGATGTGGTTAGACAAGTATACATTTTCCAACATGTTACAATTTAGTTACACCAAAGGCAAAAATCCACGAACAAAGCTGTGCTTTTTAACCCGGTCCTTGTCCTTGACCGCCGCCTTGTCCCGGTCCTTGTCCCTGACCGCCGCCTTGTCCCTGTCCTTGTCCTTGACCGCCGCCTTGTCCCTGTCCTTGTCCTTGACCGCTGCCTTGCCCTTGCGGCGCAATGAAGGGGCGCGGTGTTATGATCACACGGTCAGTTTCTTCGGGATCAACTGTCGGGCGACCTGTGTTCGGGCGCTGCGTGCGTACTGCTTCTGGAGTGTCAACTGCTGCCGATCCGCCCGCGCTGCCTGAAGCGTTATTGGCGTTGTCGCCGCCACTTCTGTTCGCATGATCACTCGCTTGATCAGGTAGATTTGGCTTCTGCGCTTCTACGAGCGCCAGCACGCTAATGATCTGCGTGCTGCGTTCAAGCAGCGCGGGGTTGTTTTCGCCTTGTTCGAGTGCGATGGTTTGCGCGGCTTCAATACTTTGCCGCGCTTGTGTCATTACCTCTGAATTGTACTGCCGCCGCGCTAGCAGACGCACGGCTTCTTCAGCACGCCGCTCCGCCTGTGCGAGATACACATTGACCCGGGTATCCGGCGCGCTGGCGATAGCCAGTTCAATAGTTTCCACCCACCGCTTGACGGGATAGAGCGTATCACCGGGAACACTCGCCGCCATCACGGGAGTCAAACTTGCCCCCACCAGCGTGATCGCCAGAACTGCCGCCGCGCCCCATTTGATCGCCGCGGCGAATGGGCGGCGCTGTTTCCTTGGTGTCGTGACGGCGGTCAGCGGCGGGGGGTAAATCGTCTGATATTTCATCAGCATCTTGGCTTTGATGCTCTCGCGCGCCGAATCGGATAGTTCAGGCACGGCATGTGCTGATCTCGCCAGCAGCGCCGCCGTATTCACCAGCGAATCTTGGGTTTCCGGTGGGATAAAACTGTCATTCGGGGGTAATGCCCGGTCTAATCGCCCGGCGAGGATTTCGACTTCCGGGTCTAAGTGTAGGTCACTCATGCACCCCCCTCAAATAATGTCTCGCTTTTTGGGTCATGCCGAGTAATTCGCTAAGCTGACGTAATGCGCGATGCTGCGCGCTTTTGACGGCAGTGACACTTTTGCCTAAGAGCGCGGCAACATCGTCATGGCTGCGACGTTCAACAAAGCGCAAAATCAAGATCGTCTGATGTTCTTCCGAAAGCTGCAACAGCGCTTGTTTCAAGACTTCGTCCGCTTGCGACCTAAGTACAATCTCCTCTGGCAGTGTTTCATCATCGACAAGCATGTCTGGCAGTTCATCTTGAGGATGACGTGAATGTTCGCGGTAATAATCGGCAACCTGTGTTTGGGCGATGCGAAACAGCCACGCGGCAAATGGCGCGGCGGTGATGCGATACGCAGGCAAACCTTCAACCATCTTTAGGAACACGTTAGATGTGAGGTCTTCCGCGTCTTTTGGATCGTTGATGCGGTACAAACAGTATCGGTAAATTGGCTTGACATACGCTTCATACAAGAGAGAAACCGCTTCCGAATCCCCATCTTGTGCGCGCTTGACCAACGCCGCCACATCCATGGTGATTGTCACTTTTGACAAATTGGCAGTCACAATAGAAAGCAGGGCGATGAACAAAGCATGAAAGGTGAACATGCGCTGTTTGATACCTGAATTAACGAACCTTCAACAGCGAGCCGTGCCGCTGCTTTTGCTGATTATAACACTCCGTGTCGATTCGCCCGCTGCAATGAGCGTATCCCCCAAAAGGAAGGATTTTCATCGAGATTTGAGAAGGCATTTGAACATTCCCCGTGTTTCTGGTAGGGGCGCGATGGGAAATAAGTTTCCCCCTGCGCGTTTGCTTTACGCAAGAAAACGATATTGTTCACACAATCTCTGGCAAAAATAAGAGAAGCATAAAACAGCAAACGGCGAATCATGCATCACTTCATGCACGATTCGCCGTCTGTTATCCTTGTTCGGTTCACGCGGCTTATTGCGGCAGCGCCGCCGGATTCTTCAACAATCCTTCGAGCAGACGCACGCACGCTTCCACATCGCTAATTTCTACCGTTTCGCTGGTGGTATGCACAAACCGGCACGGAATCGAAATCGCGCCGCTGGGCACGCCCGCCCGCGATGTTTGCGCGGCAGCGGCATCGGTGGTGCCAAGCGTCAGCAGTTCTAGTTGATACGGGATACCGTCCGCTTCCGCCCGCGCGATCATCCAATCGCGCACGGCGGGCGGCACAACCAATCCCGTATCATGCACCTTGATCGCCGCGCCGCCGCCCAATTTGATACCCATCTTCAAGTTCTGCACAAGGTCGCCCGTCGCGGTCACATCAAGCGCGATAGCGAGATCGGGATCAACGCCATAGGCCGCGGTGCGCGCACCGCGCAGCCCAACTTCTTCTTGCACCGTGAACACGAAATACAGTTCGTTCGGTGTCTGTTTGTTCAGGCGGCGCATCGTTTCGATGGCCACCAAACACCCCACGCGGTCATCCATCGATTTTGCGATCCAGCGCGTGCCGCGTTCTTCCATGGTGCGCCAAAACACGGCGGGGCGAGCGGCTTTATCTTGCGGCGCATCCCCGTTCGATTCGCTGCCGTCGCTCACGTCGATGAAGAAATGATCCAATTCGGGGACGTTGGTGCGTCCGCTGCCAAAATAGTCGCTGTAGCCAATCACGCCAATCGTGCCATCTTCAAATTTGACGCGCCCACCGACCATTGTCGTGTTCAGCAAGCCGCCGATGTTGGTAAAGCGCAGATACCCGCTTTTCTTCTCTTGATACATCGCCATCACGCCGATTTCATCCATATGCGCGGCGATCATGACCTTTGTGCCGCCCTGCCCCACACGGCAGATCAAGTTGCCCAAGCCATCGACGCGGATGTCGTCGGCATACGGCTCAACTTCTGCGCGGATCAAATCGCGGACATGATGTTCATAGCCGGAAGGACCCCACGCCTCTACGAGTTTTTTCAGTGTTTCTTTCACAGTTCTCATGCCTTTTCAAAGAGGATTGTTTCGATTCTGTGGGAGGGTCAAAAGTCGCTTTTGCTGACGCTGTGCAGAATGGCTTTGACCAGTTTTAGTACGTCCGCGTAATCGCGGCGATGAATCACCGAACTTGGACGATGCAAGTAACGGCACGGCATCGAAATCACCGCCGTTGGAATCCCCGCGTTGGCGATATGAATACTCCCGCCGTCCGTTCCACCCGCGAGAATTGACTTGAACTGATAAGCGATACCTTCTTTTTCGGCGGTGCGCCGCACAAACGCCAGCAGTTTGGGATTGACGATCAAGCGCGGATCCATCACCGTTAGCACGGGACCCGCCCCTAAACGACACTGCGGCGCGGGATCGCGTTCTTCGTCCGGCTCATCAACCGGATCGGGCATGTCGTTGGCAGCCGTATTTTCCAGCACAATCGCCAAGTCCGGCTTGAGCGTTTGCGCCGCGACCTGCGCCCCGCGCAGCCCGACTTCTTCCTGCACGGTGAAGGCTGCCAGCACTTCAACCGGATACGGCGCTTCATGCTGAAGCAGGTCAATCAACAGCGCGCATCCCACGCGGTCATCAAACGACTTGCCGCGCAGATACGTATCGCCTTCGACAAATTGGCTGTCAAACGCGATTCTGTCGCCGCGTTTGACTCTGTCCGCCGCTTCGTCTTTGCTTGTCGCGCCAATGTCGATGCGTAAATTGCTCATCTTGACAACAGCTTGCTCACGGTTCTTGTGGATGGGTGTCCACACAATTACGCCGGGAACATGGTTATCGCCAATTTTGACGCGCATACCGGGCAAAATCCGGTCATCAATGCCGCCAATCGCGGTGAACCGGATCAGCCCATCGCCATCGAAGCCCATCAGCATAAAGCCGACTTCATCCATGTGCGCGGCGATCATGACGCGCAGCGTTTCGCGCAGGGGATCGGCGCTCGATGCTTTTTTGCGCCCCGTCACCGATCCCATGGGGTCAATTTTGATGTCGCTGGCGTGTCCGTCGATGGCGCTCAAAACAATCTTGCGAACGGCATCTTCTTTACCGCTGACACCAATCGCTTCCGATAATGCTCTTAAATGAGAGTTCATGAAATCGTTCGCTCAAGTGGAGTTCGTGTAACAATTTTTGAATTGTATTCTAACTCTGGTACAAAATGCAAAATGCCGCGCTCATCTATGTGTATGGGCGCGGCATCCGCTTCTAGTCGTTCGTACTGGCTCTATCCGCGCCGCAGCGTGCCAGTGAGGGTGACGCTGCACGGGAAACCATCGAAGACTGCGTTACCTACCATCGACCCACTCATCGTGGATGCGCTCGTCACGCGCAGATAAATCTGAGCGACTGGAATTTCTGACGTGGCGGAAAGCGTGATGATGCCAATATATTCGCCAGTGTCCGCGTTGAACACCCACGTATCCCCGCCCCACCGAACTTGCGCGCCGCCGTTCAAAACGGTCAAAAATTCGGTGAAATCGCCCGATACCACGTCCGACGTATTCAAGACCACGTTGCCGCCGCCTTGACACGAAGCATTTGCAGTAGGATTAAACACGAAGCGCCAAGTGCCGCTCAACGGGATTGCGCCTGTCGTCGGGGGCGAACCGCCGCCCGCTTGACCACCAGCCCCGCCACCGCCGACGATGGGTACGACGGGCGGCGCAGCCGTATCGCCAACAGTGTCACAGTCGCCCACCGTTTCGACTTCATCCGCGCTCACCCAAATTTCGTTTGCGGCGCTTTGCGGCGCGGCTTCTTCTTTATCCAACTGATACCACACTGAACCGTCAGCGGCTTCAAAGCGTCCGGTCACAGAGAATTCATCGTTGGGCGGCAAAAACGCTACTGACGTGCGATTTTCGCCCGGACCGACGCGCAGCCGGGCGGTTTGCGCGCTGTCCACGCTCACGAAGCACGGTTCGCCGCCTCCGCTTGCGTTACCGGCGCTGCCGCTCGCTGTCACTATCCGCATACTTTCCGCCACATCGAATGAAAGTGGAATTGGGTCAATCGAACGCGGGCGAAAATCCAGCGTACCCGGCAGCGCGCCGAATACCAACAAGCCGAACTCGTCATCGCTCATCGTCAGCACAATCAGACGATATTCAAAGATCGTTCCGTCGCTTTCTTGTTCCGTTTCATAGCGCGCGGCAGCCCGATCCCCCACATCGAATGCTTCTACATCGGCGGCACGGGCGCGATCCTCAAACAGTACGGGGAAAATATCGACAAGTACCTCAACAGGCGTGGAACTCTTGTCGTAGTCAATGTATTCGAGCAGAAATTCCGGCGGGTACACGAACACCGCGAAGTCTGGACCAAACGCCGAGAGCGTTCCATCATCTTCTTCGGTGACTTCCCAGCTCGCGGGGAAATTGATCGCATATCGTTCATCCGAAAGCGTGTAAGTTTCCGTCGTTTGCGCGGCGACAGCCGAAACGCTTATCGCGCTCACCAATACCATCCATGCAATTGCCGCGAGGGTGTGTCGCAGACGAGAGAGCATTGTGTTCATGCAGCGCCCTTTCCCCTTGTGTTAACTGCGTCGTGCTAGCAAAAAGGTGACAGTATCCATGCACTCGTCCAGCATGTCGCCATTTTGGCTCACCAAACGAAACGGCGCGGTAAAACGCCCGCTGATTTCGTCCGTCGCATCGACTCGCAGTTCCGCTTCCGCGACGATCAGTATCGATCCATCTTCAAGCACGGGCAAAATCAGCGTCCCGCGATACTGGTTCAGCGTCCCATCTACCCGTTCAAATCGGTCTTGATCCGTGAATATCAAACGTGGGGTCGCCGTCACTTGGCGTAAATATCGGGCAGGGGGAAACAGATTTTCCTGCACAGCGAATCCCGTGCGGCAGATGACAAAACTTTCTTCGATGTTGAACGCCAGTTCCCACGTTCCAGCTTCAATGCGGATCGTCGTGGTAATCGACGGGGTTGGGGTGGCTGTTGGTTGGCGTGTTGGGGAGATTGTCGGCGTTGGTTCGCCCGTCGACTCAGCCGCTTCAGGTTGGGCTTGTACGACGGGGATCACATCATAACTGGCGAGAATGGCATTGAGTTCTGCCACGAACGCTTCACGCCATCCTGCTTCACCTAGTGAAAGCAGCACGCCAATCGCGCCATCGCTCATGGTGACGACGAACAACCGTTGTTCAAGTCCGGCTGAATTGGTGAAATCGGCGTAGACCAGCGCGCGCCCGTTGATCTCTCCCGCGATGATGCTGTCGGGATCAAGCGGTTCTTGATACCCCGCTTCGTACAGATTGGCGATGACTTGCGCGAGATCGCTGTCACGCGGGAATGCCAGCAAATCGGGATCGTACACTACCACGCCGAAATTAGGACCTAACGAACGCAGCAGCCCCACCTGAAGCTGCTCGATGGGCCATTCCGGCGGAAACACGATCTGATAATTCTCTCCAAGCGGTGTGGGGTCGCCCTCTTGCGGGGTGATCTCTTGGGCAGCGGCGGGGATCAAGACGGCACAGAACATCGCAGCCAACGCGATGATTCCCATCCACGAAAGTGAACGCTTCATAGAAGCCCCTAATGATTTGTATCGTATTTGTTCAGCGGAGTGTATCCGTGTGTCACAAAATCAGCAACCATCGGGGATTGTACGACTGCGTTGAGGGAGTTCCAGTATTAGGTCCGATGTAGCATATCGTCCTAAAGTAGGGGCGCATCGTGATGCGCCTGCCTAATTTGGCGTGCCGAACCCGCTTTCTCGCAAACGTACCCTATGTTGTAGGGGCGGCGACGAAACGCGATGCGGAGCATCGATAGTTTCGCACATGCCGCCCGCCTAAAACAATCTTCAAAACATCCAATATTTGTCACATATTCACTTCCAGACGCTTTTGCCCCTCCCTGAATTCGGGGAGGGGCAGCTCGAACAAAGTTCGTGCGGGGTGAGGTTTATAACAGCTCCTCAACTATGCTGGATCAACGTCCCCACCGACGTATCCCCGCACACCGCCTTGAACAAATCGTGATCGTTCCAGAAGTTCAGCACCAAAATCGGGATGTTGTTTTCTTGGCACATCGTAAACGCCGTCGTGTCCATGATGTCCAGCTTGTCGATGATCACCTGATCATACGAAATCACGCTGTAGCGGGTCGCGTTCGGGTCTTTCTTCGGGTCAGCCGTGTACACGCCGTTGACTTTCGTCGCTTTAATCACAATGTCCGCGTTGATGTCGGCGGCGCGCAGCGCGGCAGCCGAATCCGTCGTGAAGAACGGATTCCCCGTCCCACCCGCGAAGATCACCACCCGCCCCTTTTCCATGTGCCGAATCGCCCGCAGCCGGATATACGGCTCTGCGACAGCGTTCATCTGGATTGCCGACTGCACGCGCGTCGGCACTTCCAGCCGTTCAAACGCATCGCGCAGCGCCAGCGCATTCATCACCGTGCCAAGCATCCCCATGTGATCCGCCGTGCTTTGATCCATGCCGCGCTGTACGCCGCTCGCGCCGCGCCACAAATTCCCCGCGCCAATGACAATGCCAATCTGCACGCCCAGTTCAAAAATTTGCTTGACCTTCTCCGCGATAAATTCCGCGCGATCAGGGTCAATGCCGTAGCTGCCATCGCCGGCAAGGGCTTCGCCGCTAAGTTTCAAGATGATCCGCTTGTAAGCGGGCGTGGGTGCGTTCTGCGTCATCGGGCGCGATCCTTTCGTATATCTACACAGTATGCAAAAAAAAGGGATTAGCGAGAATTTCTGCTAATCCCTTTGAATATCAGCCTATGCGGTTACGTGTCGGGAGAAGCCCCCCGTGAACGAAACAGCAGTTATTCAGCATCATCACCAGCGGCGGCATCGCCCAACTGGAAGCGCGCAAAGCGGCGAATTTCGATGCTTTCGCCCACTTCCGCCACAGTTTCCTTGAGAAGCTGTTCGATGGTCTTGCTGTCGTCCATCAAGAAAGGCTGTTCGAGCAGCACAATGTCTTGATAGAACTTGTCCATGCGCCCTTCGATGATCTTTTCGAGGATCGCGTCGGGCTTGTTGGCGTTCTTGGGGTCTTCCTTGAGGATGCCCAACTGAATCTTGCGTTCATGTTCAATCAACGCTGGATCAACTTCCGAACGGCGAATCACCTGCGGGTTCAAGTTGGCGATGTGCAGCGTGAGTTGGCGCACGAAATTCTTAAACTGTTCCGTGTTCGCCACGAAATCGGTTTCGCAGTTGACTTCGACCATCACGCCCAACCGCTTGTTGAAGTGAAGATAGGTTTCGATCAAGCCTTCGTTCATGGTGCGCCCGGCGTTCAGTTTCTTGACCGCCTTCGCCATGCCTTTTTCGCGCAGGAAATCAATCGCCTTCTGCATGTCGCCGCCGTTTTGTTCAAGCGCCTTCTTGCAGTCGAGCGGACCCGCGCCCGTTTGTTCACGGAGGTCCTTGACCATTTGAGCCGTAATCTGGGTCATGTTTCTTGTCCTTAGTGCCTGTTGATTCGATTGGCTGGTAGGTAGGTGAGCTGGTGTGCGCGGTATCACGATTGTGCGCTGTAAGCGGGTTACAGGCACAGGCATGACACTGCACAGCTAACGATATAACGGTGGGTTGCGGTAAAAGGGGCGCTCTATTTAGAACGCCCCCAGATTGCAAAACTTACGTTACTCGTCGTCGCCTTCATCAAACAGCTTTGCGCCGCGAATTTTGGCGAGTGTCGAAGCGCCGAGGAACTGCTCGTCGTCCCCGTCGTCTTCCATCGCGAATTTGGTTTCGATGTCGGTGACAGGTTCTTCAACTACCGCGCCGTCATCAGATTTCCGCATGGCTTGACCTTCGGCAACAGCATCCGCCAGCGCTGCCACGAGCAGCTTGATGGCGCGCACCGCATCGTCGTTGGCAGGGATGATGTAGTCAATATCATCCGGGTCGCTGTTGGTATCCGCCAGCGCCAGCACCGGAATTTTCAGCGAGTTCGCTTCTTTCACCGCTGTTGCTTCGCGTTTGGTGTCGATGACGACCATCAAATCGGGCAGGCGGCGCATGTTCCGCAAGCCGCCAAGACGTTCTTGTAGTTTCTCAATCTTACGATTAAGGATCAACGCTTCTTTCTTGGGAAGCAGTTCAAAATCGCCGTTTTCGCGTTTCTTTTCCAGCTTCTTCAGCGTGTCGATGCGGTCACGGATTGTGCGCCAGTTGGTCAGCGTACCGCCAAGCCAGCGGGTGTTCACATACGGCATTCCGCAGCGTTCAGCTTCGCGCGCGATGGCTTCTTGCGCTTGCCGCTTCGTGCCCACGAACAAGATCACCCCGCCGCCCTGCGCGATATCGCGGATCATGTCGTAGAACTGGTTCAGGTTGACGAGTGTTTGCTGAAGATCGATGATGTGAATGCCGTTGCGTTCGGCAAAAATAAAGGGCTTCATCTTGGGATTCCACTTCGTCGTGCGATGACCGAAGTGAACACCCGTCTCCAGAAGCGCCTTCATCGAAACAGATGAGGGCATTACGGTGTCTCCTTGTTAAGACGTGTTTAGGCAATCACGCCGTTCGTCCCCGACGGTGAATTAAGTTCGTGTCGAACAGGGTTCGTACCGAACCTAACAACACCCCGTCAAGTCCCGGCGTGTGATGGTTGAATGAAACGCACTTGTTTCGATCTAAACCGTCCGACATGGTATCACAGGCGCGGATAGGCTTCAAGGCGCAACCACCCCACCGTCGCCCACCCAACTTGCGCGAAATCACGTCCGTTGATGTCTGCACTTTGCAACCGGGGATGTGGATTTGAGCGACGATAGGTTGATTCACGCTGCAAAATTGGCGGGGTGAATCAACCTCGATGGTCACAGGGGGAGGATTTCTTCATACGTCTCAAAAGGTGTCGCAAACGCATCCACAAGCCTTGACTTGTATCCCCTGTGCGTTTGTGGTTCAATGCTGGCGATTTTCGACACGCGCAGCATCCCATTGAGGAATTGATCAATTCATGCAGAATTTGCCCTTCAACAAACCCGGCAAGTTTTACCGGGGGAATATTCACACGCACAGCACGTTGAGCGACGGACGCAGATCGCCCGAAGCCGTGTGCCAGTTCTACCGCGAAAACGGCTACGACTTCATCGCGCTGACCGATCATTTTATGGAGAAGTTCAATTACCCAATTGCCGATACGCGCGCGTTTCGCACGGCGGATTTCACGACGATTCTCGGCGCGGAACTGCACACGGGCATCATGTCCAGCGGGGAGCCGTGGCACATTCTCGCCGTTGGCTTGCCGTTGGATTTCGCGCCGCCCCTGAAGGACGAAACCGGACCGGAGATCGCGGCGCGGGCGATGGCAGCGGGCGCGTATGTGGCGGTGGCGCATCCCGCATGGTACAGCCTGACCGAAGATGAAGTCATCAGCTTGGGCGATGTCCACGCCATCGAGATCATCAACGGCATCGCGCATGATCACAGCGATAAAGTGGACAGTGTGTACATGCTCGATGTGATGCTTCAACGTGGGCGACGCTATTTCGCGTGCGCGACGGATGACGCGCATTTCCATGAAAAGCACGATGATCTGCTCTTGGGGTGGGTGATGGTCAAAGCCGAGTCGCTCGATCCCGATGCGCTGTTGGGCGCGCTCAAACGCGGGGAATACTACAGCACCGAAGCGCCGCTGATCCACGATATTCAAGTTGTGCCGGGCGAACATGTCAAGATTCGCTGCTCGCCTGTTAACCACGTATTCGTGACAGGCAAAGGCTCAAAAGCGAGCTACCTGCACGGCAACGGAATCACCGAAGCCGTCATGCCGATCACGCATTGGAACGCGAACTACTGCCGCGTGACTATCCGTGACGCGCAGGGACACCGCGCATGGTCGAACCCAATCTTTTTCGACTAGACGGGTCTTTAGGGGCACGTTTCGCAGTGGTGATCATCCACGTAGACGCTCACGGGCTGCCCATCTTGGAGCGCGATCACCCGCCCGCCATACAACTGCGCCAGCGTGTCGGTTGTGAATACCTGCTCCGGCGCGCCAACGGCGATCAAGTGGCGGCGCACCGCCATCACACGGTCAAAGCGCCGAAATGCGAGATCGAGATCGTGCGTGCTGAACAAAATCGTGATGCCGTGCGCGTTTAGGTGATCCAGCACCGCGAGCAGTTCGGCTTGCGCGCCGCTGTCCACGCCGGTGAATGGTTCATCGAGGATGAGCAGTTCGGCATCTTGCGCCAGCGCGCGGGCGATAAACGCGCGCCGCCGCTGACCGCCGCTGAGTTCACCGATTTGGCGGTTGGCTAATTCGCGCAAACCGACTTGTTCAAGCGCCGAGTCAACGATGCGCCAATGGGATTTTGCAGGGGGGCGCAGCCAGCCGATTCGGCGTGTACACCCCATCATGACGACATCGCGCACCGTGACGGGAAAATCCCATTTCACATCTTCGTTTTGCGGCACGTAGCCAATCCGCTGCGGATCAGCCGCGACATCCAGCGTGCCGGATGTGGGGCGCAAAATGCCCATGATCGCCTTGAGGAACGTCGATTTTCCCGCGCCGTTGGGTCCGATCAGCGCGGTGCGTTCGCCTTTGTACAGCGTCACGCTGATATCGTGCAGCGCGGGCGGTTGATCGCCATAGCGCACGGTCAAGCGTTCGGCTGTGATCATGGGTAGTCGCGGCGCGGGTTCGATGTGGGTGGGCGTGCGCGGGTTGGCGGGCGCGGCGGCGATACGGTCATACAGCATAATAAACCTCTATGTAGGGACGCGAGAGAAACTTGTTTCTCCCGGCGCGTTCGCGTTTTTGAAACACCACCGCCCATCCTGCGTGTGGAGCCGCGCAAGATGGGCTTGGTTGGGGATTCTTCATCGCGTTAAACGACTGGCGCTACTGTAAAGCACTCACAATCGTTTGCGCGTTGAATACGATCAGATCGAGATACGTTGGCGCATCGCCATCGGCGGCGCTTAAGGCTTCGCTGTACAGGGACGTGATGACTGACACGCCCGCTTCTTGAGCAACCGCCGCCGCCAGTTGATCGCTGGCGCTGCGTTCCGCGAAAATCGCGGGGACGGCTTCAGCGCGTATGACGGCGATGAGTTCGGCAAGTGACTGTGGATCAATTTCACTGCCTGTCGATCCGCCTTCCGTGATCACGGCGGCAATTTCAAAGCCGTAGTGCGCGGCAAAGTATCCCATAAATTCATGATTGGTCACAAGGATGCGGTTTTCTTCCGGCAGTTCCGCGACCAATTCTTGAATTTCTTGATCAACCGCCTCCAGCCGCGCCGCATATTCGGATGCGTTGGCGCGGTAGGTATCGGCGTTGGCGGGATCGGCTTCCGCGTAGGCTTCCGCGATGTTGTTCGCCCATGTGATCACATTCAGCGGGTTCATCCACACATGCGGATCGCACTCGCTGGAGTGTCCTGCTTCTTCAGTCGCGTCTGCGTCCTCACCGGGTCTATCGTCCGATGTATCGGCATGATCTTCGTCGCTGTGGGCTTCACATTCCAAGCCATCACCGAGAACGCCCAAAATTTCAACGTCGCCGTGAGATTCTTCCGCGTCGTCTCCGTGGTCGCCATGCGCGCCAAGCGAGATAATCTCCACCCCGTTTGACGCGACGACAACCGGAATCTCCGTCCCCGCCGATTCGAGCATTTCGCCCAAGAATCCCTCATACCCCGCGCCAACGACGATCAACAGGTCCGCTTGCGCGACACGCGCCGCGTCGTTGAGTGTTGGCTCATACGCATGGGTATCGGCATCCGCCGGCAGCAGTGAATCCACCGCCACCAGATCGCCGCCGACGACGCGGGCAGCATCCGCGAGAATGGTTGTCGTCGCCATGACATTGAGCGCAGGCGACTGCGCGAAACCAACCAATGGAATCACCAACGAGAACAGCATCGCTACTGCAACTAAGCATGACGACTTCTTCAACAGACTTTGCCTCTCTATTGATACGGTGTCTCAATACCATAAAAGATACAAAGTCTCATTGAGATTGTCAAGTCACGATCCTGCTTGTGAGGCATAGCGTTCGTTGATCTGCTCTACAACTTCCATCGCCGTTTCCACCGAGTCGATCTTCGGCTGTGGGGTCACTTGAAGCCCGGCAGCGCGCAGGATGTTTTCGTCAAACCCGCCCGCCGTTTCGAGCATCATGCGGACGAACGCCTTCACATCGGCATTTCCGGTCATCCGAAACCAGAAATCGCCGTGGTTAGGCGGAATCTCCAGCGAGAAATGGATGAACGGGCAGCACAGGCGCTCCAAATTGATATCTTCGGCGGCAAGCACCAACAGCGACGACTCGCTTGGCAGACGCAGACCCCATCCGTTCGGCAGTTCTTGAATTTCGGTCACTGCCCCGTACAGCTTGGGCAGCACTTCATCGACCCACCACTGCTGCTGTTCGCGCGTCAGCGTGGTTGGATCACAGGCAATGACGATTTCATCTTGCGGGATTGTACTGCTCATGAGTGGACTCTCCTTCTTGATCGGTCACTGTTTTGAGCATACAATTTAAAGCGCACTTGAAAGCAAGAGGGAATTTTCATGAAAGACATGACAATTGGACAAGCCGCGCGTTATGCCGGAATCGAAACTTCGGCTATTCGCTATTACGAAAGTGTGGGGCTGCTCCCCAAACCGCGCCGCATCAACGGGCGCAATCGCCGTTATGACGCTGATGTGCTGAAACGGTTGGGGTTGATCCAACTGCTGCGCGATGCGGGGTTTGGCATCCGCGAATTGCAAATTCTGTTCAGCGATATCGATACCCCCGCGCCGACGACAACCCATTGGAAGCCGCTGGCGGAAGAAAAAGTCGCGGAGTTGGATGGGTTAATTCAGCGCCTTGTGGCGACGAGAACGTGGCTGTCGGAAGCGATCAAGCGCGATTGCAAAGGTATTGACGAGTGTATCCTGATCAACGTGAATGAAAGCGGCGCGGGGATGAAAGTCACGCTGTTATGCGAATTGAACGCCACGCGCACCGCGGCTGAAAACGTGTCCGATTCGCCCGCGTCTATCGACCTGCTAACGCTGTCCGCGCCGCTGCCCACGAATGATTCGTGAGGAAGCGTCAGCCGCATTTGTGTAGGGGCGCGCGGAACCCGTTCCGACGCGATGCGCCCCTATAATAACCTCTCGCTATCAAGATGTCGCTCCCTGTATGTATGCCCTGTGAGGGGGCGACAGCAGCAAATTTTCCGCAATGGTAGGGACAGGGCGTGCCCTGTCCGCGCCCTATCCATAATGAGAGACGGGCGTGCCGTTCTGCCTACGGCACGCCCGTCTCTCCCAGTAGAACTGTGAAGGAGTCACAGAGGACTTTGCTAAAGTGGGCTTACTGCCCTTATGCCGACTTGCGAATGGTCGCGGTGTCGTACTTCGATGGCGCGAACTCGCCAGACGCAAGTTCGTTGTACTGCGACTGAACGCGATTGCCCCATGCGACCATGCGCTTGCCCAGCGACACGATCAACACGGTATAGAAGGGCGCACGCACGGCAGTCGCTTCACGAGCGAGGCGAATGCGCGCCGCGCGGCGATATTGGTCATTCTGATTTTCGGTCACGATCCGACGAATCTGGTTCGGGTCATTGGTAAACATGTTGGTTGCTGCTCCCCTTGAGCTACTGCGGCGGCTTTCAGCCGTTTGGAAGGCGTACTGAACCTTGCCGCGTGTATCTACTACTACATGCGAATTCGAGTCAAATTTGTTCAAAATTGGTGGCGATGAATTTTCGCCAAGCGGAATGATGGGCGATTCGCCCCGTGCGCGCCTACTTTTTGCTGGCGAAGCTCGTTAGCGCGCGGACGGTATCAAGCATACGTTCTGTATTCAATGAGTAGCATTTGCTGACCTCCCGTCGCCTTTCGGTGATATACCCTGTCGCGCTCAACTGGCTTAAATGGCGCGACACAGAGGATTGGCTTAAACCGAGAATTTCGATGATATCCTGCGCGCACAATTCGTCATGTTGTGTGAGCAGTTCGAGAATTCGCAGCCGCACATCGTCCGCCAGCGCGTTCAAGCGCACCAGCAGTTCGGAACGACTCAGCGCCGATGACTGCGCCGCTGCGCCGCGCGGCAGACGCGCTCCGAACACAACATGGAGCGTTTCGCCATCGGGGAAGCGCGTGATATACGGACCGATATGCGCCGACGGTGTGAAGCGAACGCGAGTCACATCGGCAAGGTGATCATGCTCGGACATATGATTCCGCATGTCGCGCCCCGTCACCGCGCGGATTGCTTCAAGCACGGTCATGTCATTGAAGGTCATTTGGCGGTACGCACTGACCGACTCGTTGAGCATGGGCAGCACACGGTTATATTCCGGCTGTAACCACTGCGTCCATATCATCCGAATGTGACTGACGATTGTCGCCAGCATACGCGGCGGGTTTTGAGCGAGTGCCACGATCTGCTCGATATTCGGGTGACTGAACTCGCATTCCATCGCATGGCTGATGAATGCCTGCATCAGCGATGGGTCTTGACGAAGCTGCTCTGGTGTGGCGCGCAGATCGCTGTCCCATTTTTCCCCCCACTTTTCCGGGAAGGCGCTCCAATCTTTCAGCATGTCGTCGCGCAGCAAATAGGGGTCTTTCGCCGCTAAGCTGTCGAGCGCGTCGTCGAGCGAGTCATAGCCGTGAAGGATGCCCTGCTTGCCATAGATCACGCTGAAAAAACCGTCAAACACGATGATATTCAGGTCACGTTCTTCTGCCGAAAGCTGCGAAAGCGTATTCACAACCCAATCGCCCAAACCGGAAAGGCGCTCGGTTTCGTTGAGCAGGCGCATACTTTCGAGATTCGTCAGCACCGGGTCGAGTTCAAATTGAACGGTGACAACCTGCGGCGCGAGAATGTAATCCTGATCCATTGTGTCTCTCCAATCATGCACTTATGCGTCGTATTTGTTTTATGCATTTAAGCGTATAATCTACATACAGTGTACGACGCTTTTGACTCTTGTCAAGTGGTTTTGCCGCAATTATGGCGTGATTTTTTGGAAACAGGCAATCTGGTAGAAGGGAGGAGGAAAATCGCCGGACGGAGAGGCTTCCCCGCCCGGCTGAAGCACATGTGAATTACTGATTTTGCAGCAGTTGTTCGAGAATGTCCGCGAAGTTCGTCGGATCAATCTCCGCGATTTCCGTCACTACCAAATAACCGGGAATATTCTGGGTCGCGGTGTAGCTGCCCACCCAAATATCATACTGACCTTCCTGCGGGTTCAGGATATCAATCGTTGGGTTCAGCGTGTTGAACGAGTCATCACTGCACAGCCACGATCCATCCGGCTGATTGATGATCAGCGTGGTATCGCCGCCATCCGGGCTGTAGAAGAAGGCGCGGAAGCCCTGCGATTCACCCGACCACAACACTTTGTAGTCTGGCGATGGGGTGGCGTAGCCGAGACAGTTTTCGCCAAGCTGAAGCGAAGCTACATCGACGAACGCATCTTCCGTCGCGCCGCTGACAATTTCGACCACATGCGGGTCTTCACGGAAGCCGGCTTCCAACTGAATACCGCCGTAGTTGGCTTGCAAGTTGTAATCGAGCGTCGTGTAGTCCGGCGGGGGGGTCGGCGGCGCGTCTTCAATATCGGGAAGGTCTTCTTGTGTGCCGCCGCCGCTTCCCTGTGGCGCTTGCAAATCAAGCACCGTGCGGATTGCCGTCAGCGTGACGATGCCGCCCAAGCGTCCCCCTGTGCGTTCTTCACTGCGAACCACCGTTGGGATGCCGATAAATTCGCCCGCGTCATTGACCGCTGTGCCGCCCGAATTGCCCGGTGAAATTTCCGCGTCCGTCTGGTAGAGCAGGGGCAAGCGCCCGGCACTGCCAAAGTCTTCATTTTGGATTGTCGTGATCGACCCATTGGTAAAGACCAAGAAGCCATCGCCAATGCCCGGAAAACCGAAGATATGCACCGAATCGCCCAGCTCGACAGGTTCATCTGCGAGCGTGATAAACGGCAAATTGAGGCTGTCGTTATCCACGGCGCGACCATCTGCATCTGCGACAATCTGCAAAATGGCGAAGTCGAGATCAGGGAAGGTTTGTACGGGCTGCGCGAAGAAGCGCAGTACGGGAGGTTCGGCAACATCTTCAAGCATCAAAATGGCGAACTCATCGCCGCCTTCGATGACATGCACGTTGGTGAAAATAAACCCGCGCGGATCGACAATTGTGCCCGATCCCTGTGAGAACGGTTCGCCGTTGTCGATAGCGACGATTTGCACCACGCTTTGCGCCACTTGACGGATGACATCCCCGGGCAGGCTTTGCGCCAGCACAAGTGTTGGTAGGGCTGTAAGAAGAATCAAGAACACAAACAGTTTTTTCATGGACGTTTGCTCCCGTTAGCATTGTAGGCTAACTTTAGTGTAGCCCATGTCAGTATTTTTCACTCAATTACATTCTAAAAAAGCCATATAGATGGTGATCTTGAGATTGGCTTCGTTCTAACACACCACGTATCTACAGGGGATGAGCAGATTGGCTATCTGCGCTATAATCCACATCATGAACACGACCAACATACTCTCCAACCGACGCATTCATCGCCTCACCATCGCCTTGATCGCGGTGCTGATGGCGTTCATTCTCATCGCCTGTGATCCGCTCGCGCCAATTCCCACGCCAACTCCACAGGTGATCATTGTCACGCCGGAAGCAACCGCCACGCCGACGCTCACGCCGACTGTCGCTGCAACCGCTACGCCTACGCCATCCCCCACGCCCACCGAAACGGCGACTCAAACACCGTTCCCGTGCTTGGAAGACGGCGGGCAGGTGATCGCATTTGACGAGTTCCGCAGTGAAGTAGCGGGCGAGAATCTTCGCTATCGCGTGTACATTCCGCCGTGCTACGTCGAAACGCAGAAACGCTATCCGTATGTCATTCTGCTGCACGGTTTACGGCAAACCGAACTCGAATGGGAAAATCTGGGCGTGGTCGATGCGCTCGAACAGGGGATGCGCTTAGGTGTGTTGGGACCAATGATCCTTGTCATGCCCTTCTTCGGCACGATTGGCGGACGCGACAGCTTCCCGCCGGATCGCTCGTATGAAACCGTCATCTTGGAAGAATTGATCCCCGCCATCGAGCGCGATTTTTGCACATGGAATGCGCGCGAGTACCGCGCGATTGGCGGCATTTCGCGCGGCGGGTTCTGGGCATACAGTATCGCCATGCGCCATCCTGATCTTTTTGGAAGCGTGGGGGGGCACAGTGCCGCTTTCGATGAGGAAAATGCGCCCGCCGCCAATAATCCGTTGGAATTGGCGCTTAATGCGGCATTCCTGTCAGAGGCGAATCTACGCATGTATCTTGATAACGGCGCGCAAGACCCCGTAGGGACGGAACTGCAATTGTTCTCTAGTCGATTGAGCGCGCGCGGCATCCCACATACCTACATTATCAATCCATCGGGCGACCACAGCGACGAATATTGGTCGGCGCATGTCGCGGAATATTTGACGTTCTACGGCGAAAACTGGGCGCGGTCAACCAGCGCGCTCCCAAGCTGTCTCGAACCTAGCCCGTAAATTAAACCTATGCCTACTCCATTCACGCACCTTGCCATCGCTCAACGTATGTTGGGCGATGCGGCGATTCCCGCCGCGCATCGTGATCTGCTCATCGCCCATCGCGGCGCATTCTATCTCGGTCAAGTGGCGGCGGATGGGCACGAACTGTCGGCGGCGAAGCGTGAGGACACCCATTTCTACAACTACACTACGCCGATCACGGAGCATCCATGGCGCGTGATGATGGATCGCAATCCGTCATTGTGGGATCGGCATGATGAGCCATTTCGGGCATTTTTGGCAGGGTATATCGCGCATTTGGGTGTTGATGAGCATTGGCTCACAGCCATGCTTGCGCCATTTTTCGCGGAGCGTCCTGATTGGGCAGATCGCTACGAACGCTTTCTCATGCTGCACATCATCTTGATCCACATGGATGAACGCGATCATGCGGCGGTCACATCGGCGCATCTATTTCCGGCGGGGGATACGGCGCATCAGTTGGGGGCGGCTGCGCCCGCCAATTGGCTGCCCTTCATGACCGATCACGGGCTGCGGGAATGGGGCGCAGTCGTCTACCGTCAGATCAAGCCCGATGGACGCAGCGAAACGCTTGATATTCTCGCGCCGCGTGTGAAGAAAACTCCGGCGGATTTACGCTATATTCTTGATACGCCGAACGAGATCAACCGCCGCTTGTGGGCGTTTGTCCCGCGTGAGTATTGGATGCAAACCGAACGTGAGATGTATGCTTTCGCGCGCGACCAGATGATCGCGTACTTGGATGGGGCGCGATAAGCGCTAGGGGATAATTGCTGAGTACGTACCATCTCTCTTGCGGAGAATACTAGAGTCGGGCTTACCTCCTATTTTATATCACTTATTCTTCATCCGATGGGGAAGGCGGCTCGTTAGCTTCGGTAGCAATTTGCTCGTCTGGTAAGTCGAGTATGCGTGAACCACTTTCCTTATAGCGTTTGTATTCTACGAGGTTTGTGTATGGTGGCGTGGCAAATCCTTCTTCACGCGCCATATTGCGGGTACGGTAATTCATCCAGTAATCGTCAAATACTTCGACACCTAAATTAGCGAAGACACCAGTGCCATTCACCAATCGATCTAGTAGACTGTTGAACCAATATTCCGCGTATTGCCACTTCCCGCACGATCCGAGGCGATACGATATTTTTCGTGTAGGAAGAATTCAAAATCATGAGCGACAGATGGAATAGTTTTTAGATCATCTATGCTGTAGGTGCGCTGCTCGTCGATTTGTGTATTCTGGCTGTACACAACCCCTAACACGTAATGCTTCAAATATCGACTATACGGGAATGTGCTCAATGTAGCGCGGTTACGATCCCGAAAGCAGCCGCCAAACGTCCCCAGTGTCATCCCATTGACTTTCAGGTTTCCCGCACGATCCACACCGGTACGATAGGTGGTCTTGATGTCAAGTGCGTAGTAGTCACTTGTATCCGAAACAAAACTCACATCAGGGTATTGGTTTTGTTGTCGTGCCAGCATGATCTGATAGCGATTTTCGAGAGCGAATTGTTGAAGAACAGGAAAGAGCAGTAGTTCTAGAACTTTCGACAGGACTTTTGTATCGAGAGAAATTGTGTAAATACGCTGGTAAACGTCGATGAAACCTTTGACTGTCCATTCTCCAGTATCGGAAACTGTGCGCTCTTTGGGTTGATCAAAATATCGTAGGAGGCTTAAGCGGAAGGGATCGTCGTATTGCGTCATCGGTATACCTAATCGGTCGCAATCAGCAGGATTTCGTGGCTGTCGCGCTTTGAAAGCGCGTACTTTTGCGCTTTTTCTGCTTCATGAACATGCTTTTTGTGTCGTTTGAGCATTGTGATCAGTTCAGCTTTTGTCGGAATGCCATCATCACGATAGGAGATGACAATAATACTTTTTCGATGTCGTTCAATAACACGCTCAAACGCGCTCAAAATAGACTTCGGCTGATTCCAAACAGAGACATTTGGAATTAGCCGTTTATGTTTACTTGCTGTATCAATGAGATTTCCCCATTCGTGATAACGGGCGATTCCTTCCAAGAAATGATAGAAATCTCTGTAATCGACACCGATGCCTTTTTGATTCAAATAGGGTGGATCGAGATACACCAGATCAAATCCAGTTGGAGTATCAAACGCATCCACATTGATTGCGGAGTTTATTTTGCCGTTGTTAAACACGGCGAGATTTGCTTCTTGAGCATACTTTCTAAAATGTACTGGGAATGGGGTATCCCACGTGATCTTGTTTCCAAAAGAACGTTCAACATCTGCTTCTCGCATATATAAGTTGGCACGGTGAAACAGATTATAGGGACGTTTGACCAAGCAGGACTGAAACAACGCAAAAAAAGCAAGTGCCTGCTTGATAGGATCGATTAAATCTTGTTTGATACGGTAAACCGTTCTGTCAAGCCAACGGTTTTCATCAGGATAAAAGAAGACATTTTGAAAGTGATCGGAGATGAAAGAAGGATACTCCCCCGCATCATCTTCTCTGAGCAAATTGTCTATGTCTACAGTGGATAAAATGATGTCAGAGTTCTGTATCAGCGCAACGCCAATGAGCCAGTTAAAGTGTAGGAGATCGTTATAAGTAACTGTCTTGCCTAGCGCCTTGAACTGGTGGCTGACCGCACCCGTTCCCCCGAACACATCAAGAACTGAATCGAATTCAAGGGATGAAACGCTCTCAGAAATCCAATCTACGAGCTTGCGCTTGCTCCCTTGATACCGGGTCGATGGAAATTCGGCATTGAAATAGCCGGAACGATTTCCAAACATCGACTGCTGATATTGTGCCATTGGTCAAAACTCTAAAACATCAAGGAATTTGATTATACGGACTCGCCCGTGATTTGTGCCATGTGTTCCTCAAGGTGGCTGAACAAGCTGTTGATCAAATCGCGCACCGTACCGGTTTTTCCCCAAGGATGGCGCATTGTCTCGTCGATCTGTTCGGGGGTCATCGCGCCGATTAACACTTTCAGCCATCCCCGTGCCGCCGACCAATCCGCGTAGATTTGCTCCATCGAATCACCATAACGCACATGCGCCGCATTGGCATTGAAGTCGTCCTCATCGAAATCATCCGGCACATCGATTTCCCCGCCGCGGCGGTGGATGTACAAAGCGCGCGCCATCTCATTTTCCCATGTCACCACATGCGCGATTAAGTCCTTCACGCGCCAGTTTGTGTCCGCGTGTACCACCCGCAGTGGATCGTGATGCTGCAACGTTTCCAGCGCCGCCGCATAGGTGGAGTCGATGCGCTGGAGAAAGTCTTGTTTGTCTTGCTGCGTCGTTGCCATAGTCCCCATGACTACACTAAAACGAATGCTTATTCCGCGTCTACACGATACGTCAAATTATAATGCCCACCGTCGCGTTCAAACACGACCATAATCATTCCGCGTCCTGCATCGCGCGCGGAAATTACCGCGTCACCGAGCAGATCATCGCTGGTCAGAAAGTCTTTATCCCACACCTGCAAATGTACTTCGCCATCTTGAACAGGCAGCGGCAGCGCGCCCAATTGCAGCGCCGGATCAGCGTGCCAGCCGTCGGCCATCAGCTTGCGTCCGTTCGCAAAATCATAAGAACGCACCTGCCGCTTGTGCGTCGGCTTGTTGATCATCTTTTCGGGGTGGGCTTTCCACAAGGTTTGTCTATTCAGCGTGATGTAAATCTCATCGCCATCAAGTTCTTGCGCTTCAATGCATTCCAATGACAGGAGCTGCATTGTGTAGCGAGTCCCGTTATTCATGGTTTTACTCCATTTACTGCCGCGCCACAGGGGGAATCACCGCCCGGCGATTCTCCCTGTAGACACAAATGCGTTCATTCGCCGCCGAACAGCTCTGGCGTTTCACAGTCCTCACAGGCGACTGTTTCGACGGGTTCGCCTGCTGCCAGCGCCGCGACCCAATCGCGCAGACGCACGCCGTTCACTTGATATTCATAGAAGTTGTCGAATGGGATGATGCAGTGTTGGCTGCCCCATGCCGTGTACGATGCGAAATTATCGCCAGAATCGACCAACTCTTGCAGGTTAGCGGGCAGTGCTTCATCGTAGCCGAATCCGGTGCGACTTAAGCCGATGAATGAAATTTGCACTTCGTCTGCGATGGTATTGTAGCGTGTGAATACGTTGTCCGGGAACGCCGCCATCGGCACGCTGACGAACGTTTCAAACGAGAGGGTTTCCGGTGTCAGTCCTTCAAAGCCTTCGAGCGCGGGCAGCGCGTTGGCAATCGCCTCAATCGTTCCCCACTGCGTAAATTGCAGACTCAAATCCCCGCGATACCCCCCCGCCGAATCTGCGAAGACTGCCGCGCGCACGCCTTCATACTGGCTCATAATAGCCGACGACCAGAACTCCGCGCCGAGCGATCCCGCGCTGCACCCGCTGATAAAGACGGATTCCGGTTCGGCGTAATTTTCATAGGCGTAGCTCAACGCGGCGGTGGCATTGTTCACGCCGTTGTGATGCACGTCGATGTCCGAATACAGCGTTTGATACCGCTGTACGGTATCGCCCATATGCACATCCGCTGTGCAGTAGGGAACGAACACGATGTCATGGTCTGCCAGTGGGTTATCGGGATTGCTCAAGTTATACAAGCCGCTTTGCGCGATTGCCGGATTGTCGTTGGGTTCTTCAGGATTCACGGTTGAATCATATGTGCCTTGCGTATACGGACAGGTGAAGCCGTTCCAGCACGCGCCGCCGCCTTGAAAATCGATCCATAAGTTGTCGCTTTCGCCTTCGCGGGTGAAGAAGGTGTACGGCGATCCATCCGCGCACATCGTATCCCCGCCGGGACTAATCGCAATCCAGCCGTTGTCATATTCAGTGATGACCGCTTCATCTTGCGCGATGGCAGTGCTGATCACCAGCAGCCCGATACAAAGACAAAGCAGCATCCCACGCACGAGCATTTTCATAATGATTTTTTCCTTTATTTGAAAGTCTCTAGCGCAAAAACGCTGTAAACCAGCGCGTATTCAATGTAACACAAACCGAAACCAAAGGGATCATCACAACTTTGAAGGGAGTAGGGACGCGCAGAAAGGCACAACCATGACGACGCTGCGTGGACATGCGGGCGATGTGCGGGCGTGTGCCATCAGCCCCGATGGACGCAGGATTGTGTCTGCATCTGACGACAAGACGCTGAAAATATGGGGACTGCCTGAATAAACAGGCGTGTCAATCTTGATCGCTTTTAGAATTTGAATTCGATGAACTTGAACCGGTATTTTCGTTGCTGCGGGTGCGTGTGTTTCCGCTCAAAAAGCCTCTCGAACGCACATTCATCGAACCAGATGTTGACGCTCGGTTTGTCCACGCGCCTGTTGTGCGGCGTTCCTTCTGCGATTCTTCGACATCTTTGGCGTTTAGCCCTTTGCTCTTGATATCGGTCTGGAAACTGCTCCCTTTCGCCGTTTTAGTGAACTTATACTCACGCGCGCCCGGTCCTTGACCCGCATTCGTGATTTCGCCTTTCCCCAGTATTTCGAGTTCACCACCTCTATTGACTGCGCGATAATCGACCTGCCATCCAATGTGGTACAAATCAATTTTCTCTTTGGTCTTGATATTAAACGCAGTGACCCATGTTGAAAAGCTGTCGCGCCCGCTCGTTTCAACAAGTTCGAGGGGAACTCCCCCTACCGAGATTTTATAGCTAAACGAGAGAAATGGATCATCTTGCATAGTGACTTGTACTGGTGTGCCGTTTAGGGGAAGTTCAACCGCGCCCGCTCTTTCATACCACGGATAATCATCACATGAATCGCCATCAAACCACGGCGGATCAGGCAGCGTCACCGAGCGGATATATTCGGCGGCATTGTCTTTGCTGCGATAAACGCTGTTGCGTTCCACCCCAGAGACATACTGCACAAAGCCCACCTCCCAATCGCTCTTTTCTGGCAGGGTTGGTGAACGCCAGTTGGCGACGACGGACGCAGTGGGATTAAAACCTACAATACCCAAGCCATGCGGAAACAATCCACTGTCGCTGTTGGTATGCCGGTCCTTTACAGCAGCGACTGTCCCATTCAAATTGGGGTTGATGCTCACAATGTCAATATCAACAGTCTCGGCGATATCGCGAAAGGTTTGCACCATATTTGCGGGGGCGTGCGAAATCTGCGGTGGCAACGCGGCGCGCTGAAGCAGTCGATTCGTGGCACGGTTGCCAATTTGCCGCTGTAACGCCAAAACAGTATGCCCTGTATTGACTGCGTTAGGGTGGGAACTCGTCTTGTTGACGTTCTGCTGTGTAGACTCCGCGGGTGGTTGGTTCTTATGCCATCCAAGCGATTTGAACGTCATCTTTTGCCTTTCCCTCTATTGATATTCACGAACAGTTCTACTTCCTAAACTGCGTGTGTTCCCATTCGCTGAACTTATCCTGTAGCTTCAGCCGTTGATATTTGCCCGTTGTCGTCACGGGGATTTCTGTGCCAAATACGACGACTTTGGGCGATTTCTCAAACGTCATTTTGCTGCGGCAGTAGGCAAGAATGTCATCGGCGTTCAAGTTCGCGCCCGCTTCCGGCACAATATACGCGCCGACTTCTTCGCCATAATAGTCATTCTTGAACGCCACCGCCAGCGCCACTTTTACGCCCGCATAGCCAAGCAGCACTTCTTCAATGTCGAACGGGCTGAACTTTACCCCGCCCCGATTGATCAACTCTTTCAAGCGTCCGGTGATGAAGAAGAACTTGCGCCCACGATCATCGACTTGATAAAAACCTTCGTCGCCGCTGCGAAACCACCCGAACTTGAACGTTTCCGCGTTCGCATCTGGTCGCTTAAAGTACCCGTTCATCACATTATGACCGCGCACGCAAATTTCGCCGCGCTCGCCTGCCCCCAATTCGATCCCGCTGCCACTGGGATCAAAAATTGCCATTTCGTTTGGCTCAATCGGGCAGCCAATCGACGGATAGCCGTAGTCGAACATCCAATGGCGATGCTCGTCCCATGAGAGATCAATCGGCAAAAAGCACGAATAGCACGTCGTTTCGCTCAAACCATAGCCGTGCAAAATCGGGATGCCGAACTTTTCTTCAAAGTTCTTCGCCAGCGTCATCGCCAGCGTCCCCGCCCCGCACACGATATGGCGGAAATAGCGCAGATCATGTTTGCCCACGCCATCGCCCCACATCGACTTATCTTCGGATTCCTGTGCCGCCGCGTAATCGAGCGAGAATTGCAGCAGCGTCGGCACGACTGACACAATCTGCACGCGCTCGGCGGCGATGCGCTGCCAGAAGTGACTCGAAGAATAGGCGCGGTTCAACACGACGGATCCCCCGACGAACAGCGGCGTGATCAACGTGACGACGATGCCGTTGACGTGATGAATCGGCAGCACATTCATCATGCGCTGGTTGCCCGTGATCCCCTGCCACTGCGAGATGCCCTGCGCGTCGATGAGCAGGTTGTACTGCGTCAGCACTACGCCTTTGGGAGCGCCTGTCGTGCCGCTGGTGTAAACGAGAAGCGCCTCATCATCGAGCGTGGGCGAGTCTGTGGACGAAACGAACGTATCCGGTTTGTTGGCAATCGCTTGATTGAAGTTCACATACTCGTCACAGGGAGTCCCGCCGACTTCGACGATCTGGCGAATGTTCGCCGCGCCTAAGCCTTCGTCCGTCCCGTGAATGATCGCTTCGGCGCGTTCGAGATATTCGGCGCGCGCAAGGCACACCACCGCTTCGCTGTTGCGGAGAATGAACGCGATGCGGCGGTCATCTTCGGTGACGTTTTGCGGCGCAACCCGCGCGCCGATCAACCAGCACGCGAAATAAATGATCACAGTATCGACATGGTTGTAACAGATCGTCGCGACGGTATCGCCGCGCCGCACGCCGAGGTCGTCGTGCAGAAATCCCGCCGCTTGATGCACCGCCGCGTTGAAGCGCGCATATGTCCATTCATCACGGTTTCCGTCCGCGTCATAGTGGATCAAGAAGACTTTGTCCGGTGTGACCGTCGCGTGCAGCGAAAGCAGTTTGCGGATATTTTTGTACGGGACTTTGTGCTGCGTGTGCGCGATTCCGTTCAGCACCCGCGCCGCGTCGATGTTGGCGCGCGTCGTCGGGTCAAGGTCAAAAGTTTCGGGCATTGAAAGGTGTCTCCAGAAAATAAAACCATTATACCCTCATGGACGCACAATCATGGGCAGATACGTTTCGCCACCCCCGTATACCTGCCCCGCGCTGATCCGTTCCGGTGAACTGCCCCGCGCCGCCCGCACTTGATACCACCAACCATTATTTCCAGCGTAGATCACACTTGCGCCGTCGCGTGTCCATGCAGGCGGAATAAGGCGCACGTCCGCCGCCAAAAACTCGATCTCGCGCGAGTCCACCCACACCATGAACAGCGCCTTGCCGCCTTGACCATACACGCCTTCGCAGATAAACACCGCGCGTGTGCCATCAGGCGACCACGCCGGAAGTTCGCAGAAGCCATCGCCCGCTGTGAGCGAACGAACCCCCGTCCCGTCGCTGTTCATCATCATCACCGCCAATGCGCGCCGCTGCTGCGATTGAAACAACATGCGCGTGCCATCGGGCGAAGGCAGCGGGCTGTAGTTGTTGCCCGCGTAATCGGTCAGCCGTTCGGTGGACGCGCCGGACATTTCCACCCTATACACCTGATACTGTATATCGACATTAGCGCGTTCGTCACCATATTCGCGCGCGCCCACATACACCCACGCCCCATCGCTTGACCATGACGGTCTGCCGCTGGGGATCAAACTGCCGTTTCGCAGCGGTGTGCTGCCCAGCAGCACTTGATAGTCTCCCGTGAGCGTATCGAGCACGATTAAACTGCCTTCGCGCGCCGACTGCGTGCGTACCGCCGCCAACATCCGACCATCTGGCGAAAACGCCGCATACGTCCCGCCCAACACATACGTCCGACTGCTGCCACCGCGATCAACAGGCATGATGAGCATGTGCGTGAGAATCGCTTCCGGCAAATACACGCGGCGCGCAACCGCAAGCTGATCGCCAGCGGGCGACCACGCCAGCACATTTTCGAGCGCGTTTTGCGTGTGCAGCAGATCGAAATGGGCGGCAGTGGCGGTATCAAATAGGGCGGCGTTCAGGCTCGCGCCGTCGATGTGGCTGTAAGCGAGCGTTTCGCCGCGATCCGCCGCTACGCCCAACGCCACCGCCGCGCTCGACAGCAGCAGCGCCGTGATAGCGAACAGGATCGCAAAGCGTCCAACCAGCGGGATCATGTTTCAACTCGGCGGCTGTCATCATGGGATGTTTGAAGTTGAGCATAGCGCGAACTTATCTGTGACTCAAGCGGGATACCCCACACCACCAGCGCGTGACCTTTGTCCGTGCCGTATTTCACAAGCCCAGATTAAAATAAATCTAACGTGGCTGACTCGACGTTGAAGGAGGAATGCCTATGCTCACGAATGAACATCATCTCATTGAACCCCATGCCGTATTTATGGGGGGCTATGCGTTAGAACATAAAGTTGAAGAAGAAGTGTGCGCCTTACTGGACGACTTGCATCACGTTCACCCGCCGATAGTGACCGAGCGCGATCTTGAGCCGCAATCCGCGCCGCAATCCGCGCCGCTGCCCGTGCCTGTGCAGAAGTATCTCCGCCGTGCGGGCGTGATCGGTAAGCCGCGCACGCTTTTTGCCAAGATGCGTCTGCGCGGCGAGTTTCGCCGCTCACGCGAGAGCGCATGGATGCCCACCGTCAGCGAACAGTACAACCGTATCGATCAGCCCGCGCGCCTCTGGTATGCTACCATGCGAGTCGCCCCACTCATCAACTTTTACGTGCGCGATATTTACGCCAGCGGCGAAGGCGTGATGAATGCCCGCCTCACGCGCTGGATTCCGTTCATGGATGAACGCCACCCCTACATCACGCAGGGCGAATTAATGGTGGTGCTGAACGACATGATCTTTTTTCCATCGGCGCTGTTGAGTCCCAATATCACATGGGAAAGCGTGGATGATTATTCCGCGCGCGCCACGCTGCACGATCACGATTTGTCCGTATCGGCGCTGTTTGTCTTCAATGAGCAGTACGATGTCATCGACTTTGTGGCGAACCGTTATCGGGATATGGGTAAAAAGCAGTACGTGCAAATGGAATGGCACACGCCGATGCGCGGTCACACAGAAATTCATGGCGTGCGCGTGCCCACCGAAGGCGAAGTCGTTTGGCATCCGCCGGGCGAAGCACCGCTGTCATATTTCCGCGTGAAATTGGTGGATGTGCGGCATAACGATTTTTCGCGTTATCCCTAACCCGCGAAAATCAACTAAAAACCGCTTTATATAAAACGACTCAGCATAACTGCGAGTCGTTTTATATTTGCGACAACACAGGCTCACGGACTGCCGTTGGTCACGCACACATGGGGGATACTCATGACGGACATTACACTGCCTACGGATGCCTTGGTTATGAGCGTTGGCACCAGTCGCAATAATGCCCGCGCACGAGTAAAACGATGGCTCATCCTTGGAGCGACAGGCATCCTCTTGACGGTTGTTGGTGTCATCCTGAACAGCAGCCGGTCAACGGCGGGCAGCGCATTCGCGGTGGTGGGCTGCCTTGGTCCACTCATCACAATGTTCGCATTCTTCTTGCTCTTGATCACGCTGCCGTATGCGCTCCGCCGCACTGAAACACTCGATTTGCATGTCGATGGTTATGTCTTGCGCGACGCGACGACCAAAACCCCAAAACGCGCCGCGACATGGTCGCAGGTAGAGGACATTGTGCGCCCCAACAAAATGGAAGTCGATGGCATGGCGGGGGCATTTGGCGCAGCAGGGCTGCCGGGGATCGTCGTTGGTGCGCTGTTCGGCGCGGCGCTGAACGAGTCGATTCGCAAAGAAAACGCGACAAACGTGATCATCAAAGTGCCGGGGAAGTCGAGTTTCACGGTGGACTCGCGGTTTGAAGATGTGTTTCAAACGGTTGGCAAAATGCAGGAACTCGCCGTCGCGGCATGGGAACAAGAAGCCAATGCCGCCCTTGACGCGGACAAAAGCTACCCGATTGGCAAGTTCATGGTGAGTAAAGCGGGGATCGCGCTCAAGAATAAATTCGCGGCGTGGGATGTGGTGCGCGACGTGATCTGGTTTGATGCCGGACAGATTGTGACACTGCAAGTCAGCTATGACGAAGCCGGGAAGAAGAATCCGCAAAGTTTCGCATCCCCAGTGGGAATGCGCGGTGAGGTGCTGATCAATCTGGCACGCAAGTTTGGCAAGGTCGCGCCTAAAAAATATGACTTGAATAAACCGATCTAGAAAACAGTTGATTTTCTTAAGTAAAAGTCCCCGCGCACATAAACGGGAATTGATCTACACTGAAACAAAAATGTAACGTGTAGAGAGGGGGAATTGGTAGCATGATGATTCCGAAATCGCGTTCCCGTTTTTATCGCGTTGGCTTACTTGCAATCATCCTTTGGTTATTTGTGCTGTACAGCGCCCTTTCCAGCGGGATCATCGCCGCGCAAAATACCGCCTCCCCCGCAAACGATGTTGCGGAAGCCGCGCGGGTATTGACCGCGCTCAATGGGTGGCGCATCGAACAAGGGCTGTCACCTTTTCAACCGGATGCCACGCTCGAACGCATGGCAGTCGATCAAGCCGCGTATATATTGTCACTGCCGCAGATTCCTGCCGGCGGCGCGATCCACAACGGGCGCAGCGGCGAAAGCGTCCGCGAACGCGCCGTCCGATCCCCCTACAACTGGAGCAGCTACGGCATTAACCCGGCGATTGGCGAAATCGCCTATGTGGGCGCGAATGTCAGCGCGGCAGTGCGTTTCTGGCGCGGTTCAGACATTCACAATCGTACAGCGATGAATTCGTGGTATCGCCAGATTGGGATTGCCGCGCTGCCGCATCGCTTGGGCTTTATCTACATTGTGGTGGTCGGCTCACAGCCCAACGTGCTGCCCGCGATTGCCGATCCCGCCAACAACCGCTTGTATCTCACCAATGACCGCTTCACATCCGGCACAGCGACATGGATTCAAACCGCGACACAGGTTCGCCTGTTCGACGCGCTGGGGCGGCCTCTTCAGCGCGATTGGACTCCTTGGCAGCCCGTTTTGCCGCTGCCGCAGGGGGTGGGGGATCGCCTGTTTGTCATGTACAGCGATGGCACATTCTTCACCATGACGGAAGTCGCGTTGGATACGTGGCTTGTGCCGCAGACGGTCTCGGCGACCACCGTCGCCGGGCTGCCACCCACCCCGATTCCCACCGCGACTTCGCTTGCGCGCGCGAACGTCACGCCTACACCGCTTCCGCCGACTCCCACGCCGATCACGCAAAATGTCGTCGTGCAGCCCACCGCGCAGCAAACGGCTGTCGCCAGCAGCGGCGAACCCAACGTCATGTTGATCTACAGCGCGCGCACGCTCACCCTGCAAAATATCAGTGCCGCGCCGCTTGCTGTGCGCGAGATCATTTTGCGCGGCGGTGGGGTCAACCTGCCTGTGACATTCTGGGATACCCAGTGGCTTAGCGGTTCGCTCGATGCGTTGGCCCCCCGTGACTGTCTGCAAGTATGGGCATGGACGGAAGCGAGCGCGCTCCCGCAAGAACCCGCGTGCCGTCAGCGGCGTGGGGTGATTAATGTCGCGCCGGATCGCTTGTTCTGGCGTTCCAACGATATCGAAGTCGTGTGGCGCAATACCACGCTGGCGATTTGCACAATCGCGCAGACAACCTGCGCGTTCCGCGTGCCAAACCTGAATGATCTGCAAGCGGGCGGCGCTACATCGCAGTAACCCGTTTATTGTTGGTGATTGTCGAGCGCCAGCACACGCTCGGCAATCACCGTATCGAGATCGGGCTGCGCGCGCTGGATAAGCGCCCCTAAGTGATGGCGAAAGCGCCCATCCCCAAGCGCGGTCACCAGCGCCGCCCCGGTGGAAATCCGCAGTTCGGCGTTGGCTTTCGCGTTCGCCAATTCGAGAAAATCGGCAGTCGATTCCCAGCCGGGAATATCGCTCATGTCGGCATCGAGCGACTGTGCGAATGTTAAGCCCCAAGCCGCCAACACGCCTTCGCTCTCAATGATCAATTTTATCAGCGCGTCACGCACAGCGATGGCTTTTTCGCTCAACGGCGCGCGCGCATCGATCTGCTCCGCGATGGCGGCAGCCTCGGCATCGCTTAGTGTGATGCCTTGCGAAAGCAGCGGGCGCTTGAACTGGCGCAGCAGAATCGTGAGCAGCTCAGCCAGCGGCGCTTGGCGGTAAACGGCAGTCGGGTCGGGTCGCATCATCGATCCTTACTGGTCGATTCGGTGTAGAATCGAGAAAAGTGGCGGTAGGTGGTTGTATGACACATCGGTTGATCACTCAAGATGAAGATATTTTAGGCGGAATCCCCGTCTTTTATGGTACCCGTGTTCCGGTTCAAAACCTGATTGACTATTTAATGACGGGTGAAACCATTGACAGTTTTCTTGACGAATTCCCGACTGTCACCCGTGAGCAGGTAATTCGCTTTTTAGAGTCGGCTGGAGAACTTGTGGTAGCAAACTCACATGAAAATTCTAATTGATGAGAGTTTGCCACGTAAGCTGAAAAACGAACTGCCGGGTCATGCAGTCTCTACTGTTCCAGAAATGGGATGGGCAGGCAAAAAGAATGGCGAGTTGCTGCGCTTGATGTCGGATTTTGATGTGTTCATCACGATTTGATGGGAATTTGCGGTATCAGCAAAATCTCGCGCAAAGTAAGATCACTGTCGTAGTGTTGTCAGCACCCAACAACAAACTTGAAACTCTCAAACCGTTGATGGGACGTGTTTTTACCGCATTGAACACTATCGAAACGGGGCAAGGAATTGTCCTTAGAATCGAATAGGTAGAAAATACTCACGGCAGCGAGAGCAGCCATTCTTGCGCGGCGATGATAGCGCGTAGGTTGCGCTCAAATTCGGGATCATCGTCGCTGAGCAGTTCCACATCGGCAGACGGAATGCCGATTCCGTCTACCCATTCCGGCGCTGTCCCGCTGACCGGATATGCCGTAAACGCCGATCCCCACGAATAGCCCGCCGCTTCGCCCACCACTTGCGCCAGCATATTGCTCCGCCCGGTGAACGTGAATGCGGCTTCGCGGCAGTTCCCCGCGAACACCCCGCCCGCCGAACTGTGATAAAACAGCGCCGCCGCCGGACGAATCGACTGGATATATGCCGCCAGCGCCGATGTTTCGGGTTCGCTGAAGGGATGCGCCCCCGCGCTCACGGGTGTGGTGCGCCATACCGCATCCGCCGACCAATCACATCCCCAATTCCGGTTGAGATCCACCCCATTGGCATTGAACCGCCCGTCGAACGTGCGCCCTGTCGCCAGTCCATCAGGGTTTGCGGCCCGCACGATATGGATGCTCATGCCCGGCAGCACATCCGTCGGAGTCGCGGCAAAATGCGCGATCAGCGCGTCCATCAGGTCAATCGTGTTCGCTTCATAGCCGCCGTGCATCCCGCCGACGAGCAGCAGCACGCGCGATCCTGTACCGAATCGGCGCACGTTGATCTCTCGCCCTTGAATCGACAAGCCAATCAGCACGTCGGCGTTTGTGTTGATGAACGGCGCGGCGGGCGGCGACGTGGGAACAGATGCGACACTCACCGGAGTCGCCGTCACGATCACGATGAACGGGGTATCACTCGCGGCAGGGATTGGCGTGTCCCCGCTGATGATCGCTGTCGATTGAACGGGAGATGCGACAAGCATTGGCATCGCTTCGATGGGGCGGGGTGTTTGTGTCGGCGCAAGGATGAGCGCGGGGCGCGGCGTAGGCGATTCCGGGGCAGAATCGCTGCTGATAGTCGGCGTGACTAAAGTCGTTTGGCACGCGGCAAGTGTCAGCGTTATGATTAGGCAAAACAGCTTCACGCTTAGAGAACTCCACCCTACTATGGTCATTCGTTGATGCAGCCGCGTCCGCCGGCGTGACCGCCTCAACAGAAGCAGCAGTCCGGCGCGGATTTCCGTATAGAGAAAGTGGTGCTTCATGATGATCAACCCACCTAAGCCCACCGTCAGCGGCTCGCAGCGCCCAATCAGACCTTCAACATCCCGTGTACGGCACGCAGTCGCGTTTTTGTGCATCGTGCTGTTAATTACGCTGGTGTTGGCGGCGTGTCAGCCGCAGACGCAAGAACCTGTCGTGATTCCCACGCTCATCATGCTGCCGTCCGAAACCGATACGCCGATTCCATCGCCCAGCCCAACGCCGACTAGCACATCGACTCACACCCATACCCCCACGCCTACCGAAACAGCTACCGGTACGCCGCCTGTGATCGCTACATCACTCGCGCTGGCGGCAACCGATACGCCGACTGCAACCGCGACGTTTACGCGCACAAACACGCCGACCTTGACGGCGACAGCGACCAATACGAACACCAGCACGCCATCGCGCACATTCACGCGCACGGTTACGCGGACGTTCACCCCTACAGTGACCCCAACCCCCACCCCCACGCCATCCCCAACACTGACTCCGACAGCGACGATTGCGCTGCCCACCATTCAATCGTTTGGAGCAAGCGCGACCAGTGTCGCGCCGGGAACGACGGTCATTTTCGCATGGGCGGCGCAGGGCGATACCGCCCGCCTTGACCAGCTCACCGTTCAAGGCGCGGTTGTGCAGTCTTTCCCCGTCCCTGTGACCGGGCAGTTTCCGGTGATTATTCCCGGCAATTTCGGGCGGCAGATCATCTATCGCTTGGCAGTACAGCGCGTAGGACAGGAAACCACCCTCAGCGTCGTGATCAACGTCTTGTGTCCAATCGCCTATTTCTTTGGCGATGCGTTCGCGCCGCAAACCGCCGGATGCCCCGGCGGGCAGCCGAGTTCGGGCGCGGGCGCGTTCCAGTCCTTCCAAAACGGCGTGATGGTGTACGTCAACGCGGCGGTGAACGGCACCCCGCTCAACAAGATTTACGGCTTAACGAGCGACAATCTATACGTCGGCTACGTCAACGCTTGGGACGGCACGAGTTTCCGCGATGAAAACGAACCGTCCGGCGCGTTTGATCCGCTTCAGATGTTCAACTGGGCATACTATAACACGCTCGCGCCCATCGGTGGGTGGAACTCCGCGCTGGGGTGGGGCATTACGTCGATTGATACTAGCAGCCGCACCATCCAATACGAAAACGGAGTGGGCGGCACGAATCCATTCTACATCGACGGTCCCAACGGCGCGGTCTATCGCTTCAGCGGCGGCGATAACGGTTCATGGACGCGGATTAAGTAGAAGCGGTTTCAAAAGGACGCGCAGAAAGGCTTGTCCGCAAATTACAGCCTCTCGTTCGATGTGCAAAGCGCTGTGGCTGCGAACAGCCCATCGGCTGAAGCCGCTTGTAGCACGTCTGGGTGCGGTGCAGTCCGCTGAACCGCACGGAGAGAGGCAGCAGCGAAGGTTTTCGGGGAGATAAAGCGCCTGACCACCCAATTCGGTAGAAGGGGGAAAATCGCGTTTTTGTGGTATAATTGTTCTACTGATCCCCTCAAAAAATGCGGCATGGATTCCGCCTGAAACCCTTATGGAGATGACCCCATTTCAGCGGCAGGTCATAGAGATTGCCGCTGATCACACTATCTATCTCGAAGGACATGCGGGCAGCGGCAAAACGACTGCCGCAATCGCCCGCTTGATGCGTTTGCTCGACAGCGGGGTACAAGCCAAAGATGTGCTCATCCTTGTGCCGCAAGCCGTACTCGCCATACCCTACCACCGCGCCATCCGCGATGCCAAACTGCCTGCTGGCGGCAAAATCGAAGTGCTGACGTTTGGCGGCTTGGTGCTGAACACGATCAAGCTGTTCTGGGCGCAAGCCGCCAAGCGCGGGGGATTCCGTGCCAATTTGCCGCCGTCGTTCCTCACGCTCGAAACCGCGCAGTACGTGATGGCGAAAATTGTCGATCCGCTGATGGACGACAAAGGCTATTTCGAATCGGTGACGATTGACCGAAGCCGCTTGTACAGTCAAATCATCGACAACCTTGAAAAAGCCGCGCTTGGCGGTTTCCCCACAAGCGAAATTGGTGAACGGCTGGACAAAGCATGGATTGGCGACAGCGCACAGCGGGTGATGTTTCAGCAGGTGCAGGAATGCGCGGATCGCTACCGGAAGTACTGCAAAGAAAACAACCTGCTCGATTTTTCGCTGCAAGTGGAAGTGTTCCGCGACAATTTGTGGGGACACCGCGAAAGACTGGTCAGAGACTATTGGATGAAACGTCACCCGCATTTGCTGGTGGATAACGCCGAAGAAGGCACACCCGTCATGCACCGCGTGGTGCGCGATTGGCTGAAACAAACGAAAAGCGGAATTGTGGTGGTGGACACTGAAGCCGGATTCCGGCAGTTTTTGAGCGCCGATACCGAAAGCGCAGCGGCGCTGAAAAGCGCATGTAAGGTGAAGGTGGCGTTTGAAGACTCGCTCGTCACCAGCCCGACGGTGGCGGCATTAGGGGATGAACTAGCGCGCGCGCTCGATCACTATGCGCCGCAGCCGGAAGAAAATCCGCGGGACGCGCTCAACTTTGAAGTGCGCCGCTTTTATCCACAAATGCTGACGTGGGTCGCGGACGAAATCACATATCTGGTGAAGAATCAGGGCGTGCCAGCCGGTGAGATCGTGGTGCTTGCGCCGTATTTGTCGGACGCGCTGCGCTTCACGCTGATGAAGCGCTTGGAAGGGGAAGGCATCCCGGTGAGGTCCCATCGTCCGTCGCGTGCCTTGCGCGAAGAACCCGCCGTGCGCTGTCTGGTCACACTGGCGCAGTTGGCGCATCCCGAATGGGGGTTAACGCCTTCGACATTCGATGTGGCGTATATGTTCATGCAAGCGATTGGATCGGCGGGGGTGGGGCGCACGATGGACTTGATCCGCGCGCAGCTTCTCGCCAACGAAGCATATCCGCACAGCAGTAAAGCGCGGTTGTGTCCGTTTGAAGAACTGAAGCCAGAGACACAAGAGCGCATCACGTATGTGATCGCTCCCCGCTATGAGGGGCTTCGCAGATGGATCGAAGAATACATCGCGGAACGCGAGCAGATACGCGATAAACTGCGCGCGAAGGCGAAGGCAGAGGCGGACGCGGCGCAAGCAGCCGCGCAGATTGCCCCTCCCGTTGAAGTTGTGCAGCCGAAAACGCGCGGACGCAAGAAGAAATCCGCGACACAGGAAGCGCCTGTTGTGGTTGATCCCTCACAAATTGAAGCGCCTGTGCGGTTGGATCACTTTTTCAGCCGCTTATTTGGCGAAGTGCTGTCGCAGCGGGGGTTCGGTTTTCACAATGACTTTGATGCGGCAACCGCCGCGGGAAATCTGGTCGATTCGGCGGGGAATTTCCGGCGCGGGCTGGAAAATCGCGCGCCGCTGGTGACGGGCGGAGTAAAGAACGCCGCCCATGAATATATCCGTATGATTGAACGTGGGCTGATTGCCGATCAATATGTGCGGGCATGGACGCTGGACGAAGAAAACACCAACGCGGTGCTGATCGCGCCCGCATACACGTTCCTGATGCGGAATCAGCCAGTGGATGTGCAGTTTTGGCTGGATATTGGCAATCGTGGCTGGTTCGAGCGGCTGTATCAACCGCTGACGCATCCGTATGTGCTGCGAAGTACGTGGAATATCAACGACAAATGGACAGACGAACACGAGTTTGAAACGCGCCGCCGCACCCTGTTTCATCTGGTCATGGGGTTGATTCGCCGCTGCCGCAAGAAGGTGTATTTGGGATTAAGCGAATTGGGCGAAAGCGGCTATGAATCGCAAGGGGAACTGCTGGCAGCGTTCAACAAGGTGTTAAGACGGTTGAATGCGCCGCCGCCCGCAGAGGCGACCCCTGTGGAATGAGCTTCGCGGGGAGAACATGCCGGGCGGAATAATGATCTTTTACCAAATAAATGCGGATTATCGTTTGTAGGGCGGGCGCAGTCCCCCCCGTGTTTGAGCGAACGGACGAGACAGACGAAACGGAGTTTCGCACGTCCCTACAAATACCGAAATTGTTTTCGACGGTACACCGTGTTTATTTGAAAATTGCATCATGTCGCCCCTAACAAACGTTTTTGCTCCCCTTCTGTTTGATCAAATGTAAATGAACGGAATGGAATAATGCCCTTCAAACCACGACCAAAACAGGCGGAAGTGTTGAAATATCAGCGCGGATGGATGGGTGTCGCCGCCGTTCCCGGTGCGGGCAAGACGAAAACGCTGTCCGCGCTTGCCGCCAAGCTCATCTACGAAAACCGCCTGCGCGATGACCAAGAAGTGTTGATCGTCACGCTGGTCAATTCGGCGGTGGATAATTTTTCTCGCCAAGTGCGCGAGCTGCTGGCAGAAACCAAACTGCTGCCGAATTTCGGCTATCGGGTGCGAACGCTGCACAGCTTATGCAGCGAAATCGTCCGCGAACGTCCCGGTTTGGTGGGGCTGGCGGATGATTTCCAGATTGTGGATGAGCGCGAAGCGGCGGGCATCCTCTACGATGCGGTCAACGCATGGGTGCGGGCGAATCCCGACAGCTTGGATGAATTTCTCGCGCCCGATTTTGACCAGAGCAAGGTCGATTATGTGCGGCGCGAATCGTGGGGCGAAGCGGTGTCCAGCATCGCGGGCGCATTTATCCGCCAAGCAAAAGATGAGCAGCTGCTTCCCGATCACATCCGCCAAGGGCTGGATAAACGGGGGAAACGGCTGGCGCTTGCCGAAATGTGCTATGAAATTTACGCCAATTACCAACGCAGTTTGCATTATCGCGGGGCGGTGGATTTTCAAGATTTAATTCGCTTGGCGCTGCAAGCCTTGACGCTGGACGAAGGCTATTTGAAGCGTCTGCGTAACCGATTCCCATACATCCTTGAAGATGAAGCGCAAGATTCGAGTTTGCTGCAAGAGGATATTTTGCGCTTGCTGGCAGGAAAAGAGGGAAATTGGGTGCGCGTGGGCGATCCCAATCAAGCGATTTACGAGACATTTACGACGGCCCGCCCGGAAAACTTGATTCGCTTCATCGAAAGTCAAGAGGTCACGCGGCGCGAACTGCCGGACAGCGGACGGTGCGCGCCCAAGATCATCAAACTCGCCAACGCGCTGATCGATTGGACGCGCGAACGCCATCCCAACCCGGCGATCCGCCAGCGCGAATCCCTGCATCTCCCGTACATTCGCCCGACGGGGAAAAATGATCCGCAGCCGAACCCGCCGGATGATGCAGCAAAAATCACGTTTTACGCTAAGGCGCTTACGCCCGCTGAAGAAGTCGAAATCGTGATCGAGTCGATCAAGCGGTGGCTGCCAGATCATCCTAACGAAACTGTCGCCGTGCTTGCGCCGCGCAACAAACGCGGCTTTGAAATTGTGGATGCGCTCAAAAACGCCAAACTCGATTATGTTGAACTGCTGCGCTCAACCACATCGACGCGCGAAGCGGCGGGGGCGATTGGCAACATTTTGAGCTATCTCGCCAAACCGGGCGATGCGAATCGGCTGGCGACGGTGTACAAAGTGTGGCGGCGCGAAGAACGCGATGATCCCGAAGCATCCGCGAAGCTGGAACGAATCGCAAAGGCGATTCGCAAGTGCGCGCATGTCGAAGATTTGATCTGGAATTCGCTGGGACGTGATTGGCTGGATGACAGCGAAGAAGCCGCCGAACTCGCTAAAGAAGATCCGTATGCGCGCGGGCAGTTGGAAGTGTTCCGCACGCTCATCCGTAAATGGCAGGAAGCGGTGCTGCTGCCCATCGACCAGTTGATCTTGATTTTAGCCGGCGATTTGTTCGCGGGGGCGGCGGATTTAGCCATCGCTCACAGTCTCGCGGTGCTGCTCAATCAGCGCGCAGATGTTCACCCGGATTGGCGGCTGCCGCAGTATGTCGATGAACTGGCGGCGATTGCCCGCAACGAGCGCCGCTTTTTGAGTGTAACCGAAGATGATCGCGGCTTTGATCCCGAACTGCATAAGGGCAAGGTCACCGTGGCGACGATGCACAGCGCCAAAGGGCTGGAATGGGATCGGGTGCATTTGCTGTCACTGAACACGTATGACTTTCCCGCTGCGCTGCCCGGCGATCAGTTCATCAGCGAACGCTGGTTCGTGCGCGAAGGAATTAACCTTGAAGCCGAAGCACTCGCACAACTGAAAGCCATCAAAAATGGAGAAGAATATTTTGAAGGCGCAGCGAGCGAATCGGCGCGGCTGGATTATGCCGCCGAACGCTTGCGTCTGCTGTACGTAGGCATCACACGGGCGCGCAAAGAACTTATCGCCACATGGAACACGGGGCGGCGGGGCGATCAACAGCCAAGCGCGCCGTTCGAGGCATTAAGATCGATTGTCGAGGCGGAAAACCTCTAAAGGGCTATTGGGCGGCATCCTCACATTCCCCCTTTACGGCTGCATTAGAAAAATTTGAGATGATGCCTCTAGGGGGACGCGCATTTTTTGCGAACAGTGTATAAATAAAATCAGTGTTGGAGCAGTTCTTCAGGAGAAAAATCAATGCGTAAATTCCTAATCCTTGGTCTGTTCGTATTGGCTGTGTTCGCGGTGACAATGACCGTGTTCGCGTTGGGACCTGCGCCTTCGTGGCAGTTGAATCTGGCCCCAGCAGGGGTATGCACAGACGACGATGTGTTCATTCCCGGCGTAGAAATCAACGCGCCGTCGCCCGCGTCGGAATTGGGGACGTACAGTGCACCGGGATTCCCGAATTTGGGTTACACCCAAGACAGTAATTTCACCGGGGTGGGCACGTTTGGTTTCACCGTGTTCACCGATCCGTATGTGCTGCCCGCCAATACACAGGTAACGCTGACCGTGACGACGTATAAGGGTCCGAACTATACGGGCGGCGTTGCGTACATCAGCAGCATGACATGGGACTGCACGACTGGCGTGATTAGTTCGCTCACCAACACGGAAGTGCTGCCCGCCTGCCCGAATCCGCTGCTCGCTGGTTCGGTTGTCGGTGAAGCCCCCGCTGGCGCGCAGGTCTACTGGGCGCCGAATGCCGGAAGCGCATCGCCGGGTGTAGTCCTCAATCCGGGGACGTACTGGGTGATGGGTGTCGATGAAACAGGCGAATACTCAAAGATTTGGCTAACATGCGAAAGCGTGTTCTGGGTGCGTTCGGATACGCTCCAGCCCAGCTATCGCCCACCGCAAAACGGGCAAGCACTGCCGACGCGCGTTGTGAACTAGCCGCGTGGCTTAAATAAATAGAAGTGGGGCATCAAAACGGCGCGATCTCGACTGGATCGCGCCGTTTTTTCTAATGGTGTTCGATTACGCGGCGGCTCGCTGTGCTTCCGGGAACTTGCTGTTCAGCGCGATTCCTGTGAGTATCCAGCTAATCGCGATCAGCGCCAGTATGGCTGCTGCGCTCCAATTCGCCCCCATCGGTTCGCTTTGATTTTGCAGCGACAGCACGATTATCGTGAGTGGAAGCCCGCTGCCGATCAAAGGCGCAAAGTGCCACTTGGGTAAAAACGGCTTGGACGCTGCCATGCCGCCGAACACACTCACACCGATCAAATGCACTAACCAGCCAAGCATCATGATTATCCATGCGCTGTCCGAGATAAAGAACGTGAATACCCACGCAAACGCCATCACCAGCCCGCCGCCAACCGCCGCTGCCATCGTGATACGCCCCAAAATCTCGAATCCACCGTTGTAGCGCATCCACACCCCCAATAAACCAAGCGAAACCAGCAGCATCCCCGGTCCTAGCGCGAATATCGCCAACTGGTATATCCCGTAAAACGTATAGTGCGATCCCGGTTGAAGCTGGCTAATCCCGGCGCTGCCGATGAGCAGCCCGCCGATGATCAGAAACAGCCCGCTCCACTGGATAAACTTTGCTTTCGTCACGGTAAATTTGACCTTTCTGCGTTCTTCGATGACGGTGAGAATCAGGTCAAGCAGGGCAGATGTCCACCAGTCGAGCAAGCCCCACGCGCCGCCGCGTCCATAGGCATCGCGGCACATATCGCGAAAGACCTGCGTCATGTGCTGTCCATAGCACTTCCGGTAATCGGTGGGATACAGGACGAGCAGCGCGCGGTAGAGGTTTACCGAAGCCGTCAGCAGTCGCGGCACACGCGGATGGGTGATCATCGTTGTTTCTCTCCCCGTTCGGGTTAGGATTGCCCCAGAAGCCTTTTCGACTGGGCGGCATGTAGCAGCGCCGCCAATCGTTTTGCTTCTGCGCGTGCGGCCTGTTCGCCAAATGGCGTGATGCGGTAGTAACGGCGGCGTTCATCGTCCAGCGCCGGATCGGGGCGTTCGTCACTTTCGACGATCAATCCGGCTTCAAGCATCCGTTTGATCGACCCGTAGAGCGTGCCCGGTCCCATCTTCATGTCGCCGTTGGTGATTGCCAACACGTCCTGCATAATCCCGTAACCGTGTTTTTCTCCATCCGCCAGCGCCAGCAGGATGTGGAAAACCGCCGGGGTGAGGGGTAACATCCCCTCCGGGTTGGTGCTTGCATTTGCCATGCTTGACCCTATGTATATCAACTCTGGATATATCCGTTACGGATACAATATACCCGTTTCCGATAGATGTCAAGGGGGGCGTGAAACAAAATTCTCTAAGAGATAGGACTGTCACAAAATGGTCGGCTGGGACATAAATTTCTGTCTTCATCACGCCCAAAAACGGTCTGAAGATAGCAGGCTTAAGGGTCGGGGTATCTCGCAAGCCAACAACCCTTGTTGAACCCTTAAGATCGCCCCGATGGGACGTAAAACTGCTCAAAATCGAGACACAAAGGACATAGTTCTTAAGGGTTTACGCCATGCTCCCTAACGATTTCCAGTTCAGCCAGAGCAGCTTGCAAGACTTCGCGGACTGCCCGCGCCGCTTCTACTTACGCTATATCCGCAGAGTCAACTACCCAGCCGCCATCAGCGAACCGCTTGAAGATGTCGAAGCGCATATGGCGCGCGGCGATGCTTTTCACGCGCTGGCGCATGGCTATTTGATTGGCATTGACAAGGATGAACTCGCGGAAACCATCACGGACGATCAGCTTGCCGTGTGGTGGGAAAGCTGGCTGCGCGCCGGCTTGCGCGATCTCCCACCTAATCGCACGCCGGAGATCACGCTGACCGCGCCGCTGGCGGGGTATCGCTTGATTGCCAAGTATGACCTCATCGCCCTAGATGAACATGGTCGCGTCGTCATTGCCGACTGGAAAACATCGCTCAACGTGCCCAAGCGCGAACGTCTGCTTGACCGGCTGCAAACGCTGGTGTATCGCTATGTGCTGGTAGAAGCAGGGCATACGCTTAACGACGGCAAGCCGATCACGCCCGATCAAGTGAACATGATGTATTGGTTCGCCGTCCAGCCGGAACATCCGATTCTACTTGGGTATGATGCTGTCGAACATGAACGCACGCGCGCTCTGCTCACTGGCATGATCAAGGACATTCAGCGGCGCTGCGAAATCGGCGAAAGCGCATTTGAACTCACAAACAATCTGCGGCGCTGCGATTTCTGCCAGTATCGCTCGCTCGACGAGCGGGGGACAATGGCAGGAAATTTCTACACATTTGGCGATGATGGTATGAGCGTCGATGAGCCGACTGATTTTGCCGATGATCTGCCGCCTGACTTCACGCTCGATCAAATCGCAGAGATTGAGTTCTAAGTGCCCCATCCGCTCATGCTTTCGCTTACGGTTACAGCGACGAGATGAAAACATGCTTCGCCCTAACCTTCACCGTGCGCTTCTCTGCAACCCCTTGCGTCAAAATCCGTACTACCTCGTAGTTCTCATCGCGCCCCAACATTGATAGCATAGGATAGGCTAGTACCGGACACGACACGCAAGGAGCGCCAACTTGAAGCGAACTCGACAATCGATGCTGATCATCACCCTAACAATGGTGATTCTCGCGGGCTGCACAGGCGGATCAACGAGCGACGAAGCCACCCCCACGCCCATAGATAACATCGCGCTCATCACCCAAGCGGCGAACTTGATCCGTTCGGTGGAAACCTTCCGCATGGATGTCAGCCAAGAAGGTCCCGATTACATCATCCCCACGGTGTACGCGAACGTATTCTTCCGGCGCGCGAACGCGCAGTATGTGTCGCCGGGCACGATGCAGGCGAGTATTCGCGTGGTGGCGGCGGGCTTGCCGATCAGTATTGATGTGTTTTCGCGCGGGGCGAACCAGTGGTATCGCGCCATTTGGACGGGCAATAACTGGCTCAACGAAGCCTTCGCGGCGGGCTTTAACCCCGAAGCATTGATTGCGGAAGATACCGGTTTCAACGCCGCGCTTCAGGCGCTCATCGACTTGGATTATGTCGGTCAAGAAACGCTCGAAAGCGGCGTGACGACGCATCACTTACGCGGAACGGCACAGGGCGAAGACGTGAACGCGCTGCTCGTCGGGTTGATCGAAACCGTCGGCATTGTCGTGGTCGATATTTATGTCGATGTGGCGACGGGCTATCCCGTGCGCTTCATGATCACGGAAGAAAACAGCCCCTACGCGGTCACGCCGCAGCCGGGAGAGCAAGCTGAACCTGTCGTGTGGATCATGGATATTTACGCGATTAACGAACCCGCGCAGTTGGATGATCCCGAAATGGAAACCGTTGAAGCGACGGCGGAGTCCACGCCCGAATCAACCCCATAGTGCAAAGGAGCCAAACACCATGAGCGCCCTAGTGGAAGCCCAACTGATGGATTTGTTTATGCGCCTCGATAAAGGCACACAGCTTCGTATGCTTCACAAATTACAGGAGGTGGTGGAAAAACCACTCCACCCCATTCCCCAAAGTGAATTTGACTCCCCAAAGCTCTCGATTGGGGAGTGGCTCAAAGAAACTGAGCCGCTGCGACAAGCGTTACAGTCTGAGCTTGGCGAAGGGGAATTCTTTAATGTGCAAGAACTCATCGACGAACTGCGAGAAGAAGAGTGAGCGCATATGTAGTGGTTGATGCGGGTTTCATTTTTGCCTCACTTTTTAAGGAGGCGTATACAGCCCAAATCAATGCCAAGCTGGCACAATGGGAATTGCAGCAGATCAGTTTGGCTGCTCCTGTGCTTCTGCAATACGAGGTCAATGCAGTGATACCCAAAGCGGTTTATCAGAATCGTTTAGCGCCTGACCGCGCCCAGCAGTTGTTGACAACAGCAGCATCTATTGCAATCGCTTACTTTATCGATCCACCACTGCACCTGCGTGCATTTGAACTTGCAACGCAGTTCAACCGTCCTCGCACCTATGACACACAGTATCTCGCATTGGCAGAGAAGCTGAACAGTGAGTTTTGGACGACGGATGAGAAGCTCTACAACGCGGTTCAAAACAATTTGGGCTATATTCGCTGGATAGGAAACTCACCCACATGAGACAACCCGCCCTCGCGGAAACCCCCAGAACCGGACTGAACGCATGGATCATCCTCGCGCTCATCTGCATTCCGGTCTTTATCGGCGCGCTCGATCTCACCATCGTGTCGGCATTTTTGCCGGAGATCATCGTCCGGCTTGGCTTGCCCGTCGAAAGCGTCATTGACGACGCGGCATGGATCGTCAGCGGATACCTGCTCGCCTACACGGTCAGCATGACGTTTATGGGGCGCGTGAGCGACCTTGTCGGGCGTAAACGCGCCTATATCGCCTGTTTGATCATCTTTATGATCGGCTCGTTCGTCGTCGCGGAAGTTGATCCCGAAGCGCGCACGGGCGTGGCACGAATTTTGTACGATCTGCAATTCCGTTTGCAGGGCAGCCGCCCCGATGAGGCGCAGATCGCGCTGGCGACGATCATCATCGGGCGTGTGATTCAAGCGTTGGGCGCTGGCGCGATTGTCCCCGTAACGCTGGCGCTGGTGGGCGATCTGTTCCCGCGTGAACGGCGCGCGCAGCCCTTGGGCTTGGTCGGCGCGATTGACACGCTCGGATGGGTACTCGGTCACCTGTACGGCGGGATCATGGTGCATTGGTTCAGCACCAACGCCGAAGGATTTGTGACATTTTTCCGGTCAATCGGCTTGAACTGGGATGCCCCCGATTGGCGCGCGCTGTTCTGGATCAACCTGCCGATTTCGCTCATCGCGCTGGTGATCACGCTGATTGTGCTGCGGCGCACCCCGCAAACGCGCGCGGGCGGCACATTCGATGTGTTGGGGACGGCGCTCATCACGGGGGCGCTCACCTGCTTGGTGATCGGCTTAGGCGCGAACATCGAAATTGCGACGACGACGAGCAGTTTTGACGAGTTGGGCGGGCTGCCATCCTCCGCGCCGATTTTGCTGCTTGGCGCGCTGATCATGTTCGCCCTCTTTGTGTGGTGGGAACTGCGCCTTAAATATCCAGTATTCGATCTGCGGCGGTTCGCGCGGCGCGGCATCGCGGCGGGATCGGTCACAAACTTATTCGTCGGCTTCTGCTTGATGATCGGCTTGGTGAGCGTCCCGATTCTCGTCAACATCCGGCTTGAGGATTCGAGTCAGCTTGCGAGAGGCGCATACGATGTAGGCATCCTGCTCTCGGCGCTCACCGTGCCAATGGCGCTGGCGGCAATCCCCGGCGGCTGGTTGAGCGAACGAATCGGCAGTCATCGCACGGCATTTATCGGCTTGCTGCTGGCGGGGATTGGATTCGCGCTCATCTGGCAGACGTGGACCTACGAAGTCACCAACGAAATCGTCGCGCTCGAAATGATTCTCGTCGGCGTGGGCTTAGGCTTGACCTTCAGCCCAATCAGCGCCAGCGTCATCAACAGCGCCGATGCCGACAGTCTCGGTTCTGCGTCGGCGCTGGTGATCATCATGCGCTTGTTGGGCATGACCATCGGAATTTCGCTGCTCACCGCGTTCGCATCACAGCGGTTGACGTATCTCGCGGGCATCGAGTTGGGTACAGCGGCAGGCGACCCGATGGCGGCGCTCGAAACTTATGCCCGCTTGACCGTGCGCGTGTTAAGCGAAATGGGCTTGGCGGGCGCGGTGTTGTGCGCGCTTGGTATGATTCCATCGTTAATGCTGCGGCAGGGTGGGGAGTAGAATAAAAATATTTCACACAGGGAGTCATAGCACACATGGACATCGCGGCGCTGCTGCAATTGCAGTTCAATAACGCACATGGATTACTCGAAGCGGTCATGAGCGATCTCACCCCGGAAGCGGCGCGTTATGTGCCGCCCGGTGGCATCGTCGCCACGATTGGCGGGCAGTATCTCCACATTTTGACGATTGAGGATTTGATCATGCAGACGATCCTCAAGGGAGTTGCGCCGCTGTATACGACGACGTTTCTCGGCAAAATCGGTTCAGACGAAGTGCCGCAGTTCGCCGTTTGGGGCGAATGGGGACGCACCGCCGATGTTGATCTGGCAAAGGCGCGAGAGTACGGGAAGGCAGTCTACGCGGAAACGGATCGCTACTTAAGCCGCATGACCCCCGACGCGCTCGAATCCCCGTTCGACCTGTCGCTGATGGGCTTGGGCATGTCCACCCGCGCGGGCGTGATCAGCGCGGCGCTCAACAACATCCACATTCACACAGGCGAAATTTCGGCAATCAAAGGCTTGCAGGGCTTAAAAGGCTACCCGATATAGCTTGTAGGGGCGCAATAGATTGCGCCCGCGTGATTTGCCGTGCATGGGTAAGGGCGGGTTGTGAGAAACTCGCTTCTCCGCCGCCCGTCAAGAACGAGCGCATCGCGATGCGCCCCTACCGTCTATGCGTCTACGCTTCTTCGGGGATGATGATCGCTAGAATGATATACAGAATCAGCCCCGGACCACCCGCCAGCGCCAGCAGCACAAACAGCAGGCGTACAATCGTGGGATCGGTATTGAAATATGCCGCGATTCCACCGCACACCCCGGCGATCTGACGGTCAGTGCGGGAACGATACAGACGTTTATTCATCGTGAATTCACTCCGTTATGCTTGCACAATCTAGTTTCTATTACGCGAACGGCGGGAAAATGTTGCGCTTATGCTGTTGTGCTGCGTTCGATTTTAACGACTTTTTTTGAGTTATTGCTGCAAAATTCACAACCTGTGTCGATACCAGTTTGGTGTTAAATTCTATGGCGCGCTTGTGCCAAACCCTTAAACTAGAGTGCGGAGTCCTGTACCATCCCAAAGGGGGAATACAATTTGATGACTCGCAAATTTGCCTTGTTAGTGCTGCTGATTGTTGTTTTCGTCATGACCGCCGCGCTTCCGCTGGCGGCACAAGATGAATTCGTGTTTGGGCTGGTTCTAGTCGGTCCAAGTACGGATCGCGGGTGGAGCCAAGCGCACTACGAAGCCGCCGAATACGCCGCCGCCAATACCGGAGCGCGTTTGGTCACGTTTGAAAGCCTGAATCCGGCGGATTCACCAGAAGCGACACTCTTGAGCGTCGTTACCGAAATGGTCGCGGAAGGCGCGGAATTGATCATCACCACGTCCGACGCATTTGAAGAAGACACCAGCGCCGTTGCTGAACAATTCCCGGATGTGACGTTTGTCAACATGACGGGCAGCAACGTGTTGGAAGGTGCGCCGCCAAATGTGGGCAACTATGACGCGCAGTTGGAATGGTCGGAAATCATCACTGGCTGCGCCGCCGCGCTGACCACCGAAACAGGCAAAATTGGCTATCTGGGTCCGTTAATCAATGCCGAAACGCGCCGTCTTGCATCGTCGGCATATTTGGGCGCACGCTACTGCTACGAAAATCTCGCGGGCGGCGATCCGGCGGCGCTCGAATTCACCGTCACATGGATCGGCTTCTGGTTCAATATCCCCGGCGTGACGCTCGACCCCACCGAAGAAACCAACAGCTTCTACGACAACGGCGCGGACGTGGTCATCAGCGCCATCGACACCACCGAAGCCCTCGCTGTCGCGGGGCAGCGTGCCGCCAGCGGCGAAGCCGTATTCGCTTCCGGTTATGACTACAAGGGCGCGTGCGATGTCGCGCCGGAAATTTGTCTCGGCGTGCCCTTCTACAATTGGGGTCCCTACTACACCGAATTGGTCACACAGGTGAGTGAAGGCACATGGGAACAGTCTTGGATTTGGGATCCCCCCTATTTTGAAGACCTCAACGATGAAACTGTCACGTCAGCGGGCTTCTTGATCGGTCCCGCGTTGAGCGAAGAAAATACCATCCTGCTTGAAGGCTTCATCGCGGAACTCTCAGCGTTTGGCGCTGACCCCGCGAACGCGGATCGCATCTACCTGTGGGAAGGTCCGCTCAACTATCAAGATGGCAGCGAATTCCTTGCCGAAGGCGAATTCGCAGAACCGCTCGAAATCTGGTATCTGCCGCAGTTGCTCGAAGGCATGATCGGCGCGAGTGAATAACGCCCCATAATTTCACCGTTTGCAGGGCGGGGTTAAGACCCCGCCTTTTCTTTTCTCCTGCCGCGTTTGAAAAACCCCTCAATCTGCTTTTTCGTCGTGGTTGTGCGGTTTTTCCGTCATCGACACGGGTTGTTCCACATCCTCCACCGGGCGCGCAGTCGATTCGACAATCTGCGGCGATGTAGACGTATTCCCCGCCGCGATTTGCTGACGATACACCGCTTCGACGCGCATCGCTTTGTAGCCAATCCACGCGCCGATCACGCCCACGATGATCCCCACACCGTTGACAACCATGTTCACCACATCGAACGTATCGTTCATGTTGGCAGTCGCGCGCACGGTGCTTTGCTGTGCTTGAGCCGCTGGCGTGGCTTCGATGACTTGGGCGATGGGCGTTCCGCCATTAGGATTGGCGGCGGCGGTTTGCTGCCGTGCGAGTTCCAGTTGTTCCCGCACAAGCGCCTGCTGCGTCGACATTTGAATGCCAAACACTTTGATACGCATGGGGAGTTCGCCTTTTGCCGCGTGGATGGTTAGCTGGATAGTCTAACTCTAAATTAAATGAATGCGCGCAAAATCATTTTTGCGAACAAAGGCGCGGAATCAAAAGGCGATCACGTCGAAGTAATGACATGACCGCCTAGACTATCGCTGAGTGCGTCGAATTACCCGACAGCGCCGCTTTCATCTAACAACGGGGGAGCGCCGTAGCCAAACCCGCATGAGAACGAGAGCAAATCGGCACGGATGAAGCCCTGCACCGTCCCAAAACTCGCCGTTGTCGTGGTGATCACATACCACTGTCCGTAAATGCCGCCGAGCGTCACGGGCGTGTTGTGACCGAGAATCGCCACCTGCCGCGCGCTTTCATACGGTTCAGCGCGCACGTAAACCGTGCCGCGAGTCGCCGGAGTGCAAGCGCCGCTTTGCGCGAAGAACAATCCCGGCGCATAGCCGCGCACACCAACCTGCGGCTGCGCGCCCGCCGCTTGAACATCCGCCGCGGTACTCGGTCCGCCGATCAACACGACTGTTCCCGGCGCTGAAACTGCCCCACAGGTATATCCCGGCGCGGTGGGGACGCTGTAGCCGCCCAACCCGAACGGCGAACGCGGCGATCCGTTGAGCAGATACAACTGCCCCGATCCGCGCAGGCAAATCGCTGTGCCGCTGATGTTGGTGAGGCTGGTCGGCGGCGGGCTGAACACGTCAACCGCTTGATACACCCCCATGCTGATGATCGTTTGATTGCCAATTGATCCGCCGTAGGGCGGGAGTGCGTTCACACCCACCGAAAATGAACCATTTTCCACCAGCAAACGGCAGTAAACCTGCTGGCGAATCGCATCCGGCACACCCGCGCGCACAATGCTGTTGGGGATGCCGTTGTATTCCGCGCATTGACCCGTCGCAGGCAGCGGCGCGCCCGTTTCATCATCGACAGGCTGAAGCGTGGTCACGTTGATCGTCGTGTTGTAGGTGGTGCTTTCACCGTTGTTGTCCGTCAGCACAACGCCAATGGCGAATGTCCCGGTTGAACCGTAGACATGCGCGCCATTGATCGCGCCGTTGATGATCAAGCCGGGTGATACGATGCCGTCGCCCCAGTTGATCGCGGCGCTGTGGGTATCGCCGGGATCATCCGTGAAGGGGAGATTGATGACGACTAGGCTCTGGTTGATGCCAATCTGCGATGCCACCACGTCAATCACCGGTGGGGCGGCATACGCGATGAGGGGGAATAAAAACAGCGAGAGCGATGCGAGTACGATGAGCATCAACGAGTAAGTGCGGGTTCTGGAGCGAACAGTCGCAAACACGGAACCTTCCTCTTTTCTGCCAAAAGGCACGGATGTATTGCTCAAGTCCAGCATAACACAATATTTAACAGCATTATAACGAGAGAACGGAGCTTATGGGGATAGAGGTGTCTTGGAGCGGGGTAAGGAAAAAGTCACATGTAGGAGGAATCGTCTTTAGAGTAACTGAAGATTAAAAGGTTGAGTCGGTGCATTGCTGTTCACTAATTGGCAAAGCTCATCGTGTCGATGCGGTAATTGTGCCTGTGAATTTACGTTCGCAAGTTCTTTTAATGCCAATTGATAAAGTTCCGCTTCTGATATGTATGGCAAAAGCGCCGTGACATCAATTTTGCTCAAGACAGTTTTGGTGATAGGACGTTTGGAATCTGGAAAGATGAGCGTACTTAAAAGCTGTTTAGTCAAGCGATGATTAAATAACGCAGTCGTAACTGCCGCTTGTTCTAGAGAATAGAAAGGCAATAAATAGCAGGTATCGTCACACAAAACGGGTTTCTCACTTAAAGGTGGTATCAGGCGGAATCTCGGTGTTTTATACAGCCCCGACACCATGATTTTATAGGGAGCGAAACTGTAATCGCCAATGCCGAAAATAGAAAATGAGGGCTTGCCTCGGTAAATTGAAGATTTACGTTGATCAAAAACGGTTCTGTTTGCTTGTAAATAATTCCACAATTTGGGCGCATTTTTTTCCAGCGTCGTTGTATCTTCGCCAACAAAATGCTGTGTGATAATCACGCCCCGCTTTAACTCGTGGGGATTTTGCTTTTGTAAATCGGAACTTTTCAAAAGTGGAAAAATATAGTCGTCTTCTACATCGACGATTTCTCCAGATTTGTTGAGCCAAGTGCCGCTATCGATCTGTGAAAGCTCCATAACACCTGCTGCGTCATGTTTAATTCCTTGTCGCCATTCAAACGGGCTAGGTTTTATCGCGTGGGATATTTGAGCAAAAGAATCGACATTCGATACCAGAATATTGTCAACAATTCCCATGCGCTGAATAGGCTCTGAGCGATCAAAGTCACTGTATATATCGGCAAAGTAATGAGTGCTAGCAGACTCGTTGACATCGATATAAAGCAAACAAGCATCGACTGCTGCATCAAAATAGCGTTTGGCATTGACTGCAATAATCTTTGCGCTTGTTATAGGAATTTTTATTTGATGGGCATAGCTGATGACATTTCGTGCGACAGATGTTTTACACAACATTGCAAGTGTTAACCGCACACCAGAAAGCTCTCGGAGCATTTTTAAAATAATGGCTTCACAAATATCGAAATTGGCAGCGCCTGTTACAGCCTCTAATCCCTGTAATTTCTTTAAGTTTGTCTTTTTCGGCAAATTAGCACTTTTTAAGCTGCCTTGTGCTGCGTTTGTCACCCAAGGTGGATTACCCAGAATTAATAAGTCGCCATCTGACATCCAGCGAATATCAGTTTTTAGATCGAGTGAAAATAAATCTTCATGCAGCAGTCTAAGATTGACATATTCATCCGCAGGAAAACGCGCCCGTAACATATCGAGGTAAGACGATTGAATTTCTATCCCCACCACTTCATCAATATCAGTCGATGCTGCGTAAACAGCGTCAATGAAGTTGCCCATGCCGCAAGTAGGTTCAAGAATTCGTGACCATTTTCGATTTTGACCAAACACATACTCGACAATTTGTTTTGCAAGGGATGGAGGTGTTTGAAAATCGCCAAGCGCACGATGCGGTAAAGGCTTTTTTACCTGTGTCATAGGGATAAAATACTTTCAACTCCAGCCACACCTGCTTTTTCAGCAGTATCAATCGCACGTTGATATTGCAATCTCCATTGTAGAGCATTCGAGATTGTGAGATAGCCTATATTCGGTGGAGATTGTAAGATACGTTCGGCTAACCGATAGCGTTGATCATCATCCAATGGCAGGTTGCGGTCTGCAAGTAAAGCAGCAATTTCTTCACTGTTTGCGCCATTGTTTAGCTCGCGTATTAGAAGCGAGGTAAGTTGATAGTCTGCGGTGCGTTCACGGTCTATAAAAACAGCATGAACGAACTCAAGTGTGGTGTATTTCTCCAATGGATGATCGGTTTTACGATAAACAAAAATCATCAAGTGATAACCCAACCCATAAACCTTTTGCTCTGCAGAGCGGAAAGGACACGACGATTGGGGTTGTTGAATGGATGTGACTTTCAAATCCACACCCAATGACGGAAAATCAATTCCACTTGCCGAGTTCCCCTCCGCGAATGTGTACCCCCGCTCCTTCAAAGCGGTGCGAAACGTTTGCTCTATCAAGGTTCCAACGGTTTTACCGTCGTTTACACCAAATAGAGTCGGCAGGGGTTTATGGCTGATAGTTTGAATAAAGGTCGCTGCTTCGCGTTTTAATGTCAAAAGATCAAGTTCAATCATTAAGTTTGTCCATTGTGGGGTTTGTCTTATCGTCAAATTTTGATCTCGTTGTGTTTGCCTCGATTAAAACCGAGGCAAACACAACATCTATCTTGTTTTACTTCAACTCCAGACTCTTGCTCTCGATGATCCCCTTCGCCATCGCGACGAAATCCCCGACGGGCATCGCGCCCAAATCCTCATCCGTGCGAAGGCGCACGCTCACGTTACCCGCCGCCGCGTCACGATCCCCCATGATCAGCATGTACGGGACGTGACGTTCACGCGCATTGACGATCTTCGCCTGCATACGCGACTTGCTGGCATCGACTTCCACGCGCATCCCAATCGCTTTCAACTGCTCGGCGACGCTGTTCGCATACTCGACATGCCGATCCGTGATCGGGATCAACGTCGCTTGCACAGGCGACAGCCACACTGGGAACACCCCCGCGAAGTGTTCGATCAAAATGCCGACGAACCGTTCCACCGAGCCGAACAGCGCGCGGTGGATCATGATCGGGCGCTGGCGTGAGCCATCTTCCGCCACATATTCGAGTTCAAAGCGGTTGGGCAGGTTGTAATCGACCTGTACCGTGCCCAACTGCCATTCGCGCTTCAGCACATCGCGGATCACGAAGTCAAGTTTGGGTCCATAGAACGCCGCTTCGCCCGCTTCAACTGTGTGCGGCAGCCCAAGCTGGTCACACGCCGAGATGATCGCGTTCGTCGCCTGTTCCCACAGCGCATCATCGCCCACATACTTGGCGCTTTCGGGATCGCGCGTGCCAACACGGGCGCGGAAATCCGTCAGCCCCAACACGCCGACGACATACTGGAACAGCTTGACCACTTCGACAAACTCACCAAGCAGTTGATCTGGCGTGACGAACAGGTGCGCGTCATCCTGCGTGAAGCCGCGCACGCGCGTCAGTCCCGTCAGTTCGCCGCTTTTCTCGTAGCGGTAAACCGTGCCGAACTCGCTGTAACGCAGCGGCAGATCGCGGTAGCTGTGCATCTCACTCTTGTAGATCATGATGTGATGCGGGCAGTTCATCGGCTTGATCAGGAATTCTTCGTCGTCCACCTGAATCGGCGCGTACTGGCTGCTGCTGTAGTACGGATAATGCCCCGACGTTTTGTACAGGTTCAAGTTGGCGATGTGCGGCGTGACCACCGGATTGTATCCGCGCTCGATTTGCAGCGTGCGTAACCAGCGTTCGAGCGTATCGCGCAGAATCGCACCGTTCGGCTTCCACAGCGGCAGCCCCTTGCCGACCAGCGGACTGAACGTGAACAAGTCGAGCTTTTCACCGACCACGCGGTGATCGCGCTTCTTGGCTTCTTCCAACTGGTAGAGGTATTCCTCTAGTTCTTGTGCCGTTTCAAACGCCGTGCCGTAGATGCGAACCAACTGCGGGCGCTTTTCATCGCCGCGCCAGTATGCTCCCGCGGGCGGCTTGAACGTGATGTTGATCGCGTCGGGGTTGATCTCGCCCGTATGCGCGACATGCGGGCCGCGGCACAAATCCGTGAACGTGTCATGCGTGTAGAACGTGATCTTTTCGGCGGGCTTGGCAATCGGGTTGCCGTTGTCATCGACGCGCCCCTTGACCAAATCGTCGATCAGTTCCAGCTTGAACGGTTGATCCTTGAACTGGGCGCGGGCTTCATCCGGCGTGACCTCGCGGTACTGGAACGGGTGATTGCCGCGAATGATCTCGCGCATACGGTTTTCCACCCACACAAGGTCTTCTTCGGTAATCGAGCGCGGCAGTTCAAAGTCGTAATAGAAACCGTCCTCAATCGGCGGTCCGATGGCGATGTGCGCGCCGGGAAAGCGTTCGAGCATGGCTTCTGCCATCACATGCGCCGCGCTGTGCCGAATGCGGAACAGCTGGCTGTCTTCATAGCGTTGGGACATCTTGGGTTACACTCCAATGTGTTGGTTTGTGGGGGGAACAATCATTCCGCGCCCCTTGAGTCATCAAAATTCAGTTCTAGGGTCGTCACGCGAAGCCTTATAAGAACATCGCGTGGATTATAACAAACGTTTTCACCACTGTTTCGCCCAATCCGGCGATGCGATGGGTTCAAACGTTTGCCCGTTAAAATCTTCGATCAGCGTCCCTTTGGCGTTCGGATCGGCGGGATCGCGCGCCCACAGCTTGCCTTCGCTCACGCAGATCAACCGCCCACGCTGATCCCAATCCATCTGTGCGACCTTGCCTGTGATCTCCGTGCGCTTGTCCGTCTTTGTATCAACCAGCGCATAGATAGTCACTATGTCGCCGTACTCATGCGCCTGCTGACGCTCCAGCACATACCGACCCGCAGGATCAGGCTTGTGCGCGTTCAGCACAATGTCGATATTCCACGTCGGGTTCTTGACGTTTGTCGGTGCGTCTGCGATCCAACCAGCGTTGTAATGTGCGGTATGTTCTGGTGACGCATCGCGGATTACATCAAAGCCTACGCATTTCAACCACCCGGGCGGCTGATGGTTCGCGTGGGCTTCTTCGCACTCATGACCGACGAATACGGTTTGGTTGTCGATGAACCTGCCTCCAAACGTATACGTGCCATGTTCCACCCACAAGCCCAACGCCGTGAAATAGGGCGGGCGGCTGATCGCGGTATATGTCCCCGTGTAACCTTCCTCTTGGCTCTGCCGCCGCTCGTGTTCTTGCAGCGCGAAATACACGAACAGCAATCCATCTGGTGAGAGATCGCACTTATTCTCATACACGCGCCCGCGCAGCCATTGACCATGCTCGACCATGTCTGTGTCGGTATCCCACAAGCTCAAACGGGCATAGCTCGCCGGACCGCGCCGAATGATCACAGCTTTGTGCGCCTCACGCGCAAAAATCACGGTTAGGCGCGGTGGTGGAGCAGGTGTGGACATGGTTCAGCTTCACACAGATGCGAATGATCTGGACGCAAAAATCGCAAACAATCACCTCACCCGCTGTACCAGACAGCGTGCTTACGAGAGCCGCGCTCATCCCTGCAAACTTGTATGCAAATGGACGAGTTTGCTCCCCTCCCGGAATTCAGGGAGGGGCAGGGGGTCATACGCGCAGCAAGCACACTCGACAGAATCGAGTATGCGCGTGTGATCAAATTGTAGTTGGGGGAGTGTTTTATCGTCGCCGTCAGGCGACGGTGATCGGCGCTGCCGGGAGCGCACTGGTGGTTTCTTCCACCAGCAGCACTTCGTTGAACACGACAGCCGCGACTTCAGCAGTCGCGCGCTTGCCCTGCTTTTCGAGGCGATGCACGTATTCGTTGCCTTCGTCGTCCGTCACCTGTGTGAACAGGCTCTCGAAGGTGTCGAGCGCCAGCAGGTTATCAACCGTATCTTCGATGACATCGCGGTCAAGGCTGGAAACAAGCACGTGCGGCGTTTCGAGCGTGGCGTAACGAACAGGCTGCGTGTCAGGAAGCTGCTTGCTAACGGCGTAGCCCAAATCCATTTGACGTGCCAAATAAGGCAGCGTCACGAAGACAGCGGTATAGTAAGCGCCGTTTTCCATCTGCACGATGACATCGCAGGCATCACTCTCTGCCGGGTCTTGCATTTCGATCCATACGCGCTTGGGGATAAGAAGACTAGCGACCATTTCCATATACTCACAATACAGTGTCTATGACGACAATCGTTCACAGCATATGCTACTTGACAGACCTTTGTCAAGCAAAGTGGGAACACATGCGACAGCGTGTAGGAAAAGCGCGGCAGGTTTTTGTACACACTTTTTAGGGCGGCGGCGTGTGACGAAAGTCGGGCAGGGGTAAGGATGGATTTTGGTAAAATTTACAATTCTAATCCTCATAATAATACTGGCGGGGTTGAGCGCATGTGCGCCAGAACGGGAGGTGGTGATCCCGACGCTGATTGTGCTGCCCACACTCACCGATACGCTGCGCCCGACAGCGACGAATACGCCAACCGCGACGCATACTGCCACGGCAGCCGACACGGCGACTTTCACGCCGACGGACACCGCGACAGACACCCCCACAAACACGCCAACCGATACCGCATCGCCTACGCCGACGGATACATCAACGGCGACAGCCACAGACACCGCCACGCCATCCCCAACCATGACGGACACGGTGACCCCCACGCCCACGCCCACGATTTTGATCGCGCCGACGCTGGCGGTTATGGACACAGGACGCTTGAGCGACCACGCGCCGATTCTGTCGTCGATTGACCGCGCTGGGGAACTGGATCGCTTCTTCATTCGGGCGAACGTGGGGGATGCCATCACCGTGGTGGTGCGTCCTTCATCCGGTTCAGGGCTGCGTCCGCGCATCGAGATTTACGATCCTGAAGGGCTGGTAGTGTACCAAGCCAACGCGATCAACACGCGCGCGCAAGGGGCGGTCATCGCCGCGCCGGTGCTGATCTCAATGGAAGGCAGCTACGGCGTGTATATCACGGGGGAAAACGACACGACAGGTGTGTATACCCTCTCGTATGGGGTGGGGGAAAGCGCGGAGAATGTCGATAAGGGGGAACTGCCGCCGGACAACCTTGCCAGCGGAACGCTCACTGTGGCAGCGATGCGCGATGTGTGGCGGATCGCGCTGCAAGCGGGCGAAGCAGTTACGGCGCGGCTTGAGCCGCTCAACGGGGCGGAATCGCTGAATACGGTGATGCTGGTGCTGGTTGATCCTGCGGGAGAAGTGATTGCGAGCGTTACAGGCGGATCGCTGACAGTAGAGAGCGATGCGGTAAAAGTTACGGGAATTTATCTGCTGCGGGTGCATGACACCGCGTTCGGATCGCCGGGGGCATATGGGGTGCGGTGGGGGTATCGGTGAGAGTCTAGCTCATCGCAAAAATGGATTGCATTCACACGCGGCAACATGTGCGTTCTTGTATTGCAATTGTAGGGGCGACCCAACGGGTCGCCCCTACAAACAGGGCGTATCCGCGTGCGTTGGAGGTTGTTAACCAGATTATAGCGGGTTGTAGGGTGATATGAACACTTTCAATCCGCTATCAATTCGTGCCCCCGATTTCCTGCGCGATGCCGATGAAGGCGCGCGATGCCGCGCACAAGAAAGAACCGTCGTGCCACAGGATGCCCACCTGCCGCGATGGAGTCGGGTTTTCGAGCGCGACCACGACCAAATCCGCGTGATGATGTTCAGCAAGGATCAAATGGGGAAGGATGGTCGGGATGCCCGTTTTGGCGACAACGGACAAGATACCGCTGACCGTGTTCATCTCCATGACGATGCGCGGCTGCGCCGACGCGAGTTTGGCGCTTGCTTCCCACAGACGGCGCGTGCAGAAGGTTTTTGCCAGCATGATCAGCGGCATGTCGTCGAGGGCTTGAGCGGACACTGCCGCCTGTCCCGCCAGCGGGTGATCGCGCCGCACGACAAGGACGAGCCTTTCCTCAAATAAGGCGGTATGACCGAGCGCTGGATTCGTCGGCGGTAGAAAACTGATCCCCACTTGCAAATCGCCGCCGATCAATCCCTGTTCGATTTCATCGGCGGAGAGTTCTTCGATCTCCAGTTTGACTTCAGGATAGCGTGACGCAAACGCGGTCACCAGTGAAGGGACGAGATAGGCGTTGACGGTCTGCACCACACCGACGCGCAGTTCTCCACGCTGCAACCCTTCCAATTCACGCAGCGCCAGCGATGCCTGTTCGAGTTCGTGCAGCGCGCGCGAGGCATGCTGCATGAGGATTTCTCCGGCGGCGGTCAAGCGCGTGCCACGTTTGGATCGGTCAAGCAGCACCGTGCCGACTTCCTGCTCCAACGATTGAATCTGCTGCGAAAGCGCGGATTGGGTGACATACAGGGTTTCCGCCGCTCTGGTGAAATTTCCTGTGTTCGCAACCGCCATCAAGTAGCGCAACTGCCGAAGTTCCATATCCATTACCCAATCTAATCATTCATATCATTTCTATCTGTTGGACTAATCATACAGCCGATTGTAAAGTGCCTGCAACGTTTATCCAACCGATAGGGAGGGAATTGCCATGAAACGAACGCTGATGTTCGCCGTGATCGCGCTGCTGCTGATTGCCACCGTTCCTGTGCTGGCGCATGAAGGCGATGTGACCATCCCCGCCGAAGCCGATGAAACTGTCGAGGCGGCATTTGATATTGTGTATGCGCGGGTGACGCGCTTCGGTTCTACGCTGATTTTTCATCAGGTGGTACGCGGCGAAGCGGGATCAGTCATTCCCGACGCGACGGGCGAAGTCGCGGGCGCGGACGTGTACAGCTACGTGTGGCTCACGTCGCTTGATTCATCGGCGGTGGGGTTTGATGCCGAGCAGGGGATTCTCGCGCTTGCCGTGACTTCGCATCCCGATTTCGACGACACGCCGTTGTGGGACGAAGATGGCGACGGCGATCCGGCGAATGATGGGGCGGGATGGCACAGTCATTGGGTGGTGCTGGTCGCGGATAATACGTGCGGTGAAGGCGGCTTGAAAGTGCGCGACATCGAAGCGGATGAATCGCCCACGCTGCCCGATACATGGCCCCAACTGCCGCTGTTGATCGCCAGCCCGAACTACGGACTTGAACTGACCGGAAATGAAGTGGTCGTCAGTGTGCCGCGCGCCGACGTGGGGAACGCGGCGACTTTCAACTTTGACGGAGTCACGGCGGGACTGCGCGTGAACGCCAATCTGCACAACCCGTTCCTGTGTGTGAGTGGTGTGAACGATGTTGCGTCCGGCGATTTGAGCCTGCCGGGTGTCGCAAACTAGCGCAAACATCAAATACAAGGGGCGTGACTTTCGGTTCACGCCCCGTTTTTTGCATGAGGCTAATCCCCAATGGCGGCATCGAGCAAATACGGCGGGGTATAGAAGATCGCGCCGGGCAGTCCATCGCTTGCGAAGGGGACGACATTGACGAGGTTGATGATATTCTGCACGGCATTTCCGGTCGTTGAAATCGTCAACAAGATGTCACCGTTCACGCCTATCGGAGTCGAGTGGGCTGCCGTGACACTCCCCGTAGACGCGGCAAAAGGATTGGCATAGGTGACAGGCGTGCCGCCGCGCGTTCTGGTTTGACCAAGCAGCCATGGGGCGCTGGTGGCGGGCTGAAGCACACTCGCATCCATGACGAGCGAGGTATTTCTGCCGACAATCTGATCCCTAACCGCCGAATCGAGTGCTTCATATGCCTCATCTGTGAAGACATTCCACATATAGTTTTGGCACTGCTCCAATGCGCCAGCAAAACCACCCGTGGTCGCTGTGTTGATAAAATTGTTGAACGTGAACGGTGGATTCGCCATGTTGTTGATCCCCTGAAGCCACGCCAGCACCGTCAGCGGCGTGGAAAACTGCGCGGCAGAAGCCAAGTCACTCCCCAATGCATCGCCGTTGATGATGACATTGGTGCTGGGCAAATAGGGGATCACGATGCCCGCGATTGGACTGCCTGTCGCGGGATCAAGTCGTTCAAGGCGCACGGGTACACCAACAGCAGCGCGGAAATAGCCGCTAAATTCAAACCGCTGAAGGGGCGTTGGGGTGTCATTGTCGGCGAGCGTGAATCGGAAAGATGATTCGCTGCCGCCTGCTCCATCGGCGGTTCGTGTAATGACGGTGACCGAATTTTCGCCATCGCCAAGCGGCGATTCTTCCTCCAAGACGGTTTCGTTGATGACGATGGCGGGTGAATTTATCCCGTGCTTGATGATGGTATAGACGTTTCCGGCTTCAACGGTCACCGTTTCAGTCGAAGTGTTTCCTCCACCGGATGGCGCGTCGGATATGGTGAATTCGAGTTCGCTGGGGGCAAATTGTCCGTATTTTGTCACCAAATCGTAGACGAGGGTGGCGTATTCGGCATCGGCGTTGACTACATCCTGATTTACGGGGTTGGGGTTGGTTGCAAGAAAAAATTCATTGGATGTAGTGTCGGTGATGAGCACATCACTGGGATCGGTGTATACCCCAAAGCGGACAAGTGCGAAACCTGATTGTGCGGATACGCTAGAAACGGAAACGAGAGCGAAGCTCACTACCAGCAGGACACAGAAGGCAAAGCGGCGTGTGATCATGGTGAACCTTTCCTAAAAGGTCACAACAGGTGATGCGGAGTGGAACTGATCAGAATTGATCCTTAAACCGACACGCATATGTCAATAGTAATACGAATTTTTATGCGTGCATGGATTGAAATATCTACGCGGGTTCATGTGTGCCTCACAGGTTTCCAATTTAGCGGGCGCACGATAAAAAAGTGTATCTAGCAGCAGAAAGAGGCGTATCCTATGGCAAATATGCAGCGTATTCCGCCGGGCGAAGGGCAAGAATCGGTGTGGGATTATCCGCGCCCGCCGCGTGTTGAACCCGTGAACAAGCGCATCCGCGTGATCTTCAACGGCGTGCTAATCGCGGATACAGTGAAAGCGTTCCGTGTGCTGGAAACCAGCCACCCGCCGAGCTATTACATCCCGCCAGATGACATCAAGATGGACTACTTGAAGCAAACGCCATCGCGCACGGTCTGTGAGTTCAAAGGCGGCGCAAGCTACTGGACGATCACGGTGGGGGATCGGGTGAGCAGCGATGCGGCATGGGGATACAAATCTCCGTTGAAAGGCTTTGAGGCAATCAAGGATCACTTAGCGTTCTACGCTTCGCGCGTAGATGAGTGCTACGTCGATGACGAGCGCGTTCAGGCGCAAGCGGGCGATTTTTACGGCGGGTGGATCACGTCGAATATCGTCGGACCGTTCAAAGGCGGCGCGGGGACGTGGGGTTGGTGAAATTGCGCTATAGTGGATGTGCAATTTTCTCGCGCTAGGATGATGGAATGTTCCCCAATCGCGTCGCTCGTGAACGCCTGATGTTGTGGTGCATTTTGCTGATCGCGGCATGGCTGCGAACACATCTCGTTTTGCAAATCGAACACAATGTCGATCACGCTTATCCCGTGTGGCAGGCGTTATTGACACTGGAACGCGGACAGTTTCCGCTGCTGGGGCAAAACACATCGCTGTTGTTTCCCAACCCGCCGCTGACGGGCTATCTATTTCTGCCGCTGGTGGCGTTGGTGCGGCTGCCACTTGCGCCGTATCTGCTCACGATCCCGCTGAATGTGCTGGGCGTGCTGCTGGCGTATCGGGCGCTGCGGGTGCTGATCGGCAGGCAGGGCGCGTTGATCGGCGCGTTTTTGATGGCGGTCAACCCATGGGTGATCGAATACAGCCGCACGAGTTGGGTGCAAAGTCTCCTCCCATTCTTGATGTGCGCGCTGACATGGGCGCTGTTTCCGGTGCTGGTTGGCAAAGCGAAGCATCCCGCGCGGCGGACGATTCTCGCGGGAGGGATTCTCGCGGCACTGGCGAACACCTATCTGCTGGCATATATCGTGGTGCTGCCTGTCACGGCGCTGGTGGTCATTTTCCGCAGGCGCTTCGCGTGGAAAAGCGTCTTGATCGGCGCGGCGATAGTGGGCGCGGCGGGCGCGGTGTATTTCGCGGCGGTCATCGCGCGGGGAAATTCGTTCGCGCAGCTTCAAACATCGGTGACGCAGACCGCGCACATCAGCGATGAAGCGTGGAGTCACGCGCTGCGCTTGATTACGGGAAAGGATTACGCCGCCGCGCGCGGGTCACAAGCGCCAATCCAAGATGGCGACCTGCGCCAATCGTTGAGCGAAGCGGCGCATATGGTAATCACAGCGGTGACGCTTGCCGGAATCGGCGTGGGCGCGGTGCGGGTCATCCGGCAGCGCGATTCCGCCGCGCTGATTCTGCTGCTCTGGTTCTTGCTCCCCGTCGCGTTGATGACCTATGTCGGCTTGCCGGTACATCCGTTTTATCAACTGGTGACGCTGCCCGCCGGATACGGCATTTTCGCGCTGGGATTGTTGGCAGTTCTGAAAGGGATCGAACGCATAAACGCGCCGATCAGCCTGTGGGCATGGCGCGCATCCGTCACGGCGCTGGCAGCGTTCGGCGTGCTGATGAGCATCAACAGCGTGCGCTACTACCAAGAAACGGCGGTGATCCCCGCCGCGCATGGGTTAACGGCGCTGCCATTATCGGCGGGGCTGGAGATCGGCGCGGAACTTCGCGCGGCGGCACGGGATGGTGTCGTGTATTCTGAACTCGATAACCCATACATTTTGAGCAGTTTTGCCGGAATGTTGATCGAGCATGGGCAGTATTCGCCGCATTTGTACGGCGCGGCGCGGGCGTGGCGCTTGCGGATCGGGGATGATCTGCGCGTGGTCGATTATACGCTTGAACGCCTGCCCGATTCGCTCGCATCAGCGAACGTAACAGCAGTCAATGTGCCAAGCGATATTGGCATTTCGCTGATCGGCTATGCGGCGGATCAATCGGATAATGGGCTGCGCGTGGATACCTATTGGCGTGTCGATGCGCGCTTGGAAGGCGTGGATGGCTGGACATTCGGTGGGTTCGCGCACATCTTCGATGTGAACGGCGGGCGAATCGCCGTGCTGGATGATGGCGTAATGCCGGGATCGGCGTGGCGGGTAGGGGATATTCACCGCTACACATTCACGCTGACTGAGATAGACGCGGCGGCGCTTCCGGTGAGCGTAGCTGTCGGCATGTACGATCCCAATCGGCAGGTGACGGCGGTGTTCGTCATGCCCGATGGCGAATACACGCAGTTGGTCACATTGGACTAACGGACGGCGGGTATAATCTAGGGTAATCGCACCAAACCATGTGTTTGCTCAAAGGTCCATACTGAACCCTATTCCCCATCCCAATTGGGGGAGTCGAAAAACACGGACGTGGGCTTTTTCCTCCCCTGAATTCGGGGGAGGTGGCGAGCGAAGCGAGCCGGAGGGGGTTTTGATGCGTTTGACCTTGGTATAATCCCCCGCGTTTGAAAGACGAGAGTAACAGAGGCAGCCGTTTTGACACCTTCTCCACGTTTAATTCTGTTCGACATTGATGGCACGCTGGTATGGACACGCGGCGCGGGGTGCGCGTCGATGCAGGTGGCGCTGCAAACGCTGTTTGATCTCACACATCCCGAATTGGCGCAGCGAATTGGCGACAAGATCGCGGCGCACGCTTTTGGCGGCAAAACGGATTGGTTCACGCTCTACGAACTGCTCAACGATGAGGGGTTTGGACACGACGATATTGCCAGACACATGCCGCGCTTCACCCTGCTGATCGGCGACAGTTTGACGCGCGTGATTCAGTCTTACGATGTCGCGCCGTGTACGGGAGCGATTGAATTGATCGCACAGTTGCGCGAACGCGATGATGTGATGCTCGGCTTAGTCACGGGGAATGTGCATACTACCGCGCCGATCAAGCTGGCGGCGGCGGGGTTTGATCCGGCGGATTTTCCGATTGGCGCGTTCGGAAATGACGCGCTTGAACGTACATCGCTTCCGGCGCTGGCGCTGGAACGGGCGAAAAAACACTACGGATGTGAGATCGCCCCGCAAGACGTGATCATCGTCGGAGATACAGTGATGGACATTGAAGCAGCGCGGGCGCTGGACAAATCGCAGGTGGTGGCGGTGATGACCGGTTTTGGCAAGCGTGAAGAAATCGAAGCGGCGCAGCCCGATTACCTGCTCGAAGATTTGACGACATTCATCGCGCGGGTGTTAGAGAGCGAATAAAACCACCCCTTCACCCACTCACGTAGTCAGTCCCATCGAGCCCGCAAATCGCCGTTAGGACATAACCCCAAAGACGTGTCCTATTCTCATACCCGCCAATGCCACATGAGACATAAAATGGCGACCCCATTTTCGCCAAACCCTGTGTTCGACGCGCATCTCAATACTTCGGGATATTGTCTCGCTCACACCATTGTCGAACCATAAAGGGATGCGCGTTTGTGTCCCAAAACCGCCAAAATCGGGACACAAAGGACATATGTCTTGGTGATTATCCCTACAGCGATCCCATGTCGATGATGAGGTGGAGGGTGACGGTATCGCCTTCAGCAAGGTTTTCGGCTTTGCGGACGCTGGCTTTAATTGGCACAAGGTAGAGATCGCCTTTGGGAAACAGCGAAGTCGTCCATTGTGTGCCGCCGATCTGGACGCTGACCGGAATCACACCCCAACCGTAAGTGACCATATTCGACACAGCTTTAATCTCGCGGCTGTCTGCTTCTGGAACAGCGACGAAGTAGAACGGGGCAGGTCCACGCCAGAAGATAATTTCACCCGTGAGTTCAATTTCCATGCGGATCAATGACCTTTTTGCGCGCGTCGTGTGTATATATATATGCAGCAGGTGTGATGACAAGAGAAAAGTTGCTATACCTCTACGGCGCATATTATACTCTGGCACGTCTGCTGTAGAAGCTCATCAGCATCGGTGGCTTTTGGGGGGATCAGGGGATATATCCGCCCGGCAGATGATGTGGCTTGTCCCACACCCCGCGGTAAATACTTTGACACATTTTTAAGGAGTGAGTGGTATGAAGTTCTTACGTGCGATGCCGATCCTGCTGTTGGTCGTGCTGGCACTGGGAATATCGATTCCTGCTTTCGCGCAGGAAACGGTGGAATTCCCGGCGACGGATGCCTTGAGCGTGAGCGATGATGGTTGGTTAACCTATTCTGCGCCGAGCTGCGATTATGGCGGCACTATTCAGTCGATTGCCGCGCTCGATGCGACAACCGTTCAGTTTACGCTGTGCTACCCGGATGGCGCGTTCCCGCAAAAGGTCGCGTTCTCGTCGGTGGGCATTCAGCCGCTTGAACATCTCGTAGCCACTGGCGGCGGCGGCGAAGCCCTGTTCCGTAACCCGATTGGCACAGGTCCATACCAACTTGAAAGTTGGAACTTGGGCAGTGAAATTGTGCTGTCGCGGTTTGACGATTACTGGGGAGAACCGGCGTTTGAGTCAACCGCGATTTTCCGTTGGCAAAGTGAAGCCGCCGCGCGTTTGGTCGAACTTCAGGCGGGGACAGTCGATATGATCGACAATCCCGGCGCGGGCGACTTTGAAGTCATCGCCGCCGACCCCAACCTGCAATTGTTTGAACGCGAAGGCTTGAATATTTTCTACTTGGGCATGAACAACACCTTCGCGCCGTTCGATAATCAACTGGTGCGCCAAGCGATTGCTTATGCCATTGACCGTCAGCGCATTGTCGATAACTTCTATCCGCCCGGATCGACGGCGGCGACCCAGTTCATGCCGCCCGCGATTTTCGGCTATACCGCGTCGGTAGAACCGTTCCCATATGATCCCGATATGGCGCGTTCGCTGCTCGAACAATCAGGAGTGCCGCTCCCGATTGAAGTGACGTTGAACTACCGTGATGTCGTGCGTGGCTACCTGCCGCAGCCGGGCATCGTAGCGCAAGATATTCAGGCGCAGTTGGCGGAAGTTGGCATCAACGTCACCATCGAAGTGATTGAATCGGGCGCGTTCTTGGACGCGGCGGATCGCGGCGAACTCGCCTTCTACCTGCTCGGTTGGGGCGCGGACTATCCCGATGCGACGAACTTCTTGGATGTGCATTTCGGATTGGGCGCAAGCCCGCAGTTTGGTGAAAAGAATCCCGAAGCCGTCGCGTTGATGCAAGAAGCGGCTGCTACCAGCGATCCTGATGCGCGTTTGGAACTGTATCGTCAAGTGAACGAAATCCTGCGCGATTTCGCCCCGATGGTGCCGATTGCTCATGGGGGTTCCGGCGTGGCGTATCGCGCGGGTATCGAAGGCGCGCACGTAAGCCCATTGGGCAACGAAAATCTGGCGGTGCTGAATGATCCCACCGACGACACGATCATCCTGATGCAGAATGGCGAACCCGCGGGTCTATACTGCGCCGATGAAACCGATGGTGAAGCTTTGCGCGTGTGCGAGCAGATCACCGAACCGCTGCTGGCGTATGAAGTTGGCGGAACAGCGGTAGTGCCTTCGCTGGCAGTCGATTACACGACGACGCAGAACGAAGCCGGACAAGAAGTGTGGACATTCACCCTGCGTGAAGGCGTGACCTTCCACGACGGTTCAGCATTCGACGCGAATGACGTGGTGGCGAGCTACGCTGTCCAGTGGGACGCGGCGCATCCGCTGCATGTTGGTCGTGACGGTGGCTTCAGCTATTGGACATACCTGTTTGCGGCGTTCTTGAATCCGCCCGCCGAATAAGCGGCACGTTCGTCAAAATAGGTGGGTGGAGATTGGGCGAAAGAACGGCTCAATCTCCACCCCTTTTTTTGACGATACCCTGCCTGCGTAGTCATCATGCAGTTACCTGAGAGTCGCTCCCTGTTTCCGCAGCCCATGAGCAGTCCGCGCATCTACGTCACGGCGGTGATTCTGCTCGTGCTGGCGGTGCTGTGCATCGTCATTTTGCAGCCAGTTGGCTTCGGTGTATTTTCGCTAACAGTGCCGCTGGTGATCGCGATTGTGATCTTTCGCCGCCGCCCAATCAAGATCAATTCGCTGCGGGTGATTTTGCTGGTGACGATGATCAGCGGGATCATCATCTATGTGATCTACAGGCATCCGTTGATGGGTGAGCATGTGCTGGATATTCGTGTAAATGATGCCCCGCTGTATTCGAGCGCGGGCGTGTTTACGTTTAGCGATGCTGAAGTGCGGACGGATATTATCGGTGAAGCGATACAATCGCTGCGGGGCACGACTCGCGTGTACTACGATGTACATCCGCTGGTGCCTGTGGGCTGGCGTACAGGCGATGTAATCCCCGCGTGGGTGGATGCCAACAGTCTTGGCGAAGGTTGGGAAACATGGCGCGGCGGATCGCGGCTGACTGAACCCTACTTTTATTATGCGGCGGCGAACGCGCAGCGCGATTTCGGGTTCAACGTGGCAGAAAACGCGCCCGTCATCAAATGGGAAGCGCGTCCCGGTGAGGCACGCGATACACAAAATAGACAACTAGTGATCGTTTTTATCGTGAGCGTCGTTATGCTGCTGTTCGGCTTGGTTTGGACGGAATCACATTCTGGAGAACTTTTGGGCGCGAAAGCAAAAACCAGACGCACGCCGCTTTTTTGAGCATAAAATCTTTTGAAGGGTTAGTGTGACGTGGCACAGTTTGTCCTACGCCGATTAATCAGTTCTATTCCGGTGCTGCTGGGAATTTTGGCGGTGACGTTCGTTGTTGCCCGCGTCATTCCCGGCGATCCCTGCACTGCCATCTATGCTGAACGGGCGACCCCGCAGTTGTGCGCCGCTTTCGCTGAACGCTACGGGCTGAATCAACCGCTGCCGCAGCAGTTTGCCACTTACATTGGGCAGATTTTATCCGGTGACTTTGGCGATTCGATCCGCTTCACCATGCCCATCACACGCTTGATTGCTGAACGACTGCCCATTACGCTTGAACTTGGTCTGGTGGCACTCACGTTTGCCACTATCGTCGGGATTCCGCTGGGGATTCTTTCGGCGTACCGGCGCAATTCGGCTATCGACGTGGGCACGATGTTTATCGCCAATCTTGGCGTGTCGATGCCCGTGTTCTGGCTCGGCTTGATGCTGGCGTATATTTTTGCCGTGAGCTTGCGCGGCACGCCGTTCGCGCTGCCGCCATCGGGCGACCTTCCGGCGGGTTTCCCATATGTGCCATTTTATGAAGCATGGGGGTTAGTCCCGCCCGATGGCGAACCCAGTTCGCTGCTGGTCTTTCTGTCCGGCTTGAAAATCCTCAATGCCATTTTGACGCTCAACGGTGAATTACTCGTCACAGCGCTGCGCTATTTGATTTTGCCCGCCGTCACTGTCGGCACGATCCCTATGTCGATTATCGCGCGCATGACGCGCAGCGCGGTGCTGGAAACGTTGGGGCAGGACTATGTGCGAACGGCGCGCAGTAAAGGCTTACGCGAATTCACGGTAGTAATACGCCATGCCGTGCGAAACGCGCTGCTGCCTGTGGTGACGATCATAGGCTTGAATTTTGGCTTGCTCGTCAGCGGCGCGGTGCTGACCGAAACGATCTTCGGGCTGACAGGCGTAGGAAGGTCGCTAGTGGACGGCATCACTTCGCGCGATTACCCGCTGGTGCAGGGCTTCACCGTGTTTATCGCCGTCGCGTTTGTGGTCATCAACTTGATCGTCGATGTGCTGTATGGTTATCTCGATCCGCGTATTCGGTTGGGCTAAACGCCCGTTGGGGTAAATCATCATGTCGAGTGCAAACAACGTCGCCAAACTGCAAACGAAACCTCAATGGGGCGCGGGTGGTAACAGCCTGTGGGTTGAAGCCATCAAGAACATGCGCCGCAACCGATCCGCGATCATCGGTATGGTGATCATCGGCTTCTTGCTGGTCATCGCGCTAAGTGCGCCTGTCATCGCGCCCTATAACCCCAATCTGCCGATGATTGGTCAGCCGGGACACAGCGGGCGTTTGCCGGGTCGCGCGCCCTGTATTCACCTGCTGGGATGCCCCATCGAGGAACCGGAACACTACATGGGGCTGGATTTGAACGCCCGCGATATGTTCAGCCGCATTTTGTACGGCGCGTGGGAATCGCTGCGTGTGGGCTTCTTAAGCGTGATGTTTGCCATCATCGTGGGCAGTTTCGCGGGCATGATCGCAGGATATTTCGGCGGGTGGATCGACAACGTGATCATGCGATTTATGGATGTGCTGCTCGCGTTTCCATCGCTGCTGCTGGCGATTGCGATTGTCACCGTGTTGGGTCCCGGCTTGGAAAACGCGCTGCTGGCGATTGCGATTGTGTCGATTCCGGCGTATGCGCGGTTGGCGCGCGCGAGCGTGCTGCAAATTAAACACTTCGAGTATATCACGGCGGTGCGAACGCTCGGCGCGAGTGATCTTCGTATTTTGTTCGTGCATATTCTGCCAAACGCGCTCACCCCGCTGATTGTGCAGGGAACGTTGGGCATTGGTACGGCGGTACTTGATGCGGCGGCGCTGTCGTTTCTCGGTTTGGGAGCGCAGCCGCCGACCCCGGAATGGGGTGCGATCTTGAGCGAAGGACGCAATCGCGTGTTCACCGAGCCGCATTTGGTCTTCTTTCCCGGCTTGGCGATCATGATCACCGTGTTGGGCTTCAACCTGCTTGGCGATGGTATGCGTGACGCGCTTGACCCCCGTTTGAACCGCAATTGACCTACAACCCGATTCAAATTTCATGACAGCACGGGCGGCTCACGAACCGCCCCTACAAAGTGTCTTGATCAAGGCGCAGGGCAAACGTTTGAAAACTCAAATGCGTTTGCCCTTGTGATTCGATTGGTACTTTTTTCCCTTTTAGACTAAGATGAGATTTAACAGCTTGACTCATAGTTTCATAAGGGGAATGAATGTCTAAGCAAAATGTTCGCACATTCCTAATCGCTCTGGTTTCCTTAATTCTAGTGGTCGGCTTCACCATCATCACGATTGCCACCTTTGCAGAAGTCACTTACGTGATGGCGCATCCCGGCACCCCCGGGGAAGACTCCGACGGTGATGGCGTTGAGGACAACCTCGATAGCTGCTGGAACGTGGCGGGCGAAGCGTGGTATGGGGGATGTCCATGGACTCCGGGCGCGCCGCCTACAGAAGCAGTACAACCGACTGCCATTCCGCCTACTGCAACCCCCAACCCCGTGACCGCGCGCAATTTCCAAGCTGCTGACCGTGAAACAATTACGGCGGCACTGAATGCGGGCGATACGGTAATCGTCGAAGAAGCCGCGACGCTGGAATCTTTCGCGGGATCGCCGCAAGAAATCATCGCGGAATTGCAAACCGCTGCTGCATTTGAAGGGCAGGGTTACATCGCGGCGCAGCAGTCATATTTGTTCCTCAATGGGCGTGGTGATTTGTTCGTCGCAGTTGGGGCGAACGTGCCTAGCAGCGATGTGGTCATCGGTGGGGAAATGACCTTCACCAGCGATGGAACGCAGTTTGAATTGTGTTCACTCGCGGCGCGTGTCAATCGTGATGGGTTACGTAACGCGCAAACCCTGCTCGATCTGGCGCTCGTCAACGATGGATCGGTTGCGCTGATTGACCGTTCGGATGCCAGCGCCCCCGCCGTGATCACGGCTGTCGATTTAGACTTGGATTTGAGCGTGTCGCACCGCTTGTTGATGATCGTGACCGGCGAAACGGTTGATGTGTATGTCGATGGCGTATCGGTGATGGATGACATCACCGTGACCGCGCGCGAAGGGGTGTATGGGATGTCGATGGTGGGACGAGCAGAAGCGCGTCCGCGCTGCGAAGTGCGTAACTTCTGGGTGTACACATTCTAAGCGAGAAACAAAGGACAGATTCGCCGCAGAGGACGCAGAGATTTTTCTCTGCGTTTTTGTTTCTCTGTGGCGAATCTGCAAGATTGCTACTGTACAACGACGGCAAGAGTCAAGCCGCCGTGACCGACTGCGAAATTGTTGGTCACATGATGCGGAATGTGACAGTGCAGCATCCACGGTCCGGGCTGTGTCGGCGTGAACTCAATCACGAATCGCTGACCGGGCGCGATGGACACCGTATCCATCAACTGACGATTCTCTGGCGGCACAGGATACCCGTCGATTTCGACCACTTCAAAAGGTACGCCGTGCAAGTGCATCGGGTGGATGAACTGCCCGACGACGATGAAGCGAACCCGCACACGCTCACCCACACGGGCGAAGATCGGCTGTGTGGACGGGTACGATTTGCCGTTGATGGTGAAGTAGTTGGGATCCATACCACCCATCGGCATCGACGCAAACGTATTGCCGCCCAAAATGCGATGCTCGTTGAGCATGAGCGTCACATCAACAGCAGGGGGATTTTCTTCCGGCACAAGCGGCTCGATGATGAACGCGCCGTGCAGTCCCAAACCTATCTGAAAATCATCGTGATAATGTGAGTGATACCAGAACGTTCCAGCGGGCTGTTGAATCGTGAATTCATACGTAAAGCTCTGACCGGGTTCGACGGGCGCTTGCGACAGGTGCGGCACGCCATCCATGTTTTGCGGCACAATCACGCCGTGCCAGTGAACCGTCGAAGGTTCGGGCAGTCCGTTGTTGAAGATGATACGTACCCGATCCCCTTCGGTCACGCGAATCGTCGGTCCGGGCATGATCCCGTTGTACGTCCATGCGACGGTGCTAACATTGGGGAGAATGTTCCAGATCACGGGGTAGGCGTTCAATTCAAAGACTTTCACGCCGTCTTCCATGTAGTATTCCAAGTCTGTGCCGCCTTGCGCGGCGGTGGCGGGTTCTACCCCTTCTCGGCTGATGGGCGACATATGCGCGGTCATGTTCGCCATATCTTCAGGACTCATATACTGCGTTCCCATCATGTCCAAGCCTGCTAACCCTTGCGTGTCGGGTGTTCCATCAGCGGGCGTGCCGATGCCCTGCAAAATTGACGAACACTCCATCGACATATCGGGGTTGATGACCGCTTCCATGATGACGTTGTGCAGCATCATCAAGTCGGTGTCGCTGAAGGTTGTGCCAGCGGCTTCGGCATCGCGCACACAGCCGCAGAAAGAAATGATCGTTTCCGGTGTCATGCCCATCAATTCCATATCGACACCGACAGAGCGCATTTGATCGAGACATGCGAGCGTGGCCTCATCGAACGCGGCTGTATCCTGCGCTTTGACCCGCCCAACCGATGGCTGAATCAGCAGCGCCATCAACCCGATGATCAGCGCCGCCATGATCACGGCGGAAATTCGCCCGTTTCGATAGTGGTTCATCAAAATAGACCTCATTGACTGCTTTTGCAGAACGTGTTGTTATGAAGTGTTGTATCAACTTATGAACCAAAGTACTCAATTAGAGTCTTAATGCACAAGCGCAAATGACCGATTATGAGAGATTTTTTACAGATTTTTATGGTGTACGGAAATGTCAGGCGGGGGCGAATTGTATGCAACGTCAGCCGCGTTAATACAGTCTATTGGGGGGATGCGGCGTGGTGGTGTATTGATCGACAAACCGCTGCGCCGCCACTATTTCGCTATAGCGACCTTCAATCCACTGGTGATAGACGGGATCGCTCAAGTCGCAGCGCATATCGAAAGCATCTTCGCCGTTATTGTGGTAGTAGCGCGGCTTGATTCCCCATTGGGTGAATTGATACTTGTGATAGAGGTTTTGCGCGGTGACGTTGCTCACCCGCACTTCCAGCACGATATACGCTGCTTTCAGCACAATCGACTTGCGGATCATGCCGACGAGCAGCAGTTCACCCCACCCGCGCCCGCGCGCGTCTGGACGAATGGCTATCGTGCTGATGTGCGCTTCATCGACGATGTTCCACAGCCCACCGTAGCCAACAATCGTTGATTCGCCTGTGCCACGCCGTTGCACATTGGAACGCGGCGCAAGGCTCTTGATAAAACGCTTAAAGGGATTGGTGACACTGTTCATCGCACCGTTGGGTGTGTGGCGCGGCGGCGACGCATTGGCAGGGTTCTCGTCAATCGATTCTAGCACAACCATGTGACTGTAATTCGACTCGGCAATCTCATAGGCATACGAACGCGGCGACCATGCCGGATTGAACGACACTTTATCGATGGCAACTACCTGCTGAATATCGGTAAGTCGCATGTAGCGTAAAATGAGCGCCATTTTCAGAATAATCCCGAAGCAACCTAAGGGGAATCTTTTGTTTTAATATACACTGGCTTGACTGCCGCCGCGTTGAAGGCTTCGCGCTTGGCAGAGGGTGTTCTGAACTGCTCCCATGCGGCATCCGCTAAATGCGCGGCGCGGCGCATCCGCAAGGCGGGGGGTGCCAACCAGAAGCGGGCATGATTGCCGAGCTGATCGCGCCGCGTTTGAATCACTTCACGCCCATGTCCATCGACTTCGCCTGTGATGATGACAAACTGATCCATCGCCTGAATAACATCCATGAGCGCGTCCCAGTCGTAGAGTTCCGGTTCGGTGGGCTCACCTTCAGGCGCTTCATAGCGCGTCCAATGTTCGCTGTCGTATTGATAGCGGCACGCCAGCACGCGCCCGCGTCCCGCCTGAGCCGTGATCATCAGCGCGTCGCGTCCACCGTCATCCTGCCAAATATCGAAGGCTCTAGCAGCAATATCAAACGTATTCACGCCGCATAACGGAATTTTTCGCACCGACGCGAGTCCCTTGGCGAACGCCACGCCGATCCGTAACGCGCTGTACGAACCGGGTCCAACGCACACGGCAAGATGCGTCAGCGCGTCGATGGTCAAATTGGCGCGCGCCAGCATCACGCTGACGGCGGGCGCAAGTTCAATGGTGTGATTGTTGGGAGAATGCCATGTTTGTTCGGCAGTAACCGCGTCCCCGTCGTGCAGGGCGAGGCTGATGTGCTGTGTCGCTGTGTCGATGGCAAGAAGCATGAGATAGATAGTTTAAACTTTCGCCGGAATGCTTTGTGAACCCGTATTTTGAGCACCGATACCCTGATATTCGTTCAACAACTGCTGGTAGCGCGCGCCGTGCGCTTCGATGACAAGGTTGCGGCGGTTCGGTTCAAGGATGCGAAGTTCGATCCACAGGTGTTGGCGCGGAAGCGCGGACATGATCTGTTCGGGCCATTCGAGAATGACGGGACCGCGCCCGCTCAAAATATCATCGAAGCCGATTCGTTCGGCTTCGTCAGCGTTTTTGAGGCGGTAGCAGTCAAGGTGATACAACACCTGCTTATCCGCATCGCGCGTGTGTTCGTGTACCAAGTTGAAGGTCGGGCTGGTGATGGGCTGCTTTGCGCCCCATCCTCTGCCAATTCCGCCCGCAAACACAGTCTTGCCCGCGCCCATATCGCCGGACAAACAGATCATGTCGCCGGCTTGCAGCAGCGTTCCCAGCCGAACCCCCAACAGCGCGGTTTGTTCGGCGCTGTGGCTGATGATATTGAGTTCACCTTCCTTGAGAATTGGCACGGGCGACTCCTGTATCCTACGAATGCAAACATTGTACCTGAACGCTGTGAACGCACGTCTGTAGGGACGAGATACGAATGCGTTGCAGCGCGTCCCTACATTTTTTCGCATGTCTTACGCCTTTTCGGCGGATTTCTCTTTGTCTTTCGACTTTTCAGCCTTTTCGGGCTTCTCCGGTTTTTCCGGCGGCGGCGCGTCGTCGATCACCTTGCATGGGTTCGTAAGTGTGCCAATCCCATCAATGGTGATGCTCACCACGTCGCCATCTTTGAGATAGCGCGGCGGTGTTTTGCCCATGCCCACCCCCGCTGGCGTTCCGGTGATGATCAAGTCGCCGGGTTCGAGTGTAAACATGCGCGAGCAGTACGACACTAGGAATGGAATCTTGAAGATCATGTCGCTGGTGTTACCGTCCTGCATCGTTTCGCCGCTGACAACGGTCTTGACCGACAGCGCGTGCGGGTCAGCGATTTCATCTTTGGTCACGATGACGGGTCCCAGCGGGCAGAACGTATCCAGTCCTTTGGCGCGTGTCCACTGAGTATCTTTGACCTTCTGCAAGTCGCGGGCGCTCACATCGTTGGCGATGGTGTAGCCGTACACGTAGTCATAGGCATCGGCTTCGCTGACTTCGCGCGCGCGTTTGCCAATCACCACGCCCAATTCGCCCTCATAATCGACGGAATCCGTGATTGATGTGCGCCATGTGATAGGCTGATTTTCCGCGATCACGGCGCTGTTGAGTTTGGCGAAGATCAACGGCTCGGCGGGGAGTTTGGACTTGCTCTCAGCGGCGTGATCGGCATAGTTCAAGCCGATGGCGATGATCTTACCCGGACGCAGCGGGGCATCGAGCGTGACTTTAGCGAGTTCGAAATGCTCGTAGGTGCGGCTTGGCAAAATCCCCCGGCGGATCATCGCCGCCATCGGGTCTGCCCATGCCATCGTGTAAACGCGATCCCCGACGATTTCACCGATGCGGGAACGCCCTTGATAATTGAATGTGACGAGTTTCATTGTTGTTTTGTGCCTGACGTTTTGAACAAAAAAAATTCGATGAATTATGACCCGCCAAAGCTGCCGTTGCTTGCGGCGTGCAGCTTGCTGACAAACTCGGCAGTGCCGCCGCCGGTATCGCTGGCGACGAGTACGCCGCTAACTTTCTGAATCACCAATTCGCCCAACGCTTCGATAACACGGCTTGCCTGCTGACGCATCACGCGCATCACATCGTCCCAGTATACGCCCGGGGGCAGCGACGGTTCGCGCAGTTGGCGGATCGTGTTCATGTAGGTGATGAACGGCTCCGCGTCGATGAACACCAACGCCGTTGGCAGATCGTAGCGCGTGACGGCGTAAAAGTGCCGCGCCAGAAAGCGCGTGCCGTTTTCGAGCGTGAAGCTGTTATGCGGCGGCGTGATCGCCTGTTCGGTTGCGCCGCGCGATTGGCTCAAAATCAGCAGCGCGCGCTGATACAGGAACGTGAGTTCGGGCATGGTGTTGGCGCTGTTGGTCGATGCCATCAACACGCCGCCCGGTTTCAACACGCGCTTAAGTTCACGCAGCGCCGCCGAAATATCCTGCACATGGTACAGCATGTGATTCGCCATCACCACGTCGAATATACCGCTTGCAAAAGGGAGTTTTTGCACATCTCCAGCGACTACACGCCCTTTCGCATCGTGATTTTCGAGCATTCCCACCGATAAATCCATGCCAACGTAATGGATGTGCGGCATTTGCGGGTTCGCTTTTAGTCGTTGATAATATACACCCCAACCTGAACCCGCGTCGAGGACACGTTCGCCGCCGCTCCAAGGATAGCGGGCAAGCACCCACGAAGGAAAATCGAGCTTGGGGATGCTGTATTCGTCGTGGATTTGCTGGCGAATGCGGAGCATCGCGTCACTGGCATAGTGATCGCGGATTACTTCTGGGTCGTGCGCTGGATACATGCGGATAAATCCCGGTGGTTACATACGTTGGCGTATGAACATTATAACTCGAATAAAATGTTTGCTGAAACCTTTATCCGACTTTTTACCCCCGTAGGTATGAAAAATGTCTGAAAACCCACTCGATTCTCATCTGCTGCCCGATGTGATTGAGCGCCAGCAAGCCGCACTCAAGACGCTGCCCGTCAACTTGGCAGATATTACCCTCGCACAGTATCGCCTTAAGACATATTTATCGCCAACACCCTTGGAGTTCGAGTCGGGATTGCCTAATAGTGTATGGCTCAAGCTGGAAAACCTTAATCCCATGCGCTCGTTCAAAGTGCGCGGCGCTTTGAATGCGATGCTGGCGCTAACGCCGGAAGCGCGCGGGCGCGGCCTCGTCGCCGCGTCGAGCGGCAATCACGCACAGGGAATCGCGTATGCGGCAAAACTGCTCGGCGCAAGCGCACAAATCGTCATGCCGGAAGTCGCGCCCAAGCGCAAGATCGAAGGCGTGAAGCGGTTGGGCGGGACGGTCATTTTGCGTGGGGATTACGACACGATGGAAATAGAAGCGCACCGGCTCGAACGCGAACACGGCTGGACGTATATTTCGCCGTATGCCGATGTAAAAGTCATCGCGGGGGCGGGGACAATCGGCTTGGAGATGATCGAGCGCGCGCCGGACGTGCAGCGGGTGATCGTCCCTGTCGGCGGCGGCGGGTTAATTTCGGGGATCGCCGTCGCGCTGAAAACGTTTAAACCCACCGTGCAAATCATCGGCGTGAACGCCGCCGTTTCGCCCGATATGTACAACCTGTTTTACGGGAAAGATTTGCCGCTGTCGCATGAAACGCTTGCCGACGCGCTCCCCGGTGCAATCGAAGAAACCTCACCCACCCGCGAGATCGTCAAGGCGCTGGTCGATGAGATCGTGCTGGTCGATGAGGATGCGATTCAGTCTGCGATGCGCTGGTTCTACGAGACGCACGGCTTGATCGGGGAAGGTGGCGGCGTGGTCGGCATCGCCGCGATGTTGAGCGGGGTTATTCCACAATCAAATGACAACACGGTTATCGTCGTCAGCGGCGGCAATGTGGACACAGACACCCTCAAGCGGGTGTTGTAGGGCATACAGTGTTACGCCTACGGACTTTCCACTTCAGCAATTTGCCGCGCGGTAAAGTTGAGGGAGAATACGCCGCGCGCTATCGCGGTCACAACAAAATCAATTCGCAGGCTTGCGCCTTCCGCGGCGGGCACGGTTTCCGTGAACACCCACGTCAGCCGGGTCATGGTTTCGCCTTGCTCATCGACAATGCGTTCGATAGTCAGCGGGCGGTTGGGGTCATGCAGCGTGACGGTGAGTACTCCACCATCATCACGCACACTGTTCACCGCATCAGCGATATTGGTGTAGTCCTGTGCCGGGTCGATGCGTATCTCGGTAATTTCAAAAATGGTCGGCACGTCGATGATCGCTGTCGTTTCACCTGTCAAGTCCGAGTCGGTGAGGTTGATAATTTCCGCGACAATCGGGACGGACATCCCAATCTGAATGTTGTTGGGATTGCCTGTGAAAGAGTCACTAATGAGAAGGGTAGCAAGAATCAAGCTGTTGTTTATCGCTGTTGACGATAGCCGATCAATCTCTCCTGCATCCAGCAGGGCGTGGGCTGCTTCTGTCAGCGGGATTTCCGCGCCTGTACCCAGATCAAAGGCGGCGCGTCCCCCCATCGCCAAGGTAACCAGCACTTGATTGTTCGACACATCCCACACGATCTGCACAAAATTACGCACGCGCGTATAGTTGAACGAGTCGGTCAGGATTGTTTGTCTGCCGGAAGGCACATGCCACAAGACCGCCCCATGACGCGATTCGACCATCAAGTAGCCATTCGGTCCCCATGTCAGCGGGTGGAGTTTTGCGGCAGCATCCGGCACACTGCCCATGCGGACGCTGTTTTCCACGTCATACACGACGGTTTCAGTCACGCGCCAGTCGCCTTCAGCAGTCGCCAAATAGCGGCAGTCGGGCGACCATGACCGGATGCGATAACCGTTTATGCCTTCTGCAATCACGCGCACAGTATCGCCTGTGCGCCAATCGACCAGCACAAGCCGGGTGTGACGTGCTTCAAAACGCGGGAACAGATTACGGCTATCGTCGCTGGTGGCGGTTTCGCAGTTATCAGGAATATCATCCTGTCCCAACACAGGGACAGCCAACACCATCAGAAGTGCAAAGAGGGACATCAAGCCAATGCGCTGCATGGAGTCTTCTCAAATCACTGGGGAGGACGCGGGCAACTGCTAGACGTGCCGAACTATCGTCTAGTATGCCTTTGATTGATCCGCAGCGCTTTACGCTTTGATGATGAATGCCCCATGACTCGCCTATGTTTCCCGTTTTATCCCCGCTTCGGCTTATCGAACGGATCATCCTGCTCCCATGTCGGATTCGACTGCTCGATCACGCCGGGCTGCGCGGGACGTTCAACCACATAGCGGACTTCTTTCACCGTGCGAACTTCCGTGCGTTTGCGATCTTTATCGCGCACGCCCAACGCGCTTTCAAGGATGAACGACACTACGCTGATCACGAACGCGCCGACGAGCGCCGCCCCAAAATCCGGCACAATCAGCACGCCGTTGCTCAAGTTCATGAACGTTTCGGAGAGCTGCGCTGTGAGCAGCAGCATCGCCGCGTTGATGACGAATGTGAATAAACCGAGCGTGAGCAAAATCAGCGGGCAGGTGAAAAATTTGACAATCGGCTTGATGATCGTGTTAATCAACCCGAAAATCACAGCGATGACGGCAAGCGTTCGCAGTTGATCGCCCTGAATGTGAATCCCCGCCAAATTGATCGACGCGATCACGGCAATTGCCGCCGCCGTGATCAAGAACCGTAACAGAAGATTACCCATGTTCTACCTCACTACCATGCGCGCTTTCGACTGCGAGACATAGGTTCGATACGCTGCCGCTTCTTCGAGCAGGGCGCGCAGATAGCGTTCGCTATGCGCGATATTGGCATCGCGCACAGGTGTGCCGCTCACCGCCTTAAACTCGACCATATCGCCTTCCGCCCAATACTCGATCACCCCGCGCGCCGCGAGATATGCCAATCCCGCGCGCACGGTGGTGGTGCTGTGCGCCATCGCGCCCGCAAGGTCTTCGATGCGGGCGTGTCCGCCGCGCTTTTCGAGCGCAAACTTGACTAACCCTGCCAGCCGCTTCGCAAACGCATCAAGCGAATCGAGATGCGGATCATGGCATACCAGCACAACGCGGTTAGGCGATACCGTCGTGAGCGCGGCACGAAAATCGGCGCGTGTGGCGGGTGTCGTCCAAACCACCAGCGTGCCAGCAGGGGCTAATCCACTGCGTGGGACGGGGGAGATCGGCGTTGGGGTGGGCGGCAGTTTGACACCGCCTTCGCTCCACACCAGCAGATCGCCCTGTGCGATCCACGTCGCCAGTTCCGCCGCTTGATCATTCTCATTCATGGCGCGGAAGTCCAGCACTTCCAGCAGCCGCTGCGTGACGAGTGAAATTTCGCCCGCTGCCGGACGCGCATCGATCCATTCTAACTGTACGTCTACCACGCCGCGAAAGTCGCGGGAACGGGCGACAAATGCCAGATCGAAGCGCATTTCGGGCAGTGCCGCGCCCGCCGCGAGCGCGTTTCCGCCGCCCCACCATAACACGCGCTGTGTATTCCCCGCCTCATCTTCGATGGTCACGCCGAGATGTTCGCCCGATCTGCCGATTTTGCCTGTACTTTTCACACGCACGCTGCGGACAGCCAGCACCAGCGGGGGATTGCCCACGCCGAACGGCGCGATCCGTTCGATGGCGCGCGCCATTTGCAAATTGACTTCGTTCAAATGCACATAATCCGCGATTTCCAGCGCGGGGGGTGGCGCGGCGACTAAGCCCATATCGCGGGCGGCACGGTTGATCGCCCGCCGGAAGTCGTTCAGCCGATCCGACGCGATGCTCAAGCCCGCCGCCATCGTGTGACCACCATACGAGCGGATTAAATGCGGATTGGCGTTCGCCACCGCCGTGATCGCCGCCGTAATGTCGATCCCGCCGATGCTGCGCGCTGATCCTTTCAAAATGCCTTTTTCGCCGCCGCCGAACAAAATCACGGGACGGTTGTACTGCTCAACAAGGCGGTTGGCGACCACGCCGACGATCCCGCCCGCCCACGAATCGCTTGCCAGCACTAGCACGGGCGCATCCAGCAGTGACCGTTCGCGGTCAACCTGTGCCGTTGCCGCTTGAAAAGTCTGTTCGCTCATGCTGCGGCGCTGCGCGTTGAGCCGTTCGACCTGTGTCGCCAGCACGCGCGCTTGTTCGACGGTTTCCGCCAGCAGCAGTTCCACGCCGCTTGCCGCATCAGCAAGGCGACCCAGCGCGTTCAAGCGGGGCGCAATCGCAAAGCCAATCTGTTCTTCGCTCACCATCGCGGCATTGATGTCCGCGAGTTCGTATAGGGCGCGCAAGCCGGGACGTTCGGATTGGCGCATGATATTCAGCCCGCGCTGAAGCAGATAGCGCGTATCGCCGGTTTGCTGCGCCACATCCGCGACGATGCCCATCGCCACTAAATCGAGCAGCGGCGCTGCAACTTGTTCGGCTGCATAGTGATCGCGGACTGCCAGCATCCCTTCGATCAGCTTATATGCCACGCCCACACCGGGCAGCGTATACAGCGGATGCGTTTCCGGCAGCCGTTTGGGGTTGATGTTGGCGAAGGCGTTCGGCAGCCCAACCGATTCCGGCGGCAGATTGTGGTGATCGGTCACGATCACATCTACACCGCGGCTCGTCGCGTAAGCAACGGCTTCATGCGCGGCGATGCCCGTGTCGCAGGTGACCAGCACGCGCACGCCATCGAGCAGCCCTTTGAGCGTTTCCAGATGCACTCCATGACCTTCGCGTTCGCGGTGCGGCACATGATAGGTCACGTTGCCCGAACTGCCTTTGAGCGCCGACGCTAACAACGCCGTCGCGGTTTGCCCATCCACGTCGAAATCGCCCCACACAAGGATGCGTTCGCCGCCGCGTGTCGCTTTGCGTAGGCGATCTACCGCCTTGTCCATATCGGGCAAATCGAACGGGGACGCGGGCTTGTAAAAATCGGGGTCGAGAAAGGCGCGCGCCGCATCGTAGGTGGTGATTCCCCGCCGCACCAGCACGCCAGCAATCAAGTTTGCGAGATGGCTCGGCAGGGATGCGTCGCCAAGATGACCGGTATCGCGCACGGCAAGCGGGCGCGTATCCGTCGGCTGCACGGCGCGCAGAACTTCAGCCGGTATTTCAATAGGGTTGGGATCAAGCCAGTGTCGAGTCATTGCATTCGCTACAATTCTTGTACGTATTTGGTGCGCTCGCCGCGCCATTTATAACACAGATAACACCGCGAACGTAAAAGTAATGTCGCATAAGTTGTTTAGGTCACGCGGAACGCTTGGATCAAACCTTCGATCAGTGCGGCGCGCTGCGGCGAATCGTGCATGGTCAGCGGCGGCAGCGTGACATCAAGCCGCCGCAGATCGTCCATCAACGGCGGGACGTGGTGACTGCTTTCCGGGTGAGTCGCGGATCGGCGCAGACAATAGCGCAGCACATCAAGCGCGCGTTCGATGTCGCCTTGTGCGACGAACAAGCGCGCGAATCCCAAGAGCGCGCGATCCATTCCCGCATATTGATGATGCGTGTAGGCATATTCTAACGTTTGCGCCAACGGTTGCCCCGCTTGATCGTAGCGTCCGGTACTGATGTACAGGTGTCCACAATTCGCCAACACGCGATAAATCCCCAACTGCCCGCCGATATTCCGGTAGATGCGTAAACTTTCCGCGAACGTCGCTTCGGACTGTTCGTACTTGCCTTCCGCTTCGTATAGGATCCCAACATGATTGCCGTTGCTGGCAATCCCACGCTGATCGCCTATGGAGCGATACAGCTCAACGCTGCGGCGGTGCATGGCATGAGACACGGCGAACTTGTCGATGATTTTGTAACACTGCCCCAAGTTATTCAGGCTCATGGCGATACCGCGCTTCGCGCCCATCCACACGTCGATGGCGAGACTGGTCTTGAGATATTCGATTGCCGCATCGACTCTGCCGACATGCACTTCGACATTCGAGAGGTTGTTCGCCACCGTCGCAATCCGCCGCGGATCGCCTAGCCTGACCGCGTACTGCAAGCTGTACGTGTAGTTGATTTCGCCTACCTCGTACAAGCCGAGATCAAGCTGTGAATTGCCAACCATGTTGTAGAAATCGCAGATCGCGCCGTCGTCGCCCAGCTTGAGCGCCGCTTCCAACCCCGCTTCCGCCACGCGCATCGATTCGTGGTAGTCCGCCAGCCGCCACAGCACCCGTGATCGCAGCCGCGCGATGTGCATCGTTTGCTGCGGCGTGACGCGCAGCATCGGCGCAACCTGTTCGAGCAGTTCCGCCGCGCGTGTGTACTGCGCGGTGATGTCTAACATGCGGATGATGACTTTATCGAGATATTCCGCCATTTTGTCCGTGTGCTTGGCAGATACCCAGTGATTGAGCAGCACTTCGTCGTAGGCTTCATCGTTCGGGTACACGGTTTCGATTTCACGCGCCACCCGTTCGTGATAGACCGCGATCTCGCGTTCGCCAATGCCATCCAACACCGCTTCACGCATTTGATCATGCACGAATGTCCACGCCGATCCCTGCGCGGTCAAAATCGCGGCATCTTCGCACGCGAACAGCCAATCATCCACGCTGACGGCGGGCACAAGCGAGTGTAACAGCGTCATATCGATCTGTTTGCCCGTGACTGCCGCTAACCGCAGTGTTTCCAGCCATTTCGCGTCCAAATTGTCGATGCGGTTTCGCAGCAGGTGACGCATCCCGCCCGTGAACACGCGCTCTGGCAGCGTCGAAATGCCGATGCGATCCAGTTCTCCAGCGGAATCGGCAAGCGCGCGCACCACTTCGACGATGAAAAACGTATTTCCGCCCGTTTCCCGCTTGACGAGATCGTACACCTGTGGCTTGGCGCTCTCCCCGATCATCGAATTGACGAGCTGTGTGAGCGCCTCATCGTTCAATCTGTCGAGCGCGATCACGGTCATCGGTTGAAGCATAGTCGCAAGCCCGCGCCGTTCATCGCTGCGATACGTCCCGATGATCAACAGATTCGGCGTGGGCTGTTCGATCAACTGCTGAAGCACGCCCAAACTTTCGTAGGACCAATGCAAATCTTCGAGAATGATCAGCACAGGCGCGTTGACGCGGCGCATCACATCGATCATGGTGCGAATCAACTGCTGCTGCGCGGCGGCATCTTGCGGCATCCCCACAGGCGCGATCTCGCGTGCGGTGAGTGCGCCAATATCCGGCACCAGCACGGCGAGAAGTTCCGCTTCTTCGTCGCTCATCGGCACGGAAAGCGCCAGCCGCCGCAGTACCGAGCGCCACACTTGAAACGGCAAACCGCCGCCTTCGCGCGCTTCGCCGCGTATCACGGTGTATCCGGCGGTCAGTGCGTACACCGCCGCTTCATCGACCAAACGCGATTTGCCGACTCCGCTTTCGCCGCTGATGAGATAGCCCGCTGTTTGTTCGCCCGCTTTCACCGCCGTGATTACGTCGATAATCTGGCGCAGTTCGCTTTGCCTACCTACGAACGCCGCCGATTGCAGATAACTCTCGCGCACATCGCGGTCTTGCGCGGTGGGGGGCAAACCGACTGCTGCTTGTAAATCCGCAATCACGGCGCGCGCGCTGGCGTAGCGATCTTCCGGCGCTTTGAGTAACAGCCGCTGGATCACCCATTCGAACGGATGCCCGTTGATCGGCGCGGGATCGGGCGGTTCGGTCAGTAACCCGTGTAGATTGCGAATCGAAAACGGCACGCGCCCCGCGATCATCTCGTAAGCCATCACGCCGACGCTGTACAAGTCGCTTTGAAAAGTCACTCTGCCGGATCGCAGGGTTTCGGGAGCCATGTACAGGAGTGTGCCAGCGGGCGCGGCGGCGTGTTGTTCTTCACTGCTCAAGCCGAAATCCAACACTTTGACTTTACGCGCGTCCATGTCGCCCGCCACCATCACATTCGACGGCTTGAGATCGTGATGCACAATGCGGCGGCGGTGCAGATACGTCAGCGCCTCAAGCACTTGAATGAGCAGGACGGCTTGTTCTTCGGGGGAACAGTCGCGCCCTGCTTCGGTGATCGGCTGGGCGTTTTCGAGAAGCTGCATCGCGAGATACGGTGCGCCGTTCTCGAAACCGTAGTCATACACCGGAATGATATAGGGATGTCGGAGCGATGCCAGCACGCGAAACTCTCGCGTCAGCGCCAGCAAATGCGATTGCCCGCCCGATTCGCCTTCATCGCTCAAGATGACCTGCTTGAGCGCGACAAGACTTCCCGTTAGACGGTCTTCCGCGCGGTGGACGATGCTCATCCCCCCGCGCCCGATGGAATCGATCAAGCGGTAGCGATTGGCAAAAAAAGTCCCCGATGCGGCTGTGATGTTTTTCGCCACGACACATTCCCCCACGCATCACGATAGAAAAATCATAGCCTAAAACCGGACTGCTGTCCGTTGATGGTGGCGGGAAAAGCTGGTTCGCAAAATCAAGCACATTCACAGGCTGTTGTATAATAGCCCCCGTTTGTGTCACAGACTCACAGCGAAAGAAAACGTCACCCTATGTACATTCTCGGAATCAATGCCTATCACGGCGGCGCATCCGCGTGCTTGATCGAAGATGGTCGCCTGATCGCCGCTGCTGAAGAAGAACGCTTCAACCGCGTCAAATATTGGGCGGGCTTCCCCGTCAAAGCGATTGAATATGTCCTCAGCGAAGCGGGCATCAGCGTCTACGACGTGGATCACATCGGCATCTCGCGCGATCCCAAAGCGAACCTCATGGAAGCGGCGCTGTTTTTCTTCGCCCGCCGTCCCACGCTCAACATGGTACGGGATCGTTTGAGCAACAGCATGAAAGTCGGTTCGCTCAAAAGTGAACTCGTCAAGCATCTCAATCTGCGCGAAGCCGATCTCAAAGCCGATTTTCACAACGTCGAACATCACCGCGCACATATGGCAAGTGCCTTTTTTGTCTCGCCTTACGATGAAGCCGCCATTTTGAGTGTCGATGGCGCGGGCGATTTCATCACGACGATGTGGGGCGTGGGCAAGGGCAATCAGCTTACGGTGCAGGACGAAATCAAATTCCCGCACTCGTTGGGGATTTTCTACAACGCCGTCACCCAATGGCTCGGTTTCCCCAAGTATGGCGATGAAGGCAAAGTCATGGGCTTAGCGCCCTACGGCGAACCCCGTTACATGGATCAAATGCGGCGGATCGTGCGCGTGCAAAACGATGGCACCTTTGAACTCGACTTGGATTATTTCGTCCACCACGCGGACGGTGCAAATATGACATGGGAAGGCGGCGAACCGACCATCGGCACGCTGTTCTCGCCCAAGCTGACCGCCATGTTCGGTGATCCGCGTGTGCCGCGCAGCGAAATCACGCAGCATCACATGGATGTAGCCGCATCGCTCCAAGCCATGCTCGAAGAAGCCGAGATGGCGCTCGTCAAGCGCGTTGAACGTGACAGCAAACTCCCCGCCCTAACGATGGCGGGCGGCGTGGCGCTCAACAGCGCGTTTAACGGCAAAATTCTCCCCAACACGGGCTTCAAGGACATCTTCATCCATCCCGCGTCGGGTGATGCCGGAACATCGCTTGGCGTGTGCTACTACATCTATCATCAAGTGTTGGGCAAGCCGCGGGCATACGTGATGCACTCGCCTTACACCGGACCGCAGTTTGATGATAAGGCGATCCAAGCCGAACTTGATCGTCATTCGCTCAAGTATGAAAAATTGGACGATTCCCAGTTGGTCAGCCGTGCCGCCGATATTATCGCGGCGGGCGATGTGTTGGGCTGGTTTCAGGGGCGCATGGAATGGGGTCCGCGCGCGTTGGGCAATCGCAGCATCCTTGCCGACCCGCGCCGCGACGACATGAAAGACATTCTCAACGCCCGCATCAAGCACCGCGAGAAATTCCGTCCGTTTGCGCCGTCGATTTTGCTCGAACGCACAGGCGATTACTTCGACCAGACCTATCCCGATCCGTTCATGATCAAGGTGTACGGTGTGCTGCCCGAAAAACAGCAGGAAATCCCCGCCGTGACACACGTTGACGGAACAGGACGCTTACAAACCGTCGATCAGCAGCACGCGCCGCTGTACTGGTCGCTCATCAACACATTTGGCGAAAAGACCGGAACGCCGGTTGTGCTGAACACGTCATTCAACGAAAATGAACCCGTCGTGTGTACGCCCGCCGAAGCCATCGACTGCTTTATGCGGACGAAGATGGACGCGCTGGCAATCGGGCATTTCCTCACCCAAAAAGAATCCTAAACATCAGGTGAAAATCCCTGCCAGATGCCGCACCATAGGCGTATGATAATCATGATGGTCTGTGCATAACAAAGGGTAAAACCGCATGGCGACCAAAACAACTGCAAAGAAACCGACCAAAGCCGTTACGCATGTAAAATCGAACGGCACGGGCGCACTCGATGACATCAAGCCAGCAATTGGGCTTTCGGACGCGCAGCGCGAAGGCGTGGTTCAACTGCTCAACGTGCATTTGAGCAACCTGCACGTGCTGTACATCAAAACGCGCAATTATCACTGGAACATTCGCAGCCCGCGCTTTGCCGAACTGCACGAATTCTTCGAGGAACAGTACGACATTCTCGCGGAATCGATTGACGAATTTGCCGAGCGCGTCCGTCAGTTGGGCGGCATCGCCTTGGGGACGATGAAAGAATTCACCCTCACCGCCACATTGAAGGAACAGCCGGGCGTAGTCCCCGACGCGCAAACGATGATCGAAAATCTGCTAGCGGATCACGAACACATCATCCGCGAGCTGCGCGGCGATGTGGATCGCACAGCGGATGTGTTCCACGACGCGGGGACGAGCGATTTTCTCACAGGCGCGATGGAAACCCACGAAAAAATGGCGTGGATGCTTCGCGCACATCTCACAGGCGACAACTAAGCGTCACAATAGCACTTGTGTAGGGGCGGCTCGTGATGCGCCCGTTGTCGGCGGGCGCATCACGTCGGAACGAGTTCCGCGCGCCCCTACGAATATTGTTCGTTGACTTGACATCTGGATCAAAAAAGGGGTGAAGAATTTCTCCTCACCCTTTTTTGATTCTCTGCGGTGAATCTTTCTTGCTTTTCTCTCGTTTTTCTTTTACTTCGCGCGCTGACGACGGCGGCTCGTCAAAATTAGGTAGATTGCCACCAGCACAATCAGCAGCACACCACAGCCAAGCAGCAGCGGCACAGTCGTATCGCTCACCACAGGCGGATTTTCCGCGTCAATGACCACCGATTGCAGTGTACCTGTCGGCGTGGGCGATCCGTCGGCGGCTTGCGCCTCAAACGTAGCAGCTTCTTCCGTCGGTTCAGCCGTTGGTTCTTCAGTTGGCGCGGTGGTGGCGACGATGACGACTTCTTCGGTGATCTGTGTCTCCGATGTCGCTTCGGCGGATGCTTGTGCATCGAGCACGGCTTGCGCGGCGAGAGTTTGCGCGGCGTTTCGGGCTTCGGCGGTTTGCGTGCGCGGTACACTCGCCGTTTGGGTTGCACCGATGGCTTGCGCGGTGCTGCGCGCGCTTCGTGTTTCCTGCGCCGACTGGGTATTTTGCTCCAGCGCGCGGTCAGTGGCGCGCGCATCGAGTGTCCCCTGCGCGTTCGCCATCGCGGCGGCGCGTGTTTCAGTTGCGTTAAGCTGCGCCTGCACTTCAGCGCTGGCTTCGGCGGCGGCGGCAGTCGCGCTCGCGGCGGCATTGGCAGTCGCGTTGGCGACCACATCAGCCGTTGAAGTTTGCGCGGCGAGCTCGGAAAGTTGTGTCGCGGTCAGCGCGGCGCTCGATGTGTTGATCGCCGCCTGTGTGCTGGTCTGGTTCGCCTGTTCAGCCGCTTGCTGCGCTTCGTTAGTCAGCACGGCGGCTTGGGTGGCTGTCGCAGCGAAAATCTCCGCTTGCGCCGTCGCTGATCCAGCCGGATCAGGCGAGATGCTGAACGGGATATCGACTGACGCGCTCGCATCCGCGTTATCCGCGACAATCCGCAGCACATGATCGCCCGGTGTGTAGTCCAGCACTTCGATGCTGGCGCGGAACGGAATCGTAACATCGTGCGCGAGTTCTTCGCCATCCACAAAGAAGGCGACATGGTTCAGCGCCGTTTGCGAAGCGGCTTCGACAGTCACATCGCGGTCTTCGCTCAACACGTCGTTCGCCTCAATGCCCGACACGCTGATGATGGGCGGGAGCGCGGCGACGGTGAAATCAACCGCAGCCGATCCGGTCTGACCGTTTTCGAGAGTCGCCGTGACGGTGAACGTGGCTTCACCCGGCGGCAGCGTCATTGGATCAATCACGAACAGCGTGCCATCCGGCGCGGCGGACGAAAGTTCGCTGTCACCGACGCTGGCGCTGATCTCCGCGACAGGCGACTGCCCCGTGACCGTGATCAAGGCGTTGGTGGGCGCATCAACCGTTTGCCCAGCTTCCAAGCCCAATACGCTCACGCTCGGCGGGAGCGCGGCAACCGTGAACGTGAAGCCGGTTTCGCTGGACACGCCGCCCTGATTCAACACCTGTACGAACAGGGTATTCAAGCCGGGGGGCAGTTCAGCGGGATTAATCGTGAACGTGTACGGATCGGTCAGCGGGTTGGGATTCACATTGCTGTCCGACCCAGCATTGAGCGAATAGCCAACGAATTCGGGCGCGGTTTGCCCCGTGACAGTCACTGTCACTTCGACAGGTTCGGTCAGGTCGCCCAACGACGCGAGATCGGGCGAAATTTCGACGGTGGATGCCAGCGCCGCGATTTCAACCTGTACCGCGTATTCGGTTTCGTCGCCATTTTCGTCTACGACACGCACCGTCACAGCCAGATCGCCGGGGGGCAGTTCCGCCGGATTCAGTTCAACCGTGATTTGTCCATCCGTGAGTGCCGCATCTTGCGGATCGGTTTCACCGACTTTGGTTTCTGCTTCCGTGATGGGATCATCCGCCAGCACATCGAATGTGAGCGTGTACGGTTCGCTGATCGGTTCGGTAGGCAGGTTGTTCACACGGACAATCGGCTGCGGAATGGGTGCGCGCAGCGTCACCGTTGTCGAAAGCACGGTATCGGGCGCGGCAGTCACATCGAGCGCACAGGCGTATTCGTTACCATCAGCAGGTACATCCGCGTTCAGCGTGATCAAGTATTGGCTGCGTAAACGGGTCGCCAATTCGTCGAAAATCGGCACAAGCTGATCGACGGAGGGCGCGATTTCAAACTGACCGCCGGTATTTTCGGCAAGCGCGCTCAAGTAGTTGATGTCCACCGAGCCATAGCCGATGGTGTAAATCGTCGTGCCAAGTTCGGCTGCCGCGTCGATGGCGCTCCGACGGTTGGCAACCTCACTGCCGCGATCTTCGTAGCCATCGCTGAACAGCACGACGACATGGCGCGTGGTCGGGCTTGCGACTGACAACTCCACGCCTTCCAGCGCCGCGTCATAAAGCGCGGTTACGCCGCCCGCTTGCAGCGAGTCGATTGCCGCGATCAACGCCGCTTTGTCGGTGGTGTAATCCTGCACCAGCACCGGATCGCTGCTGAATGCGATCAGCGCGATCTGGTCTTGGTCGCGCAAATTTTCGACAAACGTGCGTGCCGCGCGCTGAGCATTGGCAAACGGTGTGCCGAACATGCTCGAACTGGTATCCAGCACCAGCACTACCGAAAGATAGATGTTTTCAGCGGTGACATTTTCGACGCTCACCACCTGCGGCGGTGTCGGAAGATTGCACGAGAGCGTGAATGCTTCCGGCGCAAGCCCATTCACTGGCTGAGAACGCGAATCGGTCACATTGACCGCCAGCACGGCGGTGGGAAGCTGACTTACGTCAACACCCGTCACTTCCAGAGTTGGCGAAGGCGTTTGAGCAGTCAGCCCGCTGGTGGCAAAAATCACCAACGCCATCACGGCAAAAAAAACGAGTCCGGCAGTAAATCTTTTCACGATGTACCCCCGTATGGACGTTAGGGTCACGCCGATTAAGCAAAAGACGATCTAGTGACTTCTTCAATAAACGAGAACACACACCTATAAATAGACACTTTAAGAATCTATCGCTTTTCGCTGTGAATGCAACAAAAAGCCAAGATTTCTGCGAGGGTGATTTGCGAATCGCCGCGCGGCAAATGTTTGTCGCTCCATAAAGGGCAAAAGAAGGCAAATCTTGTGCCCTTCTTACATGCTGTTGTAACAGTTTTCTCATAATTGATATGGTTGTGTAATCCTTTGCGATTCTGCTGATCGAATAAAATGTTATAATCCGTGCAGAATGTCCGCCTGTAAACGAGCCGCCGTCTGTGAGTGCGGCACATGGAAAACATCTAATGCAGCTATCGCACGATGAAGTCCGCAAGATTGCCGATCTTGCCAAGCTCGATTTGACTGACGATGAAGTGGCGCTTTATGCCAGCCAGTTATCGAGTATTCTCGGCTATTTCCGTAAATTGCAGGAAGTGGATACGTCCCACATCGCGCCGACTGCTTCGGTACTGCCGTTGAAAAATATCTTTCGCGCCGATGAACCCGCCCCGCCGCTCACCCCGGAACAAGCGACTGCCAATGCTTACGATAAGTATGATGGTCAGTTCCGCGTGAGCGCGATTCTCGATAACGACTAGTCGATTAACCCTCCGGTACTCATTATGGTTACAAAACGCCTGCTGCTCATTGAAGACGATCCCGATGTTGCCGAAATGCTGCTGATGTATTTCGGCGCGCATAAGTACAACATCATGCACGCCGATTCCGGCACGGCAGGGGTGGCGATGGCGCGCACCCGCTTTCCGCACTTGATCTTGCTCGACCTCATGCTGCCCGATATGGACGGCTACGCTATTTATCGAAAACTGCGTGATGTGTCCGTGACGCGGTATATTCCTATCATCTTTTTGACACAGCGCAATGAAGCCATGTACCGTATACAGGGCTTGCAGCTTGGGGCAGATGACTATGTTGCCAAGCCGTTTGATATTGAAGAACTGCGCTTGCGCGTGGAACGCTCCATTGAACGAGCGACCCGCGACCAGATTCAAGAATCGCGCACCGGGCTTCCCACTGGACGGCTTGCCGAAGACGAAGTGAGCGAGCGCATCGCGCTTGGACGTTCGTACCAGTTGATCCGTTTCATGGTCGATGGCTATGCTTTATTTCGTGATGTGTACGGCTTTATCACGGCGAACTTGGTGATCGAATTTGCCGGACGCGCCATTCAAGAAGCGGTCAACCAGCGCGGCACACCGGACGATTTTATTGGTATTCTTGAAGATGATTTTGTCGTCCTTACCTACTGCCCAGACCCGCGCCCGTTGATCCAAGCCGTGCAATCGGCATTTGCCACTGGCGTGCGCGCCTTCTATTCTTTCAGCGATGTAGAACGCGGCGGTCTGCTGGTGAGCGCGGACGACGGTAGTGAAAAAGTCGTGCCATTAATGAGAATGGCAATAGTGCGCGAATGAACCACACGGGCGAAAGCTGATCGATTGATTTTCCCCGTGCGCGCACCGTGTTGAATGGGGTGGAGCATGGTCGGGAAAAATCAATCGGTTGGCGAAACACCAGTTTCTAACAGAGCAACTGCCGCACACAAAGCTGCGGCACTATCGCCCGCAAAGCCAACGCCTGTCGTACTGCATAAATCTCCCATCGCGGATGAAAGCGCGGCTCGCCCCATCTTTCAGAAATCCATCGAACGCAAACGATATATCCGCGCGTTTGCGCGCCAGCTTCTCGCGGGGCTTGCGACTCTTGGCGCGGCATACGCCATCGAAGAAGCCAAACGGCGCGCGCTTGTCGATCCGCTGGTACTGGATATAGGGCATTTCGCGGCAGCGCTGCTTGGTGGTTTGCTGATTGTGCGCGCACTGGTATTTCTGTTTTACGCCATTACCCGCAAAGACGAAACGCTGCGCTTCTACAAGCAGGGATTTGTATGGCGGCGCGGCAGAGAAGGTTATAAGTATCCGTTTTCGGAAGTCGTGAGCTATTACGAACGCGGTGGAGGCATCTACTTTGCTGAAGACCCGATAGTTCAATGGGGCGCGCACACCATCGAAATTAGCGATGGGCATATCTTCCGCGTATCGCCGCGTCACGGCAGTTTGAAGCGGTTCGCCCGCGTCATGCGTTCCTACATCGCTCATGCGACTGCCATTCAAATTGGCGAACAACTTCGCGCCGGAAAAGCCGTCAAACTGCACAGGGCGTTGATTGTGCATACAGGCGGCGTGGAAACGGGCAAACACGAAATCGCATGGCGCGATCTTGCCGTCGAAATCAAGCGCGGACGGTTGGTCATTCGCAAGCGGGTACTTTCGCGCGATCAAAAGCATACGCATTACCGCGTTGTGCGGCGAATTCCGCTGGGCAAAGTGAAGAATGTGGGCGGCTTCTACGATCTTGCTCAGGGGACGATTCGCAATCACATTCAGAAAACGCCGTATAAGCAGGGAGCGCGCTGATGCGCCAGCGTATTCTCAGCCGTCATAGGCTGCCGCTTCCCTATCGCGCGCTCCTCACCGCATTGTGGATCACGCCGCAGGCGATCTTTATTGCGCTGGCGTTTGCTCGCCAATCGTCCGCTGCGCTGCTTGATCCACGCTTGTGGCTGCCGCTGGCGATTATGGCTGTCCCCGCGCTTTACATTTGGCGTGAAGGCGTGGATGTGCTGGTCGATGGCATACGCACATGGGCACATGTGCCGCGCTTTCATCCGTATACGTCGATTTCCGCGTGGCAGGTCGAATGCGATGCGCGCACACCGATCCTGATCATTCGAGATAAAAAACGGCGCGCGATTTTTCAATCGCACGCCGCGCATTTGACAGATTTTGAGGGGCTGGTGAGGGGGCTCGATGAGCATCTCACCCTATGCCAACGAGAGTGATCTACAAGTTACGCAGTCGGTCAATCAATCGTTTGATCACGCCCTTATCTTTCTTGGTCGCAGAGTCATAACGCAGTTGGCTTACTCGCTGCTGTGTTTGCGCCTGCTGCGTTAATGCACGCAAACGGGCGATTTCGTCAAGCAGGGTTTTACGATGCACCGTTTCGCCATCCACGTAAAACCAGTGATTGCCCATGTAACGTACCAAGGGTTCGCGCCTGTACAGCGTGTGATAGACTTTGCGGTAGTGTTCTACCACATAACGGGGTGGAAGCGTGGGATCGTCGTACACTGTTGCCATTGCTGTGAACTCCGATGCGCCGCTGCTGCGCCGCAACCTTTGCCAACTACGAAACGGGTTCCTCAAAATAATCTCAGGGCAAGGCGTGACTGTAACATGCATTTTCCGATTTATGAAAATGATAAAGCTTGTTACAGAAATGCAAAGAAGGACTTCAGGACTATTCGAGTGTGAACATTCACAAACACACCATAAAAATCATTATACGAAACTTTTTCGTGAATCTCCGTAAAAAAATAACAACTTTGACACATTCTTATCGTTTGTCTTTAGTTACGTCTTACAGAATTTTGAGGGGAAAAATGCACCCTATCAAATGTAGAAATTTTTGTGCAGCGGCGTTACAACGCTTGTGGATAGCAATTTTTGCGCTCGCTGTGGTTACAACCGGCGTTGTTACAGCCCAACCCGCCGATACCGCGCCCGTGTTTTTGTGGGTGCGCGGCGATCTATGGCGCTATGACCCCATGCTGGCGGCTCAACCACCCACGCAGATCACGCAAGTGGGGACGATCTCATCGCCCGTTATCTCGCCAGATGCGGCGCGCATTGCCTACAGCGCCGCATCGCCCGTCAGCCTTGAGGCATTGAGCAGGATACAAATTGGGGTAGGGGCAGTCGCGGAATTTGTGCTGCCGCAGGACATATATTTGCTCGATACCGCGACAGGCGAATCGACCTTGATCGCCGCGCAGCCCGCCGACGCATCGCTGTTCGTTGATGGTGTGCCAAACCGCGCCATTATTCGATCCGCCCCGGTGTGGTCGCCCGATGGAGCGCAGTTAGCGTGGGCGGAAACTGCATTCGACAGCCGTCTGCCGCGCTTGGTTGTGTACGATCTCGCGCAAAACGGCATCGCGCTTGAGGTGCAGGACGACACCGAACTGCCAATGGTCAACGGCACGCTGCATACCCGTTGGGGCACGGGCGGCTTAATGCTGTGGGCGGAAGGCGAAGCGGGCGGCGTGCTGGCGATCTTCTACGCGCTCGATGGCACGCGCATCGCACGCCAGTTTATCCCACCGCCTGCGGCAGGCGATGTGGTCGAAGACGTGGTATGGGTGGAAACAACGGATGATTCCCTGCCGGGAATCCTGTTCGCGTCCGGCGAATGGTTCTTATTCGATGAAGTCACGGGAGCGGCGGTTCAACCCGCTGTGCTGCCGCAGTTGACCGGGCGCGGTTATCCCGATATTTCGTATTCAGTCGCGTTTGGCGTACTCGATGAAAGCGGTTTCTTTTGGGAAGCGTTCGATCCGCTTGCGCCGGATGCCGCATCAGTCGCGTTTCCGGGATCGCCCGCACGGGTGACGCTTGCGCCCAGTGGTCGCGCGCTGGCGCTGATCGGCTACCCAGATTTCGGCAACGCCGCTATTTTTCAAAATGGCGAACTCAGCGCGATACCGGGGACGGGCATCAACGAAACGGATTTGTATGTTGGCGCGGTGCTGTGGGGCGCAACTTTTTGGCGCATCAGCGCGTCTTAAAATCAGCTAACATACGCCATTTGGGCGATTATCCTACGCTCACCTAACGTTAAAATGATCGGATGTAAAATAACAATAGGTGCAATCTCGAATTAATCAGGAGGCAAGCAGCGATGATGCGTAAAGTCTTGCTTGCGGCAATGCTGATAGTCATAGTATCAGCCTTTGCCGTGTTTGATTCCTCCCCTGCACAAGCGCAGGGATCAATCTGGTATGCCGAATACTTCAATAACGCGACGTTGAGCGGCACACCGGTACTTACGCGCTATGACCAGAGCATCAACTTTAACTGGGGCGTAAATGAACCCGCGCCCGGCGTTGGGGCGGATAACTTCAGCGTGCGTTGGGCAACCGACGTTTCGCTCAATCCCGGAACATACCGTTTCTTCGCATTGGCGGATGATAACATTCGCGTGACGGTGGATTACAGCCAAGTCGTCATCAACACGTTCAACTCGTCGCAAGTGGGCGTGACTGTGCAGGGCGATGCGGTCATCAGCGTGCCGGGTGTGTATCACATTCAGGTTGATTACCGCGAATCGACCAATCTAGCGTTCGCGTATGTCTCGTATGGCAATCTTGTGACCAATCCACAGCCGAACTTTGGCGGCGGCGGCGGTGGCGGAGCGCCGCCGGGCAATGTCATCAACACCGCGCCGTGGACGGTGCAGTATTATAACAACGCCAGTCTCGCGGGCGATCCGGTAGCGATCCAGTCTGTGCCGTCACCGTCGTTCAACTACGGCAGTGGTTCGCCGCTTCCAAGCGTACCCGCGGATAACTGGACGGCACGTTTCACCAGCGTGCAGAACTTGTCCGGCGGCACGTATAACCTATCCGTCGCAGTCGATGACGGCGTGCGCGTGTATGTCAACGGCAGCTTGGTGATCAATCAGTTTGGCGCGGCAACCGGACAAACGATCACCGCGCAGTTGAACCTGCCCGCTGGCGCGAACAACTTCCAAGTCGAATATCTCGAATTTGGCGGCAACGCCAGTTTGGATTATCGCCTAACGCAGCCCGGCACGACTCCACCGCCAGCCAGCCCCGGCGGCGCGACGATCACGGTCAATGCCTATCGCTTGAATGTGCGTCAGCTCCCAAGCGCGACAGCGACCATCCTTACACGCATCAACCGCAACGAGAGCTACAGTTTGTTGGGACGCAACGCGGCAGGGACATGGTATCAAATCAATGTGAACGGCACGACGGGTTGGGTGTCCGGCGCGTATGTGACCGTTAACAACGGTGCGGGCGTGCCGGTGGTCGATCCGGGTTCAGGTCAGCCACAGCCGACCCAGCCGCCCGCGCCTGCTGGCGGCATCGTGCTGACCGCCACACCGTACACGGTGAATATCCGTTCTGGCCCGGGAACGACATTCAGTCGCATCGCGCGGCTGCCCGCTAATCAAACTGCTACTGTCGTCGGGCGCAACGCGCTCAACCAGTGGTGGCAGATCAACTACAATGGCATCGTCGGGTGGGTGACGGCGCAGTACACAAGGCTTCCGGCGGGTACGAACGTCAACAGCATCCCTGTCACCGGGTAACATTCGTTCACACATTATAGGGGCGGCTCGTGAGAAACTCGTTTCTCCGCCGCCCGCCCATTCCCGCCGCAAATCATCACGTTACGCGGGGAATTTCACGGGCGCATCGCGATGCGCCCCTACACCGCCTATGCATCTCATCACGGTACGTGATAGGGATGTCGTTCAAACGCCGCCCGCCCATCCCCGCCGCAAATCATCACGTTACGCGGGGAATTTCACGGGCGCATCGCGATGCGCCCCTACACCGCCTATGCATCTCATCACGGTACGTGACGCGGACATCGTTCAAACGCCGCCCGCCCATCCCCGCCGCAACCCATCACGTTACGCGGGGAATTTCACGGGCGCATCGTGATGCGCCCCTACATCGCCTATGCATCTCATCACGGTACGTGATGCGGACATTGTTCAAACGCCGCCCATACCATCCCCGCCGCAAATCATCACGGTACGTGATAGGGATGTCGTTTAAACGGGCAGTGTTTGTAGGGGCGACTCGTGAGAAACTCGTTTCTCCGCCGCCCGCCATCGCTTCCCCGTGTAAATTGTAAACTGTCTGTAAATTCCTTTTGATATCCCCCGATGAGATTTTCCTCACCCTGTATAATTTCTCAAGTTTGCTCGGAATGAGCTTTAGGCTGCGCGTTGTGCGCGTAAGCCATGCTTCAACTGCGCTGAAGCAAAGCATCGGGAGGTTGTGCCTTGATAGAAGTTCAGAATTTAACCAAACGATATGGTGAAGTTACGGCAGTGAACGGTGTCTCGTTCATCGCCAAACCCGGTCAGGTAACGGGCTTTTTAGGTCCCAATGGCGCGGGTAAAACCACGACCATGCGTATGCTGACGGGCTTTATGCCGCCAACAGAAGGCAAAGCGACAGTCGCGGGGTTTGATGTATTCGACCAGAGCTTAGAAGTGCGCCGCCGTGTCGGCTATCTGCCGGAGAACGTGCCGCTGTACCGCGACATGAGCGCACGCGGCTATTTGATGTACATCGGAGAAATTCGCGGGGTAAAGAAACTGCGCGAACGCGCCGATGAAGTGCTGGAGCGCGTCGGCTTGATTGACCGCGCCGACAGCCGTATTCGCACGCTCTCAAAGGGTATGCGTCAGCGCGTCGGCTTGGCACAGGCGTTGATCCACAATCCGCCCGTGCTGATTCTTGACGAGCCGACGATTGGTTTAGACCCATTCCAAGTGTTGGAACTGCGTTCGCTAGTGCGTGAACTAGGGCGCGACCACACGCTGCTGTTTAGCACGCACATTTTGAGCGAAGCGGAACAGGTCTGCGACAATCTGATCATCATCAATCAAGGGAAGATTGTGGCGCAAGGTGCTCCAGCCCAGCTCCGCGAATCGCTGGCAAGCGGCGGGCGCATCCTCATGCGTTTGGACAAAGAACCGTTTGCGGCGCTCGATACCGTCCGCGCTGTAGCGGGTGTTGCTGAAGCGGCTGTCGAAGGTGATGCGCTGGTCATCACCCCAACGAGCGCCAACGTTGATCCGCGTCCGGCACTGGCAAGCGCGGTGATTGCCAAAGGCTGGAAACTGACAGAACTACGTCCGCTTGCGGTCAACCTTGAAGAAATCTTCCTTGAAGTGACGCGCCGCGAACAGAGCATCGCGCTGAAGGCGGAAATGGAAGCCGCGCAAACATCAGCGCAAGAAAAGGCTGCAAAATGACCGATCAAACGCTGAAAACTCACTCTGAAGATACCGCCATGCTCCATGAACCGGGCGCGACAGGCGGCGCTGCCCCTTGGTTCGCTGTGTTCAAACGTGAACTGGCGCTGTATTTCCGTTCCCCAATTGCCTACGGAATCGGTTTCGCTGTGTTCATGATTCTTGGCGTGCTGTTTAATGCCTATCTCGCTTCTGCTAACGGTCAAGCAACTGCCGATCAAATCCCCAGTATGCCGGGTTTGATCACGTTCTTGATGTTCTTGATCGCGCCGCTGATCACAATGCGCTTGCTGGCAGAAGAAAGCCGCGAAGGCACGCTCGAAGTGCTGATGACTCTGCCAATGAACGAAAGTCAGTTCATCGTCGGCAAGTTCTTGGCGGCATGGGCGTACTATACCGTGCTGATCTTGCTGTCGCTCATCTATCACATCATTTTGTCGAGCATCGGCATCCCCGATCAAGGGATCGCGTTCGGGACGTATCTCGGCGCGTGGTTGTACGGCGGCGCGGTCCTAGCAATCGCGCTCATCTGGTCGGCAATCACGGAAGATCAAATCGTCGCGGCGTTCTTAGGCGCGGGGACGATCCTTGTGCTGTACCTTGCTGAAGCGGCGGCGGAAGTGTTCGCGCGCACCAACAGCGCCTTAGGCGATTTCGTGCGCGAACTCGGTTTGCGTTCGCATTATGAAGCGACGATGGCGGTGGGCATCATCCGCGCGGAAGATGTGCTGTATTTCCTGCTCGTCATCGTCGGCGCGTTGTTCATCACCACGCGCATCGTCGAAACCCGCCGTTGGCGCGCATAAAAGCGGAGAAAACCAATATGACTGATCAAACACCCATCAATAACACGCCCCCTGAACAACAAGAGCCGTTTATCCCGCCGCAGGTGATGCTCATCGTGTCGGGGATTGGCTTTCTCGTCGCGCTGATCGTGGCGTTCACACAGCCGACTTTTACGGTTGTCGGCTTTGGCGGCTTGGGGTTGGGCATTCTCGCGCTGGTGATGTGGGCGCTGCTCGCACCGCAGCAGTTCATCGCGCTGTTCACTGGGCGCGCGGCACGTTTCGGCGGGTTAAGCGTCGTCGTCACGATTGTTGTGCTAACCGCGTTTGTGATGCTTTACATCTTCGTGCGTAATCAGAACATTCGCATCGACCTCACGGAAAGTGATTTGTTCTCGCTCACGGTTGAATCGCGCGATGCTATCAGCGCGTTTGGCGCAGACCCCAATATTCCGTCTGTGCGGATGATCGCGTTCTACGATTCGACGCAAGCCGGACGGCGTGACCAAGACAGCCTGCTGTTTGAGGAATATCAAGAAGCCAGCGGCGGCAAGATCACGTATCAGTTCGTCAACCCTGACCAACTGCCAAACCTCGCTAACGCTTTTGGAATCACTCGTGCAGGGCAGGTTGCCGTGGTCGCCGCCGCCGATGCGGAAACTATCGCTGCATCTCAAGCGGCTAGCGATCCCGCTGCTGATCCCGCTGCTGCAGAAGAAGCGCCAAGCGTGATTACGCTGGAAGATGGTTTCGTCGCTGATGTTGAAAACGCCGAAATCGTGCAAACGCCCATTCAGGAACAATTGACCAACGCGATTCTAAAAGTCGCGGCGGCAGGCGATTTCAACGCTTATTTCCTGACGGTGCAGAACAACGTATCGTCTGAAATGGCAACGCTCAAGACTAACTTGACCAACCGTTTCGACTGGAACATACAGGAAATTTCGCTGGTCGAACTCGCCAGCCCGCAGGGTGAATACACGCTCAATGATCCCAATCTCGATGGCGAAGTGATCGTCATTCCGGGCGGTGATACCCCCTTGGGCGAAGCCGAATTGGAAATTTTGCAGAACTACCTAAATGCGGGCGGTGACTTGGTGATCTTCGCGGACACCAACCTAAACGCGGCGGGGGTTTCGCTGGCGACGGATCCGGCGCTGAATGAATTCCTGCTGGCGAATTTCGGCATCGCCTTCAACAACGACGTGATTATCGACGAGACACAGGCATTCCAATCGCCGCTGCTGCCCGTCGCTACCGATTTTGATCGTTCGACGTTCATCACCACCAACGGCATCAACCCAACGCAGCCTGTCGCTATCTTTGAAGTGCCGCACAGCATTACCGTCGCAGATACGCCGCCCGCCAATGTCACCGTGACTGAACTGGTACGCAGCAGCGATCAAGCCTACCAACGCACAGACATTGAAGCGTTGATCGCGGAAGAATCGGTCACGCGCCCTGAAGACGCGGTTCAGCAGGCATTCGTGCTGGCAGCCGCCGCCGAAAATTCGCAGACCGGCGCGAAAGTCGTGCTGTTCGGCAGTATTTCGCCCGCGCGCGATGTGTATTCGCAGCTCAATGTCGATAACTTGGGCTTGGCGTTCAACAGCTTGATCTACGCGACAGATTACAACAACTTCTTCACGCAGATCACGGTGCTTCAGCCGCAGCGCCCGCAAGATTCGCCCATTTTCGCGGATCAGCAAACCATCGGGACGATCAATTTCCTGACGCTGGTCGCGCTGCCCTTCGGCATTTTGGCGCTCGGCGTGATCGTGTGGTTGAGCAATCGGGAACGCCGCCGGACAACGACATAGGTTAAATACGGGTGTCGATGATAGCGGACGCGGCACGCCGCGTCCGATACTTATCAGATACCCTGCACCGTATTGATAGGGGAAATGTAACATGAGACTGAACCGAGGGACGCTGATTTTGCTGGTCGCCGCGCTCGCGGTGATCGTATTAGTGATCATCGTGGGTGGCAACCCAACCTCATCAACCGAAACACCAACCCCCGGCGCAACTGCGGCGACGGGACCGCTTTTCTTGGATGTGACAAGCGAAAACGTGATCGCGTTAGAAGCGCGAAACAATGAAACAGGCGAATACGTTCGCTTGCTCAAGAATCAATTTGATGTGACCGGTACACAAGCGTGGGAAATCGACGGGACGTTCTCGCGCACCGATGTCGCTCCCGCGCAGGACACCATCACGACGCAAATTAGCTCGCTTGTGGGGTTGCAATATACCGACAGTTTCACGTCGGATCAGCTTGCCGATTTCGGGCTGGATCAACCCGCGTATACATTTATCGTCACCACCCGCGCGGGCGCACGTTACGCGCTGCATGTCGGCGGGCAAAATCCGGCAGGCAACCGCTATTACGTGATCAGCCAACCGCTTGAAGCAACTGCTCCCGCTGGTGAAGCCACCGCCGAAGCGACTGCCGAGATCATCATCGACGCGACCGCCGAAGCCACCGCCGATGCAGCGGCGCAATCTATCGCGCCCGACGCAACCGCCGAACCCACTGCGGAGATCATCATTGACGCAGCCGCCGAAGCCACCGCCGATGCAGCGGCGCAATCTATCGCGCCCGACGTAACCGCCGAAGCCACCGCCGACGTGACGGCTGAACCCCTGCCCACGCTCGATTTGATCACCGAGCCGCGTCCCGTATTGAGCGGCAGTCAGCAAATTTTGCTCGTCACGCTGGGGTCGCTCAATCCGCTGATCAACTTGATCGCCACACCACCGTATGGTCCAACGCCGACTCCAACACCGACAGCGACCAATACGCCTAATCCGTTGAGTGAAGTCGAAATGACCGCGACGGCGACGACGTTGTTCGCCACGCAAGCCGCGCAGATGACCGCCGCCGCTGCCACGCCGGAAGTCGGGGCGTTCTCGACTGCCGAAGTGAGCGTTGGCGAAGCAACAGCAGAGGCTACGCCTTAAACGAACGTATTTGTAGGGGCGGAGCCTGCTCCGCCCGTGTACATCATTTTGTAGGGGCGACCCGCCGGGTCGCCCAAGAGAACGGGGTTGGCACGGGCGAAACTTGTTTCGCAAACCCCTACAAAAACCGTTTATCCCTATACCCCATCGTCGCGCAGCTTGCAGAAAATCAGCGTGTCGCGCAAGCCACCGTCGTTATCGCGCCCTTCCCATTTGAGCTTTGCTTCCAACGTGTACCCCGCTCGCCGCGCGACTGCCGCGCTGCGTTCATTGCGCGAATCGCAGCGAATTTCCATGCGTACCGCGTTGAGCGTCTCAAACGTAAACGCGGTCAGCGCCTTGACCGCTTCGGTCATGTAGCCATGCCCGCTCATGCTGGTGCGAATCCAATAGCCAATTTCAAAGCGCGGCACTTCCCAGTTGATGTTGTGCATTCCTGTTGAGCCAAGATACAAACCATCTTTTTTGCGGATGATCAACAAAGGCAGTTCTTCGCGCGTGCGAAAACGCGCCGCCGCTTCGCGCGCAAAAGTTTCGCTTTCGGGGATGCTTGGCATATGACGCGCCCACGGCATCCACCGGCTGAGTTCAGGAAACGATTCGCGGATCGCTTCATTGATCATCGCGCCATCGCCCATGCGCGGTGGGCGCAGCACCAATCGATCACTGTCGATGTAGTCCGGCATCGGCGGCACAGATGAACTTTCAAGATACATATTGACCCCTTATGGCGCATTAAAAATTTTTAAGACCGTTGTGCATCGTTGAATTTTCAGTATAATTCAGAAAACGCATGCTCGTGCATCAAACTTCACAAGAAAGGGAATAAGCGTCCTATGTCATTAGAGACGTGTCTTCAGCGCATTTCTTAGCAGTCTCATCATTGGCATATCGGTTGCCGCGCCCGTGGGTCCCCTCGGCGTGCTGACGATCCAGCGCACACTCGCGCGGGGCCGGCTGGCGGGATTTCTCACCGGATTGGGCGTTGCCACCGCTGACGGCGTATACGCCAGCTTCGCCGCCTTCGGGTTCGCCGCCCTCTCCAACTTTCTCATCAGCATCCAATCGCCTGTGCGCTTGATCGGCGGGGCGTTTCTGCTCTATCTCGGCATCAAGACGCTTTTAAGCAAACCCGCCGCGCAAGCCGCCGCTGTCGGGGCGCAATCTATTGTGCCCGCCGGAAGCCGTTGGAGCGATTATCTTTCGGCGCTGGCGCTGACCATCACCAATCCGGTGACGATTCTCGCGTTCGCGGCAATCTTCGCCGGATCAGGCATCGCAGGTACAACTGGAATGAGTGCGTGCGCGCCCTTTGTTGTTGCGGGTGTGTTCGGCGGGTCCATTTTGTGGTGGCTTGTTTTGACAACAGGCGTGTCGGCGCTGCGTTCGCGTTTCACTCCCGCGCTCATGGTGTGGATCAATCGCTTATCCGGCGCGATCATCATCACGTTTGCGCTGGTCGCCTTAGTGGGGCTGCTGGCGTAAAAAATCGCTTTGCCTATACTGGTTTTCAATGTTCCTGCGATTTCTACAGGGGGAAAATCACAATGGCAGCGAACGAATACCTCAACAGCATTATCATCGAACGCCCAATTGATGAAGTGTTCAGCACGGCGACATGCCTTGAAAGCTGCGTCAATTGGCAAACATTCATGGTCAATGCCGAAAAGGTGTCGGAAGGTCCCGTGCATGTTGGATCGCAATATAAGCATAGCGGGCGCTTTCTCGGCATGACGGGTGATGCTTTTCCGGTGGTGACGGCGCTTGAACCGCCGCACTTATTCGCGTATGAAAATGACGGCAGGTTTCCCTTCAACGTTGAATACCGCTTTGAGTCCGTCCCTGAAGGCACGCGCATGACCTGTAAGATGTATGTTCCGCCGGGCAATAATCCAATCATTCACATGGCGATGCCGCTGTTGATGAATGCCCTGAGCCGCCAATTCACATCCGATCTGCAATCGCTCAAAGAAATGATGGAAGCGGGCGTAAAAGTCCGTAAGTGGTAGCTTCTTTGTAGAAAATGCATCAAAGTGTCTGAAGCATATCCCCTTTTTTCAGACACTTTGATGTAAAATGCGAATCATGCGCCGTCAGCACAGGTCAATAAAGGACTCAGCACATGATCGTTGGCATCCCCAAAGAAGTAAAAAATAACGAATATCGCATCGCACTCCCCCCCGCCGGCGTGCGCGAACTCATCCGCGCAGGACATACGGTGTATGTCGAAACCAACGCGGGTGCGGGCAGTGGCTTCACCGATGACGAGTATCGTCAGGTTGGGGCGACAGTTCTCCCCACCGCCGCCGAAGTGTGGAACGGCGCGAACATGGTCGTCAAGGTTAAAGAGCCGCAGCCGGGTGAATATGGATTTTTGCGTGAAGATTTAATTCTGTTTACGTATTTGCATCTCGCCGCCGATGAAGGCTTAACCCACGCCCTGCTCAACAGCGGCGTGACCGGCTTGGCGTATGAAACCGTCGAAGATGAAGAAGGGCGTTTGCCGCTGCTTCAACCGATGAGCGAAGTCGCGGGACGCATGGCGACTCAAGTCGCGGCGCACTATCTCCAAAAGCCGGAAGGCGGGCGCGGAATCCTCATGGGCGGCATCCCCGGTGTCAAGCCCGCGCACGTCGTCATTTTGGGCGGTGGCACAGTCGGCACAAACGCCGCGACAGTCGCGCTCGGCATGGGCGCGCAGGTGACACTGCTCGATCTCAACACGGAACGGCTGCGCTATCTCGATGAAGTGATGCACGGGCGCTTCGTCACGCTCCACAGCAACGAAACCAACATCATCGACAGCATTCGCACTGCCGACGCGGTGATTGGCGCGGTGCTGATCACCGGGGCGCGCGCGCCGCGTTTAATCACCAAGTCGATGTTGAGCATGATGCCAACCAACAGCGTGATCGTGGATGTGGCGGTTGATCAGGGGGGATGTGTCGAAACCACACACCCGACCACGCACAGCGATCCCACCTACGTCGTCGATGGCGTGCTGCATTACGGCGTGGCGAATATGCCCGGCGCTGTTCCGCGCACATCGAGCTACGGCTTGTCGAACGCGACACTGCGCTATATTTTACGTGTAGCAAATCTCGGCGTAGATGAAGCACTTGACCGCGATCCCGGCTTGGCGAAGGGCTTAAATTTGCGCGCGGGCAAAGTGACGCATCCCGCCGTCGCGCAGACGTTCAATCTGCCCGTCGCAGCGGTGTAGAGCACTAAACGGAAGAAAATTGTAGGGACGATGCCTGCGTCGTCCGTGCCCTAAAACACGGCGGGGACTTGACCCCGCCCTACTCCCCCGCTTCTTCTTTGAGCCGTTCCTCGTAGAAACGCTGCCATTCGTCGTGGAAATCACGCTTTGACTTCATTACTACCCCCGGCACACTCGAATCGAGTTCCGGCACATTGGCGGGCGGAAAATCCTCAAACGCCTTCTCGATGAAGAACACCATCTCCCCAACTTGGAGCGCCGCTTCCATGCGCTGCACCACAAACGCCAGCGCGAAAATCGCCGCGATGATCACGGTGATGAGCGCGGGACTCCATGGCACATACACCAGAATTGAAGCGATAAACGCCGGAATCAACAGCCCGCTGATCATGTGCAGCCAGTGGATTTGATAGCGCAAGCGGATGAACGTCACGCGGTCATCGCCGCTGAACGTGCCTGTCACAGTCGCGGCGGGGCGCGTGCGGAAACGGCGACCATTGCGGCGCGTCGATGTTTCGCTCGTGATGCGGAATCCGTCGTTAGTCGGCTGCACGGCGTAGCGGCGACCATCGCGGAAGGCATCACGCATGTGCAGGCGATGTTGGCTCGGCTGCGCGGCGGTGATCAACGTACTCATACACAGGGATCGCGGCGCGCCAACAACCACTCGCACAGGCGGGTGAAGCTGCCACACATCGTAAAAGCGCCGGAGTGGGCGGGGGAAAGTGCGTGTCATCTGTCGATTAGCGCGGCTGTTTGGTCGCGCGCGATAAGCTCACCGCCAGCAGGATCACCACCGCGCTTAACGCGACAATTGTCCCTGCCGCTAGCGCCCACCCATAGGACGCTTCCAGATACGGCAGGTCTTGCGCTTCATGTGTTGGATCAAACCGCACAATGGTGATGCGGTGCGCGATATCGGGAATGTTCAGCGGCGTGATCGGCTGGCTTTGCGCGGTGCTTGCCACCACCGGGTCAAAGATGAACGGCGCGGTTCGGTGGAACAGGTTCAGCACACGGAGCGCCTCGCCGCTGTCGTTGACAGTTGTCGCGGTGACACGCACACGCTTGCGTCCCATTCGCATCGTCGCATAAGGATAATCGAGCAGGTTTTTATACCACTGGGCATCGCTGCTCCACGCCGATACCACATAGATTTTGCTGCCATGCCGCCGGTATTCGAGCGCGGTGTGGCGCGGCTGACCGCTTTTTCGCCCGCGTGTGGTGATGACCATGATGCGGAGCAGGTTCAGCGGGTCGCCCAAGCCAATTTTGTATAGCTGGACAGGCAAGCGCAGCATCAAGCCCATTGATCCGCGCGGGTAAGGGACAGGTTTTTGTTCAAGCATGTAGATGTATTCTTTTCTTGGCTATACCTTTCAGTATATAAGACTTTACGTGCGTGTGCATGGAAGGTTGCACCCTCTCATGTGTTCAACAGGTGGATTTTGCTGCCAGAATACAGGAAATCTGCTCAGTTGCAAATATAAAATGGCAGTAGGCAGCAGCTAGCGGTGAATTAGTGTAGACGAGCGCCTTGAGCATGGGTTCGCGCCGCTGAAGCCGCCATGAACGGGAACGGATGGCATCGCCAAACAAGCATTTCATCACCGAATGCACTGTCTCCCATTTCCAGCGCTGCCCGAACAAGCCGTCCAGACGCGCTTGAGCGACCACGTCCTCCTCCCCTTAAGCTGGTTGAGCACGTGTGCCAACATCGCCTCAAGGCGGGGCAACGTCAGGCGTTTGAGCATCCGCGAAATCGTGCTGTGGTGGGATGCGCGCAGCGTGGCACGCTCGCTTGCGCGACCATACACCTAACCAAGCGTTCCTCTGTGAGTTGGTCTATGTCGATAAAATCGGGTAAGAGCTTCCTAAGCGGGTACAATAAACGCGATAAGGGAAACGGTGAAATGGGCAGTTGGTGACAATTCGGGGAAGCGCTGTACCGCGAAGATCGAACACGCCCAATTGGGTTGAGCAACTTCCAGCCGGATCGTGTGATGGACATAATCGTTCATCATGATGTTGTGCCGATGGTGAATCAGATTGAAACCCATCCGTTCAATCAGCAGATCGAAACGCACAAATTCCTGCACGAAAACGGGCTCAAATTGCTTTTCGTCTTTGTGTATTCACTTCCATTTCGGCAGAACTCGCTTTTTATGCTTCATTCGCTGCCAGAAGCAACAGTCTCCCTAAGCCGCTGTACGTCACGCATGGGCGGTACGCCAAAAATGCCTTTATACTCTCGAATGAAGTGAGAAGCATCATTGTATCCCACACGATAGGCTGCGCTGGTCGCATCAAGATTTTCGACTAACATCAAACGACGCGCCTCTTGAAAGCGCAGTTGTTTCTGATATTGCAGCGGACTCATCCCAGTGACCGCTTTAAAGTGATGGTGAAACCCCGACACGCTCATCCCTAGATCGTGTGCGAGAGCTTCAATGCGTAGGGGTTTGTCAAAATCTTGACGAATACGCTGAAGGGCTTTCACAATGTCTGGGGTGCTTCCCCCAAGCAGGGCAAGACGACGAAGGCGCACTCCCTGTTCTCCCGTAAGCAGACGATACATAATTTCTCGCATGATTAGAGGCAGTAGGACTCGCGTGTCATTGGGCGACTCCAACAGTCTGATAAGGCGCAGAACCGCGTCGAGTAAATTCGGTTCCAATGGAGTGACATCCATCGCCCTCACCACCGCCTGTCGCGGCATCACCTCTTCTTCCTCAAGGATGATCGAACTCACCAGCTTTAGCGGTAGTTCCAACCGAACACCGAGATAAGGACGATCTTCTGATGCGTCTGTCACTTGACTAATGGTGGGAAGTTCGAGCGCAGTCAAAAGATAGTGGAAGGCATCGTATCGGTAGCAGCTGTCGCCAAAGAAGATGTCCTTACTTCCTTGCGCGATTATGCACAATGATGGCTTCAAGAGGGTATGACTGCGTTCTTTGGGAAGGGAATGGCGAATCAGAAACAGTCCCTGAAGCGGTTCGGTATGTCCATCATTCGGCACCGCCTTCAGTATCCGTTTAATCAGTTCTATGCGGATAGCCTGCATCCGCAGCGCTTCATCTTCCGACAGATCGTGATCAATCCCGTGCACGTGAACCTCTAGCTTTTTACCCGCCAAGAAAATTTTGCAGGATTATACAGTGATTCTCCACGATTGTTCTGTCTATATGCCTACCGCTCTCCCTATAATCAGGCTGTATATATGACGATGTGCGTCAGCCAAAGGGAGGCAGAATAATGCAGAAACGCCAGCTCGGAAAAAGCGGATTAGAAGTCTCGGCGCTCGGTCTTGGATGTATGCGTATGACCTTCGGGGATGCGCCGATAGGCACACGACAGGACATGATCGAATTTCTTCATGCGGCGGTAGATCGGGGCATCACCTTCTTCGATACGGCAGAAGTTTATGGTCCGTTCACAAACGAAGACCTTGTAGGAGAAGCGTTAGAACCGTTTCGTGGGAAGGTTGTGATTGCGACGAAATTCGGCTTCAAACACGATCCTGAAAAAGGACCGCACCCCACGGTTGGCTTGGACAGCCGCCCAGAGCAGATCAAGCGTGTTGCCGAAGCTTCGCTCAAGCGGCTGCGCGTCGAAGCGATTGATCTGTTTTACCAGCATCGCCCTGACCCCAATGTCCCTATTGAAGACGTAGCGGGAGCAGTCAAAGATTTAATTCAAGCAGGAAAGGTCAAGCACTTCGGTCTTTCCGAAGCGGATGCGTCAACTATTCGACGCGCTCATGCTGTGCAGCCCGTCGCCGCTCTGCAAAGTGAGTACTCAATTTGGTGGACTCCCATCGAAGCGGAAATTCTCCCCACCTGTGAGGAATTGGGTATCGGGTTAGTCCCCTACAGCCCGCTTGGGCGTGGATATCTGACCGGGAAAATTGACGAAAACTCGACTTTTGCTGATAACGACATCCGTGCGCGCAATCCGCGCTTTACGCAAGAAGCCATCAAAGCAAACCGTGCCGTTGTGGACCTGCTAGAGCGAATTGGCGCGGCACACAATGCTACTCCCGCGCAAATCGCGCTGGCTTGGCTGCTCGTCCAAAAACCGTGGATTGTGCCGATTCCGGGCAGTCGCAAGCTCGAACGGCTCGACGAGAACAACGGCGCGGTGAACATCAAATTGACTACTGACGACCTCGCTGAGATCAAAGCAGCCATGTCTAAAATCACTGTGGTTGGCAATCGTTATTAGGCAATCGCCACTGCTAAGGACAACCTATGTCAACAATACCATCGGTAAAATTGAACAACGGTGTGCAAATGCCACTGTTAGAATTCGGCGTTTTTCAAATCACAGATGCCGAAGAATGTGAACGGAGCGTAACGGATGCAATCAACGTCGGCTATCGTTTGATCGATACAGCGGCATCGTATGGCAACGAAAAAGCTGTCGGCAAAGCCATCCAGAGAAGCGGTGTGCCGCGAGACGAATTGTTTGTCACCACCAAATTGTGGATACAGGATGCCGGGTACGAAAGCACAAAACAAGCGTTTGAACGGTCACTTCGTCGTTTGCAATTGGATTATCTCGACCTATATCTGATCCACCAGCCCTACGGAGATGTTCACGGTTCATGGCGAGCAATGCAAGACCTGTATCGGGAAGGTCGAACACGCGCAATTGGGTTGAGCAACTTCCAGCCGGATCGTGTGATGGACATAATCGTTCATCATGATGTTGTGCCGATGGTGAATCAGATTGAAACCCATCCGTTCAATCAGCAGATCGAAACGCAGAAGTTTTGGCAGGAAAACGGCGTGCAAATCGAGTCGTGGGGACCATTCGCAGAGGGTAGAAACAATATCTTCGCAAATGCCCTGCTGCAATCCCTCGCGGACAAGTATCAGAAAACGATAGCACAGATCATTTTGCGCTGGCTGACGCAGCGCGGTGTCGTGGCGATTCCCAAATCCGTTCATAAAGACCGTATCGAAGAAAATTTCGCCATCTTCGATTTTGAACTCAGCGCTGACGATATGGCGGCAATCGCCACGCTGGACACGAAAACAAGCAGCTTCTTTGACCATTGCGATCCGGCGATGGTGAAGCGCTTGAGTGAACTCAAGCGTACAACGTGAAGCCTCATCCATTGCATCGTACAGCAGAGAACGAAGGACTAAGCTATGCCAAGTGTTAACCCGGAACAAGAAGTTATCCGGCTCTCTGCCGAGAAATGGCGCTGGATGTCAGAGTGCAATGTCGATGCCCTTGATATGCTCTTTCATGAGAAGTCGGTATTTGTCCACATGGGCGGCGCGTGGGGGAAAGAACAAGAACTCAAGATCATCGAAAGCCGAGATATTCATTACAAACAAGCGGATATCCATGAAGTATCGGTGAATATTATAGGCACAACCGCGATCCTGTTGAACAGAATTACGCTGTTAGCCATTGTGGGCGGCAATGAGGTCACCAACCCGTTCATGGTGACCGAAGTCTATGTGCAGCAAGAGAGGATCTGGAAGTTAGGCTCGCTCTCATTCACTAGGCTCCTTACTCCTTAGCGTCACCTAGCTTATCCCATCTGTTGTCACCGCAGCCTTTGGCTTCAGTCAAACTCAATATCTGATGCGTCAAAGTCGGGTAAAGGTGGCAAGAATCGGCTCTACCCAACTTTTTGATTCTTCGCCACATTTTGCATAATCATAGGTACACAGCGACTTCTAGTCCTTGTCCGGCGCAAGAAAGGCGGCACCATGACAGAATCATCTGCTGAAGCGAAAATCCGCGCCGCTTTACCCCTCACGCGCTTTATGAACGGCTACATGCCGCTTTCCCTCATCCGCTGGATACTCAAGCAAACTGTGGCGCGGGTGCAGCTTCCCGCGACGATTTCTCGCCAACTCGTTTCCGCTGACGGCGTACCCTGTGAATGGCTCATCCCGCAAAACAGCCCGCCCGATCAAGTGCTGCTGTATCTGCATGGCGGCGGCTTCGTTATCGGGTCGTCACATCTGCATTATCAGATGGTGGCATCGTTAGCGGAAAAAATGGGAATCCGCGCGCTCATGGTCGATTACCGAATCGCGCCGGAACATCCATTCCCCGCCGCGCTCGATGACTGTGTGGGCGCTTATCGCTGGCTGTTAAAGCAGGGTTTCTCCCCAAAAAACATTGTCATCGCGGGCGATTCAGCGGGCGGCAACTTGACCATCACTTCCATGATGAAACTGCGCGACAGCGGCGATCCGCTGCCAGCGGCGGCAGCCTGTCTCTCGCCCGCCGCAGACCTTTCGCAAAACAGCGACATGATTAAGGGGGTGTATGATCCGCTGCTGCATCCACGCGCTGTTCGCTTGTATCTCAGATCGTATGTGGCAGGAAACGATCCGCGCAACCCACTGATTTCTCCCGTCTATGGCGATTGGCGTGGGCTGCCGCCGCTTTTGATTCATGCCGGAGAAGATGAGGCGCTCCGCGCTGATGCCATCCACTGCGATCAGTTAGCGAAAACGGCGGGGGTCGATGCGCGGTTAGAGATTTATCCACGCATGTGGCATGTCTGGCAAATTCAACTGGAACTCCCGCAGGCGCATCAATCATTGGATGACATTGGGCAGTTTCTCAAGTCGCACCTCCAATAAAATACGCACAAGGATATTGACAGCCTACATCCGCACGCGGTTTTCAGAAGGGCAGCTCTCCTGAGGACCTTGCGATTATGTGTCAGAATCCACACTGAATTCGGGGGAGAGTGACACGCGCCTCAGCAGCCAACTGACGCAACGAGTAAATTCACAAGGGCTTGCGTTAACGCAATTCCAAGGGATGTTTGGCGCGCAGCCGCAGGATTGCCGCGAGAAACAGCGGGTCTTGCACATCGAGTGCCTGTTCGAGTGTCAGCCATTCAGTGCTTGCGCCCATCTCGAACTTCGAGCCATCGCCGGGGGCAGGGTGCTGTTTCAACCCTGTGACGTTGGCGGCGAATAGGTAAACGGTGGTGTCGCTGGCTTTCGATGGGCGAACAATGCCCAAAGGGATGAGCGCCTCTTTGTCGATTCTGTAGCCTGCTTCTTCCCACAGTTCTTCGGCGGCGCGGTGTTCCGGCGTTTCGCCCGCGATTTTTTCTAGCCCGCCCGTGATGCTGCACCGTTCGAGATCGGGGCTGTGGGCGGGGCAAACTTCCAAGCGCGCAAGATAGGTGAACTTGCCGTTTTCAAAACGGAACGGCAAAACGGAGACAATCTTGCCATCTGCGCGGGTTTCGCGCAGGAACGTATAGCCATCACGGTCAATGATGGCGACAAATGGGTTCTCGAACAGAATTTTGTCGGACACAGCAGCCGCGTTAAGCGTTCTGATCCGCTTCAGGGCGGATCGTCATGGTGTTGGCACGCGGCGCGTGCGGTTCGGCGGGGGCGCTGTCGCTTACGCCGGGAATAAAATGTTCTTCGTGTTCATGTTTTTCCTGCAAAACAACGTACATCACCGCAACAATTGTGAGCGCCGCAATCGCCACAATCAGTAAACCAACTAAACCACCCATTGTTTTTCCTCACACACAGCACAATAGCTAACAGCGCGTCGGCTGTTCAGCAGCTTCACTTCTACAATGTGCGTTCCATTTTAACACAATCACTCTATCAGCGAAGGATCGTACACAAAATTGATATGTCCTAATTCTTGGGGCGGCGCGGGCATCGGCTGTTCCCAGAACACGGGACGGATGAAGTTAGCGCGGTTCGTTCCCACTTTGAGCGCATGTGCCCATTCTTTGCGTACAGCGTTACTCGTCGCGCTGTTGGATGACCAGAACAACTGGAAAATATCGGCTTGTTCGATGAGGGCGAGCAGGCGATCATCCCAATCTTCGCCGGGGCGAAGCGTGGTGAGATCACGCCAATAATCGAAGCCGAGCGTTTTGATGGCTTTTTCCACACGCTTGACGATAGGTTCATCTTTGCGGCTGTAGCTGCAAAAAACGGCGGCGTAAGGTTTGTGTGCGACCTGCGCGCCGCCATCAAGTTTCGCTTCGACTGGATCGGGCGCAGTGTCGCTGACGTAGACGGACAGCGGGACTTCCGCGACAATCAAGCCTTCGACAGTAAACGTGATCGCGCCTTTGTGCGAGTCATCGGGATCGGCGGTCATGGCGCGCATCTTGAAATCGAACTTGTGCCATTGTTCGGTGAACGCAACCGTCACACGCACTGGATCGAACTGGAAGCCGGGGATGCTCGGCGTAGCGGTGACTTCCGCGCCCTGCTGGATCACCGTGCGAGCGGCACGAAGGACGTTGCGAACATTGGTCAGCACGCCGCCGAACTGCTTGTGCGCGTCGGCTTCGATTTGGTCTTGTGCGCTTTCACGGAAGACATACGCCTTGACGGGATACCACGTTTTCGGCTTCACATCTTTGCTGTAGAAGCTGGAAAACTGCACCGGTTCGGGGGCGGCGGGCGGTGTAGATGCCGCCGTATCCCGCCGGCGAAGAAACGCTGGAACGTCAAGATTGTCGTCTTTCGGCGTGGTGATTGGCTTGGCGGGTTTTGGCACCGCAGCGGACGGAGAACCGGACGACGAACCGGGCTGATAGCTTGCACTCGGATTTGGAATTGGTGTGATCGGCTGCGCGGGCGAAGGTGTCGAAATCGGCGGCGGTGGAGGCGCGGGAGATTCGGCGCGTTTCTTATCCGCTTCGGGCTGTGATTCGCTGTCGGAAGAGGAGTCATCAATGACGGGTTTAGCTTCTCCGGTATGGGTGATAGGGGATGGCGGCGGTTCGGACTGCTGCCATTGTTCTCGTTCACCTGTTTCGCGTGCACGTTGAGGAATTGGCTCAGGGGGCGATCCGCCGCTGAAGCGGGCGGGCGGGAGATCGTCATCTTCGTCGCTTTCTTCGTCGAAGGCTTCCTCTTTTTCGCCGCCTACTGCGCCGCCGCTACGCGGAATTTCTTCGAGAAACTCCTCACCGCTGTCTAAGCGAGATTTCCGGCGCTCATATAAGAGGTAAATCAGCGATTTGAGATAATGTTCAGTATCGAGCGTTTGGAAATCCAACGTATCGGGGATGAACGGCTCAAAATGCGTAGACTGCAAAAATGTCACCGAATATTCCGGGTGATTTGCCATGATGTAGGTAAGTTCGTCCACGACGAATTCGCGCTCTAGTTGTTCAAGATCGTCAGCCGCAACTTTCCAAGGCGGCGGAAATAACTTCAACTGCTGTGCTTCTTGCTGCGTATACAGTGTATAAAACGCATCGGTCATCAACGGAATCGCCGCAAGGATGCTCATCACCACAAGTTCTTCTTGAAATGTGCGTTTGACACGCTTGACTTCGTCAAGCCACAACTCCACGTCGCGCACGAACAACACTGCGACGGCTTTGTACATGGATTCGCGTTCGCTTGTGTAACGAGATTTATCTAAGGCGATCCCTAATTGATGAAAAGCGCGCAGCGTACTGCCTTTGTTGAGCGCGTCGAGCGCGTTCTCGTAGATTTCCGGTGAGGTCATGACGATTTATCCTTGTTCGATGGATCATCGTGCGGCTGCGCGGCGGCAGTTGGGGTGGCTGGCGGCGTATCCGTCGCGGCGCTTGCTGCGGTATCTGTGGGCGCAACCTGTGCTGGCTCAGTCGTCTGTGTTTTCGATTTCGCCATTTCTTGCGTTTCAAGAAACGTCTGGCTGAGTTTTTCGTGCATCCCGTGAAGTTCAAGCGCGGTGCGGAGCGTAGCAGGTCCAATGATTGACGGGCGAGAATGGGCGAGATTATCATTTGGAAGTAGGGCATCAACCATTTGCGGGATGACGCGGTGCAGCACGGCGATCACATTAGGATCGCGCTGGTCGATAGCGCGCTTGACGGCATCAATCCACAGTGGTGCGTCTTTGTCGAATTCTGATTTGTCGAACTCAGCGGGGTCAAGAATTACGCTGAGCAGTGTTTCAAAGGCGGTGACAAAATCGCCGCCGCGTAAGGCTCGAAATGCCGAAAGATACTGCGCGCTGTCGCTCATTTTCGCCTATGCCTTTTTGGGGGTGGATCACGTTTGATTGTGTCTTATTTTCAATCGAAATTCGGGTAGGCGCAACCTGTGAACATGGCGTGTTGGACGCAGTATAGATACGCGATGCGGTGCGAAGCTATTAGTTAAGCAGTGAATAAATTCAAAAACGAACGTAACAATTTCTTGCCAGTGGTCGAAATCTGCGGTAAAATCACGTCACGGCTTGTGTAAAAAATAACAAACAGCAAAGTCTACCTATGAACCTCCCTAAACTTGGATCGAATAATCGCGGTTCTAATGCGCTCGTCTGGATCATCGTCGCGGGTATCGCCATCATTGTCGGCGGTATCGCAATCGGGACGACGCAGCCCTTGTTCTCGCTTCCAGCATCGTCTGCGGAAGCACAGCAGGTTGACAGCCTGTTTCGTTTCATGCTGTCCATTGGCGGCATGATTTTCCTGCTGGTCGAAGGCGTGCTTGTCTATTCGATCCTGCGCTTCCGTGCGAAAGCAGGGGATATCAGCGACGGTCCCCCTATTCAAGGGAACACAACACTTGAATTGGTGTGGACGGTCATCCCGGCGATCATCGTCGTCGTGCTCACGCTGTACAGCTTTCAGGTGTGGACGAATACCCATTCTGTAAAACCGAACGAGCTGGCGGTGAACGCGCAGGGCGCGCGCTTCGCGTGGACATTCAGCTATCCTATAACCGAAGATACCCTGCCAAGCGGTGTCACGCTTGCCGACCTTGACCCGGCAATCGCGCAGCAGGTGCAAAACGGCGAACTTTTCGTCAATAATACGCAGCTTCATACGTGGGTGAATCGCCCGGTTTTCTTGTCGATGACGACGCAGGACGTGAATCACGCTTTCTGGGTTCCCGCGATGCGCGTTAAGCAGGACTTGATTGCGGGACGCACGACACAAATTCGCTTCACGCCAATTGAAGCGGGACCGTATCGCATCGTGTGCGCGGAATTGTGCGGCAGCGGTCACGGCGCGATGGCGGGCGAAGTCGTCAACACGCGCGATGACGCGGGCAACGAAGTGCAAGAACTCGTCGGGGCGTGGCTCATTGTTCATGCGACGGAAGAAGATTTCTTGCGTGAATTCTACGATCCTGCGGTTCGCGCGGTATTGTTCCCGCCGGAAGACCCGGCGCTGCGTGGTCGCGCGCTGCTGGAAAGCGGCGTGTATCCATGCGCGACCTGCCATGTACTCGATGATCTCGGTTGGGTGGGTGTGATTGGTCCGAACTTGAACGGCATCGGTGACCGCGCCGCAGAACGACTTCCCAGTGTGTCGGCGCAAGACTATCTACATCAATCCCTGCGTCTGCCGTATGACTATCTTGTTCCCGGCTACGGTGCGTTGATGCCGCAGTTCAATGACGAAACGAGTGAGCCAAACTACATGCCGGAAGAACACCTAAACGATATCATCGCGTACCTGCTCACGCAGACGGCGAATTCGCAGTAGAGAGATTAAGAGGCGACGACTTATGGCATCCGTAACGCTACCCCTTCCAGTTACACGCGGGGAAGGTCAAAAGCTCCGCGTATCGGACTATCTGCGCTGGAGTATCGATCACAAGATCATCGGCGTACAGTATATGGTGACCGCGCTGTTCTTCTTCATCATTGGCGGCGCGCTGGCGATGATGATCCGTTGGGAACTGCTCACGCCGGCGCTTGACCTGATGGCGGATGGTTCGGCGTATAACCAGTTGTTCACGATTCACGGCACGGTGATGATCTTCTTGTGGATCATTCCGATGATGGCAGGTTTTGGGAATTATCTTGTGCCGCTGATGCTTGGCGCGAAAGATATGGCGTTCCCGTGGTTGAACGCTTTCGCCTTCTGGCTGATTCCGCCAGCGGGCGTGCTGCTGATGATGGGTTTCTTCGTCGGGCAAGCGGAAGCGGGCTGGACGAGCTATCCCCCGTTGAGTACGATTTTTAGCGGCGACGGTCAAACATTGTGGATTATGTCGTTGCACCTGCTTGGTTTGTCCTCCATTCTTGGGGCGATCAACTTCATCGTGACGATCAAGAACATGCGCCCCGAAGGCATGGGCTATTTCCAAATGCCGCTGTTCGTGTGGGCAATTCTCGCCACTGCGATCATTCAGGTGTTGGGTACGCCGTTCCTCACGGGCGGGCTAACGCTGCTGCTGCTTGACCGCGTAGCGGGTACGGCATTCTTCAATCCGGCGGCGGGTGGTGACGCGCTGTTATGGCAGAATGTGTTCTGGTTCTACAGCCATCCCGCCGTATACATCATGATTTTGCCCGCGTTCGGGATGCTCTCAGAAGTGTTGAGCGTCCACAGCCGCAAGTCGATCTTTGGCTACCGCGCGATTGCGCTCTCCAGCTTGGCGATTGCGCTGGTCGGGTTTACGGTGTGGGCGCATCATATGTTCACCAGCCTTCAGCCGGAACTGCGTATCCCATTCATGATTACGTCGATGATCATCGCTGTGCCAACGGGGATCAAAGTGTTTAGCTGGTTGGGGACGATTTTCGGCGGGAAAATTCGCTTTACCAGCGCCATGATTTTCGCGCTTGGCTTCCTCTCGATGTTCGTCATCGGGGGCATCAGCGGGGTGATGTTGGGCAGTGTCCCATGGGATATTCACGTCCACGATACATATTTCGTCGTCAGCCATCTGCACTTTGTCTTGTACGGCGGGAGCGTGTTCGGCATTTTCGCGGGGCTGTATCACTGGTATCCCAAGATCACCGGGCGTATGCTGAACGAGCGTTTGGGCAAATGGCATTTCGCCCTGACATATATCGGCTTTTTCTTCACCTTCTTCCCGCAGCATATTGTCGGCTTGCAGGGGATGCCGCGCCGTGTCGCGGTGTACGCGCCGGAATTCCAATCGCTCAATGTCGTGATCAGCCTTGCGGCGTTCCTCATGGGCATTTCAACGTTCATCATTCTCTATAACATGATTTGGAGCTTGAAGAACGGCGAAAAAGCAGGCGCGAACCCGTGGCGTGCGCTCACGCTTGAATGGGCGACGACTTCACCGCCGCCCGCGACCAACTTCATTGGTGATCCTGTGCCGTTTAAGAATCCGTATGGTTACGGCACGCGCGCCGCGTTCGAGTATTTGCAATCGCTGGAAGAAAAGTTTGGCGAATCGGTGGATGCGCTGCACGATAAACCCGCTGCCCCCGCTCCCGCCTCTCAGCCCGCTGGAGATTAACGGCAAATTGGTGTTGTAGGGGCGGCATACATGCCGCCCGTGCCGTCACCTTTTGTAAAAGGATAAAGGCGGGCGCGATATATCGCGCCCCTACACGGTGTTCGGATGGTGGGCGGGGTCTTGACCCCGCCGTTGAACGCGCAAACGATACAATGCCGTAAGTTGTGGTTCAAGGTTTATTGTTAGCATGTCTCAAAATGTGTTGGAACAAGGGCTGTCGCGGGATGAACTGATCGCGCTCAAAAACAAGCGCACAGGCGTATTCGTCTTTCAGCTTTCGTGGATTCTGGTATTTATCTGCCTGATCATCGTGAACTTGCAGATTCGCTCGAATTTTGCGACGTGGCCCCCGCCGGGAGTGCCGGCGCTCGATGCGCTGCTGCCCACCGCCGCGACGATAGGCTTGATCGCCAGCGGTGTAGCGGCGCGGCGCGGACTGCAAGCGATTCGCAGTGAACAGCGCGATTCTTTTGCGAGCAGTTGGTTGTTCGCGCTCGGTTTGGGCGCGATTTTTATGCTCATCATGGCGTATGAGTTTTTCACCGTGCCAGAAAGCGGACAGTTTAGCACTGTCTTTCGTGTGATGACTGCTTTCCACGCCATTCACGCGCTGGTCATCGGCGTGATCCTGTGGCAGGTGTACCGTAATGGGCGCGCGGGCGCGTATGATGCTGTGCGTCACTGGGCGGTAGAAGCGGCTGCGAAAATGTGGTATTTTGTCGTCGTCGCTTGGATTCTGTTCTATACTGTGCTTTACATCATCTGAGATTTCCGTCTGACCTTAGAAAGGTAACACCGTCTATGCAACCCGGATTGAGTCGCGCGATACCGATGGCGATCCTTGGTTTTTTGTTAGGGGCGCTGTTGGTGATCGTCGTTCGCGGCTTGCAAAGCCTCGATCCCCTGTGGGATGTGGGTCCCGGCATCGCAGTCGCGTCTGTCATTACTGCTGTCTTCTTTGTCTGGGGCATGGGAGCGTTCGATCCGTCGATGAGCGTACACGGCGAAGAAGCCGAACACGCGCCTACCCTCGACGAAAATAATGCGCCGCCTGCTAAACTGCTTGGCGGCGGCATTTGGCAGGTGATCACGATTTTTACGCTGTCGCTGGCTGTGGTGTTTTTTGCGGGCGCGTCAAATCTGATGACCCTGCAAATTACCGCTGATCCGCTTGCGTCTACGACTGCCGTCGGATATTTCCCAGTAGTGTGGTTCGGGCGCGAGCTGCTCATCAGCGAATTGGTCGTGTTCATGGCGTTCATCGCGTTCATGTTCATTTCGCTGGTCGCGGCGGCTGGCTTGATCGGCTGGTTGTTCTACCGCGCATCACAAGGAATCGCCGAAAGTCAAGTGGCGGCGACGGGTAAAGTACCGAACAATGTGCCGCTGCTGGCGGGAAATCCCGCGCTCGTGCCGCAGCCATCGCGCCCATTGGGTTTTCTGCCGGAAGGTCCGCGCGCATTCGTGATGATGATCGGCGCGTTTGTGATGACCGCCGCCATTTTCTACGTCGTGCTGCTGCCCTTCTGTATTCCACACGCGCCGGAACACTTCACCGGGATTAGCATTGTCATGGGGCTGCTGGCGGCGGTGTTTGTGGGTCGCCCGGCATTTTTGCCGGCATGGGCTCCCACATGGGCGCTGATCCTGTTCCTGTTTGGCGTACTGTATTTCATCTTTTACGAAGTCGCCATCGGCTTGGTGCTGCCCGCCCGCCCGACTCCCGGCACTGAAAACTTGATCCCGTTAGGCATTTTGTTTGTGCTGCTCGCGCTCATCTTTTTGGGGCGGCCCGCATTTTTGCCGCGCTGGGTGCATAACGTGGCGCTCGTCCTGTTCCTTGTGCTAAACGGCGCACTGATTTTCAACGCGACGTTTATCGACACGCAGAGCTTTGGTTACGTCAACCGCGTGATGCTCTCGTTAATCAATGCCTTCGTTATCGCCATCTTGCTGGTGCGTCCGTCGTGGGTCGCGCGGTTTGCGACTGGCGCGGCAGGTGTCGTCGCCCGTATTTTGCGCGCCGTGCCGCGTATGCTCCAAAAGTAAGGGAAAGGTTTTCGCATGAGCGACATCAGTCTCGAACAGCCTCACACCACCGAAGCGCATACGGCTGGCGCACATGGTCACGGGCATCATGGCGCACCATCAGCGACGCGCATCGACAACATGAAATTCGCGATGTGGCTGTTTCTGGCATCCGAAGTGATCCTGTTTACAGTCCTCATCGTCCTGTTTTTGATCTTTCGCATTAACCACCCTGAAGTTGTGCATGAAGTCCATGACGCGACAGGTGTGTTCTTGGTCGCGCTCAACACCTTCCTGCTGCTCACCAGCAGTTGGGCGATGGTGATGGGTTTGCGCGAGATGAAATTGGGCAATCGCAAGGGCTTGATCAACTGGATTGGGCTGACGGCGATTCTCGGCACGGTGTTCGTCGCATTGCAAGGCGTGGAATACAGCATCCTTGCCAGCGAAGGCATCGGCATTTACAACAGCGAATTTGGGATGCGTTTCTATGCGCCAACCGCGCTGCACGGTATGCACGTGATCGCGGGTGTGCTGTGGGCGCTCGGTGTGATCGTCCATGCAGTGCGCGGCGGCTACGCCAAAGACAACGTGATTGGCATTGAAGTTTTCGGCTTATATTGGCACTTCGTGGACGTGGTGTGGATTGTCCTGTTCACGGTCATTTATCTGCTGTAAGCGAGTAAAGAACGATGGCTGAAGAAATCAAACACACCCCTGAAGCACACGCTGAAGCGGCGCATCACGATACCGTGACCTTCGGCGGCAGAACGATGCCGATCTACACGGCAATCTTTGCCATTCTCGCGGTGATCACAATTATCGAAGTGGTGATTGCAGAACTGCCTGATGGCTGGTTGGGGACGCTGCTGCTGGTCATTTTGTCGGCAGCAAAGGCGATTCTCGTCGTGGCGTTTTACATGCACCTGCGCGAAGACAGCCGGATTTTCTTGGCGGCGCTGCTGCTGCCGCTGTTCATCGGCATTATTGCTATGCTGTTTTTGCTCGCCGTGCCGACGACGGGATACGCATACTAGCGGCGGTGAGCAGTCGAAAGTTTCATACTAAACGGGCGCACGCACATTTGCGGTGCGCCTTTTATTTTTGATTTGAGGAGAAAGCATGATGCACGTCAGTCTAAAAGGCAAGGTCGCACTTGTGACGGGATCGGCGCATCGTGTTGGCAAAGCGATTGCGGTTGAAATGGCGAAAGCGGGCGCGAATATCATGGTGCATTACTCCAGTTCACCGGATGAAACTGCCCGCGAAACGGTGCGCGAGATCAAATCGCTGGGTGTAGATGCTTTCGCGTGCAAAGCTGATTTGCGTACAGTCGAAGGAATTGACAGCCTGTTCGCGGCGGTGGAACGCGAATTTAAGCGGTTGGATGTGCTGGTCAACAGCGCATCGAATTTTCAGAAGCGCCGCTTGATGGAAGTGACGCTCGAAGAATGGGAAGAAACGATGCGGATCAACCTGACCGCGCCGTTTTTATGCACCAAAGCGGCTGTCCCGATGATGGAACGCAACGATCCCCCCGGCGGCGTGATCATCAATATTCTTGACAAGGGCGCGGTAGACGCATGGAAAGAGTTCGCGCATCATGGGGTGAGCAAGGCGGGATTGTACGCGCTCACCCGTGTGAGTGCGCTGAGCTTGGGTCCAAATATCCGCTGCAACGGAATCATCCCCGGCGCGGTGCTGAAACCCGCTGATTACGATGAGCAGCAGTGGGTGAATAACACAAAGGCGTATCCGCTTCAGCGCCCCGGCACAGCCGAAGATGTAGCGCGCGCGGCGGTGTATCTTGCGACGGAAGATTTTTTGACGGGAACTATCATCACCGTTGATGGCGGCGAAGGCGTGATGTAGAGGCTCATAATGTGGGCAGCGGTTTAAGATGCAGCTTGTCCGGGTTGCGGACAAAGTATAAATTGCGGATGCGCCCCGCTTCGACATTGAGCAAAATCGCCGTTTCGAGCGTGTCGTTGGCGTAGACGAGCAGCGCCGGAGCGCCATTTAGTATGGCGATCTCGAAGCGAGTCCCTTCGGGCGCACGCTTGCGTAGCCCCATGATGAAGCGCGCTGATGCCGCCCCCCCGACAATTGGATGAATCGCCGCCGGAGCTTTGCCGCCGCCATCCGATACGGTGACCACATCGCTGCTCATGAGCGCCATCACGCGCGGCAGATCGCCCGCGCTGACAGCTTGCAAAAATTCCCCGAACACCTGCTGATGTTCCGCGAGAGAGGTCATCGGGGGGCGGCGGCTGGCATGAACCGTCTGCTTGGCGCGGTGAAGCACTTGGCGCGCGGCGGCTTCGCTTTTGCCGATGGTCTCCGCGATCTCTTTGTAGCTGTAATCGAACACTTCGCGGAGCAAAAACACGGCGCGCTCAACGGGCGTGAGATGCTCCAGCAGCAGCAGAAACGCCATCGAGAGCGATTCGACTTCGATGGCGTGTTCCATTGGCTCATCGAGTGTCAACGGTGTGACGACAGGTTCGGGCAGCCATTCACCGGGATAGAGTTCGCGGCGTTCGCGGGCAGTCTTAAGTTGATCGAGACACAGGTTGGTGACAAGCTTGGTCAAATAGGCGCGCGGCGAACGCACCTCTGCTGGATCGATGGCTGTCCAGCGCAAATACGCCTCTTGCAGCATATCCTCTGCTTCCATCGCGCTGCCCAACATGCGATACGCGATGCCGAACAACAGAGGGCGAAGCGATTCAAATTCGTTCACAACCTGTTCCCATTCCCCAACTGCCCGCATGATCGTTGACTATGCCCGCGCCAACTGCCGCAGTGAAGCGGGCGCATCCGGGACGCGGTAGATGCCCGGAAAACGACGCTCTAGGCGGATCACGTTGATGCTGAAGCGGCAGACCGCTTCTTTGAACAGCGCCGCCGCCCGTCCCGTGATCACGCGCTCGGCAGGGGTGTCGTCGGGGTTGACCATCTGGATCAAGCCGTCATGCCGCCCCAAACTGATGCACTGGAAATAATAGCGAAACGGGAAGCGCGTTTCTTCCCCGCCATTGATGCGCGCGTTGATGTTATCCGCCGCGTGACCGCCCATTGGGAGCGCGGTTGCACATGCCATGCGGATCGGCACGCCTGCGTCTATCGCGTATGCCGCATCGCCCGCCGCGTAGATGTGCGGATGCAATACCGAACGCAGCAGCGGATCGACGACGATTTGCCCGCGTTCATTTACGGCAAGTCCGGCTTCACGCGCCAGCGCCGGCACGGTGAATCCCCCCGCCCACAGCGTCACATCGTAGTGTATTACGCCTTGATCGGTGTGGATACCCGCATCATCGACGCGGCGAACCGGGGTGTTTTCGATGACGTTGATCCCCAAGCGATTGAACACGGCGATCAAGTACGCTTTGCCCGCCCGCGAGAACTGATCCCCAAATATGCCGCCCGTCATCAGTGTGATGTTAAGCGTGGGATAGGCTTCGGCAAATTCCGTCGCGCCTTCGATGCCGGTTAGCCCGCCGCCGATCACCGCGACACGCCCCCCTGCCGGAAGCGCGGATAGATAATCGCGTAAAGTGAGGGCTTCAGTGGGACTGAACGTGAAAACGCGATCTCCCGTGATGTGTGACCGATCCACCGAACTGCCGAGCGCGTAAATCAGCGAATCGAATGGGAGCGTGTGCGATTGTCCGTCTGCTGTGTAGGTGACGGTACGCCCATCCGCATCGAGCGCGGCGACATGCCCTTCGATGAAGTTCACGCGGCGCGTGTCGATCAGCGAGTCAATCGTGAAAGCGCGCGGGGGATTGTTCGCAGCGGTCTGGTGCAAGCGGATGCGCTCGACAAATGTCCGGCGGTTGTTGATCAGCGTGACGGATGCGTTCGCTTGGCGGGTTAGCCGCTGCGCGGCGATCAAGCCCGCGTAGCCGCCGCCGAGAATGACGACACGATGTTGAGATTGGATAGACATTGACCTTGCTCCTCGTTCATGATCGATTTCTGCAATCAAGACGAGAAGCGCGAGTCGTTTGTGACAAACTGGCTACAGGTAGCGCAGCCTGCGGATGAAATCGACGCTTTGCAGCCGACGCTCAAGCAGATAGGTGATGTAGCCGACCATGACGCGATCCGCATCTTCATGCACGCTTGCTGGCACGACAAGCGATGCGACTTTTTCAAACGGGCTGCGCTGCAAATGCCGCAGCAGTTTGACCGTATTCATGCTGATGGGGATGAACGAACTCCCCTGTGAAGCGTGGCGCGTGCAAACGATGCCGCCTTCGATGTAGCTGAAGAATTGGTCTTGCGGCTCAACAGGTTCGCGCCCGATGGCACAAGAGGTTAATTCGGGGCGAAAACCGACCGCATCGAGCATGTGGATTTCGTAGTAACGGATCGCCAGCAGCGGATCGCTATCGGCGCACAGGCGGGCAAGGGTGCTGTCGAACAGGCTAAACAGGGTGCGCGTGTCGTCTTCCGCGTCGATGGTGAAGCGGTCAAGCAGTTCGGCGCAGTAGTTGGCGTATGCGCCGCGCCGCAGGTCTTCGCGCAAGCGTTGATACGGCTCGATCATTTCGGTTTGCACCGCCACGCCGAGATCGCTGGCGCGGTGGATGAGCATATCGGCGCGGGTGTAGAGTTCGACATGCCCCGTCGATTTGCTGGTGAGCTTGCGCGCGCCTTTGGCGATCACGTCGAGCTTGCCGTGCGCGGGCGTGAGGATGGTCAGCACACGGTCTGCTTCGCCAAAATCACGCCGCTTGACGATGACGGCGGGCGTGCGGAAACTGCGATCCGGGCGTGGCATGGGATGGGTTACTCGTCGGGAGTGATGCCTAAGAAGGACGGTCCGAAGCCGAGCGCCAGCAAGCCAGAGAGCGATCCGTCGTAGATGATGCGCTTGTTCATGTCCGCGCAGATGACGCGGAGTTCTGGCTCAAATTCGTACAGCATTTGGCGGCAGTGTCCACAGGGAGCGCCGCCGTTGGTGGTGACGACGGCAAGCGCGTCGAAGTGGCGGTGCCCTTCGCTGACGGCTTTGACAAGCGCGACCCGTTCCCCGCAGATGCACGCGGGATAGGCGGCGTTTTCGATGTTGCAGCCCTTAAAAACCGTGCCATCCCGCGAGAGCAGCGCCGCGCCAACGGGGTAATGCGAATAAGGGATATAGGCGCGGGTGCTGGCTTCGATGGCGGCATCGAGCAGGGAATCGACTTGGGAAGCGGATAGGGACACGAGAGATCACTTTCACACAAAAGGGCGTATTAAGTAGAGGCAATTATACCACAGGGGAAATAGGCGAAGATGTGTCCGTTTGTGTCCGCTTTTGTGATTCGGTGGGGACGGGCTGAGGGAAGATATGTTGATTCAGATTGCATGATTGATGGGGGGAATCAACATATCGTCCGGTGGGTTTATTGCGCTTGGATCGCTTCTGCGACGGCTATCAAGTCGGCGGCACAGCCTTCGGAGATCGTAGTGCCGCGTCCCGCTTGTACTTGAGTTATAAAGTTGTCCATGTCATCGTTTTCAATCAACACAGCCAATGACTCGCTGCTACTTTGAGGTAAGTCACAGAGAGTTAGCACATCATTCAGCCCGAACTTTGTAGGATTTGGCACAATGATTTGTAACATACCATCAAAGCGTGTGTCTATGACTTCAGGTGCCGAAGACACTGGGGCGTGTTCTGATGGACGATAAACAATTGCGGCTCTACCGCCAAAGGGACTGATTTCGACATCACGAATCGAGCCAGTATCTTGCATGCCGCCGATCTGTTCAAAGTTTTGAGTTTCCCAAATATAGACTGGACCACTGGCACTTCCTCCGATGAGGTACTTGCCATTCGGACTCCAGCGAAGATAACTGGGGTATGCCTGTAAACCAGAAATGGTGTGTGATACTTGGAGGTTACTGCTGTCCCAAATGTGCAGCGTTATGAGCGCCGAGCTTCCCGCAGTGTCGATAGAACCCGCAGTACCTGCCGCAACTTCTTGGATGTCAACGCCCGCCATTCGCTGTCCATCAGTACTCCAAGCAAACGAACCGAATGTTGGTTGAAGCACTCCGATCTCATTTCCACTCATATCAAGGATCGCCGCATGTGACGAGTACTTGACAGCCACGAAGTCATTGTCGGGACTCCAACTCAGCCCATCAACGAAGCGCCCATTTGTATTGATGCTGTGTATCAGAGTACCATTTTGTGCATCAAACACACCAATGTTATGCCCGGCATGAAGGGCTAGAACACTCAAGGAGTCTTCGCTCCAATTGACGATATTCGTCTCGCTGTTTACCTGTGTCACAACCGCTAAGGTGTTGGCATTGAGTATCGTTCTACCAACCGCGATCATCGAGCTATCGGGACTCCAATGTAGACCCGTTTCGTCCAGAGATACGGTTCGTAGAAACTGAAAATCTTCGTCCAAGATTAGCAGCGAGTTTTGTGTCAAAACTGCGAGTTCACTTCCGTCAGGTCGCCATTCAATGTATTCGATTGACTGAATAGCGGGTTCTTGTGCAGCGATAAAAGTCGTTAAGTACAGACTCAGGAATATCCCTATCATCAGCAGTAAAGCAGCTTTTTTCATAACTGTTCTCCTTTCCATTTCGAGTGATATTCACTATGGGTTAGATAGACCATCTGTATTGTTCCACTGCCAATTTGGGTCAACATAAAGTCGCGGTTCTATACCAGACACATTTACCAATAACTGATCTGGTAATCGATAGAAATACCAATCGTGTCTTGCAAAGTTTTGAACATCACTCTCGTTATACATTGTGCAATAGAATGGGCGAGGTACCGGACTTTGAGCGCGCGTAAAATCAACAACATACGGAACGTAGTTTTCACTGGTTGCCTCAAATGAAGGCTGTAAATTGTTGATGTTTAGACGCGATTCTGGTTTAAGAACGACCGGACAATTTCTAATGTTCCCCCACCCAACGACTAATAACCCATGTGCGCCTTGAGCACGGGGATCGATAAGTACGTAATCACCGGCGACTACTTGGCTTAGGTTGCGGCTCACAAAGCCACTTAATCCCGGTACATCTGCAACTATTCCGTCTCGGAGATCAGGAATATATGCAAGAAAATCGGAGTTTGGATCTGATTCTGGCAGTTCCCTGCCTCCCCAAATACGGTCATCATGAATCGTTTCCACACTAGGGAAAGTTATCAACCCATTCTCCCCACTAAGTGCTAAAAGTATATTGATGACATTGTTGCCATTTACGGTTACAGGCGCTTGTGTATTCGTGAAGTACGGTACTAAAGCCTGATGATAATCCCATGCATTACTTGAACCAAGATTTGCTGAACAGTAACGCCAACCAGATTGATTGAATAAAAACTGGTCAGAGCAAGAGTTTGTTTCACCAATAATCATGGGCAATCCACCCACCCAAATGGCTTCCGAAACAAACATTGCTGAACCGGTTTCATTTGGGTCTCCTGTCAAGTATGAATAGTAGAAATTTGCAAAAGGAATGAATTCTTGACTTCCATTGCTCGCCAATCGCCGTGTGACCCTATTACCAATTAATGGATTTGGTAATTCGGTATTTTGATAGCTATGCTCAATGGCGTAGTTCGCCGCCGCCCGTCGGTCATAAGGAAACGTCAAACTCGAAAGTTCAGTGAACGTTTCGTCGGCACAAGGATCGCCGCCTAAACCCGTAAACCCAACATCTTCATACCGCGCAATAATCCATCCGATGGAATCGCCATTTGCATCTTCAAGTTCATACCATACTTGGTCACTAAAATTGGTTTGTGGGAAAACAAGGCGATTTTTGACACGAATCAAGCTCCCCCACTGAATGATTGCACCCACTCTAGTGGCATTTAGCGTCGGACCCGCCACTCGTTGCATTCCAATCGGTGTGATCAGTCCCATGTCCAGTAATTTCTGCGGCGGTTCGTTCGGCATTTGAGCGATAAGGTCGATATCTCGGTAGGTATCGCCCGGCTCCACTGAACAGGTATTATCATCATTATCTTGGACTGTCACCTGAATATGGACACATTCTCGTGCAGTCACCCAATCAGGATCAGTGGGGATGTCATTGGAGTCAGTAGGGAGTTTTACGTCGTGATTAATAAAGAGAACTTCAGAATCATCATTTTCATCTTCAAGTGGTGTGATCGTAAAGTTTCTGCCCGTATTCCATGTATTGATATCCAACTACCGAATTGCAGGAAGCACCCCAATTGAAATCATGGACGTGGGGGGCGAATCTAACACGAATTGAGGTTCAATTCTTACAACAGTTCCCGTCTGCGGCGCTCTCGACAGTCGCACATTGTAGACAGTGGGCAATCCACCCTCTTGAAGAAAAATGTTCGTTCGATTGACTCGAATACACGCTGGCACAAGTGTCGGGGTAGGTGTCGGACAATTCGGATCTTCTGTTGCTTCGGCTGTCCCCTGCTCGGTGAGCGATCCGCCGCCAGCGGGGCAAACGCCGCCTGTTGGTGTGGGCGTGGCTGTTGGCGGCAAATCGCAGTTGTCGTTTCCAAACGGATTAGTGCCATATCCGCGCAGCGTAGCGGCGAGAATTTTTGCGCTGCCATCCGCGCCTGTGCTTTGTCCGCCGCGAAAGCTTGCTTGGTTGGTGAAGAGAACACTTGTTGCATTGCCTAAAGGACTGCTCGGCACCCACTCATAAGTCGAGTTAGTCGCAGGGGATGAGCCAAAACTTGCCCATTGAACGCGATTTCCATTCACGAAAATCGCTAAGGCTTCAATCAGGCTCACATTCGCGCCGGTAATCATCCCGGGATTTCGCTCGTAGGCGAAAGCCACTGATCGAAGAATTGTAGTTGAAAAACTGCGCGTGATTTGCGCCAACATTCGATTCGTGCCAGCTAGGGTGACAGCTTGACCGTTCCATCCGTCGCCACTTACCCATGTGCCGCTGCCAGCGGGAAAAGCTTCAAAACCACCATTCGTGGATGTGAAATCCCAAATGTAGCACCAAGTCGCAAGTCCCGTTGTATCAATCGGAGTTTGTGTGGAGGTTGGCGTACTCGTTGGTCCTTCGACTAGCGGCGGGTCGGTGACTTCGGGAGTCGATTCGGGGTTGGTGGCAGTTGCCGTGCTTGTAGGAGTATCCGTCGGGAGTGTGGTATCTGTACTCGTCACCGTAGCGGTATCGGTTGCCGTGTCCGTTGGCACAGGACTCGGCGTGTCAGTAGTGGTGTTCGTCGCTGTATCCGTCGGGGCAATCGTAGATGTATCCGTCGGGGTGGGTTCGGGTTCTTGTGCGAACGCACTACCGATCATGAGCAAACAAGCGCACAGCACAAACGAGGCAGCTTTCCGTGAAGTCATCTATCATCGCCTTCAAAGGAGGTATATTAACTGAACTTGCACAGACTACCATATGCCCCCCCCCTGTTTTTCAAGCATAAAATGTAAAGACTTTACGCCGCTTGCCCTACGCGATCCCTACTCATTGGCAATCTAAGCGCACAGCCTGTCGTGATGTGTACGGCAGGCTGGTGCTGCATTTCTGTAATGCTATTTGATAGCACAAAAACAGGAACTTCATGTAAACTGTTGCTAAACCAAATTCAAAGATAAGCGACACTCCGTTTGTACAGCGTTCTTTACAAACGGAGTTTAATGGGAAGAAATCGGCTTGGACTCGCCTGTGTTGGCTTTGCACAGATTCAAAGTTTTGATACGATGGATCGTAGGGAAGCGGCAAACGGCAATCAAGTTCATTGTGGGATAGAGACACCATGCCACGTTTGATCATGCGGCGGGGACCAACACCGGGCGTTGTGTATGAACTCACCGCCGGTGAAATCACCATTGGGCGCGGACGCAAAAATCACATTGTCATCAACGACAATGAGGTGAGCCGCGAACACTGCCGCCTTGTGCGCTTGGTGGATGATTATGAACTGCAAGACATGAACTCGGTCAACGGGACGTTTGTCAACGGACTGCGCGTCGTCAGCAATTGGATGCTGCAACCCGGTATGCTGGTTGAACTGGGCGATTCGATCACGCTGGAATATGAGCGCACGCCGTTCAGCGATGACCGCCCAACTGAATTTATCTCTCCAATTGGCGTAATTTCTGGCAACGGCACAAAACCGATTGCTTCGCCCAATGGCGCATCCTCTACGACAGTCACCGAACCAGAGCAGGAAATCCGCCACTGTTTGATGATGACGATGGGACCGACAGTTGGGCGCGTGTTCTTCCTGTCAGAGTCGATCATCACGATTGGGCGCGACCTCGCCAACGATATTATCGTGCAAGACCCGGAAGTGAGCCGCTATCACATGCGGCTGCGGCGCACTAAAACGGGCTACACCGTCGAAGACATGGGATCGACCAACGGCACGTATATCAACGGCGGGATGCTCAACCAGCCGTATAACCTCGAAGTGAATGATGTGATTCGCTTGGGGACGATGGTTCAGCTTCAGTACATCCAGCAAAAGAGCGAAGAAAGCGACGAACGGGTATCGAACACGCGGACGACTACCGAAGCGGCGCGTGATGATACGCTGTTCACGTCGTTCATGAACCCGATTGCGGCGCAGCGGAAGCTCTCACGTTTGGGGACAGGGCTGCAACCCGGCGCATTGGAAAATCATGTGTTTATCGCCTATGCGCGCGATGAATGGGAGAGCGTGATTGCCAACCTGATTTTGAGCTTGCAGGATGCTGGCTTGAATGTGTGGGTCGATCAATATTTGGTGCAGGGCAGCGACGATTGGCGTGCTGCCATCGAACAGGCGCTGCTGGAATGCTGGCTGATGGTGATTGTGGTATCGCCTAACGCGCTGGCATCGAACTATGTCAAAATGGAATACCGTCACTTCATCAACCGCGAAAAGCCGATTATCCCGCTCATTCATCATCCGGTGTCACCCATGCCGCCCGAGTTGAGCCGTCAGCGCACCCTAATGTATGATGCCGCAAATCCGCGTAAGACGTTCCACAAGTTGATCTTCGAGATCATGCAGCTTCGCCGCTAAATTCCGCACGGTTATGAAACTGTAACACCCTCTATACGCTATCAGCAGGCGCGTTGTCTATACTGGTAATAGGCAATAAGTGTGATAACCATCGCTTAAACCAGAAAATTTGTGAAAATTTCGACTCAAATTCTCACAGTCTGCTACACTGTTGATTGGGTGTAAGGTGAATGACTTCAAGGAATCGGGAAAACGCAATGACGAATGACGCTGAGCTGTCACAGCAAGAGTGGTTGTTCAAATTTGCGAGTGCGCTCCATTTCCAGCGCCTAGAAATCCCCCTGCTGCTGCGCGCGGCGCTGTCGATGATGACGGAAGCGACAAGCGCAGCACAGGGCGGTGTCGTCATTTTTGATGAGCAGAATACGCCGCGCTATACGCACTTGATTGGGTATCATCTCGATGCGGCTGGCGAACAGGATTTCTGGCAGACGATGACCACACGTGGGTTGATCGGCTTTGTGATGCACAGCCACCGCGTGGTGATCGTGCGGAATATTGCGACGGATCCCCGGTGGGCGCATATGCCCGGTGTATTCACATCTCATTCCGGGTCGGCAATTGGCATCCCCGTGCGCGCAGGAACACGATTGATCGGCACGGTGATCCTTGTGCATGGGCAAATCGACTATTTCACTGCCAGCGTGGCGTGGATGGTTGAAACCATGTGCGATGTGCTGGGGGCGGCGCTTGAAAATGCCGCTGTGCTGCATGAAACGCGCTTGAGCGAAGCGGTGTATCGCCAGCTTTACGAACGCGCAGATACCGAACGCAGCGAACAGACCCGACAAGATACCCTCCGGCGCGATTTAAGCGCCATGATCTACCACGATTTACGTAATCCTCTACAGAACATTCAAACGAGTTTAAGCGGCATCCAGCGGGTACTGGCGAACAGCGAAAAGACCGTCGCCAACGATTTGATCAATCTGGCGCTGCGAAGCACGCGGCAAATCACACGGATGGTCAAAGGCTTGCTCGATCTTGAACGGCTGGAAGGTGGAAACGCGGTTGTGGCGCGGCGATCCGTGCAGATCACGGACGTGATCGGCGACGCGGTTGAGCTGGTGCGTCCAATTGTCGAAGACGCGGAACAGCGGTTAATCGTTGAGATTGAGCCGGAACTCCCGCGCGTGTCGATGGATATGGATATGATCCAGCGCGTGATCGTCAACTTGATTGAGAACGCGGCAAAACATACGCCGACGGGCGGAAAGATCATTGTGTCGGCGTATCGCAAACACGATCACGGAAAGAACCCTGATGATGAAGTGCGCGAGATGGTGTGCGTAAGCATCACCGACACAGGCACGGGTATTCCGCCGCATGTGCGCGAAAAAGTCTTCGATAAATTCTTCCGTGTGCGCTATCAAAACGCGCCAACCGGATTTGGCTTGGGATTAGCGTTCTGCCGGCTGGCGGTTGAAGCGCATGGCGGGCGCATTTGGGTAGAAAGCGAACTCAACGTGGGATCGATGTTCGCGTTCACACTGCCGCTGGATGTGCAGAATCAGCCCAGCGGACAGAACACGCCGCGTTCGGCGGTGCAGAGCAGGGCGTAAGACCGCATTTTCAATTCTCCCCGACAAAACTAAAATTTCCGATGGATCGGTTTTCTGGTAGGGGCGGCTCACGAGCCGCCCGTTATTGGCGGGCGCATCACGATGCGCCCCTACGAATGATGTTGTGAGGCGGGGTTAATCGACGAAGCGGTATTTGATGAGCGCCCAGAGTGCCTTCGGCGCGTCCGTCCACTTGATTTTCTTGCCTTCCGTCCATTCGCGCCCGTTGTAGCTGATGGGCACTTCGTAGATGCGGATGCCCTGCTTGAGGACTTTCGCGGTAAATTCCGGCTCAAACTCGAAACCGCGCGCGCGGATGTTCATGTTCTGGACCACTTCTTTGCGGAACACTTTGTAACACGTTTCCATGTCGCTCAAAATGGCGTTGTACAAGAAGTTCGTCGCCAGCGTCAGCCCTTTATTGGCGACCATGTTCCAGAAGTTCATCGCTTTGCGCGGCCCCCCCAAAAAACGCGATCCATAGACGACTTTGCTGATGCCTTCTTGGATTGGCTTGATGAGAACAGGGTAATCGCGCGGGTCATATTCGAGATCGGCATCTTGAATCAGGAAAATATCGCTGGTAGCGGCTTTGAATCCCGTGACGAGCGCCGCGCCTTTGCCGCCGTTTTGTTCACGGTAGATGATACGAACGTTGGGGCGATTTTGCGCTTCGATGTTCTTGAGGACTTCAATCGTGCCATCGGTTGAACCGTCGTCCACGATGACTATTTCATTGGCAAGCCCGACGGCTTCCACGCGGTCAAGCACATCTTCGACAGTGTGGACTTCGTTATAGCACGGGATGATCACACTCAACGTCAGCGGATGATCGAGCTTGGTGAACGGCGAGGTTTTGGTCATGTAGTGTCTTGATTAACCTTGTTGGAATGCAAAATCGGACGCATTATAGCATATGACCCATGATGAGCTAGATGCGTTCCCGCGTCGTTGATGTTAAAATCCTCACAGTAGTGACAATAAGTGTCTTGCATTCGAGGAGAAATTCCCCATGCCCCGATGGTCGTCTTTCGACTCCTTCCTTGCCGAAGCCCAAAACACCGATGCGGCTGAACGACAGCCGCTCGTCGATGCGCTGATGGCAGAACGTCCCGTGTTCCCGTGGATCGGGGATCATCAGGCGACATTTGCGTTCATCGGGAACGGGGTAGAGCGTGTGGCGCTCAACCTCGACACGATTCAGTCCGATCCGCCGTTCGCGCCGTTCACGCATCTTGAAGGCACGAATTTTTGGTACGTAACGCGCGAATTTGAAAATGATGATCTGCTCGATTATCTGCTGGCGGTGGATGACCCAATGACACCGCTAGCGAATGATCCGCATCTGGTCGAGCGCGTCATGCGTCACTGGCGTACTGATCCACTCAACCCGACGCGCATGGATGCGGCGCAAACCAATGTCAGCGTGTTACGCATGGCGGAAGCGCGCCCGTTCCCGAACTGGGCAGCGATGAGCCGTGTGCCGCATGGTCGCGTGATTGAGGTGACGATTGACAGCGAAGAAGTCGGCTTTAAGGGTCGGCGGCTGTCGGTGTATACGCCCCCAGGCTATGAAGGGTCGGGTTTAGTGTATCCACTCTTGATCATGCACGATGGTCAGTGGGCAAATGGTCCGCTGCAAGTGCCGTACATCGCAGACGCGCTGATCAAGCATCACCGGATGCAGCCGTCGCTGATCGCCATGGTGCAAAGCGGAACGGGCGAAGAACGCAACCGCGAATATGGCGTAAGTGACGCGCATTATCTATTCCTGCTGACGGAACTGCTGCCAATGCTGCAAACCAACTTCCGCGTCGATTCGACCAAGATCGGTGTAGGTGGGGTGGCGCTCGGCGCGGTGGCTGCGGCACATGCCGCGTTACGTAATCCGGCGGTGTTTTCCCGCCTCATCCTGATTTCGCCGCCGCTGGGCAAGGGGGCGAATCAAGACCAACTGCGCGAATTGATCAACCGTTTTGAGCAAGCCGAAGCCCTACCAGAGCGCATCTTCCAATCGGTTGGGCGCTATGAGGCGAGAGCGCGCTTTTATCGCCCCGCACAAAACCTGCGCGACATTTTAAGTTCGCGGCGGAATGTGGCATATGAATATGCTGAACTCGGCAGTGGTCACGGCTTGGTCGGTTTCCGTGCCATTTTGCCGGAAGCGTTGGCGTGGACATTCCCCGATGGCGCGGGGTGAGAGGGATAACCTTACTCCGGCGAAACAAGTTTTGGCGGTATCCGTTTTTAAGCATGGCGGGGGCAGGCGAAACAAGTTTCGCACCCCGCCCTACAACAGCCGAATCGTTGTTCAACCTGTCGAGTTGGCGTTTTATTTCCCTGTTTGATTCGGGTGGCGTTTGCTCGCGTGTCCGTGATAGGTCATACGCTGCGTTGCGCGAAACTGCGCCATCCATGATCGTTTGCTGCCAGAAAGTTGATCCCGCTTCCTGTACAAGCCGTTACACTCTTGTAGTTCCCGCGCGCGCCGCGCCAAAAAGCGGTTCGTGTAGTGCGCCTTCACTTCCGGCGAATACAGCGGATATTCCACGCCGAGCGCATCGCAGCCATCACGGGTGATGCGGTACAACCATACCTGCTCATGGAACACAGGACGCGCTTCCATATAGCCATGCATTTCGAGCGAAACAAGAACATCTTCGCTCAAATAAACGCGGTCATGCGCCCGGTCAGGTTCTATCCAGTGGCGGTTATAAAAATGGATGCCGCCGTCTGGGGTGCGAAGCGTGTTTCCACGCACGAAAGGGAGGTACTCGCTGCCACCCACACACCCGCGCATGAGATCATACGCAAAGCGGAGGGCTTTCCGTTCATGCTTATTGATTTTGGGCTTCAAGCCATTTGCTCACAGTGAATGGACACAGGCTGCGGACACGGAAGAAACAATGTTCTTTCAGGGAAACTCGTTTTTCCCGCATCCCTACGCTTTCACCCAACCATTGTGGCACAGATAAGCGCGGCTGTCACCTAAATAGTTGACGAATATTCATGCAGCGTGACTACGCAACTTCGCACAGATGGATGCGTACATATAGATAACTCACGCTACCCCCGATGAGAGGAGCAACTCCATGAATAACCCCATCGAAGCACGTGCCATTACCACAATCATCATGTGGATTGCCAGCATGACAGGCGTGGTGCTGTTGAGCAATAACTTTACTCCCAACACCAACGGCTTTGCGGTTATTGTTCTGGGCATTTTGATGATTTTGATTGTGCTGGGGACGATTGCCGGCACGCTGGCAATTTGGACGAGCTTAAAAGAGTCGACTAAGCGTGAAGCGGCGCAGCAAGCGGCGCGCACCGTCGAAAAATCGAAGCGCACGGAGCGGGAACAAGCGGAACGTGTCAAGCGGCTGGTCGAGATGCTCGATGAGGATGAGATCGCGTATTTAGAAGCGCGCGCGAAACAAATGTCGGTTGGAGATGATGGCGAACTGGTCGAGGCGAATCAGGCGCGGCGCTAAAGCGGATCGGTTGATGCAGCAGTTTCGTAGTCGTGGCGCGCTTGTTGGGACAGATCGCGCTGGCGTTCGATGTACGCATTGACTTCAGCGCGGTTTTGAAGATAGTACGCGATGACAGGATAAACTTCCGCCAAAGTAAGCACAGGGAAGTGGTAGGCGATTTCTTCCGCTGAAGCGCCGCGATGAAAATCTGCGATGACGGATTGCAAAGTCACACGCGAATTTCCGATACGCAGCACTCCGCCTTCATCTAAGCGTAATGGAACGCTCACCGCCGCTGGCATTTCCATGCTGACAACCTCTTACGTAATGTGATGTACATAGTCTAGGATGATCTCGGATTAGCCGTTCGTGCGCTTGGCGATGTTTGCCGCGAACATGCCGCTGATCGCGCCTAAGACGGGGATCATCAGCGCGGAAGCCGCCAGCCAGCCCAAACACGGAATCGCCATCAAGAAGCTGAGTACAAACAGCGCGATAATTGTGCCGATCCACCACTGGATGACATCATTGAGGTGCGTGCGAAGCGTATCGAACAGCGCGCCGAATTGGAAGAAGATGCCTAAGCGTCCTTCTTCGGCATAGCGCCCCTGCGCGATGGTGAACATCGGCATAGCGACAAGGTTATAGACGAGCAGAATCGGGAACAGGCAGCACGCCACGCCGATGCTCACGCCGCCGCTGACAATCGACGTATCGCCCGATGCCGCCGTAACCAGCCATGTGAATGCCCCTGCGAAGGCGTTCGGCAGCATGTAGACGAAATAGGCGATCAACATGCCCGCGCCGTTGACGAGCAAGCGCCCGAAGTCGTTCCACGCGGGGAGCGGTGTTGGGTCATCGTAGAGGAACGTGCGGATGATATCCAACTGGTAGCCGAACAAGATTGCCCACGCCGCCAAACCGAACAGCACAGGGGAGAACACAATCGCCGCGAAGGTGAAGATGACGACGATGATGATTTTGTTCAGCCAGTCGCGGTCATCGAAGATGAAAGTAAACGCGCGTCCAATGTTCATGGTTTTCCCCCGCGAAAATTTGTTTCGACGTTGTCGCTTATGCCTATTGTACTCATTTTCGCGGCGCGCGAAGTTTTCGGGTTGAGCGACGATAGATTGATGCCGATACGTGAATCAACCTGTCGTCGCGTGGAAACTTATTAGAAACTTAACTGCTGCTGTTGACCCAATTTCAGTAAAGAGTATTCAAGGCTTCTGTAAGATCAAAATGTTTTCGCGTAGAAAATAGCGATGGGATGTACTTGTTTTGTTTTGCCACAAGACAATTTCGGGGTTGATATAGCCTAGCCGCAGCCCGATTTCTTCGAGAATGGCAGCGGTTTGAATGTGAACCATTTTGAAGGCATGACTGTCACTCACTAACAACGCGATTTTTCCACCCGGACGCAAAACGCTCAAACATTCGTCAAGTGCTTTGTACATTCCCCCAAAATACTCCCACACCAGCTTGGTATAGAGTTTTTCAAAGCCGCTCGTCGCTCCGTCTTCATCAAGCCGTTTTTGTATTTCGCTTGTTACACTACGAATACTGGGCATATCAGCGACTGGTTCACGATCTGCATCTTCCACATACAGATTTGTCGTTGATGCCCTAATCATTCTTTTCTTGATGGTTTGGAATTCTTTGTGGTCATTTGCATAACCCCGAAACAGCAGTTCTAACTTGGTATGTTTCGTGTATTCGTGATCCCCCGGATAGGGTGGAGATGTGATCATGAGCTTGGCGCTGTTGGGTTCAACGTAGCATGATAAGCGCCGAGTATCTCCTAATTTCACTTCAGCAGCGGTTTGCCGCTGCCGAGCATCCACCGTTTCTAAATCGGCAATCATCCGGTTTAGTTTGTTGGCGTAAATGGACAGGACATCTACGTCATCCTTCGGTTTCACAACGCCGAACCCGGGACCATAACGAATATTGGAAATGGGTACAATGATGGAGGTCAATGCCAAGTCAAAGAAGGGACGGAGCGGATTGTTCTCTAGATGAAGTTTTATAACATCGGCGATGAGTGTGGCTTTAGCGAAGGGTATGTCGGACAGATATTTTTGGAGCAGCAGTTTTGGTCGTCTTGCCACTAATTCTTGGTAGTCTGTTTCACTGTGGTTTTGATACCCAAATAGCGACGGTTGATTTGGCTCTTGGATGCTCCATCTATATTTTTGGAAAACCACGTCAATGTTGTGCAGCAGTTCATCTCTTTGCATCTTCAATGCTGCGAGATCGACATCCCATGCAAGTTTTGTTCGAGCGGCATCGACCATAAAGTCGTTTGCGTCTACCCCCTGCGAAGGGATACCCGCATCCTTGCAAACGACAAGTGTAGTACCCGAACCCATGAACGGATCAATAACAAGATCGTTGGAAGTGATGCCCTCGCGCCGAAGCATATATTCTGGAAATTGAGGTGCATAACCTAAGACAAAGTTATACCAGTTGTGAAATGGAAAATTGTTCGCAGAAGAAGCCTTGCCGTTTTGGGTATCGACGATCGGTAATACATGGTTTTGGGCACGTAGACGTTCACAGATTTCACATGGTCTACCGGTAGGGGGATGAAATGAAAATGGCACTCAATAATATCCACTCTACTGACTGTCACTCGATTCGGACATTCTACAGCACAGTTATCTGCTTGTCACTGTGGAGTTGAGGCTTTGCGGCGTGGGCCTTTCTTCCAGCTTTCAATCGGGGGCGTTATGATCACTTTGAGACGGTGAGTGATCACTAAGCTGCTGGAGTTTTCGTTTTCAGCCTCAAAAATAGCTATAAACATACCTTCTGAAATCATCTGTACTGCGATTGGGATAATTTTAATATTCTCAAATTTTCCAATAATGGTGTTATACGCTTCCTGCACCTGTTCCAAATTCACATCATCATTCGTGCTAAGTGCCTTTGCTTCGACCGGATATAAAATCGGTTTGTCGTCTACCATTGAAAGGTAGAGACCATCTACTTCTCCGGGCTGCCATTTCTTCGGGTGCTGAACGCGCATCACTGTCTTTGGTTTGTTGTTGATTGCGTAGGAAAGTACGTCACAATAGTCCATTACCGACAGTAAAGCCCCTTCGTCTTTACCCAAAAATGGGCGAACTTCCAAAGGTACCGTATTTTCAACATCTATTGTGTCTTCCGTGCCGATCTCACCCCATACAATCCACACTTCTTCAGGCATCAATTCTTTTTTGACGAGCCGCCCCGCAATATTTTCTCTCGCAAGCCGCTTAGGTGCGCGCGCTAAGTCATAGCCTCTGTCCCATACTGAACTAGGAACGCGCTGCTCATGCGTATTTGAGCGCCGAAGTAAATCAATTGTAAAGTTCGACCTTGATGCCTGACGTTCGCGCTTTATCCCTAAAGCTTCCATTGCCTGTGCTATATCTTGATAGGTGAAGGGGATTTCATCTGGGGGTTTTGAAGAACGTTCAAGTTCTTTCTCTAGGATGTACTCAAGAATTGGGTGCTTATAGGAAGCATATTTTTTACCATTATGCGTAAACGACATTCATGCTTATCCTATGCTCACTAGCTCAGCAAGGCTGATTTCAAGACAATCAGCCAATTTCTTGAGGTTGAGCAGTGAAATATTTCGTTTTCCGGTTTCTATTTCTGTGTAATAGGAACGACTAAATCTTGCTTTTGCAGCTAACTCCTCTTGCGTAAGGTTTTTGGCGATTCTGTATCGGCGGAGATGTTCGCCAAACCGCCTTAGGATTTCATCATCATCGTTTGTTCTTGGCATAGCTGGGAAGTATTCTAAATGTCACTTAAATCACAACCCGATTTAAGTGACATTTACTGATGTGCAATCGGCTTAAAGCGCTTCATACACATCCTGAGCTAAGAAATGTGACAAGAGCAAAAAGAGAGGTAATCGTTAAATTGGAACGACAATAGGTTGATTCGCGGATGGGCAAGAATCTATCGTCGCCTAGAGCGGCGCGGCGGATTATCCCAACTCGACTGCCGCGTTGGACAGCACGACGACATCGCGTTCGGCGGCTTTGACACGGAAAATGACACGCTCCGCGTGTTCTGGCGTATCACTTTCGCGCCACATCTCGGTGATCAACGTTTCGCCGGGGAAAACGTGCTTCACAAAGCGCACTTTGATGCTCTTGAAGCGCGCTGGATCGTTCTGCGCGAAGGTTTTTAGCACCGCCCGCCCTGCATACCCGAACGTGCATAATCCATGCAAAATTGGCTTCTCGAAATTGCCGAGCGCCGCCATCATGGGATCGGCGTGCAGGGGGTTGATGTCGCCGCTGAGGCGGTAAATCAACGCCTGTTTGTCGCTCGTCGTCTCGCGGATGATGGCATCCGGTTCACGATCCGGCGGCAGGTTGATGTCGCTCGACGGTCCGCGTTCGCCGCCAAAGCCGCCGACTCCACGAATGAACATTGACGATTCGGTGTAGGCAATCTCGCTGCCGCTTTCGTCATAGCAGGGTGTCCCGGTGACGACGAGCGCGCCGCTGCCTTTGTCGTACACGGCTTTGATTTTGGGCTTGCAGGTGATGGTGGCGGCGGGGGGAATCGGGCGTTTGATCTCCAGATATTGTTCACCATGCAGCAGCATCATGGGGTTAAATTTGAGTCCGGGAAGTTCGCCACTGATCAGCACATCGATCAGCTTGCCGGGGAACAGCACGGCGAAAGTGGGCAGCACGCGGAAACCTTCGCTGGATCGCTCATACACGAAGCGAAGTTCATCTTGATCAACCGGGTTGGCAGGCGCTCCCACGCCGAGCGCGTACAGGCTGACATCGCGTTCGGTGTAGGTGAAGTGCAAATCGGGGAATTCGTAGCCAAGCAGTTGGTTAAGATCGACGGTGGGGGTAGACATAAAAAATCCTCTGGTTGGAATGAAGGTTATTTATACACGGAATTGTAACGATGCTGCCCGTAATGTACTACCCCGCGCGGATGCACAACCACACAAGTTTGTTATAATGTGCGGATGTAGTTGAGGAACACCCCTTGAACATTACAGGTATGGGCGAGATGAATCGCCGTGCTTGATGTACGGATTGGAGTACGCTTTGGGTTTGCAAACAGCCTTTTTCCGCCTTATCACTGGCGCGGCGCTGATGCTGGCGCTTGCCGCGTGCGGCGGCGGTGAGTCAACGACGAACAATGCGACGGACATAAGCAGTCAAGATGTAAGCGCGCAAGCGACGACTGCGCCAGCCGATTCTGGGGGGATGACCATTCCGGCAGCGCTGCCCACAGATGCCAACGGAAACCCGCTGATCGCCAGCGTGAACGGCGAAGGTATCCTGCTGCGCGACTACGAACGGCTGATCAACCGCTACGAACAACAGCAGTTTTTAGGCGATCAAGTGGCGGCGATGCAGGCGGCGGTCATGGGGACGCTGGTAGAACAAAAATTGATCAACCAAGCGGCGGCGGCGGCTGGCGTAGTAATCACCGATGCCGAGATTGATGCTGAAATCGCGTCGAACATTGAAATGGCAGGCGGCGATGTCGCGTGGACTCAATGGCTGCAAGAAAACTTATATACCGTCGAAGAATATCGCGGGATCGTGCGCGATACACTCACCACGCTGCGGATGCGCGATCAAGTGACCGCCCCGCTGAATGGCGATGTTGATCAAGTACGCGCGCGGCATATTTTGCTGGCAGACGAAGCAACGGCGCTCGTCGTGATCGGGCGGCTGCAAGCGGGCGATGATTTCGCGGCGCTGGCGGCGGAATATTCGCTCGATATGACGACGAACACCAACGGCGGCGATCTCGGTTGGTTCACCCGTGAAGAACTGCTCGAACAATCGCTCGCAGACTTGGCGTTTTCGGTTGATCCGGGCACGATTGTCGGTCCGGTTCAAACAATGCTCGGTTATCATGTATTACAGCCGTTGGAACGCGCGACTCGCCCAGTGCCGGACGAAAAACGCGCGCTGCTGGCGCAAACGTATTTTGATAATTGGCTGCAATCGCTGGTTGCAGACGCGGAAATCGAGTTTTATATCGGGAGCTAGACATCGTTTTTAGAAGGTTGATAGGTGGGCTTGGCACGGACGAAACAAGTTTCGACAAGCCCATATATAGCATGATCTACACGTGAGACGGCGTGACGCAGAGGGACGGTAGGGAAACGTATGGGTCAAGGAAACGCGCGCATCTACAACATTATCAGCCTTATCTTTTTGCTGCTGTCCATTTTTTGGATTATCTATGTCGTTTCGCGGCTGGCGGCACCCCCGCCGGAACGCGCGATTGCACAAGTTGCCATCCCAACAATCGTCGTCATTCCATCGCCGACGGATACGCCTGTGCCGACGAATACGCCGACGAATACGCGCACCTCTACGCCGACGCAAACCTTCACGCCGACAGAAACGCATACCCCGACAGTCACCTCGTCGATCACGCAGACACCGACGGATACGCCAACTTCTACGCTGACGTTCACTTCGATTCCATCAGCGACGGCAACTCCAACGGTCACGCTCACGCCGACAGGCACTCTGCCCCCCACCAATACGCCCACGCCCACGGTGACACTCACACCGACGGTCACGCTTACGCCCACGGTGTTCATCACACAGGCAGATTTGGGTCCAACGCAGTCACCGTTCCCGTTCTCGCTGCGTGAGCCGTATACCCTAACGCGCAATTTCGCCAATTCGGCAGGATGTTTGTGGCAGGGCTTGGGCGGCGTGGTCACCGATGTGAACGATCAACCCCTCACGGGCATCCGCGTGCATGTGTTTGGTTCAGGCGTGGATACATACTCTATCAGCGGATCGAACACGCTGTATGGACCGTCGGGGTGGGAAATTCCCGTATCCACACAGGTGAGTTTGGCAACTTATATCGTCGTGCTGGAATCGCTCGGCGGCACGCCTGTCAGCGAACAGGTGACGGTGGTGTTCACCGCCAACTGCGAACAAAATTTGGCGCTGGTGAATTTCAAGCAGACGCGCCCGTTCTAACGACGCAAGGTATTGTAAGGACGAGACTCGCCTCATTCGGCTGCTAACATTAACATACGGCGGGGTCAAAACCCCGCCCTACGCACGGCAGACAATCCATTATTTTTGGCGCATGTGCGTGAATCCCCGGCAATCCTAAAGTGAGGGTGTGTGACTGACGAACGGCTGATCCCCGGTAATGATCCCGAAAACGAAGAAAACACTTCCCCCGCGCCTGAGGAAACCCCTTCTGGTGCGGTGCAGTCGTCAGCGCAAGATGACACATCTTTAGATGACATTCTCGCGGTGCTCGACTCGTTGGATGCCCCCAATCACACACCGTCCGCTCCAGTCCAATCAGCCGACATTGAGGTGAATGTCCCGCGGGGAGACGGCTATGAAGATGGGGAGGGTGTGACCCACGATGAAGGGGCGGACACTGTGCCTGTGGGGGCGGATGAAGCATTCACCGACGAGCTGGAGGATGAGGACGAATACACCGATCCTGATCCCACGCCGCAGGGGAGACCGAATGTGCAGCCGTATCGCCCGCCGCAGGATCGTTTTCCCCCGCTGCCCGAAGAACTGCGACAGCAAGCACGGCTGAAACCGCCGCCGCGTCCCCAAAGCGACGAAGAACGGCGGCTTGCCTCACGGCGCATTGACCGCAGACCGCCGAGCCGCGCTCCGCTGTATAACTTCCTGACAATTGTGTTCGCGCTGGCGACCTGCGGCGCGCTCTATTGGGTGATCGCCATCTGGCAAGACCCGTATTCGGCGCTTAATCCGTTCGCGCCCAATACCCCGTTCCCGATTCTGGCATCGCAAACCCCTACACCAAGTTTGACTCCGACGACTGCGCCGACGAACACGCCCACCAACACACCGACAATCACGCTCACCCCCACGTTTGAGCCGAGCGCGACGTTTACGCCGGTGCCGCTGTCCGAGTTGGGGATTTCGCTTGGAACGCCGGGAGCATCCGCCGCTGGCGGCGCTGGAACAGGCGGCGATCCACTGGCCACTCCTGCTCCGAATTTCCCGTTCGCACTGCAAGTCATTCGCGGATCAACCGTCGTCTACATCACCAACCCCGAAGGGCGCGGCGGCTGCAATTGGTCGAGTATCACTGGCACCGTGATCGACTTCAATGGTGCGGCGGTGGATGGCTACGGTGTGCGAATCGTTGGCGATGGCGTGGATCAGACGCTGGCGACAGGGAGCAATCGCGCGGCAGGGGCGGGCGGCTTTGAACTCCAGCTTGGCGATCAAGCGCGCGCCGCGTCGTATACCGTGCAGCTTCTCGATCCGTCCGGGCGGGCGGTATCGGATGTGTATCCGGTAGAAACGAGCGCAGACTGTGCGTTTAACATCGCGGCGGTGCGCTTCGTGGCGACAGCGCCGTAGGGAAAACAAGAGATTTATCGCAGAGAAAGACAGAAAACATTCCCCTGCGCCTCTCCATACATGCGGTTGTGCGAATCAATTCTGTTCGTAGGGGCGCGATATATCGCGCCCGACGCAGGGGGCGGCATAAATGCCGCCCCTACACACGAAATTCACGTCTGACAAACAAGATCGCGGGAACGTGAGTGGATAATCAAGAGCAAATCCCCCCAATCGTCTTCGTTTAGGTGGGTTTAAGACATGCAACACGATACATTTGGACTAATGAACGCTTGTTCTGTCAGCGGATAATGATCTCATGTTCACACAGACTGCATCATCCACACTGAATCACGAACGTATCCTTGCTGTGCAGCGGTATATCCGCGCAAACCTTGATCAACCCCTGCGGCGTGATGTGCTGGCATCAGTCGCGGGCTTCTCGATTCCCCATTTTCATCGCGTGTTTACGTCGGTGACGGGCGAGAGCGCAGGCGCGTATGTGCGGCGGATTCGCCTTGAGCGCGCGGGATACAAGCTCCGCTTTGGCGCGATTGACATCATGGAAGTGGCGATGGCGGCGGGCTATGACTCACACGCGGCGTTCAGCAAGGCGTTCAAGAAGCAGTACGGGTGCAGTCCGAGTGACTTTCGCAATCTTGGCTGTTTTAAAGCCAGCCAGTTGTTAAGAGAGGGAAAACACCCATGAGCATCAAGATTATGCTGACGAGCGTATCGGTGGGCGATCAAGCCAAGGCGCTGGCGTTCTATACGGAAAAGTTGGGCTTTGTGTTAAAGCGCGATTTGCCGTTGGGCGATGCGCGCTGGCTAACTGTTGTATCGCCAGATGCGCCGGACGGTGTCGAACTGCTGCTTGAACCGAACGCCGACTATCCCACCATGAAAGCGCTCAAAGCGGCGCTCGTCGCGGATGGCATCCCGTTCACAGCGTTTCAAGTCGATGATGTATACGCGGAATATGAGCGCCTGAAGGGATTGGGCGTGGTCTTTACGATGGAGCCGACGAATCTTGGGCAAAGCACCGTCGCCATGTTAGATGATACGTGCGGCAATTTGATCCAGATTTACCAGTTGAACGACGCATGAGGATACCAGTAGGGGCGGTTCTCGAAACGGGCGTTTTGAGAACCGGCTGTTTTTGGCATCGAATATCGTTATGAACCTATGCCAAGTGCTGCTGGTATAATCCGTATACAGGTTTATTGTCAGGATGTACCAATGGCTTTGAATGCCAAACGCATATTGAAGCGCCAATCTGCACTCAACGTCGATCCCGTCTTGAGTGCGCGCAAGCTGGTCGAATTTACGACGGATCATTTGGACGAAAATTTGCCCCCGTGGGCGCGGCGGTCCGATTCAGTGGTGCGGCGGCATTTGGGCGGCTACTGGAAAACCTTCGTGCTGGATGTGCATTCGCTCATCCGCATGTATATCGCGCAAGTCGTGTTGGTGCTGGCATCGTTTCTGATTCCGGCAATGTTCACGCTCATCATGCCGATTGTCACCGTGTCGCTGGTGCTTGTGCCGCTCGGTTTGGCGCTCCATGTGATTGTGCTGTACAGCGTGGGGAAACTGGCGGCGGCGCATGTCGCGGACGAACGGCGCAGTCGAAGCCTTGATATTCTGCGGACGACTCCGCGCACGCTCACTCGCATTCTCGCCAGCAAAGGCGCGGCGGCGGTGTGGCGCTACACCGAAGATATGGTGCTGCCATTGAGCATTGCCATGCTGTGTTCGCTGCCTGCGCTAGTGATTCAATATGACACGCTGTTGGGGGTGAACAGCGGCATTGGGATGCGCTTCGCGATTATCGCGGCGTTGGGGACATCGGTGCTGCGGTTGGTGCTGGAAACGATCATGATCGCGGGTGTTGGCTTGTTCATGGGCGCGAATACGCTCTCGCGCACAACAGCATCCGTTTCGACCCTGCTGATCGGGATAGGGTACTTCGCGTCGATCAACTTGATGCGCTTGCTTCCGTTTGGCATAGGCTGGAACGTGTTTATCGAAATCATCGCGCCGCTGGTTTTCCCGCCCATTATCACGGCGATCTGCCTGTATTTCGCCGTGTGGACACTCAAGCGCGATTAGACGGACATTTTCACCTTAGGAATAAGCATGGCGACTCTCCACTTGATGGTTGGACTTCCTTGCTCCGGGAAAACCACGCTCGCAAAGCAGCTTGAGCATGAGCGATCAGCCTTGCGACTGACACCCGATGAATGGCACGTCCGTCTATTCGGTCAAGATGCTGAAGACCCAGAACATGATGCGCGGCATAGTCTCATTGAGGCGATGCTCTGGAAGATCGCCAGTAGAGCGCTTGAATTGGGAACGAATGTCATCCTCGATTTCGGCTTTTGGGCACGAGAGGAACGCGAAGCCTATCGCGCTAGAGCGAAGCAGCTTGGGGCGAGCAGCGAAGTCCACTTTCTCGACGTATCAGAAGATGAGCTGCTGCGTCGGCTTGCGGCGAGAAATTCGCAGCCTTCGCAGACAAGCTTTTATATTACCGAAGCGATGATGAAGCCTTGGTTTGCGTTATTCCAACGCCCAACGCCCGACGAACTTGCGCCCCGTGAATAGATGCGTACCCAGTTTGACTTAACCACATTCCCCCACACTTCTAACGTCGATGAAACCCACCGCTTCCCCTACGGCGGGAACATTTTCGACTATAATAACGTTTAGAAACTGTTGCAATCGATTCTACGGATCGAGGTAAATACCATGAATCGGATGAAAGTATCGCTTTGGATTCCGCTGATGGGGGCAGCGCTGCTGTTCATGGCGGCGCTGGTGGCGGTGTTCAGCGTTCCCACATTGGGGACGGAAGCGGGCGCGGAATCGGGCGATTTAAGCAATCACGCGCAGCCGTTTGCTCTGCAAGACCCCGCCACGCTGACCGTACCCGAAGGCGTTGATCCAAACGCCAATATTTTGTATCCGCCCGCTGTATATACGGTGCGCGGCGAATTCCCAATTTACGGTTCGGCAAACGTACCGAACATGCTCAACTACTTCATTACCTTCCGTCAATTGGGTGCCAATTTCCAACCGCTGGGCGATGATTATTCTCCGGCGGTGCTGCCGCAGACAGCCAGCGTGCAAAATGATCTGCTTGGCGTGTGGGATACCACGCAGGTGCAGGATGGCTTGTATGAACTGCGCCTAACCGTCGGGCTTCCCGGCGGGCAAACACGCAATTTCAGCGTGCTTCCGCTGCGCGTGGAAAATAATCCGCCGCCGTTTGCGCCAGAAATTGAGCCGACCAGCACGCCCACCCCACAAGCGACGGATACGCCCGCTGGCACGCCTACGCCGGAAGTGAGCGCCATTCCGCGCGTCGTGATCGCCGTGCCGCGCGCCAACATCCGCGCGGGTGACAGCACGCTCCATTACATCGTCGCCACCGGACGCGCGGGGCAGGAATTCCGCATCGTCGGCATTAGCTCACGCGGGACGGGTTGGTATCAAATTCAACTGCCCAGCGGCTTGCTGGCGTGGATTTCGCCCACCGTGATCACAACAGCGGGTGATTTGCGTGGGATTCCGTTTGTTGTGCCGCCGCCCGCGCCGCCGCCGCCGCCAACATGGACTCCGACGCAGACCAAGACCAACACACCGACGTTTACGCCAACCGTGACAGGTACACCGCCGACGGCGACACCGACGGTCACGGGGACACCACCGACGAATACGCCAACGGTCACGGGGACGCTGCCGACGAATACCCCCACCCCAACGGCGACTCCAACAGGTACGGCGACAGCAACCGCAACCGCGACAGGCACAGCGACGGCTACGCCCACTGTGACCGAAACGGGAACGGTCACATCCACGCCGACGAATACGGTGCTGCCTCCGTAGCGATACGAAAACCCCACCCCGAAGTCGTTTGCGGGGCGACACTAAAAATTACCGATAGATCGGTTTCTTGTAGGGGCGCATCGTGATGCGCCCGTTGTTGGCGGGCGGCTCACGAGCCGCCCCTAGAGTTTGGCACTATTTGCGGGCGGCTCACGAGCCGCCCCTACACAAATGCTGCTGTCGCCCCCTCTGCCCCGAATTCGGGGTGGGGTTTGGTTAGGTGTATTTCGTCGTGGAAACGGGAAGCGCGCGGCGCGGCTGCTGAAGTGTGTGCAGTTCGACCAGTTTGGTGTACGCGCCGCCCGCCGCGTCCACTTGATCATCGTGCGCGCCCTGCGGGAAAGCGACGAGTTCGTCAAGAAACGCATCCGTCCATTCGCCGCGCACAAGATCGACCAGCTTTTGACTGGCGCGTGCCGCGAACGGGAGCGCGCGTACAAATTTTTCACCTTCCGGCTTTTGACCGAACGCCGCATACCCCGCCATGCCTTCTGAGCTTAAAAACTGCTGCACCGCCCGCGACTGATACGCGACCTGCTCCATGCCGACGATCACGTTTGTGCCATCGGCGCGCGCGGTGGCGATCACACGGGGAAGCACGTCCGTCCATTCGGCGCGAAAACGTTCGACATGCAGCACGACAAACCGTTCGTCCGTCGTCATGCCCATCAACACACCAGCGGTGTAATCGGCGTGTTCGCGCTCGGACATGGCGAAATCCCAGAAGCGCACGCGGTAGAGAAAATCCGTTGGCGGCACATCAATCAGGTTGAAACTGCCGCGCTTGAACAGCCCACCCGCCTGCGGAATCGGGTTTTGCTGATACAAGCCCGCGAAGGCATACGCGCCGATGTTGGCTTCGATTTCGCGCAGCGCCGTGACCGGAAATCGCGCTTCCCACAGCGCCTCTCCCACAGCGCGATTGAGCGGGTCGTTTGCTTCGGCAAGCGCGGGCAGGCGAATGTACGTCCATGAATCCGGCTGGTTTCGCAGCAGCCGCCCAACAAGATCGTCCATGTGCCAGCGCGTCATCACAATGATGATCGATGCGTGCGGTTCGCGGCGGGTGTAGAGATCGCTGTTGAACCATTCCCACAGATAATCGCGCATATGGGCGCTTTCGGCTTCAGCGCGGCTTTTCACGGGATCGTCCACGATGAGCAGGTGCGCGCCCTTGCCCGTGATCCCGCCGCCAACGCCTACCGCGTCCATCCCGCCACCATGCTCCGCGATGTCCCACGATTCGGCGCTGCGCGCGTCGTTGGCGAGCTTGATCAACGGGAACTGCTCGCGGTAAACAGGGCTGTTGAGGATGTTTCGCACCGCGCGGCTGTTCTTGATCGCCAGTGACGCGCCATAGCTGGCAAGAATGACTCGGTGATCCGGGTGGATGCCCAGATACCACGCCGGAAACAACCGCGAAAGCGTGAAACTTTTGCCGTGTCGCGGCGGCATCGACACGATCAACTGCTGGTCGCCGCGCTCCGCGATGGCGCTCAAGTAGTTGTGAAGATAGGCGAGATGCTTCGGTTCGTCGATGCGGCGGTAGATGTGCTTGCGAAATGCTAAAAAACTGGGTGGGGACTTGGCTTCGTTGGGTGTTTGTTCTTGATGATCCTCCGCTTTGTTGGGCATGGTTTAACTCCCTTCCGGCGAATCAAAAAGCGCATCTACCCGCAGACGGATGAGCGGGCAAACGCGCTTGAATTGCGAACACACGTTCCATTATAACAGATGTGTCAAGTAGCCCCATGTAAGCAGTGTGAGGCGATTAACCGCGTGAATCGAGAAGTTGGTTGGAAAAGCGCCTTTTTGCCCTCACCCCCAATCCCTCTCCGTTAACGGAGAGGGGAGCAGACTCGACGGCTTGCAGACAGGTTTGCAGGGGTCAGGGCGAGTCGTGAAACGGGGCGAGTCATCACGACTCGCCCCGCCTGTAAAAATGAATGCTGCTGATAAGGGTTTTAGTTTAAGGAACGCGATAACCCCACGTATCCCCCGCTTTGGGCGATCAAGTGACGAAAATCCGCCACATAGACCGCGAAGATTTGCTCGACGGCTTCTTTCACTTGCGCGCGCTGTGCCGCGTTCTCAATCGCCAATAAGCGATCATCATAGCGATAGAGCGGCGGAATGGACACGCGCGTGTGAATGTAGTCGAGCATCGCGCCAACAACTTCGAGTACTTGAAGCGCAACATACACATCCTTTTCGCGGATGATTTTGCACATCAGCGAAATGGCGCGCGGGCTGTGTTCCAGCACTCCCACAGAACGGACGAAAATGGCACAGGCGGCAAGATCGTAGGGGGTAAAGTCGTCCATGTGGAAACCTTTGGCTATAATGTGTGAGTACAATTAAGACTGACCGCTTAGTCTTATGATCTCGATTGTAAACTTAATCGGTTTCAAACTACATACATCTAAAGGTCACTTTTTCACCAATATCGTGAGATTATCGTGAATTTTTTCAATGCAGGTTGAATATTGGTTAGAAAAATCTAGCGCCAAAAACGTCCATATGTCCCGCTATCACAGAACAATTGTGCTACACTTTAAGCATAAATGTCTGAAGTGCGTAGGAGCAGTCTCTATGGATGATTCACAAAAGTGGGGGGATACCCGTTCGTATGCCGATTTTCGCCGCGAATTTAAGCGGCTGCGCCGCATGACGGTGTACGAACGCGCGCTGCACAAAGCCAAACGACGTGAAGCCGCGCGGCGGGCAGGGCGCAGCATCACCGACGTGTGGTGGCGCGATTATTCGCTGTGGGATGAAATGGGCAAGCTGAACGGACTTGACACGCAGCGCCCGACAGAAGTGTTGGCGATTCGCAATATCGCCAACGAATGCAAAGTAGATGAGGAATAGGGCGGGGTGCGAAACTGTCGATGCTCCGCATCGCGTTTCGCCCTGACCCCACCGTATAATTCCCGCCGTGTGATATGAAGCGCCCCTATGCCGCCGTGATCGCTGCTCCATCGCGCATGACGATCAATTCGCGATACAGGTCAATGACTTCGTCCATCATCGCGTCCCATGTTTGTGTTTCGGCAAACGCGCGCGCGGCGATTCCCATTTCGGTGATGCGTTCGCGGCTCACGGCGATCTTTCGCACGCCATCGACGAGCGCATCCACATCGCCTACATCGAAGGTGTAGCCCGTCACGCCTTCTTGCACGACATCGCGCACGCCGCCCACCCGCGACGATACCACAGGCAGTCCCGCCGCCATCGCTTCGACCACCACCAAGCCGAACGTTTCCATACTCGACGGAAACACGAACATATCCGCGCTGGCGTAGGCTTGCGAGAGCGGTTCGCCGGTCATGTAGCCGAGAAACTTGGTGTTCGTGCCCGCGAAATGCGCTTCGAGTTCTTCGCGGGCGGGTCCGCTGCCGACAATCGCCAAGCGCGTACCCGGCACACGATCCAACACATGCTTGAGCTTATCGATCTGCTTCTCGCTCGAGAGCCGCCCTACATACAGCAGCAGCGTATCTTCGGGATGACCGTCGCTCAACTGCGCGCGCATATCGGCATTACGATAGCGCGGGTTGAATTTTTCCGCATCGACACCACGTTTCCACAAACCGACGCGCTTCACGCCGATCTTTTGCATGTCGTTGAGGATCAGCTTGGAGGGGGCGAGCGAATAATCCGCCGCGTTGAACACCACACGGGTGAGCGCATCCGTGACTGGCTCAAGGATGCCGAGATTGTAATGATGGGCGATGCGCGCCAGATCGAGATGGAATGACGCGACCTTTGGAATACCAAGCCGTGTTGCCATCAACATGCCCGGCACGCCAATCAGCACCGGATGGATGAAATGGGCAATATCCGGCTTAAACGCTTTCACCTGATGATATGTCGAAAGCGTGGGAGGTCCGACGCGCAGTTCCGGGTACAGCGGAAGCGGGACACCCGGCACACCAATCACGGGCGTGACTTTGTACTGATCCACGCCCATTTTGGGCGCGACAACAACCGTTTCAATGCCGCGCTTGGTCAGGTGATCGATCAGCAGGCAGACGACGGTGACGATGCCATCAATTTTAGGCAGAAAAGTTTCGGTAAAGATCGCTACGCGCATGGCACAATTCCGGGGGGTGATGCAGGACTCATAACATAGAACACCCGCCAGCACAAACGGTGACACTTTGATCACAAATTGTTAAATTTGACCTGTCCCAATGTGATCCAACTTCCAAACTTTCACTGATCAAACACAAATTTATGGATACAATCAGAGTGGATTTTTGCGAGAATAAGACTCCATATCCAAGACCCTACAGACCCATACTGGACGACCAGCAGCTATGACCCTTTCGGATGTCAGCGTCAAACTTGATGATCGCGCGCGGCTGATGTCGGCGGCGCTGGCGGCGACTCGCTTCCCCGATGTCGCCCAAGACCGCCGCCCGCACGGCACACACGCGCACGCCCGCGCTACCCGCAAATTTGTGTCGGCATTCAAATCGCACGATGCAATCACGGCGCTGCAAACCCTGCTCGATCAGCGCGCGCCGATGGAAGCGTTGTTCACGCTGGCGCTGGTGATGCGAATGCCCGACTTCTCTGTTGAGCGCCCGCCGCGCTGGATGCCTGCCCGCTGGAACGAGATGCTGCGCGATTTTTACGAACGCGCCGACTTGACTCACTGGTGGGAAGAAACGAGCGAGGAATGGACCAAAGCGGTTGAAGATTCCACGCGCATGTTCACGGGGATTCAGTTCAAGCCGTTCTTGTCGCAGTTCATTGGCGATATTCAAGAGCGCTTCTTCTTCATGCCCAACATCTGCTACCCCGGCGATCAAGAATTGGGGGTGCGGTTGGGCAACGACTTGGTGGCGATCATCCCGCCGCGCCTTGCGTGGGGAGACAGCCCGCCGTGGCCCTATGACGAAGACCCGGCATATATCTATCGCACGGCGCTGGCGCAGTATGGGCGCAGTTTGCTCATGAATTATTTGCGGATTCACTCCAACAAAATCGCGGAAATCGCGCAGACTCCGCTTCCGGTGGGCGATCAATTCCAGAGCATGTATCCAACATGGCAGGAACAGTTCACCAACCTGTTTGTGGCGGGCGCGGCGGCGATCTATCTCGAAGATCACATGAGCAAAGCCGAAGCCGATGCGTATGTGCTGATGGAACGCAAGGTGCGCGGCATCACGATTCTCCCCGGCATGATCAGCGTGCTGCGCCGCTACCTGAACGAAAAAGCTGCCGGACGTTATGAATCGCTCATCGACTTTCTGCCAATGTTCCCGCGCCAATTGAAGGTGGCGAATCGTATTGTGGCGTTGTAGCCCACGCGAAACGTCTGTAGGGGCGCGATATGTCGCGCCCGCAATCCTCAATGGACGGCGTTTGATGTTTACGGCTCACATTCCTTATCTTGAGGGGTATCTTCAATTGGATAACCTCGTTGCACGATTGAAAATACGCGCACACGAAAAACTCCATGCCTGATTTCGCCGCGCTTGCCTCAATTTTCGGCGTTGCGTTTTTGTCCCTGTGGGGATCGATTCCGGCGGGGCGGGCGCTTGGCGTGCCGCCGCTGATCGTCGTAATCACGGCGGCAGTCAGCTACAGCGTGGGCGCGGCGCTGGTGGTCTTTCTCGGTCAGCCTGTGCGCGATTGGCTGATGAAGCGCGGCGGCGACAAAATCCTCGGCAGCGAAAACAATCCCGTTCGCAAAGTGTGGAATCGCTACGGCGTGATCGGATTAGGGCTGCTTGCCCCCCTCACCACCGGATCGCAGATTGGCGCGGCAGTCGGCATGGCGCTCAATGCCCGCCCGATTCACCTGTGGGCGTGGTTGACCTTTGGCGGGCTGCTGTGGGCGGCGATCATCGCGCTGGTGATCGAGTTGGGCTTGGGGGTTGTCGCTCAATAATTGAGGCTTATGTGTAAAGTTGAAGCAAAGCCGAAGCGAATCCATGTCTGTTGATGTCCATATTTTGCGAATGTTGATGTAGAACCTATTTCAAAAATCGCGGTTGTAGGGATGCGCGCGAAACTTGTTTGGTCCTGCACGTCTGCTCGGCTAGAAATTGAATTTTGAAATGGGTTGTAGATTTGAGCGCCGATAGGTTGATTCATGCTGCAAATTTGACCGGATGAATCAACCTATCGGCGGTTCGTAGATTACTGCGCTTGGATCGCTTCCGCGACGGCGATCAAGTCGGCGGCGCAAGCGGGTGGGATTGTCTCTGTCGGGAGCGATTCGACTTGCGCGATTAGGCTCGTCATGTCCGCCGCGTCGATGGCGGAGTCCAATTGGCGATTAACCGTGAGGGGCGCGCCGCATTGTTCAGCGATGGCTTGCAGGCGTTCGGGAGAAGCAAACGGGGTAATGATTTGCATAATCGCGTCCGATGAGGTGAGCGCCTCACCGTTGGCAGCACGGCTTACATTCTGACTGCGTTGCACAGCCAAGCGTGCCCCATACGGACTCCACGCAGCGGTTTCAAGGATCCCAGTCTGGGCTTCTGCAATAAGCTCACCGTTTGTGGCCCAAAGCCGCAATGTGCCGTCCCCACTCACTGCCTGAATCGTTCCATCTGCGCCAAACGCGACATCGCGAACCCATGATAAACTAAGATCGGGAACGTCCCGGCTATCTTGTACATAATAGGGATTCGCTGCGAATTGATTTAGTGGTGATAAAGTAGTAGCATCCCATACAGTTATCAAACCGTTGATACTGCCAGTTACAATCCGAGTTCCATCTGGTTTCCAAGAAAGTGTTGACAGCTGGTTATCACAACATTCCGCATACGGAGAAGCTAACAAAACCGTAAAAGTAGTGGCATCTAGCACATATAATGACAATGATGTATGCAATGCAAGATAGTGACCAGTAGGGTCATATTCTGCGTTGAGAGCTGCTCCGCCCCGCTGTGACGCTGTCCGCATCCCTGTTGATACATCCCACACGTTCAAATTTTCCGCAACATCACCGCCAATGGTAACGATTTGGTTGTTAGTTTGAGCCCAGATGAGCACACTTGCCGGGTATTCAAGTTGCAATGATTGTATCCAGTCACTTAACTCCATGTCCCAAATGTCTACTTTGCCGGTAGCACCAGCTACCGCTAAAAATCGTGAATCAGGACTCCAAGCTGTGGCAGAAATATCGCCCCAAGCATTATTTAGTTGGTGAATGAGTTCCCCGGTGGTTGCATCGAGAATTTGAATTTGTCCTTCAATGACAATAGCAATTTGGTTTTCGTTCCAAACCAATGGAACAGTGTAGGGTATCTGTGCTTGTAGCACCCTGCTTGGGATAATATTTATGCTGATGACAAGTACAACAATCCACCATCTAGATACAGACATAGCGTACCGTTTCATGTTTTTCACCTCACATTACCATCCATATGTCGCAACAATTGTGCGAATGCGGCTATCGAAATCGTAGTACCTACGATCACCCGACAAACTAGGATCGGGCGTGCCAGTCACACCTGTGCTGTCCCCCAGAAAAGCTGGTAAGGGTGTGCCACTCCATTCACGATTTCGAAATCCTTGTCCTGTCCAAGCAGTAGGAGCAGGTAATGGGGTCTGTAAACAGGGATTGGTGGCTTGGGCACCATTAGTTGTGTTAGTTCGATATACCCAGTTGAGAAATGAGTCAGCTGCTACTTCGATTGCTGAATTTTCAGGATTTTGCTGAAAATCTGTGATTAATGGTATTGGAGTTGGTGTCGGAGATCCATTGTAGTATTGCTGTGGACCCGTTCCCCATCCGCGTCTTCCCCGTTGCCACGAGCCTTGATAAATCCCCATAACTGTTCCTGCTGGTGAAGCACAATCAGCCAACACAAATGATCCATCTATAGGTCCACTTAACCCAAAGTTGGTTCGACCATCGAATATATGTCCCATTTCATGAACGATGGTATATTGACTTGCTCTCAATCGTTGTGTTGTTCCATCGTAATTGTCTCTGAGGTGTCCGTTGCAGATAATAGAAGCTGGCATTCGGATCCCATTAGAGTCGGTGAACTCTCGCGTAGTTAGGCAATTCCCTGACGCAGCATTTGGGTAAGTAAGTGACACCGTTTGCCCTGACAGTGTGCCAAACAAATAGGTGAAGTTGGGAATTGTTATTGTCGTTGAAGTGGACGCGGTACGAATGAGCAAGATTTCCGTGCCGCTGTTTTCAAGCATGACTCGATTGAAGGCATCTTGAGGAGAAGCTGCCGTCGATGAGAGCGCATCGAAAGCCATCCCAATCTGGTTTAGAGCTGTGATAATACTCTGACGCTCGAACAGGGGATTGTCATCGTCAGGATATGTTGGATCACTCGGCATATCCCATGCTCGTGTTCCATCGGAGAGGATACGAACGGCATACATGCCACTCGTCTCAAAGGATAGCCCATCACAGTTTGCGCCGTCTTCAGGGGTGACACCCAACCCTGAATCGATCCAATACCATATTCCGGGGTTTGATTCGCTTTCAACGCGAACCACATTTTCATATAGACTTGCACGTTTATCTACGCGCAGGACATCTGACTCTGAAAATGAGATGGGGGGTGTCGGCACCGTCAAACCACTGACGGCTTCCTCAGCGGTGGCATAACCATAAATTACGATATTTGCGTTAGGATGAACACGACAAGCATAAAAGAGTGAGGTAGCCGATGGTGTCTCTGTCGGCGTATCTGTTGGGGTGACTGTCGGGGTTGGCAAGTCACAGTTGCTCATGCCAAACGGATTCGTGCCAAGCCCGCGCAGGGTCGCGTTGGTGATGCGGGTACTCCCGTTTGCCACGCCACCGGAACCCATCCACGACGCTTGGCTTTCGAGATAAATGTGGGTCGCGCCGGAAACACTGCCCGTCCAGTAGAATGTGCCTTCTGTCGAAGCATAGCGGAAGGCTTGAATCCGGCGGGGAATGCCATTGATGAAGATGCCCAAGGTTTCAATCGCGCTCACGGGGGAAGCGTTGATGTCTCCTTCGAGACGATGATAGTAAAAATCGATCCGGGTCAAGGTTGTGGACGTGAAGGTTCGTTGAATTTGTACGAGCGTGCGTTTGATCGAAGGTTTAGCGGGAAGCGCGATGTTCACTGCGCCCACCCACCCGTCATCCTCCACCCACTGACCCGCGCCGAACGACGCGGGAAGCGTGAAACCGCCGTCTGTAATAGTAAAGTCCCAGAAATAGCACCACGGTTCCGGCGGATCGGACAGCAGGATGGGTAAATCGGGTTCAATCGGCTCTAGAGTTGTGGGGATTAAATCATAAAATGTCGGGACCGCTTCAGCCGTCAGTTCGACGGTACTTTCTGGATACGCGGCTGTCGCTGTAAGTGTCAAGGTGGGCGTAGTTGAGGGAAAAACGGTTGGCGTTTCTGTAGACGTATCCGTACTCGTCGGCGTGTCCGTCGGGATCGGGCTGGGTGTATCTGTACTCGTTGCGGTATCCGTTGGGACAAGCGTGGGTGTGTCCGTCGGCGTGGGTTCGGGTTCTTGCGCGAACACCCCGCCAATCATCAGCAAGCAAGCGCAAATCACAAGCGCGGCAATTTTCCGTGAAGTCATCTATCATCGCCTTCAGCAAGGGGCATATTAGTTTAATTTGCAGATGCTAACACCTTTATCGTTTTTTTGTCAAGCATAAAATGTTAAGACTTTGCGCCGCTTTTGCGACGGTTAGCCTACGCTGAATCAAAAGGGCGCGGATCACTCACATCCGCGCCCCACACAAACCATTTTCTAACCTTCCAAAGATGTGTCCACAAAAATCAAAAAACGGTCATATGTGGACACATCTTCTCTCAAAATTCACCGTGCCAAACACATATATATGTGTCCTCCCACCCGCCCCCGAAACGGTCGATACGGAGCATCGCGTTTCGTCCCCCCCTTTTTTGTCGTCCGATCTATAATTGAATCATTGTTTGAATAGATGTCTTGTGAGCGCGACGATGACGTTTTTATCCCCCCGCGAACGGCGGACGCTCAAGCTCATTTGTGAAACTTTTGCGCCCGCGCTCTACCCCGAAGCGGGCGAAGACCCCCGCCTGTTTGAATTGAGCGCCGCCGATGTTGACCTTGCGACGTATGTCGAAATCGGACTGGAACAATCGACGGACGCGAGTGAACGCCAGCAGATCAAGCTGGTGTTACAGACGCTCGAAATCCCGCTGATCAACCGGATCGGCGTAGGCATCCACGAGCCGTTCAGCAACATGAGCGCCGACGAACGAGAACGCACGCTCCGCGCATGGGGGTTGAGCAAACTTGCTCCGGCGCGGCAGATTTTTCAGGCGTTCAAGCGGCTGGCGCTGTTCCTGTTTTACGGGCTGCATCCGGTGGATGGCGATGAATTCGCCCCCAATCCGGCATGGGAAACCTTCGGCTACACCCCGCCGGAGATGGTCGATACCCCGCGCGACTATACCCCGCTGGACATTCACCGCGATACCATGCTGACCGCCGATGTCGTCGTGATCGGCTCTGGCGCGGGCGGCGGTGTGGTCGCGGGAGAACTCGCGGCGGCGGGCTTCGATGTGCTGGTGATCGAAAAGGGCGGCTACTACGCCGAACGCGACTTTCACGGGCGCGAACTCCAAAGTATGCAGATGCTCTACGAGAAGCAGGGGACACTGGCATCGAAAGACTTGCAGATCGCGGTGCTGGCGGGAAGTTCGCTTGGCGGCGGCACGACGATCAACTGGACGGCGAGTTTACGCACGCCCGACGTGGTGCTGAATGAATGGGCGCGTGAATACGGGTTCAGCGCGGCGAATACCCCCGCTTTCGCCGCCAGCTTGGATGCGGTGCAGGCGCGCATGGGCGTGAGCGATGACGAGAGCATCGGCAACGGGCATAACTGCATGTTGGAAAACGGCGCGAAATCGCTCGGCTACGACATGATCCCCGTGCCGCGCAACGCACAGGGCTGCATTACCGATGGCGGCAGTCTGCGCTGCGGATTCTGCAACTTCGGCTGCCGCTACGGGGCGAAAAAAGGTGTGCTGAAAACCTACCTGCGCGATGCAGTCGATCACGGCGCGCGGGTGATCGTCAACGCCTATGCCCAACGGGTGCTGATTGAACGCGGGGCGGCGGCGGGCGTGCTGCTGCGCGTCACCGGATCAGACGGGATCCCCCACGCGGTCACGGTGAAGGCGAAAATCGTCGTGGCGGCGGGCGGCGCGATCCATACGCCCGCGCTGCTGCTGCGAAGCGGCTTGACCAATACCAACATCGGCGCGAACTTGAAGCTGCATCCGGTTGCGCCGCTCTACGGCGTATTTGAACAGCCAATCATCGGGTGGGAAGGCGCGCCGCTGACTCGTCTCTCGCGCCAATTCGCAGACGCGGACGGAAGCGGCTACGGCACACGCTTGGAAACCGCCCCGCTTCATCCGGGCATCGCCGCGCTGGCGACCACGTGGGTGAGCGCGCGCCAGCATCGCCGCGTCATGCAGCAGATCGCCCACCTCTCCAACGTGATTGTGATCACGCGCGACAAGTTCGGCGGATCGGTCAAGCTCAACGCGGCGGGCGATCCGGTGATTCATTACAAGCTGCACCCCTATGACGCGAAACATCTCATGCAGGGGATCATTGGTGGGCTGCGAGTGCTGCACGCGGCGGGCGCGTTCGAACTCTCCAGCCCGCACGCGCGCAATTTAGTCTATTACCCGTGTCCCGAAAAGTCGCCCTTTAAAGTGAAAAACGAATACGCCAGTTTTGAAGCGTTTCTCCACGCCGTCCAAGCGGAAGGTTTGAAGCCGAATGCCTTCGCGCTGTTCAGCGCCCACCAGATGAGCAGCGCGCGCATCGGCGGGAATGCATCGCTTGGCGCGGTCAATCCATCCGGCGAAAGCTACGACGTGAAAAATCTCTATGTCGCTGATGGCAGCGCCCTACCCACCGCAAGCGGAGTCAACCCCATGATCACTATCATGGCGGTAGCGCATTACATCGCGGGGCACATCAAGGCGGCGCACACAGCATAGCTGTTTCGCCCTTACAGCAGCCATCAGCTCCGGTGAAAGTCAATGACGGCGGCGCAGGTCGGGATCGCGTCTGTGCCAAGCCGCACGTTGACCAACCCGCCAAGCGCGATGCTTTCCGCGTCGTAGATATACACGCTCACCGCGCCTTCCTGCGCGGGGATTTCCGCCCGGTACGTCCCCACCGCGTTCACCTCGAAGATCGCGTCGTAGCCGGACTGTTCCGCGACGATGCGGATCACCCTATCATCTGACTCCGTCAGCGCATCAACGCGCCCGCTGATCCGCCAGATCGCGCAGGGCGGGGTGGGCGCGTTTTCGTATTCATAGCGGACAGTGGCAGCAAGTTCGCTGCCGCTGAACTCGGTTGGCTGAAACGCGGCTTGCGGCGTTTGATTCGGCGTGGGTGGGATCGGTGTGGGCGCGCCGGCTGTCGTGATCAAGATGAGCAGCACGCCCATAAACGTGACCACGAGAATCGCCAGAATCAGCGACAGGATCACCAGCGCGCGCGCGGACTTAGCGCGTTTTCGCTTGCGTGCGCCCGCGCGTCGTGAAGGCGGGCGCGCGGGATTTTCGGCAGGAGTCTCGACGAGCGCGGCGCGTCTTGACAGTGTGACATCGGCGTTGCTGGCGACTTCGGCAGGGCGCGCGCGATATTTTTGTTTCGGTTCGCGGCGCAGCGTCGGATCGCCTGTTTCTTGTGTGAGCTGTGCGAGTTTATTCGCCGCGTGCTTGTGATCCGGGTTTTCGCGCAGCGTTCGCAGCAGCGCCCGGTGAACTTCTGCCGGGTCTTCAAGCGCATTGGCGACCAACCACCATCCTTCCGCGTCGTGCGGATGCTCGCGCGTGTATTCGCGCAGAATTGCCACCGCAGGGTCACGCTGCCCAATTTTGAGCAGGGTATAGGCTTCTTCGAGTGGGTGAGGCGGTTGCTGCGAACGACGGGACATATGCCGCTTTCATGCGAAATCGTCAAACTTTAGCCATTGTAGTGGTACGCGCTTGGCGTGCCAAGTCCATTCCCAAGACCGCGTGACAGAATCGAATATCGTGATAATCTTTATGCGCTCATGTACTATCAAGGGGGAAATCATGGCTTCGGGATTCAGCATTATCGCGGTTGCAATCGGGTTGATTTTCACCTACATGACGTTAAGTTTACTGGTGAGCAGTATCAGCACGCTCATCAGTCAAATTGCCAACACACGGGCGCGCAATCTCAAAAATGACTTAAAAGAACTCGTTGGGGATGACGACTTCGCCAAACGTTTCTTCACGCATCCACTCATCAACTTGTCGCTGATCCCGTATAAACTCCCCTTTACACCGCCGCCGCCCGCGCCCACATCATCATCTACCCCTGCTCCCGCATCCGCGAGTACTCCCCTTCCCGCCCCTGCTAAACAGGTATCCTTCCGTGAATTTAAACGCAATAAGGCGATTTGGGTATTCATCTTCGCGGCGATTGGCGTGCCGCTCGCCTTGATTTCAGGCGGCAGCCGCACCGCCGACTCGGTTGTGACCGTCGCGCAGTGGGTGACGGGTACGACGGATGTCGCCAATCTGCGCGCCGCGATGGACGTGTTCATCGTCGGCAAAGTGACCGGCATCCTGATCGATGGCGTGACATTGGTCTTGATCGGCGCGGTCATCGGGCGATTGATCGCGTCGGCGTTTTCGCACCGCATCAACGACGACATAAACGATCTGTTTTTCACTTCACGGGTAGATCACATCACGCCGGAAATCTTCGCCAGCGTCATCGAGCGTTTGACCGAGACACGCCCGACGAGCGATCCGCCGGAAACGGCGCTGAAAGATTTATATGTCGGGCTTCCGCTGGCAGCACAAGGTGGCACCAGCCCCGAAAAACGCGAACGCTTGATCGAGTGGTTTAAACAGTGGGATCGCAACAGCACGGCGCAGTTTCGCAGACGACAATCGGTATTCGCGTTCGTCGTAGCGCTCATTTTGGCGATCACCGTGAACGCCGACACGCTGCAAATTGCCAGCGCGTTATACGGCGATTCCGCGCTGCGTGACCAACTGAATGCCGTGATCGGTTCAGAAGCATCACCAGCGAATGGCGCGGCGGGCGAAAGCGCACAAATCGAAGGCTCTGCGGACGCGATCACCGAACTGTTGAGCGCAGTCGATACCCTGCTCTCTGCGGGGCTTCCGATTGGATGGGAACTCACCCCTGTAACGGTGGTGGGCGAAGCAAACGGATGCTTCTCTGAGGTAGGGCGCATCCTGCCGGAATGTGACAACACGCGCAATTTGTGGCTGTTCTGGGGCGGCAACACGCCGAACTACGCGGGCTTGATCTTCCGCAAGGTGGTGGGGATTTTGCTCACGGCGGTTGCTGTCGCACAAGGCGCACCGTTCTGGTTCGACCTGCTCAACCGTTTGTTGGGGCGCAGTTCGTCTAACGCGGGCTCATCGACCAATACGCCCTAAGGTTGGCATGGGAGATATGTCCGCCCCGCGGCGCAGTGGTGAAATCTGCGCGAGCGCGCCACAGATGCTACAATCAACGGGCATAACATCGGATTTTCGCGTCCGAAACTTGTTTCGTCCGATACTTGTTTCGTCAGGCGCGGCATGAAAGGCGCTGGCTGATGGCTGGTTCAAAAACTCGACCACTCCTCCTGCTTGCTGTAATGATCGCTCTGTTTTTGCTGGCGATGATGGCGATTCCGCTGACCTCTCCTGCCAGCATCGCCGCGCAGGCATTCCCGACTCTGCCACTGGCGACGTTCGTCACGCCGACCTTTGGACCCAGCCCAACGTTCACGCCGCTGCCGACCTTTACGCTGAGCGCGCCGCGTACTCCCGGCGCTTGCCCGCAGCCCGTGAACTTGATCCCCGGTCAGTTGGTGGTGGTCACGGGCGGTATCAACGTGCGGAGCGAACCTTCGCCAAGCGCCCCGTTGATCGCGTATTTCAGCGAAGAACGGTTGGTGCGCTTGATCGGCGGTCCGGCGTGCGGCGGCGGGTACAACTGGTGGCAGGTGACCGGATTCGGCGGTGAACCGGGCGCGACCAGCGGGTGGGTGATCGAAGGCAACAACGTCGGGCGGCTGTTCATCGCGCCCGCGCTGGTCGTGCCGGATGATCCGTGCTATTCGCCGCTTCCGCTGGCGGTGGGTGATGAAGTGATCGCCGTGACTGGCGTGCGCGTTCGCAACGCTGCTTCGCTGGCGGCGTACACGGTGACGGTTGTGCCGATTGATGGGCGCATGACCATTCTTGAAGGTCCGGCGTGCTTCAACGGGATCAACTGGTGGCGCGTGAGTACCACCTATCCGACGACGGGAACGCCTGTCGAAGGATGGGCGGCGGAAGGCTTCCCCGATAATTACTGGCTGCAAAGTGTGGATGCGCTCACCGGCGCGGTGGAAATCCCGTGCGTGCTGCCGCTCACATTGAGACCCGGTTCGCGGGTGGCGGTGAACTACTACGACGGTGTGCCGCGCCGCTTGCGGGCAGAGCCGAATGTGAATGCTCAACTGCTGCTGGAGATGCCGGACGAGATCGCCTTGCAAATCATTGACGGACCGGTGTGCAGCGGCGGCTATAACTGGTGGAATGTGCGGGTGATCAGCACCGGATATGTCGGTTGGTTCGCGGAAGGCAGACCGGGACGCTATAACCTAGAGATCATCTCGCGGTAGGGTGATGTTGCGATGACACGGGGGATCAGACAATCCCCCTTTTTTTATGTCGATTGGCGGGGATTGAGCGAAGGCACATCGCTTCAGAATGGAAGATCGGTCTGAACCACTTGGGATGTACCCACCTTTTTCTTCGAGGCGGTATCTGTTTTTAGACGCTTTTTGTCCGTCTTGGTGATTCCTACTGCGATTCGCTTGCGCGCCATTTCAGCAATTTCAGGATTGATTTCGGAAAGGACAAAATGCCGGTTGTGCTGTTTCGCCACTAACCCCACTGTTCCTGATCCGCCGAACGGATCGAGAATGATCCCTTGCGGGGGGCAAGACGCAAGGACAATCGGTTCGATGAGTTCTGCGGGAAACACGGCGAAATGCGCGCCTGTAAACGGGCTTCCCGTTACCTTCCACACCGATTGAATGTTTGCGCCGCTTTCAGTGAGCATCGCGGAACGGTCATAGTAATAATGCTGACTCTTTGCGAACATGAAGATGTATTCATGGGCATGAGTAGGGCGATCTTTCACGCTTTCACTCGCAGATGGACGATGCCAAACAATATCAGATCGCAGAATCCACCCATCATTTTGCAGTCCAAACGCTACCCGCCAAGGCATTCCCACAAGGCTTTTCATCGGTAAGCCCAACTCATAAAAAGCACGATTGCGCTGACCTCTGCCGGTTTGCGGGATTCCCTTCATGTGTTTACGGCTGTACCGCGAATTTTTCCCCTGCGACCCGTTTTCGCGATGCTGACTGGTCGCGCCCACATAGTTATCGCCAATATTCAGCCACAACGTACCATCTTTACGCAGTACCCGATGTGCTTCATGAAACACATCGACGAGCGCGTTAATATAATCGTGCGGATGCGGTTCTAGCCCAATTTGATCCGCTGCACCGTAATCGCGCTGTCCGTAATAAGGTGGGGATGTGATGATAGATTGAATAGATTCAGTGGGCAGGGATTTCAAGAAAGCCAATGCTTCCGCAGTTTGCACCGTGTCAATCAGCGATTCCAACATAGCAGCTAAACCCGTAACTAGAACTACATCGCACAAGTGTTTACATTCTAACCGAAAAAGTGTTTATGTGCTGACAACGCGCTCCATAAACGGATTAATGAATTTGTGATCGACCACACCTATGAGTGAATATCGCTTGATTAGCCCGAACAGTTCGCGTACCGCAGAATATGGCATAAAGAAGGCGTTTAGACCTCTGAAGATCGGCTTATTAGCTTCAATTACGACTTTGGGGCGAAGTGAATCCGCTGCAACAATCACGTATTTGGTTGAAAGCGATGGGGCAGTATCCGCCAACTTTTGCATCCGCACTAAACCGGATGTGACACCGGTGCTGTGTTCAATCTCGATGACAGCAGGAATTCTGCGTCCTTCTTCAGCAAACCAGATGCAGTCAATGAACTGTGCTGCTTGCCGATTCTCATAGTCTTGAAATGTTCCGCCTTTGAGCGACTCTAACGCGCTTACTACACCCGGATAATTCCCCAACGTTGAATTCCCAACGACGATAGATTGATCTGGCTTAGCGATCCACGTTTTGAAGTTGAGCGCGTTGCCAATCTCGATAAGCGCAATTTGCATTTGCACATGGGTGCGTTTTGCTTCAATGCTGTCGAACTCATTTCCGAGCGATGTTGCCGTGAGCGAGATTGGTTCAAAACCAAACCCTAATTCGACTTCAGTAATCACTTGGTTATAGGCTTTTTCGGCAAATTCACCTAATGGATGGCGGTCATTCGGACACCACATAATATGTTTAAGATTCGTGAGTGTTTCGCCGCTGTATACGTCGATGCGTTCTGGAAAGCACATGAAAAAATGAGGCGTGTAAGCGACCAACGTTTCTAGTGCCGAACGAGTGTTCCCACCCGCGCTGAACACACGATCTACATGCAATGGGTAATCAGGCTTTGCCTCACAGATTGCCGCAAACCGCGCTAACTGGGATGCTGACACACTGCCACGACGCAAGAAATTTCCCGCAGCATCAACGTTCAAAAATGAGATTGGTCCTTCAGGATACGTGATGTGTTCAATCTGCAACTTAGATCGCCCACTGAAGTAGGGATATATCTTGCCTGTGTCAAGCTGGGCAATGGCGTTGACTAAATCGACGACGTTCAGTTGTGGCATAGTGAAACTATATTCCGACAGGTGAATTTGTGAGATTTTAGCTTACTTCGGATGTTCTCGCATCAATCGGGTTGAACGATAATTGGCGACAAAAAATCACGCCAAATAGCGTATATTCACGAACGTTAACACACGGTACGATGAAAGGATAGGATATTTCTCTTTGTTTAAGGCGGGTAAGATGGCTGCGATTCCCAATGTACGGCACGAACAGATCATGGCGTGGTTACAAGAATCATCGACGCTGACGATTGATCAGCTTGTCGAGCGTCTCGGCGTGTCGGTGATGACCGTGCATCGCGATCTGGATGTGTTGGCGCGGGCGGGGATGGTGGAAAAGGTTCATGGCGGCGTGAAGCGCGTCGAAGCCAAAAGCGCGAAAGTGCGCTCGAATGCCCACTGCGCGCTGTGCGAATCGAATGTGTCGTCACGAACGGGTGTAGCGATCCAGCCCACTAACGGCGAAACCCTAACCGCGTGCTGCCCTCACTGCGCGTTTCTGTTGGTGCGAAATATGCGCGATGTAAGCGGGATGTTGGCGCGCGACTTCTTGTACGGGCGCATGATCAACATGGCACAGGCGGCGTTCGTGGTGCAGTCGAGTGTGACGGTGTGCTGTGTGCCAAACATCCTGTGCTTCGCGTCAGCCGATGACGCGGCGCGTTTTCAGGTTGGGTTCGGCGGCATGGTCATGGATTTCGCGCACGTGCAGCAGTGGGTGATCAACAACCACCTCAACACAAGTGCGCTCAACCACAGCGCCGTGTCGTAACTGTCACCATCCTAGAACGACATTCGGCGGTCATCGCGTCCTTGATACGTGCGTTCGCCGCCGCGAAAACCAATCCCCTTGCCGGATGGCTTGTACGCTTGATGCGTCGTCAGCCCTTTGCCAATGCATTCCCAATGCCGCCGTATCACTTCGTCAACACTGATTCCCTGTTCGTTTTCGGGATAATATTCTTTGACGATGGCGAACACCTGCTCCAGCTTCTCGCGCGATTGGTCGATCAAATTGCCGCGCACAATCTGCGATGACGGTATCGCTCTATCGGTTTTGTACGCGAGATTGTCTTGATCCCCAAAATCTTCCATCAGGTTTTCATCACGATGCCCCTTAGAGAGAAACGGGCGCAGCGTTTCTACGTCTTCGCCTGTCTTTCCCTTGATGATGTTCTGATAGTACAGCGATGTGGTGTGGTCACCGCCCAAAAACGTGACATTTGCGCCTTCTTTGTCGAAGTTTTCCGCTTCAGATGCCCCGCCTTTGCCGCGAAAGTTCGGGTCTAACCCGCCGCTTTCCATGATTTTTGTCGCGTTAGCGACTTTCGTCGCGTGGTAGTAGCGCGCCTGTCGATAGGCGTTCATGTGCGTTTGAAGCTGTTCTTCGGAAAAGTCGTTGGTTTGGGGCACCCCATGCTGCTGATCCGTTTCCATCGACTTCGCGCCCATAGGAGGAGCAATCACACCACCCCCGCCGCCCCCGCCGCGCGTGAATAAGGCTTTGAATTCGCGCCAGCGTTTCTTAAGCCAGCCTTTAAGCCGCTGTACGCTGTGACCGGGCGTTGTGCCGTGAATATTGACCGGGCGGACTTTGTATTGACGGGGCAGTTCTTCATCGGTGGTGCGCTGAATGAAGCGCATTACGGCTTGGTTGCCAATCGTGCGCTGAAGCATGATGAGTGCTTCTTCGGGCGTTTGCGCGTCATCGCGGCGTGTGACGGGTGCCTGTTTGGATATCGGCTTGCGTGCGCGAGATTTCCCTGTGGAGATATGGGCATGAGCGTGTGGCATGAGCATGTCCTAAAAAATCAATCTTTAGGAATATTTATAACACAATTTTTTCGATTACAGAAAACAATTAGAGCGAACGCATCAAACCATGTGTTTGCTCAAAGGCTCACTTTTCCCCCTATTCCCTCCCAAGTTGAGAATCGAAAAACACGCATATAGGCTTTTCCTTCCCCTGAACTCGGAAGGGGCTTGGGTGCGGTTGCCCTGAAAAAAACAATCCGTGAGACTGTGATATTGCGGTAGAAAAAGCTATCATCGACACGGTGTATAGAATCTATTAAAGGCACGCTTTATGGAACACAGTACCAGCGCGCGGGTGTGCATCATCGGCGCGGGACCGTCCGGCATTACGGCGGCGAAAAATTGCTTACAGGTCGGCATCACGCCAGTGGTGTACGAAAAAGGCGACCAAGTGGGCGGGAACTGGGTGTACTCACCGCGCTTGAGCCATTCCAGCGTATTTGAAACCACGCACATCATCAGCAGCAAGCGCCACTCACAGTATGACGGCTATCCCATGCCCAAGGACTACCCCGATTATCCGTCGCACAAGCAGGTGTTGGCGTATTTTCAGGGCTATGCCGATCATTTTGGTGTCACCCCGTTAATCCGCTTCAACACCGAAGTGTGCCGCGTCGAAAAAAGCGGCGGCGAAACATGGCGCGTCACGGTGCAGTCCTCTAATGGCGAACAGCACACCGAGACCTTCGATTACGTGCTGGTCGCCAACGGGCATCACTGGGATCCGCGTATGCCCACCTATCCCGGCACATTTACGGGCGAAATGCTGCATTCCCACGCTTTTAAATCCGCCGAACCGTACCGGAATAAGCGCGTGCTGGTGATCGGCGGGGGAAATTCCGCGTGCGATATTGCCGTCGAAACCAGCCGCGTGGCAGCCTTCACTGCCATCAGTATGCGGCGCGGATATCACATCACGCCCAAATTCGGGCTGTTCGGTCAGCCGCCAGATGTCGCCGCCGAACCAATGTATAAACTCGGCTTGCCGCGTCCGGTTCGCAACGTCATTTTTACTGCCATCAACCGTATGTTGGTGGGCGATTATCGCCAGTACGGGTTGGAGCGTCCCAAGCATCATGTTATGGGCGGGCATCTCGTCAACAACAGTGAACTGCTCTATTTTCTGCGGCACGGTAAAATTCATCCGCGCAAGGACATCGCTCGCTTTGACGAAAACACGGTACATTTCGTCGATGGCACAGCCGAACCCTACGATGTGGTCATCGCCGCGACGGGATTCAACATCACGTTTCCGTTTTTTGAGCGCGATTTCATCGACTTTTCGGCGGGAAAAAGCGTGCCGTTGTATCTACGCATGTTCCATCCCGATCATCCGTCGCTGTTGTTCATCGGGCTTGTGCAGCCGTTAGGGACAATTTGGCCCCTCAGCGATTTACAATCGCAGTTAGCGGCGCGCTATATCACGGGGCAGTACAATCCGCCAGCCGATATGCGCGCGCGCATCGCCGCCGAACAAGCCGATTTGCAAAAGCGATTTTATCGCGCGGATCGCCACACCATCGAAGTGGAAGGCTTCGAGTTCGCGGCGCGTTTACGCAAAGAGCTACGGGGTCTGTAGGGACGAAGCCCGCTTTGTCTGTTCGTGCAAACACGGAGGGGGTCTACCCTCTCCCTACAACATGCTTTGTGAAATGCAGGATTTGAGGTTTATCGCTTGATTTGTGTAATCGCGACGGTCTTGAATGAAGGCGACTCAATTCGCGGGTTGATGGACTCGCTGGTGTGGCAAACGCGCCAGCCGGACGCGGTGATCATCGTCGATGGCGGCAGCCGAGATAACACCGCCCAAGTGCTGTACAGCTATGAAGGTAAACTCCCCCTGCGTGTGATCCTCGCGCCGGGATGCGGCATCAGCGAAGGGCGCAACATTGCCATCCGCGCTGCTGATGCCAATGCGATCATCGCTGTGACGGATGCGGGAGTCGTTCTCGCGCCGGACTGGTTGGAGAACATCACGCGCCCGCTGCGCGAATCCGAGTCGGTGAATGTCGTCAGCGGATTCTTTGAGGCGGATCCGCATACGCCGTTTGAATTGGCGATGGGCGCGACGGTGCTGCCGTTGGCGGACGAAATCCGCGCGGAGTCGTTTTTGCCAAGCAGCCGCAGCGTAGCATTTCGCAAATCGGCGTGGGAAGCAGTCGGCGGGTATCCCGAATGGCTCGATTACTGCGAAGATTTGATCTTCGATTTGCGCCTGAAAGCGTCGTTGGGCGAATTCGCGCTGGCGAAAGATGCCATCGCTTATTTTCGCCCGCGTTCGTCGTTCCGCGCTTTCTTCAAGCAGTATCGCTTGTATGCGCGCGGCGATGGCAAAGCCGATCTATGGCGCAAACGCCACGCGATCCGCTACGCGACGTATCTCATCGGTGTGCCGTTGATCGCGCTGTTGGGGACGCGGGTGCATCCGCTGTGGTGGGGTTTGGCGCTGATCGGCGGGTTTGTCTACACGCGCACGCCTTATCGCCGCCTGCCCACGCTGATCGAATCGGCGCGCAAACGGGGACGCTTCCCAATCACGCCTTTCGTGATCGGGTATGTGGCGGCGCTCATCCCCGTGATCCGCGTGGTGGGGGATGTGGCGAAGATGATCGGCTATCCGGTGGGGTGGTTGTGGCGCTTGCGAAACAATCCGCCGGATTGGCGCTGAGGGGGCAGCACTAAACCGAATTGTCGCGTAGGGACAACGGCGAAACGTGTTTCGCGAGCGTTGTCCGGTTTTGCTATATTTCGGGCGCGGACAGAGCGAGCCCTGTCCCTGCAATTGCGAAATAATTTCTACTGTCGCCCACTCAGCCGGATTGGTGGGCGTGAGTAGGGGCGCAATCTATCGCGCCCGCCTACAACCTTTGACTCCGGTAATAAATGCCCGGCAGCATGGCGATTTTGCCCGCCGTGCCGACATGCGCGCGGCGGCTGAACACGTCGTAATCGTGCGCTTCAATGTCGCACAAAATCGCGCGGTACAAATCGGCGGCGGCGGCGATGGCGAACCGCCCACGCGGATGCAGCAGCGCGATGCCCGGATACGCTTCATCGTACAAGCGGCGCACACGCGCGATTTGAAAGCGCATGAAATCGCGCCAGCGGGCATCGACCCGCCCCGCGTCGATGTCGGCTTCGCTTAAGCCGAACACTGCCAGTTCTTCCAGCGGGAGATACAAGCGTCCCGCGTCCCAGTCTTCTTTCACGTCGCGCAAAATGTTGGTGATTTGCAGCGCGACCCCTAATTTGACCGCATAGGGCAGCGCGTCCGCGCCGCTGAAGCCGATAATGTGCATCGCCATCAACCCGACAGTGGACGCGACTCCGTAGGAATACGCCGCCAAATCGTCAAATGTCTGATACCGCTTCTGTTCAAGGTCACGCGCCACCCCGTCAATCAGTTGATCGGCATAGCCGGACGGGATATTGCAGCGTGTACGCGCATCCGTCCAAGCTAAGGCGACGAGTTCATCGGCGGGAGGGTGATGGCTCGTCGTGAGCGCCCGCCATGCTTCCAGATTCGCCCGCCGCACGTCCGGCGCGTCGTCCGATTTGTCGATGATGTTATCCGTCACGCGGCAGAAGGCATACAGCGCGCGCGCCGCCCGCCGTTGAGCATAGGGCAGCAGCGCCGACGCGACGTAAAATGTTTTGCTGTGTTCGCGCGTCACCGCTTCGCAGTAGCGATATGCCGCCGCCAGCGTATGTGATTCCGCGTGCGATTTTTCGACGGGGACATGCGCTTCCATCGCCGCGCGCGCCCAATCGAGCAGCACGGCTTCCCATGAGGCTTGAACCTGAAGCGTCATAGCGATTTCCCTATGCCATTTCCGCGCTGAAACGCGGCTGCATCGGCGTGACCCGTCGCGTGACCGGATCAACGTCGCAGATTAAATCTTCAGCGATGATCGACGACGATAGCACACCGGGAAGTCCCGCCCCCGGATGCGTCCCCGCGCCGACGAAATACAGGTTCTCAAAGTCTTCCGAACGGTTATGCGGGCGAAACCACGCCGACTGCATCAAAATCGGCTGCACGCTGAACGCCGATCCCATATAGCTGTTGAGCGTGTTCTGGAAATGCAGCGGGTCGATCATGTGTTCCGCGACGATGTTCGCTTGCAAGTCCGGCAGGTAGTTTTCTTCCAAGAAGTTCATGATCGCGTCACGATACGGCTTGGCGGCGCGCGTCCAATCCGTGCCGCTGCCCAAATGCGGCACAGGCGACAGCACGTAGAAATTTTCCTGTCCTTCCGGCGCGATGCTGGGATCCGTGATCGTTGGCATGTGCAGGTACAGCGAGAAATCCTCCGCCACGATCTTCTTCTTAAACATATCGTGCAGCAAACCCTTGTACCGTTCGCTCAAGATGATGTTGTGATGCGCCAACCCACTGTCGCGGTACTGCCGCTTCGTCCCAAAGTAGATCACCATCAACGACATGCTGTATTTCATCGCCTTGTAGCGCAGATCGCGGTTGACGCGCCGATACTGCGCGGGGATCATGTTGAGGTATGTGTAGGCGACATCAGCATTCGACACGACATGATCCGCCGTGTGAATCGTGCCGTCTTTCATGCGAACGCCGGTCACGCGCCTACCTTTTTCCGCCACCGTAATCTCGTCAATTTCCGCGTTCAGGTGAACTTTGCCGCCCAATTCCGCGAACAGCTTACCCATCGCTTCCACAAGCGCGCCCGTCCCGCCCATCACGTAATGGATGCCCCATTCGCGCTCCAAATAGTGGATCATCGCGTAGATCGACGGTGAATCGAACGGGTTGCCGCCGATCAGCAGCGGATGAAACGAGAAGCAGCGGCGCAAAAATTCGTTCTGGATGAACTGCGAGACATAGCGATACACGCTCAAATAGCTCTGCATCTTGATCAAGTCCGGCGCGACTTTGAGCATATCGGTAAGATGTAGGAAGGGCTTATCCGCGAGTTCGACAAAGCCTTTCTGGAAAATCGCTTTTGTCGTCGCCATAAAGCGCAAATAACCGTCTTTATCCGCCGGATTCCACTTGTCGATTTCCGAGAGGATAAAACTTTCATCGCCGTTGTAATCGAACGAACGCTTGTGATGGTCAAAAATCCGATAGTACGGGTCAAGCGGCTTGAACGTGACATAGTCTTCGCGCTTGCGCCCCGCTGCGGCGAAGAGATCATCGAACATGAACGGCGCGGTGATCACCGTGGGACCGCCGTCGAATTTGAAGCCATTCTGCTCATACACATAAGCGCGACCCCCGATCTTGTCGCGCTTCTCAAAAATTTCTACGTCGTGTCCGCGTGCCGCCAGCCGTATCGCTGCACCCAACCCGCCGAATCCACTGCCAATGACGATAATTTTACCCATGATGCGCTGGTCTTTCTTAAGGGTGATAAACCTGTCCTTGTATTCTTCACTTCAATATGAGCAAGACGTTAGGCGCTACTCACAATTATGTAAATGGGAAGCGCGGGGGCGCACGGGCGCTTTCGGTTGAAAAGTGAGAACATCCGGTGAAATTTTGGTTTATACTTTGATTGTGTGTTCATCAAAATTTAACAGCAAACTGCATATACTTTTTCGGAATAGATGTAAAGGAATTTCAAATGGCACTGGACACCAGCAATAACTATCACGTAGAGTACCCCGATGTGTACCGGCATTGGAGCGCAAGCTGCGAAAAGTATGCTGGCGGCGATGGCTTGGTGACAATGCTGCGCGGCGGCTGGCATATCGAAGGCGACAGCGTCACCGCTGAAGAATTTTGGCTGGCAGGGACACGCCCTGTTACTGTGTATCACATGAAGATGGTGCGCGGCGACGAAAGCATGAGCGTCCCCGTGATCACCAATCCGTATGTGCGGCGGGTGATCCGTATGCACAGCCTAAAGGTTGTGCCGTTGGAGAGCAGCGGCAAGCGTCAGCGGGCGTAAGAAGATAGATTCACCGCAGAGAAGGGCGAAACTTGTTTCGCGGAGAACGCAGAGTAAAGAGAAAGAATCTCTGCGTTTTTGATTCCCGCTTTACACCACCCGCGCCCGCAGCCGTGCCGGAAGCAGCGGCGCAAGCCGCGCGCGTTCTTCCGCGTTGAGCGTCCGCAGCGCCACCCACACCACGAGATACACCCCGCTGCCGACGATCACCGCGAGAACGGGCATGATCGGGTACAACGCGAACATCACCGCCGCCATCGCGCCCGCCGCGATCATCGGTTTGGCGAAAATTTCCAACCAATTGATCGCCCCAAGCGATTCCCGTAGCAACCAGCTAAACGCGATCATCAGCACCAGTTCGCTAAAAATCGTCGTGATCGCCGCCGCTTGATAGCCATACGACGGGATGAAGATCAAGTTGGCGATGATGTTGAATCCCACGCCCAACACAAACGCCCGCGTGATGCGCCGCTGCAAATCGAGCGCGATCAACACGTACTGCGTTAGGCTGTTCATCCAGCCAATCGGGATGCTCCAGATCATCAACTGTGTGGCGATTGCGCCTTCCGGCAGATATTCCGCGCCGCCGAGCAGCCCCGCCAGCGCATACGCCGTGAACGTGAAGAACACGGCGGTTGGCAGCGCGACACTCGCCAGCAGTTTGAGTCCCATGGTCACGTTGCGCTTGAGCGCGGCGCGATCCGCCTGTTCGCCGTGCGCTTGACGCGACATGATCGGCAGCAGGGCTTGCGTGAAGAACGCCGGGATCACATTCAGCGCCGCCAGCCATTTGTAGCCTACCGAATACTGCCCAACCATTGTGGGATTGTGCAGCCACTCGATCAAAATCACGTCCACTTGAAAGAAAATCGTCGCCAAAAAGTGGTTGAACATCAGCGGGTAGCTCTCGTTCACCATGCGGCGAAGTAAAGAAGGATTCACCGCATTAACCTTATCCCCCGCCCCCCTTTCCATGGGGAGAGGGGGCGAAATTCCGTTTCGACGGGGTGAGGTTGGTAATGTTCGTAATGGCGAATTGAGCCACAGCGCAATCAGCGTGACGACGTTGACGACGATGCTCACCGCCGCCAAGCCGATAATGCCGCGTCCATCGCCCGCGCCGATCAAAATCAGCACCGCCAACCCCCCAATCGTCTTGAGGATCGTCGCTAACGTCGCCACCATCGCGGGGATTTCGGCACGCTCGAAGGCGTAATACAGCGCCGACAAGCCGTTGCTCAACGTGTTGGGCAGCAGCCCGACATACAAAATCGCAATCGTGATCACTGCGTACATCGGGAGCGCGTCCGCCGCCGATTGGCGCACCGCCAAAAACGCGATCAGCAAAAAGATGCCCACGCCAATCAAGATTAGCCGCAGCGCCGACGTGTGCCGCAGAAAATACGCCGCGCGCGAACGGTCACGGCTCACTTCGCGCGTCAAATACACGTTCAAGCCAAAGTTGGTGAAAATATCAAACCACACAAAGACCACGCCCGCGTAAAAGTACAAGCCCGCGTCGGCAGGTCCCAAAATACGCAGCATGATCAGCGCGAACGCCATGTCGATGCCGCGATTGAACAGGTTAAGGATGATCGGCGTGAGGCTGTTCTTGGCAATCGTGCGCGCGGAACTCGCTTCAGTGGATGAATCGCTGTTTGGGCGGCGCGTGAGGGTTCGCCACCCCCACCACGCGACCAGCAGCACGCCGATCACGCCCGCCACGAAGCTGATCACCGCCCCCAAGAAGAAGCTCTGCGGGCTGTAGACGAAGCGCACCATCCACGACCCCGGCGGGATCGTCACGCGCATCAAGCCGCCGTCGTGGACTTGAATTTCCAGCGGAATTTCGCCTTCTTCGATGGTGCGTCCATCGGTAGGGAAGGCATACGCGCGCCAGCCCGCGTCATACGACATGCTGAACACGATCTCGCGCGATTGATCCGCTCGCGCATTGATGGCGTATTCGCGCACGTTCAGCGCCGTAATCGACACGCTTTCGTCGTCGGTCAGCGTCCCAAGCATGAAGGCGCGGTCACGATAGTCCGTGTTCTCCCAAATGCGAACGGATGCATCTTCGTATGCCAGCGTGTAGCCTTCCACATCTGATATATCGGTGTTTGGCTGCGTGATGACATAGCGCACGTTGAGATCATCCAAGCGCGGCGATGTCAGCGCCTCACGGAAATCAAAGTCGATTCCCTCTGGATACGCTGTGTAAATTGGCGCGACACGGTTGAAATCTAACTGCGTTTGCGGCGCAATCTCTCGCATATAATCGACGTATCCGCGTGGGATGATGCTCTCGTAGCCGCGCACATCGTCTAACTGATCGCGCGTGGTCATGTTGGCGTTGAAAATCTGCGCGGGCGCGATGGTCGGGTCATCGAGCGTGATATAGCGCCATTCGCCTTCTTGAGATTGCAGCCATTCAATTGACGCTGGCGTGTGATCCAGCCACGCGGGGTCAGCCGCCGCATTGAAGCTGCCGCTGGCGATCATGAGGTCGGCGGCGATCACGATCACCATAAATATTTGCGCTGCTTGCGCGGACAAGGCAAGCCTTGTCCCTACAGAGGATCGTCTCAACCACCATACCGCGATGCCCGATGCGAGTGTCACAACGCCGAAGATCGCCAGATTGACGGCTTGATAACTGTAGAACAGCCGCGCATCGGGGAATCCGCTGGTTGCCAGCGCCATGTTGTTGAACACGCGCTCGACAATCCCCGCCGTGATCTGGTCGTAGAGCAGGTACGATCCCACCGCGCCGATCAGCGTGAGTGCGCCGGTGATGATCAAGAGCCACGCTAAACCCCTCCCTAAATCCCTCCCCACTATCGTAGGGAGGGACTTGGCACGCTGCTTTTCTCCCCTCCCTGAATTCGGGGAGGGGACGGGGGTGGGGTTGAGCGTGTCTGCCCCAAACCCTGCCAGCGCCGCCACACTCAATGTCAAGCCGAACACCCACCGGAACGGCGAATGCAGTTGATCGATGCCCGGAAGGGTATAGTACAAGATCGCATACGTCGGCAGACCAAACATCACTGTGAGGGAAAACGCGGCGAGAATGGCGAAGGTGGTTTTGATGCCGCGATGGGTTTTAACCTCACCCTTAACGGGCGCATCGCGATGCGCCCCTACATCGTCGCCCTGTAGGGGGTTGCGAAACTTGTTTCGTCCGTGCCAAACCCGCCCTGTGAACAGCGCAAAAATCGCCAGCGCCAGCGGCAAAATGCCGACATACAGCGCCCCTTCGACGTAATTCTTGATTCCCCATTCGGTGTGAGTCCGCGCCTCGCCAAGCGCGTTGACCGTCAGCGTGACAGGTTCGCCCGTGAACACGTTGTAAATCGTGTGATGTGACGGATTCCCGTAGAAATTCGGCAGCACGAACTGGATCAGATCGCGGAAGGGATGCGCCCAGTCCAGCACTTGATCGAGCGTGGTGCCGGATGAACGAAAGTTGTTCGATGCCGCTTCAAACAAGGGGATAAACTGCACCGCGCCGATCCCGATGCCGAGTGCGACCATCAAAAGCAGTGCGAGGGAACGTAGGGCGAACCTCTCCCCTGCGAAACGAGTTTCGCTTTCCCCTCCCCGAATTCGGGGAGGGGGTGGCTCGCGAAGCGAGACGGGGGTGAGGTCATCTGTGTGTGTGAGAAGCAGCGTTATCAACCGTGCTGCCGCATAAAACCCGCTGATGATGAGCGTGTAGTACGTGATCTCGACGTGACCTGCCAGAATATTGCAGCCGAGCGCGAACGCGCCAATCGCAATCCATAAGGGAGTGCCGCGCGGTTTTTTGACCACGATGTACTCGATCATGAGCAGGATCAGCGGCAGCCACACCGCCGACGCGATGATCATCGGGAACACGGCGCTGATGACGAAAAACGCGCTCAATTGATACGTCACGCCCGCGACGGTTGATCCGAAGCGCCCCACGCCCAACCCGCGGACAAACGCGAACATGAACACGCCCGCCAGCCCCAACTGGATCACGGTGAACCAGCCATAAGCCAACCACAGCGGCATCACGTAATACAAAATGCTGAACGGGTAGAGCGTGCTTTGCTGACCCGCCGCCATAAACGCGATCCCGCTGAACTGATGCGGATTCCACAGCGGAATTTCGCCCTGCGACAAGCTCTCGCGGATGAACGATTTCCACTGGACATTTTGCAGAATCAAATCGCTGATGAGATGGTTATGCGGTACGGCTGGCACACCCACCGACTCTCGATCCGCCGCGTAGGGGGGATATTGATACAGATTATCGGCGGGGATGAGCGTGCGTCCGCCGAGTGTTTGCGGGAAGAACAACAGCAGCGGGAGCGCGAACAACAGCGCGATAATCAGCGCATCGTTTACGATGCCGCGCCCGCGTGGAGAGTTTAGAAAACGCATTCTATCGCGTCCTTGATTGCGTCAATTCAAACGGGCAAACTATACTGGAACGATGAGTTATCGTCCACACAGAGAGACACCACCTATGCGCTGGTTGTTCCGTTTCATCCTGTTAAGCGTGCTTGCGTTTCCCGCGTTGAGCACGTCCATGCAAGCCGATCCCGTTCCCACGCCGCCGCTGACGTTTGCAAATGATCTGCCCGTTCGCTTGGCGATCCAGCACTACACCGACGATTCGCTGACCGTCTGGTTTGTGATCAACGGGGAATTTGTGCCCGTCGCGCCCGGCTATCATTGGGATACGGAAACGTTCGGCTTCGTGTGGTCGCCCGATTGCGAACAGTTCGCGTTTCGCGCCGCCGCGCAGGATGCGGTTCAGCCAGCGGTGCTGCAAGTGTGGACAGCCGAATACGGCGCACACGTCAACGACACCATCACGCTCGTCTCGCCCGATTTGAACGAACGGGTCACACAGGTGATGTGGTCACCGAGTGGCACATCGGTTGCCTATCGCGTGTCGGTGGATGATGTTCGGCAGGTGTACAGCACACAGCTTGAAACCAATGACGCGCTCCTGCTTGGTAACGACATGAATCCTATTGGATGGTTGAGCGATACCCGATTTATGATGTACACTTTCCAACGCTTGGACGATAACACGGTGGATCGCGATTACTACATCGCCACCATCAGCGACGGCGGCGTGCGCGTTGAACCCGTGAACGGCGAATACCTCAACGTGTTTCCCGATGCCGCGCGCGGGGATCGTTTTGCCGCCATCATCAGCGGCGATCCTGATCAGCCAAACCAGTTGAATTTATACGCGCTCGATGGGACATTGATTCGTCCGCTGGTCGAAGTGTGGGACAGTGTAGGCGTGTTCTGGTCGCCGGACGGATCGATGCTGACGTACCAGCATGGCAGCGAACGTATTCCGATGATTGTCGATGTTGAGACAGGCGAAACCCGCGAAGTCGAAAGCGATCCGTTCGCCAATTACGTCGCGGGCTGGTCGAACGACAGCCGCACGCTGTTCTACCGCTTCACTTTGTTTGATGATCCGGTCAATCAAGGGCTGGCGCTGGTCAATCTCGATACGGGCGACTCCAAGCTGCTGATCGAGTCTGTCCCGCCCAATTCCGGTTTATACGCATGGTCAGCGTGTATGCCGCAGCAAGAAGATTTGTTTTAGAAAACATCCTATCTACCCACACAGAGAGAGACCCTACCTATGCGCTGGTTGTTCCGAATTGCCCTCACGGTTACGCTGCTGTTCATCACAAACGCCCGAATCGGGTGGATGCAAGAAGCAGCCCCGCCGCCGCTGGATGTGCGAACGGATTTACCGGCACAGATCGCCTTGCAGTATTATGACGATCTGCCGACAACATGGTTAACAATGGCAGGTGGTTCGCTTGTGCAAGTCGCGCCGGACTTTCTAATGGAAACCGAGTCGTTCGGGTTTGCATGGTCACCGGACTGCACACGCTATGCGTTCAGCGCAATCTCGCCGGCTGACGAAGACGAACAGCCGTTTTATCGTATCTGGGCAGGGGACTACGGCTCGGACGAGGTGACACCGGTTTCGCCCATCGGCATCGACGGGTCAGCATCGCAAATCTTCTGGTCACCGGAATCGACCCGGATCGGTTATCACGTCTTCAACAGCAGTGGAATTGGTGTCAATATCGCGACCCTTGAGACGGGAGAAAACTTCTCGATTGCGCTCGAACTCGCAGAACCGCGGATTGCAGGCTGGATCGATGAAGCCCGTTTGATCGTGTACAACACGCAAATGGTCGCGCCCAATGTGTACACCCGCGATTATTACCTCGTGACGCTCGCAGTGGGCGACTATGAAATGGCACCGCTTCCCGGTCAATACGACCTCGTACTTCCTGATTCGGCACACGGGGATCGGTTTGCGGCGCTGACCTACTTCGCAGATGAAAACCATTTCGGTTTGATGCTGTATGCCCTTGATGGCACACTGCTGCAAGAACTCGCGCCAGCGGTATGGAGTGTCGGGTTGTACTGGTCGTTTGATGGCACCATGCTGGCGTATCAGGATGTAGATGGTGTCCCGCATGTCGTCGATATTGAAACAGGCGAAGATCGTGCGCTTGCGCTCAATCCGTATAGTGATTATGTGATGGGATGGTCACGCGATGGATCGCATTTGATCTACCGCTACCCATTAGCCGAATTTCCGTCCAACAACGGATTGGCAATCTATGAGATTGCCACGGACACATCGAAACTTTTGCTCTCACCCGACCCTACGGATAGCGGTTTATATTCATGGTCGGCTTGCATTCCCTAGAAAGCGTATTTCATGACCCAACCCAACCTCAACATTGACGCAACCGTCGAATTTCTTGTCGGGCTGCTGAACACGCCGAGTCCGACAGGGTATCACATCGAAGCCATCGACTATGTGCGCCGCGCCTTTGAAGCCCTGCAAATCCCCGGCTTGAGCATTCACCTGACGGGCAAAGGCGCACTCATGGCGATCTGGTCGGGCGAACGTGACGATCAACCGCGCGGCGTGACCGCGCACGTCGATACGCTTGGCTTGATGGTCAAAGACATAAAATCCAACGGGCGGCTGAAAACCACGCAGTTAGGTAACTTTATGTGGACAGCCGTGGAGTTTGAAGGCGTGACCATCCGCACGCACGACAACCGCCGCTATCGCGGGACGGTGCTGCCCACCAACCCATCCACGCATGTCAACGACAAACTCCGCACCATGATCCGCGATGCCGACAACATGGAAGTTCGCATCGACGCGCGCACGACCAACGCCTTTGAAACCCGCGCATTGGGAATCGAAGTGGGCGATTTCGTGTTTCTCGATCCGCGTGTCGAAGTGACCGATACCGGATTCATTCGCTCGCGCCATTTGGACGACAAAATCTGTGTCGCGTCGATCTACGGCGCGATGCGGGCATTACGCGATGCCGGGCTGCGTCCGCTGCAAGAGACTCATATCTTGATCGCCAACTATGAAGAAGTCGGGCATGGCGGCGCGTCCGGGTGGACAAAACCGCTGGCGGAACTGCTGGCAGTCGATATGGCGGCGATGGGCGACGGTCAAACCAGCGACGAATTTTCCTGTACGATTTGCGTCAAAGATTCGTCGGGACCCTATCACTTTGAGATGAACAACAAACTGCGCGCGCTGGCAAAGGCGCACAATATCCCGGTCAAAATCGACATCTACCCATTTTACGGTTCAGATGGATCGGCGTATTGGCGCGCGGGCGGCGATGCCATCGTCGGCTTGATTGGACCCGGCGTAGAAGCCAGTCACGCCTACGAACGGTCACACAAAGATGGCTTGCGCGATACCGTGCATTTGATCGCGCGGTATTTGCTGGGGGAATAATCTGAAACAGATTACGTGAATATTGTTTTTGAAACCGGCCCTCACCCCTGTGATCTTATGTGCCAGTGGCGATGTACGCTCCCCGCTCCGTTGACGGAGCGGGGCAGGGGGTGAGGGCAATGAGGGTGATCTTCGACTGTATTTCTCAACGCGAATCACTCGATTTGATGCCTTATATGGCGTGACAGCACCCCTACAACCCCAAGTGAATAATCCGCTGTGCCTTCTTCGCCGCGCTGAACATCCCTGCCAGTTTGAACGCCATCCGGTAGCCGACGTTCAGCTTGTCCACTTCCGGCGCATCCATGAAATACTGCTCGTCCAGCAGGCGGATGCCGTCGCCCCATGTTTCGATTTCGCGCGCATCGTCAATCCCCCACTGGATCACGGCAGTGGTTTTGCTCAACGACGGATGCGCCTTGACGCGCTTCACCGTCATCGTGCTGAATACGTCTGCGGCAAGCTGGCAGCGCGAAAATTTCTCGCGCAGTTTGGCGATCAATGCCTTGACTTCTGCTTCGCTCAAATACATCAGCAAGCCTTCCGCGATCACCAGCACCGGACGACCATTCGTCTGAACTGCATCCGTCCACGCCAAATCCGTCACTGACGATGCGATCATGTGGTTATGGACGGTGACATCGTAGAACAGGCGGCGCAGGTCAATCACGCTTGGGAAATCCAAGTCGTACCATTCGGCTTGATCATGCGGCACACGGTACACGCGGCTGTCTAACCCACACCCAATACGCAAAATCACAGCTTCGGGATGCTGGCGCAAAAACGCCCGCGCGATGTCGTCCAGAATGCGCGCGCGGATGCACAGCGTGATCGACGTTTTACGCAGCACGTTCAAGCGCGCGAAGTCGTAATCGATCTGGTCGAGGATGCTGCGCGCTTTGTCGTCGTTGAAGATCGGGTTGGGCTGCTGACTTTCAATCGCTTTGGCATACAGCGTGATCAGCAGCGTTTCTTGCGCGTCTGTGAGTTTGGTTTTCACTTTGGTCGGTGTCATTCAGCGACTCCTTTTCACCGTCCATTGTAGGCGAAATCAGGCGAAAAACCGGATGATGATCGTCGTAGTGTGCCCGTCATTTGGCGGATTTTTCATGTGCAAGGATCGTTTTTTATAGCTTTACTATACGTTGCGTGATTGACAAGTTATTTCGGTTTCGTTATCCTGAAACGGTAGAAGGCTCATTTCCTTCTAATCTCATCAGCAGCGCCCCATATCTGCCGCCGCGCAATCAGTGGGAAGCAAGTTTTTTAAGGAGTGGTTCGGTTTATGGATGCCGAACGGATTCAAGGTACGGTCAAGTGGTTTAACGCCACCAAGGGTTACGGATTCATTCAGCGCAGCGACGGGGCAGATGTCTTCGTCCACTACTCGGCAATTCAAGCGTCCGGCTACCGTTCGCTTGAAGAGGGGCAAAAGGTCGAGTTCACACTCGAAATCGGTCAAAAAGGACCTCAAGCGAGCAACGTCGTTGTCGTTGCCTAGTAGGGGCGGCTCGTGAGCCGTCCGTCATATGTGGCTTCCGATCTCATTCGCCTCACATAGCGTTTGGAATCTTAGCGACAAACCGGGGTGAGCTGCTTTCTCACCCCGTGTTTTTGCCCCCCGCATCCAAATCCCCACACACGCTTAATCCATTGTTTAACTAGGGTCACTAAACTTTTAATCGGTTCATTTGGAACGCGATATATTGGAAACTGCGTTGTTCGCAGTATGCGCTTTGTAGCGCGTGACTCACACAGGGAGATAGGGAAATGCGTGTTATTGTTACAGGCGGAACGGGCATGATCGGGCGGGCGCTCGTCGCTGACCTTGCGAAAGATGGGCATGATGTGGTCGTGCTGACGCGCAATCCCGCCAAAGCGGACGATCTGCCGAAGGGCGCGCGCGCGCTCGCATGGGACGCACAAACCGCCAATGGATGGGATCACGAAGCTGACGGCGCGGGCGCGATTGTCAATTTAGCGGGCGAAAGCATCGCCGGGGAAGGTTTTTTGCCTTCACGCTGGACTCCCGCGCGCAAACGCCGCATCCTCGAAAGCCGCGTTAACGCGGGCAAAGCGGTTGTCGATGCCATCACGCGCGCCTCAAATAAGCCCGCTGTTCTCGTGCAGTCCTCCGCTGTCGGCTATTACGGCACACAGGCGCTCGATGATACGCGCGATCTCACGGAAGACGCGCCCGCCGGTAACGATTTTCTCGCGGACGTGTGCCAGCAGTGGGAAGCCAGCACACAGGCAGTCGAAAGCATGGGCGTTCGCCGTGCTGTCGCCCGCACTGGCGTAGTACTCACGCTCGATGGCGGGGTGCTGCCCAAGCTCGCGCTCCCGTTCCATTTCTTCGCGGGCGGTCCTATCGGGTCGGGCAAGCAGGCGTTCCCGTGGATTCACATTCACGACGAAGTCAAGGCGCTGCGCTTCTTAATCGAGAATCAAAATGCGTGGGGACCCTATAACCTCTCCGCTCCCAACGTCGTGACGAACGCGCAGTTTGCCAAGGCGCTCGGCAAAGCGATGGGTCGTCCGTCGTTCATTCCTACGCCGGGGATCGCCTTCAAACTCGGCTTTGGCGAACTCGCAGAACTGCTGCTATTGAAGGGGCAGCGTGCCGTCCCTGCGCGCTTGCAGCAGCAAGGCTATCAGTTCACCTTCCCCGAAGCTGCGTCCGCGCTCGAAGATTTGTATTAAGCAGCCCGTAGGGCAGGACGAAACTTGTTTCGCCCTGCCCCTGCCTGTACACATGCCCCGATGAGACAATTCGCCGCGCCGCCGATCTGTTTGACCTCACAATCTGAGGGGGCGGAATCCTGAGTGATGGGATTCGCCAACCCCAAAAAACCCGACGATCCGCCTCAGGTAAGGCATATTCAACGGATGATTTTGCCGCCGAATATCGCAAAAGAGTCTGCTGATAACCTGATTACATCGATGCTGCTCTAGGAAGATACCATGAGCGAAAACGCCTTGCCCGAAGGTGATACAGCGCGAGCATCGCTTTGGTCAGCGGCAGAGACGAAAGACTTGGATACAACCAGCAGCGAAAATGTATGGCAAGAATTTGATGCCTTAATGGAGCGGTTGGAAACATCGGGTGAAGTCATCACTTCACTGGACGATGAGACTCTTGGCGATTTTATGGAATCAAAAACGCCTCTCATCCGTTGACCGCACGTTTGTTTACGTGTTAGGCGGGTGAGAGGCGTTTTTCGTGTGAATTTAGCGCGTCTACAGGATCGTGTAGCGCTGCTGCATACGCGAAGGCGTGCGCTGCAAGCGGCGTTCTTGCTGCGTCATGTTCATGCGGATATACACCGCACGCACAATTTCGTAGATGCAAAGCACCGCGAAATACGCCAAGATCAAGACCAACGCGACGCTGACAATGCTTCCAAGCACCATTGGTTGGACTCCTTAGTCAACTTCCCACAAGGGCGCGGACGAAATGGTTGACATTAACAGACATTGATGTAAGCACTCTTGCTTCAGCACCTTTGCTTTGTTAAACGTATGTTAAATATACACCACAATCCTTAAAATGTGAATCGGCATCTTTGTTAAGATTTTCCGCCGATTTTTCCCGCACTTGCACATTTGCTTCCCCCGCCGCACAATACCCGCGTTTGATTGAACATCTATTGGATAAGTTCACATGCGATTGAGCCGTCTGTTAACAATCGTGCTTTGCTGTGCGTGGGGGATGTTATTCGCCGCGCCCGCTTTCTATGATCACCCTGTTTTCTACGCTCAAGATAACCCTGATCCGCTTGTAGCCACTGCCACCCGTGACATGAACGTCCGCAGCGGCGCAGGGACGACTTTTCCCGCCGCCGGACGGTTAGCAAACGGCGCGGCTGTCCGTGTCATCGAACGCAACCGCGCGGGGACATGGCTTCGTATCAACCAGTACGGCGGCGATGGCTCGGTCACACTCGATGGATGGGTGCTGGGCGGCTATCTCCGCCTCAGCCCTGATTTCCGCATGAGCATGATTCCCATCAACACGCAGATTCAGGACAGCTTACCCGGCGCGTTTGGCGGCAATATTGCCCGCCTCTACGATACCCCTGTCTTTTCCCCGCTCACTGGCTCGCTCTTGACCAATCTCCGCTTGATCAGCACGCGCGGGCGCTTGAACGGCATTCGCCCCAACAGCATCATCAAAGTGGGGGATAGTCTCAGTGCCGACCCGCTGTATCTCACCGTGATCAGCCGCGAACCCCGCGATTATGGACCCTTCGACTACTTAATCGAAACCGTCGATTACTACCGTGATTCCACCATCGATCCCGGCATCGCCGCCAGCGTTGGCATGGCGACCTATACCGTGCTTGATCCGCAGTGGGCACCCGATGATCGCTGCGATCCCGCCGAATCGCCGCTGGCGTGCGAACTGCGCGTCAAACAGCCGTTCGCCGCGTTCATCTTATTTGGACCCAACGACGTGCTGCATGTCAGCCCCGATTATTTCCGTGAGCAGTACCGCCAGATCATCCAGCTTTGCATCGACAACGGGACGATTCCTGTCATTTCGACCTTTAGTTTCAATGAGAATGCCGATAACGCGGATCGAGCACTGGCGTTTAATCTCGTCGTGCTTGATCTCGCGGCGGAATACGAAATCCCCCTGATTAACCTGTGGTTGGCGGCGCGTCCGCTGCCAGAGTTTGGTCTGGAAGGCGATTTTGTCCACATGCAGCTCAGCGGATTCCCCTATCTCAAACTCAGTCGCGGTGACGAAGCGTGGTACGGCGCGACCTTACGCAATCTGCTGGCGTTGGGGATGCTCCACGAACTGCGAATTGCCGTGTTAGGCGCGTCCATTCCGCAGCCCACCCCCGAAGCGCTGCCCGAAACCACGCCCGAATCAACCGTCGATCCGTCTGCTTTCCCCACCAACACCCCCGGCGGCTGATCGTGGTCACATAGGCGCGGATCCCCCGATCCGCGCCATTCTTTTCCCCCGTTTACACTCGTTTACAGCCCGTTTACCGCTTCGATCCTTCCGTAATTGAAAGCACGCGCCATAATTACGATTGTAATTTCATTACAGCGTGGAGCATTATCTCATGACCCTTATCCAGTTCAAACCGAATGCGCGTGTTCGCAGCCTCTTGATCCTCGGCTTTTTGATCGCCTTAGCGATTGCCTGCCGCTGTGATCCCGATGTGCTGACCAACTGCCCGGTGTGGGCGGAAGATGGCGAAGAAGCCGCCAATTGTGTCGCCTATGTCTTTGACGTGTGTCCTGAACCCGACATCAGCGACCCGAACGCGATTGCCGCGTATCAACTATGCAAGATTCAAGCGCAAAGTGCCTTCTACGGGCAGGGCGATCCCCCATATGTCGATTACCCGACCTATGATCCCAGCAGCGTGACCACACCAGAGCCAACTTTGCCCGCGCTGCAAACGCCTACCGGCGGCGGATCGAACGTGGTCGCGCCGCAGAACCCGTGTGTCGGATTCCGCCTTGCGTCCCCGCGTGAAGGCTTGCCCAACGGCTATGTGAATATCTACTGGGATATGCTGCCGAACCGTAATGATGTGCGCTATCGCATCAACATCATGGACGAAGCGCGTAATGTGCTGCTCACATGGGGCGACTATAACGGGAATGGCGCGCAGCTTGACGTAGCGCAGGGCAGCATCGGCGGCGGCTTCGAGTTGATCGTGCAGGTACAGGTGATTCTGAACGGGCAGGTGTTGTGCGCCGACGAAGCGCGCCAGTTCCGCGAAGCGTCCGCGCCCAATCAGCCGCGCCGAGGGATCATTATCATCCCCACGCCCGTGCCGACAGCGGTGATCAACTAACCATACCTGTTTCATCTCCTGAAGCTGAGCAGGGGGCACGGCACGCCGTGCCCTCTTGTCATCGGCATTGTTTCACCGCAAAATGTCGTGCAGCATCTTGTGCCAGCCCGCCACATCCAGCGACCAGCACACCGTCAAATTCTCTGGTCGCGTGCGAATATCCCCCCACGCTGTTTGATTCATTGGTTCGCGGGTTACGCCAAACCGATCCACCACCGTCATCCCGCGTGTGAGTTCGCTCTGTGTTTCCACATCCGCATAATGGGTGCTTTTGCTCGTCGCCAGCGCGGGGTCAAGCGCGATTGCCATCGCTACCGGATCAGGCAGTGCCAAGCCGGGTTCTTGGCTCTGCTCGAATGCCGCTTGTTTTGCGCGCATGTTGCAGTCCATCGCAAACCGCGCGATCTCGTTCCCATACGCGCGGATCGCGTCCATTTCGTCGTCCAGCAGCGTGGCGGAATCGCGGCACAGTTCCCACCCCACCATTTCCAGCGGCAGCCCGGCGTGGAACGCGATCCGCGCCGCTTCGGGATCCACCCAAATGTTGTATTCAGCCGCCGGAGTCACGTTGCCGCTGGTACATGCCGCGCCGCCCATCACCACCACGCGCTCAACCAGCTTGGCGATCTCTGGCGCTATGCTCACCGCCAGCGCGATATTTGTCAGCGGTCCCAACGTCACCCACGTCACGCCGGGATTGGCTTTCGTCGTTTCGATCAGCGCATCAACCGCGTGACCGGGCGTAGGAGAGGTGCGGCGCTTCGGCGCGAAGCCTTTATCGCTCAAGCCGTCGTTGCCGTGAAACCAGTAGGCGTAAATCGCCGTGCGATAGAGCGGCTTCTCCGCCCCGCGATACACTGGCACATCCGACCCGCACAACTCCGCGCACAACAGCGCGTTCTTCACCCCTTGATCGACGGGCATGTTGCCGCTCACCACCGTAATCGCTTTCACGTCCACATCGAGATTTATTTTGTGCGCTTGCAGCGCCATGATGATCGCTACTGCGTCGTCGCTGGCGGTATCGGTATCAATAATGAATGCGCGTGTCACAATCAACCCTTTCTACGGTAAACACTCGTGTTTAGGGAGATTGTAGCGCGCAATCAACGTGTCATTGATAAGACCAGATCACTAGGCGGGGACTATGCCCCGCCCATCCCCACAACCGCATATTCGACACCTGTGGGGTTGCTCATATGCTCCGATGCGTCAAGGATTTCCATGCCGACAATGCTGCCATCTTCGGCGTAATCGAGGATCACGCCAGGTTTTTCTTCGTCGCTTTCAGCAATCAGGGCATCTTTGAAAATGATACGCAATACATCGAGACTCGCGTCGTAAATCACTTTCATCATGACTCACTCCAATATTTCTCAATCTTGCTTGTGCGATAGACGGTCACGACTGTCAAAGGCTCGCTCATTTCGACAATTGCACGCACAACATAGAGCTTGCCGTCGATCTCGACTTTTGATTGATATGCTTTACGGTCGCTATGTGCATGGACAATCTGCCCCGGCGACTCCATCACTCGTCCCAAAATGTCCAGTGGAATTCCACGTCGTTCAGCTTCTTCCCGCGCGTGGTCGGTGATGTGATAGGTCGGCTTTGTCATTCATCAAGTGCCTTTGACGCAACCAAACGGGTTCGCAGCGCGCGCTTGTGGTGACAAATTCGCTTCCAACGCGCGCAGCAGTTGATCCGCCTGTTGGTCACGCTGCCGCACATACGCATCAAGCTCATCGCGGTGCGCGAGATAATATGCAATCACAGCGTACACGTCCGCAGTCGTCAATGTCGAGCAGCTCTCGACAATGCCTTCAGGGGTTTCGCCTAAAGCATATGCATGAATGACCAGTTCGAGCAGCACGCGCGTATTTCCCACACGAATCGCGCCATGCTCGTCAGTTTGTAGAGAGATACTGATGACAGGGTGATCGGGGATCATCCGCCAGCCTTTCAACTTGTCCATTGTGGATAGTGTAGCATTGAAACACTTCCCTCAATATGTTGATTCACCACATCAATCACCCACATCGAATCAACATATCTTCGCTCAATCCCGCCCACATCTACTTAAAAAGCGGACATCAATGGACAAGTAGTTTCACGCGGGTTTCGCGGTCACTCTCGGCAGCGCGAACACCGCCAAGCCGATCAGCGTCAGCGCGAGAAAGAGCGTCACGCCGATCCCGCCATTGACCCCGCCGCCGACCAAACCCTGTACATACGGGATCACCGCGATGCCGAAGCTCCCACAGGTGATCAACGCGCCGCTGATTGTGCCGCCGCTGCTGGTAAACGTCCGATTGACCAGCGCAATCGTCGTCGGAAAGATCGGCGCTGCGCCCAACCCCACCATCGCCGTCGCCGCGAGACTGATCCCCGCGTCCGATGAGAATGCCAGCAGCAAGAGCGCCCCCGCCGCCATGACTGTGGACGCGGCGACCAATACGATCTCCCCGCGAACACGGCTGGCGATCCCCGCTGCGATGATGCGCCCCACCGTGATCCCCAACCAAAACAGCGATACCCCCGCCGTCGCTTGATCGTCTGGCAGTCCCGTCACCACATTCAACTGTGTGTATATCCACGAACTGAAGCCGAGTTCCGCGCCCGTGTATAAGAACAGGAACACCGCGAACGGGAGCGCCCGAAGGATAAGTCGTCCTAGACTGCCATTCGATTCGCCAGCGCGCTCCCACTTAGGGGGATGCACATTCCACAGCACCAGCAGCGGCGCGATCAACGCGGTGATCCCCGCCAGCAGCACATAGATCAGCGATGCCGATCCCACGCCGATGATCACGCCCACAATTTGCGGTCCAACAATGCCGCCGATGCTGAACGACACGTTGAGCAAATTGAGCATCGGCGCGGGATTGTTCGGGTTTAGCCGCGCGATAATGACTGCCCCGCCGATCAACAGCGTGCCAAAGCCGAAACCCAGTACCGCCGCCGATGCCAGCAGCGCCACCACACTCCCCGCGACATGCACGCCGATCAAACCGCACACCAATGCGCCCAAGCCAATCGCGCAGATCGTCCGCGTGGGGATGCGGTCAAGCATCCGCCCCATGATCAGCGTGCCGAGCATCGATCCCACCGTATGCAGGGTGATATACACCCCCGCCTGCTCAATCGGGATGCTGTGCCGCGCCGCGAAATAGGTCAGTGTTGTGCCTGCCGCCGCGCTGGACACGCCAAGCAAAAACATGATCCCGAAATAGCCGAGCGAAAACCCTCGCGCATTGACGGTGCTTGAGGTCACGGTGCGACTGCTTCGGGTACGTGAACGGGCATCCCTTCGATCACCGGGAGCAGCAGGGTTTCAATGTCCTCGATCTTTTCCGCGCGCACCAGCCCATCGCGGATGCGCGCCGCACCGGGGATGCCGAGCGCGTACTTGGTCAACTGCCCGCGCAGTTCGCCAATGGCGGTGCGATGCGGCAGCTTGGTCGTTTCGAGCGTCAAGCGCGCATGACGCAGCGCGACTGCCGCTTTTTCCTGCGGGGTAGGTGGGGGGAGCATTTCGCCCGTTTGCATGAAATGATTGATCTCGTTGAAAATCCACGGGTAGCCGAGCGCCGCCCGCCCGATCATCACCGCATCGCAGCCTGTTTCGCGGAACATGCGGATCGCGTCCTGCGGCGTTTCCACATCGCCGTTGCCGATCACGGGGATGCTGACCGCTTCTTTCACGCGGCGAATCCACGACCAATCCGCCACGCCCTGAAAACCCTGTGTAGCGAAGCGGGCATGGACAGCAATCGCTTGTACGCCGCTGTCTTGAGCCGCCTTCGCGAACTCGACACATGTCGGGTTGGATTCATCCCAGCCCGCGCGCACTTTGACCGTCACGGGAATATCAACCGCGCGCACCACCGCCGCGACGACGGCTGTCGCCGTACACACATCGCGCAGCAGCGCCGCGCCCGCCCCCTGCTTGGCGACTTTGGGCACCCAGCACCCCATGTTGATGTCGATGATGTCCGCGCCGTTGTCCGCGACGATGCGCGCTGCCTCTGCCATCATCGCCGGGTCAGCGCCGAACAACTGCACCGCGACGGGATGCTCTCCCGGTTGCCAGTCGAACATCTGGTACGTTTTCTGGCTGCCGTAGTGGAGCGCGGTGCTGCTCAACAGTTCGGTGCAGGTTAAGCCCACCCCGCCGATCTCGCGGCAGAGTTGACGAAATGCGTAATTGGTTTGTCCCGCCATCGGCGCAAGCGTCAGCGGGGGATCAATCAAGATGTGACGAATGTGGGTCACGGGGATTTCACTCATGTTGAACGTTTTTGTGTCATAGGCGATTATCAGTGAGAGAAGGGGGTGTGTCAATTCAGGATTATGGTAAAAAAGATTTTAGGGGTGATGTGTCCACCTCAGGCATAGGGGGAAACCAGCTTGGAAAGCGTCTTTCATGGGATTGATGTATCGCACCCCTACAAACATCGAATGGGCGAAAGGGTAGGGTGTTCTACCCGACGATTTCCATGCGCGTACTATCTTCCTTTTGCGCGGAATCCCTAAGCCGTGTATTCTCGACATAACTAACGAGATGCGAGATTTCTCAGACAAGAGGCTCTCCTGCAAAAGGGGGAATTATGAAATTCAGCACCGCACAGCTTCATCCGTCTCATCAACGCTTACAACCGCTTGCGCTCCTGTTCATGGGCATCGGCGTGGTGGCTCTGCTGTCGCTCCTGCTGTTCAGCGTGGGCGATGTGCAAGCACAGGCGCAGTTCGGCACCAACTGGACGGGTTTCTTCTTCAACAACACCACCGTCAGCGGCGATCCGATTTATTCGCAAATCTTCCCCAGCGGCTTGAATATCAACTGGGGGACGAGCAGCCCCGCGCCCGGGGTGGTCAACGAGAACGACTGGTCGGCGCGGTTCGATTCGGTGCAGTTGTTCAATCAAGGGACGTATGAATTCGTCGTCGCGTCTGACGATGGCGTGCGCGTGTTCATCGACAATGTGCTGGTGTGGGATCGGTTCGTGCCGCGTGTCCTCACGACGGATCGTTTCCAGCAAACGCTGACCGCTGGCACACACGCCATCCGCGTCGAGTATGTCGAATTTGTCGATCAAGCGGCGCTGCAATTCCAGTGGTTCCAAGTGTCCGGCATCCCCGGCACAGGCACGCCGTTCTTCCCCGGTCAGCCCGGTTTCCCGACCACGCCCACCGCCGTCCCGACCATCACACCGACACCGCTGCCGCCGATCCCACCGGGCGCGCAAACCGCCACCGTGATCCGCGCGCAGGTGCTTCTGGTTCGCAGCGCGCCGTATCTGGGCGCTCCGGTTGTCGGGCGCATTCTGCGCGGGCAAACGTATCAAGTGCTGGGGCGCGATCCCGATGCGCGCTGGTTCCTGCTCCAGTTGAGCAACGTTCAAGGCTGGTCATGGGGATATTACCTGTTCGTCAGCGGCAACGAGTTCAACGCGCCAATTGTCGGCAGCTTTAACACGGCAGGGAATCCGGCAGCGAGTGCGCGCGCGATTGCACAATCGCAAGCCACGCTCCGCCTGCGTGAAACGCCAAGCGTGTTGGCGCGTCAAACCGGACGCATCCCGTGGGGCGATCTGCTGCCGATCATCGGGCGCACCCGCGATGGCGGATGGGTGCAGGTCGTGTTCAGAGGCACAATCGGGTGGGTGGCTGTCGGCTATCTCGAAATCCTAGAGGGAAGCTTGAACGACGTACCCATCACGGGATAGCGGCGCGGCACTATAGCCGCAGATGACAAATCTAGAACCTATTTCAAAATTCTATTCCTGCGCGGGTGACCCAACAGGTCGCCCCTACAAACGCGATTTTTGAAATAGGCGCTGCATTCAAAACGGGACAGGGAATTTCACCCTTGTCCCGTTGTTTTTTGTCGCACAGCGCCAAAGGCGATCCCCAGCGCGACCATCAACCAGCCCGCACCGCCGATCACGAGCGTGGGGATGAGCCACGCGGGGCGATATTGAAGGATCACATCGCTGTAGCCGCGCGGGATGTAAAGCGCGCGGAACATGACTTGCGCCCGGTATACTGGCATCGGCTGTCCATCGATAGTGGCGATCCAGCCGGGATAGTACGCATCAGGAAAGAACAACAGAAGATTGCCGGGACTGGCGATCATAAAGCGCATGTAGTCCGCCTGATCTTCCACAACCGTGATTGATATATTATTCACCAGCAAGGGATCAACTTCGCCTACGTCAGGGGGATACGGTGCGTCGGTTGCGAAGATTAACGTATTCAAGGGAATGGTGGGATTTCGCAGCATGTCGAGCGCAGTTTGTGTCCCCTGCTCATTATCTGGCACGGTGATGACATTTTCTGTATCCATGTACAGCCCCACGCCACCCGCTGACGGTGATTCATACACATTGATGTCACTGGAGAGGACGCGCTGCCATCCATAGGGGAGAAGCTGCAAAAACGCCCCCGTGCGGGTATCCACAAGTGTGACCGCTGCCACGTTTTCAGCATTTTCAAAGAACACCGCGTTTACGTTCGGGTCCAGCCATGTGTAACGCACACGCCAAACGGGCTGGTTTGCAACGCGCGCAATCTCGATAGGCGGTTCAAGAATCTCAGCTTCACCACGAGAGATAACAGGCGCTTGTTCAGGATCACCCATAAACAGCACATCGACAGCGTTGGCTTGCAGTCTATCCGCGTTTTCCGGCGCAACATATTGCCCTTCGTAAGGCGGAGAATGCACGGGCAGCGGTGTCGTATCAAACGCTACTCCATCATGCCACAGGTGATACACCTTATCCGTGATCACATACTGCACCCCGGCGAGATTAAGCCAGCGCGCATCCGGCACACACGCGCCGAAACATTCCTCACGCGCCAGCAGTTCGCGCAGCCGTCCGTCGGTGGTCGGCGGTGCGCCTTCGGGCAGCATCAGCGATGTGAACGCCGAATACCAGCGCGTTGGCAAAATCCCGCCATCGTACCCGTCGATAGAGGGAATCCCCCATGCGAGTCCGAGATTGCCTGCGACCACTTCTTTCAGCTTGATCGCCACCAGCGCGTTACGAATGGCGGCGGGGGAAAGTCCCATCGACTGGTAGCGGGCGGTCAGCGCTGCCACATCACCGGGATCGAACACGGTATTGCTGATGCTCAATACACGACCGGTTGGTTCTTGTCCCTCTTGATACGCCTGTAACTGGCTGATCGTGAAGCGTTCGGCGCTCCACGCTTCCGGCGCGGTGAGATCGTTGTGCGGCAGCGTGTGCGATGCGAGAAAGAGTTCAAGAACAGCGGCAATCGTAAACAGAATATAGGGGGGCAATCTATTGCGCCCGTTTTTTACCCTCATCCCAATGAAAGAAACCTCACCCCCCAACCCCCTCCCCGAATTCAGGGAGGGGGAGTTCGACTCGCCAGTCGTGACAGACGAGTCAATGGATTTTGCAGAGGCTTTACGGTCGATGAGGATGGCGATGACAAGCACGATAAATGCCGCAATCCCCCACCCAATCGCCGTGATCAGCGTTGGCGTACTCGTCGGCGTACCATCCGGCTGACGATCCGCGAGCAGGGTGCTGGTGACTAGAGCGATCAATCCGGCGAAAAAGATGATCCACGCCGCGCGCGGGATGCTGCCGCCCGTTCGCACATGATCCAGCCCCATCCCCGCCAGCATCGCCGCGCCAAGCGCGAACAATGCCAGCCATCGCGCCGGAACGCGAAACAAATTAAACCCGGGCAGTCCCGCGATCAGCGTGTACACCGGGTTATACAGCCCGAACGCGAAGAACAATCCTACCCCCGCCAGCACGATCCACAGCCAGCGGTGTTTGATGGGCGTGAACATGCCGATCCACGCCAGCGCCAAGCCAATCACGCCGATATGCGCGATATATTCCGTCGAAAGGTATTCGCTCACCCCCGCTGACTCGTAGTTCGGGAGCAGTCCACGCCCCGCGATGAACGGGCTGAACGAAAACGCTGTCGCTTCGTTGGCGGTCATGCCGCCGCCCCGGCTGCTTAATTGGCTGAGTTCAAGTGTGGGGATGAGCTGCGGAAGCGCCAGCACGAGCGCGATCACAGCAGCGGCGATCAACGCAAGAATTGAGCGAACAGCGATGCGCCGCTGTTGAATCAATGTAATGAGCGTGAGGATGGCAGCGGCAGTCGCTGTGATGAATACGGTTTGGGTGTGTCCGCTGAAGAATTGCAGGGCGATGGTGGCGGACAGCGCAAACACCCATGTTATTGTAGGGGCGACTAGCGAAACCCGTTTCGCATGGTTCGCCTGTTCATGTGGGCGAACCGCCGGGTTGCCCCTAAAAATTGTGTGAACACAAAAAAGGATAAACGGCAGCCAGCTTAAGCCTTGATACTGATTAACCTGCTCGGCGTGCGCGGTCACATGCCCGCCAAAGGCGTAGATCACGCTCGCAAGCAGCGCCGCGATCACGCTCAATTTTGCCGCACGCCGCGCCAGCACATACGCGCCGATTCCCGCCCATGCCGCGTGCATGAGGATGCTCACGCGCACGCCATCGGGCGCGGAAAGCGGCGCGACGATCCAGTTGGGCGGGTAAAACGTGCCGATCTGCGGGTTGGCAAGCAGCGGCGCTCCCATGAAAAGATCAGGTGTCCACAAAGGCAGCCGACCTTCCATAAAGGCGGCGTTTCGCGCTGTCCAATACGGGTAAAAGTAGGTGAACGTATCGCCGCGCGCAAGGATGAGATCGGTAAACGCAAGGCGGTAGAAGAACACCAGCGCCAACACGATCAACAGAATCAACGGGAGAAATCGCCGCGCGCGGGGAATGGAAATCATACAGAATGTGCCTTCGGGTTGGCTGAACACGCGCCGATTATATCCGACGGGTGCGCTCAAAATCTCGTTTCATCAACCGGGTATCTATGGGCAGTGGAAAATACAAAGTTTTGAATTTAATAACCCTGTATAAAGAAAATTGTACAATTTCTCATGCGCCCTGTGGCATATAGTATTAAGAGTGGCTGCATAGCACAAATGTGTGTAATGCGGCGCTGCCACATGTTTACCCTTTCCACGCACCACAAGGAAAAGTTATGCCGCCGAACCGGAAAAAACGAGTGCTCTTATTTGCCGGATTGGTTTCCATGATCATCGTCGCTGCGACGGTGATCGTTCTCAGCGCAACACAATTATCCGCACAAGACCCCCCCACCGACACGCCAACGGATACCCCCACCGACACGCCATTTGATACACCGACAGCGACAGAGACACCAACGCCGTGGATTACTGATACACCGATACCGACGGACACACCAACGGATACGCCAACCAACCCACCGACGAATACGCCAACCTTCCCGGCAACGCATACCCGCACGCCCACACCGACCAACACGATGACGCGCACACCAACACGGACTCCGACGCGGACGAATACACCGACCCACACCGGAACAATTTTGCCGTCGTTTACGTGGACACCGTCGCGCACCTTTACGGCGACACGGACTCCAACGCGCACCCTCACGCCGACAGCCACGATCACAGCGACACCGACCAGTACCCCAACGCCGATTCCGTCGGTGCTGCCCGATCTAACTGTCATCTTTTCGCAGTTTATGCTGCCGCCCGGAACAACCTGTTTTGCCCCCGGATTATCGCTCAGCACACAGGTGACAGTGGCAAACATCGGGGATGCGCCCGCTGGCGCGTTTACCGTGTCGCTCACTATCGACTCGAACACCTACACGCAGAATGTGCTTTCGCTCGCGAACGGTTCAAATACGCAGGTGTATTTCCCCAACACGGGGACGACATTTAACCCGGTGCTTGCGGCAGCCGATTCGACGAATGTGATTGTGGAATGGAACGAGAGCAACAATGCGCTCAACGCCATTCTCCCGACACCGACTCCGCCGCCGCCCTGCACCCCGACGAACACGCCTGAATTCCCGCCGACGGATACGCCGACTCCGCTGCCAACGGATACTCCACCACCGCCCACTGACACGCCAACGGATACTTCGACCCCGCTGCCAACCGATACGGTAGAGCCAACGCCGACACCGACGAACACGACGGTGCCTATCTCGGTGATTGTTAACCGCACGAGCATGGTGCTGATAGAGGGCGGCGTATCGACGATTTACAATGTCCGCTTGAGCCAAGCGCCCGCGCCGGGTGAAGTGATCGTCGTCACCCCGAACTACGATCCGTCGCAGTTCACGTTAAGTCCTGCATCGCGTCAATTGGATATTGGCACGTGGAACACAGGGCGCAACTTCACCGCTGTGGCGATTAATGACACCGTTCCCGAACCCACCTATTATTCAAGCATCACGCACTCGCTCACCAGCAGTATCCCCGGTTCGCCGTTTGAAGGTGTAACAGGCGGCTTGATCAATGTGGTCGTTGTGGACAATGACGGTCCGCTGCCGACCAATACGCCGACGAATACGCGCACACCCACCCCGACGCGCACCCCAACCCCAACGCGCACTCCGACCAACACTCCCACCGTCACACGTACACCAACGGTGACGCGCACGCCGACGATTACGTTCACGCCCACCAACACGCTTGATCCCAACGCGACGGCAACCAATACGCGCACACCCACCCCGACGCGCACACCCACGCGCACCATCACGCCGACGAACACGCTTGATCCTAACGCGACAGCGACGAATACGCGCACCAATACGCCGACGGTTACAAACACGGCAGCGTGGACGGCGACATCTACTCCCACGTGGGCGACTCCAACGCCGACCAACACCACGGATCCCAGCGTAACGCCGTCGGATACGCCAGCGCCCACATCCACGCCGACGAATACGCCCCTGCCGCCGCCGCAGATCGTTACGGTGGTGACGAGCATCGTTCTGAGCGAAGGCGGCGCGGCGTATACCTACAACGTGCGTTTGAGCCGTGCCCCGGCGGCAGGCGAAATCATCACCATCACGCCGATCTTCGACACGACGCAGTATGCGTTCTCGCCAGCATCGCGGCAGTTGACCAGCGCGAACTGGAGCGGTGGGCGCAATTTCAGCTTCATCATCATTGATGATGCTGTTGTCGAAGCCCCGTACACAACCGTAATTTCGCACAGCGCCACCAGCAATATCCCCGGTTCACCTTTCGACGGAATCACGGGCGGCTTAGTGTCGGTGTATGTGGTTGACAACGATTAGTGGCTAGCTAGAAGTGAGAAGGGTGGGGCGCAGTCCCCACCCTTTTTTGATCCAACTTCAAACCCATTTTGTAGGGGCGGCTCACGAGCCGCCCGCAGACAAACGGTTAATGCGCTTAGTAGGGGCGCAATAGATTGCGCCCGCCCGTTTGCACGAACCGCCGACTACCTATCGTTACGCAGTTCCGCAATCGCATCACACGCGGGGCATGATCCGTCCGGGCGAATGATGGCAAACCCACCCTGCGGATCATTATCGACAAAGCGCGAATAGTTGACGTTGAACACAATGATCAAGTCCACCTGCACGCTCGATGTTTCCGCCGCGATGCGAATCGCATCGCGCAGCCACGCTGCCTGTTCCTGCACGCTGTTGTTCGCGCCCCACTCAAAACCCTGTGGAAGCGTCCCGTAGCCATCCGGCGAGAGATACCCCATTTCGCTGAAGCACAGCGGTTCGCCCGTGCGCCCGTTGAGCGTGAACGGATACGCCGCCCGCTGAAGCATCGACGGGAAATAGCGCGTCGGATATTCCCCGCGGGGATCGCCACCCTGTGCGTTTGGCGGGAGAATCCCTTCGTTGTAGTGAATGCCGATGCAGTCGGAATAATCGCCCGCGCCCGCGTTCGCCATGCCCAGATAGTAGCGGTCATCGTTCCATACTGCATCCAGCCCGAACGCGCCTTCCGCGCCCGTCGGCGCGGGCGCGCCCGTCACCACGCGAATTGCCGGATCAACCGCCTTGATCGCCTCATACGATTGCCGCAGCAGTTCCGTATAGCTCACCGGATCGATTTGCCCGTTGGGCCACTCGCGGTCAATGTTCATCTCATTCCAAATTTGAATTGCGTCCGGCTGAAGCGCCGCAATCTGCCCCGCGAATTCCGCATACAGCGGGAAATATTCTGCTTCCCCCACCGCCGCGAGTTCATCTTTGCTGCCCTTCAAACTGATGAACGCGAAGAACCCGTTTTCGTGCGAAAAATTAATCCGGTCACGCGCCACATCCAGCAGGGACGCATCCCCGATGGTGTACGGGATTTGCCACTTCATCCACGTCATGCCCGCTTCGCGCATCAGCGCCGCGACTTCCGCATCCATCGTATCCATTTGACCGCCAACCGGAATCGGCAGCGGATTGGTCACGTTCGGGCGCGGGATAATCACCGGACCTTCCGGCGTGGGCGGTGTCGTCGGAACAACGATGCTTCCGATCACCGGGCGGCGCGGCGTATTCGTCGCAATCGCTATCGATCCGCCTGTAGTGGTGGCAGCGGGCGCAGCCGCGCCGCCTGCGTTGTTCACACGCACATCCGCGACTTCAGCCGTCACCGATGCGCCGCTGGTGGTAATCGCCCGCACGCGCAAACGATACACGCCGTCTGTCAAAATGGTCGTATCCCATTGGGCGATCACGTCCGTCGCGGGCGGGGTGCGGCTCGGCAGCGTCACGGGAATCCATGTCACGTCCGCGCCTTCGCCTTCCGCCACTTCCAGCAGATAACTTTGCAAATTCGGCACATTGATTGTGCCCAACACTTCTACAGTGCCGCTGACGACGAACGCTGACGGCGGAAACTCAATGACAATATCGCCATCTTGTGCTGCGAGTGGGATCGCCACGATCAACAGCAGGATGGTGAGGGCTAACACAAGCAAACGGTTACGCATAAGGGTTGTCTCCACAAGTCACTCATGTGCAGAGACTTGTATCGCAAAACGCCGTGACTTGCAATCGTGCAAACCCATCACGCACCAAATTTATCGGCGCTGTGAGGGCGCGTGCGAAACGGTTGATGCGGAGCATCGCGTTTCGTCCACCGCGCCCGCCACAGAAAATCTTCAAACGTCCAATTTTTGACGCACACTCATCTGCACACGCTTTCGCCCCTCGCCACACGGTTGAGGACAGGACACATTTAATAATTATTTCGACTGTAGGACGGTGGCCTGCCCCCGCCGTGTTTGAACAAACGGACGAGGCAAACCTCGTCCCTACATTCTCACCCTATCCCACCGCTTTGAATCACAGACGGCGATTGTCAAAACGCCGATTTGTTAAAACTGTCCTGTCCTCAACCTCACGGAGAGGGACAGCTCGAACGAAGTTCGTGCGGGGTGAGGTTAAAAACAACTACGGACAAGCCTTTCTGGCTGCTCGCCGTTCGGGCGCGCAAGCGAACTGTACCTACAAACGCGACGTGAATCTCTGTGGACTGGCGCGATTTTTGATGCGCTCACCCATTGAAACCATACCGAAACAAAAAGGCGATTCCCGCGCGGGAATCGCCTTTTCTATCGCGCAGCGTGATGCTGCTTACAAATAGGTCTGCCAACTACGGGCAGGGACCCTTTTGCAGCACGTATTCAATCACGCGCGTGTTATCGGTTTCGTTGCTTTCAGGAATCGAGTTCGTCTGGTCAATCACCAGCGTGATACGATGCGTTTCGTTGTACCACGTGCTGATCGTCAGCGGCATGTTGACGCGGAACGTTTGACCGGGCAGCAGCACCGGGAAGCCGCCAATCGTCGTCCCTTGAATACTGCCATCAGCGGCGCGGACATCCGTCAGCGACACGATTCCCGATGCAATCGTTTGTGTCGTGCCGAGATTCGCCACGTCCAAGCCAACCGTGAAGGTCTGCGAGCAAACAGGCGATGCCGGATCAAGCACCACAATCCCCGCGACCAGATTCGCTTGCGAAACCGGAGTCGGCGTGAGTGTGGGCGTAGGCGTAGCCGGAAGCGGCGGTGGCACCACCGACGGCACAAGGCTCAAGTTACCCGACACATCGACGACACTGGGTGCCATCCATCCGAGCGTACCGTTTGGCAAACGCACCTGATACCAGCCCGTACCCCGTGAGCTAATGCCGACAATTGGCGCGGTTTGACCCTGACTCAGCGAGCCAATGATCGGGAATTCCGTCCCATCGCCTTGACGCACGTTCGCGCTTGGGCGGTTGACTGTCACACGCGGCGTGGGATCAAGCGTCGGGGTGGCAGTCGGCGCGATCACGACTCCCGGAGTCGCGCTGGGTGGCAGCACCACAATCGACGTGGGTTCGGCGGCGGGTTCTTGGTTGCAAATTTCCAGTTCGTTGGCGACACGCAGCGGCAGCACCGACACGTTCGTCGTTTGCCCGCTGCGCTGGTTGATCGTCAGGCGCAGCTCGTAGATACCGTCATCGACAATCTCGGTATCCCATACCCCCAATACATCATCTTGTACCGCGCCGCTTTGCGGCAAAATCGCGGGCAAGAAATCTTCCGACAAGGGTTCAAGCGCACTGTTCAATTCACGATAGCTGATGAAATACCGCGTCATATCCGCCAAATTTGCCGACCCGATGATCTCAGTTTCGCCGCACAGCACAAATACAGGCGGCGGGAAACTGATATTCGCATTCGGATCGATGATCTCTTGTGCGCTCACCATCGTGAAGGGCAGCATCGCGGCGAGCGCCACAATGAACACAATCCACAGGTGATGCGCCGAATGGTGACGAATGATTCGGGACATGCCTAAAATCCTTTCATGATTCGAGACAACTTTTGCGCGCGTGCAAACCAGATGACTTTTGGAAATCCTCTCTCCCCCATTTTAACCTAAGACGGCGGCATCGGCACGTGCGCTAGATCAACGCTTCTATGACGATTAGACAATGCCGCCGCAAAAAGAGATTGCCCACACTGAACTTTTACTCATCAAAGGCTGTGTATAATCAACGTGAAACGATACTGGACAAGGATAACCGAGTTGAAACGGCATTGGAGAATCGCGCGCGTAAATATAGTCGGCATCACCCTCTTGATCATCACTGGAATTGTGTTGAGCGCGTGCGGCACAAGCGGTCCTGCGCGTTCCATCACCAAAGGCGATGAACTGGCGAACTATAACTTTAGCGAAGCAGGTACGTTTGAAGAAGGCGCTTATAACGACGCGGTACTCCGCGTGACCAACGGCGTTTACCGCATCAACGTTCGCACAGGCGATGGATCGCTCTGGTGGGGGCAGTGGGGCGATACCTACACCGACACCGTGATCGACGTGGACGTGACTCAAGTCAGCGAGCGCCCAGAAGCCGCTTACGGCGTGATGTGTCGCGTGCGCGGCAGACTCGGTCAAGAAGCGACTGTCGATCCCAATCTCGCGGCGATTGTGTCCGAATCAACACCCGATGTAGGGGCGCAATCTATTGCGCCCGAAGCCACCGCTGAAGCGACAGCCGAAGCCACCGAATCTTCCGGCACTCGCCCCACCCCGACGCTTGTTGCCACGGTCCCCGCGCTCGAAATTACGCCGGAAGTCGGCGGCATCACCGACAGCGAATACGAAGGCGACGGTTACTTGTTCCTCATTCAGGGCAGCGGAACATACGCGATTTATCGTTCGCGTGGGCGTGATGCGGTAGCGTTGGTGGACTGGCAAACGTCGGACAGCATCAATATCACCCCCGAAGCAAACCATCTGCGCGTGATTTGCGCGGGCGATTATCTCGCTATGTACATCAATGATACGCTTGTCGCGCAGGCAACCGACGACACCTACCGCGAAGGACAGGTCGGGTTGGTCGCGGGCGCATGGAATCAGCTAGGCGTAGTTGTCGAGTTCGACAATCTGCAAATTTCGGCAGTCGTGGAGTAGGGGCTTGGCGTGCCAAGCCCGCATAGGCAACAACTTAAGGAATTTGCTTGGTATTTTGCCGTTGGAATCTGCCCTCACCCCCGCGATTTTGTGTGCAAACGGCGTTGTACGCTCCCCTCTCCGTTAACGGAGAGGGGCAGGGGGTGAGGGCAAAAAAGCGATTTTCGATCCTAACTCGCAACGCGAATCGCTTAACTTGGTACATATAGGGCTTGGCGTGCCAAGCCCTCGAGGGCGCACACATGAAAGGCTTGGTGTGGAAAAAACAGGTGTGGAAGTCGAAGGCATCTCGTCCGATCTGCTGCTCGGTGAACCGCTGGCGAATTACCCCAGTGACCGTCTGCCCGGCTTGATCGTCGCCGTGGTGGTCATGGGCATCACCGGATTAGCGGTCACCTTCGGGTTGGGTTCGCAGCCATATGATTGGGCACCGCTGCTCGCGATGATCATCATGGGCGTGGTCACGGGATTAGTCGCGTGGTATGTGCTGCACCGTTGGAATCGGGAGATCATCCTCTTTCAACACGGCTTCACCTACCGCGAAGGATCGCACACCGTCGAATTTTTCTATGCCGAAATCGACAGCATTCGCCTCCGCGCCGAACAGCGTGCCTACTTCGGCGGCTTGATGCGGCGCAATCTCTATCAGTTCACCGTATTCACCAAACAGGGCGAAACCTTCACGATCACCAACCTGTACCGCCGCACTGCCGAACTCGGTACGCGCCTGCAAGAACGGGTGAATCAGCATTTGCGCGTCAACCTATCCCGCCGCTTGATGCAGGGCGAACCCCTTCGCTTTAGCGACACCCTGCGCTTGAGCCTCAACGGGCTGCATGAAAGCGGGCGCGATCTCCCGTGGGATCGTTTTGGCGGCTACCGCGTTCACAACCGCGCGCTCACCATCCTTGACCGCGATCAACAAAACTGGTTTTCGCTTCCCCTGTGGGAATACGACAACATCACGATTCTGGTCGAACTGCTGCGCGAAAAACTCCCCATCAATCTCATTCCGCCTACCGCCGCACAGGAATAATCGTTTACCCCACGGCGACAGCGATGGCGCTGGCGAAGTTTTCGCTGTGCGTCAAACTGACATCCCACTCCCGCAAGCCCATCTCGGCGGCGAGTTTTGCCGCTTCCCCATGCAGATGCAGCAGAGGTCGCCCGCGAGCATCCGCCAAAATTTCGATCTCTTTCCAGCCAATATCCCCAATCCCCGTGCCAAACGCCTTTGCGACGGCTTCTTTCGCCGCCAGCCGCGCCGCCAACCGGTGCGGTTGATCTTCGCACAGCGCGCGTTCGGCAGGCGTGAAAAAGCGGTTGAGAAAACGCTCCCCAAACCGCCCGATTCCTTCTTTGACGCGCTCATGTTCGATCAGGTCAATTCCGCAGCGCAGCATGGATAATCTCTCGCAAATGAACTGGTGAATACAGCGACGATTCATTGTATCATATAGAAATTTTGTTCGACTATGAGGATGGATGCGATGAACGCCAAAAACGCGCCCTATCAACCGACAATCCACTTGATGGAAAACCTCACCGCAGAAGTATCACCCGATGCCGATTTCAGCTACCGTTTCATGTTCGGCGGCGTGGGATTTTATTCGCGCGGGCGCATGTTCGCAGGCATGATCAACCCGCACACGCTGCTGCTCAAACTGCCCGCCGATCAGTGCGAAACGCTGCTCAAAATCGGCAGCGCCGAACCCGATTACCCCGCCGAAACTCCGATGGGGCAGCATTACACTGTGCTTCCCCGCGCCATCAAAAATGACCCTGATAAACTCATCGCGTGGGTCAAGCGCAGTATGCAGTATGTCTGGGGACTGCCCGCGCCAAAATCAAAGAGCAAGAAATAGGCACGGCGGGTGAATCCGTTATAATTGCGGGTAATTAACAGTGAGGGCAAACCGTATGGTGACGATTTCGCTCGAAAGCATCAAGAGCGTGGAAGAACTGATCGCGCTGCTCAAACGCGAAACCGAAGTCGTGCTGAAAGAAGGCGAGCAAGAATTCAAGATCAATTTGCAGCCTGTTGAAACACAAGTCGTACCGAAGCAGCGTATACCCGGTTTGAGCAAAGGGACGTTTATCTACGGCGACGACATCATGGATCCCCTACCAGACGAACTCTGGGACGAGGATGATGAATATTTTACTTGACACGCATGCATTCATCTGGTGGGTTGAAAATGATGCAAGTCTATCACGGCGTGCTTTGCAGGAAATGCAAGACACATCTAACACGTTGCATTTAAGTTTGGTGAGTGTATGGGAATTGCAGATAAAGATACAGCTTGGGAAGTTTAGCTTGTCCGCACCGCTCACTACTGTAATTCAAAGGGAAATGAGGAGTAACATTCTTCAATTGCTCCCTATCACCGTCAATCACGTATTCGCGCCCAGTCAACTTCCGTTTCTGCCAAACCATCGCGACCCATTTGATCGCTTACTCGTCGCGCAAGCGATTCAAGAAAACATGACCTTGATTTCCAATGATCCGCTGCTGAAAAACTATCCCGTTCAGTTGATCTGTTAACAAATTTTATCTACAAATGAGTAGGGGCTTGACGTGTCCAGCCCGTTCTAACCCATTTACCGGACGCAGCCCTGATAAGTTGAATATATCTTAATGGGTAGACGCTTTTTAGCCCCCTTCAGGGGCTTACAGGTTTTTCACTAGCCGGAAGGGTTTCAACCTCCGGCGGCTATCTTTTTCTCATAAACGAGTAGAAAGTTTTCGCAAAATGGCTGTTATTGACCGCGTACAATCTCCATCGGACTCTCCGACACGACCTCCACTCAACACCATCACCGTCGTCAACCCTGTCACCTGCACACCCATCGGGCAAGTCCCCGCCACCAGCGCCGATGAAGTGCGCGCCGCTGTCGAACGCGCGCGCGCCGCGCAAGTCGCGTGGGCGAAGCGTTCGATCAAAGAGCGCGGCGATCTGCTCAAAAAGTGGAGCGTGATGATGCTCGAAGCGCAAGCCGAGCTGATCGAGATCGTGCGGCGCGAAACGGGCAAACCCGATGGCGGTGCATACGAAGAATTGATGGTCGTAGACATGCAGACGCATTACTACGCCTACCGCGCCGCCCGCTTCTTGAAACCCGAAATCCGCAAGCCGTTGATCCCGCTTGCACACAAAGCGATGGTGTTCTATCAACCGCATGGCGTGGTCGGCGTGATCAGCGCATGGAATTTTCCGCTGCTGCTCGGCTTCAGCGATTCCGTCGCGGCGCTCATCGCGGGGAATGCTGTCGTCCTCAAGCCGAGCGAATTTACGCCGTACACATCCCTGTTCGCCGCCGACATGATGTACAAAGCGGGCATCCCGCGTGATGTGTTCCAAGTCGTGACAGGCGCGGGCGAAACGGGCGCGGCGCTCTGCGACTATGCCGATTACATCGCCTTCACGGGCAGCACCGCCACCGGACGCAAAATCGCCGTGCGCTGCGCCGAACGCTTGATCCCCTACAGCCTTGAACTCGGCGGCAAAGACCCCGCGATTGTCCTGCGCGATGCCGACTTGGATCGCGCGGCGGCGGGGGTGGTGATCGGCGCACTGGAAAACGCCGGACAAGCCTGTGTCAGCACCGAGCGCGTCTACGTCGATAAAACCGTCTACCAACCGTTCATGCAAAAACTGCTGGCGCGGCTCGAAACCTTCAAGGTTGGCAGCGAAAACGGCTATCACGTCGATATGGGCTGCATGACCACCGAGCGCGAACTCTCCCGCGCCGAAGATCACATCCAAGATGCGCTGGCAAAAGGCGCGCAGATCGTTTACGGGGGCAAGCGCCGCCCCGATCTCGGACCGCGTTTCATCGAGCCAACCGTGCTGGTCAACGTCAACCACGACATGAAAGTCATGCGCGAAGAAACCTTTGGACCACTCATTCCCATCATGACATTCGACAGCGAAGATGAAGCGATCCGCCTAGCAAATGATACCGAATATGGCTTGTCCGCCTGCATCTACACCCGCGATTTCAAGAAGGCGCGCAAATTGGCGCTGCAAATCATCACCGGCGATGTGACCGTCAACCGCCCGATGCTGGCGTTTGGCAGTGCGGGCGCGCCGATGGGGGGGCGCAAAAACAGCGGAATCGGGCGGCGTAACGGCAGAGAAGGCTTGCTCCGTTTTGTCGTGCCGCAAACCGTCGTCACCGACAACGGCTTGGCGGGCAAACTCGGCAATAACCAATGGGATTCGCGCACGCTGTTTTTCGCCAGCACAGCGCAAAAACTCCGCCGCTTCCTGCCCTTCATTTAGGCGAATTTCTTATCCGTCGTTCCTTTCGTTGACGACGGGACGACACTTTTGCGAACATGCATGGCGGATGCGAAATTGTAGGGACAGGGCTTGCCCTGTCCGCGCCCGAAATTTAGCAAAACCGGACAACGCTCGCGAAACATGTTTCGCCGTTGTCCCTACGAGATGATCTGCTTATCGGGATCGTCAGACATCATGAACCTCATTTTCTGCCATAACGTTGAGATTGTGGTACAACAAACTTACGACAATTTCCGCGATCATCGCGTACAATGAAAACAATCCGCATCCCATCAACATGTTAGAGCCAACAAGGGGATTTGCATGTCTTTCCTTCAACGCAAATTAAACGAACAACCCAATACAGGGCAGCCATCGCCCGCCGCTGAACCCGCCGCGCCTATGGCCGCTGCCGCGCCATCGCCTGCCGCGTCCGTCCAGCGCAGTGCAGACATCCCGCCGAAGCGCCGTACCCCTCCCAAGCTGGCGCAAATGCGCCGAATGCTGCGCCCCAAACTCTTGAAAACCCCCGATGAAGCCGATACATGGCGGCGCGATGATCCCGAAAAGATCAATTTGCTCACAGACCGCTTTAAGCAGCTTCTCGATACCCTCGCCGCACAGCGCCCAGAATTTCGCCTCTCGCCAAACGAATTCGCCGAACTCCGCGAACTGCTCATGGACGATTTGCTCGGCTACGGCGCGATGGACCCGCTCATCCGCAACCGCGAATGCAGTGAAGTCATGGTCAATGGACCGGCGATCATTTTTGGCGAATTCAAAGGCAAAATGGTCGAAACCGATCTCGCCTTTGACGACGAAGAACATATCATGTGGACGGCGCAGCGCATCGTCCGCCCGCTGATGCGTCAGCTCAACCGCGATAACCCGATGGTGGACGCGCGCTTGCCCGATGGTTCGCGCGTGCATATCGTCACCCAGCCCTCGGCGCTGCAAGGAACAACCATCACCATCCGTAAATTCCCAGAACGCCGCCTCACCATTGAGGACTTGATCAAGTTCGGATCGCTCACCAAAGATGCCGCTGAATTTCTCGAAGCCTGTGTCGGTTCGCGCTTGAACATCATCGTCAGCGGTGGCACTGGCTCTGGTAAAACGACCACTCTCAACGTCTTGAGCGCCTTCATCCCCGATGATGAGCGCATCGTCACCATCGAAGACTCGGCGGAACTTCAGCTTTGGCAGCGGCATGTCGTCCGCTTGGAAACTGCCCCGCCCACTGCTGGCGGCGATGGCAAAACCGGTATGCTCACTATCCGCGACCTTGTGCGCGGCTCGCTGCGTATGCGCCCAGATCGCATCGTCGTTGGCGAATGCCGCAGCGGTGAGGCGCTCGACATGCTCCAAGCCATGAACACAGGTCACGATGGATCGCTTACCACCATCCACTCCAATACCCCGCGTGACTGCCTCGCCCGTTTGGAAACGCTCGTGCTCATGTCTGGCATGGATTTGCCGCTCTATACCATCCGCCGTCAAATCGTCAGCGCCATTGACTTGATCATCCAGCAGACGCGCTTGAAGGACGGCACGCGCAAAATCACCCAAATCACCGAAATTCAAGGTATGGAAGGTGAAAACATCACCTTCCAAGACCTTTTCGTCTATAAACTCCCCGGTCAAGTGGGCAACGCGCCTGCGGTCACGGGCGGCGGCAGACTTGAACCCACAGGTTTCCGCCCCAATTTCTATGATCGTTTGGAAGAAAACGGCTATCGTCTATCGGGGCGCATCTTCGGGGTGGGGTCACCCAACCAACGCTAAACGGCATCACCACCGCCATGACGTTGAGGAGTTTTGACTCCTCCACGTCCCTGTGGTAAGGCGTGTAGGGAGGGGTCTTGACCCCTCCGTGGTGCGCTGTAGGAAAGGTAGATCGTCAGTGTGCCAAAGTTTTACGCCTGTTGCGACAAGAACTCTGTAGGATTATACTAGCCGATTGAATGGCGGAAGCAGCCAACCGCATTATGCAACCGCACCTGAGGAGAATTACCGTTGGTCAAGTCACGGACTGAACAATTGATTGCGCGCCTGCGCGACTTGCAAGCCAACTCCGAAAACGTTGAAGCCTCGGCTATCGTCAGCGTTGATGGACTTCCGCTTGCTTCGTCGCTTCCGGCAGGGTTTGAAGAAGACCGAGTTAGCGCCATGAGCGCCGCTATGCTTTCGCTCGGCGAACGCATTTCGTCCGAACTAGGACGCGGCGAAGTACAGCAGGTGTATGTCAAAGGCGAAAACGGCTACGTCATTCTGAATTCCATTGGTGAAGAAGCGGTGCTGACCGTCTTGGCGCGCAAAGAAGCAAAATTAGGGATGATCTTCCTCGAAATTGGTCGCACTGTACAAGACTTAGAGAACTTGATCTAGTCTAGCTAGCTAGAAGGAATGCCATGTCGGCAGAGAAACCAAGAATCCTGATCGTTGAGGACGATCTCGATCTGTCCGAAATGCTGGATGCCTATTTTCGTGTGCAGAACTATGACGTGCTGACCGCCGCGTGGGGACAAGACGCGCTCAAAATCAGTGCCGAAGAACCCCTCAATCTGATCGTGCTGGATATTCGTCTGCCCGACATCAACGGCTATGAAGTGTGTCGCCAGCTTCGCGCTCAGCGCCGCACAGCCGATACACCTATCATCTTTCTCACCGAAAAGCGTGACCGCGTGGACAAGCTGCAAGGGCTTGAATTAGGCGTGGTCGATTACATCACCAAACCGTTTGACATTCAAGAACTGCGCTTGCGCGTTCGCAACGCCATCAACCGCGCCGCGCAGCAGGTCTTGTTGAACCCCGTCACAGACTTGCCCGAAGTTCAGTTGGTCGATGAAAAGCTCAATCATCTGGTGTTTGCCGACCACGCATGGGCGCTGATGGTTGTCAGCCTTGACGGCTTGACCACCCTCCGCGAGTTGTACGGCTTTGTCGCCGCCGATGAAATGCTCCGTGCTGTCACTCTCATGATTCGCAATGCCGTGCGCGAATACGGCAACGAAGACGACTTCATCGGGCATCTTTCAACCGAAGATTTCATCATCATCACCACCCTCGATAAAGTTGCCAATATCCGCGTCCGCATCGAAACCCGCGTCAAGCAGTCAATTGAGCATTTCTACCGCCCGCGCGAACGTGAAGCCGATTCGACCAGCTATCTCAAGCTGCACACGGGCGTAATCGACCATACGATGGGTAATTTCAACACCGCCGACGAGATCAAAGACAAACTCATCGCCACAGTCAAACCACCCATCCTCCCCTCTGATGCGGCATCTACTACACCGCCCGCGCCTGCTGCAACCAACAGCAGCGCACCTACCGATACTAAACCCGCATCTACGTAAATCAAAAGCGGCGAGACATCTAATCTCGCCGCTTTTCGTAATTCTAACCAATCTCAACCGCTCTTAAACCACCACCCACAACCATCCGTAGGGGCGTGCGAAACTTCGTTTCGTCCGTGAACCGCCCGCCGCTCCCCCACCAATCATTCGCAGGGACGCGAGAGAAGCTCGTTTCTACCTGCGCGACACTTTCCGCCCGCGCGCCCTTTTCCCCGCGATAGCGGGGGAGAGGTAAACCATTTCCCAACCCGCACGCACAACAATTTGCAAAACCTAACTTCTCAACGCTTCCTCAATCCTTCACCGAAACACATCGGACATCAAAGGACATGGACGACAATACTTCGTCCTCTCGACAATCCTTCTTCGCTCAACCGCTTTCCATGCCCCTAATCATCATCCCCACCGTCGTCATCCCCACCATCATCGTCCCCGCCATCATCATCCCCACCGTCATCATCTCCCCCGTCGGTGGGAAGGACTGGCGGTGGCTGCATTGGCACAAACAGCGTTGGCGTGGCTGTCGGTGGGCGCGTGGCAGTGCGAGTCGCCGTTGGGGTAGCGGTCACAGTAGCCGTAGCCGTTCGTGTCGATGAAGGGGTCGCGGTGGGCGTGCGAGTCGCTGTGTTCGTCGGCGTATCCGTCACCGTCGCGGTACTCGTCGGTGTCGGCGTGGCACTTGGCGATTCCGTCGCGGATGCGGTGATCGTCGGCGTTTCAACTGGTTCTTGCGGATCATCCCCCTCGTCCAGCACGCGAATTGCCAGCGCGATCACATCCCGATCCGCCGTCGTGCGCCCCGTCACTTCCACGCGATCATTTGCCGCCGCCGATTCCGCGCCCGGTGTTCCCGCATCCACGCGAACAATCAGCGAAGGGGAAATCACGCCGTTGATCCCGTCTATTTCCGCGACCACGATCCAGCGATCCCCATTGATGAAATTGACGATCCCCGTAAACGTGACGTTTTCTTCGCGCCCAAGCGCCAACAGCTGCATGATCTCGTCGTAGCGGCGCGCGGCGAACTGCTGCGCCATACTCTCCCCGCCAAAGGCTTCGCGCACATCTTCGCTGATCATCTTCAGCCCGTACAGCGCATCCCCCGGCAGCGCCGATTCCGCGCCTACAGCCGTGCCGAATAAACCACCCATCACCACCAGCGTAACTACCGCCACCATCGCCAAACGCGACAGCACTTGTGATGGAGTGCGCCGCCGTGCCGCCCGCTGGCGCTGCCACGCCGCCCCCGTGATCGGTACGGGATCATCATCGCGCGGCGCGGCGGAAATACCGCCTGTGGGCGCGTTGATCGCCGCCATCACGCGGAAGCGCGCGCGGTCTTGTGCGTCGTGAGCTTCACGCGCGGGGTAGCCCGAACGCTTGATCAGCAAGCCCGCTTCCAACATCGGGCGCAAATCATTGGCAAATTGGGGATAGCGCCGCAAGATTTCATCTATGGGTAAGCCGCGCCCCAGCAGATCAATCGCTTCGTTGAACACGTCATCAAAGCGCGGATTCGCGTTAGCCATTTGCCACCTCCGCTTCGCGCATGTCGCCTAAAATCCCGCGCAGCGTATTCACCGCCCGCGATTGCAGCGACTTGACCGCGCCAACCCCTTTGCCCATCACATCGGCGGTTTCTTCCAAACTCAACGCCTGCCCAAAGCGCAAAATCAACACTTCCTGCTGTTCCGGCGTAAGCATTCGTAATGCCTGCCGCGCCCGCTGTACGTTGAGCCGCCGCATAAACTCGATCTCCGGCTCATGATCGCTCGTCGCGGGTATCCACTCATCTAGCGTGGTTGTCGGGTAGCGACGCTCTTTCCCAAACTGCTGATACAGCTCACTCCGCGCCACCTGAAACAACCAACCGCGCAAGCTGTGCGTTGGCGCGTTTCGCCCGCGCAGCGCCGTGACCAGCTTCAAGAACACGTTCGCCGCGATGTCTTCCGCCGCCGCCGCGTCATTCGTGCGTAAACGAATAAATTGATAAATCGGCTGAAAATAACGCTCGTAAATTTCCATGGTCGCCGCTTGATCACCGCCGCGTGCCCGCGCCAGCAGGTGATCTTCCTCTGTTATATCCGGCAAAACGAGAACGATCATCGCATCACCTGAACACCCACTCGGTGAAAACGGACGTAAGTCCGCTTATAGAAGTCACGTCGAATAAATCGAGTCTCAATCCGATAATGATGGAGCAGTTTCATGTCTCTTTCCCCACAGTTCGGCATCAATGTTGATCCCGCCACTGATGAACTCGCGCACACCTTGGAACGCACACAGTTCGCGGATGAAAATGGTATCGACTTAGTCACCATTCAAGATCATCCATATAACCGCCGCTTTGTCGATACCCTCACTTTGATTACCCACCTTGCCGCTCGCACACAACATGTGCGTTTGGGCACAAACGTTGCTAATTTGCCGCTGCGCCCACCCGTCATGCTGGCGAAACAAGCCGCTGCCATCGATGTGCTGTCCGGGGGGCGCTTTGAACTTGGCTTGGGTGCTGGTGCGTTCTGGCAGGCAATCAACGCTTTTGGCGCGCCCACCCGCACCCCCGCCGAAGCCTATGCCGCCTTCAGCGAAGCGATCAGCATTTTGCGCGGGCTGTGGGATACCGTTGGCAAGGGCTTCACCTACAAAGGTGACTTTTATCAGGTCAACGGCGCGCAGTTCGGTCCTGCGCCTGCACATCGCATCCCGATTTGGGTTGGCGCGGCGGGTCCCAAAATGCTCCGCTTGACAGGTCGCGCTGCTGATGGCGTTCTCGTTTCCAGCACCTACGAACCGCCGGAACGTCTGCTCGAAATCAATCGCCTGATTGATGAAGGTGCGGAGTCCGTTGGACGATCCCCCGATGCAGTTCGGCGCGGCTATAACTTAATGGGCATCGTGGATGTCGGGCAGTTTGGAGGTCGCTTGGCGAATGTCCAGCAGGGAATAATCTACGGTACGCCCCGTGAATGGATTGACTTGCTTACCCGCTATTATACCGACTATCGCCAAGATACCTTCCTATTCTGGCCCACATCCGACCAACCGATGCGCCAGCTTGAAGCGTTTGCCAACGAAATTATCCCCGGCGTGCGCGCAAACATCGCCGCATAAGCAAAATGGGCGGGAGAAATCTTCCCGCCCAAACACACACTGCTTATGCCGCCGCGCGATTAGTCGTCATCGTCGTCGCCGCTGTCGTCGCCACCGCTGTCGTCGTCACTGCTGTCGTCGTCACCGCTGTCGTCGTCGCCGCTGTCGTCGTCGCCGCTGTCGTCGTCATCGTCGAAGAAGCCCACTTCGTCGTCG